>OKTT01000001.1_pt1 | contig 420791 bp, 372 predicted proteins | sample 1606121 | NCBI WGS metagenome assembly OKTT01 (sample SAMEA3879516, study PRJEB24766) | human gut metagenome | biome: human-associated habitat; feature: feces | place: USA | collected 1985/1987
CATTTGGCGATTATGTAGTGACGGAAGCCGGTTTCGGGGCTGACCTGGGTGCGGAGAAGTTCTACAACATCAAGTGCCGCAAGAGCGGCCTACAGCCCAAGCTGACGATAATCGTTGCTACCGCACAAGGACTGAAGATGCATGGCGGTGTCAGTCTGGACCGCATCAAGGAACCCAATATGGAAGGACTGAAAGAGGGCTTCGGCAATCTGGACAAGCATGTACGCAATTTGCGTTCATTCGGCCAGCAGGTCATCGTGGCATTCAACCGTTTTGCCAGTGATACGGACGAGGAGGTGGAAGCTATCCGCCGCCATTGCGAAGAAAAGCTTGAGGTAGGTTTTGCCGTGAACAACGCCTTTGCCAAAGGAGGAGAGGGAGCCGTTGACCTTGCCAATCTGGTAGTAGATACTATCGAGAACAAACCATCCGAACCGCTGACCTTCACCTACGAAGAGAGCGATTGCGTGGAACGTAAAATAGAAAAGGTAGCCTGCAACCTCTACGGGGCAAGCGTAGTGACTTACAGTCTCCACTCCCGCAAAGTTATCAAACTGATAGAGCAGATGGGTATCAGCCATTACCCCGTCTGTATTGCCAAGACGCAGTACTCCTTCTCTGCCGACCCGAAGATATACGGTGCAGTCAACAACTTTGAGTTCCACATCAAGGATATTGTGGTCAATAACGGTGCGGAAATGATTGTAGCCATCGCCGGTGAAATTCTCCGTATGCCGGGATTACCCAAGAAACCACAAGCCGAACACATTGATATTGTGGACGGAAATATAGAAGGGCTGAGCTAAACGCGCGGAGCGCGTTTAGAATTAAAAATTAAGAATTAAAAATTAAAGGCTGCGCAGTTCAAAGCGAACATTGCGCAGCCTTTAATTTTTAATTCTTAATTTTTAATTCTGTTTGCTTATTAATAAGCAAACAGCGGGTATTCTTTCATCTTCGCATTGACGTGTGCACGTACCTCTGCGATGACTTGTTCGTTGTCTACGTTGGACAGAACGGTTTCAATCATCTCGGCAATTTCGAGCATCAGGTCTTCCTTGGCACCACGGGTTGTGATGGCAGGAGTACCCAGACGGATGCCGGAAGTCTGGAAAGCCGAGCGGCTGTCAAACGGAACCATGTTCTTGTTTACGGTGATGTCGGCAGATACCAACGCCTTCTCGGCAACCTTACCGGTCAAATCGGGATATTTGCTGCGCAGGTCTACCAGCATGGAGTGGTTGTCCGTACCGCCGGAAACGATGGTGAAGCCACGGTCTATCAAGGCTTGTGCCAAGACAGCGGCGTTTTTCTTCACCTGCTTGGCATATTCTTTCCATTCCGGTTGCAGGATTTCGCCGAAGGCAACGGCTTTGGCTGCGATGACATGTTCCAGCGGACCACCTTGGATACCGGGGAATACGGCTGAATCCAGCAACTGGGACATCATCTTGATTTCTCCCTTCGGAGTTTTCTTGCCCCAGGGATTGGGGAAGTCCTTACCCATCATGATAACGCCACCGCGAGGACCACGCAGAGTCTTGTGGGTAGTGGAGGTCACGATGTGGGCATATTTCACGGGGTTATCCAGTTCACCGGCTGCAATCAGTCCGGCAGGATGAGCCATGTCAATCATTAGGATGGCACCTATCTTGTCCGCGATTTCGCGCATGCGCTTGTAGTCCCATTCGCGGGAATAAGCAGAACCGCCGCCGATAATCATTTTGGGTTTCTCGCGCAGGGCAACTTCTTCCATCTGGTCATAGTCCACACGTCCGGTTTCCTGGTTCAGATTGTATTCGCAGGGAGTATAGATAATACCGGAAGTGTTGACCAGTGAGCCATGGGAGAGGTGACCGCCGTGTGCAAGGTTCAGTCCCATGAATTTGTCGCCCGGATTGAGCACGGCGAGGAATACGGCTGCATTGGCTTGTGCACCGGAGTGCGGCTGTACGTTGGCCCATTCTGCGCCGAAAATCTGTTTCAAGCGGTCGATGGCAATCTGCTCACTCTGGTCCACTACCTCACAACCACCATAGTAACGCTTGCCGGGGTATCCTTCAGCATACTTGTTGGTGAGGCAGGAGCCCATTGCCTGCATAACCTGGTCACTTACAAAGTTCTCTGATGCAATCAGTTCAATGCCTTTGAGCTGACGTTGGTGTTCTTTTTCGATAAGTTCGAAAATTAAATCATCTCTTTTCATTCTGCTTATTAGATAAGTTTGATAAATCTGTGTTCTCTTATTAAGCGCACAAATTTACGGGAAATAAATGAATAAATTGAAAGAAAAGGAAGAAATTTACTGTCAAAAGAACACTCCGAAAGAAAAACTCAGCACATTGTCCCTGCGGTGAAAACGGATTTCGTTTTTCGTGTTTTCGTCAGCAGCGTTGTTGTCGGCCGGAATATCGTATGTCACGCTCTTGGAGATGTTGTGCAGCCCCATGTCGTAACGGAAGTCGAAAAAGACGCGTGAGATGGTGACGGATACGCCGACGGTGAAACTGAGATTGAGCGGACGCAGCCTTTCACGGATATTCACCTGGTCGAAATTCTCGAAGTCGATGTCACTTTTCCTGTCCCATATATAGCGCACTTTGGGTCCTCCAAAGACGGCAAGGCTGTACGGCCCCTCCTTGATGAAGTTGTATCCGTAGATGACGGGGATGTCTATACTGTGGATGGACGATGTAATGGAGGCTTCCTCCAGCCGGGCTCCTGATGCGGCGTCTTCGGGCAGAGGTTTCTCGAAGGTGATGTTGCACCGGTTGATGTTGTAGGATATTTCCGGTTGCAGGAAGTGGCGGTCGAAGTTTATCCGCATGAAAAGGGAACCGAAATATCCTATCTTGTAATTGTTCTGCACTTCGTCAATGGGTACTCCGTTGACACTGAACTGGGATACAAGGAACAAGGAAGAGGTGAAACCGCCTTTGAAACCGAAATTGACCGGAGTTTCCTTGCGGTGTCCGGAATGCTCTTCGTCGGCAGTACCGGGCACAACCGGAGTCTGTCCCCACATCATGGCGGGGAAGGCCAACAGATATAAGCCCATCAAGATTCGTCGCAACTCCATCTCTTAAAACCTTTATCGCATTATTACTTCTTTTTCTCTACTGACCATCCGAATTTGCCTATCTTTTCTCCCAGCTCATAATATCCACCGTGCACATAGACCAAGGGATTCGTTTCCGCCAGTTCCAGTTTGCCGGTTTCAGGGTTCAGATTACGGGTATCGGCACGTACATTTACCACATCCGCTATAAACATGTCGTGCGAACCGAGAGCCATAATCTCCTTTACCCGGCATTCTATGCAAAGCGGTGATTCCTCGATAAGAGGCGCGCTGACTACGGTGCTTTTCCCCGGTGTCAGATGCATTTCCTCGAATTTGTTGTAGTCCTTTCCGGAGCGTACGCCACACCAGTCCGTGGCCCGTGCCATATCTTTCGTGGTGAGGTTGATGACGAATTCTATATTCCGCTTGATGATGTCGTAGGAGTGGCGTTCGGGGCGTACGGAGATGTAGCACATGGGCGGGTTCGTACAAATCGTCCCCGTCCATGCGATAGTCAGAATGTTATATTCCTCCGGAGTGCTTCCGCAGCTCACCAGTACGGCGGGCAGCGGATAAATCATGGTTCCGGGTTTCCAGTCTTCTTTCATATAATCTCAATATCTTCTCTGGTCTGCTCCTTTTCGCAGTAGTGACATTTGATGACGCAATTGTCCTTATCCACGACATGAAACAACGTAGGCATAGGCTCATTGTTCGTGATGCACTTCGGGTTGGCGCATTTCACGATTCCGCGCAGCTCTTCGGGCAGGCGGACTTCGCGTTTCTCCACCACTTCGTAGTCGCGGATAATGTTCAGTTTTACATTGGGAGCCACCACGGCGATACGGTTTATCTCTTCGTCGCAGAAGAACTTGTCGGCAATCTTGATGATGCCTTTCGTGCCCAGCTTCTTGCTCTTGAGGTTGAAGCCGATAGTGATATTGTTGCTCATGTGTTCCAGTCCGAGCAGGGAGACTACGGTAAACAGTCTCTCGGAGGGTATATGGTCTATTACAGTGCCGTTTTCCAGAGCAGCAACCTGCAATTCCTGTTTCTTTTCGCTTAACATCTTGAAATATTAGTTATTAGACGATTCTACTGAATTACTCCTTTACTCTTTTTCACCTCATCCAGCGTGATGCCCAGTACATCGCACAGAATAGCTTCACGGGCATACAGTCCGTTTTGTGCCTGCTGGAAATAGTATGCCTTGGGATTGTCGTCCACATCATAGGCTATTTCGTTGACACGGGGCAGCGGATGCAGGATGCGCAGGTTGGGACGGGTATGTTCCAGCATCTTGTTGCGCAGGATGTAGACATTCTTCACCCGCTCGTACTCCATAAGGTCGGTGAAGCGCTCGCGCTGCACACGGGTCATGTAGAGGATGTCGGCATCAGCAATGATTTCTTCCGTAAAGTCCGTATGTTCCACGTACTTGATGTTGTGCTCGCGGCAGTAGATTTTGTATTCTTCGGGCATCCGCAACTCGTCGGGAGCGATGAAGTGGAAAGTGGGGTTGAAGTGGCGCATGGCCATCAGCAGGGAGTGGACGGTACGGCCGTACTTCAAGTCGCCGACCAGAAAAATGTTCAGGTTCTCCAGTGTGCCTTGTGTCTTGTAGATGGAGTAGAGATCGAGCATGGTTTGTGAGGGATGCTGGTTGGCACCGTCTCCGGCATTCACAATGGGCACGGTGGTGACTTCACTGGCATAGCGTGCGGCCCCTTCGAGGTGGTGGCGCATCACGATGATGTCGGCATAGTTGCTCACCATCTTGATGGTGTCTTTCAGCGTCTCGCCCTTGGATGAGCTGGTGGCCTTTGGGTCGCTGAACCCGATGACACGTGCTCCAAGCCGGTTGGCGGCAGTCTCGAAACTGAGGCGTGTACGGGTGGAAGGCTCGAAAAATAAGGTGGCAACTACTTTCCCGTCCAATATATGCCGATTGGGATGGGCTTCAAACTCTTTCGCCATCTCGAGCATATAGAGGATTTTTTCCCGGCTATGCTCGGCAATGGTGACTAAACTTCTGTTTTCCATATCGTTGAATTCATTTATACTTTTCGAGAGTGTAAAGTTACGGAAAATATGCGGGCTACGGAAATATGCGGGGAAGTTTTTTGCGAAATATGGGCTGTTTTTTTAACCGTGTGGCTTGTTGTCCGGAATGCCACACTTCATCATCCGAAATGCCACACTTCGACAAAGTAAATGCCGCATTTCGCGAATGTTCAAGTGTGGCATTTGCCTTAGTCAAGTGCGGCGTTTGCCTTGTCGAAGTGTGGCATTCCGGACAGTGAAGTGTGGTATCTCTTTACGCCGTCGCCGTCGTTCTTTTTAACGACAACGTCGTTTTTTTCTCTTCTCTTCTTATCTTATCTCCTCTTACGCGCGCGAGGGCAAGTTTTCATTGTTTCAATCTGTATTATAGCTCATTACGATGTGTTTTTCCTTTCCGATTTTTTCTTCAAGTTTTCTAATTATTTTGCAATCGTTTTGCATTTCACTGACAGTTTCCATTAAAATAAACGGGCGTTTTTTTTGTGAATGCCGGAAATCTTATCCTGAAAAAGATATAAAAAGCATAGGCACATCCAATATATTTCCGTACCTTTGCCCTATTATTGAACTTTGATTTTAGCAACTGAAACATGATAAGGAAAGTCGTCAAAATCCTATGGATTTTCATCGCACTGATTTCGCTGGTGTGTGTCTTTATATTCTTTTCCATAGCCAAGGGCTGGATAGGCTATATGCCTCCGGTGGAAGACCTGGAAAATCCGAATTACAAATTTGCCACAGAAGTCTTTTCCGAGGACGGAAAAGTATTGGGTACTTATTCCTATAGTAAGGAAAACCGCGTGTTTGTGGGATACAATGATTTGTCGCCCAATATCATCAACGCCTTGATAGCTACGGAAGATGTACGTTTTGCCGAACATTCGGGCATTGACGCCTACGCCCTGACGCGTGCCGTAGTGAAGCGCGGTATCCTGATGCAGAAGAATGCCGGCGGTGGCAGTACCATCACCCAGCAGCTTTCCAAACAGCTTTATTCTCCCAGTGCCGACAATGTGATGGAACGTCTGTTCCAGAAGCCCATCGAATGGGTGATTGCCGTAAAGCTGGAGCGTTACTATACAAAAGAGGAAATCCTCACCATGTATCTCAACAAGTTCGATTTCCTGAACAATGCGGTAGGCATCAAGACTGCTGCCTTTACCTACTTCGGTTGCGAACCGAAAGATTTGAAGATTGAGGAAGCGGCTACGTTGGTGGGCATGTGCAAGAATCCGTCTCTCTATAATCCGGTGCGCTACAATGAACGTTCCCGTGGACGGCGCAATGTGGTGCTCGACCAGATGCGGAAAGCGGGATATATTACGGAAGCCGAGCGCGACTCCCTCCAGGCATTGCCTCTGAAACTGAAGTACAACCGTGTGGACCACAAGGAAGGGTTGGCCACTTATTTCCGCGAATACCTGCGCGGCGTGCTCACCGCCAAGAAGCCCGACAAGGCCAACTACCGCGGTTGGCAGATGCAGAAATACTACGAGGATTCACTCGACTGGGAGAACAACCCGCTCTTTGGATGGTGCGAAAAGAACACCAAGAAAGACGGTACCAAATACAACCTCTACACCGACGGGCTGAAAATCTATACCACGCTCGACTCGCGTATGCAGCAGTATGCCGAGGATGCCGTGACAGAGCATCTGAAGGAACTGCAAGGTTACTTCTTCAAGGAAAAGAAAGGGGCCAAGAAAGCTCCCTACACCTTCCGTCTGACCCAGGAGCAGGTGGACGAGATTCTGGGACGTGCCATGAGGTTGTCCGACCGCTACCGCATTATGAAGAAAGCCGGAGCCACCGAAGCTGAAATAAAGAAAGCCTTCGATACCCCGGAGGAGATGTCCGTATTCAGTTGGGAAGGGGAGAAAGACACCATTATGACCCCGATGGATTCCATCCGTTACTACAAGTTCTTCCTTCGTGCCGGTTTCATGTCCATGGACCCGCGCAGCGGACATGTCAAGGCATACGTAGGCGGACCGAACTACCATTACTTCCAGTACGATATGGCCATGGTGGGACGCCGCCAGGTAGGTTCTACCATCAAGCCTTTCCTTTATACATTGGCTATGGAGAACGGTTTTTCTCCCTGCGACGAAGTGCGCCACGTGGAATACACGCTGATTGATGAAAACGGAAAACCGTGGACGCCGCGTAATGCCAACAAAAAGCTGATTGGTGACATGGTGACCGTGAAGTGGGGGCTGGCAAACTCGGACAACTGGATTACGGCCTATCTCATGAGCAAGCTGAACCCCTATAATCTGAAACGTCTTATACATACTTTCGGTGTCCGCAACCGTGATATAGTACCTTCCGTTTCACTCTGTCTGGGCCCGTGCGAGATTTCCGTCGGCGAGATGGTAAGTGCCTATACCGCATTCCCCAACAAGGGTATCCGGGTAGCTCCGCTGTTCGTGACCCGCATCGAGGACAATGATGGAAACGTGCTGGCGACCTTTGCTCCCGAAATGCAGGAAGTCATCAGTGTATCCAGCGCTTACAAGATGCTGGTCATGCTGCGTGCCGTTGTCAACGAAGGTACCGGAGGCCGTGTGCGCCGTCTAGGTGTGAAAGCCGACATGGGCGGCAAGACCGGAACGACGAACTACAATGCCGACGGCTGGTTTATGGGCTTCACGCCTTCGCTTGTGTCCGGTTGCTGGGTGGGCGGTGAGGACCGCGACATCCACTTCGATACGATGCTTCACGGACAAGGTGCTTCCATGGCATTGCCTATCTGGACCAAATACATGGTGAAAGTGCTCGGTGACAAATCTCTGGGATATGATGAAAATGAAACATTCCAGTTGCCCGAAGGCTATGACCCGTGCAAGGATGATGTGAATCTGGAAGGAGACACCCATATAGAAGAACCGATAGAGGGACTCGACGAACTGTTTAATTAGTTGAAAGGTGAAAATTGAAAGTGGAAAGGTAAACTTTCAATTTTCACCTTTTCCCCTTTCACCTTAAAAAAATGGATTATACGATTAGTATTGGGAGCAACGAGCAGCGGAGGGAGAACATGGAACTGGCTCGCAGACGCTTGACGGAACTTTTTTCGGGAATACGTTTCTCGGAAGAGGAGGAGACGGTACCTTTGTTCTTTCACCGTCCGAATCTGTTCTCCAATCAGGTGGCATGCTTTGCTTCCGATAATCCGGTAGAGGAAGTCACCGCCTGCCTGAAAGCCATCGAACGGGAAGCCGGAAGGAAGCCCGAGGAGAAGGAGCAGGAAATTGTACGGCTGGATATAGACTTGTTGTCTTGTGACGGGACTGTCTATAAGCCAAAAGATTTGAAACGTGATTATATCCTGCGAGGATTGAAACAACTGTTATAATTAATAAAGAATATAAGGAGATGGGTCGATAGTATATGAACACTTTCGGACACACTCTCATTTTAAAAAACGAAGATTGAAAATGAAATTTTTAGGAATCATACCTGCCCGTTACGCATCTACGCGTTTTCCAGCCAAACCATTGGCGGTGTTAGGTGGAAAAACCGTGATACAGCGAGTATACGAGCAAGTGGCAGGAATCTTGGACGATGCATACGTGGCTACGGACGATGAGCGTATTGAAGCCGCAGTAAAAGCATTCGGAGGAAAGGTGGTAATGACTTCCACCGAACATAAAAGCGGCACCGACCGCTGTCAGGAAGCTTGTACAAAAATAGGAGGACAGTTTGATGTCGTGGTGAATATCCAGGGGGATGAGCCTTTCATCCAGCCTTCGCAGTTACAAGCCGTCAAAGCATGTTTCGACGATCCGGCCACCCAGATAGCCACTCTGGTGAAACCCTTTACGGTAGATAATGGTTTTGAGGCACTGGAAAATGTGAACTCTCCGAAGGTTGTGCTCAACAAAAACAGGAATGCCCTCTATTTTAGCCGTTCCATCATTCCCTACCAGCGCAATGCGGCGAAGGAAGACTGGCTGGAGAACCATACGTATTATAAGCATATCGGCCTTTATGCCTATCGCGTAGAGGTACTGAAAGAGATAACCGCCCTTCCGCAGTCATCCCTCGAGATTGCCGAATCATTGGAACAGCTTCGTTGGTTGGAAAACGGATACACTATCAAAGCAGGTATCACGGATGTAGAAACTATCGGCATAGATACTCCTCAAGATTTGGAACGGGCAGAAGAATTTCTTAAAAGCCATGGGCTGTAAACTAGAAAGCCCATGCTGAACCGAAGTGACCAACCCCGGATTCTTGAACCGGAACAACTGGTGGTGCAAAGGCCGGAACGTATCAAGTTGCCTAATGGCGTGCCATTGAGTGTGCTCAATGCCGGTGACAATGAAGTGACACGTATCGATCTCCTCATGGCAGGCGGCCGATGGCAACAGAAACAGCCCTTGCAGGCGTTGTTTACGAACCGCATGCTTCGCGAGGGAACCCGACGCTACGATGCCGCCCAGATAGCGGAAAAGCTGGACTATTACGGAGCCTGGCTGGAATTGTCCAGTGCATCCGAGTATGCCTATGTCACCCTTTATTCTCTGAATAAATACCTTCCCCAAACGCTTGACATATTGGAGTCTATCGTCAAAGAGCCGGTATTTCCTGAGAAAGAGCTGGGAGTGATTGTAGACAACAATATCCAGCAGTTTCTTGTCAACTCTTCCAAGGTGGACTTTCTGGCGCACCGCGGATTGGTGAAGGCTCTGTACGGCGGGCAGCATCCCGGTGGACGTCTGGTGCAGGAAGAGGATTATCGGCGCATCACTCCTGCGGTGCTACGCGAGTTTTATGACCGTTACTATCATTCCAATAATTGCAGCATCTATCTCTCGGGTAAGGTAACCGGTGATTGCATCCACAGGATAGAGTCCTTGTTTGGCTGCGAGGCTTTCGGTACGGATTTCCGCAAACCGGAGAAGACTGAATTCCATCCGGTTACCACCTCCGGAAAACGTATCTTCATCGAACGTCCGGACGCCCTGCAAAGTGCCGTCCGTATGGGCATGCTTTCCCTGGACCGTAATCATCCGGACTACTTGAAGGCCCGCGTACTGGTCACACTGTTCGGGGGTTATTTTGGCAGTCGCCTGATGTCCAATATCCGGGAAGATAAAGGATACACATACGGTATCTCCGCAGCCATCATGCCCTATCCGGGGCAGGGAGTGTTGGCGGTCAGTGCCGAAGCCGCCAACGAATTTGTGGAGCCTCTTATCGGTGAGGTTTATCATGAAATAGACCGCCTTCAGAACGAGCTGGCTTCCGATGGAGAGCTTTCCATGGTGAAGAACTATATGTTGGGAGACATGTGCCGTAGTTATGAATCTGCATTCTCGTTGGCAGATGCCTGGATTTTTGTGCAGGTATCGGGCTTGCAGGATACCTACTTTGCCGAAGCACTGGATGCTGTCAAGGAGGTTACTCCACAAGAAATCCGTGAACTTGCAGGGCGGCATTTATGCAAAGAGAAATTAAAAGAAATAGTGTGCGGCAAAAAAATGTCATAAAAAGCGGGAGTTATCGCATCATTTTACCGGATAAATCCTACCTTTGTCAATTATCAACTATCAATTATCAATTAATGAAATATCTATATACTGCACTCATTCTGGCTTTCTTATGCCAAGGTGGAGCCACTGCCCAGGAAAAAAAAAGCGGCTTTTTCGATAAAGTGAAAAGTACATTCTCTTCGGAGATAAAGATAGGTACCTATACGTTCAAAGATAACGGGGCCGTCTATACCGGTGAAATAAAAGGCCGCAAGCCCAATGGAAAGGGGAAGACCGTTTTCAAGAACGGCGACGTCTACGAGGGTGAGTATGTGAAGGGCAAGCGTGAAGGCTACGGTACATATATGTTTCCCGACGGTGAAAAGTATGAGGGGCAATGGTTTCAAGACCAGCAGCATGGTAGGGGTATCTACTATTTTATGAATAACAACCGTTATGACGGCATGTGGTTTCAGGATTACCAGCACGGTAAAGGAACCATGTACTATTACAATGGTGATATTTATGAGGGCGACTGGGTGAATGATAAACGCGAAGGCCAAGGAACGTATACCTGGAAGAACGGTTCCAAGTATGTAGGCTCGTGGAAGAATGACAAGAAAGACGGCAAAGGAACACTGACCTGGAATGACGGTTCCAAATATGACGGGGAGTGGAAAAATGATGTCCGGGACGGTAAAGGAACTTTTGAATATGCCAACGGCGACAAATATGTAGGTGACTGGAAGGACGACATGCAGCATGGCAAAGGTATTTACTTTTTCCATACCGGCGACCGTTACGAAGGTTCTTATGTTCAAGGTGAACGTACCGGAGAGGGCATTTATTACCATGCCAGCGGCAACAAGTATGTGGGCAGCTTCAAGGATGGAAAGCAGGAAGGCCACGGCACATTTACGTGGGCAAGCGGCGCCGTTTACGAAGGTAATTGGAAAGATAACCAACGTGACGGATACGGTACTTACAAATGGAATGTAGGTGACTCTTACGAAGGTGAATGGAAAGACAATAAGTTCAACGGCCAAGGTACCCTGATTCAGACCGATGGAACCAAATATAAAGGCGGTTTTGTGAACGGTATGGAAGAAGGTAGCGGTATCCAGGAGGACAAGAACGGAAACCGTTATGAAGGCTTCTTCAAACAAGGCAAGAAACACGGTCCGTTTGTAGAAACAGACAAGAACGGAAAGGTGATACGAAAAGGAACCTACAAGATGGGAAGGCTGGAGAATTAGAATTAAAAATTAGAAATTAAAAATTAAAGGCTGCGCAATGTTCACTTCAGAACCGCGCAGCCTTTAATTTTTAATTTCTAACCGCTCCGCGGTTAGATAATGTATTGTGAACTGATTGATTCATTGTTCATCACCCGCTTGATGGTTTCGGCGAACATATCGGCAATGCTCAACTGTTTAACCTTGTCACATTTTTTAGAGTAGGGGATACTATCAGTAAATACCATTTCCGTTAGTGCGGATTCTTGTACACGGAAAGAAGCAGGGTCGGACATTACGCAGTGGCTGGCAATGGCACGGACAGATTTGGCTCCTGCTTCCAGCATGATGTTGGCAGCCTTGGTAATGGTTCCTGCTGTATCTACAATATCGTCTACCAATACTACATTCTTGTCTTTTACATCACCGATGATTTGCATGGTGGCAACCACGTTTGCTTTTTCGCGTGTCTTGTTGCACAATACCAGGGGTACACCGAGGTATTTGGAGAATGTGCTGGCGCGTTTTGAACCGCCGACATCCGGGGTGGCGATTACCAAGTCTTCCAGTTTCAAGGATTCAATATAGGGGAGGAATACTGCTGATGCATACAAATGATCCACCGGAATATTGAAGAAACCTTGAATCTGGTCTGCATGAAGGTCCATCGTAATCAGACGGTCGATACCTGCAACAGAGAGCAGGTCGGCCACCAGCTTGGCGCCGATGGAAACACGGGGTTTGTCTTTTCTGTCCTGACGTGCCCAACCGAAGTAAGGGATAACGGCTACAACGCTTTTTGCCGATGCTCTTTTAGCAGCATCAACCATCAGCAGAAGTTCCATCAAGTTGTCAGAATTAGGGAAGGTTGATTGAACCAGGAATACATGCGAGCCACGGATAGATTCCTCATAAGAGACTGCAAACTCACCATCTGCAAAATGGGTGATGTTCATCTTTCCCAGAGGGCAATCAAGGCTAGCGCAGATTTTCTCTGCAAGGTATCTCGAATTTGTTCCGGAGAATACCATAAAGGGTGCTTTTTCGCTCATTTGTGTAATAGATGTTACCTATTTGTTAATTTGCATGCAAAGGTAGGAATTTCCCGTTACATAAAACAAGAGTTATTGTATAAAAATTATTTTTCTTTCCCGGATTTATTCGTAGCTTTGCTTTATGAAACGACTTTCTTTTATATGGTTTGCGGGGTTGTTGTGCCTTTGTACAACAATGGTTTCGTGTGTGGGAACGGCACCCATGAAGGAAGTACGCCTTATCGACTCTCTAAACCAGGTGGCTTATGCTTTTCGTTATAAAAACCTGGATTCATCCTGCCATGCGGCATCAAGGGCCTACCGTGAAGTCAGCCTCTATAAACAAGGAAAAGCGGAAGCATCCAATAATCTGGGCTTTTGTGCTTTTATGCGCATGGATTTTGAGCAGGCCGAAAAGTTTCATATGGATGTCTATAATCTGACCAAGAATGAACTGGAACTCCTTATTGCCGACATCGGTTTGATGAAGATTTATCAGCGGACGGCGTTGAACAAGGAGTTCTACGATTATCGCAATAGTGCCTTGCACCGTATGAAAAGAATAGCGGAGGATGACAATCTGTTTGTGGACCAACACGAGCAAATGCGTTTGAATTATGCCCGTTCGGAATTTTATATTGTATCTGCTGTGTATTATTATTATTTGCAACAGCGTCCGGAAGCTGTAGCCTCTATTAATGAAGTTACTAAAAAACAAGAGTTGCTGGCAGATACCAATCAGCTGTTGTATTATCACTACATCAAAGGTTCTGCTGCCTTATGCGAGGGTGAGACACCGGATGAGCGAAGACTGAGAGAATTTGATGAGCTCTATACCGCATGGCAGTTGGCTTCGCGCAAGGGCTATCTTTACTTTGAGGGCAATGGAGTGCAGGGACTTGCCAACTTGATGGCTTCACCGGATAATTACGCATTTTTTCAAGACCGCCGCTCCCATGCCTTGACACGTTTTGGAGTACCGGTAGATTCGCTGCTTCCCATGCGTCTGGGGCAGTTGGCATTGCAAAAATTCAGCCAATACAAGGATTTGTATCAGATAGCAGGTGCATATGTATCTATCGGCAAATACCTGAATGCCCACAGTCACTATACAGAAGCTCTTGACACGCTAAAACTTGCTCTGGAATGTGTAAATGACCATCACCGCCTTTTCTATGACTGCCACGATAGTTTGGACTGGCTGAAAGCATTTGACCGTCGAGATACGATTTGTGCGGAGAAGGCATGGATGGAGCAGAAACTGAAAACCGTGCCCGAGTGGATTTCACGTATTCGTGAACAGTTGAGCGTTTCGTATGCAGGACTCGGGATGAAAGAAAAATCAGACTATAACCGCAATATTTACCTGGATATCCTTGAAGATACACGCCAGGATAAAGAGCTGGAAAGCCGCTATCAAGCATTGGAAAAGGAGGCGGGGCAGCTCAACGTCGTGTTGTCACTGGTCATTGTGGGCTTCGTGCTTGTATCCCTCTTTTTCTGGTTTTTCAACAAGCGTTCCAAAGACCGGAACAGAGTGCATCTCCGCCGTCTGCAGCTGATGCTGGATATCTGTCAGAAGATAACGGCATCCATTCCGGCAGATGCACAGACTGAGGAGGAAATCATCGACTCTATCCGGACGGCTGTCTGCCCGGAATTGGAAAAGCTGTTTGGAGTGAAGGACATCCGCATAGACAACGGGCAATTAGTGTTCCCGCGTCGGATGAGCAAGGATGAGCAGGCGATGGTACGGGTGATAACCCCCTATATCCAATGGGCAATCGACAACGGCATGACGTCCATCTCCCTTGGGGATGAGCGCCGCAGACTGGAAAAGCAACGCTACATTTACGAGCAGCACATCGCGGGGAACAAACGGCAAAATCTGATAAAGAAAGCATGTATGGCTATTGTCAACGGGATTCATCCGTACATAGACCGTATCATCAACGAAGTGCAGAAACTGACTCAAAAAGGATTCATCAAAGAGGAACGGATAAAGGAGGAGAAATACCAGTATATCGACGAGTTGGTTACTACCATCAACGAATACAATGATATTCTTGCCCTTTGGATAAAGATGAAGCAAGGAAGCCTTAGCCTGAACATAGAGACGTTCGAATTGAATGAACTTTTCGAGCTGCTCAGGAAAGGAAGCCGTACATTCGAGATGAAGAGACAGTCGTTGGAGGTGCAGCCTACGGATATCCGGGTGAAGGCAGACAAAGCCCTTACATTGTTTATGATAAATACACTGGCAGAGAATGCCCGTAAATATACCCCTCAGGGCGGTATGGTGAAAGTATATGCACGGCAGGAGGAGGATTACGTGGAAATCTCGGTAGAGGATAATGGTTGTGGATTGTCACCGGAAGATGTAGCTCGCATCGTGGGAGAAAAAGTATATGACTCAAAAGCCATCGGTATGAGTGACGCTCCCGACAAGGAGGAATTGAGGAAGAACAAAGGAAGTGGCTTTGGACTGATGAACTGTAAGGGCATCATTGAAAAATATCGCAAGACGAATGATTTGTTCAAGGTCTGTCTGTTCAATGTGGAGAGCGGGCTGGGAAAAGGCAGCCGTTTTTATTTCCGTCTGCCTGCCGGTATCCGTAAGTCTGTGTCGGTGTTGCTCGTCGTGTTGTTTTTGTGCATGTCATCCTGCCGGCATGCTGTGGAACAGACTGCTTCCGGAGAGGTGTTGCCGGATTCTTTGGCACTGCTTGCACAGAATGAATACGAAGCTTTGCTGGACGAAGCCTCCGATTATGCCAATGAAGCTTATTACTGCAATGTGGACGGAGAATACGAACTGGCTTTACAATACATAGATTCGGCAATGTATTGCCTGAACGAACATTACAAGCAATACGCCCATCCTATACATCGCTATATGACGCTGACCGGAGACGGGACGCCTGCGGAACTGGATTGGTGGAACCAGATGTTCAATTCGGATTTCCATGTAATTCTGGATATCAGGAATGAAGCGGCAGTCTCATTTCTTGCATTGAAGCAATGGGATGACTATAGTTATAATAATGCTGCCTACACCACCTTGTACAAACTGTTGGGAGAAGACCAATCCTTGGAAGAATATTGCCGGCAGCTGGAGCGTTCCACCAACAACAAGATGGTGGGCATTTTGCTGGCGGTGATTTTGCTGTTCGTATTGCTGTTGGGATATTACATACTCTACTTCCGTAAACGTCTGGTGAACCGCTGGAATCTGGAGCAAGTACTGGAAATTAATGGAAAGGTGTTCAATGCCTCCTTGTTGCCGGTTTCGGATACGGAGGAAATGTTGCAGCGTGAGGAGGATACATTGAAGGAAATCCCGCGGCAGATTGTAGGTTCCGCTTTTGATGCAGTGAACGAACTTTTGAGTATCGACCGGTTAAGCATAGCTGTATACAACGAGACTACACATAAGCTGGAATACACTTCCAATCCAGTGGAAGATACCGCCGTGGACGAGTTGCCTATCTGGAGGAAATATATGGAGAATTGCTTTGAGCAGCAAGAGTACATATCGGAAAAGGGTATACAAACATTGCCGCTTGTTGTGGATGCGGGAAATATGTGTCGTTGCATAGGTGTGCTGTGTCTGGAACGCAGGGAAGGTACGGAGCAGGAGACCGACCATTTGCTTTTGGAACTGATAGCCCGTTATGTCTCCATTGTAATCTTCAATGCAGTGGTTAAGTTGGCTACGAAATACCGGGACATCGAAGTGGCTCAAGATGAAGCCCGGCGAGCTTCCTGGGAAGACAGTTTGCTGCATGTACAGAACATGGTGCTGGATAATTGTCTCTCGACCATCAAGCATGAAACGATTTATTATCCGAACAAGATAAAGCAGCTGATAGGGAAACTGCGGTCCGGCAAACAGACAGAAGCGGAGGAGCGGGAAACGGTGGTTGCCATCAGCGAATTGATAGAGTATTACAAAGGTATCTTTACGACACTCAGTTCATGCGCTTCCCGCCAGTTGGAAGAGGTGACTTTCAGGCGTGCGACAATATCTGTGCCGGAACTTATGGCTACTGCCGGGAAATATTTCCGCAAAGTGTATAAGGGAAACAAGGCGCATATTGATTTTAAGATACAACTGTTGGAAGGACGGATTACCGGTGACTGGAACCAGTTGCGTTTCCTGCTTGAAAACCTGATAGACGAGGCTTGCTCCGTAACTCTGGATGGAGCTGTCTGTCTGTCGGCCCGGGAAGATGGGGAATTTATACGTTTTCTGTTTACAGATATGCGCAGGGAAAAGACCCGTGAAGAATTGAACCAATTGTTCTATCCCGACTTGTCCCGCATGACGGCCGGTGAGAAAGGAGAACTGTATGGTACGGAATATCTGGTGTGCAAGCAGATTATCCGCGACCATGACGAGTTTGCCGGACGCCGGGGATGCCGTATCAATGCCGAACCGGGAAAGGAAGGAGGTTTTACAATATATTTTACGCTACCGAAAAAATGAAATATGGAAGACAAAAAATTTAAAGTAATCATCGTTGAAGATGTCAAGTTGGAGCTGAAAGGGACGGAAGAGATTTTCCGCCATGAAATTCCCAATGCGGAGGTAATAGGTACTGCTATGACTGAGCAGGAGTTCTGGACATTGATTGAAGCCGGCGTGCCGGATCTTGTTCTGCTGGACTTGGGACTGGGAGGTTCGACCACAATCGGGGTGGACATCTGCCGGAATATCTTCAAGCGTTATCCGGGAGTACATGTGCTGATATTCACGGGAGAAATATTGAATGAGAAGTTATGGGTGGACGTACTTGAAGCCGGTGCCGACGGCATTATCCTGAAAACCGGAGAGTTGCTGACCAAAACCGATGTGCAGGCAGTGATGGACGGCAAGAAGCTGGTCTTTAACTATCCGATACTGGAGAAGATAGTGGAACGCTTCAAGAAATCTGTCCTAAATGATGCAAAACGTCAGGAAGCAATCATAAGCTATGATATTGATGAGTATGACGAGCGTTTCCTCCGTCATTTGGCACTGGGCTATACCAAAGAAATGATTGCCAATCTTAGGGGAATGCCTTTTGGAGTCAAGTCGCTGGAGAAACGGCAGAATGACTTGGTCGGCCGTCTTTTCCCGCCTAGTGAACGGGTGGGGGTGAATGCCACTCGTCTGGTGGTGCGTGCATTGGAACTTCGAATCCTGAATATAGACAATCTGGAAGCCGACGATGAGTAAACTCCGAATGCCACATCCCGCTACGATGTTCTTCCTGCTGACGCTGGCAGTCATCCTCCTTTCATGGATATTCGATGTCTATGGCCTGAGCGTGCTGCAACCGCAGACTGGAGAAGTAATACGGGTGCAGAGCCTGCTGAGTCCGGAGGGCATACGCTGGCTGCTGCGCCATGTCATAACCAATTTTACGGGATTCGCTCCGTTAGGGCTGGTGATTGTGGCTATGTTCGGAATAGGGGTGGCACAGCATTCGGGTTTCATCGATGCATGTATTCGCAGGGGGGTACGACGTCCACGTGATCCTTGGCGCATTATTCTGCTGGTTATTGTCTTAGGACTGTTGTCCAATATAGTGGGAGATGCAGGATATATCATTCTGTTGCCGATAGCTGCAACTTTGTTCCAGTCCGTCGGTCTGCACCCCATTGGAGGTATAATTACAGCTTATGTTTCAGTCTCTTGTGGCTATAGCGCTAATGTGTTTTTGAGTACATTAGACCCCATGATTGCCTCTGTAACGCAAGAAGCGGCTGATAGGATGAATATTGCTCCGGGGCAGACTGGACCGCTGTGCAATTATTATTTTCTCTTTGTTTCCACGTTCCTGCTTGCATTCATCATTTATCATATTACCCGCAGGAGCTTGTTGCCGCACTTGGGAATGTATGCAGGGGATATTCATTTTAATGGCTACAAACAACTGTCCCGCAAGGAACGGAGAGCTATGTTGGGAGCTGTATTTGCAGGCTTGCTGTATATTGCCATTATTCTGTGGGCTACATTCTCTTCATGGGGGATATTGCGGAGTGTCAATGGTGGGTTGATTCGTTCTCCGTTTATAGTTGGTATTCTGTTTTTGCTTTCGTTTGGAATAGGTTTGATGGGGATGGTCTATGGTTTTGCCTCCGGCCGATACCGTACGGACGGTGATGTGATAGAAGGACTTACGCAGCCGATGAAACTGCTGGGCGTTTATTTTGTGATAGCTTTCTTTGCCTCACAGATGTTTGCTTGTTTTGAATATTCCCACTTGGACAAGTGCATTGCCATTTTAGGCGCTAATCTGCTGTCCTCCGCCTCTTTGAGTAGTTTATGGATATTGATTCTCTTCATTCTTTTTACGGCGCTGGTCAATCTCTTTATGGTATCTGCCACAGCTAAATGGGCTTTTATGTCTTTCATTTTTGTTCCGGTATTGGCAAGTATGGGCATTTCGCCGGATATGACCCAATGTGCGTTCCGTATAGGTGACAGTACAACAAATGCCATAACACCTTTTATGTTCTACATGCCACTTGTCTTGACCTATATGCAGCAATATGATAGGCAATCCACTTATGGTTCACTACTGAAGTATACTTGGAGATATTCTTTAGTCATTCTATTGGCATGGACTGCCTTATTTGTACTTTGGTACATCAGCGGTTTGCCATTAGGACTGTAATGTCATAACCAATGAACAGCCCGCTTTCGATAACCCCGGTAATGGCTTTCAGTTTCTGTTCCAAATCAGAAACAATGTTGCTGAGATGAATGTCAAGAATGAAATTACCGCTTTCGGTAAATACCGGACCGTCTTTTCCTTCTGCAAGACGTAGGCTGATTTTTGAAGCTCCCAATAAGCGTATCTCGTTTTCCACATGGGAGAGAGCATGTGGAAACACTTCCACCGGTATGGGGTATTTGCTCCCCAGTTTGCTGACAAGCTTGCTCTCATCGACAATGATGTAAGTCTTACCACTGCTTTTAATGAGAAGTTTCTCCTTAAACATGGCTCCACCACGTCCTTTGATGAGGTTATTATGCGGATCCACTTCGTCTGCACCGTCGAATGTCCAATCCGGACGCTTATTCCACAGAGTAGTTTGCGGCAGGCCAAGCTGTATACATGTCATCGAAATTTCGGCAGATGCCGGAATGATTTCTATATGCAAAGATTCTTGTTTAACTCGTTGAGCTAATGCAAACAAAGTGAGATAAACGGTAGAGCCGGAGCCTGCTCCTATGACATCACCGTCTTTGGCCAGTCCGGCAATCTCCTGGGCTACCAATTCCTTACTCGCCTTATTGCTGATTTTATTTGACCATTGCAATTCCTGTATCAACTGATTTTCCCATTCCATCTCTTTAAAATTTAGTTGTTATTACTCTTTCATTCATTTTCGGGTCAATGCTACTTTTCCTACTTGAATATTCCTCCATATTTTTACTTTTTATAATTAGTAACATTGATAATTTGCAAAATGTTTTAATACATCTGTATATAAATACCGTGTATCTTGTTTGTAAAGGTAACTAATCATTACTTTTTATGTAGCAAATGAGCCTTTTATACATAGGTAACGAAAAAAGGTGATACAAAAATTTGCAATATTCGTAAAAAAGCGTACCTTTGCACCGCAATTAAGGCTGGTTCCGTAGCTCAGCTGGATAGAGCAACGCCCTTCTAAGGCGTGGGTCTTGCGTTCGAATCGCAACGGAATCACAAGAAAAAATGCTAATAGGTTCATTGACAACTTGTTAGCATTTTCTTTTTATGATAGTTGCACAACATTTGCACAACTCGCGAATAGGGAAAGAAAAAGCCGGGAAATAATTCCGGCTATATTGTTGTTTTAACCCCACCGCTGATTTTGGGAGTTGGGTCGTATTCTGCTTTTTGTCTTCGTTTCTCATCCTCGTCTTTAAGGTACTTGTTCCTTATCTCTTTGATGTCATTCGTCATTCCCCATACCTTGAAGAAGAGGATGATTTGCAGTACTCCGAATATTAGGAGTATGATGGTTAGAAAGTCAACCATAGCATTATTGTTTTATTTATTCTGAATATAATTCCATATTGTTAATACACTCCTCCATTCTTTTCCATCTATTTTCGAGGTTTGGATATTCTTTGCGTAGAATTTCGAGTGCGTTTTTTCTATTTTCTCTCAATGTAACTCCATCTATTCCAGATGCAACATTAACGAGACTATCTACATATACTTCTTTTTCCATTGGGGTCATATCAGAAATGCTTTTTTGTTTTTGGCTACACCCAACTATCGCTAATGCAGCAGCCACCATTAAAAATAAAATCTTCTTCATAATCTTAGATATTTAGTTTGTTCTTTAATTCATTAAACACATCGGGGTTTTCAAATTCTCCCCAATGATATTTTTTGTATCTGTCCCGGTCGAAGTTATCTTTCTTCTCATATACAAGTAAATAGTCCTTGTCACATAAGACAATAGCAGAAGAACCTAATAGCCGAGCGTATGAACGTGCTTGCAAGAAGGCTGCTTCTATGTCTTGGTTGTTCTTCATGTGAAGTTTGGCTTCAATCAGAACTTTCGCTTTTTCTTCGTCCGGTTTGTTGTCATAGTGCAAGGCGTAATCCGGGAACACCCGATGTCCTCTCCCTGCTTGAATAGGTAACTGCCGGATGAAGTCTTTCTTTTCATACCATCCCATAGAGTTTAATAACGGCTCTAATAACAGTTGCTCCACATCATGTTCATACTCTATAACTATTCCTTTAGGTAATGTCGGAACGTATAGTTTGGGCAGAACATCAGTGTCAAATCCTTTTGCCTTTATCATTCGCAGGAGTTCCGAATAATCCGCGCCACTCATTGACCATCCGTTTACCCCTTGAAAGTTCTTGCGAACAAGCGGATGATTGGAGAAGTATTTATCTTCTCGGAGTTCTTTCAGGCTGATATGTGGAATATCAATTTTATTCCCTATGTAGGTGTTTCCATAGTAATGAAAGAATGGGTCTATCACTCCATCTGTTTGGGCTATCCATACTCGGGTAATTGCACTAATTGGAGCGGTTTCGTAATGAATGAGAATATCGCCTTTCTTTGTTTCTGGATTCGCTTGCCAAAAAGTAGTTCTAAATAATTCATTTTTATCAATCAATCCACCGATACACCATGCTTGTGTTGGCTGTGGAACGTCTGCTTCTTTTTGGGGCATGAAGTTGGGTGCAAAGTCATATAGGAAAGCGCATAATTCTGCTGGAGAAAGCTCATTCTCTGCCCTAAATCGATAAAACACTTCGCATAAACTCCAGTAGTACATACATCTCGCCTTATAGTTTGATTTCTTTGGGATAGACGGTAAATCTATCTCAAACATATCTGCTATCTTATGTAAATCAAAGAAACGGTAAATAAATATATTAGGGAAGAAAAACTCTGGTGCAAAATAATATAATAAGAATGATGTCCATGTTATGCTATTCAACATCATTTCATAGTCGTTGACTGGTATTAGTACTTCATCATTGTCTGTTAACCCACGAAAAAGAACATCTTCATACTTTTCTTTCGCTTCTTCCAGTGTATTAGGTCTTTCCTCATCTGGAAATTCGCAGATATTGTAACACCATAAGCTTTCACTGATGTTTGATATGGATAGTCTGGATTTGTCATCATTAAACCATAACTTCATTCTTGGATTGTATTTGAAAACCAAATCCATCATCGTATCATTGTTGGATGGTTCCTCAAACTCCTTAATAGCTTTTTGTCCGTCAGAAGATTGCTTATATAGGTTCCATGTGTATTGATTGAATTTCATAGTATTAGTTTTAATAGTTTGTATATTAAACTTTTAAACTATCTTCTTCTTGGCCTTTGCAATTCTATCACATTGAAGATTTGTCTAACTTCTGCCAAATCAATAACTCTGTCAGGATACATATCGTTCAAAGAGTGTATTGTAATAGTATGATTTTCTACATTATGGTCTATTATTCGTTTTACCAAAATTCCGTCTTCATGTACAATAACGAAATCCCATTTCCGGATATGCAATTTAGACTCTGCCCACAGATATGGAGCTATTTCTCTACAAAGAAGTCTGTCTCCTTCAAGGTAACTCTCTTCAGTTCCATCATTCATACTGTCACCTCTTACTTCAAATGCTACATAGTTTCCTTTAGCTTCGTGGTCTATTATAAAAGGTATAGTAGGTAGTGTAGCTATATATGCAGCATCTTGAAATCCGCATAAATAACCTGCTTGTGCGTATTGATTTACTAATGGTACGTTTATAATATAGTTTTGGTTTAATGGTATGGCTTCTAGAATTTCTATATTTTCTTTAGATATATTGGAAATAGGCTCTCCTTTTTCATAAAGAATCCAGTCCATATTCCAATGCGGGAAGCTTTTTTTTATCTTTTCTATCGTTGGCTTTCTGAAACTTTCACCTACGTTATTTAAGTACCCATTTCCTAATCCAGAGATGGTATAAAATTGATTTGGATTAAGTCCTTCTTTTTCAATTAGATAGAACATTCTTTCTTTTAAAGTCATATAGATATTCTAGGTTTGATTATAGAAAATCTAGCATATTTACAATAATTAACTAGAAATTCTATGCTAGATATAGAACTTCTAGTATATTTGCATCATCATTCAATCACGTAGCAAAGATAAACTAAATGATTGATGATACAAATAGTATAAACATATTAAATCACACGATTATGAGCACGAAGAGTTTTTTACATGAAGTTATGAGCCTTGCATGGCAGTTCGTTCGCAAGAACGGTTTCACGATGTCAGAAGCATTAAAATGCGCTTGGGCTAACATGAAATTGAAATTGCAGATGAAAAGCAAGATTGTGAAATTCTATTTTCAAAAGGTGGACGGTTCTGTGAGAGAAGCCTACGGTACACTAAATGAAAAGTTGATGCCTGCCGTCACTGGTACTGACAACAGAAAGAAGAACGACACCGTTCAAACTTACTATGATACTGAACGCCAAGAGTTCAGATGCTTTAAGAAAGCTAACCTTTTAAAAATCGCCTGATATGAGACAGTTTAGAGTATGTGACAGTGTAGAAGCCTACGGGCTTGAAAAGGCTTTAGATAAGGCTTGTATAGACCTTGATAGAGTTGATAAGATGTCTGACACAGAGGCTTGTGCTTTCTGTAATACCGATACCAAAGAAGAGGCCTTAGAGGTTATTCAAGAAGAGATTGATTACATAGAGTTTCAACTTGATAGAATGGCTGTATGATAGAGGCATTGATAGTATTAGGCTGCTTGTATGCAAGTTATAGGCTTTTCAGAAAGCCGGGCGAGAAGTTCTTTTACGATGATTAATCACACGATTATATCACGCACGACAGCCCTATTGACAGCTAAAGACTGGCATCCGATAGCGAGAATCGGGTAGGGTACTATTGATTGGTTCTTTGATAAGTCTGTGAAAGCAATTACGGTGTAATTCATAAGCCGTTTTTGCCAACCAAAGATAACGAACGCACATAAGCAAGTTGGGGCTTGCGAGCTGTGCAATGTTTAACAATTAATAGATGTGTAACCATAGTCTTTGAGGTGTAAGTAATGACGGATTAGGCGACCGACACGCACATCGACAATATAGCCCTATTGACAGCTAAAGACTGGCATCCGATAGCGAGAATCGGGTAGGGTGCACAACCGCAGCAAAGGTTAGTGCTACTACCGTACTAAAAGCCACGGGCAAAGCGAAGTGCGCACCGCTTTACCTCATCCTTGTACGGGCGGTAAAATTTAAAATCACACGATTATGGGAAAAAGTATGTATAAATCACGTATGCCATATATAGGTATGCCGGTTAAGTGTAAACATCCCGGATGGGAAAGCAAGATTGGGGCGATTTGCGCCATCAATGGGGATAAAGTAATGGTAGAGTTCGGAAAGCACGATTTTGTAGAATTCTATAGCGATGAACTGGTTGCAATGACGATGTTATGAAGATAATTATGTTCTCTTTTTCGTTGCTTGTACTGCTGTGTATGACAATGATGTTATGCAATTCCATAATAAAGGATGGTCCTCTATACATGGCGGGGATTGTATTGACATCCACAATATTTATTTTGTCTGTTATACTCGCAGTGATAACCGGTATGGAGTTGCGTAAAAAGTGTTAGTATAAACTGTTTTGTCGTGTTTTATTTTGTGTTTGTACTGGGTGTGCCGTCTGTGAAGATAGCGCACCTTTCTTATTGGGGCGTTCGGTGTAATGGTTAACACACCTCATTGGAGGAGACTGGCGGTTCGAGTCCGTCAACGCCCACCAATCATTCTAATATAACATTTATGGAAAAAGTAGAAAGTAAAGAGAAAATGAGAAACATGAAGAGAGGAGCCACGATAGAGCTGCCTATATCTTCACTTGAGACAATCCGCAACAACGTATCACTTCTAAATGCCAAGCATCTTCTTGAGGGTAAAAAATGGGCTTCAAAGTCTTATCCGAAAAAAGGTATTGTCGTTGTAAAAAGGGAGTCATAGTCATCTAACTCACACGATTATGGAACGGGTATTCACAGAACTCACCCCTGAATGCGAGATTACAGCACGGATGTATGCACAAGGGTATGAGAAAAAGGAAATCGCCAATTTTAAATGCCGGGCGGTTAGCACGATTAATAACCAATTGCAAAAGGCTTTTGAAATATTGCATGTACGGAATGGGAGAGAACTTGCAACAATGCTTTATGAACGGATAGCCGGTGTGAGGCTCACGATGGATTTTTCGCCTATAGTCCGTGTGTCCGTCGCATGTTGCTTACTGTGTATATTTTCTTTGTCACTTTACCACGAACAAGGTGATATGAGGAGGTTACGAAGATTTAGAATTGAACATATAGAAAGGGTAAGAGAATGAACATGGAGGATATTTTAAATAGTGGTGCCAATGTTACTTTGACAATAAAGTCCACTGATTTGAAAGAGTTCGCAGAACATCTTGTAAAAAAGACTGTGAGAAGTATTAGGGACTCTTTCATCAGACCGGAAGAGGACTACTTAACCATTAAAGAGGCAAGTCAGATTCTACATACCGATAAGTCAACCTTATGGAGATGGCATAAAATTGGATATTTGTGCAGGTTGGAAATAGGAGGTAAGAGATTGTACCGAAAAAGTGATGTAGATGCTATTCTACAGAAAGAGAATAATTAACCCTTTAAATTTTACTATTATGAGTCTTATCAAAAAATCAAATGAATTAGTAATCCCTACCACAGTGAAAATGATGATTTACGGCCAAGCTGGTATGGGAAAATCAACAGTGGCATTGAGCGCACCGAAACCGTTATTATTGGATTTCGATAATGGCGTTAAGCGTATGAATATGGCGCATTTGGAAAACATAGATACCGTACAGGTCACTTCATGGAGTGATGTTCAACAGGTCTTGCAGGAGGATTTGTCTGCTTATCAGACCATTGTAGTTGATACTATCGGTAAGATGATGGATTTCATCATTACTTATAAATGTGGCAGCCGCCAACCGTCTATCAGGGATTGGAGTGGTATCAATGCGGAGTTTTCATGGATGACACGAACACTTTCGGGGCTTAACAAGCACATCATTTTCGTTGCCCATCGCGACACACGGAAAGAAGGTGATGATACCGTGTTTATCCCTGCCTTGCGTGAAAAGTCCTACAACTCCATCGTTACCGAACTGGATTTGCTCGGCTATCTTGAAATGAAAAGCGAAAGAGGTGTTCAAAGACGCACTATAACTTTTGACCCGACTTCAAGAAATGACGGTAAGAATACATGCAATCTTCCTTCAGTGATGGAAGTTCCTACCATCCTTGACAAGAATGGTAATCCAACCGCAAAGAACGACTTTATCACCGCCAAGATAATCAATTCGTATTTGGGTATGCTTGCTGCCAAGAAGGAAGCGCAGGAAAAGTATGACAAGGTGATAGAAGAAATAAAAGAAAGCATTGAATTTATCACCGATGCCAACTCCGCTAATGAGTTCGCTTCACATATCAATGAGTTTGAACACGTTGGTAGTTCTTTGATGATGGCGAGAAGTTTGTTTGCTGCAAAGGTAAAGGCTTTGGGACTGGTATTCAATAAGGAAACTAAAATCTACTCAGATGCAGCCTAACTATCGTATATATGCAACATTGTTGGATTCTTACTTCAATTACCTTAATAGCGATGTCATATATGAGCGTTATTATGGGTGGAGTGAGAATCCACCATATACGGAAGAAGAGTTTCGGCAGAAGCAGTTTCAAGAACTGATAGACCGGATTAACCGCAGGCCATTCGACAGCGAAGCGGCAGACAAGGGAACAGCCTTTAATGAGGTTATTGACTGTATGGTTGAAAATCGGAAATCCGAAACGGTGCAGGTTGAAAAGGTATATAAGGCAATACGCGAAGGAGCTTGTGACGAAACAGGTAAACCTTTGTATTACGATGAGGTTCAGACCAACGAGGTTATAGGTTTGAGAGTTACCTATAATAATCGTGTTTTTACTTTCCCAATCTCACTTTGCCGAGAGTTCGCCGGTTACTTCAAAGGAGCATTGACCCAACAAAGGGTAGAAGCGATTCTTTCAACCGCATACGGCAATGTTTTGGTTTATGGGGTGATTGACGAGCTGATGCCGGCCAGCATCCACGACATCAAAACAACTGGAAGCTATACCGTAGGGAAGTTCAAAGACCACCATCAACATTTGGTTTATCCTTACGCTTTGATGAAGAACGGTTCGGATGTACGGATATTTGAGTACAACATTGTAGAGTTCAATAAAGGCGGTTTTGTGGTAGATACCTATACAGAAACATACGTTTTCAATCCAGAACGTGATATTCCTATTCTCACTAATCATTGTGAGGAATTTATCCGGTTTTTGGAAGAAAACAGAGAACTTATAACCGATAAAAAGATTTTTGGAGGAGAAAATTAATGGCAAACCAAATAACCGGACGGATAATCGAAATCGGACAAACCGTTCAAATACCATCCAAAAACGGTGGTTCCTCATTTACAAAACGGGAGTTTATTTTAGATGCTACCACTTACGACCCTTATACGGGAGAGCGTAGCGAGTATGAGAACATTATTCCCTTAGAGTTTTCGGGTGACAAGTGTACAGAACTTGACCGCTTTAATCAGGGTGATGTTGTTACTGTATCATTTGTCTTACAAGGGCGTTCTTGGACGAATCAAGACGGAGAATTCAAACGTATGGTATCCATTCGATGCTATAAAATAGAAGCGCGTGGCGGTGTATCTCAATCCCAACAGACAACATCGATACAACAACCTACACCTCAGCCGACTTATCAGCAACAGCCGCAGAATTTCCCGCCTCCGGTTGATGCTAATGGCAATGTAAAGGATGATTTGCCTTTTTAGCGTATGTCCCTTTACGATACTTCAAACCCTTTGCAGAAAGAGCAATTTAAGGCTCGTTCTGCAAAGCTCGCAGAAAGCGGTAAGGTTGTAGAACTCACAGAGAAAAAGCCTAAAAGAAGCCTGCAAAGCAATAAATATTTGCATGTGATTTTAGGTTACTTTGCGTGTGAGACCGGAAACACGTTGGAGTGGGTGAAGCAACAGTATTATAAAAAGCTTGTTAATCCATCCATTTTCATTCGTGAGAGAGACGACAAGTATTTGGGACGGATAAAGATATTGCGCAGCTCTGCTGATTTAGATAGTGCAGAAATGAGTACAAGTATTACCCGTTTTCGTAATTGGGCAAGTGCTGAATGCGGAATATATTTACCTTCTGCTGATGAAGATAGATTGATTCAACTAATGGAAATAGAGATTGGACGAAATAAAGATTATTTATAATGGCAGAAATATGGAAAGATGTTGTCGGATATGAAGGTTTATATCAAGTATCAGACAGGGGTAGAATTAAATCTATATGCAGTTACGTAAGACTACAAAATGGTGAATTAATGAAGAAAAAGCCGCATATCCTTAAACTACAAGATAGATGTGGATATAAATGTGTAAACCTATTCAAAGGCGGACGCTCACATACACTTAACATTCATCGTTTAGTAGCAGAGGCTTTTTTACCCAATCCTCATAGGTATTCAGTTGTAAATCATAAAGATGAAAACAAAAGCAATAACAGCTTGTCTAATTTGGAATGGTGTACTCACGCTTATAATTTGAGTTATGGTACTGCCCAAAGAAGAAGGGCCGTATCTCAAGGTAAAGTAGTTATTCAATTAGATAAGAATGGAGCTTTTATAAAGCGACATTTGACATTAATGGACGCTTGTAGAGATACCGGCATAAATTTTCAAAATATCTCACAATGTTGTAACAACAAAAGAAAAACAGCAGGTGGATATTGTTGGAAATTTGAGGAACAGCAGGAAATACAAAGAAATCAAGAATTTATTTAGTTATGATAGAAACAAGAAAAACAGAAATCAGGTATGTGACATCTGACCCGAAAAAGATGCTCAACATGTACCTTGCAAAACGTGTCCTCAAAACATGGGAGGAATCTTTCATTGATGAAGATACAGGTGAAACAGTAACCATCGAACGGAATGAAATTCTTTTTGACCGTGGCACGCTGATAGACCAAGACACTTTGGCGAAAATTCGTTTCAGTATGGAAGCAGACGGTATCAAGGAAGTGGAAGTCAGCAACCAGAACCGTTTGGCGTTCGAGAATGAGAACAGCGTTTTATATCCGTACATCGCTCAAGCGCAAATAGGTGACAAGAAACATAAGTTCCTGCTGTATGCCACCGGATTGGAGAATACTTGTAGTATCTTGAAAGATTACATCGAACTAAACTATATGTTCGGGTTCACCTTGACAATGATAAAGGAGTTCGATTCCTGCGTGATTCTTACTGACAACTTGAAAGAACGTAAGGTTGACGATGCTTCGCTTGCCTATCTCAAAAATGAAATCACTATGGCAGAATACGTTGACAAAATGGACGATGAGATGGAAGATAGTGACGAAGAATCTAAACCGAATGAAAAGAAATTCTACCAGATTGAGACGAAAATCACATTCACGGATGGGGAGAATGAAGACGAGAGAGTTCAGACTTTTGTCGTGAACACCTTCAACGTTGACAGAGCGATGATGCTTATTACCCACTATCTCAAAAACAAAGAGGAAGAATGTGAGAAACAAGCCAAAGAAAAGGGACATGAGTTCAGAAAGAGGGAAATCCATACAGCCATTGAATCTGCTAAACCTATCCCGGTCGGGCGTTTTATTCCGAAAGAGTTTTCAATGGCTTATATGGAATAACTTTGTTAACCTGCCTGCTCGGTCTGTGAAGATTGGGCAGGTGAATATGGGGCGTTTGGCTGGTGTGACTAATGTAATGCGCAGCATTGTAGAGGAGGGCAGTTCGATTCTGTCACGCCCCTCATAAATGTGAGCCACACATAAATGGCACGGGTCTTAAATAATGGTTGTGCCCCGGAGAATACGCTTCGGGGCTTTTAATTAGGTAAATCAGAAAGTATGTACTACATAAAGAAAAAGGCTAAGAAGAAAGACAAGCCTTTACCCTTGTTTGATAAAGCAGGGGTAACAGTAAAGAAGAAGCCGGATTTGAAAGCTAAACTCGACAAGGAGTTTTCCCTTTTCATCCGGCTTCGTGATTGTATGCCAAACGGTTCCTTCCGATGTATATCATGTGGACAGATAAAGCCGCTTACACAAGCGGACTGCGGGCACTATTTCAGTCGTACACATTTGGCAACACGGTTTGATGAGAATAATTGCCATGCCGAATGCCGACACTGCAACAGATTCAAAGCTGATCATTTGGAAGGCTATCGGGTGAATCTAATTGCTAAAATCGGTCAACAGAAATTTGATTTGCTAAAAGTGAAAGCTGCCAGCACTTCCAAAATGACTGATTTTGAGTACGAACAGCTAATCAAGTATTACAAAGCACTTAATAAGAAGTTACGAAAGGAGAAAGGTTTATGAGTTATGTATTACGAGATTATCAACAGAAAGCCTCTGATGCTGCCGTTTCTTTCTTTAACAATAAGGCGAAGAAAACAAATGCCATTATGGTGTTACCTACGGGCAGCGGAAAGTCGCTTATCATAGCGGATATAGCCGCAAGGCTTGACGGTCATACCTTGGTGTTCCAGCCCTCGAAGGAAATACTCGAACAGAATTTCAAGAAACTCTGTTCATACGGTATTCTTGATTGCAGTATCTATTCAGCATCCTTTAACTCAAAAGAAATAAGCCGGATAACATTTGCCACCATCGGCAGTGTGAAGAATCATCCTGAGCTGTTTACCCACTTCAAGAACATCATTGTTGATGAATGCCACCTTGTAAACCCTAAAGAGGGAATGTACAAGGATTTCTTTGATGCGGTAAAGTGCAAGGTTCTTGGCTTGACTGCAACACCATACCGTTTAAGCTCTAGCCGTGATTTCGGCTCTATGCTGAAATTCATCACCCGGACAAAGCCTCATGTCTTTTCAGAGGTCATTTACCATGTACAGGTATCAACCCTATTAGATTTGGGATATTTAGCAAAACTAAATTATTATCCAATGAATCCTTCGGGATGGAACGAACTCAATTTGAAAGTAAATACCACTGGTGCCGACTACACGGATAGGTCAGTTCAGAGAGAATATGAACGGATAGACTTTTACGGCTATCTCATTCATATTGTCCAAAGGCTGATGAATCCCAAAGCCGGAGGAAAACGGAAAGGTATTTTGGTATTTACCCGTTTTCTGAAAGAAGCGGAGCGGCTTACCTGGTCTATACCCGGAGCCGCAATCGTTTCGGGTGACACCCCCAAAGGTGAGCGCGAAAGGATACTTGAAGCGTTCAAGGCTGGTGAAATTTCGGTAGTGGCGAATGTCGGGGTATTAACCACCGGCTTTGACTATCCGGAACTTGATACAGTCGTTATGGCACGTCCTACAATGTCACTTGCTATGTGGTATCAGATAGTCGGTCGTGCCATCCGCCCACATCCTTCCAAAGAATGTGGCTGGATTGTGGATTTATGTGGTAATATCAAACGTTTCGGAGAGGTGTCGGACTTACGGTTGTTTGATAGCGGAAATGGGAAATGGGCAGTTTACTCGAAAGGAAGGCAATTAACAAACGTGAGATTCTAAAATTATGGACGAAGGATTTTTGAGGCTAAGCCGCAGGTTTTTCTCGAATGAAATGTGGAATGAAGCCCGTACTTTTAGCAGTTGTGAAGCGTGGTTAGACTTAATCCAGTCTGCACGATTTGAGGCAACGCCCCGAAAGGAGAGTATCGGAGGTCGAGAAATCTCTTATTCAAGAGGTCAATATCCTGCATCCATAAGATTTTTATCTCAACGCTGGAAATGGTCTGAAAAGAAAGTGCGTTCCTTTCTTGTGCATCTTAAGAAAAAAGGTATGATAACTGTTGAGTGCAATCAGGGAATGAACCTTATAACCCTATGTAAATATGAAGAATATAATCCAATGGGCACAAGTAAGGGCACATGCAAGGGCACAGATATTGAAAAGAAAATCAAAGAATTACAGTCCGAATGGGCACAGCTAAGGGCACAACTTGGGGCACAGTCTGTGAACAACAATCTGCCGCAATCCGAACTTTTGCAAAAATCAGGGCACACGGAGGGCACAAATACAAAGAAAGAAGAAGAAAGAGAGTATATAGATATATCTTCCCAGCAAAAGAAAGAAAATACTCCTGATGGAGTATCAAAGAAAGACAAGCTTTCTTCGCCCTCTCTTTCTGAAAAGATTGATTACAGCGGATTGATGGAATACTATAATTCCACATTCAAAGATAGACTCCAGCAGATAAAATCAATGACCGATGTGAGAAAAAAGGCTGTAAAAGCCCGGATAGCCCAATATGGAAAAGAGTCAGTGAGGACTGTTTTCAATCTCATTCTTCAATCCCCGTTCCTGCTGGGAGCTAATGACCGCAATTGGAAATGTGACTTTGATTGGATTTTCAAACAAGCAAACTTTACTAAAATATTGGAAGGAAACTATAATGGGACAAGACTTAGTAAAAATCAACAGGATAGCGAGCAGCGAAAACGTGATTCAGTTCTTGCAGTCGCTACAACCGTCAGAGAAGCTGCCGCAAAAAAAAGAAAAGAACTTGAAGCAGAGGGCGTTATTGAATAAATATCCTGACCCAGCACAATTCATTCTTGATTACAATCCCGATTTGCAGTTCAAAATTGTCAGATGCAAGGCGACCCTCTCTGATTTAGCCATGAATTCCTCCATACCTACATTAGGGCTATTGGCTTCGACTTATGGAGATGAAACCCCTTTGGAATGGTTGAAAATCCAATTCGGCACACTTAATGACTTTGCAGAGGTATCTACCAAGATTGCCAGGGAGCAGCTTAATGAGTTGGCAGAGATATTTATTTCTGAGTATTATTACCTTAATGCGGCTGAGATATGCTTTTTTATTGCACGGTTTAAGTCAGGTAAATATGGACGGTTCTATGGTGCTATAGACCCGATGAAGATTACAAGTGCCATGCTTGACTATATCAGGGAACGCCGTATCGACATCGAACGCTATGAGCGTGAGCAATACCGGATACAACGCCAAAAGGAGATAGAAGAACGTGGCAACAACAGAATTTCCTATGCCGAGTATCTTGAACGTGAACGTAAGCTTGTGGAAAGTGGAGATGCAGAAGCCATGAAACGAGCGGCAAATCGTGTATGTAGTATCAGTTTACGTAAGTAGTGGCGAAAGCATAAATTTGACAATAAAGTATGAGACTTACAATATGTTGGACGACAAGAGACAGGCAAAGACGCTTTTACTATGATATATGCAAAAAGTTTGGCATATCGGATTACATGAGTGTTAATCATGAGACGCCATGCGATATAAGGGATGAAGATATGGAACTGTTGAAGGAATGCGAAAAACGAGGGTTTATCCAAATAAGAAACAAACGGTAAATAATCATGGACATAGAGATTGAAAAGAAAATCGAACAATTGGAGTATCAGCGAATGATTGATGAACTTGCAAGAAAAAGCAGAAACAATGAAACCAAAGGATTGAATCATGCCGATAAGTGAGGTGTACAATATGGATTGTATGGAATACATGAAGGATATTCCTGACAAGTTTTTTGATTTAGCTATAGTAGATCCTCCTTATGGAATAAATGCACCCAATATGACAATGGGAACCAACTTGAACCGTAAACATGGTGGCTACAATGGCGAAAGCGTTGCGCAACGGCTGAAAAAGGGAAGATTAAATCAAGGAGCAGGCAAGCTGAGAAACAGAGCATTAAATACAATGTCTTGTGATTGGGATTTATCCAAACCTACCGATGAATACTTTGAAGAATTGTTCAGAATAAGCCGAAATCAGATTATATGGGGTGGGAATTATTTCCATCTTCCACCTACACGGGGAATATTGTGTTGGGACAAGATGCAACCGTGGGAGAATTTTTCCCAATTTGAACTTGCATGGACTTCATTTGATTGTCCTGCAGCTATTATCCATTTATCCAATACCGGAGGAGCAAACAAAGAAACAAAAATACATCCAACACAAAAGCCTAAAGCATTATATCACTGGGTCTTCAAGAAATATGCCAATTCGGGAGATAAGATACTCGATACCCATTTAGGAAGTGGAAGCAGTCGGATTGTTGCGTTTAAATTGGGATTTGATTTTTATGCTACAGAAATAGATACAGAGTATTTTGAATCTCAAGAAAAAAGATTTCGTTCAGAATGCTTCGGAGAGATAAAAACAAAGAAGGGAACCTTAGTTCAAACAAGTCTATTTGACGTATAAAACAGAGGCATATGAACATTCACCAGACAGTTCCCCGTTCGGATTGCACCACCTTCGCCAAGTGCGGCAAGCACTCACTTGCATATTGTAGGAGGTACGGTGCGTCCGAATGCGGACCATGCGAAATTGTTAGAAGGAAACCACGTAACCGGGTGGTGATTGACGGAGTGGAGCGGAAGCTGTGCACCCACTGTGGTAGAGCGCTTCCGTTATCTCGGTTTTTCGATAGGACAGCCCGTCGTAACGGTAAGGAATACCATCTGAAAGCGTCATGGTGCAAGATGTGTATGGCAGAGGTACAGAGCGAGCGGAATAGAAAAAGGAAAATGAATTGAGATTAACATGTGCAAAAAGAAGCCATTTCTGCACATGAAGTATTAACACGAGCGGAAACCGGTGGTTTTTGCTCATAACTGAATAGTAAGGAATTATGCAATACATATTAACAGAACAAGAATATAGAGCTTTAACCCCTATTAGTGAGGTAGATAAACTCAAAGAAGATGTACAGCTTTTGAATGATAAAGTTATGGAGCTTAGTGAACATCCATGTGGATGTGATGCAGATTATAGAAGCGAAACATTTTATTGTGATGATTGCCCGATTGGTGTATTAGGTACTGATACTTGTACAAAGAAACAACAATATTCTAAATAATTATGAAACAGACGGTAGAAGAAGCGGCAATGCAAGAGCTTATGTCAAGCTATGCAATAGTGGTTAAAGGTGAGTTTGCATATCAGCAACAAGCAATGCTAAACATGTTCAGAAAAGGTGTCGAATGGCAGGCAAAGCAATCACCGTGGATAAGCGTAGAAGATGCAATACCTAACAAACGAGCAAAAGGCATGTGTCAAGTGAAATATGCTGATGGTAGTATTGAAGAAATGGCAATGCGAGAAGTGAATAAATGGATATACCCCTACATCAAGACTGGATATGTCACTCATTGGAGACCTATTCAATCTTTCGATGAGATACTCGAAGCCAACAAGGATGTACTGGAACGGATTAAGGAGAAAGGAGATTAGAATGGAAAGATATAGGATTGTGAAAGAAATAAGGTATAGCGGCTGTATTCCGATAGTCGTGTATTTTGTACAAGTCAGAAAAGACAAACGTATTTCATCCGAATGGGTGAATGTAAAGGGATTTGATACCTATAAGAGAGCGAAAGAGTTGTTGGATGTTTTAAATGGTGATTGATATGAATATAGAAGAAGCAAAAATAAAGAAAGCGAAAGCAGAAATGGAGATAGCCCGGATTCTGGAAAATCTCGAATTAGAAACCGGATTGAAATCCAATATAGTTTATGTGTATCGGGAAAACGCAAAATCAGAACCTTTATCTCAACCCAAAGAGTGTATAAGAATAGATATTATTTTAACACTATGATAAAATTAAGACTGATGCTCCGATGGCTGCTTATCCCTTTATGGTTCGCCATATTCATAGCCTATCTGCCGATATGGTATTTGCAAATGAGCTGGTACTATTTCAGCTTTAGCGATTACTGGGACAGCTATATGGTATTATGGGACAGAATAATGTTGTTTTTAAAACTTAAAAAGGAATAGGAGAAGGTCATGGAAGTAAAGAACGGAATAATAATAGACGGAGTGCTGCATGAAATGGTGTCAATAAGAGAAAACTACTCGTGTGACAATTGCAGCTTGCAAGGAACATGTGATAAAACAGACTTCTTCTTATGTACAGTAATTGCCGGACGGCATAACTCTGATGAACGTTTTATCAATCGTGGCAAAGTAACGGATATTAAGACAGATAAGGAGGAATGACAATGGAAGAAAAAGAAATTGACTGGGAACAGAGGCGTTATGAACTGGCAAAGGCTGCAATGCAAGGATTCTGTAGCAATCCACATCAACAGATAATGGATGCTGACTCAAATATGGTGGCAGAATGGAGTATTGGTTTTGCTGATTCACTAATAAAGAAACTGAAAGGAGAATAACCATGGATGCAGAATTTAAAAACAAGAAAGAAGTGGTCTTTGACGGCAAAGACCTTATATTCAACGTGGACGGAATAGAAATTAGGAACGGGAAACTGCCTGATTCCTTCAGTATAAAAGAGCGCTATGAGATAAGCGCGGAAAGCCTTACCAAGCTTGTCGTAGCGTTGGGTGACGGGAATACGCTGGCTGAATTTATTGATGTACAAGAAGGATTCAGTTTTTCCAGGAAAACACGGGCTATCTATTCCTTGAAGGATGAGTATGTCAAGAAGCTTGTCGAAGAAATAGCCAAGTTGGAAAATAAAGTAAATTCCCTGCAAGATGAAGTTTATGCAGGACGTAGAGAAGCTGCTGATGAAAGATACAAGCGTATACTGCTGGAAGGTTTTATTGAAGAGCACAACAAGCGCTCATGGTGGGGACGGGCAGAAAAGATTGAACTTAAAACGGAAGACTAGCAATGAACCTGCATATTACAGATTTCCCGGAATACCCGTGGAAGACCCTGGATGTGCATAAGGACTTCAGCTACTCGTTCAACATCAGTCCGGGAAAGAAAATAGAGGAGGATTTGTTCGATTCCTCCAAGATGAAAGTTGTGTCCTACAATGAAAACAGCCATGTGCAGATATTGGCTGTATGTGACCCTTACGGACCGCCTTTCTATGTACGCAGTGATATTGATGGTTTGTTATGGTCCTCATGGGTAAAAATAGAGGAGGAACACTTCTGGCAAGAGATTAATGGTTGTGCGGCAACCATTAATTTCCCTCCTCTGTGTACGTCTCATTATTATTTTTAATCGAATTGAACAATCAGAAATTAAAAACTAAAACTTATGGAATCAAAAGATTTTTTAATTGAATCAGAGAATCCGAATAACTGTCATCGGCATTCCTCTCCAAATGGACAAACAGTTCTTCCAGCGAATTCCACTGACGGGAGTCGCCAATGTGAAGAATCATCTTCCACAGATAAGGATTTTCGAGAAACAGAGGAAACATTCGAGCAGCAATCGCATTGTAATGGTCTCTGTGGTATACATTCTCTCTTAGAAGGCTATCCCAGGATTGTAGAAATTTTGGATGAAGAGTTGAAGCGTATAACTCTGGATTCTCTGCCAGAAGGTCATTTAGATAATCCTGGAAAGAAGGGGCGTAATGGCGCTGAACTGATTGCGGATATTGACTCCAAATTCGGAACAAACTATTCAGATTATACATGGAAGCAAGTTCGCAAACGGATTCTTCAAACCACATCAAACCAGACAACTCACCCGTCATAGTTCCGTTGATAATGTGATGGCAATACTCATGAGCAAATTGGTAAATCCATTGGCACCAAAAATCACCTCTTGTGTGAAGGTAAATAATCCTATCATTACCAATGTTGCTGCACATTGGATTATCCTTAAAGTAGTTGTATCTAACCGTACATTTATCTATCGAGGAACAAGGGATTTGAAGTGCATCGCTAAATGTCATATCGACATAACTGAGAATCTCTTTCACGATATACACATTGAAATCACCGAATGCTTCATCAGTGGCAAGCCTTATATTAGGGCTTACTTCAATAACAGGGTATTGCATAATAACTAAGTTTAAAATTTGACGAAACAAATATACAAATAAAAACGGGCACACCCGACATCCATAATGATAAGTTTAGAATTTGACACTTTACTCTTTTTCATTTGGGTGTGCCCTTTATAAAGGAAAAAAATGATTATATGACAGAAGAACTTGTAACATTGGAAACTGCGAAGGTGCTGAAAGAGAAAGGATTTAAAGAAGATGTTAGTGTCTTTTACGAATTGGTGTGTGAAGAAGGTAGTTATGAGTATGAGCTATTTGAAAGCTACGATGCCCAGAATTACAATGCAAGCGTTTACTCTTTCTCTGCCCCAACTCAATATATCGTCCAGAAATGGCTGCGTGAAACCAAGAACTTACAGATTGAAATATACCGAAGTGCCGTAGGGTACGGCTATGCTATAGTGAAATCCGATAACGGAACGTGGCAGGAAGATGATGATTCCAGGGGGCCTAATGATGGCGGTCTGTGGGATACCTACGAAGAAGCACTTGAAGCAGGAATACAAGAAGCGTTAAAACTTATATGAAAATGACTCCTATTGTAAATGATGCTTATAGACTTAGAAAGCTTCTAGAAAAAGCAACGGGAATAAAAGTTTATAAATCAGATTTACTTTCTAATTATTTCAATTGTTATCTAAGCATAACGCAAGAGTATAAGAATGAAACTAATCCGCATATTACAGTAGCGCAAGGTGACTGGTCGATAGTAAATGGCGGTGAATATAAAATTTCACTCTATACACCTACAATCGTCATTAAAGGCAAGAAGGTGCTTAATACTCGTTTTGTAAAAGATGTAGCCTATAAGATAGTGGAAGCATTAAATGATGAATTTGGAGAAGATAATTGGAATACGTGCAACAATGAAACGAGAGTTTGGCTTCCCATGTCTCGAAACTCGTTCTATTTGCAAATTCCAAATTTTGAGAAGTATTAAAACTTATATGATATGGCTAAGAAAATAATGTTTAATGATAAATACGGCTTAACCCAAGCCGTATTGGATGGTCGGAAGACTATGACAAGAAGAGTTTATAAATTACCAGCTAAATCATACGGAGGATTAGAAATTGAAGATAATAAAATAATCACATTTGATATAAGTGGGGAAGAAATAGCAACATCCCCGAAATACTATATTGGCGAAGTAGTTGCCATTGCACAACCATATAGAAATATTGCACATCCCGATGACGGTTTCCTTGATGAAAGATATGAAGTTAAAGACGAATATGTTGCAGGATGGGCAAATAAGATGTTTGTACGTGCCGACCTCATGCCGCACCATATCCGAATTACAAACATAAAATTTGAAAAGTTACAATCTATCTCCGAAGAAGATTGCTTGAAAGAAGGTGTTATTAAAAGATTTCACTCACCAGCATGTAGAAACTTTTACTATGTGCCAAACGTGGAAGTTAAGAGTAAGGATGATGTTTATTTGACATCACAAGAAGCATTTTCCGCATTGATAGACAGAATATCCTGCAAGGGTACATGGAAATCGAATCCCTATGTCTTCGTTTACGAATTTGAACTGATTGATTAAAATTTATTATGGAAACCGTGGAACTGATAATTAAAGTCTCCATCTCTTTATTCAATGCCATTGCATTAGGATTTGTCCTAATCCTGGTAAGCAGATGGCATAGGCGCATGGAGGACAAGCTGAATGAGATAAGGGAATACACCCGTAGGGTTTCAGAGTGTAACCGGTTCATTTATATAAACCAACTTGAATGGCTGAAAAGCGCAATGATTAATGAGGAACGGTACGAGGAGGCTGCTAAAATCAATAAATGTATTGAGGATGAGTATAACAAATTAAAGAATAGTAAACATGAATCTAAATGAATTGCGCGACCGCGCCTATAAAACCGCTTGCAACCACGGTTTTCACGATGAAGAGCTGAGTAATGAACACTGCCTTTGCCTTGTCATATCCGAACTTATGGAAGCTGTGGAAGCGGATAGAAACAATAAATATGCTGATAGGAAATCTTTCAAAGATTATTATGAGGATGAAGAGCCGCATTACAATGCCGATTTTAAGTATAGTTTTGAAAAATATATCAAAGACTGTGTGGAAGACGAGTTTGCCGACGCCTGCATACGCCTGCTTGATTTGGCTGGATTAAGAAATATATCCATTGATGATTTTCCTGAAGAAGCGATATATGGTGCATCCGAAAGTTGCGTAGGTGAAACATTTACTGAAAGCATATACGCCATATCCACATTGCCAATTCGTTATTTTTATGAATATGATTATTCTTTTGAAAGTCAGATAGGTCATATGTTATTATCAATCTTCGGGCTTGCCAAGCATATGAACATAGACCTTATATGGCATGTGGAGCAGAAGATGCGGTACAATGAATTGAGAGAAAATAAACATGGAAAAAGATATTGATTATGAAGCGTGAAATAAAATTCAGAGGTAAAAGTACTGATACGGGGAAATGGGTATATGGATTTCTCTCTTTTTTCTATACTGCCGGAAGGGACGAAAACGGACTTATCCTCACGGACAAGGCGAGGATATATTCCCCGGAAGACTGCCGGTGCGATGACGTATGGGCTGAAACCGTCGGGCAGTTCACCGGACTGCGTGATAAAAACGGGAAAGAGATTTACGAGGGGGATATTGTAAAAACCAAAGAATATGGTATTGAAATTCCCAATGGAAAAGTAAGTTTTAACTCCGTCGGTTATGACAATTTTATTATCAATTATATTGATGGTGGATTTTGTCTATCAAATAATCACCGTTGCTTTTTATTGTGCAGAGGCAATCACCTTGAAGTCAATGGAAATATTTACGATAACCCCAATTAAATATAAGGAATAGATATGAAAACAGACCTCATTTTCTTTATTGCGATATTCATCATCGCAGTATTGTTTATCGGGCATTTCCGGTTGACATTTTCGCCGTTCAGCATATCACTTCCTTATTGGCATAGAGCTTTAGGAGTAGTTCTTATTGTTGCAGGCTGTTTGGTTTACAATATAGGGGAGAATGTAGCCGGGTATAAGAAAGGGCTTGATAACGGCATGGAAATAGTCTTGAAACAATTGAAGAAACGGTATGAACGACCAGGTGATTAATAAAGAAAAGATATTGCCAATGGTTACAAAAAAAGGCTATCTTCCCAGACAGCCAATCTTTTTTATTAACCTTAATCTAATACTATGAAAAACACATTGCAAAGGTACGGATTTGTGGGAGTTATGCAAATTATGAGCCTTTGTTCAGCCATCTTATAACATGGTTTAGCAAGCGGATATGTATGTTAACCATTAACGTAATAGATTTATAAAATTAACAAATAGTCAATGAGTAGAAATGAAAATGTCTGGACTGATGCGAAATGTGCAGCCCTTCGAGTTGAGTTCCTTACCAGTCGTGAGGAACTCTTTTTGTATGCAAAAGCCATTTATTTCGCTATGATGTGGGGTAGGGAGGTGAACGAGAAAAATCGGGTTCTTCAGGAAAAGGATAAGTCTGTTAAATAAAAGAAAGAGCCAACCCACGCACGACCATGAATCAGCTCCTCACACGATTATGATGCAAATATACTATTTACTTTTAAAATAATCGTGTTATGGAGTTGGATTTTAACAAAATAATTCGTCTTAAAAAGATTCGTATCGAAAAATCAGAACTTTCAGAGGAAGAAAATATCTTAACTTCCCCGGTTCTGAAAGATAAGAGCCTTATCCATGAAATCTATAAAATATTTGTTGAGTTGTTGAATAAGAGGGGATGTCCGCCGAATATTGACAGTGTTACCCAGCGGAAGAAGTTCATTTTCATTATCCTGTATCTGTTTTCTCCAAGTTCGCTCGCCGGTGGGAAAATGACATCAGGGTTACGTCCGGAAATAGCAAAGGTTCTTGGTGTTCAATCAGAATGTACCATTTCCGACAATTGTGCTGATGTCGTGTTTCTCTATCAGAATTATGGGGATTTCAGTGGAGATATAGAGTATCTTTACACCGAAATCGTAAATCGGTTAAAATTCAAAGGGCTAATCAATTAATGAGCCGGAGTTTAGTGCTCCGGCTTTTCTGCGTTACCTACTTTAATTGGTGGAATTATTATTTTAAGTATGTCTTTTATATACTTCTGAACCTTCTTTGTTATGGGACGATAATTTGTAAATTGAATATCTCTTCCGCTATCTAAATCAATATAGACACCATACATTTTATCGCATTCTTGTATTAATTTGTTGAAGTTCTTTAAATTTGAATATCTAGATTCGTAACAGTGTAAGAAATCTCCTAAATCATTGATAGATTTAATAGCTTGTCCTAATTGTCCTTGTGACTCATAACTTTCATCCATTTCAATGTCTTTTTTACATTCAATTAGATGATTTATTAACTCTTTGTCTAAATTATTGCATATTTCAAAAAGTGATTTTGAAAACTCATATTCATTGAGTAATTCCATTTTGAACAATTCTAATGAATTATTGTATTGGGATTCTACTGATTTAATGATATTAGTAATGCTTTCTATGTCTTCTTTGGTAGCAAGATTCTTCCCTTTTTCTTCGTTATATGCTTTCTTTCGAGATATACTGCACAAGAATATAAAGTTCCCTATGGCTAAAATGACAGCAATAATATTGATAATTGTATTGACATCCATATCATTCTCCTTTCTCTATTTTTATCTTTTTTCCACAATGGGGGCAAATAATAGCGTTTTCTTCTTTATCCTCATTCAGTAAGTCAATTATTCCTACATCTAATGCCTTTGCTATTTCACCTAACTTCCCAATGGTAGGGTTGCCGGACACTGCGGCATACAAGGCCTGATATGTCACTCCCATTCTTTTAGCAAGGTCTTGCATGGTAATGCCCTGCTGTTTGCAGATTTCTTGTACTCTTAGCATGATATTCAAATTATAATTTGATGCAAAGATAGGAATAGTTTTCAAATTATACATAGAATATATAAAGAATAGTATCAAAAAATAATTTGAAAAATTTTCTATCAAAATTTGTTTTATTCAAAATAAAATTTGATATTTGCATCGTGATAATAAAAACATAGTTTGAATAACAATTAAAATATATAAGATATGGCAACAAAGAAGATTGATGAAGAGAAGACATTGAAATATGCAGTAGCATTTTACTTCTGCACGTCAGGTAAGGTAAACTTCATGTTAGGCAATAAAATGTATCAGCATATAGATACTGTTTATGACCAAAGAGAAGATGGCAGAGGCTTCAATACCTGTGAAGTTGTTTATAACTACAAGGCTCAAAAGTACGAGGTTCTGAATGTAGATACAGAGATAGGCAATAAAGAGATTACAATATTATAAGTTTAACCAGCAGGGCGAAAGCCCTGCGCAATATAGAAGAATATGAAAGAAAATATATTTTTAAAAGCAGTTATAGAAAAACCGTTATTGAATAATGAACCAGAAGTTTTACACCTTTTCGTTCAAATTATCAATGAAATAACTTCTTGTATGTCAGAAGACGAGTTAAGAGGCTGTATGAACTCTTTAATAGTAAGATACCCTTATTTTAAACTGTTTTTCGATTATGGTTTCGGACATAATCATATGTGGGTGAAAGCATCAGGTTCTTTAGAAAGATTGATATTGGTTGAGTTCTAATCCGGTAGCTTTCGAGCTGCCACAATATACACGATTATGAAAGCAGATTTAGTTTTAGTTATCAGCCCTGAAGCCCCACTGATGAAGCAACTGGGCAAAGTGTTAGGTAAGATGGTAACCCCTTATGACTTCTCTACTATAGAGAGGGGTGAAAAGTACATCACCATACAGCATGACGAGACTGGGCTTGTAGTGGCTTATACGAGTGAAAAAAGATTGAATGCAAAACATTAAATATAGTGATTATGAACTCAATAAATGAAAACGGTTGCAGCGTATGCCAACCCGGTAAAGAGAATTATTGTACCTACAACACCAGGTTGAGAGGAAAAAGAGTGAGAATGTACCAGTACGACTACCGTACTGATAGCGGTGAACTTTTTTCTTGTTGTGCGCCTACCTTAGAGGCGTGTAGAGAAAGACGGGATAAATGGCTTAGTTCACGACAATAAGCCGGTTGTCGTGTATAACGATTGAAGATATTTCGTTATCTTTGGTTGTGGTAGTATCTTTGGGGTACTATCGCGGAATGGAGCAGTTGGTTAGCTTACCGCTTTGACTTGGCGGTGGTCACAGGTTCGAGTCCTGTTTCCGCAACTATTGAGTATTAATTTAAATTTGACACGATTATGAACATTCTTACATTAAGTATCAAACAGAAGTATTTCGATGAAATCTTGGCAGGAAAGAAAACCCACGAATACCGTGAAATCAGACCAACTAACGCTAAGAAGTATATCACTTACCTATGTGGCGGCAAAGAATATCCGGCTGATGCAGAACTGCCTGAAGAAGGTGAAATAGAATTAAAGCCTATCAAGTACGATGCAATCAAGCTTCTGACAGGTGCATATACAGGTAAACGTCCTTATATTATCGTTGAAGTGAAAGTAGCAGAAGCAGTTATTCTCACAGATGAAAACGGTAATGATATTGTTTACGAACATCAAGGCGAAGAGTATCTTGCTGCACAAATGGATTATACTTTGGGCAAGATATTAGAGAGACATATAGATTGATTTGTTTAACTTTTAAAATTAAAAAGCAGAGTCGCAAGAAGAATTAACAGAGTAGCCGGGCCTCGCAGAAATATGAACGGTGCAGGGGCTGGTGGTAGATTGGTTGCCAGACGTGGCGGTGAAGCTGGTACATCACAGTTGGGGTCACGCAGACAGCGTTATAGTGACCTTCGTACTTCATTTGGTTTAAGTGGTGGTTAGCTATGAGCAAGGTAGAACAAGCGAACCGGTATATAGACCTCATTCGGGTAAAATCGAATGAGGCTTTACTGTTTTTATCACTTGGCAAAGATTCGCTTGTTCTGCTTGATTTAATCTATCCGAAGTTTGACCGGATTGTTTGTGTGTTCATGTACTTCGTCAAGAAATTGGAGCACATTAACCGATGGATTGGCTGGACTAAAGTCAAATATCCAAAGATTGAGTTTGTGCAAGTGCCTCACTGGAATCTTACTTATATTCTTCGTGGAGGTATGTATTGCGTGCCTAATCCGAAAGTGAAACTATTGAAGTTGGCAGATGTGGTAAAGGCTATGCAGCTTACTTATGGGCTTTATTACACATTTTTAGGCATGAAAAAAGCCGATGGTATGAACCGCAGGCTTATGCTGAAAGGGTATGAGGTAAACGGTTACGAGAATAACGGTATGGTTTATCCTTTGGCTGATTGGACACAAAAGGATATTCTTGCTTATATGAGGCAGCACAATTTACCCGAACCAGTTCGATATTCATTGAAAGCCAGTTCGGGAGTAGGTTTCAATCTTGATTGTATGCTTTGGATGGAGAATAATTACCCACAAGATTTACAGAGAATTTACAAAGTTTTCCCAATGGCTGAAAGGGTGCTTTGGGAGTATAATAATCAACAAAAGCAATAGAAGGAAAGCCGAGTCAGAAGAAAATCAATTGATGATATTGCAGAGCAAAGATACAGACTATCTCGTACTTTAACGGGTAATAGGCTGAACAGAGTAAACTCTATTGCAAGAAAGTATATTCGATACATTGAACGAACCTTTGGGTATAACGAGGGGAAACAACAAGATGGCGCAAGAAAAGTATCTCGAAGAATTTATATGGGTTTAACTAATGGATGATATGGAATTGTCAAAATACATAAAGAGTGAATCGATGGAACTTAATCGTTCTGCCATTCACTTTGCAGATTATAACCCCCGGAAACTTTCCGATGAATCACGTAAGACACTGAAACGTGGCATCAAGAAGTTTGGTTTAGTCGGTGGAATTGTCGTGAACAAGCGTACAGGTCTTACCGTAGTCAGCGGGCACCAGCGTTTGTCTGTCATGGACGAATTGCAAAAGTTTCCCGATAACGACTACCGCATTCGTGTCGATGTCATAGACGTGGACGAGCAGCAGGAAAAGGAGTTAAACATTCTAATGAACAACCCTAATGCACAAGGGACATGGGATTTTGACGCTCTTGCCCGTATTGTTCCTGATATTGACTGGAAAGATGCAGGTCTGACCGATGCAGACTTGAATATGATTGGTGTCGACTATCTTTTGCAGACCGAAGGGGAAAACTCTATTGCGGATGCTTTGTCTGATATGATGACCCCGGTTTCCGAACAGAAAGAAGCCGATAAGGCCGCCAAACAGTTGGAACGTGCCGAAAAGGTAGCCCACATGAAGGAAGTCAAACAACAGGTAAAGGAGAATGCACAGAAACAAGCCGAGAACATGGATGCCTATGTGATGTTGTCCTTCGATACCTATGAAGCTAAAGCCGCTTTCTGCGAAAGGTTCGGGTATGAACCAGATATGAAGTTTATAAAGGGAGAAGTTTTTGATGAACAAGTAGAAAGAATAGATTAATTATTGGGAGGAAAGCTGAGTTAGAAAGAAAACATATAGCCAGTTATATCAGCAGTCCAGACGAATAATGTACAACGCTGGAAGACAATACGGGTTAGGTTCTGCAAGACAAAGAAACATAAGGGATAGAACGAAATCCATAATGGGAAGATATGCTGAGAAGATAGATAGCTATTTCTCAAAAAGAGGAGTTGATGTCTATGGAAACAAGCCAATTTCTCGCCGTGTATATATGGGTAACAATAACGGTTAAAATTATGAGCAATAGTGAATCTCAAAATAGAAAAGGTAAAGGAGGAAGAAAGCCAAAGTTTGACTATACAAGCGAGGACTTTCTTTCTCTCGTGGAATCGTATGCCAAAAAGGGATTCACTGATAAGGAAATTGCCTATGCCATAGGGATTTTACCACAAACTTTCTGCGAAAAGAAAAGTGAGTACACCGAAATATCCGAAGTCTTAGCGCGTGGGCGTGCGACAATCAATGCCACTGTAAGGGCTAAATTCCTTGTAATGGCTCTCGGTGGCATAAAAACCAAAAGCACCGTGGTAAGAAAGCTCCGTGATTCAGAAGGGAATTTGACGGGCGAAGATGAATTACAAGTAAGCGAAAGCGAGTTGGCTCCTAATTTGCAAGCAATGTCCGTTTGGCTGTACCACCATGATGAAGATTGGAGAAAGATTGAGCGCAAACAAGATGAAGACGCTGATATTCCAACAGACATAGAGCATGGCATCAACATTGATTCCTGGATTAAAGACAAGCTGAAATGATAGTACCTCAAGAAATTTACCATCCATTATACGAGGATAAGGAAAAATTTATAATTCTTATCACCGGTGGGCGTGGTAGCGGAAAGTCTTTCAATGCTTCTACCTTTATTGAGCGGTTGACTTTTGAAATGACTCCCGTAGAGAAGATAGTTCATCAGATTCTTTACACCCGTTACACGATGGTTTCTGCCGGTATGTCTATCATCCCCGAAATGATGGAGAAGATAGATTTGGACGGAACCACGAAATATTTCAAGACCACAAAGACGGATATAGTCAATAAGATGACTAAGAGCCGTATCATGTTCCGGGGTATCAAGACTTCTTCCGGGAACCAGACAGCAAAACTGAAATCCATTCAAGGCATTACGACTTTCGTCTGCGATGAAGCGGAAGAGTGGACAAGCGAAGATGAGTTCGACAAGATAATGCTCTCCATTCGCAAGAAGGGTATTCAGAACCGGATTATCATTATAATGAACCCATGCGATTCCAATCACTTCATCTACAAGAAATACATTGAGAAAACTCACAAGCTGGTAGAGATTGACGGTGTGCAGGTTCAGATTTCCACTCATCCGAATGTGCTTCATATTCACACTACCTACTTTGATAACTTGGATAACCTTTCTCCTGAGTTCCTGAGAGAGGTGGAAGATATGAAGGTGAGTAATCCTGAAAAGTATGCTCATGTGGTTATCGGTCGCTGGGCTGACGTTGCAGAAGGTGCTGTGTTCAAGAAGTGGGGAATTGTTGACGAGTTCCCGGCTTGGGCAAAGAAAATTGCTTTCGGGCAAGACTTCGGTTATACGCATGACCCGTCTGCTTCCATTCGTTGTGGTATCGTTGATAACGCCCTTTACTTGGATGAAGTGGATTACCGTACTGGATTGCTTTCTTCTGACATCATCAAGACTCTTCGCCCGTGGGGATTGAAAGTCATTGCTGACAGCGCAGATCCACGTTTGATTCAAGAGATACACAACGGAGGAATCAAGATATATGCCGTAGAGAAAGGTGCAGGCTCTATCAATGCCGGAATTGACAAAATGAAAGATATGGAGATTTATATAACCAAACGCTCGTACAACTTACAAAGCGAGTTCAGAAAGTATGTTTGGGCAAAGGATAAGGACGGGAACTATATCAACGAACCGGAAGACCATGACAATCACGGAATAGATGCTGTACGTTACTATGTATTGGGTGAGCTTCTTGGTAAGATTCAGAAGCCGAAAGATTTAACAGGAATATTCACACACTAAAAATATAAGCTATGCCATTGAATTTAGAAGAAATATTAGCATTGCCCGATATCGGGCAGAAGATAAACTATCTGAAGAAAGGTAGGAAAACTGAACTTCCCGACCGTTGCAAACTTTGGGATGATTGGAATCCGGAACGCCATGAAATCATGGTTGACGAAAAGAAATATCCGGACAGAAAGGTTCTTGAAAAAGAAGCAGAGAAGCACTTCGATGAAAAAACGGGTAAGACTTATGAAATCGAAGCAAAGTATAAGACTGAACCGGTGAACCGTATCTCCATTCCATTGGAACAAGATATAGTGAATATTCAAACAGCTTTCACGGTCGGCACAGAACCGTCTATGGATTGCACTCCGACTGATGATGATGAAAAGAAGCTGCTGGATGCGGTCAAAGCTGTATTCAAGTCCAACAAAATCAAATATCAGAACAAGAAGATTGTCCGTGCCTGGCTCTCCGAACAGGAAGCGGCAGAATATTGGTATGTTACCGATGATGATTCGTTTTGGGCAAAGTTTTGGAAGAAAATAAAGACTACCTTCGGGGGGAAGGTAAAACCCACCAAGAAACTGAAAAGCGTGTTATGGTCTCCATTCAGAGGTGATAAGCTATACCCGTTCTTTAACGACGAAGGTAAAATGATTGCTTTCTCACGTGAGTACAAGAAGAAGCTCATGGATGATTCGGAGGTCATCTGCTTTATGACTATCACGGACAAAATGGTTTATCAATGGGATTTGTCTAAAGGGTATGAAGAAAGAACGCCTTTTGCTCATGGATTCCCAAAACTACCGGTTCTCTATGCTTATCGTCCAGAACCTTATTGCAAGAAGATAAAGACATTCCGTGTCCGGCTGGAAAAACTGTTATCCAATTATGCTGATTGCATCGATTATCATTTCTTCCCATTGCTGAAGCTAATTGGAGATGTAGAGGGTTTCATGGGTAAGGTTAAGGATAGAATGGTCAAACTTACAGGTGAAGGTGCGGATGCTCAATATCTGACATGGAACCAAGTTCCGGATACGGTACGTTTTGAAGCAGAAACACTCACCAATATGGCTTATGATATGTCAAACACTCCAAGAATATCCTTTGAGACGTTGAAGGGGGTAGGCAAAGCATCAGGGACCGCTTTCCGCTTTATGTTCATGGGCGCACATATGGCGGTAGAAAATCACGGTGAGGCTATCGGTGAGTTCTTGCAGCGGAGAGTAAATTTTATTGTTTCCGCTTTAGGCTCTATCAATCCAACCGAGTTTAGCAAGGCATCGCAAACCATTGACATAGAGACAGAACTGGTTCCATATATGATTGATGATTTGAATGATAAGGTGACTACTGCGGTTTCCGCTGTCAGTGGTGGCATCTGGTCAACGCGTGAGGGAATCATGTTTGCCGGGAATGCTGATAGGGTAGAAGAGGAGCTTGCAGAAATCAAGGAGGAACAAGGGACAAAGAATAACAATGCAGTGTCTCCTAACTCCAAAGGATAATTCATTACTTCATGTTCTTATCGTACTATTGAGCGGAGCTAATTTAGTTCCGCTTTTTTATTGCTAAATTCTATATTGTAGAATATATTCTCTGGAAAAATTTTATAATTCAAAATTAATTCATATTTTTGCATCAAACAAAAGAGGTATGAGGATTGTATCACATAAGAAATTGAAAGAGTTCTACGAGACGAAAGGCTATGAAGATTCACGCATAGCCTTAGAACGTTGGTATGATATAGTGGAAAAAGCTGAATGGAAGAACCTATCAGACATTAAAGTGGATTTTCTTTCTGCTGACTATGTAGGCAACCAACACTACGTTTTCAATATCAGAGGCAACAACTATCGGTTGGTTGTCGTTGTTAAGTTTACAATTGGGTACGTCTTCATTCGCTGGGTTGGTACTCATAAAGATTACGATAAGATAGATTGTTCAACCATTTAAGAGATAGAAGTATGAATAAAGTAACGAAAGAACAGTATGAATTTGCTTTGGCGAGAGTGGAGGAACTTCTGCCATTGGTTGATGACAATACGCCTTCAAATGATAAGAATGCGGTGGAGCTTACAGTTATGTCCGATGTTGTGATAGCATACGAAAAAGAACATTATCCGATAGAAAAACCGACTGTTGCGGAATTGATAGAGTTATCCCTTGAAGAGAAAGGGATGAGTCAAAAGCAACTTGCTGGTGAGATTGGAATAAGTCCATCGCGTGTGAATGACTATATCTCCGGACGTTCGGAACCGACCCTCAAAATTGCGAGGTTGCTATGTCGAGTGCTGAATATACCTCCGGCCGCAATGTTGGGATTCTAATCCAAAATACAAATATGAAAAAGAGAAAGAAAATAGTATTACTACTAGGTGCAGGTTTTCCTGTAGCATGGGGAGCTCCATTTTCCAAAGATATTCTTGATAGAATAATTGAAGATAAAGAATATATGTATGATAGTAATACAACTTGGGGTAAATTTATATTTGATACATTAAAATCTTTTTATGAAGAGGAGGACGGAGTCACTGTTAATTTCGAGACAGTGATTGCTGCATCGGAATCTATAATGAATTATGTTATAGCGTCAACCAATGAAAACAGGAATTCGTATAATACGTCATTTACTCCTGCTGTTAATGTCCTAATAGACTCCATCCAGCAAAAACTAAATGAGATATCTGATAAATTAGAGAAAAGGAGGCATTTTTATTCTATATACAAACATTTTGTGGATATTGTTATTCAACTCATTAAGGAATATGATGAAAAAGCTTGTGCTGCTGAGTATAAACTGCTAAATGAAAGATTGAACGAATTTATTGAATCTTTATTGAACAAGAAATATTCAGTAAAAATATATACCACAAATTATGACGCTATGATACCTCAGATTCTTTCAAAGCGTAAAATATATATGGGGGAACATTTGTTATCTGATTATAGTATTGTTTATAAAGCTGATTATTTAAGAAATAAAGACTCTCATTTAAGTTACTTTTACCTACATGGCTCTATCTATTGGACTTTTAAATTTGTAGAGAATAAATATAGAGTTGTAAAATCTACGATAACTGGAGAGGTGCAATCCTTAACTGCTCAAGGCGGAAATCCGAGTGAGAATTTAATTTTTAGCCCGATAATTGTTGGGTATACTAAGACTCAAAGAAGTCTAATGAATCCTTTTAATATCGGATTTACTAATTTTGCAAATGATTGTAATGATTGCAATAAGTTGCTAACAATAGGGTATTCGTTTTCTGATCCACATATTAATTCTATAATTCAAACTAATGTAGACTTTAATAAAGTTCGGCTTGCATATATAGGATTCGTTGAAAGGTTTGAAGGTTCTTCAGAGTATACGAAAATAGATTACTTCATAAGAAGATTGTATAAAAAAAACGAGGATGAAAGTTGGTTCAACTCAATTAATAATAATTTTGTTGCATATAAAAAAGGGTTTTCTAATTTTATAGAGAATAGAGATAATTGGACTAAGATTTAAAGATTGCTAGCATAAAAAAGGCGTGATTCACTCAGTTTCACGCTTTTTTTATACTCATTTCCCACAATCACCTGATTGTGGTTTTCTACCACTCCAATTATTCCCCTTTCATTCACTTACTGACTACTTTATATACCGTATTTACGACAATGGATTGATTGTCGTGAATGGGAAGCCTAAATATTTATCAGTCATCTGTATTGGTAGTATTTTTATTTCCGCAAATTGAATCTCAAATTTTAATTCATACGGTATGACAATCTTAGAACAAATTTTGGCAGGGCTGCAACAGAAGTTTACTGGGGTGGACACTGCTATCTTAACCCGAATCGCTACTAAAAAAGCAGAGGGTGTAACGGACGAGACAAAGGTAAACTCAATTGTTGAGGGTATCAGTTTTTCGGACGTGCTTAACTCCTATGGTGATTTCCGTGCCGGGGATGCTTCCAAGACCGCAGTTTCCAACTACGAAAAGAAACATAACCTTAAAGACGGTAAGTCAATTGAGAATCCTAATCCCAATCCTAACCCTAATCTGAAGCTGGAAGATAAGACGGACGACATGGCGGCTATTATTGCTAACGCAGTGAGTGCAGCCGTTAAACCTCTTTCTGATAAGCTCGCTCAATTCGAGACAGAGAAGTTACAAGCTACCCGGCAGGAGCAGATTATGGCAAAGGCAAAGGAGTATGGTATTCCCGAAAACTACGCCAAACGATGCGCCATTAAGGACGATGAGGACTTGGACGCATACTTCAAGGACTTGAAGCAGGAGTTCGCAAATGACGGCTTCAAAGGCGTAACCCCTCCCGAATCAGCGGAAGAGAAGATTGAGAAAGAATCTGAATCTATCGCTAAAATGATTGATGAGGGTACGAAAACTATTGTTGAACAAAACAAGAATTAATTATGTCAGCAGGATTTAAGTATGACTTGGTTCCACCCGTTGAGCAAGAGGAACGCTACGATGTCCAGACCGGCATTCGTAGACGTGGTCCGTTCAAACTCGACACGCAGAACCTGGTAGTGGGAAGTTTTCTTCCCGGATTTACACCGATTTGTGCGGACTTGAAAAACAAGTTCGCTTATGCGGTAATCAATGTGAGAGTTGCGGAAGCCTATACCACTGGTGGAGAGGCTTTGTCTATCAAAGTAGCTAAGAACTCTTTGGCTTATGTGGGTATGTTTGTCGGAAACGGCAAGAAAGGTGCAGAAGTAACGGCAATTGATAAGTCTAATGCCAACTACGATGTATTGACTATCAAGGCTGCTTTTGGTGAGAATATTGCCAAAGATGCTGTATTATTCAATGCGGTTGCAGTTGATGGTTTAAAGCAAAAGCATGTGGCTAATTCGGCTCTGTTTAACCGTACAAAGGTTGAGGACGGAATCACATTGGTTTCATTGCTTCGTACAGCCGCAGAAATTGAACCCTCAAAATTGGTTATGCCGTTCTCCGAGAACGATAAAGCCAACATGAAGGGATGGTTTGAATTTAACGAGTAAGGAGGTAGGATATGTTTTTAACGATTCAAACATTATTCGATGATGCGAACATTGTTTCCGCTATCATCAGACGTGTGAACCAGACACGCACGGACACAATCTATTGGCAGCAGTATCTTACTTTCCGCAGAGTGACTACTCGTGTGTTCAAAGACTATATCGGTTCTGTAACTGGAGTTTTGGCCGGATCCATCAATTCGCGTTTTGGAGAGAAACCCATCCGTGAACGTCGGAACATCGGTTCCGGATATGGTGAGATTGCCTATTTGGGTGATGCTTATCAGATGTCTATTGACCGTCTTTCTGAATTGCAGGATTTGATTGACAAGTTCAATGCCGCTAAGCCAGCCGACCAAAAGGCTGCAATGGAAGAGATTGTAAACTTCCTGGCAGACGACTACCGTCAGATTACCCTTGCCGCCCACAAGCGTATGGATATTATTGTCGGTGCGCTGTTGATGCTTGGTGAAGCCACCGTTTACAACAAAGACGCTGCAATCACTTCCGGTCAGACCAATAATAAACTGCTGGAGATTACCCTTCCGTTCAATTTTATCAAGCCGAAAAGTGGAGATGTGGTTGTGGACGGAAAGAATATGTTTATCTCTTATTTGAGAGAGAAACTTCATTCCTTGGCACCGGACTATGGCGTTTATGCCAAGATGATAATGACCCGTGCAACCTTCAACAAGAATGTGCTTGGCTCTTCTGAATTTGGTGAGCAGTACAAGATGATTCTCGGCAGCAACGAAATGAAGTTGAGTACGGGTTTGATTTCTTCTTCGTTGGCTTCCGAAGTGTTCACCGGCATCGGTCTGCCTCGCATCGAAATCAAGGAGGACTACGTGAAAGACCAGACGGGAAAGAATGTGCAGATTTACGCGGATAACCGTATTACTCTGTTACCTTCTGACAACATTGGTTATATGCGCCATCATACCCCGTATGAAGCGACAGACCCAGTACAAGGACGTACTTATATCCCGTCAGAGGGGCAGATGCTTATCTCCAACTACCGTGATAAGAACGGTCGCTACATGGAATATACGGCAGAGTGGATTCCGCAGATTTCCAACCCGGACTTGATAACCAATTTCGATTTGAACGAAATTGCATCCATCCAATCAGCATAAGGGGGTAGGATATGAAAGTAAAGGTTATATCAGTTTTCCGCGACAAGTTCACCGGAAAGTATTACACTCCCGGTGAAGTGATTGAAGTCGGTGAGGAAGCCCGTGTGCTGGATATGGAAAGCCGCAGACTTGCTGAACGGATTGAGGCAAAAAATCCCGAAGTGAAAGCCCCTGAAGAAAAGAAAGAGGTGAAAATTTCCCTCTTTGAAAAGGAGTTTGAGAAGAAGGCTTTGGTTGACGCTTTGAAGTCTATCGGTGCGCAGGCTTCCGGCAATATGAAAGAGGAAACTCTTTTGTCTAAGGTTTCAGAACTGGATGAAGAATCAACAGCCAAACTGAAAGAAGCATTAGGTATCGAGTAAAAGGATAGGGTATTGCTTCTACCCTTCCATTGTCTAATTTTATAAATCAGAAAAGAAATGAAGAATTTTATTTTTGCCATGTGTGGTTTTTTGATGATGTCTTTGGTCTCGTTGAGCGTGCAGGCATCAAGTGTGGAATCTCCCAAGTGTGAATATGTGAATCCATCGGTTAATGCCGGTTTGCCGGATATTCAGTCTATCACTTTGGAAACGGCTCCGGCTGATTGTGTTGTACTAACCATGCCACAGACTATATTCTTGGTTGCAAATAACCCGGCTATGATGTGTTCGATGAAAGAGGAAGCGGCTATTCAAGGGATACGAATTAATGTTCCCAAATGCCCGTTCAGATACATCTATAAATCAAAGTATTGCACGCATTATAGCTATACCGCATATAGTAAACTGATTACACCATATTGATTGATAACAGTCATGAGTAACAAGGAGTTTGTATTAAGCGTATTTGATAAGAATCCCCCGTCTAATCTTGTAGTTGAAAATATACTTTCAAGAACGGGATTGGATGGCGAAGAACCTTTTGCCGAGGAAAATAGGGCAAGATTAGAGGTCGCTTGTGCCAAGCAAATTCCGTGGATGATACAAAATCCATCTTCGGTCAGCGAAAGCGGATTTTCTGTGTCTTGGTCTAATTATGTTGATAGCCTAATGAAATTGTACTCATGGCTGTGTAAGCAGTACGGCTTGAAAGACGAACTGAGTAACAAACCTAAAGTGACTTTTTTATGATATTCGCTCCACACATATTGCAGGTAAAAGTTATCACCCCGATGGATAAGGATGAGTTTGGCAGACCTATTCCTGGAACAGGTGGTGAATACTGGCAGGAGGTATGCAAGTGCCGTTGTGATGATAACACTACCAAAGAGTTTTCATCTGATAACGGCTCTGTGTATCGTCCGAATTATCATGTGGTGTGTGAGAAGAGAATTACTGTCAAGGCTGGTGATGAAGTACGTTGCATGGATGGTGATGGCGTAAGAGGTCAAGGCGAAGTCTACACGATAAAGAGTACAAACTACTTTAACTACTCGGAATTATGGATGTAGATTTCGATTTCTCAGATGTCGACTCCTTTTTCGATGAAGGAGAATGGGAGGTCGAAAAGAAGATGATTGATGTAGGCGATGAAGCCGTGAAGTACGCAGAGGAAAATGGCGATTATCAAGACCATACACTCACTTTGAGAACGTCCAATGATTACGATGTCGATAAAGACGGTTTGACGCTGAAAAACGAAGCGGAATACGCTTCATTCGTAGAATCTAAAGGGTATGATGTTTTGAGTAGTGCTGCTTTATATGCGGAGAAACGATTAAAAGAAGAATTTGAAAAATGAAAAGAATATTCAAGTATGAATTGATTGTTGCAGACCATTCAAAACTATGTCTGCCTATCGGGGCGAGGATATTGTCTGTTCAAGTACAACGAGGTACTGTTTGCTTGTGGGCTATCGTAGATGAATATCAGAAAGAATTGTGCTTTGTGGATATTTATATGTACGGAACGGGGCAACACGTATCAGATGCAGATTTGGCTGGAAAAAGATTTGCCGGAACGGTTCAACTTGGAGATTTGGTTTGTCACGTATTTCTCGAATATGACGAAAACGTCCAATATTTGATAGTATGATAGTAACCACCGACATAGGAAACATCCTCTACCGGGATTGCAAGGCTTTCGGGATAGGCATAGTGCCAGCAGGAGAAACGCTGACGGGTGAATTGACCTCTGAAAGAATCGTTATCCACACAAAGAAACAACAGCCGGGAAAGTATTGGAAGAAATCTTTCGCAGAAGTGAGTTTTTGTGTACCCGATTTAAGCGAAAATGAAGCGAACCCCATCCGTTTGAATGAACTCGAAAGAGAAACCATGAAACGGTTTGATGATGTAGTAAGCACCTATGACGGTACAACCTATCGTTATTCTATCGAATCAATTGGCACGGAAGCGGATACAGCTTTGAAATGTCATTACGTGAATGTGAGAATTTTATTTGAAGTAATAAATGTAAAACTATAAGATTATGATTTCAGCAGTAGGAATAAAAAGAATCTTGTTTGCCGACATTGATAAGGTAACGGCAGACATTACCCCCGAAATTGCAAAAACTTTGATTCAAGCAGCCATCGCTGCCAAAGATGAGGTCTTGAATGTACACGGGGAAACGTGGCAGATTGAGGAGACGGAAGCCTCCGTCACTGGGTACAAGAACCAATTAACGGGAAAGAATTACCGTTACGATGATGTGCCGGGAGAAGTATCGCCCGCTTTCTCTATCGGACAATATGACTGGAAGACCAAGAAAGCGTTCATGGGTGGCGATGTTATTCAGGCCACATCTAAAGATGTGGGTTGGAAGCGTGCTTTGGATAAAGTTATTGTCAACAAAGCATTGTTCTGTCTGACCGATGATGATGTCTGGTTCATCTTCCCAAAATGCCGTATTGTTTCCCGTGAAGCCAATACGGATAAGGCAATTGCAATCGCTGTAAAAGGCTTGGTGCAGGAACCGGGAATTGAAGGCGTTTCTTCTGAGTATAACTACGAAGAGGGGCAGATTAAAGCTTTGCAGGCATGAACTACAGTAACCATTGTACCTACTCCTTCCGATGCGACCGTAAAGCTGGACGGTGCAACGGTCAAGTCAAAGCAGGTGAATGCTGGGGCTACCGTTCACTATGAAGTGTCGAAAGTGGGGTACGTCACTCAGTCAGGAGATATTAAAACCACTCCTTCTGAAGTTGATACCACTCTTAAAAAAGAGATAACATTGGTAAAAGCACAAGAGTGATAACTGGGGGATGGATATATACCATTCCCCCTTTTAGTTTAAGAATATGAATCAAGCAGCAAAAACGGTTTCTGATGCTTTGTTAGGGCTGGATTTCAAGAATGTGGAGATAGGAGGGATGGTTTATACCATTAAACCTCCTACAATTAAAATTATCTGTCGTGCCATTCATCATTTTTCCGATATCGCCCTGAGAGGAGATAATATCATGGAGGCTATTAAAGAGCTTCCTGAAGCTACTGAAGATATGCTGAAAGGTATTTCATGCTTCATCTGCGGGAATGATAGTTTGGTCAAAGAATTGGAGAACGGCACTTTTGAAGAAGTCAAAGATGCCTTGGAAGTCTGTTTCTCTATGATGGATATATCGGCTTTTCAGTGTGTCAGCTCGATGAGGAACGTGTCGATGCTGGCAGCAAGACCGAAACAGTAGGAAACACAACGTTCTTCGGGCAGATAGCCCATTTGATTGACACGCTGCATCTGAGTTATACAGAAGTGTTTGAGATTATCCCTTATCGGAATCTGCTGATGATGCAACGGGATAAATTACACGCAGTATATGGTGGTCAGAAGGTGAATAGAATCAGTGGTAAGGAATTGGCTAATCGTAGGAAAAAGAAATAGATATGGCGAAATTATATTTTAAGGTAGGTAGTGACTGGGAAGAAGTTGTAAGGCTCCGTAATGAAATTGCGAAGTTAAAACAAGAGTTAATGAGCATGGATGGCACGCAGTCTCCTGCTGCTTTCAAGGCTTTAAATGTTCAACTTGCTGCATCTAATCAAAGATTGGATGAGTTGGTAACTAATGCAGCCAAAGCTGGAGCAGAGATGGAAACGGGATTCAAAAGGAAAATCTTCGATGCTTCCCAATCTGTAAATGGGTTCACAGAGAAGATTATCGCTCAAAAGAGTGCCATAGGTTCTCTTCAAACAACTATTCGTAAAAATAAGGAGTTATATAAGAACATCGTTTCAAGAGGTGGGGAAGATAAAGAACTGCTTAATCACATCAACAAACAAGAAAGAGCGCTCGGTAAAGAACGGGATGCTTTATTCAACCTCACCCAACAGCAAGCCGAAGCGCGTCTTTCCGTAAAGAAACTCCGGGATGAATATACACTTTATAAGAATGATGGGAAACAAGTAGTAGAAACTAACGAAGGTATCGCTATATCTTGGAAGAAAGCGCTGGCAGTTATTGGTGGCGCCGGAGTATTAAAGGCATTAGGTTCTGAAATGATTCGTGTGCGTGGCGAATTTCAATCTATGCAGACCGCTATTGAGACTATGGTTGGAGAAGATATAGCAGGGCGACTGATTCCGCAAATCAAGGAGCTGGCTAAGATTTCTCCACTTACTATGTCAGATATGGTTGGAGCAGAAAAGATGATGCTTGGATTTAACATACAAGCAGAAGATACTATCAAATACTTGAAAGCCATTAGTGATATTTCTATGGGGGAATCCAGTAAGTTCAATTCGCTGACTTTGGCATTTTCACAGATGTCAGCAGCGGGTAAACTTATGGGGCAGGATCTGAATCAAATGATAAACGCTGGATTCAACCCGTTACAGATTATCTCCGAAAAGACCGGAAAATCTATCGCAACTTTGAAAGATGAAATGTCCAAAGGTGCTGTTTCCGCTGAAATGGTTCAACAGGCATTCATTGATGCAACTTCCGCAGGTGGTAAGTTCTATAATATGTCTGAGAATGCTTCAAAGACTATCAATGGTCAGTTGTCTATGATGCAGGATGCTTTGGATTCCGTGTTTAACGAATTGGGAATTAAGTCAGAAAGTGTTATCATGGACGGTATTCAAATGACAACTTCGTTGATTCAGAATTATGAAACAGTAGGGAAGGTCTTGGCTGGATTAGTGGTTACTTATGGTACATACCGGACCGCAGTGATGCTTGTTACTGCTGCCGAAAGTAAACATACTCTTGTGGAGATTGGACTTATCAATGCCCGTTTATTGGCACGAAAAGCGCAGTTAGCTTTAAATGCTGCTATGCTAACTAATCCTTATGTAGCATTGGCTACGGTGGTTGTTGGATTAACAGCTACTATGTGGGCATTCAGAGATTCTACAACCGCTGCTGAAAAAGGAACAAGGAGGTATAATGAAGAACAAGAAAAAGCGACCAAGCTTGATAGCGAACGGAAACAAAAAATAGACGGTCTTATTCAAAGCTCTCGTGATATTGCATTGTCTGACTTGCAGCGAGGTGAAAGTTTGGCGGTATTACGAAGCGAATATCCCAAGATATTTGCCCAATACGATATTGAATCAATTAAACTTGCTGACATACTTCAATTAAAACAACAAATAGCCAAAGAGGATGCAAAGCGCGCAGGCGAGGAAGTTGCAAGAAGTTTTGAAGCTGCTAACAAAGCTGTTTCAGACTATGAAAATGCCCTTTCTGCCAAACAAATCAATGGTGGTAAATTAACACAGCAGGAAATAAACAAGTTAAAAGAACTTCGCTCTTATAGAGACCAATTTCTTGTTGATAAAGGTAAAGGTATCTCTGAACAGTTCATATCCAATCTTAAAGATGTTGATATTAGTGAGTTTGACCGCTACATCTCTGAGTTAGAAAAGAGTATCAAAGGGAAAGGTAAAAATGGTACTGTGAAACTCCGTTTACCTATTGATATTAAGGGTACTTTGTCCGATGAAGCAATCTATAATGTGAAAGACATAAAAACACTTATAGATACTGCAAAATCCACTAAACAGACACGAATTGACGCAGAGAAGAATAAAACAACCTACCTGCAAGACCTTGCCAAAGCAAAAGAAGATTGGGAAGAGGCAAAGAAAGGGTATGAAGTTCTTTTGAAAGACCAACAAGCAACATCGGAACAGGTAAAAAAGGCCCGTGAAGATATGCTATCAAAAGAGAAAGCCTATAAAGATTTAGGTGGTATTACCGGAAGTTCTTTAATCAAGCAGGAAAATCAAGCCAAGAAAGAAGCCGAAAACCGACTTAAACAGCAAGAACAACTTGCCGAACAACTTCTTTCCATTCGTCGGAAAAACCAGCAGGATGAAGTCAACCTCATGGAGGACGGCACGGAAAGGAAGTTGAAGCAGATTGACTTGGACTATCAGAGGGAGCTTGATGCCATCAAGAAGCAGCGCAGGGAATGGGAAAGTTTGCAGGGCGGCAAGCTAACCGACGAGCAAATGTCTACTCTTGGCATGTGGGCTTCCAATGCAGCAAAAGGAAGGGAATCCGGTATCTCCGACGTAAACAGAAAGAAGCTGGAATCGGACAGAAAGGCTTGGCAGGAATACTTCATTGAGTACGGAAATTACCAAGAAAAACGGAAGAACCTTGTACAGAAATACAATGACGAGATAGCCAAACTGCAAACCGACAGCCCGGAGTACGCTTCCAAGGTAGCCCAAAAGAACAAGGCTCTTGAACAGCTTGATGAACAGTTCGGTCACTCCACAAAGGCGATGGCAGACCTCTTTGAAGATGCCAGCAATAAGTCCGTTTCCGCTATTCAGTCCATCATTGATAAGTATGAAACACTTGTCAAGTACATGTCTGGTACAAAGGAAAGTGACGGAACGAATGTTACACTTGATGAATTGAAAGCGCTCGGATTCACTGATAAGGACATTGAAAAGATAGAAAAGGGTGAAATCTCCATAAAGGACGTAACAGATGCAATCAGAGGGCTAAAGGATGAGCTGAAAGGCAAATCACCGTGGCAGGCTTTCGTCTCTGACTTGGAGAAAGGGATAGAAGCCATAAAAAAGGGCGGCAACGATTCCAAGAAAACCGGTCAAGGAATCACCGATATAGGAAATGCTGTGACGTCTTTTGCCCCTGCATTGAATGAGTTCGGCTCAAGTATCGCCGACATATTCGGATTTGACGACAGTAAGATAACAAGCGCCATTGATGCGCTTGGCGGCTTAGGACAAACGGCATCCGGGGTCGGGCAAATCATGTCGGGTGATATTGTCGGAGGCGCAATGAGTGCAGTTTCTGGAATTTCCGCTGTAGTGTCTGCGTTGGATGGGATGTTCGGTGCCGATTATTCCCACTATAACGAGATGGTCGAGGAATATAACAAACTCAATGAGATATGGGATGAGCTGATAGACAAGAAGCTGGAGTACATCAACACATCCTACGGAGCAGAAGCGGACAAGGTAGGCAAAGAGGCTCTTGAACTTGTCAACAAAAGCATTGAGGCGTACAGAATACTTGGGCGTGAACGATTAAACTCCGGTGCGTCTGCCGGTTCTCATTCCATTGGCAAGCGCATGGCAAAGAACACCTCGTCAAGCGACTGGCAGGACATCGCCAGAGCGCTCGACATGTCTGTCAAAGACGCCAAGGATTTTATAGGTACCGGACGCATGACGGGATTGTTTGACCTGACTACTGAACAGTTGGAGAAACTAAAGTCAGAAGCGCCTACTTTTTGGGCTAAATTAGATGGCGATGTGAGAGATTATCTTGATAAGATTATCGAGGGGGAGGAACGTATTGAGGAAATCCATAATCAGATAAACGAGCAGCTTACACAGACTACATTCGATGGTGTGTACAGTAATTTCATAGATACCCTTATGGACATGAAAGCATCGTCCAAAGATGCAGCCGAAGACATTTCGGAATACTTCATGCAAGCTATGCTCTCCGAGCAGATAGGAACACTTTATCAGGACAAGCTAAAGAAGTGGTATGAGAAGTTTGCAAAGGGTATGGAGGATGGTTCTTTGACGGAATCCGAAAGAAATGCATTGAACAGCGAGTATATGGGTTACATTGAAGAAGCGATGAAGCTTCGTGACGAGCTTGCCGCAGCCACCGGATATGACAAGATTTCGCAAGAATCAACATCCCAGTCTTCAACTTCCAGAGGGTTCGGTACTGAAATGACACATGAAGATGCAGGAGAATTAAGCGGTAGGTTTACTGCTCTGCAGATAGCAGGAGAAGAGATAAAGAATCAAAATATCATTCAATCTCAATCGCTTAATTTACTAACAGTAAAAGCTGATGCTCTACTTTCCATAAATACGGAAACAAGGAATATCGCTGATGATACGCGAGATTTGATAGCACAATCTTATCTTGAATTAGTACAGATTTCGGAAAATACAGGAGCTATTGTAAAACCAATCATTCAAATTCAGAAAGATATGGCAGAAGTGAAAAACAATACATCTAAATTATAAACTATGTCAGATTTATTGATAAATACCCAAGACGCCTACACAACATGGGGGGTAAGAATAGGAGAGGGCTTTCTTGATGTACTTGGTGCATCATCACCCATGAAAGAATTTATAGAGAATAAGTCCCGGTTAGAACATGGAAAACGTGTGATAATCAATAATCCTAAAGTCGATGAGAGGGAAATAACACTTTCTTTTACAATTGAAGGAAATTCCCAGTCCGATTATCAATTAAAGAAAAAAGCTTTCTTCGATGAGCTTTATAAAGGCAAGATTGATATTCAAGTTCCGGCTAATAGTAGCGAAGTTTACCATCTTATTTATACTGGCAAGAGTGTCACTTACGCACAGAGTTTAGACCGAACTTTCGGAAAAATTTCAGCCAAGTTCAACGAACCGAATCCGGCAAACAGAAATTAAATTCCAACAATAGAGAGATTGTTGCGTATATGAGTGCTCAAAATTGGGCACTCTTTTTTTTATCTCCGAACTTTGAAGACGTGGAACAAATCGACATCAAAGACATATCCGGTGCTATCCTGCTTACTACCCTTCCCAATGAAGGCTGCAAGCGTAAGTTTACTCTTATGAAGGAGGACTACATCACGTTAAAGTTCTCCTTGGAGAGTCCTATATTCTTCAAACTTGGTTCATACGTGGAGTGCGACTTCGGGCTGTTCGAGGTGTGCGACTTGCAGAAGCCGGTATTCAACACCGATAACGCAGGCTACGACTATGAGTTGCAGCTTGACGCCCACTACTGGAAATGGAAAAACAAAATCTTTAAATATACCCCCGAAGTGGCCGGGCAGGAAGCGTCCTGGAATCTCACCGCTTCACTTGATGTTCAAGCCGGTATAGTCCTTAGAAATTTAAAAGCTCTTGGTTACAAATACAAAGGACAAGATTTTGTTTTCTCCATTGACAGCACTGTAGAGAATAAGGCGCTACTGATGACTTATGACAACATCAACATCCTTGACGCCTGCTTCTCTATGGCAAAGAAATGGGATTGCGAATGCTGGGTGACTGAAAACATCATCCATTTCGGACGTTGTGAGTCTGGCGATGCGGTGGATTTCGAGATTGGGAAAAACGTGCAGGAAATGCCACGATCAGAATCCCGGTCCACCTACGCCACCCGTATCTATGCTTTCGGCTCAACAAAGAATATCCCATCTGACTACCGCCCCGTTGATGAGACTGTAGTGCTGAACGGCGTGGTGCAAAAACGCTTAATGTTGCCCGAAGGAACTCCGTATATAGACGCTTATCCCGATATGACCACCGAGGAAGCCATTGAACAAGTGGTTATCTTCGATGATGTCTATCCCCGAAGGGTCGGCACGATGTCGGACATTACCATCAAGGAATACACTGACAAAATAGAAAATGCCGACGGGACTACCACTGAAAAGAAGTGGAATGCCTACCGCTTCAAGGATACTGGCATTACCTTCTCAAAGGACTATATCCTTCCCGGCAAGGAATTGAAAATCACTTTCCAATCCGGCAAGTTGAATGGTATGGAATTCGCTGTGACATTCGACCCTGAGGGAAAGCCGGAGAAACTGGGGAATGGTGGCTGGAACCCTGAGGCACAGCTTTGGGAGATAGTCAGGAATGAGGACTACGGCAGACCGCTTCCAGATGGAGCGCTTATCCCCGAAAATGGTGATACTTACATCTTATCAGGCTGGAATTCCATGAAGATAACTGAAATGGGGCTGGTAGCAGAAGCACAGTTGGAATTAAAGGACAAAGCCGATAAGTACGTTGCCAAGTCTAAGATAGACCCTTCTACATATAACTGTAAGATGATGTCGGATGTCGCATACAGTGAGGACGGCATTCACAACCTCTACAGCATCGGTCAAAAGGTCAACCTTATCAACAAGGCCTATTTCGAGAACGGAAGGCAGTCAAGGATTATCGGATTTGAATTCAATCTTGACCTGCCTTATGATTCCCCTATATATACTGTCGGGGAAACCGCTGCCTATTCCCGTATTGGGGAGCTGGAGGAGAAGGTTGAGAGCCTTACTCTGAAGGGACAGACCTATACGGGCAGCGGTAGTAGTGGCGTGTATGTGATAAGAAGGAATGACTCTACACCGGCCACGGATAATAACGTGTTTTCGGCTTTGCGTTCCTTGGCTATGTTCCTTCGAAAAGACCAGGCTGACGGCACTCCCTTCCCCATAACCTTCGGAGATTGGGTCAAGTTCGGCGAGTTCATCACTGGTATTTCCGGAGGGTGCATCGACAAGAATGGCATCCTTGAAATGGAAGAGGGCATATTCCGCAAACGTGTGTTTGTTCCGGAGATTGCCTATAACCGTGTGACCTATTTCAAAGGCAGGATGTGCGCCTCTCCCGGAGGTGGATGTACGGTCAAGGAATGGAGCGACAACGGTGACGGTAGCTATACGATTACACCCGATTTGACGGATGCCGATGGACTGAGCCAGTTTGTCGATGACATTCTGACCACCTACTTCGTCACCAAGTCACCTGAAGGCAAGTTGCAGGGGTTCGAGGAGATGAAGTTCCGGGTGACTTCCGCCGATTACACTGCCAAGACATTCGTCATGACGCCGAAGCCAGGTACTGACTGGAAGCCTGGGGAATCTATGGTACTTGCCCAGACGGGTAACTTTACAGATGAGGATAGGCAGACGTACATCCTGATTGATACGGTTAACGGCAACAACTGTATTACTTTCTTCGACCACGCTAATACATGGGATGTCGAGCCTGCACAAGAGATGTCGTGGATTGGCAAGAAGAAAGGCCGTACCGTACATGGCATTCCGGCTGACAACTACTCGGCAGTTTTTCGCCACGTCATCATGTCCGGCAAGATATTCCAGGTGGATGACATCACCGGCGAGGCTTTCCGGGTGCCGCTATTCAAGGGGACGTGGAAAAAGGGTGAGAAGTATGCCTATTACGATGAGGTGACGCATAACGGCAGCTCCTGGATATGTGTCAATGAGAAAGGCACGTCTACAGAACCGGCAGACGGCAATGCTGATTGGTTGAAATATGCGGCCAAGGGAGAAAGCGGCAAGGGTATCAAGTCTACCGATGTGGAATACGCGATATCGGTGTCGAATGTCATTGCCCCGGTGGACGGTTGGCAGACTACCTCCCCTGAATGGGAAGCCGGCAAGTATATCTGGTCCCGGACGAAGATTGTCTATTCTGATGACGAAGTCAAGTACACCCAAGCGGCTTGTATCAGTGGTGGGCAGGGAGCTGACGGCAAGGGCATCAAGTCCATCACGGAGGAATACTACCTTTCCTCTTCATCGGCCACCACAACCGGAGGCGAGTGGCAGACAGACTCTCCGGCGTGGAAAAACGGCTGGTATATCTGGACCCGGACAAGGATAGTCTTCACTGACGATACTTCCACCACAACGAACGCCATCTGTGTGACTGGCAGCAAGGGTGCAGACGGTACAAGCATTACCAATTGCGGTGAATGGGAAACCGGAAAGCATATACCTTACATGGGTATTACCAAGATGGCCGGACGTGTGTTTTTATGTGTCGCTCCTGATGGTACCGACAATCCTCCGATGTGGACTCAGACGACCAATGAGGGGCGCCGTATCCTGCAGACCCAGAACGGCGGCAAGTCCTACGGTTATACCATTACCGGGGACTTGAATACCGCTGAGTATGAGCTGCTGGTGGAGAACGGCCAGGACGGGCGTGACGGTAGGGATTATGAATGGATTTTTAAGCATACTGCGGAAAATATCGCTCCGGCAACCCCTGCCACATCACAGGTGGATGACTATGTGCCGTCCGGCTGGCATGATGACCCGATTGGGGTGAGCGAGAGCCTGCCATACGAGTGGGCTTGCTGCCGAACTAAGAAGGACGGTGTATGGAGCGCGTTCAGTCCGGCCGCCATCTGGGCCAAATGGGGCTTTGACGGTGAGTCGGCCATTGTAGCCGATTTCGACAATGAGATGGAGAGTGTGGCGTTGACATACGAGGGAAAGACTGTTTCGCAATCCGTGCTCAATACAACCGTCGGCATGTGGTATGGTACGAAGAAGCTACAGCTCAAGTCCATCTCATGCGTGACGCCTGCCGGTGTCACGGAAAGCTACAATGTCAATACGGGTGTGATAGCGTTTACCGTGGCTTCCGGCATTTCGATGCCTGCACGCTCAGAGGTCAGGATAACCGTTACGGCTACGGTACAGGATACGGATATAAGCCGTGAGCTGGTGTTCACCATTGCCGGTGTACGTGCCGGTAATCCGGGCAGTGATGCGATACTCTATAGGCTGGTGCCTTCCGTATCTTCAGTAAGCAAGCGGAAGGATGGTACCTACAGTGTGGCAAGCGTGTCATGCACACGCACCAAGTCTGTAGGCGGTACCACTTCCATCACGACTGACGGTGTGCTGAAATACAGTAAGGACGGTGGTTCGGAGGTCGAGATACAGAACGGCACGGCCATTTCCCCGAAGAACTTCACGACGCAGCTGCAGTTCGTGTTCTACGTGGGTGGGCAGGTCGTGGACCGGGAAACTATACCCATGGTTGTGGACGGCAACGACGGTAATCCAGGAAAACCTGGCGGTGACGGCGAATCCGTCAAGGCTGGCGGTGAGTGGCGCACGGCTAATACTCCATACAAAAAGCTCACCATCTGTACGATGGGGAGTCGCTCCTGGCTCTCAAAGGTTGACACTTCGAATCCACCTCTATGGACTCAGACAACTCATGACGGGAGGCGAATCACTCAGACCCAGAACGGCGGCAAGTCCTACGGTTATATTATTACCGAAGAAGTGAACACCGACGAATGGGAACAACTGACATCAGACGGCGGCATGGTCTATCTCATCAGTACATGCAGCAATATACGGGTGAGCAATGCCGGTTCGCTTGTTCCTTCAGCTTTCCGCGTCTATGCCAAGCGGACGCTTGGTAGCGCCACATTGACTTATCCGGACGGATATCTGACCGCACGGGGGTACAGCAACGGGATATGGAGCGCCATCGCAGGGCCTTCGAGGGCTTCCGAGATTACGGTCAACGCTTCTGCAGGGTATTCAACGTTTTCAGTCCGCTGTTACCAGAGCCAGGCTGACGCTTCGGCATGGAATGACAGTTTCATTGCGGAGATATCAGTGGGTGTCAGCTATGACGGAGCAAGCGGACGAGACGCCAGCGAGCCGCGTCCGAGAGGTTTTTTCGCCAAAGGCAACACATATGTCTGGAATGAAGATTACCATGACATCGTACTGGCCACATTCAACAATCGAACCATTCCGTTTCGGGTACGGGCTTACGGTACGTCGGTCACTGTCGCACCCACCTCGATAGACGGTGATGCGAATTGGGAGGCGGCACAGCAGTTTATGTTTGTAGCTATGGATATGGCTTTAGCGAGAAAAATACGTGCTGATGAAATCCTTGTGGATGATTTGGTGGTACAGAACGTATTGGCAAGGGATAAGAATGGAAATGTCACTTGTAGCATTGATGGTGAGACTGGAGAAGTCAATGTTCAAGGAAAAATTACAGCGACAGCGGCATTCATAAAGATACATGGGTTTAGTTCCAATGAAGGCTACTTTTACCTGAACCCCAATTTTGGTTCGGATTTTGGCAATGGGCGTCCCAGTAGAATAGGCCAAAGTGAATACATGCTTCCCAGCTCTGCCCAATGTGTGGGTATGAAAATATCCTTGATCATATATAATAATTCTTCAGGGAGCACATATGGCTATGTGTCAGTTGTGACATCGGACGGATTTAATGATATGGAGTTGGTTGACGGTCAATACCATTATTGCAATAAAGCTCATATCACAGAGCCTGGTGTTTATGAATTCATATCATTGGGAGGAGTCTGGATTTCAACCAATAAAAATGGCATTTCGTATTCGTATGCTGATTTGGGTGACCATGATTACGAAAACCCGGTTAATTAACAAACTAATATAAATGGAAAGATGTATGAAAGTTTTTTATGAAAGCAAGTTAGCGAAATGGCTGCTGTGGCAGGGTTACAGCACCATCACATTGGGATGCTTCGTCTTCACCAAGAAAAGCAAGGAGGAGATGAAGCAGAGTACACTTAACCATGAGGCGATTCATGTGCGCCAATGGGAAGAATGTATGATTGCTTCGGCTGTGCTGCTGACGGTAATCATGCTGTTTACCGGATTCAACTTATGGGTATATCTACTTTGCCCGTTGTGGTTCTACCTTCAGTATGGGTTGGAGTATGCGATTTCATACGTTTATCACTTATGCCGTAACCGGTGTTGGATAAATGTAGGTGATAAGGCTTACGGCAATTCCGCGTTTGAGATGGAAGCGGAAGCTAACGAAGAGGTAGACGGTTATCTGGATGTGAGAACTCCTTTTGAGTTCTTCAGATATTACGGAAAAATTTGATTTATAATTTACAAAACGAGTTAATTATTAAAATGTTAAATCGGGTAATATTTCCATCCGGAAATTATGCCCCTTAAATGTATTAAGTATGGCAGAGAAGCAAGATATTAGGGAAGACCAGATGAATCTAGTCAGTGGCGTAGACTATGTGAGAGGGCTGAGAGGCAATGACAGCGTGCTGATTGCTCTTAATAATCTGTTTGCTAATTATGGAATTGTCAGGGAGAATAAAAGATTTGATGCTGGAGAAGAAAAGGAAATCAACTTTAAAAATGGCGGTATAGTAATAATAAGAGTTAGCAGCCATAGCCATTCTATAGGAATGGCAGTCATAAATAGTGATTTAAGTGCTAATGTTCTGTCCGAATTACCAAACGGAAACTTTGGCGGCAAAGTAGAGGGTAAAATATGTATATATAGAAAAGAAAGTAATGGAAATCTGTATATATACAATGGAGCAGCAATTGCACATAACATAAATGCATGTTTTATTTCAGTTACCTAAATGTTTATTTTGCTTATTGTTTATATAGAATAAATTGACACCGTTATTTCCAAGCATGCTTCTTGCCCCTTAAATGTGTGAGATTATGGCAGAGAAGCAAGATATTAGAGAAAATACGATGAGTGGTGGAACTCCGGCACGGCTGCGTGGACTGGCGGCAAACGGCAACAGTATATCACCGACAATTCAAGAGGTGGCAGAAACTTTCGGTAAAGGATATGCTGCAGATTTGAATAACGAAACAGATTATGGAATTTCTGGCATGTTTAACGCTGATACTATTAATCATCCACCCATTTCATCAGATACTATTTTTGGCATATACTCAAATCATAGAGCAAAATATATAACAGAAGGAGTGTTTTTGTATCAAATAGCTGTCCCAGAAAATATGATAGGAATGTATGTAAGACGATGCTGGAATGGGAATTGGAGCGAATGGAAGTCAGTAACTCTTACTTAAAACTGTGGAATTATTCCACAATACCGTGGAGCACTCCACAATATTCCACAGTATTGTTAAAAGAGGATTTTGCCTTATATTAATGAAAATGAATGCAATATTGTTGCGCAATCATTCTGGTATCAATTTTGTACTATGGTTTATGTCTTAAAAGTTATCAGTAACTTGTAGTTGTTATGGTTAGACAATAGGTATTAGTTGCATTAAGGTTTAAAGACATTTTGTTCATATTGATTTTCATTCGGAAACTCTCTTTGTTTGGCATTGCATCCCGGTCTGTGAAGTATCGGGATGTTTTTACTTAGATGGTTGCTGTTTCCGACTAAATACTGTAACTTTGTATAGTTAGCCGATATACTACTTAACTAATACTATTTTATTCTTTGGAATAATGAAAGTATTCTCGGTCTGTGAAGATCGGATGCTTTTGGTGGGTAATGCCGCCAATTATTCCAGTTAAGTGTTTAGGTTTTATGCAGTCTACCCCATGAATGGACTGCATTGACAAGAAGTATTCTGCCCGTTCTGACCGAGATGGCCGGAACGGGCATAACCAGAATGAAAATCCACATGGCTTGCAGAACCACTATCATAAGGTACCAATCCTTTTTAAAACTATGTATGTTTCAGTGCTTCTGTTGTTTTTGATAAAAAAGCTACCATTTGTCGTTTTTCGACCGAAAGCAACACCTTTAGTCCCATCTGTATAATCACAGTAAAAATTTGAACCTGCATCTGACACAAAACCTTTTGAATAGGAACCAAAAGCAAATATAGCAGTTGCTGCATTGTTGGGGGATGCAAGCAAATACATACCGTACCCCAAGTCGCCAAGGTCTTTTTCCTCTTTTGCCGCCAATGTAAAGCTATAGGTATATATTCCCATTGCGTTCATTACCTCTTCCAATGTTGGTGATATACTGTTGCCGTTTGCCGCCAGTCCACGTAATCTTGTAGGTGTTCCACCACTCATCGCATTCTCTCTAATATCTTGCTTATCTGCCATATTCTTACATTTAAGGGGCGATTGAATTCTGTTTTGGTAAGGCTAATGATTAAAGTTATCTTCACCACAAAAATGATTTACGCATACATTCGTGTTTCAACAGATAAGCAAACGGTTGAGAATCAGAAATTCGAGATAGAGAAATTTTGTAAGGTAAGAGAACTGCAAATAGACAAATGGGTGTCGGAAACCATATCCGGTACCAAGTCTGCAAAAGAACGGAAGCTTGGCGCTTTGCTGAAAAAACTTAAAAAGGGTGATACCCTTATTTGCTCTGAAATTAGTCGTCTTGGGCGTCGTCTGATGGAAGTGATGAGCATTCTAAACACTCTCATGCAAAAAAAAATCACTGTTCTAACTGTAAAGGAGAAGTATGAGTTGGGTAACAATATACAGTCTCAGATACTTGCCTTCGCTTTTGGTCTGTCAGCTCAGATTGAGCGTGATTTGATTTCGCAACGGACCAAAGAAGGTCTTGCCAGGCGTGTTGCCGAAGGACAGAAATTAGGGCGGCATAAGGGTGGGCATAACTCGCATTACAAGCTGACGGGTAAGGAAAAACTCATTCAAACTATGCTTGACTATGGCTATAGTAAAGCTGCTATTTGCCGTAAGCTTAAATGCAATCCTAAAACATTGGATGAACATTTAAAAAGGATGCAATAAGTAATCGGATTTCAAATATAAATTCCTATATTTGCTTGTAGAAATGTATATAAATACCAAGAGCTTAGTGGCGACTTATGTTGTCATCGAGCTCTTTTTTTATGTCCTTTTTCAAGGTTGTGGAAGCAATTACTTTTACTGTCACGGGATGTCAGTGGAAAATTGTAATTCAACAACTTGTTTGATTTCGTCTGATGTACATTTGTACAATGTCGGACGTTTGTATGGTTGGTTACTAAATATTACACCCTACTCGTCACAAGCAGGGTGTAATTGGACTTTATAAATTAGATAAGTTTTCAAAAAACGGTACAAATATAGTTTTTAATGTTTATATAAACAAGGATGAAATAAATGGTTGGGGGCAGTGATTGTAGAATGTTGGTGTATTTGATGATGCCTTGCTTTTTTCGTACACGGGGCATTCATATAAAAAACCGTCCTACCTCACGGTAGAACGGAATTTTTGCAGGGAATTAGAGAGAAGTATGATGTTGCGGTATGAAGTTTACTCCCTGCGCAGATTTATAAAGCTTCGCATCCGGTTTGCTCTCACGAACAAACCAGGACACAGTCGAATTAAAAAATTGTTTATGAGAAACAAAGATACTCATTTTTATCGAGATATGCAGGATACAAGAAAAATACGTCCGACCAGTCGCAGGCAAGACGTATTACAATCTGCTATATAAAATTTGTTTATGAAACGTTGCAAATATAACCTTTAATATTAAAAAAAACAAATGGAAATAGACATTGCAAACATGGTCAGCGCCCTCGGAACTTTGGCGGCTGCCTATTTCGCCTACAACCAGTACACTAAGAACAAGATGACGGATTTAAAAGTGGAGTACTTCAAGAAAGAAGAGGAAAGGAAAAGTTACCGTAGGAGTGAGAACTCGGCCAGGGTGTTCGGTGAGCTTTGGAGGGTTCTTTATGAAACGAAAGCGGACCGGGTGTATATCGTCCAACCTCATCCTTTGGGACATGTGGCGTTCCTTAGTATACAGTTCGAGGTGAAGCGTAAGGGCATTGCCGGTATGCGTGAGAATATCCAGTCGCTTCCCATGAGTGAGGTGGCGGTATTTGCGAAAAGCCTTGCGGAGAATCTTTTCATGTTCTATTCGGATATTGACAGCCAGGTCAAGGATAGGGTTGTCAAATCATTACTCTCGACGAACGGATGCCGCAGTGTTGCCATCAAGAGGCTCAATTCCTCCCAGGATTGGGTTGGCAATATCTTTTGTGAGTTTACTGATGATACCGGGATGGGTGAGGACGAACTTCACAAAGTATTGCATGAGGCGGCGGTGAATATCCAGTACATCCTTCCGGAGTTCAGGGAGGTCAAATTATGAAAAAGGAAGGTGTTTCACAACGGCTCCCTTTCCCTTAATACTACACAACTTAAAGTTTAAACAAAGGCGTTTGCAAATATATTGTATTTTTATGTAAAACCAAAAATCAAGGAGGAAAATAAGAATGGCGAATGTGTATAAATTAGCGCCGTTTATCCTAAAGTGGGAAGGCGGTTTTGTAAATGACCCTGACGATTTGGGAGGGGCTACGAATATGGGTGTGACTATCGGCACGTGGAAATCATGCGGCTATGACAAGGACGGTGACGGTGATATAGACGTGGATGACCTGCGTTTGCTTACCCGTGAGGATGTCGTTAACCGGGTGCTCAAGCCGCATTATTGGGACAGATGGAAAGCTGACGATATTAAATCGCAATCAGTTGCTAATATCCTTGTCGATTGGGTGTGGGCATCCGGTGCACACGGAATAAAGATACCTCAACGCTTGCTTGGTGTTTCTGTAGATGGCATTGTTGGACCTAAGACACTTGCTGCGGTGAATGCCAGGAACCCGCGTGAGTTGTTCGACATGATTAAGATTGCACGGTTCGACTTCATTGAGGATATATGCAGGAAACGTCCGGCTAACAATAAATTCAAGAGAGGCTGGATGAACCGTATAAATGACATTGCCTATGTTGGCTAAGGTTATGAACTGGGTAAGCCGGCATATATTGCTGGCTCCTTTCATGTGTCTGTTCCTATTGTTATCATGTGGCAGCTCTCATAAAACTGTCAAGTCCGATGCAGAAGTAATCAGAAAGGACAGCACGAGTGAATCGGTCGATATCGTACATGGGGCAAGTACCTCTTTGAGCGAACTCATTACCGCTAATGGTAACTATGTGATTGATTTCCGTATCTATGATACAAGAAAACCGCCCGACAGCCTGACCGGGAAATCTCCGTTATTGGCTGACGGTCATGTAGAAGGTGATTTCAATAAGAAGGAGGATAGACAGACGGTAGTAGCCGATACTACGAGTGTCAAGGCTGATAAAAGAACCATTTCCAATACCCGTGAGGAAAAACGGTCAGAAACTATAAAAGAAAAAAAAGAATCCACCTTGCTTAAACAAATTGGTTTTGCTTGTGTTTGTGTAACCGTTTTGATTGTCGTTATGCTGATAGTAAAACATTGGCGCAACAGACAATCTTCATCATAAGACTTTAAATTTATAAATTGGACTGCTCTGGCTTGCGAAAGTCGGGGCAGTTTTATATGTTTACTGTACAATGCAGTATTTATAAAATATCCTTGTATTTTTTCAAGGCATTGCTCTTCATTTCATTCTCCTCCTTGGTTAGGGCGAACCCCATATACTTGCAGGTATGGTCGTTACGCAGGATACATATACACATACGCTTATAGGTGGGAATTTCTCGGAACTCTTCTATGTCAATGTCATCCAGGTAGTCCATTCGTACTGGTTTCTTGTCTGTCCTATAGTTGGTGCTGTCACCTACCTGGATGGGGATATTGCGGTCTTTCAGCTTCTGTATGACTTCATCACTGAGAACTCCACCCTTTTCCTTCCAAAATTTGATACTGGTTTCCAGCTTGGCCTGGTATCTTCTCCTGGTATGTTCCGGCAGGGTCGAAAGCAGGAATTCCATGAATGACTTCCAGGTATATCCATCCGGCAGACGTATCGCTCTCCTTCCTGCCGCACGGGTATTGCCGTAAAGTCCGGCAAAGCCGACTCCGTTTACACGTCCTATCATCCGTCCCCAAGTATTGGGGTCAATGACTTTATACAAGGCAAGGCTCTCAATGGCCTCACTGATGAATGGACTTGCCACCCGTTGCCGGTCAAGGCTTACCCCGGCTTGGTAGTAGAGGTCGTATAGTTTATTGTAATCCCATCGGAATTTGCCGTTGGCAATCCATATATCCTCCGTTTTCCAGTCGAACAGTGGGTATAGGTTATACACACCCTCACCGATTTTCGTGCTCCATTGGTAATCCTTATATTGCTCTTTCACACCTCGATAGATTGTGCGCCAACGGTTGTAGCTTTCTTGGGTACGTATGCCCACCAGACAGCAGGTACGCCGTGCAGCTTTCCGTTGATGGAGCCAACGGGAAAACTCTGTCTGAAATTCATAGTCCCACATCCTGCGGTTATAGAAAGGGAAATCGTCTACAGTCATTGCGCCCTCCGGCATTTCTCTGACCCATGCTTCCTTTTTTGCTTCGTCCCAGGGACGCCAGTAGTTCTGGTACATGGAGGTACAGGTCGTTACACGGAAAGGCACGCAGACACGGTACACGTCCAGCATGTCCTTGTTTGCCTCCAATACCCGGTCCACATAGTCAATGGTCATACTGTACTGTATCTCATAGTCCATGTGGAACACTCCAATCCTGCGCTTCAGCCGGTTCCTACGCATATAGTCCAGACATAGGTTCAGCAACACTCCGCTATCCTTTCCACCTGAAAAGGAAATGTATATATTGTCGAACTCTTTAAAAATCACTTCCAGTCTTTCCTGGATTAATTCATATACATTCTTTGGGCTCATATGGTGTAAAAAATTATAAGTAGTGACAAAATTAATGCAAAGCCTCAATATTTCCTATAACTTCGGCTTCTATATCATTTGTAATTGGCTTCAATTATCTATATTTGTGCAGGCTAATTCATAAAAACATAAATAGCAATTATGGCAGAAGAAAGTAAATATTCCTATGACGAGGAATCCGTCAAGGCAATAATCGAATGGGCACAAACAACCCAGTTACCCAAGGAGGTGATGCTAAGTGAGGCAGAACATATTTTTGACACCTCTATGTATGTTAATGCGAATATCTGCGATATTAAGCAGCACTATCCGGATGCTTTCTACAATCCGGCCATTGATAGATTGTATCGGTTGAAGGAATTTATTGAGTCAAACAATTAACTATATAGAAATGACATTTCCTATTTTAGACATAGAAAAAAGTAGCGTTGAAAAATATTTGAGTAATATGGTTCAAGACTCAAATCATCGCTTTAAATCATGGGAATATTGCTATACGGCATTCGGTAATTTAGATTCAGTAGACTATTTATCTCTTCACCTTGCTTTTTATTTAGCGAGTTGGGGAATGTATAGAGGTAGTTGTGGAATACTTTGGAAAGATTATACGATTCATATGGATGCCGTAAACATAATAAGGAAATTTCATTCCCTACGAAAAGAATGGTTTACAATGGATGATGTTTCTCAAATAATGAAGTTGTACAATGCGCTCAAAGATTACTACAGTAAAATCACATATTATAAACCGGAAAATAAGACTTCATCCTTAAACCTTGCTGCGACAGATACTCTGATTACTAAAATCATGTTGGGAACCATTGGCTGTGTTCCTGCATTGGATGACTTGTTTAAGCGGGCATTTCATTGTCAAGGCAAGCAGTTTGACGAAGAATTATTAAAGCGGATAATTGATTGTTCTCAGAGCAATAAAGATACAATACAGCAATGCCAAAGATATATTTCTGAAAAACTTCACTACCACTATCCATCAATGAAAGTTGTAGATATGTGTTTTTGGCAAAAGGGATTCGATGATTTAAAAAACAGAGTAACCAAGAATGGCAAAATTAGATGAGGTTTTAAAATTAGTGAGATTATACGAAGAGAAGTATCGTCACCCAAGTCTTACACGTTTTTCAGTTAGTAACAAGTATGATTTGTTTCCTGGGAAAGAGAATATGGAAAACTGCTGGCCCCAATGCTACCCATATGCCGATAGGCCTGGAGTCTATTTGATTATGGACGATAAGGACAATGTGCTATATATAGGTAAATCATCCGTTGCCATTGGCAGAAGGCTTGGAAGTTATTTTTGTTATGATGGTGAAGGGAAATGCCGGGTTAGAAGCCCTTATTGGAGCACGTCACCTAAATATATTGCAGCTATTGCGGTTCCATTTGATTCGGCTTTTGAATGTGCCGCTTTAGAAGAATTCTTATTAGCCAACGTGCAGACGACTGATAATTCCATTTTTCAAAGATAAAAATGAATATGACTTTTGTTGAATAAAGCATGATTCTTTAATATGGCAGAACTCAAATATACGTATGCTCTTGATAAGAATGAAAATTGCATTGGTATTGGAAATGCTCAGAAAGGAATAGAATATCGATGTCCTCATTGCAAAGGAGAAATGGTTGTAAAAGAAGGTTCTATTAAAGTAAAGCATTATGCTCATAAGATAAGACTGCAAAACTGTAGCTACGAAACTTATCTTCATGCTCTTGCCAAGAAAAGAATTGAAGAGTGGTTTAATTCAGATAGTGCATTAAATATCTCTTTTAGAACAAAAGATAGATGCTCTAATTTTGAACATTGTCTATGGAATCATGATGACTATACTTCTTATTGTGAGAAAAAATCGAGCCGATCTTTTAACTTAAAGAATTATTACAATGTAATCACTCGAGAAAAAACATATAAAGGTTTCCGGGCTGATTTACTTCTTTCTGATTCTGAAAATAGACATGAGCCTATTTTTATTGAGATTTTAGTTTCACATCAATGTGAGAAGGAGAAGATAGAATCTGGGATGCGTATTATTGAAGTTGCTCTAAGCTCCGAATATGAATTAGACGATATTATAAGAAATGGAATAATTTCAGAAGATGAAACAACAATGTTTTATAATTTTAGGCGTAAAGATGGGATTACTAGAACATGTGGGATGCAACTCAATAAATTCGTATTATTAGAATCAATGAAAGGTTTATATAAGCGTATTAGTTGTAATGAATATACCCATCGATATTCATCTGCTATATTTGAGATTACATTCGATTATTATACTAATCGTACTATAGATCCTTTGACTTTTGGTTGGGTAATTGCCTATAAAAATTATGAAAATGTGAGAAATTGTTTCTTATGTAAATATTATAAAACGAATTATTATACGAGCGAGAGGATATGTTGTTTGTATAAGAAAAAAGGTATTGAAAGGCATTGCAAATCCAGTGAGGCTTTAAGATGTAATGAGTTCAGTATTGATAAAAATATTATAAATGAAAACTGTGATTATTTATCATATATTACATATAATATCTGGAAAAAAGGTATGGGGAATGAGGGAATAGATTATATAAAAGGAAAGGTAGCCCAATAAGTTGCCTTTTCCTTTGTTCATATTTCAGTAACAATTCATACCTTGTATATGACATGTCGGGGCTTTTTCGTTTGCGTGCCTTTTCTTTTATAAAAATTCCCTCAAATCACGTAGGGAATTTCAGAAACACATTTGTCTTTATAGTAGAATCCGGTGTATAGTGTTAGTATAGTCCTTCTTTCAGCCATTGCAGTTTCTTTATACTGGATTTACAGAATGTTCCAACATTGTGTGCTCTAATTGATTGTAGATATTGAAAGGAACATGCTGGACCTCAGCTTTTATGCGGCTGAGGTTTTGTCGGAGATAAGAGTACGTTGTTGAACGTGCGATGGAAATATGTGTTTAACCAAATTATTAGTTATGAAAAAAGTAATTTATATGGTAATTGCATTTGCTATGGCTTTAGCCAGGTTATTTATGCTTATGTTTATGTCATTTGATTAGTGAATGTCTGTTTGTTGACTGTTTTATAGAAGGGGCAGCTTATTCAGCTGCCTTGTTCCATTTCCCAGGAATTAAGTAATCCATATTGTGTAATTATTCCCCATGTGTGGTACTCAGTTCCACATATTTCCACACATAATTATTCCTTCTTGTTTTTATAATATGCTGATGTATAATGTATTATGTACTGATGTACATCATGGCATATCGTTTGTCCTATAGTTAATACAAAAACTATATTTATTTACTTAAAACTTACGATTATGAAAAAAGTATTGGTAGCATTAGCAATGGTTATGGGATTAGGCAGTTCAGTAGCATTTGCTTACGTGGTTTCTGGAACACAGTCTGTAGAGCAAACTCAGCAAAATCCTCAGGATGAGTTCACAAAAGTGGAAGTAAAAGACTTGCCTCAGGCAGTTATGAATGTCTTGGCTAAGGACTATGAGGGGGCTGTAATAAAGGAGGCTTTCATTTCCGAGAAAGAAACCGGTAAGATTTATAAGGTTGTGTTGACCATCACCAAGGAAAATCAATCCACTGAAGAAGTGACGGTACTTCTGAATGAAAAAGGAGAAACTGTAGAATGAATGGAAACTCTGTAGTGGTTCGGCATCCATCTACAGAGATGATTTGAGATACTTTTATGTCTATCTCGTTAATGCGAAAGGGGCGGCTGAATAGTCGCTCTTTTTGTTTATATTGTAATAATAGTTCGTTTCTTTTTTGTCAGAAATTCCTATTATAGAGGGTTGTTTTATACAAAATAATGTTTATATTTGTATTCTAATCCCTATTGTATTATGAATGACAAACAACAACTTCTAATTGATTGTATTTCCCTTCTTCCCGTTATAGGCATTCTGGTTTTGATAACTGTTGCCAATGACCAGCTTGTTACTATGGTTGCTGCCTATGTGCTTTGCGGAGAACTCTTATGTGTATTGGTTAGCAGGATATTAAATTTGTACTATATTGATGTGGCTTTTGTTTGGTTGGGTGGGATTATGCTTTGGCTGTGGTATTGGCTCTGGTTGGAGTCAAGCCATGTAGTGATGGAGATTGTGGAAAGGACAGTTGAATGAATCGCTTCTTTTTCAGTAAAAAATCCCCGTAGCTGCTCAACTACGGGGATGGTGTCAAATAACAGAGTATCAATATGAGATACTAAGTGAGCCTATTCCATTACAGATAAATCATTGTCAACTTCATACTGGTTACAGCCAAAAGCCGCACACATTAAAATAAAACGTTCTTTTATACCTAATCCAGTATATCTGTCTACGGCTCCACTGCCTTTTGCATGAAGTCCTGCTGCGTATTTATCTATCTGAACTTTATTCATTAAATCTACATGAGTTTTACGGGCAAGTTTACTGCTTGCAATCTCATATATGGATTTGTACTCATTTGTTTCCAATGCCGCACTAAACATTGCCACTTTCCGGCTAATCTCACAGTATTCAAGTAGTTTTTTTATTTGATAATTGTACCCGGTTTCACCATTGCCATCAGGATAATAGGGTAACAAAGCATTGCTTGGTAGCCTACCTTTATACTTCATAATAATATCATAAGCAATACGAATGATGGGAGTTTTTATCTCAGTGCGTATAAGTCCATCCTTGTGTGTTTTCTGAGGTAAATAATGAATGTAAGGTATTCCTTCTTCAATGCTGATATTATCAAAAGTGAATCGTCTGAAATCACCTATACGGCAACCGAAACAACATTGAACAACGAATACATCTTTTACTCGCTGCAATGTTTCGGGACATTCTTTGTGGACAACTTCATTGAATTCTGTTTTGGTGAGAAAGAAAGGCTCGTCATATTGTTGCTTCATAATGGACTCTTTTTCTTTTCCTATCTTGCGGAAAGGAGATACGGGAATAACATCATTACTTTCAAGCTCCACCATAAATGCTTGTAATAATAATAGTTTCTCAGCAATTGTATTCTGGCTTCTTTCCTTTGATGGTATATTCCGCTTATTCATTTCTGCGTACAGTTCTGGAAATTTTTCAACCAGAGTGTATTCTTTGCGTAGAAAATCACGAAAATTTAGAATATGTTCCTTATTGAATTCATTGACCGGCAACCCGTCAATGCCATTGATAATGAGGAATCGAGTCAGTTCCCTTATCACTACATCGTAATGTTTCTTTCTGCCGGGACCTATTACACCTGCATTTAGCCATCCGTCAACATAGCGTTGGAACATACTACACATGGATTCCTCTTCACTGCTGATGTTATATTTTTCAGGATGTAAGTGCTGGTCTATTAAGATTTCCAGTTTTTCACTGGTTAATTCTTTGTTGCTCCCATAAATGGATAAAATTAGATTCTTCCGTTCTTCAATAGATGTGTTAAATGATGTTCTTATGTCTAACTTTATAATACTTTTAGCCTTATATTTTTCAGTCTTGGCATCCCAAAGAGTAGGAGAGACCATAATATCTGATTTGTGGAATAACTGTACATTGCGTCCATCAGATAATCGAAATCTGACATTTACCTCTTTATCTTTCTTCCCAGTTCTTATAAATGCTTTTACTGTAGTCATATATTCTCTGTTATATCGGTTGTGCAAATATACATAAATTGCACAACTCAGTTCAAATATTGCACAACATAATGCAATGGCATGCAATATAATATTTTTATATTACTCTGATTTTTAATATAATGTTATATGTATTGGTTTTATAGTATTTTATATTCCGAATCGCAACGGAATCACAAGGAAAAAACCGCAAATGGCTAAAAAAAGCTTTTGCGGTTTTCTTGTTTTAGAATTAGAAAATGTCCGCATTTTGTCAGCATAGGTTGTAATGGGAAACAAATTGGAGTATTTGGTTTACATTGCAGGCAAGATTTATTTGCGATACCTGGAGAAAAAATTATCAATCCAACGGACTAGATATACTATAATAACTCCGGCTATGACCATACTGATAATACGTACCAACATAATTTATAGAATTAAAGATTTGTTTTTATGGAATAATAATGTGCAAAGATAATTGATTGGTGGAGAAACAAAAACTCTGGAAAGGATATAAAGATAGGAATTAACGCATATTTTCACGGATATAATCTTCTATTGTAAAATCACTCTTATATCTAGATATTTCCGGATTCTTCTCTACAGTCGTAATGCAACGTTTTTCTTTACCAAGTACCAACCGGTTTAGGAAGCTCAGGATGTCATGACGATTATCCTTCATAGGAGAATAGGATAGGGAATGTCCTATACCTTCCGCTATATAGAAATAGTATGCTGTCTCTTTTTCTTTCAGTTGCATACAGATAAAGTTTGAGCCCCATAGCCCCATTTCCTCTTCTACTACTGCCTTAGTAAAAGGAACCGTGCTGTCGGCATCACCATGGAACAACATAAGAGGACAAGGGGACATTATCCATTTTGGAATACCATTGGCACAGATTGCTCCAGAAAAGGAAATGACCCCTGCATAATTGAAATTGGCAGGTAATCTGTCCGCAAAAGCCGTTTGATTGCAAATCTCATACTCTGCTTGAAGGGCAGTTATCGCACCTGCACTTGAACCGCAAGCTATAATTTGTGCAGGATTTATTTGCCATTCTACACTATGCTCAATTATATAATTTGTAGCATCACCAAAATCTTCTACAGCACAAGTGATTGCTTGTTGCAGGGCAGAAGAGAATCCTTGCAAGTCCGAATACTCCGATTTATCTATATCCTTTAATTGGGTACGGTAATCTGTTGATACTACCACATAGCCGGCTCGTGCCAAAAAATGAAAATAAGAAATGTAATCGGGATTATCTCTTCTCCCGCCTTTGAAACCTCCCCCAAATGCAAAAAGAATGACGGGCTTTGATTGTGTCCCTTGTATTTGATCAATCATTACATACTTGTCCAGTTTCAGAGTATCAGCCTTTTTGATGGCAAAAGTATATGTTTGCTTGTCAATATGCTGTGCATGCACAACAGTAGCTATACTCAATAATGAGCATGCCATCAAGATAAAAATAAAGCGTTTTCCCATATTCAGTTTATTCTATTAATGCTGCGTGGATTATCTGACCTACAAAGATAGAATAAAACTATAACTAAAAAGGGGAAAGATGACATTTAGACATAAAAAAAGGCTATCTATCCCAGACAGCCAATCTTTTTTATTAACCTTAAATCTAATACTATGAAAAACACAGTACAAAGATACGTACTTGCAGGAGATATCCAAATTTTAGCGGGTAATCAGCGGATATTATAACATGGTTTAGTAGAATATTATTTCCGTTAACTATTAACATAAATAATATTCAATTTAACAGAAGAAGGAATTAATATTCCTCATCAGTGATTGCAAACTTTAGTCATGTCCACTGTAAATCCACCATTGGCGGGTATAAATTTTCCTTTTCTTTTAAGAAATTCTATCAGGGTATCTACATCCATATTGTCGGCAGAGCAGGTGAAAAAACGCTGCTGCTCGCCGAATTTTTGGATAATGGCTTCTCTCAATGATAACTCAGTATAACTATTACCTTCCATCATGTGAAGGACTTCATGTGCATGTAATTGTTCCATAATCTTTTTTTGTGGCAAAGATAATATGATATTCTAAGTATAAGTGTAACATATGTGACAAAACCCAACACACATATCCGGATATTTGCTTTTACGTAAAATAACACTTGTTACGACTATGCTAAAAACCTCAAAAAAAGTAAAAAGGTTTTGCTTCTATACCATTGTAAACTAACTTTGGGAATCAACTTTTAAATGAATTAAAGCATATGAAAAAATTAATCTTATCTATTGCACTATGTTGTGCAGCTACGAATTTCTTTGCGCAGAATGCTGACCCTGCCCAGTTGGTCAACGATGGTAAGGCTGCTCTTGAAGCTAAAAATTACCAGGAAGCTTACACAAAATTTAGTACTTATCTGACACAAACAAACAACCAAGATTCCGTAATTGCATATAACTGTGGCGTTTGTGCCGATAAGATAAAGAAACCTGCCGAAGCTTTGAAGTATTTTGATATTGCTGTACAGAAAAAGTATAACCTGGCAAATGCTTATATAGGTAAAGCCGGTGCTTTGAAAGATTTGAAGAAAAATGATGAGTATGTTGCCACTTTAAAGGAAGGGCTGGAAGCAAATCCCGGTAATAAGACATTGACTAAATTGTATGCCACTTATTACGTAAATCAAGGTATCATGGCGCAGAAAGCCAAAAAGATGGATGCAGCCGAAGAAGCATTTAAACAAGCCATAGCTATCCAAGCAGATAATGTAAATGCACTTAACAGTCTGGGTTCTTTGTATTATAGTAAGGGTGCCAATACCATGAAAACAGATGTAGAAAAAGCAAAAGTTGAATTCAAGGAAGCCAAAGAATATTTGGATAAACTTATTCCATTGCTCTCTGCGGACAAACCAGCTCAAAAGAAGATGATGGATAATGCAAAAACGATGTTGAACTTCATCGACAGTCAAGTGAAATAAAAGACTCATATATAAAAAAGAGGCAGATATCTGAATTGATATCTGCCTCTTTTTTTGTGTTATGAAATGACTATTTAGTTCTTCTCAGTACAACAGCTGTACGTGCCGGTATGTAAAGCTTCAGCCACTCCTTCTTGTCTTTTTTATAAAGCGGATCGTGGATGGTAAAATGTTTGATGGTATCATCCGTCAAACCATTACCGCCATAATCTGGATTATCTGTATTCAAAATAACTTCATAAGTTCCGGCAGGAACCAAGAAACCGTAATCAGTAAAAGACTGCTTAGGGTTGAAGTTGAATACAAAAATCAAGTCCTTGCGCATATAGGCCAATACCTGGTCACCGTCATTATGCCATATTTCTTGGACCGGAGTAGCCTGGAAGTTCTTTATGCTTTTTACAACTCCCAACATGGCAGCATCAAAGTCACCCATATAATGATATGCCAGATTCTTGTTGTCCACCAAATCCCATTGACGGCGGGCATATTTACAAGACCAACCGTTACCTTCACGGGGGAAATCAATCCATTCCGGATGTCCGAATTCATTGCCCATAAAGTTAAGATAACCGCCATTGATAGTAGTCGCAGTCAGTAAACGTATCATTTTATGGAGAGAAATGCCTCGATTTACGGTATAGTTCTCGTCTCCTTTCTGCATGTGCCAGTACATATCCGCATCAATCAAGCGGAAAATGATGGTTTTATCGCCCACCAAAGCTTGGTCATGGCTTTCCGCATAGGAGATGGTCTTTTCATCTTTGCGGCGGTTGGTCACTTCCCAGAACATGCTGGATGGCTTCCAGTCTTCATCTATTTTCTCCTTGATTGTCTTAATCCAATAATCGGGAATATTCATGGCCATACGGTAATCAAATCCGTAGCCGCCATCTTCATATTTTGCCGCCAGTCCGGGCATTCCCGATACTTCTTCGGCAATGGTGATGGCTTTGGCATTGACCTGATGGATAAGCCGGTTGGCAAGTGTCAGATAACAAATGGCATTGTCGTCTTGATGTCCGTTGAAGTAATCTCCATAATTACAGAATGCTTCTCCCAAACCATGACTATAATATAACATGGAGGTTACTCCGTCAAAGCGGAAGCCGTCGAAATGATATTCTTCCAGCCAGAATTTACAGTTAGACAGCAGGAAGTGAATAACTTCGTTCTTGCCGTAATCAAAGCAAAGTGAATCCCAAGCTGGATGTTCCCGACGTCCACCGGGATAGAAATATTGATTAGGATCACCGGCAAAGTTACCCAAGCCTTCCACTTCATTCTTCACAGCGTGTGAATGGACAATATCCATGATAACGGCAATCCCCATACTATGGGCTGTATCAATCAACTCCTTCAGTTCTTCCGGAGTACCAAAACGGGAAGAAGCGGCAAAGAAACTGGAAACATGGTATCCGAAGCTACCATAATAGGGATGTTCCTGGATAGCCATAATCTGTATGCAGTTGTAGCCTTCTTGGGCGATACGTGGAAGAATCTTTTCCTGAAATTCCTTATAGCTACCGACCTTTTCCTCCTGCTGAGACATACCGATATGGCATTCATATATCAATAAAGGATCTGTAGATGGCTTGAAAACCCGCTTTTTCATTTTATAGGGTTTCTCCGGAGCCCAAACCTGGGCACTGAATATTTTAGTCTGTTCGTCTTGTACGACACGTGTAGCCCATGCAGGAATGCGTTCACCGCAACCACCGTCCCAATGTACCATCAGCTTGTACAAGTCACCGTGTTTCACGGCATCAGCAGGAAGCTTGATTTCCCAATTACCGTTTGCTTTACGCTTCAAGCTATATTTTTTTTCTTCTTTCCAATCGTTAAAAGTTCCGACCATAAAGATTTGGGTTGCGTTAGGCGCCCATTCACGGAAAACCCAACCATCGTCAGTACGATGCAGGCCGAAATAGAGGTATCCGGATGCAAAATCAGACAAGGTTAGTTTTCCTTTGTTGGTCAATTCCGATTCTTTGTCTATGGCATGTTGATGACGTCCGTTGATGGCATCGGCAAAAGGTTCCAGCCATGGGTCATTCTTGATTAAATTCAATGTTTCCATAAAGAGGATGAGTTTTGGATATTTGATAAATTTACGCTTTAACTTTCACAATTATTTTTTTTACACCGTCAGGGGTAATACCCGGAGCATGCCCGTCCTGAGGGAAAAAGATAGCAAACATTCCGGGCTTCACTGCAATATAGTCCTCCGCCAGTCCTTCAAAAAAAGTGATGTCTTTTTCCGCATTGTAAGGAGCATCAACCGGAAGGCAGTCTTGGGCGGCGGTATAACCCATTATCTCCGTACCGGACAAGGGTATTTGAATGTCAATATAGTCTTTATGGGTTTCCAGTTTGGCATTTTCTTTTTCTTTTGGGTTTGTCTGCGCCACGTTGACCAGCAAGTCCTTTCCTTTCAGTTCGGTCTTGCCGATTTCCAAAGAGTGCAAGTCATGTGATTTTAAAAAATCAATGGCCTGCTCAAACAGAGGATGCAGCAAAGTATATTTTTCTATGTTTTCAAGTCTGTCTATAACCATAATTCAAATGTTTTAAGTTAGTTATATAGGTAAATTATTCAAAGTCGTCTATGGTGTAATTCACAAAATCAGAAAAACGCTTCATCTGCTTGAAGATGTCGTCTGTACGATCCAAAAAGTCTGGAGCAAGAAAGAAGCTGTCCGGCTGGCAGCAGGCAACCGTATACTCTTTACACTGAAGGTATTTCAGATAGGGATAGTCCTTTGGAAATCCTTTTGGAGCTGTTTTTAGAAAATTCTCTCCGATGACGGGAAAGTATTGCTTGAAAGCAGGATCTTCCACTATACTGCGAAATTCATCTATATTGTCGTATACCGCTTGTCGCAGAGCTCTTAACAAGGGCGGGGGAGGACAATAACTTCCACCGGCCAACAAGCAGTTTCCCGGTTCCAGATGCACGTAATAGCCACAATGGTCGGATTTCTTTCCTTTCGCATTGATATATCCTCCCAGATGTGTCTTGTAGGGAGTTTTATCTTCGGAAAAGCGTGTATCACGATAAATACGGTATGTACAGTCCTTTGCTTCTATACCACGGATGCTTTCATCAAATAAAGAGATACGGGAGATAATTACTGTAAGCAAGTTTTCAAACTCGCTGCGGGCGACTTCATACTGTTCCCGGTGAGAATTGAACCATTCACGATTGTTGTTTGCAGACAGTTCTTTCAAAAATTGAAATATAACAGGGATATTCATATCATATTCTTTCCTTATTATCTGCCAAATTTACGGATAATATTTCTAACATGCTACAAAGAAGGGTAAAAAAAAGCATCGGCTCTGGTAAACCGATGCTCCTTACACATTTATCAATCAAACAGACGCTTCTGTTTTTGATGTACTTACTTATCACAAGCGGGTACGTCTCTTTTAATTAATCTTATATCTAATACTATGAAAAACACATTTATATAACACAACAAATTGGAATTTTGTTCATGCGGATGAGGATAACTTTAGCATAAAAAAATGGGTGGGTCATTTTATTCTGCATCCGGTTTGCACTATCTTTGCAAGAAAATATGTAGAATATGGCCGAATATAAATTTGATGAAGATAGCGTTAAAGCGCTGATAGATTGGGCAAAGAGCACATCTTTCCCTCAAAGTGTAACATTGTCTGATGCTGAGAACATAGTGGATGTGAAACGTTTTGTGCAAGCTAACCTGAGTGATGTAGATGCACATTATCCTGATGATTTTTATAATCCTGCCATCACGCGGCTATATCGGCTGAAGGAATATATGGAAGAGAACCAATAAAGACTTGGCACTGATTATGCGGAAAGCCGCGAAGCGATTAAGAAATCCGTGTTGTTCCGTATAATCAGTGCCAAATCTAATAAATCACCAGAGTTGTGCCCCCATTATAGCTTTATCTTAAGTATCTTTCCTCCATATCCTTCGACGGCCACATTAGTAGCCTTATAGGGAAGCAGACTTATGTTTTCTTCTTTTCCGCTGAGCAGCTCCGTAGCTTTGTACTGGTCCATCTGCGGTATTTGCAGGAAGTCAAAAGCATGAGAAGGAATATTTATGGCAAGGTCTGCCGAGATATGGTCGAAGTTCACGACGAACAGCAACAGGTCTCTCTCAAATTTGCGCAGGAATGTATATTGCTTATGTTCATTAAAGCGCCATCCGTTGACATTGGCATACATCAAATCGAAGAAAGCCCCCTGAGAGATGGCCTTTTCTTCATTGCAAAGAGTCAGTAGCCGTTTATAAGTGCTGTATAGGTGTTTCTGGTCCTCCGTCAGCATCTTGCCGTCGAACTTGCCGCCATTGCGCCAACGGCGGATAGTATCTACACTCCAATAGTCAAAGATGGTTGTACGTCCGTCCCGGCCGCTGAAACCTTCACTATCCATGCCCAGCTCACCAAACTCCTGACCGAAATAAATCATCATCGGATTGGTGTTCATGCAAGCTGACACAATGAGTGCCGGAATCGCCTTGCGTGGGTTACTGGCAAAAAAGTCGGAAGCGATACGTTGCTCGTCATGGTTTTCCAGAAAGTTCAGCATGCGTTTTTCTATACCTCCCAGACTTTGCCAGGAACGGGTGATGGCAGTTGCCGATTCATACCCGCAAGTAACAGCCCGCAAGGTATCATAAAGTCCTACTTTGTCGTATAAATAATCAAACTTGCCACGGAACAAGTAATTCTTGTATTCTCCCGGGTTGTAGACTTCGGCTATAAACAGCAGGGAGGGATATTGTTCCTTGACCTGCGGAATTGCCCATTCCCAGAACTCTACGGGAACCATCTCGGCCATATCGCAACGGAAACCGTCTATGTTCTTTCCCGCCCAGAACAGCATGATATCCAGCATCTTGGTCCATGTGTCGGGAATGGGGTCGAAATGGCAAGTCCCGCCGTTCTGGTAATCCACTCCATAATTCAACTTTATAGTTTCGTACCAATCGGTGATGTTTGGATAAGCATCAAAACGGTTGTTTCCGGTAGCTTTTGCCGGAAACTCCCTATAAGGTTCGGCGGCTGCACCTTTCATGTCAAATTGGCCATGCAGTTCCGATTTCGGGATATAATAGAAGTTATTATATGGGCTGAACGCATAATTGGTATCATCGTTTGACCCCAGTTGTGAAGTGCCATCCGGCTGGGCATCCGAGTGATATTGACGGGCTACGTGGTTGGGAACAAAATCTATGATAACCTTCAGACCGCTACGGTGAGTGCGCTGCACCAGATTCTCAAACTCTTTCATACGCTCCGGTACGTCCTTGGCGAGATCCGGGTCGACATCATAGTAGTCCTTGATGGCATAGGGAGATCCGGCTTTACCTTTCACTATGGCCGGATGGTCGGGTTGGATATTGTGACGGCGGTAGTCAGTTTGCGTAGCATGCTCGATGATGCCCGTGTACCAGATATGTGTAGCGCCAAGCTTCTTGATTTCTCCCAACGCCTTGGCTGTAAAGTCGGCCATCTTGCCGCATCCATTTTCAGTGATGCTGCCATTATTGATGCAGTGGTTATTGTTGTTTCCGAATAGTCGGGTGAACACTTGATAAATAATCAATTTGTTTTCGTCGTTCATTTCTTTGTTTTCTATGTTATAGAATGGTTATTTTATTCTTTCCAAATGCTGCCTTTGTCAATGAGCAGGCGTTCCAATATATCATTGGTCGTATTATATCCCTGCATGAATATCTCCTCCGCCTTTTCCAGCTCTGTATTGCTGTATCCTTCCAAGTTATAAGGTTCTATCAGCAAATCAGCCTTCTCGCGTTCAGGAAAAGAGTTGGAGCGGAACATAAAATTATAGGAACGTAAGGCAATGCTCACAATGTTCATTTTATACTTGGTCGCCATCAGAGGGCTGACATTCACGGCAATCACTTTTTCGCATATACGGCGGAGGGTAGAGACAGGCAGGTTCATCAGCAGGCCTCCGTCCACGTAATGGGTGCCGTCTATATTGACCGGGGCAAACAATACCGGCATGCAACACGAAGCTGCTACGCGTTCGGCGATGTCCCCTTTATGGAAATGTACCAGACGTCCGTGGTCCAGGTCAGTAGCTGTAATAATCAGAGGGATTTGCAGTTCTTCCAGTTTCTTGGATTTCAGATTGCTTTTCAGGAAATCGATGAATTCTCCCAATTCAAACAATCCGACTTTGGGAATCACCAGTTTGGTCAGGTCCTGAAACTTGTGCCCGGCAAAGTAGTCAAGAACTTTATGCGGTTCATTGCCGTCGGCGTAGAATACCCCGGCCAAGGCTCCGGCGCTGACTCCGGAAAGTATATTGGGCTTTATGTCATGTTCCAATAAGGATTGCATGGCACCCAAATGGGCAAAGCCTTTGATGAAACCGCCGCTTAAGGCAAAACCTATTGGATATTTTTTAGTGAACCAGTTGTTCGTTACTACTTCCATGTTGAAAATATGATATATTGTTCGGCACGAAATTAATGATTTTATTGTAGGGAGAAAGGAAAATAGCGGAAAAAAGTTCAAAGTATTAAGAGAAAAGTCTTCTCTATTAAGGAGAAAGTTTTTCTTAGTTAGGGAAAAAGTTTTTATCAGTTAAGAAAAAACTTTGTTTATGGTTTGCGGATGTCTATCCCAAGCCTTGGGATAGACATCCGCAAACTGGGGATATGTATCCGCAGTGTGCGAACAAAGTTTTAGGATTAAGGGATACTGTTTGAGAATATACGTTTATTTCTTTGCGATTGCTTTCAGCAGTGCATATCCTCCAAACCACTGAATCAGCATGCCCGGAATGCCCATACGGAAATCTTGCACTGCCAAAAAGAAATTACCGCACAGTGCCCATTCAAAGGCCGTACCGATAATTTGATAGGAGAGGATTACACCCAGCAATGCCAATAAAGAGATATTCTTGGCATAGCGTGCAGCAAGAGCGGCGGTTCCGGCCAGCAGACCGGACTTTATAAGTATGGCCGGCAACACGGCTGCTGCAGGCATGGCAAAAAGCAGATGATTGATGACCGGAGACAAGAGAGCCGTCAGCAGACCTACCTTGAAACCATATTTATAAGCAGCTATCAGTGTAAAGAAATAGATGGGAAGCAACGTCGGACCGCCTGCTGGGACCAGATGGCAGAGTTGCGGCAAGGCGATGTTTCCTGCCACGAACAGCAGGGCGAATAGATAGGTCTTTACGTTGCCGAAAGGCAAAGAATAAAGTTTTGCAGATGTTTCCATTTGTATAATATTATGCATTAGTTGATAAATCTATTTTTATTATGACTGTTTAAAACTGAAAAGGTTTAATCAAATCTTCACCAATTCATATTCCATGGTTCCCAATCCTATTTTCTCGGCATGGCGCAATCCGGCAAGCCAGTCCGTGTCGGGGTGCATCAAGTGGAACTTGTCGCATCCACACAAGTCGTCGTGCTCGTGTGCCGTGGCAAGGCAATTGTTACCGTGCAGTATCGGGGCTTGGATGACCATATCTGCACATGCCTTGTCCAGTGCAACCGGGTCTGCCGAAGCCAGGATGCCGAGGTCGGGCACGATGGCGGCATCGTTGTGGTTCCAGCAGTCGCATTCGGGAGATACGTTCATGATGAAGCTGATGTGGAAATGGGGCTTGCCCATAACGACAGCGAGGGCATATTCCGCAATCTTGTAGTTCAGGCGCTCGGAAGTATCTTCGGCTCCCATCACGGCACCGTCGTGCTGGCAGAGGGCTACGCACTGTCCGCAACCTACGCATTTGGCGTAGTCTATTTCTGCCTTGCGGCTGGCATTGAGGTGCACAGCGTCGTGTGCGCAATGCTTCACGCAGATGTTGCAGCCGATGCAGCTTGCTTCATCAATCTTGGGTTGCGAGGCGCAATGCAGTTCCAGCTTTCCGCCTACGCTGGCACATCCCATGCCCAGATTCTTCAAGGCGCCGCCGAAACCGGCTTGTTCGTGCCCCTTGAAGTGGTTCATACTGATTACAATATCGGCATCGGCTATCGCTGTGCCGATTTTGGGTGCCGGACAATATTCCCCGTTCAGAGGGATTTCGCGGTAGTCCGTTCCCTTCAGTCCGTCGCCGATAATGACCTGGCACTGGGCCGAGATAGGGTTAAAGCCATTCTCCATCGCACTTTGCAAGTGGTCTACAGCATTGGCACGACGACCGGAATACAGCGTGTTGCAGTCCGTCAAGAAAGGTTTGGCTCCCAGGCTGCGGAGCAGGGTTGCCATTCGAGCTGCATAATTGGGACGCAAGTATGCCAGGTTTCCGGGTTCGCCGAAATGGATTTTAATGGCAGCAAAGCTATCTTTCAAAGGAAGTTGCTCGATGCCTGCCCTTTTCAGCAAGCGTTCCATTTTATCCAAAAGATTGGATGTAGGGGAGGTACGCAAATCAGAGTAGTATACTTTTGCTTTTTCCATGTGTTTTACCTGTTTATAGTGATAGTATCTGCAAAAATAACGGATTATTTCCATATTAATAGGTATATGGCTAAAAAAAGTAGGGAAATCCCTTTTGACAAATAGGGGGATATTAAGAGGTCTATCCATGTTTCTGCCTACCTTTGCTACAACTAAAAACTCAATAAGATGAAGACAATCAAACTAATTATTGCGGGACTGGTAATGACGATGGGATTCAGCAGTTGTTCCAGTTTGTTTTATGATGCTAAGGTAGATGTGTTGAACAGTATCCAGAAGGGGATGAGTAGGCAGGAGGTCACCAAGATATTGGGAACTCCAGAGTATCGCCGCTTCGACCGGGATATAGAAGAATGGGAATATTCCAGAGTGCTGTCCAGTAAAAGTAATATCAGCCGAACTCAGATTGTCGTGACTTTTGAAGGTGGGAGAGTCGTTGCAATGGACTCATTCTCCGGAGAACCACGTACGTTGCCGGTTGTTCCCAGTGAAGTAGTGATAGATTCTCCAGCTCCGGTTTATGTCAGGGGGATGCACCCCGAAGACTTCCGACATTTTTATGAAAAGGTGAAGTCTCGCCCTTTCAAGGATGATCAAATCGAAATGATGAGAACCGTTGCCCGAAACAACAGTCTGAACTGTGTGCAATGTGCCAGTTTGATGGCACTATATACTTTTGATGACGACAAGATGAAAGTCCTCAGAATATTCGCTCCCAATATCGTAGACCCGGAAAACTACGAAGCGATTTTAGACGTCATTGATTCACTGTTCAAGAAAGACGACGCCAAGAAAATTCTGGGTATACGCTATTAAGGAGCAGGCTTGTCGGAACGCATTATAAGGGAAAGTGCCATAACGGACCGTTTCCGTGCCCTATATCCATGTTTTTCCCCCGGTTTATCGTAGTACCGATATACTCTTTAGCCTTGCAGACCGCTTCATCGAGTTTGCTGCTACCGGCAAGAAATGTAGCTATGGCAGAGGAAAGGGTACACCCCGTGCCGTGCAGGTTACGGCTCTCTATTTTGGGATTGGAATAGAGGATGCATCCGGATGGCAGGACGTCAGCCCCGGCAGAAGGTTGCCGGCAATAAAGCACGTCGCACATGTCATTGCCCTCCAGATGTCCGCCTTTGACAAGAACAGCGGTATTGTATCTGCAGGATAATTCCTGTGCCGCTTGCTGCATCTCCACAGTGCCGGCAATGGTTCGCCCCCAAAGCAGGCTTGCTTCATTCAGGTTGGGAGTAATGAGGGTGCATAGCGGAAACAGTTCCGTCTTAATGACTTGTATGGTTTCTTCGGTCATCAGCCGCCGTCCGCTGGTCGATATCATGACGGGGTCATAGACTATACACTCCGGAGTATATGTCTGAAGACAATCGACAATGGCGGTCACAATACCGGCATCATATACCATACCTATCTTGACGGCATCCGGCCTTAAATCATCCATAACAGAGGTGATTTGTGCCTTAACCATATCCGCAGGTATCGGATAAACCGATTGTACTCCCAGTGTGTTTTGTGCAGTAACAGCCGTGATGACGGAAGCGGCATAACCTCCCAAAGCGGAAATGGTCTTTATGTCTGCTTGTATGCCTGCACCGCCCGAACAGTCGGAACCGGCAATGGAAAGGATAATAGGGGGAAGCATGAAATAATTAAAAATTAGAAATTAAAAATTAAAGGGGTGAGAGGAAAGCTGTTTCAGGTGGAGGAAGTGGGGGATGAAAGCTTCCTTCGCTTGCTGCCAGACATCTCCCAGCAGTACGGCACCTCCGAAACCTAAAGCGGCTATTTCCGGAAGATGTTCCAAGGTGATGCCACCCAATGCCATCACCTTTGAGTCGATAATACCAGCTTGCTGCGCCTTCTGCAAGGTATCGCAGGAGTAAGCGGAAGAATAGCCTTCTTTGGATATACTGTCATAAATGGGGCTGAGGAACACATAGTTACAATCTGATTTATGTTTCAACACTTCTTCAAGAGAGTGACAAGAGCGACTGACATGTCCCTTATATCCGGACGGTATCTGCGGATTGCGCCCGTTCAGATGAATTCCTTTCAGACCGAAAACGGATGCCAGCTGGAATTGCTCATGCGTGACAATGCGTGGCATATATTCCATCGGTAGCTGTTGAAGAAAATTCCCCATCTCCTCTGCCGAAGCTCCCGGCTTGCGCAGGTGGAGCATTTCCAAACCGTTTTGGAATAAGGAGGTAACTGCCTCTGCTTCTCCTTCAAAGAATTGCGGCGTGGTAATGACTATCAGTTTCATATCTTTATGGATGTTTGCCTATAGTGAGAGAATATACGACTGCATGGTCCTTAAATCAATCGTCCATAGCTTTCCAGCCAAGGGTTCACCGTAGCCGCAAATCAGTTTCAACACTTCATTGGCTTCTACGCTACCCACAATGGCAGGGGTTACGCCGATAACCGATTTGTCCGAAGATGGCATGAGCAGTGTCCCTTCTTCATCCGGATAGAGGTCACGATAGTTTTTTGCACTCTCACCGTAGCAGAAGACGGACACTTGGCCTTCAAAGCCTTGAATGGCACCATAAACGTAGGGCTTGCCCCAAGCGTTGCATACGTCATTCAGCAAGTAGCGGGTAGCGAAGTTGTCGCACCCGTCTACCACTATATCGTAGTTCCTTATCAGTTCTCCGGCATTCTTCTTGTCCAGACGGAAGGGGTATACTTCCACGTTTACATCGCTGTTCAAACCCTGCACTCTACGGGCGCCACATAGAGGTTTAGGCTGCCCAAGGTCAGCTTCAGCATACAGAACCTGACGTTGAAGATTACTGATGCTGACCTGGTCATCGTCCACCAATCCCAGCGTTCCGACTCCTGCTCCCGCCAGATAGAGGGCAATGGGAGAACCCAATCCTCCCACACCGACTATCAACACCTTGGCATTACGCAGTTTCTCTTGTCCGGCTTCGCCTATTTCAGGGAGGGACGTTTGTCTGGCATATCGGTTCATTTGTTCATTATTATTAAGGTTCTGTATTCGGCCACTCATCTCTTGAAAGCCTTCAAATCAAAACTCGCATCCCAATCTTTCCACACTGGTTCGCGCCCCAGGCGTTTCAATGCTTTGTCCACTTCCACAGCCTTGCGCTCGTCGCTGACATGAAACTGTTCCAGTGTTTGCGGATAGCTGTAATATCCTCCCGGTTCGGTCTTGCTTTCGGCGCTCATGGTTGTCACACCGAGTGTTGCCATATGGTCGCGTATATCGGCAGGCTCGCGGGTGGAGTAGGAGATGTCTACATCATGGTCGAAGATGCGCATGGCGAAAGTGACTTGTGCCAGTTCGCGGTCGCTCATGATGACATTGGGCTGGAAGCCGCCGTTCTCCGAAGGACGCATACGGGGGAAGTTGACGCTGTATTTCGTTTGCCAATAATGTTTCTGGAGATAGCGCAGGTGATAAGCCATCATGGTGATGTCTGTCCGCCATTCTTTCTCCAGACCGATGAGCACTCCCATGCCGATGGAATGGACGCCTGCCTGCCCCATGCGGTCGAAACCATTGACACGCCATTCGAATTTGGACTTCATGCCACGGGGGTGGTAGATGTTGTAATTCGACTTGTGGTAGGTTTCTTGAAAACAAATCACGCCATTCATGCCGTGTTCTTTCAGCGTTGCATACTCTTCCGTTTTTAAGGGCATCACTTCTATTTTCAGATTGCTGAAGTAGGGTTTTGCCAGGTCCAGTGCACGGGCTATGTAGGGCACGCCTGCTTTGGCCGGATTTTCTCCCGTTACCAACAGCAAATTCTCGAAAGGTGCCAGCTTCTTGATGGCCTTGTATTCGTTCACGATTTCTTCTTCCGTCAGTATGGTACGCGGCATGGGGTTGCTGATATGGAAACCGCAATACACGCAAGAGTTGGTGCAGGAATTCGTGATGTAAAGAGGCACGAACATGGAGATGGTTTTCCCGAATCGTGCCTCGGTGTATTTCTTGCTCAATCGTGCCATCGTCTCCAGATAGGGGGCAGCGGCGGGTGAGATGAGGGCCATGAAGTCCTCTACATTACAATGTTCTTTGGAGAGGGCACGGCGTACATCCGCATCTGTCTTGGCATGGATGCGTGCCGTGGTTTCCTCCCAGGATATATGTTCTAATTCGTCTGAAAACATAGTGCTCTATCAATTCCCATTTATTTCTTTTTTAATTCTCTCGACAACCGCATCGCACAGAAGTTCGGTCCGCACATCGTGCAATACTCCCCATCCACATGCTTCCCTGCATGAAAATAGCTGAACGCACGTTCCGGGTCGAGCGACAAGTCAAACTGGTCTTTCCAGCGGAATTCATAACGTGCTTTGCTCAGTGCATTGTCACGCACTTGTGCTCCGGGATGCCCTTTTGCCAGGTCGGCGGCATGGGCGGCTATCTTATAGGTGATGACACCTACACGCACATCCTCCTTATCGGGCAGTGCCAGATGCTCTTTGGGAGTGACATAGCAGAGCATCGCCGTACCCAGCCAGCCTATCTGCGCCGCACCGATGGCGGACGTGATATGGTCGTATCCCGGTGCGATGTCCGTCACGATGGGGCCGAGCGTATAGAAAGGCGCATCGTGGCATTTTTCTATCTGGCGCTCCATATTCTCCTTAATCTTGTGCATGGGCACGTGGCCGGGACCTTCGATGAAAGCCTGCACATTCTTGTCCCAGGCACGCAGCACAAGCTCGCCCATCGTGTCGAGTTCTGCAAACTGCGCTTCATCGTTGGCATCGTGCGTAGACCCCGGACGCAGCCCGTCTCCCAAAGAGATGGCAACGTCATACTGTGCCAGAATGTCGCAAATGTCATCAAAGTGTTCGTAAAGGAAACTCTCGCGGTCGTGCACCAGGCACCATTTGCTCATGATGCTGCCGCCACGGCTCACGATGCCGCACAACCTTTTCTCGGCCAGATGCACATTGTGGCGGCGTATGCCGGCATGGATGGTGAAGTAGTCCACTCCCTGCTCGCATTGTTCAATCAAGGTGTCGCGGTAGATTTCCCAGGTGAGGTCTTCCACCTTGCCGTTCACTTTCTCCAATGCCTGGTAGATGGGGACAGTGCCCACGGGAACGGGACAGTTGCGGATAATCCATTCGCGCGTTTCGTGTATGTTCTCGCCCGTGGAGAGGTCCATCAGCGTGTCGCCGCCCCATTTGCAGCTCCACAATGCTTTCTCTACCTCTTCTTCGATGCCCGAGGTGGTGGCGGAGTTTCCGATATTGGTATTTATCTTCACCAGGAAGTTACGGCCTATAATCATCGGCTCTGCTTCGGGATGGTTGATGTTGGCAGGAAGCAGGGCGCGTCCGGCAGCAATCTCCTGGCGTACAAATTCCGGTGTGATGTGCGTCTCTATTCCCAGCTCCGCGCAGTTCATGTTCTCGCGAATCGCCACATACTCCATTTCAGGCGTGATGATGCCTTGTTTGGCATAGTACATCTGTGTGCAGCATTTTCCTTGAAGGGCGCGGTAGGGCAGGGTGATATGCTCAAAGCGCAGAGAGTCGAGCGACCGGTCGTCGCGGCGCATGCGCCCGTACTCCGACGTTATTTCGGAAAGCTGCTCCACATCGCCGCGTTTCAGTATCCACGGCTCGCGCAGACGGGGCAGCCCTTTCTTCAAATCCACTTCGACGGCAGGGTCGCTGAACGGTCCGCTGGTATCATACACATACACTTCCGGATTCGGAGTAAGTACCTTTTCTCCATCAACGAAGTTCGTACTGGGCACTTGCTCCACCTTGCGCATAGCTACGCGCAATTCGGGAAACAAGGTGCCCGGCAAATATACTTTCTCGGAACGGGGGAATTTTATCTTCTGGTTCATTGCATTGTCAGTTTTATAGGTTCAAAAAAGCCGTCAGCGGTGAGCTGGCTTCCGCAACAAAATTATCTGCCTGTATGCCCAGACCTGCTTCGTATGCCATGCGTCCCGCCTCCACAGCCTGCTTGAACGCTACCGCCATGGTCACGGGGTCGCCCGCCACTGCAATGGCTGTATTCACCAGGCAAGCCGAAGCGCCCATTTCCATAGCCTCTGCCGCATGGCTCGGGGCACCGATACCGGCATCCACCACTACGGGGATATTGGCTTGCTCGATGATTATTCTCAGGAAATCCCTTGTCTGCAGTCCTTTGTTTGTACCGATAGGAGCACCCAGCGGCATGACGGTGGCGGCACCGGCTTCTTCCAGCCTCTTGCACAGTGTGGGGTCGGCCTGGCAATAGGGCAGTACCACAAATCCTAACTTGACCAGTTCTTCTGTGGCTTTCAGCGTCTCTACAGAATCGGGCAACAGATAGCGGGGGTCGGGGTGTATCTCCAGTTTCAGCCAGTTCGTGCCGAAAGCTTCACGCGCCATCTGTGCAGCAAAAACAGCTTCTTCGGCATTGCGCACGCCGGAGGTGTTGGGCAGAAGCTGGATACCGGGATGCTGTATGTGTACCAGCATATTGTCTTCCTTGTTGTCCAGTTCAATGCGTTTCATGGCTACCGTCACCATTTCTGTGCCGGATGCCAGGATAGACTGCTCCATCACTTCATCGGAATTGAACTTTCCGGTTCCTAAAAACAGACGGGAGTTGAACTCACGTTCCGCAATCACTAATTTTTCCATATCAGTCGTCATATATTAATTCTTTATTTTTCATTCTCCATTAAAGAAATGATTCTTTTCATTTCATCTGCCGGACTATCGGCATGCAGTACCGTGCCCGAAAGGGCAATCCCGCTTACCCCCGTCTGCATAACGGCTGGAATATCCGCTATGGTTATTCCACCGATGGCTACTATCGGAAGGTGTATATCCTTCTCCTGCATCCGGTGGATGATAGCTGTATATCCTTCCAGTCCCAATATCGGACTCAGATTCTTCTTGGTAGTGGTGTAGCGGAAGGGGCCGCAGCCTATGTAGTCGGCACCGGCTTTGTAGTGTTGCAGTACATCCTCAAAAGTATTGGCGGTACCGCCTATAATGTACTCCGCGCCCAGAATCCGGCGTGCGTCGGCTATGGGCATGTCTTTCTTTCCAAGATGTACGCCGTCGGCATGCAGTTTTCGCGCCAGTTCCACATGGTCGTCAATGATGAAGGTGGCACCGTATTGCCGGCAAAGGGCCTGCACTTCCAAAGCTACGGGTTCTATCGTTTCCACCGGGGTGTCTTTCATGCGCAGTTGCACCCAGCGGCAACCGCCCTCAAGAGCCATGCGTGCAGCATCCAGATACGAATATCGTTCCGTATAGTGCGTGATGAACTGCATTCCTCCGTTTTTCAGTCTCTCGTCCTTCATCTTCCTCACCCTCCGCAAGCTGCTTTGATAATGATGATGGGCATGTATTCCCTCAGGATGCATTTTGTCCATTCCGTGCGAAGTACAATACGGTTGTCTACGGCCACGGCAATGCCTTGCATCGGTAGGGCAAGTTCCTCGATAAGTTGTGAAAGGGTAGTGGCGCCGGTTTTCACTTCCTTGTTGTTGACCAATACTTTCATTTTTCTGTTCATTAAGAAATAAAACAAATGGAAGTAAATACAAAGAAGCGTCTTTACGGCAAGTTCAGTGAAGAAAGAAATATCCAATTCCTACGGCAGTACTAACTGCATCAGGTTCGAGGGTATAATCTCAGCCCGTCGGGGCACCCCTTTGTCTTTACGGCAACAAAGGTAAGGGAAAATCGGAAATAAAAAACAAAAGAACGTACTTTTTATTTCAGTGATTACTTTTTGTTTACTCGCGCCCCTTTGTGGCACGTATCTTTTTCAGCGTATTCCGAACAGTGGTTCTGACTCCAGTTGAATAAAAATCAAGCTCTGTATTTTCCAGTATCAGTTGCAATTCCTGCAGCAGTTCCGGCTCCTTCCTGCAAAGCAGATAGGCTATTCTGATGGAAAGGGCTTGCACTCCTATGCTTTCTTGCGGAGATAGCATGTGGTCCAGGCAGTAATTCAGCAAATCGACGGAGATTGGAGTAGGGATGGGAATATTATACAGTATAGATAATAAGAGACGTTTGGAACCGTCGTGCGTGCAGTCTATCAGCCGTTGAATGATTTCATCGTACAGTAGGATGAACCAGCCGGGATGGATTTCGCTCAATTTCTCGCATACCCATATTGCCCGCCATGACACCGTCTGTTTTTCATCGTATGTCAATCGGTATATATCTTCAAAATACTCGGGGCAGAGGCATACCTCTTGTACCAGAGAGTCTATCGATAACTTATGAATAGGTACTGCCAAGGTATTTCTGAACTCCGTAATCTTTTCCATATATCCCATTTTGTTGTGAGTGGCAAATATAAAGGAAATGGCCTATTAAAACAAGAAAGGCTGTCTATTTGAAGAAAGACAGCCTTGAAAATATTCTATTTAAGGAATTATGCAATCCCGTGAGCCGTAGCTTCCGGTGCAATCTTCTTGATAAGACCTTGCAGCACTGCACCAGGACCGCACTCTGTGAAGTCCGTAGCACCATCGGCAACCATGTTCTTCACTGTTTGCGTCCAACGTACCGATGCTGTCAGCTGAGCCACCAGGTTCTTCTTGATTTCTACCGGGTCAGTATGAGGCATAGCGTCTACATTCTGATATACGGGGCACTTCGGAGCATGGATTTCTGTTGCATTGATGGCTGCTTCCAGTTCAACTTTGGCAGGGTTCATCAGCGGAGAGTGGAACGCACCGCCTACCTTCAACGGCAGAGCACGCTTTGCACCTGCAGCCTTCATCAGTTCGCAAGCCTTGTTGATACCTTCTATGGAACCGGAAATTACAATCTGTCCCGGGCAGTTATAGTTGGCTGCCACGCAAACTTCACCTTCAGCACTTACTTGAGCGCAGATTTCCTCAACCTTTTCATCCGGCAGGGCAATAATGGCTGCCATAGTGGAGGGCTGTGCCTCACAAGCCTTTTGCATAGCCATGGCACGGGCATACACCAGTTTCAGACCATCTTCAAAGCTCAGTGCACCGGCAGCAACCAAGGCAGAGAACTCGCCCAATGAGTGACCGGCGGTCATCTCCGGCTTAAAGTCATCGCCCATGCAGAGGGCGGAAATAACGGAATGAAGGAATACGGCAGGTTGGGTAACTTTAGTCTGGCGCAGGTCTTCATCTGTTCCGTTGAACATAATATCAGTAATACGATACCCGAGGATATCATTTGCTTTCTCAAAAAGTTCCTTGGCTAATGCCGAATTTTCGTACAGGTCCTTTCCCATGCCAACGAATTGGGCACCTTGACCCGGAAATACAAATGCTTTCATATTTACTCGTTTTTTAGTGTTTAAATAAAAAGTGCTGCAAAGGTAGAGGTTTTTCTGATATTCACCGCACAAACGGATGTTTTTTGTGCAATGCCCTTACTTTAAGGAGGGAAGCTAAAATACAATATGTATGCTTGGGCCTTCTGTGGTATCCGGAGGCTGAAATACTTATAAATGAAACACTTTCTCCTTATTGTACTTCCTACAATTAGACCTCTTGTATATTCTTGTAAATTACATATTGTATTCCATACGATAACAACTGAAAATGATATTGTATAAAGTAAGATATGTATTCAGTTGAAAAATAATGCTTTATAACATTATAAAAATAATCTTTTCCTTTATTGCAAATTAGAAAAACCTATTTATATTTGCAGCGCTTAACGAGATATATTATGCAAAACATAGAACAAAAAACGCCGTTGGCAAACAATCATATCTCTGTGGACTGTGTAGTGATTGGTTTTGACGGAGAACAGCTAAAGGTTCTGCTGATTAAGCGTGCAGGAGAGGAAGAAGGAGAAATCTTTCATGATATGAAGCTTCCCGGAAGTTTGATTTACATGGATGAGGATTTGGATGAAGCTGCCAAACGGGTGTTGAATGAATTGACGGGTCTGAAGAACGTCAATCTGATGCAATTCAAGGCATTCGGCTCAAAAAACCGTACGAAAGACCCCAGAGATGTACATTGGCTGGAACGTGCCATGCAGTCCAGGGTGGAGCGTATTGTCACCATAGCCTATCTTTCCCTGGTGAAGATAGACCGCGCATTGAACCGTGATTTGGACAATTATCAAGCCAGTTGGGTAGCCATGCCGGATATAAAGGCTCTGGCATTCGACCACAACCTGATTATCAAGGAAGCCATTACCTATGTCCGTCAGTACGTCGAGTTCAACCCGTCTTCACTGTTCGACTTGTTGCCGCGTAAGTTCACCGCATCCCAGCTTCGCACTTTGTACGAACTGGTGTATGACAAGCAGTACGACGTACGCAATTTCCATAAAAAAATTGCCTTGATGGAGTATGTCGTCCCCCTGGAAGAAAAACAGCAGGGCGTGGCCCACCGGGCGGCACGTTACTACCGTTTCGACAAAAAGATATACAATAAAATCCGACGGTAGCCGGATTGTAAATTCTTCATATCACTTTCATTTTAATATTGATAGAAATGTATTTATTAGGTTATGACATCGGCAGCTCGTCTGTAAAAGCGAGTCTGGTAAATGCGGAAAGCGGCAAGTGTGTATCGTCTGCCTTCTTCCCCAAGACTGAAGCGGAAATTATCGCAGTGAAGCCCGGCTGGGCAGAGCAAGACCCCGGAAATTGGTGGGAAAATTTGAAACTGGCCACACAAGCTGTATTGGCAGAATCCGGAGTAAACGCAGAAGACATCAAGGCGATTGGTATCTCTTATCAGATGCATGGCTTGGTATGTGTAGATAAAAACCAGCAGGTGTTGCGTCCTGCCATTATCTGGTGCGACTCCAGAGCCGTGCCCTACGGACAAAAGGCTTTCGAAACATTGGGAGAGGAGACTTGCCTTTCACATTTGCTGAATTCTCCGGGCAACTTCACGGCCTCCAAACTGGCTTGGATTAAGGAGAATGAGCCTTCCGTTTACGAAAAGATTCATAAGATAATGCTGCCGGGCGACTATATCGCCATGAAGTTGAGCGGTACCATCTGTACCACGGTGTCCGGTTTGTCCGAAGGGATGTTCTGGGATTTCAAGAACAACCGGGTTGCTGATTTTCTGATGGAGTATTATGGATTCGACTCCTCTCTGATTGCCGACATCAAACCGACTTTCTCCGAGCAGGGACGCGTCAATGCTGCTGCAGCCGCAGAGCTGGGTCTGAAAGAAGGTACGCCTATCACTTACCGTGCCGGCGACCAGCCCAACAATGCCCTTTCCCTGAATGTATTCAATCCGGGTGAAATTGCTTCTACCGCCGGAACGTCCGGTGTGGTATACGGCGTGAACGGTGAGGTGAACTACGACCCCAAGTCACGTGTCAACACCTTTGCACACGTCAACCATGCTGCCGGGCAAACCCGTCTGGGTGTTCTGCTGTGCATCAATGGTACGGGCATCCTCAATTCATGGGTAAAACGCACCGTTGCTCCCGAAGGCATCTCTTACAATGATATGAATCTGCTGGCCGCACAAGCCCCCATCGGCAGTGCCGGTATCAGTATCCTGCCCTTTGGAAACGGTGCGGAGCGTATGCTGGAGAACAAGGAAATAGGCTGCTCCATTCATGGCATCAACTTCAACCAGCACGGCAAACAGCATATCGTCCGTGCAGCACAGGAAGGCATCGTTTTCTCCTTTAAATATGGAATCGACATCATGGAACAAATGGGCATTCCCGTGCAGAAAATTCATGCAGGCAAGGCTAATATGTTCCTCAGCCCGCTGTTCCGCGAGACATTGGCCGGTGTGACGGGAGCTGTCATCGAACTGTATGATACCGACGGCTCTGTAGGTGCCGCCAAAGGCGCCGGAATCGGTGTGGGCATATACAAGGACAACAACGAAGCATTTGCCACGCTTGAGAAGCTCGAGGTGATAGAGCCGAAAGTGGCAGACCGCCAGGCTTATGCCGACGCATATGCGCGCTGGAAACACTGGGTAATGTGCTAATGTGCACATTAAAACGTTAGCACGTTAAAACAATAAATTAATAATTAACCCCGTGATGAATGTGTCTGTCATTGGCACATTCTCACATTAAAACATTAAATTCTTATGGCAACAAAAGAGTATTTTCCCGGAATAGGAAAGATTAAATTCGAAGGTAAAGAGAGCAAGAACCCGATGGCATTCCGTTATTACGATGCCGATAAAGTAATCATGGGTAAGAAAATGAGCGAATGGCTGAAGTTCGCCATGGCATGGTGGCACACTCTTTGCGCAGAAGGTGGTGACCAATTCGGTGGCGGAACAAAGAAATTCCCCTGGAACGGTGAGGCTGACAAGGTTCAGGCTGCCAAGAACAAAATGGACGCCGGCTTTGAATTCATGCAGAAAATGGGTATCGAATACTACTGCTTCCACGATGTAGACCTCTGCGAAGAAGCCGAGACCATTGAAGAATACGAAGCCAACTTGAAGGAAATCGTAGCGTATGCCAAGCAGAAACAAGCAGAAACCGGCATCAAACTGTTGTGGGGTACTGCCAACGTATTCGGCCATGCCCGCTACATGAATGGTGCAGCCACCAATCCCGATTTCGATGTTGTGGCACGTGCCGCCATCCAAATCAAAAACGCCATCGACGCTACTATCGAACTGGGAGGTTCAAACTATGTATTCTGGGGCGGTCGCGAAGGCTACATGTCATTGCTGAATACAGACCAGAAGCGTGAGAAAGAGCACCTCGCACAGATGTTGACCATCGCCCGCGACTATGCACGTGCCCGCGGCTTCAAAGGTACCTTCTTGATTGAACCGAAACCGATGGAACCTACAAAACACCAGTATGATGTAGACACCGAAACCGTTATCGGCTTCTTGAAGGCTCACAATCTGGACAAAGATTTCAAGGTGAACATCGAAGTGAACCACGCTACTTTGGCGGGCCACACCTTCGAGCACGAACTCGCAGTAGCCGTAGACAACGGTATGCTCGGCTCCATCGACGCCAACCGTGGTGACTACCAGAACGGCTGGGATACAGACCAGTTCCCCATTGACAACTTCGAACTGACCCAGGCAATGATGCAAATCATCCGTAACGGAGGCTTTGGCAATGGCGGTACAAACTTCGATGCCAAGACCCGTCGCAACTCCACCGACCTGGAAGACATTTTCATTGCCCACATCGCCGGTATGGACGTGATGGCACGTGCACTGGAAAGTGCAGCCAAACTGCTTGAAGAGTCTCCTTACAAGAAGATGCTGGCCGACCGCTATGCTTCCTTCGACAGTGGTAAAGGCAAGGAATTTGAAGATGGCAAACTGACGCTAGAGGATTTGGTAGCTTACGCAAAAGCCAACGGTGAGCCGAAACAGACCAGCGGCAAGCAGGAATTGTATGAGGCAATCGTGAATATGTACTGCTAATAATGATCAATGTTTAGTGATTAGTGGTTAATAAGTTGCGCATGAGGTGTTTCAATATTAATCATTAATCGCTAATCATTAATCGCTAATCATTAACCATTAATCATTAATATCATGAATTATACAGAAAAAGGCAGTAAACTCTACCTCTTCTCTATTGTGCTGGTAGCCGTCATCGGGGGCTTGCTTTTCGGCTACGATACAGCAGTCATATCCGGTGCCGATAAAGGGCTTCAGGCATTTTTTATGGGTGCCTCCGATTTTGTCTACACAGATACGATTCACGGCATTACCTCTTCCAGTGCACTTATCGGATGTATCATCGGTAGTGCTCTTTCGGGATTCTTCGCATCCAATCTGGGACGTAAGAATTCTCTTTTCATAGCCGGCGTCTTGTTCTTTCTGTCGGCATTGGGCTCCTACTACCCGGAATTCCTTTTCTTCGACTATGGTGTTCCTTCCTATTCCTTGCTCGTGGCATTCAATTTCTACCGTGTATTGGGAGGAATCGGCGTAGGTTTGGCATCGGCCATCTGCCCGATGTATATTGCGGAAATTGCGCCGAGCAACATTCGCGGGACTCTGGTATCATGGAATCAGTTTGCCATTATCTTCGGCCAGTTGGTGGTTTACTTCGTGAATTTCCTTATTCTGGGCGAGAATTCAAATCCGGTGATAAAGGCCATTGAAGGAGTCAACCAGATTCTGAATCCCGAAGCGGCAGCATGGACCACAGAGATAGGATGGCGTCTGATGTTTGTCAGTGAGGCTGTTCCTGCAGGAGTCTTTGCGTTGCTCGTACTGTTTGTTCCCGAAACGCCACGCTATCTTGCCATGAGTGGCAAGGATGATAAGGCACTCCAGGTGTTAAGCCGTATCAACGGCTTGGCTCAGGCAAAGGTTATTCTGTCTCAAATCAAAGCCACGGCAGAGGAAAAGACGGAAAAGCTTTTCACTTATGGCTGGATGGTTATCTTTATCGGTATCATGCTGAGTGTATTCCAGCAAGCGGTAGGTATCAACGCCGTACTCTATTTCGCACCGCGTATCTTCGAAACGATGGGAATGGGCAACCCGATGGTTCAAACCGTCATCATGGGTATCATCAATATTCTGTTCACGTTGCTGGCTGTCTTTACAGTCGAGAAATGGGGACGTAAACCGCTGCTCATCTCGGGGTCTATCGGCATGGCGATAGGTGCTTTCGGAGTAGCTCTTTGCAACGTTGTGGCAGGGCTTCCTCCCATGTTGGCTGTTGTCAGCATCATGGTCTACAGTGCTTCGTTCATGTTCAGCTGGGGCCCCATCTGCTGGGTACTGATTGCTGAAATCTTCCCGAATACCATCCGTGGCGCTGCAGTAGCCATTGCCGTAGCCTTCCAATGGATATTCAATTTCATTGTATCTTCCACCTTCGTACCTATGTACAATATGAGTTTGGGAGATATGGGAGACAAGTTCGGGCACATGTTTGCTTATGGCTTATACGGAATCATCTGTGTGGTGGCTGCTCTGTTTGTCTGGAAGCTTGTTCCCGAAACGAAAGGCAAGACACTGGAAGACATGACCAAGCTGTGGAAGAATAGAAGAGACAACGGATAAGACCGTCATTGAAACTGTCCATATAAGACGGGAAAGAGGAGGCCTGATGAATGCCTCCTCTTTTTGTTATCAATTCCGTATCTTTTCCCTTATCCGTTCAAGATGGGAAAGAAAAATCTTCGGAGGGGAAGATAACATGTAAGGATAAACCGTACCTTTGCACTGTTTTTAATCAGGAATAGCAAGAAAGTTATGGATTCAATGAAAATCAATAAGGTGCAGATACGTAATCTGCAGATTGAAGATTATGACCAGTTGGCACAATCGTTTACGCGCGTTTATTCAGACGGAAGCGATGTGTTCTGGACGCACAAACAAATAGAAAAACTGATACGCATCTTCCCCGAGGGGCAGATTGTGACGGTGGTTGACGAGAAAATCGTGGGCTGTGCGCTTTCCATCATAGTGAACTACGATGATGTGAAGAACGACCACACTTACGCCCAGGTTACGGGCAAGGAGACTTTCAACACCCACAATCCGAAAGGCAACATACTTTATGGCATCGAAGTCTTTATCCATCCCCAATACCGTGGCCTGCGTCTGGCACGCCGTATGTATGAATACCGCAAGGAACTTTGCGAGACATTGAACCTGAAGGCAATCATGTTTGGCGGACGTATCCCCAACTACTACAAATATGCCGATCAAATCCGCCCCAAGGAGTACATAGATAAGGTGAAGCAAAAGGAAATCTTCGACCCGGTGCTGACCTTTCAGCTCTCTAACGACTTCCACGTGCGCAAGGTGATGCGCAACTACCTTCCCAATGATGAGGAGTCCAAGCACTACGCCTGCCTGCTGCAATGGGACAATATCTACTATCAGGCTCCCACACAAGACTATGTAAACCCCAAAACCACTGTCCGCGTAGGCTTGGTACAATGGCAGATGCGTACCTACAAGACACTGGATGACCTTTTTGAGCAAGTGGAATTTTTTGTGGATGCCGTGAGCGACTACAAGAGTGACTTTGTCCTTTTTCCCGAATACTTCAACGCACCGTTGATGGCAAAATTCAACAACGAGGGCGAGTCGCAGGCTATCCGCGGGCTGGCGGCCTATACCGAGGAAATCAAGGAGCGTTTCGTCAAGCTCGCCATCAGCTATAACATCAACATTATTACGGGCAGTATGCCGCTTATCAAGGAAGACGGGCTGCTATACAACGTAGGATTCCTCTGCCGACGTGACGGAAGTTATGAAATGTACGAAAAGATACATGTCACTCCCGACGAGATAAAGTCCTGGGGACTGAGCGGAGGCAAGTCCATCCAAACTTTCGATACGGACTGTGCTAAGATAGGCGTGCTGATATGCTACGATGTAGAGTTCCCCGAACTGAGCCGCATCATGGCGGACCAAGGCATGCAGATACTCTTTGTTCCTTTCCTTACCGATACGCAGAATGCTTACAGCCGCGTAAAGGTGTGCGCCCATGCTCGTGCCATCGAAAACGAGTGCTTTGTAGTGATAGCCGGCAGTGTAGGCAATCTTCCCCGCGTGCACAACATGGACATCCAGTATGCCCAGTCCGGTGTGTTCACTCCCTGCGACTTCGCTTTCCCCACAGACGGCAAGCGTGCGGAAGCCACTCCGAATACCGAAATGATTCTTGTGTCGGATGTGGATCTGGACTTGCTGAATGAACTGCATACCTACGGCAGTGTACGCAACCTGAAAGACCGGAGAGGCGATTTGTACGAGGTGAAGATGAAAAGATGACTTTCCCGAATGCCACACTCGGTTGCCTCCAATACCACACCTTATTCTCCGAAATGCCACACTTCATCGTCCGGAATGCCATAGGTTTCGGACAACGGAGTGTGGCATTTCAGCTGCTGAAGTGTGGCATCCGGGACGATGAAGTATGGCATTTCGGATGGTAATTCCATAGTTTATCCGTATCTTTACAAAACTTTTATTCTAAAAAACAGAAACAATGGCCAAGAAAGCTCTCTCTGCTCCCGAAATACCTCTCTGCATCAATGTGTTGCGATTACTTAACTACCGTCTGGCTCCCGACGAGCTGATTCTGTTCGACTGGCTTACAGTAAAACAGATTTCTTTTAAATACAAGCCTTTCCATTACTCCCAGGCGCGTGTAGAGGAAGAAACCCGTATCCGCCGTACCCGGCAGGAAGTCATCATTAAGCAATTCTCGGCCTTGGGCTTCTTGAAAACCGACATAAAGGTCAATTCCGTCACCCGTGGACGTGTCCGCTATTACTCCGTGGACTTCAGTGTACTTGCCGACGTGGATGTCCTGGTAGAAATCATCATGCCCCAAACCACGCTCTTCCGTGACTTCATCCTCTACTTTGCCTACCACGCCACTATGCAGAAGAAGAGCAAGGAAGAACAACTGAAGCCTGCCTCCGCCATAAATCACGAGGCTGCCGCCCGAATCTATCAACTGCTGAGCCAAGTCTATGACGAGCGCCGCCAATACTATAATGATGGGGGACTGACCGGAGATGTGAAGCCTGAACGCTCGAAATCTGCCATGCAATTGCAGCATAACAAACCCATAGAACGTAAACTGGCAAAGTTGGCAGACTACTACAACGATAACAGCATCAAAAACGCCTTTCTTGCCTATGTGGACGAAATCCTGACCCAAAAGAAAGAACCCGAAAACCTGATGTATTACTTTCTCTCTTTCGATGAGACATCGGATTGTTTCGGAGTGGTGAATCATTACCTTAATTATTTCACCTTGCATTATAGTTACAGCAGCAACAGTTGAAGTCTATCCGCTGATGATGCTGTTATTATTTCTTTTAATATAATACTTTATTATTCTTTCCCATGCTGTTCTCTGCACGCTTATTGCTGATTGCGGCAATAGCATTCGCAGAATTCTACATACCATTTGTTGAACTCAGCAAAATAGCCCTCTCATTTGTTGTTTTCAACGTAGTTTTCAGGGGGTAGGTTTTGGCAAATTCTGCGTTTTTTGTCGTTTTTTGCTTAGGGAACCCTGCATTGCCCCAAACGACATCTACAGATGCACTTCTATGTACTAATTCGGGAAAAGAGAAAAGAGGGACAGTGTTGAGTGAGCGAATATTTTTTAAAATCGTACCTGCATATTTTTTTGTTCTTAAAAAGTCTCTTGTATTTAAGTTTTTTGTAAATTTGCACCCTTAAAATGGAGAAGGTAGCTTTTGACGTACCAAATGCCTATCAAGAGTATCTTCAATCGTAAATTGTAAATTGTCAAATAGTAAATATCAAGATGGGTAAGAAGTTTGCCGAATATTCGAAGCTCGACCTTTCCGAAGTGAACGGAAAAGTGTTGAAGAAATGGGACGAAAACCAGGTTTTCGCCAAGAGTATGACAGAACGTGAAGGTTGTCCTTCTTTCGTATTTTTCGAAGGACCTCCCTCGGCCAATGGTATGCCGGGCATTCACCACGTAATGGCTCGCTCCATTAAGGACATTTTCTGCCGTTACAAAACGATGAAGGGGTTCCAAGTAAAGCGTAAGGCCGGATGGGATACTCATGGACTGCCCGTGGAACTGGGTGTGGAAAAAGCACTCGGCATTACGAAAGAGGATATTGGCAAGACTATTTCCGTAGCAGAATACAATGCTGCCTGCCGCAAGGACGTCATGAAGTTCACCAAGGAATGGGAAGACTTGACGCACAAGATGGGCTACTGGGTGGACATGACGGACCCGTATATCACCTACGACAACCGCTACATCGAAACCTTGTGGTGGCTGCTGAAACAGCTCTATAAGAAAGGACTCCTTTATAAAGGGTATACCATACAACCTTATTCTCCTGCTGCCGGAACCGGACTCAGCTCGCACGAGTTGAACCAGCCCGGATGTTACCGTGACGTAAAAGACACGACCATGGTGGCACAGTTCAAGATGAAGCATCCGAAACCGGAAATGGCAGAGTGGGGAACTCCTTACTTCCTGGCATGGACCACTACTCCGTGGACGTTGCCCAGCAACACTGCGCTCTGCGTCGGTCCCAAGATAGACTACGTGGCCGTACAGACTTACAACGGATATAGCGGTGAGAAGATGACTGTTGTCTTGGCAAAAGCACTGCTCTACACTCACTTCAACAAAAAAGCGGAAGACATTGCATTAGAGGATTATAAGCCGGGTGATAAGCTGATACCTTTCAAGATAGTAGGTGAGTACAAAGGCCCCGATTTGGTAGGTATGGAGTACGAACAGCTCATCCCTTGGGTGAAACCGATAGACGTTGCCGAAGACGGTAGCTGGACTCCCAGCGACAAAGGTTTCCGTGTAATTTCTGGTGACTATGTGACGACTGAAGACGGTACGGGTATCGTACACATTGCCCCGACCTTTGGTGCGGACGATGCTTTTGTGGCACGCGCTGCAGGTATACCGTCCTTGTTCATGATAAACAAGAAGGGTGAGACCCGCCCGATGGTAGACCTCACCGGTAAGTTCTTCTTGATTGACGAACTGGACGAGGAGTTTGTAAAGGCATGTGTCAATGCAGACCTTTACAAAGACTATCAGGGCAAGTGGGTAAAGAATGCCTATGACCCTCAATTCACCGTAGACGGCAAGTATGATGAGCAGGCTGCACAAGCTGCCGAATCATTGGATATCGAACTCTGCATGATGATGAAAGCCGCCCGCCAGGCATTCAAGATAGAAAAGCATGTACACAATTATCCGCACTGCTGGCGTACGGACAAACCCGTATTGTACTATCCGCTGGATAGCTGGTTTATCCGCAGCACCGCTTGCAAGGAACGTATGATAGAGTTGAACAAGACCATCAACTGGAAGCCGGAAAGCACCGGTACGGGACGTTTCGGCAAGTGGCTGGAAAACCTGAATGACTGGAACCTCAGCCGTTCACGCTACTGGGGTACTCCGCTGCCCATCTGGCGTACAGAGGACAATAGCGAGGAAAAGTGTATCGAGTCTGTAGAAGAACTTTACAACGAAATAGAGAAATCCGTAGCTGCCGGCTTGATGCAGTCCAATCCTTACAAGGAGAAGGGCTTCCAGCCGGGTGTATATACCAAAGAGAATTACGACAAGATAGACTTGCACCGTCCTTACGTGGACGATGTCATCCTTGTTTCTAAAGACGGCAAGCCGATGAAACGCGAAACGGACTTGATTGACGTTTGGTTCGATTCCGGTGCCATGCCTTATGCACAGATACACTATCCGTTCGAGAATAAGGAACTGCTGGATAGCCACCAGGTATATCCTGCCGATTTCATCGCCGAAGGGGTGGACCAGACACGCGGTTGGTTCTTCACGTTGCACGCCATCGCTACAATGGTGTTCGACAGTATTTCTTATAAGGCTGTCATTTCCAACGGCTTGGTGCTCGACAAAAATGGTAACAAGATGTCCAAGCGTCTGGGCAATGCCGTAGACCCCTTCTCGACCATCGAGAAATACGGGTCCGACCCGTTGCGCTGGTACATGATCACCAACTCTTCTCCGTGGGACAATCTTAAGTTCGACGTGGATGGAGTGGAAGAGGTGCGCCGCAAGTTCTTCGGAACACTCTATAACACCTATTCATTCTTCGCCCTCTATGCCAATGTAGACGAATTTGACTACAAAGAAGCCGATGTGCCCATGGCAGAACGCCCTGAGATAGACCGTTGGATTCTCTCTGTACTGAATACGTTGGTGAAGAACGTGGATACCTGCTACAATGAATACGAGCCCACGAAAGCAGGACGTCTCATTTCTGAGTTTGTGAACGACAATCTCTCCAACTGGTACGTTCGTCTGAACCGCAAACGTTTCTGGGGTGGCGGTATGACGCAGGACAAGCTTTCTGCATTCCAGACACTCTATACCTGCTTGGAAACTGTAGCCAAGCTGATGGCGCCCATTGCTCCGTTCTATGCCGACATGCTGTATACGGACCTGATTGCAGCTACGGGACGCGACAATGTGGTTTCCGTACACCTTGCCAAGTTCCCCGAATATAAGGAGGAAATGATAGACAAGGAATTGGAAGTCCGCATGCAGATGGCACAAGACGTCACTTCCATGGTATTGGCATTGCGCCGCAAGGTGAACATCAAAGTCCGCCAACCGCTTCAGTGCATCATGATACCGGTAGTGGATGAAGAACAGCGTGCACACATCGAGGCTGTGAAAGCACTTATCATGAACGAGGTGAATGTGAAAGAAATCCAGTTTGTGGACGGTGCTGCCGGTGTACTGGTAAAGAAAGTGAAATGCGACTTCAAGAAGCTGGGACCGAAATTCGGTAAGCAGATGAAAGCCGTGGCTGCTGCTGTGGCGGAAATGTCCCAGGAAGCCATTGCCGAGCTGGAGAAGAAAGGCTCTTATACGTTCAATCTGGACGGTGCAGAAGCCGTGATTGAAATGGCAGATGTGGAAATCTTCAGTGAGGATATTCCGGGATGGCTGGTTGCCAACGAGGGCAAACTGACCGTGGCTCTGGAAGTTACCGTTACCGAAGAGCTGCGCCGTGAGGGTATTGCACGCGAGCTGGTAAACCGCATTCAGAATATCCGCAAGTCGAGCGGTTTTGAGATAACAGATAAAATAAAGATTACATTATCAAAAAATCCTCAAACAGATGATGCGGTAAATGAATATAATGACTATATTCGCAACCAAGTTTTAGGAACTTCACTGACGCTGGCAGACAACGTAGAAAATGGTACAGAACTGAACTTCGACGATTTCTCGCTGTACGTGAGCGTAGTGAAAGAATAATTAAATACTAACCCTGATTAACACGTAAAAGTTATGGCAGAAAAGACAAGATACTCAGATGCTGAATTGGAAGAATTCCGCGCTATCATTATGGAGAAGTTAGAGTTGGCACAACGTGACTATGAACTGTTAAAGGCCAGCCTGACGGGTGCAGACGGTAATGACACCGACGATACATCTCCTACGTACAAAGTACTGGAAGAAGGTGCCAACACCTTATCCAAGGAAGAAACCACACGTCTGGCCCAACGCCAGTTGAAGTTCATCCAAGGATTGCAGGCTGCTTTGGTGCGCATTGAGAACAAAACATATGGCATTTGCCGCGAAACCGGCAAACTGATACCGGCAGAGCGCCTTCGTGCAGTGCCCCATGCCACTTTGAGCATCGAAGCTAAAAACAACGGCAAGAAATAAAAATGGGTAAATTCTTTACGAAGGGCCGGATAGCCTGCCTTATTATATTTTCGGTATTGGTTATAGACCAGATTATCAAGATTTGGATAAAGACCCACATGTACTGGCATGAGAGTATCCGGATTACGGATTGGTTCTATATATACTTTACCGAGAATAGTGGTATGGCTTTCGGTATGGAAATATTCGCCAAACTGTTCCTGACCTTGTTCCGCATTGCTGCAGTCACGGTCATTGGCTGGTTTCTGTACAAGTTCGTGAAGCAAGGCATGAAGACCGGATTTATCGTCTGTGTGTCTTTGGTCTTGACGGGAGCCTTGGGAAACATTGTCGACAGTGTGTTCTATGGCGTGCTGTTCAACGAAAGCACCCATTCGCAGATAGCCTCCTTCATGCCTGAAGGAGGGGGATATGCCCCGTGGTTCCATGGCAAGGTGGTGGATATGTTCTATTTCCCCATCATTGATACAAACTGGCCCGCATGGATGCCGTTTGTCGGTGGAGAACATTTCATTTTCTTCAGCCCGATATTCAATTTTGCGGATGCAGCAATCAGTTGCGGTATCATTGCTTTGCTGTTGTTCTACGGCAAGGACTTCAATGATGCCTATCATGCTGCCATAAAGAAATCATGAAAGGAATAAATCGAATTCAATGGTGTAGCGTAGTCCTTCTGGTGTTCAGTCTGACGGCTTGTAAGGTGAAAAGACCTGAAACCGTCCTTCCGGATGCCAAGATGGAAAACGTGCTTTATGATTATCACATAGCCAAAGCTATGGGTGAAGAAGTGCCGTATAACGAAAGTTATAAGCGGGTGCTATACATTGAATCGGTTTTCAAGAAATATGGCATTACTCAGGCCGATTTTGACTCTTCTATGGTCTGGTTTGCCCGTAACCCGGAAGTACTTACCAAAATCTACGAGAAAGTGAATGTACGGTTGAAAGCCGAGAGAGACGGTATCAACCACTTGATTGCCCTGCGTGACAACAAGCCGAAAGAATCACTTCCCGGAGACAGTATCGACGTGTGGATATGGCAGCATATCTATCAGTTGACGGGTATGCCCCTGGACAACAAGATAACGTTTACGTTGCCATCAGACACCAATTTCCACGACCGTGACACGCTGCGCTGGAGCGTGCGCTTCCGTTTCCACAACGGTGCACCGGACAGCATACATGCTCCGTTGATGGCGATGCAGGTTCTTTACGAAAAGAATGACAGTGTCATCAGTGCCATTCGGAAAGTACAAGACACAGGTGTGGAAACGCTCACCTTGTTTGCCGATACTTTAGGAGAAATCAAGGAAATACGCGGGTTCATCTATTATCCGCAGCAGGAGACTCCACAGCCTTTGCTGGCAGACCGTATCTCACTGATGCGCTATCACGCCACGGACAGCTTGGTCATTGCCCCAAAGGACAGCCTTCAGCAGGCGACAGACTCCCTTCGCAAAGACAGTATCGGAAAACCTGAGAAATTGAAACCTCTGGAAATTCAGGAGCAGGAAAATACCACGACTCCCAGAACCATACGTCCCCGTCCGAAAGCATGAAACGCTACGCTTCCCATTTTCTGTTTCTTCCCGGGCATGGCTATCTGAAACAATATGTGGTGGAGATAGGTGAAGGACAATGTGTATCACGTATCTTCCCATTGACAGAAGAGGTGGAGAATACGGAATGGCTACCGGGAGTCATAGCTTTGCTTACGGAGGTGGAAACAGACTATCCTCATTTTGATACGTGCTGCAATATACTGACGGCAATCCCTCCGGTTATCGAGGAAGAATTGCCTTATTTGATTCCCTGGTTGTTTTTTCCTTTTGATTTTACTACAATGCAGCCTGGCGCCGGAACTCAGCGCAAACTACTGCTGTGGCAATAGCCACGTTCAATGACTCCGAGGTCTCACGGCTGGCGGGATAATTCGGTATGTATAGTTTGCGGTTGATGAGTGCCTCCACTTCTTTTCCGATGCCATTTCCTTCATTACCCATCACAATCAGCCCATTTTTCGAGAGCGGTTGTCCGTACATATTCTCTCCGTCCAGGAAAGTGCCGTAAACGGGAATATCCTTCAGTGAGCGGATGAACTCGGGTAGGGGAGTATAATGCAGTCTGACGCGTGCGATACCTCCCATCGTGGCCTGCACAGTTTTGGGATTATAGATATCCACCGTGTTGGGCGAACAGAAAATATGCTCTATCCCAAACCAATCAGCAAGGCGGACAATCGTTCCCAGGTTACCGGGGTCTTGCACATCATCCAAAGCCAGACAGAGGGAGTGGCTGATGACGGAAATATCCGTCTCCTCATCCGGCTGCCGGAACACAGCCAGCACTTGTTGGGGAGTTTTCAGCAGGCTGGCACGCGAAAGTTCCTCCTCCGATACTTCCGTGACATCCGTTACGGTGGGGAGAGGGCGGTTCCGGGAAAGCCATTCTGAAGTTGCCAGCAAGAACTGACAAGGAAAATGTCCCAACAAATCCCCTACGAGTTTAGGCCCTTCTGCCAGAAATACCTTGTCTGCCTTCCGGTTCTTTTTCTGCTCCAACGAGTGGATATATTTAATGCGGTTTTTACTTAATGCCATAGAATACACATGTTATCATTTGACAAAAATACGTGATTATTTCAATATAATCAAAAACTCCGCACTCTTCCGGCGTTTTTTATTTCGGGAACAAAAAAATACAAGTATATTTGTAGCTGTTTATGCGCAATTAATGATTCGGTATGGATAAAGGTTTCCGCTACGCGATACTTACTACTATCGTACTTTTGTTGGCTTCCTGTTCTTCTACCAAATATGTGCCTGACGGTTCGTATTTGCTGGATGAAGTGCGCATACATACCGACAATAAGGAAGTAAAACCATCCAATCTCTCCATGTACATCCGCCAGAATCCCAATGCGAAGTGGTTCAGCCTGATAAAGACCCAGTTGTATGTCTACAACTGGTCCGGACGGGACTCCACACGCTGGATAAACCGTACATTGAGGAAATTAGGGGATGCCCCGGTCATATACAGTGAGGAGGAAACCAACCGGACCAGGGAAGAGATTACTAAGGCTGTGCAGAATATGGGCTATATGGGTGCTCTGGTGGAACCGGTACGCCAAGTCAAGAAGAAAAAGATGAAGTTGGTCTATAAGGTGACGACCGGCAAGCCCTATAAAGTGCGTACCTTGAAATATGATATCCGGGACAGTAAAATAAAGGAATACATGCGGCAGGATTCCGCAGTAACCCTATTGTCCGAAGGCATGTATTTTGATGTCAATGTACTGGATGCAGAACGCCAGCGTATCACAAACAAACTGCTTCAGAATGGATATTACAAATTCAACAAAGAGTACATATCCTATACCGCAGATACCGTCCGTAATTCTTATCTGGTAGATTTGACGTTGCACTTGGCTCCATACAGGCAGCACAACGAGGATACACCGCAGAATCACCGGCAATACACTATCAATAAAGTGAGTTTCATTACCGACTATAATGTGTTGCAGGCATCTGCCTTGAACAGCATTGAGGTGAATGATTCATTGCACTACAAAGGATTCCCCATCTACTACAAAGACAAGCTTTATCTGCGTCCCAAAGTGCTGACCAACAATCTGCGCATCATTCCGGGAACTCTCTACAACGAGCAGAACGTGCAGCGTACCTACTCCAACTACGGCCGCCTGCAAGCCCTGAAATATACCAATATCCGTTTTTTCGAAGTGCAGCAGAGTGACAGTGCAAAGCTTAACGCCTATGTGATGCTGACCAGAGGCAAGCATCAGTCCGTATCCTTTGAAGTGGAAGGCACAAACTCTGCCGGCGACTTGGGAGCTGCCGCTTCGGTGGCTTTTCAGCACCGCAACATGTTCAAAGGTTCCGAAACATTCATGTTCAAGCTACGTGGGGCATACGAGGCTGTGTCCGGTTTGCAGAGCTCCTTGAATCAAGACTACATAGAATTAGGTGCGGAAGCAACCATCAACTTCCCACGGTTTATGTTTCCCTTTGTATCCAGCGATTTCAAGCGGAGGATAAGGGCTACTACAGAGTTTGGGTTGCAATATAACTACCAGATACGCCCGGAATTCACGCGCATTGTAGCATCTGCCGGATGGAGCTATAAATGGGGGGTACAGCAGCGTCGCTCGCAACATCGCATTGATTTGCTGGACATCAATTATCTCTACATGCCCAGTATAGACTCACTGTTTAGAGAAAAATATCTGGAGAAAGACGAGAACTACATCCTCAAATACAATTATGAAGACCGCTTTATTGTCCGCACCGGCTATAGCTATATCTACAACAGTGCCGGAAGAGCATTGATGAATAACTCCGGTATCGGAAATTCCTATACCATCCGCCTCAATTTTGAATCGGCGGGTAACTTGTTGTATGCTGTGGCAAAGCTCGGAGGAATGAAAAAGAATGCATCGGGGGAATACACTTTGTTGAACATTCCTTTTGCCCAATACCTGAAAGGCGATTTTGACTTTGCCAAGAATCTGGTCATTGACAACCGCAATTCATTGGCATTTCATTTTGGTGCCGGTATTGCCATTCCATACGGCAATGCAACAATGCTTCCATTTGAGAAGCGCTACTTCTCCGGTGGCGCCAACAGTGTGCGCGGATGGTCTGTACGTGATTTGGGGCCCGGTTCTTTCCCCGGCGATAATAACTTCATGAACCAGTCGGGAGACATCAAGCTGGATGCCAGCATTGAATACCGCACACGGTTGTTCTGGAAATTCAGAGGAGCCCTCTTTGTAGATGCCGGGAATATCTGGACAATACGGGATTATAAAGACCAGCCGGGAGGTCAGTTTGAATTTGACAAGTTCTATAAACAGATTGCCGTGGCATATGGTTTAGGATTGCGTCTTGACTTGGATTTCTTTGTATTGCGTTTCGACGGGGGTATGAAGGCCGTCAATCCGGCGTATGAGAAGAAAAAAGACCGTTATCCCATTATCCATCCTAAATTCAGCCGCGATTTTGCCTTCCACTTTGCTGTGGGATATCCGTTTTAATGGGAAGTGGAAAGGTGAAAATGGTTATTGGGCATCTATACACCCAGCCATTTTCAACTTTCACCTTTCCATTTTCAACTTTTAATTAAAAGCGTAATAGCTGTCAATCATCGTCGCCTGACGTGCTGCTGCCACACCTTGGGCATCCAGCGTCACTGTCATTTCCTCACCGTTCGGAAGGGTCATTTGTGCAGTGCCGTCATTATTCATTTGCAGCAATTCTGTGCTGACACCATCGGCAACAACATTCCAAGTATTCAACTCTTTGTTGTAAATGAGTTCCATAGAAGCAGTCTCACCTTCTTTGGTGATAGAATAGCCGTTTTCAAGTGTCTCTACCAGGTAGTCACCGTTTTCGCCTTTCACTTTCTTTACATCACCAATGCTGGCCATAGGGTTTGAACCACTCCAGAATTCGATGGAGTTGATGACCAATGCATCGGCCAGATAGCAAACGCCATATACCGGGATAATATTGAATGCCAGATAAACCAGTTCGTTTACAAACTTGGTACCAATACCTTGATTCCAGCTGACCAGTTTACTATGCAGTCCAAAAGAACCGATACAAGAACTGAAAAGAAACGAGCCGCAAATCATTACGGTCGCAGCCATCTTCAAATTGAACTTTTTCATAATCACTCTTTTTTATTTTACTGTGTTTAATTAGCTTTATAGCTCATCGAGTTATTTTAAGCATCCGCAAATATAGGATTTTTTACGAAAATACATCCTATTTGAGCTTAAAATCTGTTTTCAGCAAAACGGAAGTGTCTATTTACGAGCCTTTTGGAAAAGAGCTTTTCCTATCCAGCGGTCAACGGCAAACTTGCCCGGACCTATGATATACATCAATATGAACACTACCAGATACACAAAAGCCAACTCTTTCGTGGCAAACGGGTCATTGCCATGAATTACAAAAAAGGCAACAGCCATTGTAAACACCATTGGTATCATAGCCAAACGATAGAGAAAACCTATAATGAATGCCATGGAACATGCCAATTCACCAAAGATAGCCAGTCCTAAAGACAGCGGACTGCCTACACCCAGCGGGTCAGGGAAAACAGCCGACAGCTCTTGAAAGTTAGTCCACTTCTGGATGCCGTGGTTCATTAATAATATACCGAATACAATTCTTGCAATCAATAGTATAGCAGATGTTGCCGTTCCGTCCGGTTTGACAGGAAATAAAAGTCGTTTTAACATATTCATTCGTTTTTAAGTTCGTATATGAACTATAACAAATATTACTCAATAAAAGTTTACTCCCGTTTCAACGGTTTGATGATAATCCGTAAAGATGGGTCATAGGTAAAGTAACTCCACATCCAGTCTACGAAGATGAAAAGACGGTTCTTTACACCCACAATACTCATCAAATGGATGAATAGCCACACAGCCCATGCCGGAAAACCGCCAAAACGCAGTTTCTTAAGCTCGACTACGGCATGATTGCGGCCAATGGTCGCCATGGAGCCTTTGTTTTGATATATAAACGGCTGCAACGGCAGGCCTGTTTCTGCACGCTGCAAGTTCCTTATCAAGTTGCGGGCCTGCTGGATGGCTGGTTGCACCACTTGCGGGTGTCCTTTGGGATACTCCTCAGAAATCATAAGGGCCGTATCCCCGATAGCGAAAATATTGGGATATTGAGAAAGACGGTTATAAGTGTCCACCTTCAAGCGGTTTCCCGGTCCATAGGCATCGGCAGGCAATCCTTGAAGGCTGTTTGCCTTGACACCGGCCACCCAGAATACATTTTTGGTATCGATGGCAGTCCCGTCATTCAATGCCAATTGATAATTCTCGTATCCCATCACCCGTTGGTTCAATTTGATTTCCACATCACGCTTCTTCAGATAATCGGCCACTTCTTTGGAAGACTCTTCTGAAAAAGCAGACAAGAGCCGGGAAGAGCCATCCAACAAGATGATACGCATCTCATTGATATTCAAGTCCGGATAGTCTTGAGGAAGGACAAACTTCCTCATCTCGGCCAAAGCACCAGCCAACTCTATTCCCGTAGCTCCACCGCCTACAATGGCAAAGGTCATCAGACGCCTGCGCTCTTCTTTATTACCGGTGTTCTGGGCTTGTTCAAAACTATCCAATATCTGGTTTCGGTTGAACAAGGCTTCCGAAGTATTCTTTAGTGCCATGGTCTGTTTCTCCAGCCCGTCGTTTCCAAAATAATTTGTGTTGCAGCCGGTGGCAATGACCAAATAGTCGTATGCCAGCGTGCCGATGGAAGTCTCCAGCAGATTGTGTTCCGGGAAGACTTGCTGTGCTTCACAAATACGTATATGGAAATGCTCTCTTTTTTTGAAGATTTTTCGGTATGGGAATGATATGGCACTCGGTTCAATACCTGCTGTGGCCACTTGATAGAGTAACGGTTGGAAGATGTGATGGTTATTCTTATCCAGTAAAACTATCTGAAACTTGTTGCTTTTCAATTTTCGTGCCAGCTTTAATCCGCCAAAGCCGCCGCCTACGATTACCAGTCGTTTCTGTCCCTCTTTATCGGGAATGTCCATTGCTGTTTTCATAATTCAATATCATGTTGTTCTTTGTAATATTAAAATAACAGTATAAATCGAGGAAAGTTCTATAAATGATGTAGTTAAAAAGAGTGAACCCCACATGCAATGTAGAAATGAACATTAAAAGAGAAAAATTGGAAACAAAAAGAACAGTAACATTGTTGTAATGAAGAACATAAAAACTAACTTTGCCACGGAAGTTTTCTACAAGTAAATGGACACTAAATTGACAAAATGGATATTACCAATATTGATGCTGATTACAGAAACGGCTGTTCATGCACAAACACACCTTGCAGAAGCAAAAAACTCTGTGGACTCAATTTCTACGTATCCGATAGACTCGCTTCCCAAGAAACGCAGTTTTTTCGGAAAAATTTTGAATTACTTCAACGATGCCAACAAAGAAAAGAAAAACAAGAAATTTGATTTCAGCATTATAGGCGGGCCTCATTATTCCAGTGACACCAAATTTGGAATCGGACTGGTGGCGGCAGGACTCTACCGTACCGACCGGAACGATAGTATTCTCCCTCCGTCCAATGTCTCTCTGTATGGGGATGTCTCCACAGTGGGATTCTATTTGCTGGGAGTACGTGGAAACCATCTGTTTCCCCAAGACAAATACCGGTTGAACTACAATCTGTATTTCTATTCTTTCCCAAGCCTTTACTGGGGACAAGGATATGACAATGGAGCCAATGATGACAATGAGAGTGAATACGATCGCTTTCAGGCGCAGGTTAAGGTGGACTTTATGTTCCGGATGGCACGTAACTTTTATATCGGTCCGATGACAGCATTTGATTACGTGTATGGGCGTGACTTTGAAAAACCGGAATTATGGAAAGGAATGAAAGCGCGCAGCACCAACGTGAGCTTGGGTTTTTCCTTGTTGTATGATTCACGCGATTTTCTGACAAATGCCTATAAAGGATATTACCTACGGATAGACCAGCGCTTCAGTCCGGCCTTTTTGGGAAATAAATATGCATTCAGCAATACGGAACTGACGACCAGCTATTACCAGTCCGTGTGGAAGGGTGGGGTGTTGGCAGGCCAGTTCCATACTCTGCTGAACTACGGAAATCCGCCCTGGGGACTGATGGCAACATTGGGAAGTTCCTATTCTATGCGTGGCTATTATGAGGGGCGCTACCGTGACAAGTGTGCAATGGATGCCCAGCTGGAACTACGCCAACATGTATGGAAGCGAAATGGAGTTGCCGTATGGGTAGGGGCGGGAACCATATTCCCGAATTTCTCGGAATTGGAGGCCAGGCATATTCTTCCTAATTATGGTTTCGGCTACCGCTGGGAGTTCAAAAAGAGAGTAAACGTACGTTTGGATTTAGGTTTTGGCAAACACCAGACCGGATTTATATTCAATATCAATGAAGCTTTTTAGAGACATAAAAAAATGGTTCGACAATCAGGAACATTTGTTCTATCTGTTTCTGGTCATTCTGATAGTGCCCAATGTAGTGCTATGCTTTACAGAACCCATATCATGGACGGCAAAGATATGTAATATCCTGCTACCCCTTTCTATATATTATGCTGTAATGGCTTGGTCGAGAAACTGTGGCAGGACATTCTGGCTGCTATTTCCGTTCATCTTCTTCGGAGCCTTCCAGCTTGTATTGCTGTATCTTTTCGGTCAGTCCATTATCGCAGTGGATATGTTTCTGAATCTGGTGACAACCAATTCGAGCGAGGCGCTGGAACTGCTGGACAATCTGATACCTGCCATCGTTATTGTGGTAGTGCTCTATATACCTGCATTAATTCTGGCAACCATATCCATTGTACACAAACGCAGACTGTCCGAAGCATTCATCCGGCAAGCTCGCCGTCGCACTCTGTATGTGTTGTCTGCCGGAATATTATCCTTAGGCACTGCTTATTTGACAGATAACCGGTATGAGCCGAAATCCGAACTGTATCCTGCCAACGTATGCTACAACATAGCACTTGCTTTTCAACGGACGGCCCAGACGCGGAATTATCACAAGACCTCTAAAGATTTTACCTTTCATGCTAGAAGTACTCATCAGGCTGATGAAAGGGAAGTATATGTAATGGTGGTGGGAGAAACCTCACGGGCATGCAACTGGGCTTTGTACGGCTACGAACGGGAGACTAACCCGGGACTGTCGGGCATTGGCGGACTGACAGCTTTCAGCCATGTGCTGACAGAATCAAACACTACCCACAAGAGTGTTCCGATGTTGCTGTCACCGGTCAGTGCTTCCAGTTTTGATTCCATCTATTATCAAAAAGGGATTATCACAGCATTCAAGGAAGCCGGTTACCAGACCGCCTTTTTCTCGAACCAGCGCTATAACCACTCATTTATAGACTTCTTCGGCAAAGAAGCCGACACGTATGATTTCATTAAAGAAGATGTGGGGGATTCCAATTACAACCCCTCTGATAACGAACTGTTGAAACTGGTAGCAAAAGAACTGGGCAAAGGAGTTTCCAGGCAATTTATAGTTCTCCACACTTACGGTTCTCATTTTAATTATAAAGAGCGCTATCCGGCAGAGCAGGCTTTCTTCCTGCCGGACATGCCCGTTGATGCGGAAGTGAAATACAAAGACAACCTGATTAATGCCTATGACAATTCTATCCGCTACACGGATAATTTTCTGGTTCGTCTGATAGATATGCTTCGAGAACAACATGTCAATTCTGCCCTGATATACACTTCAGACCATGGAGAAGATATTTTCGATGACAACCGGCATCTCTTTCTGCATGCTTCACCGGTACCTTCCTATTATCAGATACATGTGCCATTCTTTATTTGGATGTCCGACAACTACCGGCAGAGATACCCATCGTTATTGGAGGCCGCACAAGCCAATAGGCAGAAGAATGTATCTTCCAGTGCCTCATTCTTCCAGACAATGCTGGAAATAGGTGGAGTGGAGACCCCATACCGGAATGACTCTTTATCTGTCACCAGCGCTCTGTTTATCGAAAGACCCAGAGTCTATCTGAACGACCACAATGAAGCCCGCACACTGGATGATGTCGGTATGCTCAAGGAAGACTTCAAGATGCTGGAAGAGAAAGGCATCAGGTAATCAGGGAAAGAGAGCAGGCTGTTGCTATTTTGCCCTGATTCTTGATATAAAATTCTGAATCACCGGATACATCTCCTCTACCGTATTCAGCTCCATGCAAGCCGTCTCCAACGGGCACCAGCCGGTCTTGTCACGGTTAATGATATGGGGAACCTCTTGGGCAAAAGTCGTTTCAATTCCTGCTTCGCACAGCAATGCCAGCGCAGGAGTGCTGATTATATCGGCATAGACCGTTTTAAAGCCTCCCAGTACCATCAAAGCAGCGGCACCTTTCCCTATAACCTTATCGGCAATGGCAGCCCCCTTCATAAATGCAGAATCTGCCTGGTACAAATCATACAAATCCGCTACTCCCCGTTGGGTGAAAGTACGGACTTCCTCCCGGTTCTTCATAACACAAGAGTATCCTCCCTTGTGCAGTATGTCAATGATACTCTCCATTTTATAAAGTCTCTTGTTTCAACTGTTCTACAAATTTGTCAATACGATGCAGTTCTTTGGGAATATCAATCGTTTGCGGGCAATGCGGAGAACACTGGTTGCACCCGGTACAATGGTCGGCCTGCCTCAGTTTGGGTACACTTCGGTCATATCCTACGAGAAAAGCACGGCGTGCTTTCCGATAATTCTCATCCTGGCTGCTTTCCGGCACATTTCCTTCATTGACACATTTATTGTAATGTATCAATATGGCAGGAATGTCAATTCCATACGGGCAAGGCATGCAGTACTTGCAGTCGTTGCAAGGTATGGTGGGGTACTCCATCATCAAATCTGCCGTATCATACAGATACTGAGTTTCCTCTTCCGTGAGTGGTACCAATGGAGAGTAAGTACGGATGTTATCCTGCAAATGTTCCATATAAGTCATGCCGCTCAGCACTGTCAGTACATCCTGGGGAGAACCGGCATAACGGAATGCCCAAGACGCCACACTGCGTTCGGGTTCGCGCTGCTTCAGCCGTGCCACAATATGGTCGGGGACATTGGAGAGCCGCCCACCCAGCAGAGGCTCCATAATGACAGCAGGGATCTTACGCTTGGCCAGCTCGTCATACAGATACTCTGCCTTGAAGTTGCTGCCCGAAGCATGTTTCCAGTCCACATAATTCAACTGTATTTGTACAAAGTCCCAATGAACTTCACCACGGTCATGCATCTGCAAGGCATAGTCATAGACTTCGATATCTCCGTGGAACGACCATCCCAAACGGCGGATGCGTCCTGCTTCACGCTCCTTGACAAGAAAATCAATCATACCGTTGTCTATGTAGCGTTTGCGGAATTGCTCCATGCCACCGCCACCAATCATGTGTAGCAGATAGTAGTCTATATAGTCCACCTGCATATCCTCGAACGACTTACGGTACATGGCGATGGAACCCTCGCGAGTCCAGGTATCAGGATGAAAATTGGATAGTTTGGTGGCAAGATAGAACGATTCGCGTGGATGGCGTTTCAGAGCTATTCCCGTAGACTTCTCACTCCATCCTTGTACATACATCGGAGACGTATCGAAATAATTCACGCCATGGGCAATGGCATAATCCACCAGTTCGTTTACAGCATCCTGGTCTATCATTTCCCCTTTTCCATCCGGAGCAGGAACGGTAGGCCAGCGCATACAGCCGTATCCTAAAATAGAAACTTTGTCACTCCCCAAACCAGGAAAACTACGATAGGTCATTTTATCCGTCGGAATGGGGCCCAATACTTTACTGCCTTCACTGCTTCCTTCCTTAGAACCACATCCATAGAGGGCAGCAGTAGATGTGGCGGTTGTAATTCCCACTATCTTCAAGAAATCACGACGGTTCATATTGTTTTTATGATGTTCTTCCATACTTATAGAAATTCTACTTTGTTATATAATTCGATGTCTTTCATGTCCTTCCACATAGATGGCACTGAACGGACGGGCCGGACAAAGATTCTCACATGCCCCGCAGCCGATACAACGCTCCACATTGATTACCGGAATCTTTGGAGAATCCTTGTCTTCAGGTATACTCGGCACCATTTGTATGGCTCCCGTCGGACAATGGCGTGCACAGTTGCCACACTGCACACCATCCGTCAGTGGTATGCAATTTTTCTTTACCCACACGGCATGCCCTATCTGAACGGATGATTTATCAGCTTTGGTTATCGGACGGATAGCCCCTGCAGGACATACCTCCGAACATTTTGTACATTCCGGTCTACAATAGCCGCGTTCGTATGACATTTCCGGTTGCATCAATTTCCTTAAGTCTGCAGAAGGACGAAGAACCTGATTGGGACATGCCGACACACAGAGCTGGCAGGCCGTGCAGTGTTGCGCCATATTGCGGGCACTCAATGAGCCGGGAGGAGTGAGGGGAGTGCTTCGCTCAGGAATCTTCTTATCTTCAATGGCTGCCAGTCCTCCGTCTACTTTCTTTTCCTGCGCTTTTAAAACAGAAGTGGCTGCAACCAGAGCCGTTGCTGTGAAAAAACTGCGGCGGGTTTCGTTTATCTGTTCCGAATCTGCCTTGCCCGCAGCAGGTTTACCGAAAGGATGATACTTGTAGGAAATGGCTCCATGCTTGCACTTCTCAATGCAGTTCATGCAAACCACACACCGGCTTGCATCAATCTGATGCTCCTTAAAGTTGATGCAGGCTGCCTTGCAGTTGCGTGAACAAAGACTGCATTGGTTGCACTTTTCCGAATCTATTGTGATGCGGAAAAGCGAATAACGTGAAAGGAAGCCCAAGACCGTTCCTACCGGGCAAATCGTATTACAATAGGTTCGTCCGTTGCGTCCGGCCAGAACAACAAGCACAGCCAAAGTAGCGGCAGCAATAATAAAAGTCGGCAGGCTCTTCAACCATACATCCGTTTCATAAAAGGCATAACTGTCTGCCCGTTCAGCCAGATAAGCAAGCAGATTGTTGCCCCATTGCCATATAGGTTGAAAAAGATTATTGGCAATACGTCCGTATGCACTATAGGGTGCAAGTAGAGCAGCCAATGAACCAATTCCGGCAATCAAAGCAATGATAAACACACCCAATACGCCATAGCGCAGCCAAGATAAGGCCGGAGAATAAGAGTAAGGAAGCTTCCTGCGTTTTTTAGGTTGCCGGCCCAGCCATGCCAGTATATCCTGAAATACCCCTAAGGGGCAAATCACAGAACAATAGATACGCCCGCATACCAAAGTGAGAATTACAAGAAACAATATCACTCCCACATTCAGCGCCAATACAGCCGGCAAAAACTGGATTTTGGCTAACCAGCCGAACCACCCATGCAACGTTCCCGTAAAATCAAGGAACAGCAAGGTGATGAGTGCAAAACAAATCATTGCAAAAGTCAGTCTAATCTTCCGTAACATGATAATCCTTTATTTTGAGTTCCTAAACATTCTATATCAGCGATATGAGTACAAAACAACTGCCGAAATAGTGAAATTTTCTTTATGCAAAAATAAAGAAAAAAAGAAAGATATCATCATTCAATGGAATTAAAAACGAAAGAAATAAACGGTGCAGAATGCCTTTACTATAATCCAAGCGGTCTACAGAAAGAATCAACTTATGATTTCCGAAAAATTTCCGTGTACGGTCTATCGCCCGCCGTACTTCCGGTCTGGAAGAAGCATTGTGATACAGTCCGTAGTTGATTCCCATAGGAAGAGCATCGGTCTCAACTACTCTATTCCCGAGTTGTGCTTCGTCCAGTTTAAAGTCAATACGCAGTACCCGTTTGACAGCACTGATAAAATGCCGCATATAGTCATAAGTATGGAAAGCTATAAAGTCAGCATCCAATAATCCTTTCAGGATTTCTGCACGCTCCGGTAATATCCGGAAAAGTTCATAGGAAGGGAAAGGGATATGATGGAAATATCCGATATTCAAATTCGGGTAAACCTTCCGAAGCATTCCGGGAAGCAGCATTAGCTGATAGTCTTGAATCCACACCTTGTCACCTGGACGTATCACGCGGCAAATGGCATCGCAGAACAACTGGTTCACTTCCTGATACGATTGCCAGAAAGAGTTCCGATACAGCGTATAAACAAAAAAGTAGTGACATAATGGCCAGATAGTACTATTACTATAGCCTTCATAATAATTCTTTATCTGTATTTCAGACAAGAATACTGGGTGGAAATTTATTCCTTCCAATCTAAAAGTGATTTCCTCTTTACTTTCTTCGTTGTCAACGCATATTCCAGGCCATCCAATCCAATGTTTTTCGTAGGAAATCTGAAGTGAGTCCAAACCGGTAGCCAGTCCGCCTTCACTTCGTGAAAACACGAACGTTTCATCCTCTTTGGTAACCTTAACGGGTAATCTGTTTGATATAATATAAAGTTTCATGTATGAGTTAACACAAGAAATATGCCAATTCATACAATATTTTATTTATTGCTTAAAATCAGTATTTTAGAAAAAGATAAAGAGAAAAACAAACATTCAAAAATGAAAAAGAATGTTCCATTTCGATATGGTCCTACTATTACCAATTATCACTGAAAATGTCTTTCTTCACCAATGCTTCAATTCTTTGCTTATAGCAATTTATCCCTTCTGCTATATTTTTACTAGCTTCCGAGGTCCCCATTCCATAGACTACAAGAGGAGTTTGCCATATCATTCCAGCATGTACAGCACTTGCTTGATAAGGTCTTAACAACTCATCCACCGTAAAACGATTTCTTCCTCCGCTTCTATAAGCATCATGTTCAGAACCAACAGTAGTGACCACCATCAATGTCTTACCAGCCACAGCAGGAGTTTTTGCCAGATAAGTAAATACTTCATCCAACCATCTCTTCAATAAAGAAGGAGCCGACATCCAATAGAACGGAAACTGAAATACAAGCGCAGATGCATGCGATATGATAGTGCTCCATATCTCTGCATTAAAAGCATCTTCCACACGCATCTCATATAAATTGTATATGGCCACCTCTCCCATGTCACTAATAGCATCCATCAATGCCTTGTTAGCTCGCGACTCTTTTATATTGGGATGTGTCAGAAGAACCACTACTTGCTTTGAATCTTTATCCATATTGTTTTTCTTTTAGTTTAAAATCATTGATGTGTGTACAAATATACAAAATATAGATATACGAGTAGGAGGAAATAAAAGTTTTCTTCCTACTTTCATTTTCTGACATATATTTTCGAATGTGACGAAAGAGGCGGAAAGCGGGTGAGGGCAAAGGTATAAAAACAAACTTCTGAAGAATTTATGATGCGGACTAACGAAAAATAATGTATCATCCCCATATAGATTTACTAGTGATTCCGTATGAGGAGCTTATACCCATCAAAGCATGTTCTTGTTAAGACAAATTAAAAAAGGAACAACAGTAGTTGTTCCTTTTTTAAGTACACCCTCAGGGATTCGAACCCTGGACCCACTGATTAAGAGTCAGTTGCTCTACCAACTGAGCTAAGAGTGCATTCCTTATTTCTTGTTTGCGGGTGCAAAAGTAGTCCTTTTATTTTATTCGTGCAAACAAAACGGTGTATTTTTTGCGATGAAATGGGATTTTTTATTCAAACTCGTATAAATCAGAAGGAGTAGTACGCTTCAAAGCACACAACTGTACATCCTTTCCTACGATAATTCCTTTTTCCCTTAATTTCCATTCCACTGTTTTATATGCCAATTCAGGATGATTGTTGTCCTTGCTCAAATGGCAAAGCCAAATATACTGTAAATGTTCCGTCATATTTTCCGAAAGAAATTCAGCAGTAGCAATATTACTCATGTGTCCGGTGCGGCTGGTAATCCGTTCTTTCAGGTATTGGGGGTAGGTACCCATGCGTAACATTTCCTCATCGTAGTTGGCTTCCAATATCAGATAATTTGCCTTTCTGATATATTCTGCGGCCGTAGGAGTAATTTCACCAAGGTCTGTAAGAAAAGCAAACACTTTTCCGTCTATCTCAATACAATAGCCCACATTGTCCGTGCCATCATGAGGTACCTCAAAAGATTCGATATGAAAATCTTCCAACTGCATGGGTTGCTGCTTTTCCAGGTAACGGACAGACGAATATAACTTTTCTGTCATGCAATAGCTCCGGTTGATACCCTCATGAATCCGGGCAGTTGTATAAATAGGAATATTCTGTTTCTCACCCAATCCACCTACCGCTTTAATATGATCTGCATGGTCGTGCGTAACAAATACCGCACGTATCATTTCCATGCTGATACCTGCTTCTTTCAGTCCTTTTTTTATCGTCCGTACTGCAATGCCGGCGTCGATGAGTATTCCATATTTTTCTGTGCCTATATAATAACAGTTGCCGCTGCTTCCACTGGCAAGGCTTATAAATTTTACTTTCATCCTAATCTCCTTAATTACAAAAAAGCCGTCGCTTTTAAAAAAAGTGACGGCAAATATACAAAAAGTATGCAATATATAAACCTTATGCCTTCTTCTTTTTGTCGATGAATTCGGTAGTTTTGGCAAAAACGAATAATGCTATTGCCGCAACCAATCCTATAACAGCGAAATAATACCAGACATAATGTGCATTGACACTGGCTGCTTCCCACGCTTCGCGGGTTTCAAACAAGACTGGATCAGGACAATATTTTGTCAGAAGCACCCCCGCAATACCGAATCCGAAAATAGAAGAGAGGAATGAATGAAGATGACTGAAACCGAGGTACATACCTTCTTCGCCCTTGGGGGCCTGCAAAGAGAAGTATTCCAGATAACGCGGTGAGATAAAACATTCTGCCAAAGCTTGCACAACAATACCAAGCACCATCATCAAAGTAATATTGCTCATGCCGGAAATAATATCGTTGCCCAGCAAATTACCGCATGCCATCAGCAATGCCGATACCGGAATAAGAAACATGCCTATATTCATAGAAGTAATAGCTGTGCGCTTTGCCATCCACCGGGTGATAAAACTTACGCAGCAAACCACTACAAACGGGTTTACATTGGCTATCCACCCCGGTTTGGCTGTTTCACCCGCCATACGGATGACATATTTGGGCATAGTTGCATAGAGCTGTTGCTGCACCATCCAAAAGCCGGTTACGATGAGGATAAGAATCAACAAACGCCAATTAGTGATAATACGCAGAAAACCTTGCCCAATTTCACGCATGCTTTTCCCTTCACCTGCTGTATGTGCCGATTTATACAATAAGATGACAGCCAATAATGCTAGCACCGTCATGGCAGCCGAGAAGTAATTGATATAAATATAAGCTTGCTCACCGATAACATTCCGTAGAGGGTCGACCACCGTTTTTCCGGTAAAAGCTCCTATATTCACCATCATATAGAAGATGGAATAGCCGCGAGCACGGGTAGCCTCTGTTGTTTCCTTAGCCACCGATCCCGATATGATAGACTTGATGAACGAACCTCCTACCATGATAACAAACAATACGGGGACAATCATCCAGCGGTCATTACTATCCGGCAATCCTGAAAAACGGGTTGTCTCGCCATACTCCACCAGACCGGCTGCTTCCAGTAGGGTGGGAAGCAATCCCAAGCCCAAATACCCGATGGAAAGCAGTGAGAAAGCAATAATCATCGACTTTCGGAAACCTATCTTATCGGCATATGCGCCCGTAAAGATAGGCAACAAATAGAGCCCTCCCGAAAACAGACCGGAAATCATGCTTGACTCAAAATCATTGAAACCTAAAATATTGGAAAGATAAATGGTAAGAACAATAAATACAGCATAATATGCCATGCGTTCGAACAGTTCTACTGTACTGCTTACCCAAAAAGCTCTGCTGAAGCCTTTGGAAGCGGGTTGGGGTGATGTCATCATCCTTTTGTACGATTAAAATTTATGTATTAAATGAAAAAATAAGTGCAAAAATAGGAAATTAATATCTTGTCTGCAACTTATTAATATTGTGTTTGCAAGATATTAATTTTCTGCAAACACAATATTAATAAGTTGCAGACAAGATATTAACTTCCCATTTATCACTATTTATCTTTTCATTTATATAGAATACTCCGTATCTTTGGACGCTTTTATAAAACGACCATTCATGAAAGATAAAATCGAATTTATAGCTTTTGACGCTGATGACACACTGTGGGAAAGCGAACTTTATATTCAGGAGTTCGAGCACAAATTCTGTAACCTTTTAAGGCAATATCTGCCTGCTTCATCCATATCACAAAGGTTTTTTGAAACAGAAATGAAGAATCTGCATATGTATGGCTATGGGCTGAAGAGCATAATGCTCAGTATGACTGAAACCATCTGCAAAGTGACAGACGGAAACGGGAATATGCATCTTATAGAAGAAGTAATAGGATGGGGACAAGAGCTTCTGCAGAAACCGGTTACACTACTGGAAGGCGTGAAGGAGACCATATCGTCACTTCATGGGAAATATAAATTGGTGTTGGCCACTAAGGGGGACTTGTTCGACCAGAAAAGAAAAATAGAAGCTTCCGGACTGCGAGAATATTTCCATCATATCGAAATTATGAGTGACAAGAAAATCGATGATTACCAGAGGCTGATTGATACATTGGGCTGTCCGCCTGAAAAACTCCTGATGATAGGTAATTCTGTAAAATCAGACATACTTCCGGTATTGGAACTTGGGGGATACGCTGCCCATGTACCATACCACGTGACTTGGGCATACGAGCAACATGAAGGGGAAATACGACATCCCAATTTTATACGATTGGATAGTATCAAAGGAATATTAGATAAGCTATAAGTCATGGGTGAAACTGCATAACTTATAGCTTACTATTGCTTTTTAGAATTGGAAGAAATTCTTAGCGTTATAATAGCTGATATCTTCAATCATCTGGTTTACGCGTTCCATCTCGGAAATAGGAATTTCACCATTTTCTACATCACGGCCTACAAGATTACACAATGTACGGCGGAAATATTCATGGCGCGGATAGGAGAGGAAGGAACGGGAATCGGTCAGCATACCAACAAATCGGCTCAATAAGCCCAGTACAGAAAGGGCATTCATCTGCTTTTCCATACCATCCTTCTGGTCAAGGAACCACCAACCGGAACCGAATTGAATCTTACCGGCAACCGTACCATCCTGGAAGTTACCCAGCATAGTAGCAATGACTTCGTTGGCGCATGGATTCAAATTATAAAGAATAGTCTTGGTCAGCTTACCATTGGAGTTTAAGCGGTCGAGAAATTTAGCCATAGCTTTTGCTGTAGTAAATTCGCCAATGGAATCAAAACCGGTATCAGGACCTAACAGTTTGAACATCTTACTATTGTTGTTGCGAATAGCACCATAATGGAACTGTTGTGTCCAACCTTTCTCCCAATCCATTTCGCCGAACACAACCAGCATGGCCGACTTGAATTTCAGAATTTCCTCCTTCGTCAATCCAGTACCGCCATATACCTTGTTAAAGATAGCCTTAACTTCCGCTCCTGTATAATCCTCGGCATAGAATTCTTCAATTCCGTGGTCAGACAGTTTACATCCTTGTTCCGCGAAAAAATCGTGACGCTTACGCAAGGCAGCAACCATATCGTCAAAGCAGGAAATAGCCACATCGCTCACTTCGGCCAACTTTTCTACATATGCGCGAAAATCGGCAGGAACTTCCACCGCCATTGCCTTATCCGGACGCCAAGTAGGCAACATCTTGATTTCAAAGCCGCTCTCACGTGTCTTGATATGGTATTCCAAGGAATCAATAGGATCATCTGTAGTACAAACCACTTCCACATGATAACGGCGCATCATGCCACGGGCGGAATATTCAGGCTGTTTCAGCTTCTCATTACATTCATCATAAATTTCACGGGCCGTATGAGGATTGAGAATTTTATCGATTCCAAAAGCGGTCTTCAATTCAAGGTGGGTCCAGTGATACAACGGATTACGGAAAGTATAAGGTACCGTTTCGGCCCACTTCTCAAACTTTTCCCAATCTGTAGTATCCTTACCGGTACAGAAACGTTCGTCCACACCATTGGTACGCATGGCACGCCACTTGTAGTGGTCACCTCCCAACCAAATCTCAGTCAGTGACTTAAATTGATAGTCTTCCGCCACCATTTGAGGAATCAAGTGACAATGATAGTCGATAATCGGCATTTTAGCCGCATGCTCGTGGTACAACTTCTGTGATGTTTCCGTTTGCAACAGAAAATTTCCGTCCATAAAGTTTTTCATCTTCTTGTGTTTTAAGTATCTAAAAATATTACTTTCTATTTATTACACCTATATAGTATTGATTGTAAAGCTAATAGGTCGTATAATTGTTTTTAGTTTTATTAACCGTTATCGAACACAAAAGTAGAAATTTTACTTGGAGAAACAAAATAATTCGTATCTTTGCGGCGAATATTTATAATATTTAAGCTTCAGACGTCTCACCTTTACTGCCTTAGGCAGCATACCTCAAGATGAAAAACAAGAACTATACCATTAAAGACATAGCACGCATGTCCGGCGTCTCTGCCGGCACTGTAGACCGCGTACTGCACAACCGCGGAGACGTATCCGTTTCCAGTAGGGAAAAAGTCCAGAAAGTACTCGACGAGATAGATTATCATCCCAATATGTTTGCCATCGGGCTGGCGGCTAAAAAGCGCTATCATATTGTCTGCATTATACCTTATTATATAGAACATGATTATTGGCATGCTGTAGCAGCGGGAATTGACCGTGCCGCACAAGAATTACGGCCGTTCAATGTTGGGGTTAGCTATCTGTACTATCGGCATGCGGACAAATCCTCCTATAAAGAAGCATGTGCTGTGCTCCGGGAGGAAAATGCCGACGCCGTACTTGTTGCCCCGAATTTCCGAGAGGAGACCATAAAACTCACTACTTATTTGGAGGAAGCGGATATTCCCTATGCATTCATAGACTTCAATATTGAACAGACGCATGCCTTGTGTTATATCGGACAAGATTCCAAAACCAGCGGATACATTGCTGCCAAGATTCTGATGCGTAGCTATGAAAAAGGGCAGGAGCTTGTGTTATTCCTGAGCAATCAGAAAAACAATCCGGCAGAAATCCAGATGCAACGCCGCCTCGAGGGGTTCATGCAATACCTTTCCGAGGAACATAAGGATTTGACTATCCATGACATTGTGTTGCACAAGGAAGATACTGATGGCAACAGACGGATATTGGATGCTTTTTTTAAAGAACATCCCCAAGCCGTACTGGGAGCTGTTTTTAATTCCCGTGTTTATCAAGTGGCAAGTTATCTGCACGAAAAGGGGTGGAAGCTGGCAGGACTTGTGGGATATGACCTTTTACACAAAAATACAGAGCTCCTGAAAACCGGTGAAGTAACCTTTCTCATCGGTCAACGTCCAGGCCTGCAAGGCTATTGTGGCGTAAAGACTTTATGCAACCACGTGGTATTTAAAAGACCGGTCACTGCAGTGAAATACATGCCCATCGACATATTGATGAAGGAAAACATAGACTTTTACTTTGAGTTTGAATAATTAAAAAATTACATATCAACCATTTAAATCATTTTTTAAATGAAAGCATTAAACAAAGAAACTGCTCCCAAAGCACAACGCCCGGAACGCATTATCCAGTTTGGCGAAGGTAATTTCCTTCGCGCATTTGTGGATTGGATTATTTATAACATGAATCAAAAGACCGATTTCAACAGCAATGTGGTAGTAGTCCAACCCATCGATAAAGGTATGGTTAACATGCTGAATGCCCAGGATGACCTTTATCATGTAAATCTGCAAGGTCTGGATAAAGGAGAAACCATCAACAGTCTGACTATGATAGATGTAATCAGCCGTGCCTTAAACCCCTATACTCAAAACGATGAGTTCATGAAATTGGCCGAACAACCGGAAATGCGTTTTGTCATTTCCAACACGACGGAAGCAGGTATAGCCTTTGACCCTGCTTGTAAGCTGACAGATACACCGGCGTCTTCTTATCCGGGCAAACTGACACAGCTGTTGTATCACCGCTTCAAGACATTCAACGGCGACAAGAGCAAAGGACTGATTATCTTCCCTTGCGAACTCATCTTCCTGAATGGCCACAAGTTGAAGGAGACAATCTATCAATACATTGAATTATGGCAATTGGGTGATGAGTTCAGAGCTTGGTTTGAGGAAGCCTGCGGTGTGTATGCAACACTGGTGGACCGTATCGTTCCAGGATTCCCCCGCAAAGACATTGCCGCTATAAAAGAAAAGATACAGTACGATGACAATCTGGTAGTGCAGGCTGAAATTTTCCATTTATGGGTCATCGAGGCTCCGCAAGAAGTCGCCGAAGAATTCCCTGCCGACAAAGCCGGACTGAATGTATTGTTTGTTCCTTCTGAAGAACCTTACCACGAAAGAAAAGTAACCTTGCTGAATGGACCTCATACCGTATTGTCTCCAGTAGCCTATCTGTCGGAGGTAAATATTGTACGCGATGCCTGCCAGCATCCTATAATCGAACAATACATCCATAAAGTGATGTTTGACGAGCTGATGGAAACGTTGAACCTGCCGAAAAACGAATTGAAAAAGTTTGCAGAAGATGTATTGGAGCGCTTCAACAATCCGTTTGTTGACCATGCCGTAACCAGTATTATGCTGAACTCTTTCCCTAAATACCAAACCCGTGACCTTCCTGGCCTGAAAACCTACTTGAAACGTAAAGGAGAACTGCCGAAAGGTCTGGTATTGGGACTGGCTGCCATCATCACGTACTACAAAGGAGGTACCCGCGCAGACGGCACAGAAATCATCCCGAATGATGCTCCCGAAATCATGCAGTTATTGAAAGACCTTTGGGCAACGGGGGATACCCGCAAAGTGGCAGAAGGCGTATTGGCAGCCAAAGACCTTATCTGGGGGGAACACGGAGACTTGAATACCGTTCCAGGATTGACAGACATGATTACCTGCTTCTTAAAATCCATCCAAGAAAAAGGCATGCAGGAAACAGTAAAAGGTATTCTTTAATTCCTATGATTTTAAACAAACAGACCGTACAAAAGGAGTTTTTATACGGTCTGCTTTATTTATACCACATTTGATGGGAAATAATTAAGCCACAGTTTTCTTTTTTGTCTAAAGGCTTTCCTGCTCTGCTGCCCGCAATATAAAAGTAGTGGCACCAATAGTTACAATGGCTCCATCCTCAATGCGAATACGGTCTTTGTCACCCAAAATTTCATTATTAAGGAAAGTTCCCGTCAGGCTGGGAGCATCGCGTAAGGTATAAATCAACACTCCCTGCTTATTACGCTTTACATTAATGATACAGTGACGCCGGTCTATACTCATATCCGAAGTCTCAATCGGCACATCGATAACATTCCCCACGCAACGCCGGCCTATGATATTGTCACCTTCTTGCAATGGAAGTACCTGCTTAAAACCAAACACGTTCTCAATGACCGTGATGCTGCCAAAAGCCTCTTTAAACTCCGCTTCATCCGGACGTTCTTCCTTTTGAGGGGCTTTCATCTTTGATTTACCTAAACGGATACTGAACTGCTTCTTACACTGGTCACATACAAAGACCAGTGATTGGCCTTCGGTATACTTGGTTTCATCGAATGTTAAGTAATTCTCACATTTGGGACAACGGATACGCTTCATGATAGTTAAAAATTAAAGAATTAAAAAATAAAGCAAGGGTAGATTACTTTCTACTTCTTTAATACCCAAGCGTTCTTATACGTTTCATTCTGGCGAACTCTGTTCAATGCCTGATATGCTTCTGTTTCTGTGCCACAAGACTCAATGCTGACACGCATTTTACCATCTCCAACAATTGCTTTTGCATGAGGGTAACCTTTTTCAATCAGTTGCTTTGCCATTGCTTCGGCATCCTTCTCAGTACCTACACTGGCAATGATGACGTGGTATTTCTGTGTAGAGACAAGTGACGGGGCGACAGTCCCTGCTGTGGTCTTTTGAATTTCACTCTTTGTTGTTACAGATGTTGAAGAGGACACTTCTGCCGCCTGCTGCTTAGGCTGAGAAACAACCGGAGCATTCTGCGCGTTAGCTTGGCCCACCTTAACCTCTCTTACGGCAACCGGAACCACCTTTTTCTTTGCCTTCTGCCCCGTGTTTTTTTGAGCCGACGCTTTCGGAGTGTCGGCCTTCCGGCTAACAACAATCGGATTAATGGCAAGGGATTCCTTTTCTATCATCTCAAAAAGTTCATTCGGAAGTAATTGCGCATAATTTCCTTCAACCACTTCCGTATTCTCTATCGGTGTAGACAAAAAGAAAAACAAGGCAACCACTGCAATCATGGCAACCGCATTCGACAAATAGGAACGGTTGAATTTAATCTCAAACCTTCGCTTTTTGTCTTCCGGCACAACTGGAACAGAATAACGGATGGTCTTTTCCATGTACGGTTTCTTCAGTTCCGCCAGTTCCTGCATTTCAAAACTATCCAACCCATATAAGTAAGGAGTGGTTATCTTGTGGTCATAGGGAACAAAGTCATAAATACCATGAATGGAGTAACGCAATTCGCCAATGTTGGGCAAATCCACCTTACCTTCTTCATGGAGAGCAGTGAATATATGCGCCACTTCTTTTTCTACAATCCGCGTAGCATCAGAAAAATCAGTATCATAGACAGCCATATAGGATTGTACAAGTAAGCCGTCATTCATCTTCAGTTGAGGATTGAAACCGATAATACGGGTAGGGGGCAGAAAAACATTCTCTTCCGCTACTCTCATTGCCGGAGTATAATGAGCTACAAATCCTCCCAAACCGGGAACAATGACACAATCGTTCTCCAATAACAATACTTCTATGTGCTGTGCTAATTCAATCATGCTACAAAAGTAGCGGAAATATCGGATATACGCTAGTTTCAGAGCATTTTTCTTATCAACAAATTATGAACATTGCACATTGAAAATGTATTTGAAAAAGGTTTTTTGGCAAGAGAAGGAATTTTTACCGGAAAAATTTCTACTTTTGTACCGTTTAACTATACTCGTCAAGAATAGAAAGACAATTGCCCTCGCAAGAGTATACAAACCTAAACACTTAACAAAAGACTATTATGCGTATTATTTTCTGTCTGATGGTTTTCTTGTTCATAGGAAAGAACACGATGCTGGCACAGCAGCTGTCCTCATTCGTAGAATATGGAGCAGCCCTGCATACCGGTGACAATACTCCTCTTTGGCAGGTCAGCAACCAGCAAGGACTCACTTCGCTCGACAACAATACTTACATACGTGGAGGAATATCCTACAAACACCAACTTGGAAAATGGAAGTTTGAAGAAGCACTGGATTTGGTTGCAGCAGCCGGATTCAGCACGACCTCCTTCATTGTACAGCAGGCTTACGTAGACATCCGTTACAAGTGGTTTGGATTCTTTGCCGGAAGCCGGGAACAGAATTCTCCATTGCTGAATCAAGAGCTGAGCAGTGGCGGCATGACCTGGTCGGGTAATGCGCGTCCCATCCCACAAGTACAGATAGGCATACCCGAGTATGTACAGTTGCTACCCCGTTTAGGCCTGAAAGGAGAAATCTCGTACGGATGGTTTACAGATAACAAATACCAGCGGGAGCAAGTCGGAGAAAAATACTGGTACACCAAGAGTATCAAATACCATCATAAAGAAGGGTTCCTGCGTATCGGTATACCCAAAGGAAAATGGCAACTGGAACTCGGAATGACCCTCGACACCCAATTCGGAGGATACAAGATTGGAGGTTCCGAATCGGGAGACTTGGGCAACGGATGGAAGGATTACGTACGCGTATTCTTCCCCGGCCACGGGCGTGAGGACGGACCGGTAGGTGAACATCTGGCTTTCCAAGGCAATTTTCTGGGTAGCGAATATATCAAAATGACTTATCGTCCTAAGGAAGATTTCTCCATCAGCGCCTATCTGGACAATCATTTTGATGACTTCTCCGCCATGGCCAAACTCAACGGTTGGGATGGCTTATGGGGTGTGGAATATAAATCCAACCATAGACAAGCCATCAACGGAATCGTTATCGAATATCTCCAGACTACCAATATGAGCGGTCCACTGCACGGTTTGCAAAATTCTGTAGTAGGTAAGACCGGAGGAGCCGACAACTACTACAACAACGGTTACTACCCAGGATGGGCACATTGGGGTATGGCGATAGCCAATCCGTTGATAGCATCGCCTATCTATAATAAGGATGGCGATATGAGTTTCAAGTACAATCGCGTTAAGGCCCTGCATCTGGGATGGAGCGGCGACATCAGCAGTGAGTGGAGATATGTGGCAAAATTGTCCCACAACAGAACTTGGGGAACTCCTCATCGTCCAATACCCGATATATTAGAAAATTTTTCTACTTTTGCATCGTTTTACTATATTCCCCGTAAATGGAAGGGCTGGTGCTTCAACGCGTCCCTTGCATTGGATATGGGAGAGATATATGGAGACAATTTTGGATTCCAACTGAAAGTACATAAAACATTTTAAGAAAATGAACTACATACAAACAGAGATTGACGGCGTATGGCTGATTGAGCCGAAAGTATTCCATGATGCCCGCGGATACTTTATGGAAGCATTTAAGGAAGAAGAGTTCCGTGCACATGTCGGAAACGTTCACTTCATCCAGGACAATGAGTCCAAATCCTCTTTCGGTGTATTACGTGGTCTTCATTACCAGAAGGGTGATTGCAGCCAGGCCAAACTGGTACGTGTCATTAAGGGAAAAGTGCTGGACGTGGCTGTCGACTTAAGAAAATCTTCTCCCACTTTCGGAAAGTATGTCAGTGTGGAGCTAAGTGAGGAGAACAAAAGACAATTCTTCATTCCGCGTGGTTTTGCCCACGGTTTTCTGGTGCTGAGCGATGAAGCTGTCTTTACATACAAGGTAGACAACGTATACGCACCACAATCCGAGGCATCCATCCGTTTTGACGACGAAGCCATCGGTATTGAATGGCCCGTTGCTACGGAACAGCTTCTATTATCAGATAAAGACGGACATGCCGTATCGTTCAAGGATGCGGTCTATTATGAATAAAATATGAAAATAGCCATTGTCGGTACAGGATACGTCGGTTTGGTAACCGGAACCTGCTTTGCGGAAATCGGTGTCAACGTTATTTGCGTAGACACGAACAGTGAAAAGATAGAGTCACTGAAAAAGGGTGTTATTCCTATCTATGAAAATGGACTGGAAGAAATGGTTAGCCGGAATGTGAAAGCAGGACGCCTGCAATTCACCACGTCTCTGGAGAGTTGTCTGAATGAGGTGGAAGTGGTATTCAGTGCCGTAGGTACACCACCCGATGAGGATGGAAGTGCCGACTTGAGCTATGTGCTGGAAGTTGCCCGCACCATTGGACGCAATATGCAGAAATATGTGTTGGTGGTAACCAAAAGTACCGTTCCCGTAGGTACTGCCAGAAAAGTGCGGGCTACCATTCAAGAAGAACTTGATAAGAGAGGGATGAACATTGACTTCGATGTCGCTTCGAATCCCGAGTTTCTGAAAGAAGGTAATGCTATCAACGATTTTATGAGTCCCGACCGTGTAGTGGTGGGAGTAGAGTCCGAACGAGCCAAGAAGATAATGAGCAAGCTCTACAAACCATTCCTGCTGAACAACTTCCGTGTCATCTTTATGGACATCCCTTCTGCAGAAATGACAAAGTATGCAGCTAACTCCATGCTTGCCACCCGCATCAGCTTCATGAACGACATTGCCAATTTGTGCGAATTAGTGGGAGCGGATGTAAACATGGTGCGCAGTGGTATCGGTTCGGATACCCGTATCGGACGCAAGTTCCTCTATCCGGGGATAGGTTACGGCGGTTCATGCTTCCCTAAGGATGTAAAGGCACTGATTAAAACGGCTGAACTGAGCGGCTACAAGATGCGTGTACTCCATGCAGTAGAGGAGGTGAACGAGAAACAGAAGAGTATCTTATTCGAAAAGTTGCAGAAGCATTTCAATAATGATTTGGAGGGAAAGACCATTGCCATTTGGGGGCTGGCCTTTAAACCCGAAACAGATGACATGCGTGAAGCCCCGGCTCTGGTATTGATTGACGAGTTGCTGAAGGCCGGTTGTAAAGTACGTGCCTACGACCCGGCTGCCATGAACGAATGCCGACGCCGCATAGGAGAAAGTATTTATTATGCGACAGATATGTATGATGCCGCACTGGACGCAGATGCACTGATGCTGGTGACCGAATGGAAAGAATTCCGCCTGCCTTCATGGGCAGTCATCAAGAAAACTATGGAACAGCCGTTGGTATTGGACGGACGTAACATTTACGACAAGAAAGATATGGAAGAACAAGGTTTCACATATCATTGCATCGGAAAATAAAGTTGCAGAAAAAAGAAAAGAAATAAATAGGGACGTTATGACAATAAAAAGAAGTGCGATTCTCATTGTACTTGTTGTCTCATTGGCATCATGCAGCAACAGACAAAACGGGGAGGCTTCCGTCAAGGAAGACCTTACTGCAAAACAACTGTTGCAAGGCATCTGGGTGAACGATGAAACAGAAATGCCGTTGATGCGCATCGAAGGGGATACGGTATATTATGCTAACCCGCAAAGCGCTCCCGTATCTTTCAAGGTCGTTCACGATACAATCTACATATACAGCAATAAACCGGTGGCCTATAAGATAGACCGTCAAACGGAATACAGCTTCTGGTTCCACTCGCTGGCCGACGAAGTAATTAAACTGCATAAATCAGAGAATGCGGAAGATTCTTTGGTTTTCACCAGCCGGGAAGTAGAGGTCATTTCCACTACTCCGGAAGTGATAAAGAAAGACAGTATCGTAATATACAAGAATACAAGGTATAGGGGATATGTATATATCAACCCCTCAAAGATGAAGGTTTTCAAGACTTCCTATTCTGAAAATGGAATCAGTGTGGACAATGTGTATTATGATAATGTAATCCATATCTGTGTATACGAAGGGAAGAAGATACTTTACGGCCAGGACATCACTAAAAAGATGTTTGCGGATATATTCCCTGCCGAAATGCTGGACCAGGCCATTCTTGCCGATATGAATTTCATGGGTGTGGATAGTAAGGGGTACCATTATCAGGCAACCCTCGGCATACCCGAAAGTTCCGTATACAATTTGGTAAATATGATTATTGGTTTTGACAATACAATGAACATAGAAAAAGCGGAATAAATCCGCTTTTTCTATTTCTTTTCTTCACCACAATGTTTATTTCTTCTCGCCGCCATTCTGTGGACGTTTGGCTCTGGGCTTTCCACCTTTACTGTTGTTACGGCCGTTCTTGTTTCCTCCTGGCTTACGTCCGTTTCCATGGCCGCCCCGTCTTCCTCCTCCGTCAAATGCTCTCGGCTTGTATTCGGGTGCTTCACCCAGCTCTTCGGGAACCGGTATTTTATAGATGTCCCTATCCAGGAATTTTTCGATATTCTTAAAGCTACCTTGCTCCTTTTCGGAAACGAAGGTGATGGCTACGCCGTCATTATTGGCACGCGCCGTACGTCCGATACGGTGCACATAATCTTCACTGTCGTGGGGAACGTCATAGTTTATCACCAGACGGATGTCATCGATATCAATACCTCTCGCAACGATATCTGTAGCTACCAGGATATTGATACGTCCTGTCTTGAATTCGTACATCACTTCTTCGCGCTGTGCCTGCTCTAAATCGGAGTGCATTTCACCAACGTTCAGTTTCATCTGCTTCAAGGCTTTGGTCACTTCCTTCACTTTCAGTTTGGAAGAAGCAAAAATGATGACGCGTTCCGGCGTCTCCTCTGCAAAGAGGCTACGGATGATGCCCAGCTTCTGATTCTCGTAGCAGACATAGGCTGCCTGCACAATCTTTTCCGCTGGTTTGGAAACCGCCAACTTCACTTCGGCGGGATTGTTCAGAATGTTGCCAGCCAACTGTTGTATCTTGGCAGGCATGGTAGCAGAGAACATAATGGTCTGCCGCTCTTTAGGGAGAAACTTGACAATCTGCATAATGTCATCATAGAATCCCATATCCAGCATCCGGTCTGCTTCATCCAAAATAAAATAAGAGACACGCGAAAGGTCTACATAGCCAAGACTGAGGTGGGCTATCAGACGTCCCGGAGTGGCAATGACAACATCTGCGCCCAATGTCAAACCTCTTTTCTGCTGTTCGAACAGAACTCCGTCATTACCGCCATACACTGCCACACTGGAAACCGGCATGAAGTAGGAGAAGCCCTCCATCTGCTGGTCTATCTGTTGTGCCAACTCACGGGTAGGAGCCATGACAATGCAATTGATAGCATCGGCAGGGTGTCCACCTTCTGAAAGCTTGTTCAATATAGGCAACAAATATGCAGCTGTTTTTCCCGTTCCGGTTTGTGCCACCGCTATTAAATCTCGGCCTTCAAGTATAACGGGAATTGATTGTTCTTGTATGGGGGTGCACTCTTCAAAGCGCATGGCATCCAGTGCCTCCAGCACATTGCCATTCAAATGTAGTTCTGAAAACTTCATGTATCTCTTTTAAATTTGAGCACAAAGATAGGACTTTTTTTTGAATGTACTAATGAATTAATGGATATCAATGTATGAATCCTTGAAACCTAAGAAGTAAAGTACCCCGTCCAAACCAATGGTGTTGATGGATTGCTTGGCATTGGCAACTACTTTGGGCTTTGCATGGAAAGCGATTCCAAGGCCGGCAATTCCCAGCATGGGCAGGTCGTTGGCACCGTCGCCTACAGCAATAGTCTGCGCAATATCCACTTTCTCCACCTGAGCTATCAAACGCAGCAACTCTGCCTTACGCTTACCGTCGACTACATCACCGAGATAGCGGCCGGTCAGTTTGCCATCCTCTATTTCCAGCTCGTTGGCATACACATAGTCTATACCGTACTTCTTCTGGAGGTACTGCCCGAAGTAGGTAAACCCTCCCGAAAGAATAGCTATCTTGTAACCGTATTTCTTCAAAACATACATCAGGCGATCCACACCTTCCGTAATGGGAAGATTTTCTGCAATTTCCTGCATCACGGACTCATCCAATCCTTTCAGCAAAGCCACTCGTTCGCGAAAGCTCTCAATGAAATCTATCTCACCACGCATGGCACGTTCGGTAATGGCCTTCACCTGGTCGCCCACACCCGCACGTATGGCCAATTCATCAATTACTTCTGTTTCAATCAGCGTAGAGTCCATATCGAAGCAAATGAGGCGGCGCATCCGGCGGTACATATTGTCCAACTGGAAAGAGAAATCCATTTCCAGTTCGGTTGCCAGTTTCATCAACTGCTCTTGCATGGCAATACGGTCTTTCGGAGTGCCACGAACGGAAAATTCGATGCAGGCGCGTGTACGCGATTCGCATTCGTCCAGCGGGATACGCCCTGTAAGGCGCTTGATGGCATCGATATTCATGCCTTGCTCTGCAAGAATACGGGTAACGGCAGATATTTGACGGGCAGACAACTTACGCCCCAATAAAGTAAGAATATAGCGGTTCTTTCCCTGCATATTCACCCAATCCTCGTACTCTTTGGTAGTAATGGGGTAGAAACGGACAGTCACTCCCAGGGAGGAAGCCTTGAAAAGCAGTTCCTTCATAATGAACCCCGAGTGTTGTTCTTCCGTCTTGCACAAAATGCCCAACGAAAGAGTATTGTGAATATCTGCCTGGCCAATATCCAGAATGGTAGCATCGTATTTAGCCAGAATTTCCGTTACGGAAGCTGTCAGTCCCGGACGGTCTTCACCCGTAATACGTATCAGGATGAGTTCAGTGTTCAATGGTTGCATAAGTCATCTTTTTGATAGAATAATAGGCTACAAAAGTAAGGAAAATTCCCGCTATTTATGCTAAATAACATAAAAATATGACTTTAAAAAGTAAGAAAAATGCTTGTTTATTTGGAAGTTTGTTTAGGAATTACTTACCTTTGCACCCGATTTCAGAATTAAAAGCTTTGATTATCAGTATCTTTATCACTATTCAAGGCTTTGACAAGACGATGTTCCGGGAAGAAATCACTGTTGAAGGACAGTCCCGGATAGTATTAACCAAAACCGTGCCGCATGAAATATGCAAAATGGATTTTTGTTGTATTACTAATAAGTTCCTTGACTTCTTTTGTAGAAAAAGACAAACCTACCGGAGGTTTGAATGTGGGTGACATGGCCCCGGATTTCAAAATCCAAACCATGTCGGCAGAGCAATCCCAAACCGAACTTTCAGACTTGAAAGGAAAGTATGTATTGCTCAGTTTTTGGGCAAGTTACGACGCGCAGTCCCGGATGCAAAACGCAAGTTTGAGCAATGCGCTTCGCTCTACTGCCCGCAACAATGTGAAGATGGTTTCAGTTTCATTCGATGAGTATCAGTCAATCTTTGAAGAAACCATCCGTAAGGACCAAATAGTTACGCCCACTTGTTTCGTGGAAACTAAAGGCGAATATTCCGGCCTCTTTAAGAAATATCGCTTAGGCCGCGGATTCACTAACTATTTACTGGATGATAATGGTGTAATTATTGCCAAAAACATCTCTGCTGCAGAACTTTCCGCTTACTTGAATTAAGCTTGCTGATGCCCGGTGCATACAACAGCAACTTAAAAAACCTGTAAGACGAAAGTGAGGGTGTTCCCTAGAAACCGACGTCTCTTTCCGGCAAAAAAGGGAACAGAACAAAAGAGGAAAATGAATACAACAAAAAGCCCCTCCCGCACTTGTACAACGCAAAAGTGGGAGGGGCTTCTTATTTTAATGGGCTTCCAGAGACAAACATCCTAAACCTCTGCTTTAGTACGCCAAACCTCAACTTGAGCAAGCTGAAGTAGAGGTTTAGAATGCTTATTTCGGCGCTTTCCTATATAGATAGAATGCAATGAAGGCATACATTATATTCGGTATCCACACAGCGATGACCGGAGGCATGTTGCCGTTCACGGCAAATGTGGAAGCAATGGTCTGAAACAGAATATAAGAGAAACTCAATGCCAAGCCTATACCTAAATGCAATCCCATTCCACCTTTCGTTTTCTTGGAAGACAAAGACACTCCAATCAGCGTCAGGATAAAGGAGGCAAACGACATGGCAATGCGTTTGTGGTACTCTATCTCAAATTCCTTAATGTTGGCAAAGCCGCGTTGCCGCTGCCTGTTGATGTACTCGCTTAGCTGAGGGCTGGTCAACATCTCCTGCTGGTTCTTCATAATCAGGAAGTCGGCAGGCTCCATAAAAAGGGTAGTGTCTATGCGGTCACCCTTCGTGATACTCTCCTTCATGCCATCCATCTGGCGAATCATATAATCCTTGATTTTCCACTTATGCACGGCCGTCGTGTCGTAGGTAATGGAACGGGCTGTAAGGTGGGAGACCAGTTGCTTGTCATTGAACTTGTCCAAAGAAAAGCGATAACCGGTCTTGCTGTAGTCTTCAAAACGTTCGATATAGGCAATTACCCCCGAATCCACTTCCAGCTGGATGTTCCGTGCCGTATTCGCCTTACGGGGTTTGTAGTACTTGTCCTCAAAATTGATACGTGTCACACTGCCTTTGGGAATGACATAGGACCCGAGGCAGAATGTTACTACCGCAATGATTGCTGCAGACACCATGTAAGGACGCAACATACGCTTGAAGCTCATTCCCGTAGAGAACATGGCAATAATTTCCGAGTTCTCCGCCAGTTTGGAAGTAAAGAAGATTACGGCGATAAACACGAACAGCGGACTGAACAGATTGGCAAAGTAGGGGATGAAGTTCAGATAATAATCAAAGACAATAGCATTCCACGGCGCTTCATGAGACATGAAGCGGTCCATCTTCTCGTTGAAGTCGAACACCACCGCAATGGAGATAATCAATGCAATGGCAAAGACATATGTACCCAGGAACTTCTTAATAATGTACCAGTCCAGCCGCTTCAGGAATTTACCTCTCGGCAGCTTTATATTCTTCCATATCCTCCAGTTCATTTTTCTCATAATCTTGTCGATACGCGTTTCACCATCATCGGTTTCCAGGTAGCAAAGTCGCCTGCAATGATATGCTTACGTGCCTCGCCTGCCAGCCACAGATAGAAAGCCAAGTTGTGGATAGATGCTATCTGCATGGCAAGCAGCTCTTGTGCATGGAACAGATGGCGCAAGTATGCCTTGCTGTACATGGTATCTACGTAGGAGGCACCGTCTGCTTCAATGGGAGAGAAATCCATTTCCCATTTTTTGTTGCGCATGTTCATGATGCCGTCCTTGGTAAACAACATGCCGTTGCGTCCGTTGCGGGTAGGCATCACACAGTCGAACATATCGACACCGCGTTCAATGCCTTCCAGGATGTTTACCGGGGTCCCGACTCCCATCAGATAGCGAGGCTTGTCTTTGGGAAGAATACCGTTCACCAGCTCAATCATCTCGTACATCTTGTCTACAGGCTCGCCCACAGCCAGACCGCCAATGGCATTACCGTCAGCACCTTTAGAGGCGACAAACTCTGCCGACTGCTCGCGGAGGTCGCGATAGACGCAACCCTGCACAATGGGGAATAAGGATTGCTGATAACCGTACTTAGGTTCCGTTTCATTGAAACGCTTGATACAGCGGTCCAGCCAGCGATGTGTCAATCCCAGTGATTTTTTGGCATATTCGTAGTCCGAATCCCCCGGAGGACATTCATCAAAGGCCATCATGATGTCTGCACCGATAGTCCGTTCTATATCCATCACCTTCTCCGGCGTAAAGATATGCTTGCTACCATCGATGTGCGAACGGAATTCCGCACCTTCTTCGCGCAACTTGCGGATACCGGACAACGAAAATACCTGGAAGCCGCCACTATCTGTCAGCATAGGACGGTCAAAGCCGTTGAACTTATGCAGTCCACCGGCTTTTTCTATCACTTCCAGTCCCGGACGCAGATAAAGATGATAGGTATTACCCAATATAATCTGCGCCTTTATATCCTCTCTCAGCTCAGGCAGATGCACGCCTTTCACTGTTCCCACTGTACCTACCGGCATAAAGATAGGTGTCTCAATCTGCCCGTGGTCAGTAGTAATCAGTCCGGCACGTGCATTGGTCTTGCTGTCTGTATATTGTAACTCGAATGTCATTCCTCTTTCTTTTCGGTCTTTTCTTTCTTTACGGACAAGTCGATGGCATCGGCTACTTTTTCATCAGTCAGCGCAATGGCAAACACTTCCTTAATATCTTTCACATAGTGGAAAGTCAGTCCTTTCAGATATATATCCTGTATCTCTTCTATATTCTTGCGGTTCTCGTCGCTCAAGATAATCTCCTTGATACCGGCACGCTTGGCAGCCAGTATCTTCTCCTTGATGCCTCCTACCGGAAGTACCTTACCGCGAAGTGTTATCTCTCCCGTCATGGCAAGATTGGCCTTCACCTTTTTCTGGGTGAGGGCAGAAGCGAGGGAGGTAGCCATCGTGATACCGGCAGACGGACCGTCTTTCGGAATGGCGCCTTCGGGCACATGGACATGGATGTTCCAGTTATCAAAAATCTCTTCGTCAAGATTCAGCAGGGAGGCATGCGCCTTGATGTATTCCAATGCCAGCATGGCCGACTCTTTCATTACATCACCCAAATTGCCGGTTAATGTCAAACGTCCACCCTTGCCACGGCTCAAGCTGGTTTCCACGAAAAGTATTTCACCACCTACGGCAGTCCACGCCAGACCGGTCACCACCCCTGCATACTCATTACCCTGATACTTGTCCCGGGTATATTCGGGTGCACCCAGGAATTCATACAAGTCTCCCGGTTTTATTTCGGTCTTCGCAAAATAACCGTCCGTAGCATATTGGCGTGCAGATTTACGGAGTATCTTTCCGATTTTCTTTTCCAGTTCGCGCACGCCGCTCTCACGGGTATAATTCTCTATAATGGCTTCCAGTGTGTTCTTCGGAATCTTGATATCATTCTTTTTCATACCGTTTGCCTCCAATTCCTTCGGAACCAGATGGCGGCGGGCAATCTCAATCTTTTCTTCCGTGATATAGCCGCTTACCTCAATCAGCTCCATACGGTCCAGCAACGGTCCGGGGATGGTATTCAGATTATTGGCAGTAGCGATGAACATCACTTTGGACAAATCATAGTCCACATCCAGAAAGTTATCATGGAATGTAGTATTCTGTTCCGGGTCGAGCACTTCGAGGAGGGCAGAGGAGGGGTCTCCCTGGCGGTCGGCACTCACCTTGTCTATTTCATCCAGAATAAATACCGGATTGGAGGAGCCTGCCTTTATCAGATTCTTGATAATCCGTCCCGGCATGGCACCGATATAGGTTTTACGATGACCGCGAATCTCAGCTTCATCATGCACGCCTCCCAGCGACATACGGATATACTTACGCTTCAAGGCGGCAGCAATGGAACGCCCCAAAGAGGTTTTTCCCACACCCGGAGGGCCATACAGACAGATGATGGGGGACTTCATATCGCCCTTCAGCTTTAATACAGCAAGATGTTCCAGAATGCGTTCCTTCACCTTCTCCAAACCATAATGGTCTTTGTTCAGTGTCTTTTCTGCATTGACAAGGCTCAGATTATCCGTCGTATAAATGCCCCACGGTAAACTAAGCATCGTCTGCAGATAGTTCAGCTGCACGCTATAGTCGGGAGACTGGGGATGGGTACGTTCCAACTTATCCACCTCTTTCAGGAACGTAGCCTTCACCTCATCATTCCATTTGATGGTCTCCGCCTTCTTACGCATCTCCTCTATTTCCTGCTCTTGACCGCCGCCACCCAGCTCATCCTGAATGGTTTTAATCTGCTGCTGCAGGAAATACTCACGCTGCTGCTGGTCTATATCCTCACGTGCACGCATCTGGATAGACTCTTTGATTTCGGCAAGCTGCACTTCACGATTCAGAATCTCAAGCAGGCGGTAGGTACGCGCCCGCAAAGAGTCGATACGGAGCAGTTCTATCTTTTCGTCTTTCTTGAGTGGCAGGTTCGTACAGATAAAGTCTACCAAAAACATTGGATTGGTAATGTTCTTGATGGCAAATGCCGAATCCTGCGGAAACATATCGGATGACTTGATGTAGCGTACTGTCAAGTCTTTACACGCCTCTACCAATGCATGGAATTCCTTGTCATTCTTCTCCGGAAGTTCTTCATTCAGCGTAGCTATCCGTCCCTTCAGATAAGGAGTCGTATCCGTAATCTCCTTCAGTTCCATACGTTTGGAGCCTTGCAGAATGACTGTAGTTGTCTGGTCTGGCATTTCAAGCACACGTACTATCTTGGCAACTGTACCGATGGTATGTAAATCCTCAAACAGAGGTGTCTCTGTTTCAGCCACCTTTTGGCATACAACAGCTATATAAGAATTTTTCTTTTCTGCTTCACGCACCAATTTGAGGGAAGATTTTCTTCCTACAGATACCGGCATAAACACCCCAGGGAACAATACCATATTTCGGAGAGGCAATATCGGTAAAACCTCTTCTACCTCAATGTCCATCAATTGTTCTTCATTCCCCTCAAAATCAGCAATTACAGAGAAAGCGTTTCCGCTTCTATCTTCGACATCACTCAGGTAATTTCTTTTCTTCATTTCTTTCTTTTTAGTTTATGTCATATTGGCAGGCCAATAAAGCGCCTGCAAAGTTAAGCTATTTCTTCATAAATAAACGTTCTTCACCCTTTAAAAAGACAAAAACAGTGCCAATTTTATGACAAATATGCAGGCTTTGATTATTTTTGAGCCCAATTAAAGAAGATAAACATGCCAAAATCATCTTTTAAGTTTAAACAATTTACCATATTTCATGATAAATGCGCCATGAAGGTCGGCACAGATGGTGTACTACTTGGGGCATGGGCCCCGGCAGACAAAGCAAAGCGTATACTGGACGTTGGAACCGGTACCGGATTAATAGCCTTACAGTTAGCGCAAAGGAATCCGCATGCCCGGATTACTGCAATCGAGATAGATGCGGCTGCAGCCGGACAAGCCACAGAAAATGTATCTCACTCTCCATGGGCCGATAGAGTAGAGATCATATGTCATGATTTCCGAGATTATCAGCCGGAAAACAGATTTGACCTCATCGTTTCCAATCCTCCCTATTTTATAGATGCGTTGAAATGTCCTGACGAACAAAGGTGCACAGCACGGCATGCGGGCAATTTGAATTACGATTTACTGTTTCATCGTTCGGCATCTTTGCTTGAAGAGCAAGGAGTCGTAAGCATCATTATTCCAGCGGAAGCTGAAAAAACGGTTGTGGATACAGCTTGGAACCATAAGTTGTTTCCATTGCATCGTGTGCAAGTCTTCACCAAGCCCGGAAAACCGTGCAGACGGGTATTGCTGAACTTTGGTTTTGAAGCAAAAGAGTGTAGAGAAGAGAAACTCTGTATTGAGGTGAATCACAATGAGTTTACCCCTGAATATGTAGCTTTAACGAAAGATTTCTATCTGAAAATGTAATTTTAATTGCATAAAACTTGCCTAAATGTTTGGTTGGTATCAGAATTGTTTTTACCTTTGCACTCGCTTTTCAGAAGTAAAGTATTCGGGGTGTAGCGCAGTCCGGTTAGCGCACCTGCTTTGGGAGCAGGGGGTCGTGGGTTCGAATCCCGCTACCCCGACAGAAATTAATAAGCTACTGATTTTTCAGTAGCTTATTTTTGTATATACCCTCTTTCCCACTTATCCAAATAGCAGCGTAAAGCAACTCCCTTTTCCCACAGTAGACTGCACCGTGATATTCCCTCCATGCCGGTTCATCACTTGTTTACATAAACTGAGCCCGATGCCCGAACCGGAAGGCTTGGTGGTGAAGAACGGTACAAAAATCTTATCTTGCACTTCCGGCAGAATGCCTTCACCATTGTCACTGACAGTGATTAGGCATTGCCACGAGAGGGCGGGTAGCATCTTCACTTCTATCCGGGGATGCTCTTTCCTGCTACATGCCTCTTTGGCATTTTTAATCAGATTAATCAGTACTTGTTCTATCTGTGTCCGGTCTATCTGGAGTATGCGGTCGGTCTCCGGAAGCTCTATCCGGATATACTCTTCCGAAAACAGCTTCTGCAAATCCTGCAACAGCTCGCGGACGGCAACCGGACGACGGACGGGGGCGGGAAGTCTTGTCAGCTTCCGGTAATTCTCCACAAACTCCAACAACCCCTTACTACGGCGGTGGATAGTCTGCATTCCCTGCCGCATGACGGGATAGTTCTTTTCCGACATTTCCCGCTCGCTCAAGGTTTCGGAGAGGGAGATGATGGGAGTGATTGAATTCATTATTTCGTGCGTCAGCACACGTATCAGCTTTTGCCACGCTTCCATCTCATTGCGTTCCAGCACGCGGGTACGGAAATTCCTCATCGCTTCGGAAAGCTCGTCCACCATATCCTCCATAGACCGGTTCTTGTAGGGAGAACGGAATGACAGCATCATGTCGTCATAGCGCAGGCTCTCTGCCAGATGGCGCATCATGCGCACCTGCATCATCTGCAGGCGGTACAGATGAACGGCAATCGCCAGCAATATCAAAAAAGCCATCAGTGCACTGAACCACAGTCCGGCATCCACCAGCAGATAAACGCCGACCGAAAGGAAGGCTATGCCGATGATGTGCAGTGCCACAATCAATGAATATCGTTTCATAAGCCCAGTTTTTCAAGTTTCCGGTACAAGGCGAAGCGAGTAATGCCCAAGTATTCGGCGGCACGGGTCACATTTCCTTCACTGAGCCGCATGGCACGTTCCACAGCCTGCCGTTCCAATTGCTCCAAGTTGAGGACTTCTTCTTCCTTCTTCTGACGGGAAACAGAAGCTTGGAACATAAAGTTCTCCGGACGAAGCAGAGAACCGTCTCCCAATATGACAGCACGTTCCACTGTATGCTGCAACTCACGTACATTACCCGGCCAGGCATATTTCAACAACTTGTTTTTCGCCTCCCGGGTCAGCCCGCGCATCTCTTTCTGATATTTGCGGGCATACCGTTGCAGGAAATACTCTGCCAGCAGGAGGATGTCGTTTCCGCGTTCCCGCAGAGGTGGAATATGCAACTCGATGGTGTTGATGCGATACAGCAGGTCTTGGCGGAAGTCTCCTTCGTCCACCAGCCGACGGATGTCTGCATTGGTGGCGCAGATGAGCCGCACATCAATGGGCGTAGCCTGCGTACTTCCCAAACGACTGATACAACGCTTTTCGATGGCAGTCAGCAATTTGGCCTGCATGGGCAGGGAAAGGTTACCTATCTCGTCCAGAAAAAGCGTACCGCCGGTTGCCACTTCCATACGTCCAGCTTTCGCTTTCCGTGCATCGGTGAAGGCGCCCTTCTCGTAGCCGAACAACTCGCTTTCGAACAACTGTTCGGGAATACTGCCGAGGTCTATCGTGACAAACGGCTTTCCATAGCGGGGAGAATTGCGGTACAGCAGGCGGGCAATCACATCCTTTCCGGTTCCATTCTCACCCAATATAAGTATGTTGGCATCCGTATCGCGCAACTTCTCCACTGTAGAGAAGACTTGCTGCATGACAAGAGAATCACCGATAATAACCTCTTCGGAGCCTCCCGCTGTGGCATTGCTCAGAACTTCCACCTGCTCCTTCAGCAGATTTATCTCGGTCCGCGAACGACGCAGCTTCATGCCCGAAGAAAGGGTCGCCAACAATTTTTCCTTCTCCCACGGCTTGGGAATGAAATCCGTAGCCCCCGCTTTGATGGCACGCACTGCCTTGTCCGTATCCGCGTAGGCAGTCATGAAGATGACCACTGCTTGCGGGTCGATACTCAGAATCTGCTTCAAGCTGTCGAAACCTTCCTGACCACTGATGGCATCACGGCTGAAATTCATATCCAGCAGAATAATGTCCGGACGGAAAGTGGTCATAAAATGCTCGATGCGGTCGGGAGTCACTGCCACTTTTATCTTCTCGGCGTAGGGTTCGAGAAGAAGGTTCAGCGCAAAAAGGACATCCTCGTTATCATCTACAATCAATATTTTACCAAACTGCTCCATATCTGTTTTCTTTTCGTGCAGGCAAGGCCTACACAATCCCACATCTCTTGTACGGGCAAAGATAAGTATAATATCCATGTGTTGTGCGTGCATTATCGCACTATTTTTGTGCGCAACTGCACACGTTTGGAAAGCTTCGAACCACAACAAACACTTATAATACAACAACTTATACTTATGGCATAGAATTTGAACTTTATAGAGTAAAGAAAACAACTATGCACCGGAATATATTTTTATTGCTTATTACATTCAGTCTGATGTCGAGTGCCGTTGCTCAAGAGCACACGCTGGAGCTGACTTTGGAAGAAACCATCGAGCAGGCCCGCCAGCAGTCGCCCGACGCCCAAAATGCCCGCCATAGCTTCCGTTCCGCTTATTGGAACTACAAATACTACTGTGCCAACTACCTGCCGACGCTCAAGCTTACTTCCAATCCCTATCTGGACCGTGCTATCAACAAGGTGACCCAAAGCGATGGCAACGTCAAGTTCATAGAGCAGAACCTGCTGAGCACTGACCTGACACTGAGCCTGACACAAAACGTGCCGTGGACCGGAGGAACCTTTTTCATTGAAACGGCTGCGCAGCGCCTCGACCTTTTCAGCAGTGACACCTATTCCTGGCAGACTTCACCCGTCAACATCGGATACAGCCAGTCCTTGTTTGGCTACAACAGCCTGAAGTGGGACCGGCGCATCGAACCTATCCGTTATCGCGAAGCCAAGAAAACCTACGTAGAAACCCTTGAGCTTGTTGCCGCCAATGCCACAGAGAAGTTCTTCAACCTGGCCAAAGCACAAAGCAACTACGAAATAGCCAACGCCAACTACGCCAATGCCGACACCTTGTATATATATGCGCAAGGACGATATAACATCGGCACCATCAGCGAAAACGAAATGTTGCAGCTCGAACTCAACAAACTGACCGAAGAAACCAACTGCATGAATGCCCGCATCGAAGTGGAAAACTGCATGCAGGAACTCCGTTCCTACCTCGGCATCCAAGAAGACCTCCTTATAAAGGTGAGAATAGACAACCGCGTGCCCGACCTGCACATCGACCTGGATGCCGCGCTGATGCTTGCCAACGAAAACAGTCCGGAGATACAGAACATGCTACGCCGCAAGGTGGAAAGCGAGAGTGCCGTGTCGCGCGCCAAGGCCAATGCCGGACTGAAGGCAGACATCTACCTGCGCTTCGGCTTGACACAAACTGCCGACAAGCTGAAAGATGCCTACCGGAATCCACTGGACCAGCAGTACGTCAGCTTGGGCATTACCCTCCCAATCCTGGACTGGGGGCGCGGAAGGGGACAAGTACGCGTGGCCCGTTCCAACCGAGACCTTGTCTACACGCAGGTAGAGCAAGACAAGACGGATTTCGACTTGAACGTACGGAAACTCGTAAAGCAATTCAACCTGCAGGCGCAACGGGTAAACATAGCCGCCCGCACGGACCATACAGCCCAACGACGCGCCGAAGTAGCCCGAAAACTCTATCTGCTCGGCAAGTCCTCGGTACTCGACCTCAATGTATCCATCACGGAAAAAGATACGGCCCGGAGAAGCTATATAACGGCTTTGTACAACTATTGGAGTTTGTACTATGCACTGAGAAGCATCACGCTATATGACTTTGAAAAAGAGAGGCCACTGGCAGAAGACTTGGAAAGGGTTACTAATGAAGAATCTATACAGTAATAGAATCGTGGAATAGTTTTAGTAAAAGCTGGCCGGAGATTTACTAAAACTCCGGTGACGATTTACTAAATCTCCGGTAAAGTTTTAGTAAAACTCGGAACCCTTATTCAGAAGTACTTCTGAAGGGGGTATCTGAAAAGTAAAAAAAGAGTATATAAAATATTGCATTATGGATATAAAACTTGAAAAGAAACCCTGGTACATCCGTTACCGCTACTATCTGGCGGGAGGCGTTGCCTTCCTTGCCTTCCTGATTTATGTAGTCACCCTTTCGCTGGGTCCCAGCAAACTGCGTATCGAGCAAGACAACATACAGATAGCCGAAGTCAAGAACGGCAAATTTATGGAATATGTAGATGTGGAGGGAGTGATTCAGCCCATCCTTACCATCAAGGTCAATGCACGTGAAGCCGGAAGCGTGGAACGCATCATAGGAGAGGAGGGGAGCCTGCTCCGGCAAGGAGATACCATCCTCGTCATGGAAAACCCCGACCTGCTGCGCAGTATCGAAGACCAGCGCGACGACTGGGAAAAGCAGCTTATCACCTACCGCGAAAAAGAAATTGAAATGGAGCAGAAAAGCCTGAACCTGCAACAACAAGCCCTGCAGACCGATTATGACCTCAACCGCCTGCGCAAGAGTTTTGCCCTTGACAAGGAGGAGTACCGCATGGGCATCAAGAGCAAGGCGCAGCTCGAAGTTTCCGAGGACGAATACAACTATAAAGTGAAAAATGCCCATCTTCAAAGGGAAAGCCTCCGTCATGACTCTGCCGTCACCGTCATCCGCAAAGACCTCATCAGGAACGACCGCGAACGGGAACGGAAGAAGTATGAACGCGCCTGCGAACGGCTCGGCAACCTGGTGGTGAAAGCTCCCGTCGCCGGCCAGCTCAGTTTTGTCAAGGTGACTCCGGGACAGCAGGTCGCTTCCGGTGAAAGCATTGCGGAAATCAAGGTGCTGGACCAATATAAAGTGCATACTTCCCTGAGCGAATACTACATCGACCGCATTATCACCGGATTGCCTGCCACCATCAATTATCAGGGAAGAAAATACCCGTTGCGCATCACGAAAGTGGTTCCCGAAGTCAAAGACCGCACGTTCGACGTAGACCTCGTCTTCACCGGTGACATGCCCGACAACGTACGTGTAGGCAAAAGCTTCCGGGTACAGATAGAACTCGGCCAGCCGGAGGAGGCGCTCGTCATTCCGCGCGGCAACTTCTACCAGAGTACCGGAGGACAATGGATTTACAAACTGAACGCCGCAAAGACAAAAGCCGTGCGCGTGCCGCTTGGCATCGGTCGCCAAAATCCGCAACAATACGAGATTACGGAAGGTTTGCAGCCCGGAGATTGGGTAATTACAACGGGATATGATACCTTTGGCGAGGCGGAAGAATTGATAATGAAATAAAACTACGCACTATGAGACAAATAATCTTAGCCATCAATGCATTGCTGAAATTCAAAGCATACACCCTTATCAATGTATTGGGACTGGCGTGCAGTTTGGCTTGCGTACTCACCGTAGCCCGATATATCCACCAAGAAAATACAGTGAACCAATGCTTTCCCGAATATAAACGCATTTGCCTGATAAAAACCTCTACCAGCAGTGGTGAGAACTTCTTGGGAGGCTACCGGTCGGGATTGGAAAAGGATCCTGACGTAGAACAATTTACGGTGATTTATCAAATATCGGATATGCCCGTTCTGTTCGGTGAACAAGAAATTGCAGCGAACACTTTTTCTGTAGACAGCACCTTCTTCAAAATCTTTCCATATAGGGTGATTGCCGGAAGCGGAAGAATAGTCCGCCCGAGGGATGTTGTCATCACCCGTTCTTTTTGGAAGAAGAAGCTGGGAGGGAAGAATGCCATAGGCGCTACTTTCAAAAACACAAAAGGGAATAAATTCACTATTATAGGAGTGGTGGACGACCCCGATACCAAGACATCATGGATGCCGGATATATTTATGTCGGATGAACTGGACGAATTCCTTTTTTTCGACCCTATATACGCCATGCTGATGGCACCGGATACAGACATTGCACTGCTGAATAAAAAGTATTCAAAAGAACACCCCCGCAGCAAATGGAGCACTTATGAGACAGTACGCTATCAGTATTTGCCTTTGAAAGATTTATATTACGATAAAGACCACGGAAAAGAAAACAAGAACTATCAATATGGCAACCAAAGCTATGTCCGGGTATTGATGGTAGTAGCCTTCCTGGTAGGTATCATAGGGCTGCTGAACTTCATCAACATCTACACTGTCATCATGTCCAAGCGGTCAAGAGAGTTTGGGGTGAAAAAAGTGTTCGGTGCAGGCAGGACAGACATTTTCCTGCAAATATATGCCGAGAACATCTTATTGACGGGACTGGCATTACTCCTTTGCTGGGCTTTAATAGAAATAACCAGGTTTTTCTTTTTCCATGAACTTTATATACCTACCACAACAGACTCCGGCTTTGACCGGAAGGTCTCTGCCATCGTACTTTTAGGATTGCCATTGCTGACTACTGTTTATCCGTTCTTGAAATACACATGTAGCAGACCCGTCAACTCCATACGCGAGCTGGCATCTTCACGCTTTTCCACACGGTCACGCATGATATTACTGTGTTTTCAATATGTCGTAACCATCTTTATAATAACCGTTTCTCTATTCTTTGTACGGCAGTTGGAGTATATGCTCTGCGCCGACCTCGGTTTCCGCTCGCACGATGTGATAACTTGCCGGATGTATGTCGATAAATTGGGCTTATATAAAACAACTAAAGAGGAGGGATTGGATGAAGGAAAAAGACAATATATAAGTAATGCTTTGGTCAATAAACGAATGAGTGAAAGCACTCTGTTTGAGCATTGGAGCAGAGGAAACGACTTGCTGTTCACCGACTTCCGTTTTGACAGTTTTGCGCTCAACAGAGCCGAAAACGGTTTCCATCCGGCATTATCTGCACATTTAACGACCCACTCCATGGCAATATACGATTTTCAACTTGTAGAGGGGCGCCTATGGAACGACTCCATAGATGAAGCGTTCACCAAAAACAGTTTCAAGGTAATTATCAACGAAACCGCTAAAAGAGTCTATGGAATAAAAGACATCACCAAAGACAAGCTGCAACCTGAAGAACCACACTACGCCTCAAGCAGCTTACCGGATTTCTACAATCCACCTTGCGAGATAGTAGGGGTCATAAAGGATTTCAATGTTCGGCACCTTTCACAATCCATCCAACCGGTTGTCATCTATTATCACGATGCAAGCATAGGCGGAATTTATACTGTTACAGCCTCGTATAAGCACGAGAATAAAGCCAAAGTCATTGATTTCCTGCGCCGCTTATACGAAGAATCTACGGGAAGAACCGACTTTGAATATACGCTGATAGAAGATGAACTCCAAAAGATGTATCGTGAAGACCGTCAAGTGGTGAACATTTATACGCTCTTTGCCGGAATAGCCATTTTCATCTCTTCATTGGGATTATTGTCAATATCCTTGTTCGATATTCGGCAACGTTACCGTGAGATAGGTTTACGCAAAGTGAACGGTGCGCAAGCAAAGGATATTTACCCCTTACTCATTAAAAAGTATCTCTCGGTCATGGGAGTCGCCACTTTGCTATCCATACCCTTGTCATGGATTGCCATTACCCTCTATTTGCAGGATTTTGCCCACAAAGCCCCTTTGACATTCGACTTGTTTGCCGTAGCAGTAGCCATAACAACTGCCATCTCCTTGTTGACTATTATTAGGCAAATCAGCAAGGCTGCCAACATCAATCCGGCAAGCATTATGAAAAACGAATAAAAGACACGAATATGAAACTCATACTATTATATATCCGAACATTAAGTAGGTTTAAAGTATATACGGTAATCAATATTATCGGACTGGCACTGAGCTTGGCTTGTGTCATTATTATATTCCGCTACGTGAAGCAGGAAAATGATGTAGATTGTTATAGTCCCAACAAAGACCGGATAGGCATCATGGTGCAGGAATACAAAGATGACAACAATAAAACGGCAGTTATCGGAGGTCCCCTCGAAGATGCAGACATAGAAGCGATGTCCACTTTCGTATGGTTCAATAAAGACTATATCATAAAGGAAGAAAAACATATTGATGTAGAAACGATTGTAGTAGACAGCTTGTTTCTAATAGTGACTGATTTTCCCATGAAATATGGAAAAGCCGAATCATGGGCGGCGTCTCCACAAACCGCCTTTATCACAGAAGAGCTGAGTGAGAAACTATTCGGGAACATAAATCCTATCGGCAAAACCATTGAATACTCTACCGGTGACCCTCTTACGGTGACCGGAGTTATCGGCAAAGACAGAGGGAAACGCTCGCTTCATTTCGACTTGCTTGTTCCTGAAACATTGCAGAAGGATTGGGAGTTCCGTTTCCCGATGAAAATGGCATTAATTCATAAAGGGGCTTCCTTTACGAAGATAAATGCACGGCATGCAGCGTTCCGGCAATCTCCACGTGCTGCGGATGTTGAATTCAGGTATCAACTGCTTCCCATGCGTGAAGTGTATTTTCATCCAGCCATTGATGTTTGGCAGGACATGCTGCAAAGGGGGAATTTACCACAGCTACATCTATTGGCACTTGTTGCTGTACTAATTTTAATTGTAGGCATCTTCAATTTTATGAGTCTTTATACGGTTGTATTATTGAAACGAAGCAAAGAATTCAGACTAAAGAAGGTTTTTGGAAACAATTCAGCACAGCTATTCTCCCAACTATATATCGAGAATTTATGTCTGACACTTGTATCATTATTTATAGCCTGGTTCCTTGTCGAGATTTCCGTCTTTCCCTTAAATAACTATTTTGATGTCATTCAACAACCTAATGGTATATTTGACATAGGAATAACCATAGCTATCCTGATTTTACAGCCATTGACAGCTTCAATCTATCCGTTTTTTAAATTCAAATACAACACGCCTATCCATTCATTACGGAAAATAGGCAGTGGTGAAAAATCGTCTGTTGTAAGAAACCTCTATCTGAGTATTCAGTATATCGTGGCATTCATTCTAATAGTTGTTTCCATGTTCTTCGCCAAACAACTGTATGAAATGACTCATATAGATTTAGGCTATGACACAGACTCTATCGTTAAAGTCCATTTTGAACGCTATGAACGCAAACAGCCTACCACTGAAGCAGAATATCTGAAACAGACCTCCTTGCGCAAAGCCTCCAAAGAAAATATATCCACTGCAATGAATGCCTCTCCTTTATTCACGGCATGGAATTACTCTTTATCCCCTTATGAATATTTCACAGAATCTCCGGTACTTTTCCGTAAGCTCGGAGAAGCCAATTTCAAACAATTGTATTGCATTCCCATAACAGAAGAAGAAATAAGATTTCATGGCTTCCGTTTATCCCAGGGACGTTTATGGGATGCCGACATCGACCATGAAGGTGAAGCAAAACTGATTCTCAATCAAAAAGCCATGCAACTCTTCGGACTCGAAAGCGCAATCAATGCCCGGCTGGAACCCCAACAACCTTTATGGCCGCGTAGGGATTTGAGCCCTTATCAGATTATAGGTATCGTCGAAGATTTTTATTGCGGACATTTATCCCAACCGGTTCTTCCTATAGCTTTTATATACGGTGAAACATATCTTTCACAAATTCCTTTGCAAGCTAAAATTGCTCCAGGACATCAAAAAGATGCCGTTGCCTTCCTGGAAAACCTACACAACGACAATGCTGATGGAGCCTTCAATTATACTTTTGCAAAACAGGAAGTTGAGAATCTCTATAAGTCAGACAAGCAAATAACTATTACCTATTCCTTTTTCGCCTTTATGGCCATTCTAATATCCTCAATAGCTTTGTTTGGATTGTCCTTATTTGACATACAACAAAGATACCGGGAAATAGCTATACGAAAAGTACATGGCGCTACACATAAGGAAATTTTATTGTTATTACTCAAAAAATACATTATCATATTAGCAATGTCATTTTTGATTGCCATTTCTATATCTTATTGGGGAATAACCATTTATCTGAAAGATTTTGCCTACAAAGCCAACATCAGCAGTTGGTTGTTCATTATTGCAGCAATCATCATATCATTAATTTCCATATTAACATTGGTTTATCAAGTAAAAAAGGCTGCACGACAGAATCCGGCGGAAGTAATCAAAAGCGAATAATACAATAATGATACTATTATGATAAGACATTATATTAAAACAGCATTCAGAAACCTATTAAAGTACAAGGCACAGAATATCATCTCTATCATCGGACTGTCGGTAGGTATACTTTGTTTTAGTATCTGCCTATATTGCAGCCGCTATATAAATTCTACCGACAAGTGCTTTACCCACTGGGAACGCATTGCAGACATAAACCTATACACTCCAGCAGAAGAACCTTATTCCGGAACTCCCGCTACGTTGTTTGAGAGTCTGCGCCAATTGCAATTCCAAGAAGTAGAAGCATTTACTTTTGTTGCCTATCCCCGCCCACGTAGCTACAATGTGGAAACTATCGACAAGGAAGAACTGCCTTACGAAGATTTATATGCTATGGAAGTAGATACAGCCTACCATAGCGTGTTCACCCCGGAAGTATTACAAGGTTCATGGGCTGTAGCATCGCAAACTCCCAATGCCGTGATACTGACACGCTCTCTGGCACACAAAATATTTGGTCTCGGAGAGAATCCGATAGGAAAGCGAATGACCTTAGCACAACGGCTTTTCTCTTCACCTGATACCACACCACGAACAGGAGGTACCATCTATACCATACAAGCGATAATAGAAGATATTCCATTGAATACCAGCCTTAGCTTTCTCCAAAAGATTGATATGTTAATCTTGAACGACAGCGAAGGACTTATACAATTCGATGGACGAGACAGTATGACCGGTGGACTTACTTTTGCTCTTCTTCGTCCGGGCAAAACATCCGCGCAACTTGAAGCCAGTTTCCGTGCAATGGACTTGAAGCACACAATATTCAATGAGAAAAATACCGTATCAGCCTCGAATTTCGGAAAACTTTTTCGGGAGAAATCCGTTGCCCCTTACTTTGCCGGAATCACATTCATTGTCGGCCTTTTGATTCTACTGACTGGTCTACTCAACTTTTTTCATTTTTTGACGGGGAGTTATCTGAACCGTTCGCACGAGTTCGGCATTCGTAAAGTGAATGGAAGTAATGGCAACAAACTATTTTGGTTACTTTTTACCCAAGCCATTATCATTTCGTTCATAGCCTTCTTATTGACTTTCTGTCTGATAGAAATATTTACCCCTTACCTTTCATTCTCTTTATTTGATTTCACATTAGTCATTGAACGGGACCTATTATTGATACAGACAATAGAATATATGGCAGGCGTTATTTTACTATGCTTATTACTCTGCTTGTTTACCGTATGGAGGATGAAGCATGCCTCCATCCAGTCAAGTATTTACAAGAACAAATCCAAACGCCACAAACAGAAGATACGAAATTGTCTTTTGGGTATCCAATTTTTCATCTGTTGGTTATTCATAGTCTTTACAGTCGCTTTATATTTGCAGGCTAACAAGACCGGTTCCACACTGTTCAACACACTGACAGAAAAAGAAAAGTCCGAAATCATCAGTATTCCTATGGATTACCGTTTTATGAAAAATGACGAAAAGCTTGCTCTCATAGAGCGCATCAGTCAACATCCGGATATAAAAGATAAAATGCTGACAGATATTAATTATCTGAAAGGTATTTCGGGAACAAGCATGCAGACAGAAAAAGATAACCGGGAAAGTAGCCTTGAAGTCAATATAATGAATGTTCCTAATAACTTTTTCGAGTTTATGAATATCCCCATTCTCTCCGGGCATGTCCTGAAGACAAATAGTGACATGGTAGCAGACCGTAAATTGGTAGAACGTATAAAGAAGGATTTACTGGGAACCACCTTGTACAATTATCAAGATAGCTACACAGTATGCGGCATTTGTTCCGATTTTGTAGCCGACACTTACAATCAGAGCCAGGGCTTCGTCTTTCTGCCTTGTGATTTCAAATATTATGTAGGTCATTGCTATTTGAAGTGTGTACCCGGAAAAGCAGAAGAAGTAGAGGCTTTCGTTAAGAAAATGCTGGAAGAGAATCTTCCACCGAGTATACAATTACACATTTCGACCTTGCAGGAAGACATTCACCAAGCGCAAGCCATCGAGAACAACATGAAAGGGATAATCTTATTCTTCTCATTTGTCAGCCTTATAATCACTTTATTAGGCGTCTATTCGGCAATCACACTGGATACGGAACGCAGACAAAAGGAAGTGGCAATCCGTAAAGTAAATGGTGCAGGATTGAAACAGATTATCATATTGTTTGCCCGTACGTATATTTATCAGCTTGTACTCTCGGCAACAATGGCATTTCCTTTATGTTATGCCATACTGCAGTTATGGAAAAACATGTATATCGTATTCTTTAATGATGGCCCGCTATTTTGGATTTCAATCTTCATAATCGTAGCTGTCATTACTACTCTGACTATTATTTTCCGTATTCTGAAAATAGCAAGGACAAATCCGGCAGAAGTCATTAAAAACGAATAAGAAAATATATTTACCTAAAGATTATGACCATACTTACAATCCTAAAAATAATTACCCGCAGTTGGTGGAGAAACAAAGTTTTCTTCTTCATTTCTATAGTCAGTCTGGCTATAGGGCTAGCATGTACAAACTTGCTGTTCACCTATTATGTACATGATTACAATATAGAGAGTGGCAATCGGGACAAGAACCGTATTTTCTGTCTGCGTCAGGATAATCCGATGCAGGACGGAAGCAAGGTGGCCTATGCTGATGCCAATATTCCCCCTATGCTGAAAGAAAAATATGCAGAAGTGGAAGACTACCTGCGTATCAATTCTCTGGTTCCACAATATTGTAAATATGGAGGGGAGATTTACCACGATATAACCTTTATATCTGCCGATACTACTTTGCAACATTTCTTCCACTATCATCCCATTGCCGGTAGTTTAAAGCAAGTATTGGAACAACCGGGCAAAGTAGCACTCAGTGAAGCTTTTGCACATAAACTGTTTGGAGATAAAAATCCATTAGGAGAATTGCTGGAAATAAAAACCATGACTGATACCCAAAGTTATGAAGTGGCAGCCATATTAAAGTCACGGTCACAATCATTGCTCCAATTCGACATGATTACCGGGAATAACAAAGACTTTTGGGGTGGAATGACGTTTCTGAAACTAATTCCAAATACCGATGCCCAACAGTTTACCGAAAAAATCAACCACGACAAAATTCCCACTTTGATTCCGGAAAAGACACAATATTACGTCGACCCTCTGTCCGACATCTACTTTACTACACCGGACTACGATACACAACAACCTCTGCCGTATATCAATCAAAGTAATGTGCAATTATTGTATATCAGCCTTGCTGCCGCCTTGTTGGTACTTATCATAGCCTGCTGCAACTATACCAACATGAGCCTGAGCCGTGTATTGCAACAGCTCAAAATGATACATGTGGAGAAACTGATGGGAAGCAGCTTGAAGGATATCCGCATCCAACTGTTTGGTGATGCATTCCTCACTGTGCTGCTGGCATTCGGATTATCTTTACTCATCATCAACGACTGTCTGTCTTTTTTCAATGGATTATTTGCATCCCATTTAAACGTACATTTCTTTTTCAGCCTACAGATGCTACCCTTGTTAGTGCTCTTTGTACTAGTTATGTCCATTGTCCCTGCCTGGTATATCAGCCATAGACTTTCACAACTCTCATTCAGCGAATACAAGACGCTTTACGGAGGTAAAAAGAAACAACGTTTCATAGCTTTGCTGATCATTCTTCAGTTTTCCATTTCTATAGGGCTGATATTCGCTACTCTCGTTGCCAATGAACAAATCAATCTCATCAAGGAACGGGCCTACTGTTACGAAAATCGGATTGAAATAGGAGATTTCAATGCCGCACCGGCTACAATACTTAAAGAAGAGCTGGAGAAACATGTACAAGGAATAGAGTCCATCGCCCTGTCACAAGGCTCCATATTGAATTCATGGATACGTGAGCTATCCATCAAACAAGCCGACGGTACGGAAAAAAGTTCCTACCTATTAATGCTGTATAGTGATGCCAATCTGGTAAAAACGATGGGGTTCAAACTCTTGTCCGGCAACGCTCCCGAACAACTGCAAAAACAATATGCCTATCCTGCACTGGTCAACGAAAGCTATGTCAGAATGCTGATTCCAGCAGGAATAAATGCCATTGGAAAACCTTTGAAAGAATTTGACCAGTCTGCCGATTCTTTATACATCATCGGCGGTGTATTAGAGGACTTCCCGTTCAGTTCATTGGAAAATGAAATTACCCCGGTCATACTTTACCTTCCACCTACAGAGAGAATGTCGGGTGCCAACTATCTGCAGATTAAGCTGATTGAAAGCAATAAACAAGAAACACTACATCAAATAGCCCAAATATGGGAAAAGATGAATGAAGGGGAGATATTTCAATACACAGACATGCACCAAGACTTTATGAAACGCAATGGTAAAGTCTTGTCTCTCTCCAAACTCCTTATCGCCTATTCTCTGATTGGCTTGATATTGACCTGCTTCGGCTTATTCGGCATTTCATGGTATGCCACTCGCCAGCGTATCCGCGAAATCAGCATTCGCAAGATTCATGGAGCAACATCCCGACAAATCGTGCTGTTGCTGAATAAACCATTCTGCCTGCAAATTCTGCTTGCATATATTCTAGCTGTCCCCATTGTCTATTGGCTCATGCACCATTGGCATGAACAGTTTGCCTATAAAGCCCCCTTCACCGTTATGGACTTTCTATTGCCACTATGTATTGTCTGGATAATATCTGCCGTCACAGTGTGTCTGCAAAGTTATTTGCTGAACAAAACAAATCCGATTGACTGCATCAAATCCGAGTAAGAAATAATATATTTATAACCCATAAAAACAAAGCATTATGATTAAGACAGTAAACTTACAGAAGATTTTCAAGACCGAGGAAGTACAGACTCTGGCTTTGAACGACGTAAACATTGAAGTGAAAGAAGGGGAGTTTGTTGCTATCATGGGACCTTCAGGCTGCGGAAAATCCACTTTACTGAATATCCTCGGTCTGTTGGACAATCCTACATCCGGAGAATATTACTTGAATGGGACGGAAGTATCCAAATATACAGAAGCCCAACGTACCAACTTGCGTAAAGGAGTCATCGGCTTTGTATTCCAAAGTTTCAACCTGATTGATGAGCTGAATGTATACGAAAACATCGAACTGCCGCTACTCTACATGGGCATTCCTGCCACCGAACGCAAGCGCCGGGTGGAAACCGCTATGGAGCGTATGGCAATCATGCACCGCAGCAAGCACTTCCCGCAACAATTGTCCGGCGGACAACAGCAACGCGTGGCAATCGCCCGTGCAGTCGTATCAAACCCTAAACTGATACTTGCCGATGAGCCTACCGGTAACCTCGATTCAAAGAACGGAAAAGAGGTAATGGAACTACTGAATGAACTGAATAAGGAAGGCACTACGATTGTCATGGTGACACACTCACAACATGATGCCGGATTTGCCGGACGTATCATCAATCTGTTTGACGGGCAGGTAGTGACGGAAGCTAACTTATAATTCACGCTTCTCCCGATTTATATGCAGGTTGCAATGTTTTTTCCATTGTAATCTGCATGTTTTTTTGGAAATAGCTTTCCTTTTTTTTGTTTCTGTCGTCCGAAATGCCTAATATTGCTACCAATAAACTTTTTACTTCCACATTTTAAATAACAGAAAATGAAAACATACACACCGTCCCCTTTGAACGCAGAAAATATCACTTTACCGGATAATTTGACGGAACTCACAGAAGCCATGGCACGCAATGTGCATGAAGTATGGGCTTTGGGAAGAGTGAAAGAAGGATGGAAATACGGAGAGACACGCAATGATGAATTAAAGACACATCCCGGACTTGTACCATACGAAGAGTTACCGGACTCAGAACGAGAATACGACCGGCAAACAGCCATACAGACACTGAAACTGATTATGAAACTGGGATTCGACATACAGAAGAAATAATAATCCAATATCTATTATAGTACTATGAGGACGAGTGAGAACAAGTATTATCCTATCCGGCACTGGTGGAAATTCGTGATTCCTGCCTTTATCATTCTCTTTCTGGTTGCAGCATTGATTGTGACATGCACTACATTCCAAAACCTTATTCAATTCTTTCCATCGCGTGGAATGACCTACCTGATGACACTCCATGCCATCATTTCCCTTAGCGTATGCATCTGTTTTTTTCTATGTATCAAGAGATTAATAGATGTATTCTCATTGAATCTGGAACAAGAAAGAAACATTCTTGCATCCTTGTATCAGGAAAAAGAAAAACGGGAGATTATCAATAACGATGAGAAAGAAATCAATAAACTGAAAGAGAATATCAGAAAAGAATTGAAACAAGAAACTGAAAAAAAGGAAACTGCCTAATGACAAAACAAATATGAATCTGCTAACAAGACTTTTTGCCCTTCATTTTGACCGCTCTTTTTCCGGAAAAGGATGGAGGCAGCTTGCTTGGCTTTTCGGAGTCATAGTAACTGTTTTCTTATTGATATATCTGGTAAGTTTTGCATTTATCTTTCCTGAGCCGTCTCTTGAAGAATGGACCGGTATTGATAAAGACGTACCTATGGGGCGTTTGCTTCAGTTGATTTGTCTGTTCATTGATCCGGGGAATATTGTGGAAGTACCACCTTATCTGCGTTGGTTCTCTCTATTGGTCGTAGTGCTGGGATTAATTTTGTTCTGCGGATTATTGATATCCGTAATCTCCAATATGCTGGAACGCAGAGTTGAGCGATATCGTGAAGGCGATATCGTTTACCCTTTGCAAAACCACATCGTCATTATCGGTTTTGACAACATGGTCCCCACTCTTATCCAGCAAATTTGCGATGACACACATTATGGGAATTGCCATATTCTGATTCAGAGTACCCAACCGGCACAAGAAATCCGTAGCAAAATCCATACGGAACTGGATGCCAAAAATGAAAAAAGAATTGTGGTGCTGCGTGCCCGGCGCGACTCTATCGAGGAGTTGGAAAAACTCTATACTACCAAAGCGCGCGAAGTATTCCTTATCGGAGAGAGGAACGAACATGACCATGACTCACTGAACATAGACTGCCTGAAAAAGATAGTTGACATTCATAAACGATGCAATAAATGTTCCCTCATACCATTCACCGTTCTTTTCGAATATCAGACTACTTTTGCCGCTTTCCAACTGACCGATTTGTCTGCCGAATGGAGAAAATATATAGAATTCCATCCCTTTAACTTCTACGAGGGCTGGGCCAAAAAGATATTGGTAAGCCGGCAATACGGAAAAGGGGAGAACTGTATTGAATATCCTCCTCTCGACCGTGAGGCAATAACCTATGAAAGCGAAAAGCATGTTCATCTTGTTATCATCGGTATGAGCCGTATGGGAGTGGCAATAGGAGTGGAAGCTGCCCATCTGTTGCATTTTCCAAACTTCTGCCGGGACAAGAACATAAAAAGTGTCATTACCTTCATTGATGAAAATGCCGACCGGGAAATGAATTTCTTTTGTGGACGATACCGCCATTATTTCGAGATATCGTCTACCCATTATTACGACATGAGCAAGGACGAAAGGCACGAGAGATTTGTCCTTCCCACCCGTTTTAAAGGAAAAGATGCAGACTTTCTGGATGTGGAATTCGAATTTATCAAAGGCCGTGCGGAAACTCCTGCCATCCAGAACCTAATTAAAGAATGGGTACATGACTCAGGCCAAGTATTGACGATTGCCGTCTGCCTCAATTATCCTCCTCAAAGCATGGCAATGGGATTATATCTGCCGGACGATGTATATGATGAAAACATCCCAGTTTTTGTCCGTCAGGAAACCTCCAGTGCACTGCTCAATATGCTTAACAGTAAAAAGAAAGATGAAGCGATTCATAAATATTCCCATGTTTTTCCTTTTGGAATGCTGGACAACTGTTACGACTTGGACAAAAAAAGCCGGAGGGAGGGACAAATCATCAATTATATATACGATTTCAAGAATAAATATGGAAATGTGCCTCAATCATGCCCACCTGACAATGAGCTGAAAGACTCATGGAACAAACTGTCCGTATCCCTTCAGTGGTCCAATTTGTACAGTGCATATTCCATTAGTCCCAAGCTACGCTCCATAGGCATTACGGATGGTTACGTGAAACTGGACAACGACCAGATAACATTGCTTGCCGAAGTCGAACATAACCGTTGGAACATGGAGAAGCTGCTGCTTGGCTTCCGTAAACCCACCGCCGAAGAAGAAGAGTTAATCTATGGCAGCAAGGAAATGGGAGACATCTTCAAAAAGAAACGCTTTGTGCATCCCGATATACGTCCGTATGATGAATTGAAGGAAAGCTCAAAAGCGTATGACAGATGTATCACAGCCGGCATTCCGCTAGTCGTAAACAACAACACATAGAAAGTAACCAACACTATATTATGAAAACATACCATGTATTTATAGCCTCTTCGCTGAGTTTTCAGAAAGAAAGGGATTTAATGGAAAAAGTCCTGACGGAAAGAAACAACAGCGAACTCAATATTGTAGTGCACCGGCACGAAAAAAATGGAGACAACGATTTAGCTAAAGGCGATACGCAGGAAATCATAAATTCAGAGATAAGGCAATGTGACGTCATCATCTTCTTCGCCGGAAACTGGATACGCTCCAAGACCATCGGAGAGTTTAATGTTGCCATCGAAAATGCATCCAACAAACATATCTATTTCTATCAGAATCCGACATTGGAATACACCCAGGAAGACTGGACAAACACTACTTTATGGAAAGACTTCTATGCGGAATACATGCAAAAGCACCTGGACGACGATACCGTTATCGAGCGGTATGAGAAGCAGTGCAATACGCTGGAGCAGCTAAGGGACGCGTTGGTCAAGGATCGTGAAAGTTTTCTCAATAATCCCTTTTGCGCAATCTCTTGCCATAAGATGGAGTATGATAAAATTATTCCCAACAGCCAAGCCAACCGTCGCAGAGGCAACCTGGACTACTATTTTATCCGTCCGGAAGTAGACAACAAACTTAAAGAGGAGTTTGACAGCACAAACAAGACAATCATCGTCACCGGTCAATCCACTTCGGGAAAGACTATTGCCGTTTGCCGAATGCTGAAAAAGCTCCCTCAGGAATATTATGTGGTCATTTTGAATGCCGATACGACCAAAGAACAGTTAGAACGGCTTTCTGTATCCCAATTCCAGCATGGCAAAAAAATTCTTCTACTGGACGATTTGCAGCTGTTGTTTTGGAAAGAAGAGAATGAAAAGCCGATACCCATTGACAGAGAATTACTTCGCAAGTTATCGGAAATCCTTCACATCGGCAATCCGGACTTCAAGGTTATTGCCACTACAAGCTATAGCTTCAAGGAAGTGAAATCCATGCTTACTTTCAATGAAATGGTTCCTCCGGCCATAGTCGAAGTGGGCATCAAACCTTTATCCTTCAAAAAAATAAATGAATATGCCCGCGAGCTCAGGACATACGGCTATCTTAAACTCCGACCCGAAGCCGGCATGACTATCGGTTCCTTGTTTTTCGACATAGACAGAATCAAGACCAGATATAACAACCAGTTCCAGAACAGCAATTTAAGCAACCTGCAGAAATCCATGCTTCGACAACTCTGCCACGCCATAAAATGTTTGTGGATGTGGAAAAAGAGAAGCCGCAATAAAATAGACCTATTGCTCGATTTCCTCAAATTCACCTATGAGAACAGTTACGAAAAGGCCGACAGAAGCACCATCTGTGAATTGGCAGGCAAAGTAGATGATTTGATTTATTATCAGGACATTGAAAAGGACACATTTGAAGTTGAAGACATCATAGTAACCCAGGTTTTCCAGTACTATAGCAGTGAACCGTCCGATGACCTACTGGCAACTGAAAAGAAAGCCATAAAGGGCATATTCCGCTATATCTACTACAAAGACAGACCGAACTTTTTCAAAAATACAACCAAGATCCTGCATCGGGTGAAAAACTGTTCGGTAAATGCCCCCGAACTCCAACAGTATATCATCAATGATGTTGTAAGCCGCATTTATAAAAACGAACAAACGCTATATACAAGTAAGGAACTGGGAACAAACCCGGAAGGCGTTTCCATTGATTGGGTGGACGCCTATATTGGCAATATAGCCAATTTTGCTCCTACCAATGCAGAGGCCATCCATATTTGGAAATTAACAAAAAAATATAATAGGAGAGAACTGAATGTGCTGCGGTGGCTCTTACCCAGACTGCAGACACAACAAGATAAGGACATTGTACACAAGGATTTGCTCAATGAACAAGGGCAAATGCAAGACAAGTATATAGAAAACTCGTATATTGAATTTCAGACAGAATTGGTACGGTTCCTCGACATGGACGAAGCCAAAGAAATATACCTCAACGCTTCCTTTATATACGAAGCTTCCCCAAGTGCCGATGATGACGACATAGATGATTTCTTCTCCGATTCTGCAGAGAGCGCCCATGGACAGGAAAGCAACAATGAGACTTATCTGACAGAACTGAAAGAGAAAAGAATACGTAATTTCGCCAGGCAGCTTATGCATAAAGCACAGACTCTGGCTGACATACACGACATCAAGAACTTCTTGCAGAAGAATGATAAAGGGGTAGTTCCCCACGACGATGCAGTCTTTTTCTTCAACTTTATTGCTCCCTATACCTGGCTGGAAGTTTTCAAAAGATTCAGCCAGCCGGAAGAGCTGGTTGCATTCTTCAACGAACTGACAGAACTGTCTGTCGACAAAAAAGAGGATACCAGTATGTTCCTGAACAAGACCGAAGTGTTGAATGGAGCACTCGAAAACATACCGTCCTCTTATGCCTATGATTTATGGAACCGTATGGGGAATAACTGTGATGGCTACTCATTGAACTTTATGCTCCAAAAGGCTAAAAATTTTGAGCAGGCCAAAGGAATCTTCAACACTTTTATGGAAAGGCTGGAGCAGCAAGAAGAAGAAAACAAGACCAAACTGAAAGTGGGTGAAATCTACCTGAACGACTTATTGGATACGACCTCCACTTATAGCGGGATTAAGGAATGCGAGGAACTGTTCCATAAATACCATTTACTGGAAGCAGACCAGTCTTTACTGGATTACCCGAGCCAGCACACACAAGGTATCCTATACCAACGCATGACCCTAAAGGAAATCAAGGCACATATGAAGAGACATCGTCCCCAAAACGGCGATGAATCTCGAAATATAAGAACAATCGTACAATTCATTCTGAAAATATCAAATTATGAAGAGGCGTATCAGGCACTGTTCGGAGAAACTCCCGATTGTATTACTCCGGAAGAGCAACAGATTTTGAATCATTCGCCCTACGTTGTCTCCGAAATGTTCAATAAGGTAAAGACTCCGGAAGAAGGAGGAGTCGCAAGGGATTTCTTCGAGAACCGGCTGGACAAGTCACTGCTCAATCATCCTGATGCCAATATCTTGAATATCATTATCAATAACCGGTTCATATATCCCTATTATGAACAAAAAGTGGACATGATAAAGCGGATGTCCGAAAAATACACCGTACAACAGAACAGTTATACACATAAACATTTACTCTATCACCTGACCAACCACACCCAAGATTCACTTCCTCCGGAAGAAATACAACTGATTATAAATGAGGAAATAATGAAAAGCCTGGATGCGCCAAAGGATGTATTGAAGCAAATGCTTATCCAGCGATACTATGCCGGAAGAGCACAAGACAACGTTCCGCAGCCTTTTCCCATTTATACATCGGAAGGGTGGAAAATTAAAGAAAGCACTATTCTGGAATATGTGTATTGTCTGCTGGACGTGGGCGTATATGATGGAGGAATTATCTTCTGTTGCATGAAGGCATTGCTCCGTCAGAATGATAAGGAAAACGCCCAACGGCTGCAAGAGCAAGCAATCAGTAAAAAGGTTTTTATCAATTACGATTCATATTGTATGTTGAAAAAGGTAGGAGCCGTCATTCCTAAACCCTACCTATTTGTCGAACATTATCCAATTATGAAGGACATATGCTATCAAATGCGGGAACGCGGCATGACCTTCGAAGAAGCCGAAAGCCGTATAAAAGAGATGGAAGATGATTTACATATTTCCATTGCACGCACACAAATCTACTGGAACAATGTCATCAGCCGCATGGCCAACAACAGAACAAACAAAAAACTGGTGCTTCAGAATACTCTGAAATTCATTGATGAACACCATGTGCCGATGAGTCCGGAAATATATTACTCCCTTTTACACACAATCACTTCCATTGAAGACTATACAAAAGTCAAAGGTTTATATAAAGGCGAATTGAATATAGGACATATCTTCGTACTTCTAAAGAAGATTCCAGAATTTGCCAAATATAGAATTGCCGAATGGGCATTTGTCGCCTGCTTGCGTCAGGAGTTTGATGAATGGTATGACATTCTATGTTCCATCAGTGAGAAAGAACAGGAGAAAAGAATTAAAATCATGTTACAGTCCGAGCGCTACAAACAACTGCAAGTCATCACCCCCAAAGGGTATCTTAACCAGACTTTCTTGTTCTGGTGGACTATCCGCTACGCCGTCTCAGAGACTGAAGAGCAACGGAAGGCAGAATTGGATACCCTTGTCACAATGATACCCAAACCCTTTGTACCTCAGTATCCGAAAATGATAGAGAAGTTCTTTATACCTTATCCGCAAGACTTGCTTGAAATCATTCGAGAATATATAGGCCGGATTATTTCATCCGAGCCGCAATAGCCAGCAATACCCCGAGCACCACACCCAATATCGCTGCAAACAGCACCCGCATTTCTCCCGGCAGGAGGAATGTGATGGTGTGTGCCGGATACCAGAAGAAAGGAATTGTTTTCTTGAAGACAAAATTCCATTGTGCATCCCAATTCAGATGCGTAATGATGCGGGTCATCGGGATAGGAGTGAGGAGGCTGCGAGGCGAACCGCCACAATCCAGGATATGCGTATCCGTAATCTTATGGAATGTCATGAATACCGGAGCGAAAATGGTATTCATAGCAACTGAAATGGCGAAGGCTATCCATAATTTGTCCAGGCAGAATTCTCCGTTTATAATGGCGGCGGCATTTGCCATTCCCATATATTCCATGAATTGCGGCACACCTTTGGAGAAGATTATCATGGCCGCATTGATACCCATTCCCAGCAGTCCCCACACTACGGCACGCGGCAGTACGCCAAATCCTTTTCGGTTATAGACTCCGGCACTGATACGAAGTCCCAGCATCTCACCCAGTGTAGCAAGAATTCCGAATTTAACGAAACTCATTACCATGCCATGTGCAGCGTTGAAAGACTTATACCAATTGTAGATGGATTCACTCACAAAGAATGGCAGGAATATTATCACCAGAACAAAAATAAAGAGGAAGTCTTTCTTTTTCATACAAAAGTCATGTTTTTCATAAATAATGTGGCAAACATACTAAAATTATTCTAATTTAAAAGCAAATAAGTAAATAAAAGAAGTTTTACCAAACAGAACAAAGTGTTTCCCTTAACCGAACAGTGTGTTTCATTAAAGAGAACACTTCGTTTCCCTTAAAAGAACACTTTGTTTTAGCTATAGAAAAACACTTTGTTTTCTATAGCTAAAACAAAGTGTTCAGCACTGTGAACTAACGAACTATCCCATTAGCTCCCTCAGAAGCCCATATCATAGTCTCGGCACAAAAAAAGTGGGATTCAGAGAAACCTCTGATCCCACTTCATCATAGTAAGCAACGGATAGTTATTTCTTATCCTTCATATATTCATCCGCTTTCTCCTTGGCACGTGCCACGCGCTTGGCTGTATCCGGATGAGAAGAGAACATCTTCTGGAACTTGGATTCCTTCGGTGCTTCCGCTGAAAGTTCAAGCAATTTGTTCAAAGCATTGTACATGGCATACGGATCGAGATTATTCTTGATGCAGAATTCAAAGCCGTAATCATCCGCTTCCGTCTCCTGCTTCTGGGAGTATTGAGCACCTGCCAATGCCTCGGCCATGGCACCCAGTTCAGAATCACTCAATTTGGATACCGTAGAACTTGCCGCACCGGCAGCATTCTTCACAGCCGAACGAAGGTAAGCATTCTTCATCGCATCTTTGGAATCCGTATGGATGACGTGACCTATCTCGTGACCGACAACTGCCATCACTTCATCATCCGTCATAATGTCCATCAGTCCGGCACAGATGCGTACACTACCATCACCGCACGCAAAGGCATTCACATCTATTACTTCATAAACACCGAAGTTCACCTTCAAGCCGTCCACTTCCTTGATGTTTCCGGTCAGCTTCTCCAGACGCTTGCCGTAATCCGTATCGGGCTTTGTCAGCGGATTGTGCGTATCCATCCATTCCATATATTCCTTGCTCATCGCTGCAATGTCAGCATCGGACAATGAAATGGCCTTGACGGCATCTGTACCGGCTTGGACAACTTTGGTCACATTGATTTTCTTTCCACCGATTTTGAACTGCGCATAGGCAGTGGTGGTACAACTCATTCCGCATACTACAGCAGTAATGATGAAGAAGTTCTTTTTCATGTACTTTACGATTTAATTTTAATCCTACTTCGCTTTGTCTATAAAAAAAACCGCCTAATCATTATTAAACGGTTTTCCGAATATCTGTTTAAATCAAGTTTACTTGATGATACCCAATTCCTTGAAACATTTAGTCAATTTTTCTACAGCATAATCCACTTGTTCGACCGTATGGGTAGCCATCAACGCTACACGCACCAGTGTATCTTGTGGAGCACATGCAGGTGGAATAACGGGGTTGATGAAGATACCTTCGTCAAAAGCCAGCTTCGTTACTATAAATGTCTTCTCTGTATCACGCACATAGAGAGGAATGATAGGAGATTCTGTCTCACCGATTTCGAAGCCTGCATCGCGGAACTTCTTCAAGGCATAGTTAGTGATGTCCCACAGACGTTGGATGCGTTCAGGTTCGGACTTGATGATGTGAAGCGCCTCGCGGGCTGCAGCCGTAGCAGCAGGTGTGCTACTTGCCTGGAATATATAGGAACGGGCATTGTGGCGCAGCCAATTGATTACCGCCTTGTCTCCAGCAACAAAACCACCGATGGAAGCCAATGACTTGCTGAATGTACCCATAATCAGGTCTACATCTTCGGTAACACCGAAATGGTCGCACACACCACGGCCTTGTTTTCCGAATACACCCAAGCCGTGAGCTTCGTCCACGTAAATGCTGGCATTGTATTTCTTCTTCAGGCGGACAATTTCGGGCAGATTGGCCAAGTCACCTTCCATGGAAAATACTCCATCCACAACAATCAGCTTTACAGCATCCGGTTCGCATTTCTGGAGTTCTTTTTCCAAAGCCTCCATATCGTTATGCTTGTACTTCAACTGAGTGGCAAATGCAAGACGGCGGCCATCTACAATGGAAGCGTGGTCACGGTCATCACAAATAATATAATCCCCACGGCCTACAACGGCAGGAATAATACCTTCGTTTACAGTAAATCCGGTAGAAAAACAGAGTGCTTCATCTTTTCCTACGAATTCAGCCAATTCCTTCTCCAGTTCAACATGTATATCGAGTGTTCCGTTCAGAAAGCGGGAACCTGCACAACCGGTGCCATATTTTTCTGTGGCAGCTATCGAGGCATCAATGATACGCTTGTCATATGTCAGTCCCATATATGCATTAGAGCCGAACATCAGAACCTTTTTACCATCCATCATTACCTCTGTATCCTGATGGCTGTTAATTGTGCGGAAATAAGGATATACGCCTTTTGCCATAAACTGCTGCGGCAGGTCGTATTTCGCAAATTTGTCTTGTAGTAAACCCATGAAATATCTTTTATATAATGAATATTTAATTCTATTAAATACAAGTCTTAAAAAACAGGGGGCAAAGATAGCAAAATATGTCGGTATATGTTCTATTTACATTAAAAAAACTACTTATACTTATTTTAAAAAGAATTATGTGGTTAATTTTTCAGATATTTATATTACTTTTGCCAGTTGGAAAACCTGCATAGCAACAACCCTTGCATGAACGAAAACAAGAAGAAAATAGCATTCATCATAAACCCCATATCCGGCACTCAGAGTAAGGAGCAGATACTGAAGTGGCTCGATGAAAAACTGGATAAGGAAAGGTATGCACAAGAAGTGATTTATACCGAACGGGCAGGCCATGCCGTAGAGATAGCGGCACAGAAGGCACAAGAAGATGCACATGCCGTCATCGCCATAGGAGGAGACGGCACCATCAATGAGATAGCCCGCTCACTGGTACATACAAAAACCGCTTTGGGCATCATTCCCTGCGGTTCCGGCAACGGACTTGCCCGCCATCTGCAGATTCCGATGGAGCCGAAAAAGGCCATCGACATCATCAATGACGGACTGATAGACATCATTGACTACGGAAAAATCAACGATGTGCCTTTCTTCTGCACCTGCGGCGTGGGATTCGACGCATTTGTAAGCCTGCAATTCTCCAAGGCGGGAAGGAGAGGACCACTCACTTATCTGGAAAAGACTCTGCTCGAAAGCCTGAAGTACCGTCCGGAAACCTATGAACTGGAAATGGACGGCAGCACCCTGCGATACAAGGCGTTCCTGATAGCCTGCGGAAACGCATCGCAATATGGAAACAATGCGTATATTGCCCCACAAGCCACCTTGAACGACGGACTGCTGGACGTCACCATACTCGAGCCGTTCACTGTGCTCGATGTACCGTCGCTCTCTTTCCAGCTCTTCAACAAGACCATTGACCAGAACAGCCGGATTAAGACGTTCCGTTGCCAGACACTCCGTATTCACCGTTCTAAACCGGGGGTAGTCCACTTTGACGGCGACCCGATGATGATGGGAGAGAATGTAGATGTAAAGATTATGAAGAAAGGACTGCAGGTCATTGTTCCCCGGGATGCGGAAAAAGACACTTCGAATGTCTTGCAGCGGGCACAAGACTATATCAACGGACTGAAACAGATTAATGATGCTTTTGTGGAAGACATCGCCCATAAAAACAAGATGATACTGGATAAAGGCAAAAGGCAATTCAAGAAACTGACGAAAATGTGATGTTGTAAAAAGGCACTTATAAGGAGTTTCTGAAAATAACTTTCCCCTTTTAATGCGCCATATAATATGTTTTATGTATTTTTGCATGTTCAAAATAGTAAATAAGTAAATCGTCAAACAGTAAATAAAAAGATGTATAGATCACACACCTGCGGAGAACTCCGTATCTCCGATGTTAACAAGCAAGTGACGCTGGCAGGTTGGGTACAGCGCAGCCGTAAGATGGGAGGCATGACTTTCATTGACCTCCGCGACCGTTACGGAATTACCCAATTAGTGTTCAACGAAGAGGTGAATGCCGAACTTTGCGAGCGTGCCAACCGCTTGGGCCGTGAATTCGTAATCCAGGTTAAGGGTACCGTCAACGAACGTTTCAGCAAAAACCAGCATATCCCGACGGGAGACATTGAAATCATCGTATCGGAACTGGATGTTCTGAACTCATCGCTGACCCCTCCCTTCACCATCGAGGAAAATACGGACGGTGGCGACGATATCCGCATGAAGTACCGTTATCTAGACCTGCGCCGTGCCAATGTACGCAGCAATCTGGAGCTTCGCCATAAAATGACAATTGAAGTACGCAAATACCTGGACAGCCAGGGATTCATCGAAGTGGAAACTCCGATTCTGGTAGGCTCCACACCCGAAGGTGCACGCGATTTCGTCGTTCCTTCACGCATGAACCCGGGACAATTCTATGCCTTGCCTCAAAGCCCGCAGACACTGAAACAGTTGTTGATGGTTTCCGGTTTCGACCGTTACTTCCAGATAGCCAAATGCTTCCGTGACGAAGACCTGCGTGCCGACCGCCAGCCGGAATTCACACAGATTGACTGCGAAATGTCTTTTGTGGAGCAGGATGACGTCATCAACCTCTTCGAAGGCATGGCCAAATATCTGTTCAAGGAAATCCGTGGCGTAGAGATGAACGAGCCGTTCATGCGCATGCCATGGGCAGACGCCATGAAATATTACGGCAGCGACAAGCCCGACCTCCGTTTCGGCATGAAGTTCGTGGAACTGATGGACATCATGAAGGGACACGGATTCCCGGTATTCGACAATGCCGCCTACATCGGCGGTATCTGCGCAGAAGGCGCCGCACACTATACCCGCAAACAGCTGGATGTACTGACCGAATTCGTGAAAAGACCGCAAATCGGTGCCAAAGGTATGGTATACGCGCGCGTAGAGGCAGACGGCAACGTAAAATCAAGTGTCGACAAGTTCTATGCGCAGGAAGTATTGCAGGAGATGAAGGCTGCTTTCAACGCCAAGCCGGGTGACCTGATTCTGATTCTGAGCGGTGACGATGCCATGAAGACCCGCAAGCAACTGAACGAGTTGCGCCTTGAAATGGGTAACCAACTGGGATTACGCGACAAGAACAAGTTCGTCTGCCTTTGGGTGGTTGACTTCCCGATGTTTGAGTGGAGCGATGAAGAAGGCCGCCTGATGGCTATGCACCACCCGTTCACTCATCCGAAAGACGAAGATATTCCTTTGCTGGATACAGACCCGGCAGCTGTCCGTGCAGATGCATACGATATGGTGTGCAACGGTATTGAAGTGGGTGGAGGTTCCATCCGTATCCACGATGCACAGTTGCAGGCCAAAATGTTCGAGATTCTCGGATTCACTCCGGAGAAGGCTCAGGAGCAGTTCGGCTTCCTGATGAATGCCTTCAAATACGGTGCACCTCCTCACGGTGGTCTGGCATACGGTCTGGACCGTTGGGTCAGCATCTTCGCAGGTCTCGACAGTATCCGCGACTGCATTGCATTCCCCAAAAACAACAGTGGACGCGATGTAATGCTGGATGCACCTTCAGTTATTGACCAGAAGCAGCTGGACGAACTGAATCTGATTGTTGAAGTGAAAGAGTAAAAGCAGGTACAGAGTAGGAGAGTGAAAGAGTCTGCACGCATTTTTCGTTTTGCGGTAATCGGCACGCTGAATGCCTTGATTATGGCTGTTACCGTTTGGGTAATGATGGACGAACTGGACATCAACTATATGCTCTCCAATGTAACCGCATATATACTTGCACAGATACACAACTTCATCTGGTGCAAGTACTGGATATTCCCTACAGAAAAAAAGAGCAACACTTGGCGACAAGTGCTGCTCTTTTCCATAGCTTTCGGAATGGCTTACGGAGCGCAATTCCTTTTCCTCATAGGGCTGGTGGAGGGACTGGACTGCAATGAATACCTTGCCCAGTTCCTGGGATTATTCATCTACGGAAGTGTCAATTTCCTGATGAACAAACGGGTGACATTCCGTTAGTTCTCCCCCAGAGATCCCCGTCGTTATCAGTCAAGAAATCGTTTTGTCAATCCGGCATAGGCATCAATTCTGCGGTCGCGCAGGAAAGGCCACCAACGGCGTACATTTTCCGAGCGTTCCAAGTCCACCTCTACAACGATATTTTCCGGCCGTTCGTTTCCTGCTTGGGCCAGGAACTCGCCTTGCGGTCCGGCCACAAAACTATTTCCCCAAAACAAGATACCATTGGTCTGCATGGAAGGATCCGGCTCATGTCCCACACGGTTCACTGAAACAACCGGCAAGCCGTTGGCCACAGCATGTCCACGCTGGGAGATAATCCAAGCATTGAGCTGACGCGCCTTTTCATCATCCGTATCACTGCTTTCCCAACCGATAGCCGTAGGATATATTAGTATTTCAGCTCCCTTCAGCGCCATCAGACGTGCTGCTTCCGGATACCATTGGTCCCAGCACACCAAAACTCCCAATTTGCCCAAAGATGTCTGAATAGGTTCGAAGCCTATATCACCGGGAGTAAAATAGAATTTCTCATAATAGGCGGGGTCATCAGGAATATGCATCTTCCGGTATTTCCCGGCAATGCTGCCGTCACGTTCAAAAACAACCGCTGTGTTATGATACAATCCGGGAGCGCGTTTCTCGAACAGAGAAGTGACCAGCACAATATCGTTGGCAGCAGCCAACTCTGAATAGAATCCCGTAGAAGGACCGGGAATCGGTTCTGCCAAGTCGAACAACTGCGTGTTTTCCGTCTGACAGAAATACAGAGAGTTATGCAGCTCCTGCAAAACAACCAATTGAGCCCCATGCGCCGCACATGCCTCTATACTTTTGGCCAAATTCATTAAATTAGTCCTGAGGTCCTTGGTATTGGCCTGCTGGATAATACCTACTTTTATTTTTCTTGTCATCTTATTCTATGGTTTATTGTTTTACTATGTATAATCGACATTACTTCAACACCCCTACGGGATATTGCATGGTAACACAATGCAAAGAGCCGTGTTGCTTAATCAAAGCACGGCAATCTATCCCGATAATTTCATAACCGGGAAAAGCCTCCCGCAACACTTCCCCCGCGCGGGCATCATTCTCCGGCTGGCGATAGGTGGGGTAAAGCACTGCATCATTCAGAATCAAGAAATTAGCGTAAGTGGCAGGAAGCCGTTCCCCTTCCTCTTCTATCTTATCGGCCATGGGCAAAGCCAGCAAACGGTAAGGTTCCCCCTTCAACGTACGGAAAGTCTTCAGTTGCTCCTCCATGCGATGCAGTTCTTCGTAATGCTCATCATCCGCATCCTTGCATTGTACATAGGCTATCGTGTCGGCAGGGCAGAAACGGGCCAGCGTGTCTATATGACTGTCCGTATCGTCACCTGCCAAATAACCGTGGTCCAGCCAAAGAACACGTTGCAGGTGAAAAACGGAACGAAGATATTCCTCAATTTCCACCCGGTTCATCTGTCCGTTCCGGTTAGGCGAAAGCAGGCATTCGGAGGTGGTGAGCAACGTACCCATGCCGTCACTTTCGATGGAACCGCCTTCAAGGACAAACCCCAAGCGATTTACATACTTTCCTTTCATCACTTCCGACTCCACCGCACGACGCGTAATCAAATTATCCTTATCGGATGCAAACTTCAATCCCCACCCGTTGAACTTAAAGTCGAGCAGAGATACACCGTCAGCATCCAGTAGGGTGATGGCTCCATGGTCGCGTGCCCAAGTATCATTCGTCTCACACTTCAGGAAACGGACATTTTCCATATTCACCCTGCCGAGAATCTGTTTCTTCACCTCATCCGGTTCTGGGGTTACAATCAGCAATGTCTCCCGGGCGGCTATTTCGTGGGCAATGGCTACAAAACATTCCTGCACTTCGTCCAACATATAGGTCCAGTCTGTACCCGCATGGGGCCATGTAAGCTGTATGCCGCTTTGCAAAGCCCATTCGGCAGGCAAGTGGGGAGCACGTGTCTCTACCTGAAAAGTCATATTCTTGCCAAAACGCACCTGACAGTCCTTCTCTGCGGCACCACCCAGCGGCAGTCCTACAAAATATCCCATATTATTTATCTTTTCTAATTCGTTACTTTTTAAGTTAGCAGAGAGAGGGAGAATAAACCTTAGGTTTAGAATTGCCAAACCTCTACTTCAGACTTCTAAACCTCTACTCTATGATTGTAAACCTCTACTCGTCAATTATCACTTATCTTCCTTCGGTTTCCGGTCGAAGAATGGATTCTTGGAGGATGCACTCACCGGAATGGCAAAGACAGTCTTGCATCCTTTCAGCCAATCCAAACGCTGAGCGGCAAGTCCGGCAGAAAACATGACACGGGTATCCACCCTCAAATCGGCAGCCATGGCACAAGCCGAACCTACAGCTATCCCTACATCCACCGTATTCAAAGCACAAGGTACTCCCTCCGGACGACCGGCACAAGTGGGAAAACCGCAGTGTCCGCAATTCAAACCTTGCGTCTGCTCGCGCGTACCTATTATAATTACACATTCAGCCTGCAAAATGTTGTCCGCATCACGGAGAAAGAACTTCATACCGTGCTCTTCAACCATAGCGACCATCTTTTCAGACAGCTTCTTAATGTCTTCACCCGTAACCAGCGCAGCTTCAATCACATCAATACCTTTTCCTTTCGGTGCCGTGCGCGCAGCAGTCAGCATTTGCCTTGCCACGTCAAGCACATGTTCGTGGCGGCAATCCCGTTCATTCTGTATCATAGTCTTTCTTTCCTGAATTAATTAGTGCGTCAAAGATAGCACAAATATTTTTTTGCACTATCTTTGCGATACAGAAAGATTAAAGGAACACCATGCTGCAAATAGAAAATGCCAGTATCGCCTACGGCAACGATATACTTTTCTCGGGTTTCAACCTGCAATTGGAAAGGGGAGAGATAGCCAGTATCTCCGGCCCTTCGGGATGCGGAAAGTCGTCACTGCTGAATGCCATACTTGGATTTACTCCGTTAAAAGAAGGACGCATCGTCTTGAACGGCATTCTGCTGGATAAAGGAAACGTCGACGTTGTCCGTAAGCAGACTGCATGGATTCCACAAGAACTGGCATTGCCGCTGGAATGGGTAAAGGACATGGTACAATTGCCCTTCGGTTTAAAGGCAAACCGGGGTACACCCTTTTCTGAAACCCGTTTATTTGCATGTTTCGAGGATTTGGGTCTGGAACAAGAGTTATATTACAAACGGGTGAACGAAATATCCGGAGGCCAACGCCAACGGATGATGATAGCCGTAGCCTCAATGATTGGCAAACCACTGACCATTGTCGATGAACCGACTTCCGCTCTCGACTCCGGTTCCGCGGAAAAAGTACTCTCTTTCTTCCGCAGGCAGACAGAAAATGGAAGTGCCATACTGACCGTATCCCATGACAAAAGATTCGCCAACGGATGTGACCGACATATAATCATGAAATAACATACACACTATTGGGAACCATAGATATATCATACCTCAGCCTGGGCATCGGATTATTGCTATTATTAATACCGCTGTTTTACATCTGGAAGTTCAAGACCGGACTGTTGCGCGCTACTGTGATAGGTACGGCACGCATGATTGTCCAGTTGTTCTTCATCGGCATATACTTGAACTACCTCTTTTTATGGGATAACCCGTGGATAAACTTTCTATGGGTAATTGTCATGATATTTGTAGCATCGCAGACGGCATTGGCACGAACACAATTGAAGAGGAAGATTCTGCTCCTGCCCATATCCGCAGGTTTCTTATGCAGTGTAGTATGTGTAGGCTTGTACTTTATCGGAATAGTACTGAGAGTGGAAAACGTATTCAGCGCCCGGTATTTCATCCCTATTTTCGGCATACTGATGGGCAACATGCTATCCAGTAACGTCATAGCCCTCAACACCTATTATAGTGGACTGAAACGGGAACAACAGCTTTACCGGTATCTTCTCGGCAATGGTGCTACAAAAGCGGAAGCACAGGCACCTTTCATCCGCCAAGCCATCATCAAATCCTTCAGTCCGCTGATTGCCAATATATCCGTGATGGGGCTGGTTGCTTTTCCGGGAACCATGATTGGCCAGATATTGGGTGGCAGCAGCCCGAATGTGGCCATCAAATATCAGATGATGATTATGGTCATCACCTTTACCGCCTCCATGCTGTCACTGATGATTACAATCTCTCTGGCTTCCCGCAAGTCGTTCGATGCCTACGGCAAGCTACTGCCGGTGATGGTAGAGAAGAAGGGAAAAAAGGAGCATAAATAACTTCAACGGTGGTGGGCATCCAGTTTTCCGGGGAGATAGCGTAGCTGCACATATTGTACGCCCGGTTTCACAAAGCCGCTGTCCAACATCACTTTCTTTACACGGAATTCTTCAAGCCTATACTGCAGGTAACTTTTGATGCGTTGACTTTGCGGCTTGGTATATGCCAGCAGATTAACTTTTCCCAGCGAATCAATCTCTACCCTTGCCTTGACGGTGCGTAGAGAAAGAGGACCGTCTTTTTTCTTAGCCTGATAATCTTTATCCTTGTCTACCCAAAAGATAGCCGTAGCCTTGGGAGTAGTATCTACCGGCTCCTCCATATCCTCAGATACATCTTTACCGGAACAGTTCGTATCCTGACAAGACAATAACGATAAAAGGAAAAGAAACAAAACAAGTAATGTTTTCATAATAAAGGAGATTAATGTGTCCAACTAATCAAACGTACCCGATGAAGCATATATTATCGGATATATAAAATGTTCTTCACCTTCCGTTTGCGGTTGTTCAAACAATTGTTTGTAGATAGGTTCCGGCTCTGTTTCAGAGAAAAAATCTGCATCAGCAGGATAAATACCATAATACCACCAGGGAGTTCCTTCCATATTATAAGGCTCAATACCCTCGATTACAAACTTATATAATCCAACTGTATCACCATCTTTTATAATGCTTGTATAGGTTCCATAATTGGTCCCCATATTATATCTCAATCCTTTTAAAGGAGCATATTCTTCTTCAGTAAACTCGCCTGCTACATATTTTTTTCTTTTGCATGCAAAAGGAATCTCATATTTTCCTCCATCAGGAGAAAGAATAAAAGGATTGGGTCCATCAACCTCTATTGTATATTCATATTCTACTCCGACTTTTGATAACACCTCGACCAGTTCGTATGCAATATTACTGGCATCGGCGGGAGGGTTGAGCAAAGTTGTTTTTTTCACCAATAAGGTGTATTCATACCCCTTGCTATAATCAAACCCGGCAATTCCTAAAAAGTCCAACGCTTCATATTCATTTTTACCTTCCTCCTTTACCAACATACAATCAATGAAATGATCACTTCCCCAAGGCTGGTAAGTGCCAATCTCGGAAGAGACCTTCATTTTAATGTTTTCTACATTGTCTTGTGGAGTATCACTGTTACAAGAGGTCACACCAATTATAATCAAGAGCGATAAAATTCCGAATAGTTTTTTAGTTTTCATAGATTTAGTTTTATAATAATCGCTCGCAAAGATAGTCTTTTTCGTGATAAAACATTTTTCGATAAGAGTTTTTGTTGGAAGAAAACCGTCTATTACTCAAATTTGTTACTGATATTTTATAAAAAGAATAAAAAACATTCTCAATCCATTGCTTTTTACTATATTTGCAACCAAATTTTCTGTTCACAATGAAAATTAAGGAATTAGTAAGCGCCCTTGAACGGTTCGCGCCTCTGCCATTGCAAGACGGATTTGATAATGCCGGCCTGCAAATCGGATTGACAGATGCGGAAGCAACAGGGGCTTTGTTGTGTCTTGACGTTACTGAAGCTGTACTGGATGAAGCCATTGCATTGGGATATAATGTGGTTATATCACATCACCCTCTCATTTTCAAAGGGTATAAATCCATCACGGGCAGGGATTATGTGGAACTTTGTATCTTGAAAGCCATCAAGAATGACATCGTTGTTTATGCTGCGCACACTAACCTGGATAATGCACCGGGAGGAGTGAACTTCAAGATTGCCGAGAAAATCGGTTTGAAGAATGTCCGTATCCTGGAAGCCAAGGAAAATGCGCTGGTAAAGCTGACCACATTTGTACCGACCGCCCAAGCGGAAGACGTGAGGAAAGCCTTGTTCGACGCTGGATGCGGCAATATCGGCAACTATGATTTGTGCAGTTATAACATGGAAGGCGAGGGGACATTCCGAGCCCGGGAAGGTGCCACCCCATACTGTGGAGCGATAGGGGAGCTGCATACCGAACGTGAAGTACGTATTGAGACAATCATACCCGCCTACAAAAAAGCGGCAACTGTCAAGGCACTGCTTGCGGCACATCCATATGAAGAACCGGTCTATGATATTTATCCCTTGCAAAACTCATGGCCACAAGCCGGAGCCGGTGTCATTGGCGAATTGGAAGTACCGGAGACAGAACTTGAATTCCTGAAACGGATAAAGAAAACCTTCGAAGTAGGGTGTCTCAGACATAACAAACTCCTCGGGCGGGAAATACAGACTGTTGCATTATGTGGCGGCGCCGGCGCTTTCCTAATGCCGCTTGCCATCCGCAACCGTGCAGATGTCTTTATCACCGGCGAGATAAAATACCATGACTATTTCGGACATGATACCGATATATTATTGGCTGAAATAGGGCATTATGAAAGTGAGCAATATACGAAAGAAATATTTTATACAATAATCCGGGATTTGTTTCCTCATTTTGAGGTCCAAATGACCAAAGTGAATACAAACCCCATAAAATACATGTAAGTAAAATGGCTAAAGAAGCAAAAAAAGATCCTCAGGAATTAACCGTAGAACAGAAGTTGAAAGCTTTGTTCCAATTGCAGACAATGCTGTCCAAAATCGATGAAATCAAGACGTTGAGAGGTGAACTTCCACTGGAAGTACAGGACTTGGAAGACGAAATAGCCGGTCTGAGTACCCGTATAGACAGAATCAAGGCAGAAGTTGCCGAGTTGAAATCCTCCATTGCAGGAAAGAAAGTTGAAATTGAAACCGCAAAGGCTTCTGTAGCTAAATATAAAGACCAGCAGGACAACGTACGCAACAACCGCGAATATGACTTCTTAAGCAAGGAAATCGAATTCCAGACATTGGAAATCGAACTCTGCGAAAAGCGTATCAAGGAATTTGCCGCACAAGAGGAAGAAAAATCTCAAGAAGTAGCAGAAAGCACTGCTGCTCTGGAAGAAAGACAAAAAGACCTCGACGTAAAGAAGAGCGAACTGGACGAAATCATCTCCGAGACCAAGCAAGAGGAAGAGAAGCTGAGAGACAAAGCCAAAGAACTGGAAACAAAGATTGAACCCCGTCTGCTTCAGTCCTTCAAACGTATCCGTAAGAATTCACGCAATGGACTGGGTATTGTATACGTACAGCGTGATGCTTGCGGTGGTTGCTTCAACAAGATTCCGCCCCAGAGACAATTGGACATCCGCTCACGCAAGAAAATTATCGTTTGCGAATATTGTGGCCGTATCATGATTGACCCGGAATTAGCAGGTATAACTCCCGAACAGAAAGTGGAAGTTGTAAAGGAAAAGCCAGTAAGAGCCAAAAGAAAAATCGTACATATCGGCTCAGATAATTAAAAATAGAACATTTTCTATATATAAAACGGCAATAGTAAAGCACCTATTGCCGTTTTTTTGTTAAATAAGCTCATAAAAACCTGCTATTAGAGAAAAAAGAAGTAGTTTTGTTGCTTGAAAAATTAATAGAATTAAATTAAAAAGCATGAGACTAAACAAATTATTCATACTCTATTCACTTTTCGGAATATTGATGGCATCGTGCATAAAAGATGAAGCACCCAATGCTGAAGCTGATATAACAGGCATCTCTTTTGAAGAAGATGTACTGGCAAGCGCTCGTTTCAATTTAAATCCGTCTTACAATGATAATCTGCAGGCCTACCCCATATTAGTAAAAGTAAAAGAGGGCACTCCTTTAAACAAACTATCCCCCCTGTTTGAGTTGACGCCGGGCGCTACCATTAGTCCGGAAAGTGGTAGTGAACACGATTTCTCTGACGGAAAAAGGGTAAAGTATACCGTAACTTCTGAGAACAAGGCTTGGCAGCGAGTATATTCCATCGGTGTACGCGAACAATCGGTATCAGACATCCCAAATGAATTCCATTTTGAAGACATACGACTTATCAATGGAATTAACCCCAAATACAAATATCAGGAGTTCTATGAAGAACAAGACGGATTGGAACTGACATGGGCCAGTGGAAATGAAGGATTCAACTGGGCAGCCAGTTCATCAGCTACTGAAAATTACCCTACGTCACAATATGACAATGGTAAAAACGGAAAGTGTGCCAAATTAGAAACTCGGCTTACCGGCTCTCTGGGAGCAATGGTAGGTATGCCGATAGCTGCTGGAAATTTGTTTATCGGTGAGTTTGATATGACGAATGCTCTCACCAGCCCATTGAAAGCCACACATTTCGGCACTCCTTTCTGTTATAAGCCCTCACGTCTAAAAGGTTGGTACAAGTACAAAGCCGGTGAACGTTTTTATGAAAACGGTGGATACACCGACCGTAAAGATGTGATGAACATCTATGCAATCTTTTATGAAGGCGAAAGTTACAACGAAGCAGGAGAAGTTACGGAAGTAATATTGGATGGAAATCTGCCAAACCAGAACTATGAACATCCCAGTATGGTAGCTTTAGCTCTAATATCCAATCCCCACGAAACCGATGATTGGGAAGCTTTCGACATTCCTTTTGACTATCAGAGATATGGAAAAGAAATAGATGAAACCAAACTGGCAAAAGGAAAATATAAACTAAGTATCATTTTTGCATCCAGCAAGAACGGTGCAACTTTCGAGGGTGCGCCCGGAAGTACCCTTTTAGTGGATGATGTGGAACTGATTTTCGAATAAGAACCCTGTAGAATTGGAATACAACATGATAAAGAAAATAGTAGCATTTATCGCATTGGCAGTTTACATGCAAACCGCCCTATACGCTCAAGAGAATCAGAATCGTACGCTTATAAACGCTGCCCTGCACGGATGGGAATATGAGATAAGGGCCGGTGTCAGCATCGGTGGTACTTCCCCGCTTCCATTGCCCGTAGAAATACGGAGTATCGATGCCTACAATCCTACTTTAGCTCTTATGCTGGAAGGAAATGCCATCAAGTGGTTAGGAAAAACTAAAAAATGGGGAGTAATAACCGGGGTAAGACTGGAAACCAAAAATATGATTACCAAAGCGACAGTAAAGAACTATGGCATGGAAATCATAGGAAATGACGGTAACCGCTTGAAAGGTAACTGGACGGGAGGAGTAAAAACCAAAGTACGCAATGCCTACATTACTGTCCCCGTACTTGGAGCATATAAAATCAACTCACGATTGCGAGCCAAAGCAGGTGCATATGTATCCTACCTGATGGATGAGGAATTCTCCGGATATGTATATGAAGGTTATCTGCGTGAAGGTAATCCTACCGGAAAGAAAGTCAACTTCTCCGACGGTGCCATTGCCACTTACGACTTTTCGGATGATTTGCGCAAGTTTGCCTGGGGCGTGCAAGCTGGTGTAGACTGGCGTGCCTTCAAACATCTGAGTGTATTTGCCGACCTTACATGGGGATTGAATGATATTTTCAAGAAAGATTTCAATACAATTACCTTTGCCATGTATCCCATCTACTTGAATGTGGGTTTCGGGTATGCCTTCTAAGATACTCGGGTATACCGAGTAAATACTCATAAACAAATAAAGGTTTAGGTTGTTATCAATCCCATAAAAAGATAACCACCTAAACCTTTATTTATGAATATAAAAGCTTGGAGCACCGCGTTGCTCATATTATGCCTATGTCCTGCGGCTATGGCACAGAAAGCCAACCGCTATCTTGAGAAACCACTCCCACAAGGCTGGGGAAAGGATGTCTCCCATGCCATTCCCGGAGATGACAATCTGTTCAGCAGACAGATACCACCCATTGACGACAAGTGGTGGAAAGCCTTCGATGACCCGATGCTGGATTCATTGATTACGGTAGCCTCCACTCAAAACTATTCCGTACTTTCTGCCATGGCCCGTATGGATATGGCTAAATCCAACCTGCGGATAGAACGCGGCAGCTTTTTCCCTTCCATCTCATTGGACGGAGGATGGGCACGGCAGCAAAGCAGCGGCAATGTCAACGCACTTCCGCAATCCATTACCGGTGCATACAGTGCCTCGCTCAACGCCAGTTGGGAGCTGGACGTATTCGGAAGTATCCGCCAACGGGTAAAGGCACAGCGGGAAACCTTCATGGCAAGCAAGGAGGAATATACCTCTGTCATGGTATCCCTCTGTGCCCAGATAGCTTCTGCCTACATCGGACTCCGCGAACTGCAGCAAGAGCTAAGTGTAGTGACCCACAATTGCCATACCCAGGCAGCCGTACTTAACATTACCGAAGTACGCTACAAAACCGGACTGGTGTCCAAACTGGACGTTTCACAAGCCAAATCCGTATATTACAGTACCAAAGCCTCCATCCCACAACTGGAGGCAGGCATCAACCAATACATCACGACGCTCGCAATCTTACTCGGTACTTACCCCCAGCATATCCGCCCCATATTGGAGAAGCCCGGCAAACTGCCCGACTATATGGAACCCATAGGCATCGGTGTTCCTGCCGACCTGCTGCTCCGCCGCCCCGATATACGGCAAGCCGAACGCCAAGTCAACGCGCAGGCGGCAACACTCGGCGCATCTCAAAGTGACTGGCTGCCGCAAGTGTTCCTAAAAGGTTCCATCGGCTATTCCTCCCATGACTTGAAGGACTTGACTAAACGGAACAGTATGACGTTTGAAATTGCTCCAAGCATCAGCTGGACCTTATTCAGCGGTACCAAACTGGTGAATGCCACCCGTCTGGCACGTGCCCAGCTCGATGAATCCATTCACCAGTTCAACCAGACAGTGCTTACCGCCGTGCAGGAAACGGATAATGCCATGAACTCCTATCGCAACTCCATCCAACAGATTGTTGCCATGCGCGAAGTATGCAACCAGGGAGAAGAAACTCTGAAACTCTCCCTCGATTTGTACAAACAAGGACTTACTCCCTTCCAGAACGTACTGGACGCACTACGCTCACTCCTGACATACGAAAATCAGCTGGTGCAGGCACAAGGCAGCTCCTTGCTGCATCTGATAGCCTTATACCAGGCATTGGGAGGTGGATATGAAATGAATCAGAAATAAGAATATAAACTAAACCGAACCGTATATGAAAAATCAAATGTACATCACCCTGCTCATCCTGCCATTGCTGGCAACGGGATGCGGGGGAAGGAAAGAAACGGCACAAACGATGCCCGTTCCCGAGATAAGCGTGGCCCGTCCGACAGTGCAGAACATTACGCTGACGAAAGAATATCCGGGCTACCTGACTTCTGAAAAGACCGTAGACCTGGTAGGCAGAGTCAGCGGAACCTTACAGACCATCGCTTACGCTCCCGGCAGCCGGGTACGCCAGGGACAAGTACTTTTTGTCATCGAACCGACAGTCTATCAAGACAATGTGCGGCAGGCAGAAGCAGAACTCAACACTGCCCGCGCCAACCTGGAATACGCCCAAAACAACTACACACGTATGCAGGAAGCCATGAAAAGCGATGCTGTAAGCCGTATACAAGTGCTGCAAGCACAATCCAACGTGGCAACTTCGCTGGCTGCAGTGAGCAATGCGGAAGCAGCCCTGAACACAGCACGCACCAATCTGAGCTACTGCACCGTCCGTGCTCCCTTCGACGGCACCGTAAGCCGTAACCTGGTGGATGCCGGAGGCTATGTAGGCGGCAGCGTGCAGCCCGTCACATTGGCAACCATCTACAAAGACGACCATTTGTACACCTACTTCAATGTGGCAGACAACCAATGGCTCTCCATGCTGATGCAGCAGGGAGACAGTATCCCCCGGCAAGTGAGTGTCAGCCTGGGTAAAGACGAACTCCTCACTTATCCCGCACAGCTGGACTATCTTTCGCCCAACGTAGACTTGAACACCGGAACTTTGAACATCCGCGCCCGTCTCGACAACCCTAAAGGACTGTTGAAAAGCGGCCTCTACGTCAGCATCACCTTGCCCTACGGAGAGCAACAGCAGGCCATCCTGCTGCCGGACGCCTCCATCGGTACCGACCAGTTGGGGAAATACATATACGTAGTCAACGATTCGAATATAGTGCGCTACCGCCATATAGAAACCGGACAACTGATAGGGGACAGCCTGCGCCAGATAAGGGCAGGCATCACTCCCCGGGAGCGCTACGTCACCAAAGCACTGATGAAGGTAAGGGATGGAATGAAAGTACATCCCATTGACAACTAATATGAATTGATTAATACCAAAGCCTATGTTTTCAAAATTCTTCATAGACCGTCCTATCTTTGCTACCGTATTGGCGCTGCTCATCGTCGTAGCAGGACTGGTCACACTGGGCATCCTGCCCATTGCCCAATATCCGGACATCACACCACCCACCGTGCAGGTCAGTGCCGTATATCCCGGAGCCAATGCGCAGACGGTGGCACAAACCGTCGGCATCCCCATCGAGCAGCAAGTCAACGGAGTGGACGGAATGCTTTACATGTCCTCCAACTCCAGCTCATCGGGCGCTTACTCTCTTACCATTACTTTTGCCGTAGGCACAGACATTGATATGGCTACCGTGCAGGTCCAGAACCGGGTAAGCGTGGCCCAGTCGTCACTGCCTACTCCCGTTGTGGTGCAAGGCGTCACTGTGCAGAAACAGTCATCGAACATCGTGATGTTCCTCACGATGACGTCGGACAGCAAAGACTACGACGGACTTTACCTCAGCAACTATGCCAAGCTGAATCTCGTAGACCAGTTAACACGCGTGCCCGGTGTAGGCGCCGTCAATGTGATGGGAGCAGGGGACTACTCCATGCGTATCTGGCTCGACCCTGCCGCCATGCGCATCCGCTATCTTTCGCCGGCCGATGTATACCAAGCTATCCAATCACAGAATGTGGAGGTCAGCGCAGGTAACGTAGGGCAACCCATCGGCACAGACAATAAAAATGCCTATCAATACAGCCTGACCGTAAAAGGGCGCCTTACCTCACCCGAAGAGTTCGGCAACATTATCCTGCGTACCGAAACCGGAGGGAAGATACTCCGTCTGCGCGACGTGGCGCATATCGACCTGGGCTCGGCCTCTTACAGCGTAGTATCCCAACTGGACGGGAAACCCACCGCTGCCATCGCTATCTATCAGCAACCTGGCAGCAACTCGCTGGACGTTTCCAAAGGAGTAAAGGCAAAAATGCAGGAACTCTCGCAAAATTTCCCTGCAGGCATACAATACAATGTAACCCTGGACACTACGGATGTCATTCATGCTTCCATAGACGAAGTGATGGTGACGTTCCTTGAAACAACCCTGCTGGTAGTTCTCGTCATCTTCCTGTTCCTGCAGAACTGGCGGGCGGTCGTCATTCCCTGCATCACTATTCCGGTATCACTCATCGGCACACTGGCCGTCATGTCCTTGTTCGGCTTCTCCATCAATACGCTGACACTATTCGGACTGATACTTGCCGTGGCCATCGTGGTAGATGATGCCATTGTGGTGGTGGAGAACTCCACGCGTCTGCTGGACACGGGGCGCTACACCTCCCGCCAGGCTGTGACCGAAGCGATGGGAGAGATTACCGGCCCCATTGTCGGGGTAGTGCTGGTGCTGCTTGCCGTATTTATCCCGACAACACTCGTCAGCGGCATATCAGGACAACTGTATAAACAGTTTGCCTTGACCATTGCAGCCAGCACCGTACTTAGCGGATTCAACTCATTGACCCTTACTCCGGCACTCTGTGCCTTGATGCTGCAACCTACCCGGCCTTCCAAAAATCCCCTATATCGGGGGTTCAACCATCTGTACGACAAGACACAAGGAGTCTACGACCGGATAGTGGAGTACCTGCTCCAACGCCCTGTCGCTTCCATCGTTTCATATGCGGTTTTCACATTGATTGCTGTCCTGCTGTTTGTCAAATGGCCGTCCACATTTGTTCCGGAAGAAGATGACGGCTATTTCCTCGCAGTGGTACAGCTTCCCCCTGCATCGAGCCTGGAGCGCACCCAAGCCGTAGGAAAGCAGATAAATAAGATTCTCGATTCTTACCCCGAAATAAAGGACTACATCGGCATATCCGGCTTCTCCGTGATGGGAGGTGGAGAGCAAAGCAATGCGGCCACTTACTTCATCGTACTGAAAAACTGGAATGAACGCAAGGGAAAGGAACATACGGCTGAAGCCGTAGTACAGCGCTTCAATATGGAAGTATATGGCATCCAGGAAGCAGAGATATTTGCCATGGTCCCGCCTGCCATCCCCGGACTGGGAGCTACCGGAGGCCTGCAACTCCAATTGGAAGACCGCCACAACCTCGGCGCCACCGAGATGCAGCGTGCTGTAGAGACCTTGATGGAGCATTACCGCAATTATCCGGCACTGGCATCGGTCAGCAGCCAGTACCAAGCCAATGTACCGCAATATTTTTTGAATATAGACCGCGACAAGGTACAGTTGATGGGTATCCCGCTGAACAGTGTATTCACCGCCTTGGGTTACTATATGGGGGAGGCCTACGTCAACGACTATGTACAGTTCGGACACATCTACCAAGTGAAATTGGGGGCGGGCGACCGTGCCCAGCGTGTCATCGACGATGTTCTGAAATTGAGCGTTCCCAATGCATCGGGAGAAATGGTACCTTTCTCTTCCTTCACCCGGGTGGAAGAGCAGTTAGGCATGGACCAGATAAACAGATATAACATGTACTCCACAGCAGCCGTGACCTGCAATGTGGCTCCGGGCAGTAGTTCGGGAGAGGGTATCCGGCAAATGGAAAGTCTAATCAAAGAGCATCTCGGAGACGAGTTCGGCTATGAATGGACTTCGGTAGCCTATCAGGAGACGCAGGCGGGAACCACGACGACTGTCGTATTCGTCATGGCACTGCTGGTTGCCTTCCTTGTACTCGCCGCACAATACGAAAGCTGGACCAGTCCGGTAGCTGCCGTAATGGGACTTCCGGTTGCACTGCTCGGTGCCATGCTGGGATGCTATGTCATGGGGACTCCGGTCAGCATCTACACACAAATTGGAATCATTCTGCTTGTCGCCTTGTCTGCCAAAAACGGTATTCTGATTGTGGAGTTTGCACGTGACTTTCGTGCACAAGGCAATTCAATCCGCGATGCGGCATTCCAGGCCGGACATATCCGCCTGCGACCTATTCTGATGACATCGCTTGCATTCGTATTCGGGGTTATGCCGCTGCTTTTTGCAACCGGAGCAGGGGCGGGAAGCCGTATTGCACTGGGAGCCGCCGTAGTGTTCGGTATGGCACTGAATACCTTGCTTGCCACGGTCTATATTCCTAATTTCTACGAATTGATGCAGAAGTTGCAGGAGAAGTTCAGTAAGAAACAATAGGGAGGATGAGCTACAAGTTATGGATTATGGGTTATAGGCTATCACACTTATAGCTCATAATCCATAACTCATTTTAGCAACTTGCTGCTAAAAGTTGTATCTTTGCGTGCGAATTGCCTCTTAAAGAAATTGAAGTTATGAAAGCATATTTCATCGCCATACTTACCTTATTCACTTGTATAGCTACCGTCGTCCGGGCGCAGCAAATGTCTGAACTTGAAAACCGGATTGACAGTCTGCTCAATGGCAAGAAAGCCACCGTTGGTATAGCCGTATGGACAGACAAAGGAGACATGCTCCGGTATAACGACCATGTACACTTCCCCTTGCTCAGTGTATTCAAATTCCATGTGGCACTGGCCGTACTGGACAAGATGGATAAGCAAAGCATCAGTCTGGACAGCATTGTTTCCATAAAGGCATCCCAAATGCCGCCCAATACCTACAGCCCCCTGCGGAAGAAGTTTCCCGACCAGGATTTCACGATTACGCTTAGGGAACTGATGCAATACAGCATTTCCCAAAGCGACAACAATGCCTGCGACATCTTGATAGAATATGCAGGAGGCATCAAACATATCAATGACTATATCCACCGGTTGAGTATCGACTCCTTCAACCTCTCGGAAACAGAAGACGGCATGCACTCCAGCTTCGAGGCTGTATACCGCAACTGGAGTACTCCTTCCGCTATGGTCCGACTACTGAGAACGGCTGATGAAAAAGAGTTGTTCTCCAACAAGGAGCTGAAAGACTTCTTGTGGCAGACCATGATAGATACTGAAACCGGTGCCAACAAACTGAAAGGTATGTTGCCAGCCAAAACCGTAGTAGGACACAAGACCGGCTCTTCCGACCGCAATGCCGACGGTATGAAAACTGCAGATAATGATGCCGGCCTCGTTATCCTTCCCGACGGCCGGAAATACTACATTGCCGCCTTCGTCATGGACTCATACGAGACGGATGAGGACAATGCGAACATCATCGCCCGCATATCACGCATGGTATATGATGCGATGAGATGAGAGAGGCAAGGGGGCTATTGGTTGCTCCTCCTATAAGTTTTGATACTCGGGTATATCCTGCAGAAAAGTATAGCTGTTGTGCTCGTAATCTATGCGGCAACAATAATGCTGAAGCCCGTTGCTGACAATCAGATAATCCACTTTCAGCACCATGTTGTAGCGGGTAATCTGGTCGAAAACCTTTTGGGTGATTTCTATTTCAGGCGCCTTGTATTCCACAATCATCCGGGCGGTAAGGTCGCGTCGATAGAGCACTGTATCACAGCGTTTCTTTGTACCGTTCAGCTGTACCTGCACCTCATTTGCCATAAGCGCCTGCGGATACCCCTTGTGAGCAAGAAGAAAGTGGACGAAGTGCTGCCGCACCCATTCTTCAGGGGTCAAGGCGACATAACGACGACGGATTACATCGAAAATAACATTTTTTCCGTTCCTTGCGGCAATTTTAGCATCGAATGCTGGTAGGTTTAACGATAACATTTACTACATTTGTAAGTTAAATAATGGTTCCCGTCTTTTGGGAACACAAATTTAATGAAATCTTATGAAAACAAAAGAAGAAATCGTAGCCAATTGGCTGCCCCGTTACACAAAGCGTAACCTGGAGGATTTTGGAGAGTACATTCTGTTGACCAACTTCAACAAGTACGTAGAGATTTTCGCAGAAAAGTTCAATGTTCCCATTCTCGGTAAAGATGCCAACATGATATCTGCCAGTGCAGAAGGAATGACCATCATTAATTTTGGTATGGGAAGTCCTAATGCCGCCATTATCATGGACTTGCTGAGTGCTATCAAGCCCAAGGCATGTCTGTTTCTGGGTAAGTGCGGCGGTATAGACAAGAAAAATAGAATAGGGGACCTCATCCTTCCCATTGCCGCCATCCGTGGCGAGGGTACCTCCAACGACTACTTCCCACCTGAAGTCCCGTCACTCCCGGCATTTATGCTGCAACGTGCCGTTTCTTCTGCCATCCGCGATTATGCCCGTGACTACTGGACCGGTACCGTATACACCACCAACCGCCGCATTTGGGAACATGACGAGGAATTCAAAGAATATCTGAAGAAAACCCGTGCCATGGCTGTCGATATGGAAACGGCAACCCTATTCAGCTGCGGTTTTGCCAATCATATTCCCACGGGAGCTCTTCTGCTGGTTTCAGACCAACCGATGATTCCGGAAGGTGTAAAAACCGATAAAAGCGACAATCTGGTGACCCAGAATTATGTAAAGGAGCATGTTGAAATCGGCATCGCATCCTTGCGCATGATTATTGATGAAAAGAAAACCGTAAAACACTTGAAGTTCGACTGGTAATCCGTTACGGGACATCCCTCGTATAGCACTTACTTTATTATATGGCAAAACAAGAAACAACCTGTGATGATATTCTAAAAGAGTTGAGAGCCAAGCAATACCGCCCCGTCTACTATCTCATGGGCGAGGAATCGTATTACATAGACCTCATCTCCGACTATATTGTAGACAACGTTCTCACTGACACCGAAAAGGAATTCAACCTGACCGTAGTCTATGGTGCAGATGTCGATATAGCCACTGTCATCAATGCGGCCAAGCGCTATCCGATGATGTCCGAACGCCAGGTCGTAGTCGTAAAGGAAGCGCAGGCCATCCGCAACATGGAGGAGCTTTCATACTACCTGCAAAAACCGTTGAACTCCACCATTCTTGTTCTATGCCACAAACATGGGGTGCTGGACAGAAGAAAGAAGCTGGCGGCCGAAATAGAGAAGGTGGGAGTTCTATTCGAATCCAAGAAGGTGAAGGATGCCCAGTTACCGGCATTCATCACCTCATACATGAAGCGCAAAGGTGTAGACTTGGATCCTAAAGCCACCTCCATGCTTGCCGATTTCGTAGGTACGGACCTCAGCCGCCTTACAGGAGAACTGGAAAAACTGATTATAACTCTTCCAAAAGGTCAGACACGCGTCACCCCCGAACAGATAGAACGTAACATCGGAATCAGTAAGGATTATAATAACTTTGAACTTCGCAGTGCCATTGTAGAAAAAGACATACTAAAGGCCAATAAAATAATAAAATATTTTGAAGAAAATCCGAAAACAAACCCTATCCAGATGACTTTATCTTTACTTTTCGGCTTCTTCTCCAACTTGATGTTGGCTTATTATGCACCCGAAAAGACGGAGCAGGGTATTGCCAGTTTCATAGGATTAAAGACTCCCTGGCAGTCGCGCGAATACCTAAGTGCCATGCGCCGTTACAGCGGAGTAAAGACCATGCAGATAATCGGAGAAATTCGATATGCAGATGCCAAATCCAAAGGAGTAGGAAATTCCTCCCTAAGCGATGGAGATATCCTCCGGGAATTGGTCTTTAAGATTCTACATTAACTTCCATACAGCATACTTTTCCATAAAAAGGGAAAAGCATAAAACAGACTGATTTGATATCATTATGTCATTTTTAGGGGGATTTATCCCCCTTTTTTCTATTTCGGCCCTTAGCATAGACAGTAAAATAGGAGATAATAATCATATTTACAGCAAATTACGTTCATTTATAAGCTCTGAGAATCGTGTTTTTATAACGAATCGACCAATTATACAGAAATAAAGCAAGGATTTAAGTCTTGAAGACTAGAAAATAAATAAAGCATCTTATTTTCTTATTTATGTCACATCTTTTCTCCTTTAGTAAAAAGAAGAGATGGAGCAATTCAGCTTTAAATCGTCATATATGAAATCTGTTACACTTTTCAAGAGTACAATAGTTGTAATACACAACTAGGATAATTGACTATTGTGAATTTAATACATTACATAAATATCTATATGACGGGTGTACTATAACATATGTGATATCATATTTGAAAACACAAATGTAATAAGTAATATTTAATATCGCAAACTGATGGTTTACAAAAATAATAGAGTAGGGGTTAACCCATGTAATTATAATCGATAAATATGTATATATCAATTATATACGATAATTAATCAAATCATTAAATTATATATTATATAAAATGAGCGACAAACAAATGTAATACAGCATTTACCATCAAAAAATAACTATATAATATGCTAATAATTAGACAAATATATTATTTTATTAAACTTACGATAAACACCTATTTTACTCGTAATTTGTATTATAGCATTTGTAATGATGAATATTGTAATAATAACATTTCATCTGTAAACTTTAAAATATCACATTTTTAATTTGCTTTTGTGATGTCGTTTTTTTACTTTTGTAATCCAATAAATAACATGTACAATTGTAATAACACATAAACCATGAGTATAAAAGACAGGTTCAAAATGGTTATGGACCGGGAGAAACTGACAGCAGGAGCTTTTGCCGAGAGTATCGGCGTGGCCCAAGCCACCATTTCTCACATCTTGGGTCCGCGTAACAAATATCCAAGTACGGAAGTCATTCTCCGATTGCATCAACGATACAACGACATAAACTTGGAGTGGCTGCTTACCGGAAAAGGTAATATGAGTAATAATCCGGATTCACCCGAAAACGATGGATTCGACTATCCTTTATTCGCCGAGAATCCGGAAAATCTGTCCAACGGGCCGGAAGAATCTAAAAATCGCAAGGAAATTGCATTAGAGACAGCCCTAAAATCGCCTAAAGAGATTGTAAAACAAGAGATTATCTACAAAGAAAGACCTCCCAGAAAAATCACAGAAATAAGAATTTTCTTTGATGACAATACCTACGAGACTTTCAAACCGGAAAATTAAGGAATGAGAATGGAAATAGACTAACGCCCCGGCATAAAAAAGAAACGGGTTCATTTTATTCTGCACTCGGTTTACACTATCTTTGCACCCGAAAGAAAAACATCCCTCTTTATAGATATGAAAAAGTATATTTTAGATCTGACAGTGACAGAGAACCTCCGCTTGCATGCCAACTACGTGTTGTTGAAGCTGACTTCTCCATCCCCACTTCCGGAAATGCTTCCGGGACAATTTGCAGAGATTCGCGTGGACGGCTCGCCTACCACTTTTTTGCGCCGCCCCATCTCCATCAATTATGTAGATAGACAACGGAACGAGGTCTGGTTCTTAATCCAACTTGTAGGCGACGGAACCAAGCGATTAGGAGAAGCAAAAGCAGGCGATATAATCAATGTAGTGCTTCCGTTGGGAAACTGCTTCACAATGCCTGAAAAGCCCTCAGACAAGCTCTTATTGGTAGGTGGAGGTGTAGGTACAGCTCCTATGTTATATTTAGGCGAACAGCTCGCCAAGAAAGGTTGCAAGCCAACATTCCTGCTGGGTGCCAGAAGTGACAAAGATTTGCTTCAATTGGAACAATTTGCCGCCTATGGCGAGGTGTATACCACCACCGAAGATGGCAGCCACGGAGAGAAGGGATACGTAACACAACACTCCATATTAAATAAGGTGTGCTTTGAGCAGATATATACTTGCGGCCCCAAACCGATGATGATGGCAGTAGCAAAGTATGCCAAAAGTAAAGGCATCAGTTGCGAAGTATCTTTGGAAAATATGATGGCGTGCGGCATAGGCGCTTGTCTATGCTGTGTAGAAAATACCACGGAAGGTCATTTGTGCGTATGTAAAGAAGGTCCGGTTTTTAATATAAACAAACTATTATGGCAGATTTAAGTGTAAATATTGGTGAATTACAAATGAATAATCCGGTGATGACTGCATCCGGAACATTCGGATATGGTGAAGAATTCGCCGATTTCATCGAACTATCGCGAATAGGCGGTATTATTGTAAAGGGAACCACTCTTCACAAACGTGAAGGCAATCCATATCCGCGCATGGCAGAGACTCCTTCGGGTATGTTAAACGCTGTGGGACTGCAAAATAAGGGTGTTCATTACTTTGTTGAACACATCTATCCCCGCATCAAGGACATTCAGACCAACATGATTGTGAATGTTTCGGGTTCTGCCATCGAAGACTATGCCGAAACAGCCGCAATCATTAATGAACTTGACAAAATTCCTGCCATAGAATTGAACATCTCTTGCCCCAACGTGAAGCAAGGAGGAATGGCATTCGGTGTTACCGCCAAGGGCGCCGAAGAAGTGGTGAAAGCCGTGCGCTCAGTTTACAAAAAGACACTTATCGTAAAGCTCTCCCCGAACGTTACCGACATCACTGAAATAGCCCGCGCAGCCGAAAATGGCGGTGCAGACAGTGTTTCCCTCATCAATACCCTGCTGGGAATGGCTATAGACGCGGAACGCAGGCGTCCGATACTCTCCACTGTAACCGGTGGCATGTCCGGTGCGGCCGTGAAACCCATTGCCTTACGTATGGTATGGCAAGTAGCCAAAGCGGTAAAAATCCCCGTCATAGGCTTGGGAGGTATCATGAACTGGAAAGATGCTGTGGAATTCATGCTTGCAGGTGCCTCTGCCATCCAGATTGGTACGGCAAACTTCATTGATCCGGCGGTTACAGTGAAAGTGGTAGAAGGAATAAATGACTATCTTAACAGACACGGTTATCAGTCTGTAAAGGATATTATCGGTGCACTCGAGGTATAAAGAATAACTAGAGATCGCCATTCGCAATATATATTCATAAAAAAGGACATTCATTGACGAATGTCCTTTTTCTTTTTATTTACATCAGTAAACTTACTCTCCCAACAAATCCGGACGCAATCTACGGGTCCTTTCCAACGACTGTTGCAGCTCCCATTCCTTAATCTTGGCCTCATGTCCGGAAAGTAAAATATCCGGAACCTTCCATCCATTGTAATCAGCGGGACGTGTATAGACCGGTGCGGCCAGCAGATTGTCCTGAAAAGAATCTGAAAGTGCAGACTGCTCATCGGAAATCACTCCCGGAATGATACGGATGATGGCATCTGCCATGACAGCCGCCGCCAGTTCTCCGCCAGTCAACACATAGTCGCCGATACTGATTTCCTTGGTGATGAGATGCTCGCGAATCCGGTAATCTATCCCTTTGAAATGCCCGCAGAGAATGATGAGATTCTGGGCAAGGGAAAGAGTATTTGCCATCGGCTGATTGAACTGCTCACCATCGGGGGTCGTAAAGATAACCTCGTCATAATCCCGCTCGGCCTTCAAGGCGTTGATACACCGCTCTATCGGCTCTATCTTCATGACCATTCCGGCAAAGCCGCCAAACGGATAATCGTCTACACGACGGTACTTATCTTCCGTATAATCACGAAGATTATGGATATGTATCTCTGCAAGCCCTTTATTTTGAGCACGTTTCATGATGGAGCAGTTAAAGAATCCCTCAATCATCTCTGGCAAAACTGTGATAATGTCAATGCGCATATAACTTTATTTTAGCTATTTCAAGCTGCAAAAGTACAAATATTCGGGGAGAAACCCGTATTTTTGCGTTCAAACAATCCGAAAACCCTATGACTGTAAAAGAAAAAATAGACCAGCTCCGTGCGGAATTACACCAGCACAACTACAATTATTATGTGCTGAATGCTCCTGAAATATCCGACAAGGAGTTTGACGACCTGATGCGCGAGCTACAAGACTTAGAGAAAGAACATCCTGAATACCAAGATGATAATTCGCCCACGATGCGTGTAGGGAGTGATTTGAATAAGAACTTCACACAAGTGGCACACAAATATCCCATGCTTTCATTGGGAAACACCTATTCCGAAAACGAAGTGACCGACTTTTACGAACGGGTAAAGAAAGCGTTGAATGAGGATTTTGAAATCTGCTGCGAGCTGAAGTATGACGGTACTTCCATCTCGCTGACTTACGAGGATGGCAAACTGGTGCGTGCCGTCACCCGTGGCGATGGCGAAAAGGGCGATGACGTGACGGACAATGTAAAGACAATCCGAACGATTCCACTGGTCCTCCATGGGAATTATCCTAAATCATTCGAAATCAGAGGGGAAATCCTGATGCCCTGGGTGGTTTTCGAAGAACTGAACCGGGAAAAGGAAGCACGTGAGGAACCGCTTTTCGCCAATCCGCGCAACGCTGCTTCCGGTACCTTGAAGTTGCAGAATTCCGCCATCGTAGCATCCAGAAAGCTGGATGCTTATCTCTACTATCTATTGGGAGAGGAATTGCCCTGCGACGGCCATTACGAGAATCTGCAAGCCGCCGCCAGCTGGGGATTTAAAACATCAGAGCACACCAGAAAAGCCCACAGCCTGGAAGAAGTCTTCGAATACATCAATTATTGGGACACGGAGCGTAAGAACCTTCCGGTAGCTACTGATGGTATTGTACTAAAAGTCAACAGCTTGAGACAACAAAAGAATTTGGGATTCACAGCCAAGTCCCCCCGGTGGGCCATCGCATACAAATTCCAGGCAGAACGTGCACTGACACGCTTGAATAGGGTTACCTACCAAGTAGGACGTACCGGCGCAGTCACTCCGGTTGCCAATCTGGACCCCGTACAACTGTCCGGCACCATTGTGAAACGTGCCTCCCTGCACAATGCAGATATTATCGAGGGGCTGGACCTGCATATAGGCGACATGGTGTATGTGGAAAAAGGCGGTGAAATCATCCCCAAAATAACCGGTGTCGATAAGGATGCCCGCAGTATGCTTATCGGTGAAAAAGTGAAGTTCATCACCCATTGTCCCGAATGCGGCAGCAAACTGATACGTTTTGAAGGAGAAGCAGCCCACTATTGCCCCAATGAAACCGCTTGTCCTCCGCAGATTAAAGGGAAAATAGAGCATTTCATCAGCCGCAAAGCCATGAATATAGACGGACTGGGACCTGAAACAGTAGATATGTTCTACCGATTGGGGCTGATAAAGGATACTGCAGATTTATACCAGCTCAAAACCGATGACATCAAGAACCTGGAACGGATGGGCGAAAAATCGGCAGAAAACATAGTCAACGGTATTGCGGCAAGTAAAGAAGTGCCATTCGAAAGAGTGCTCTTTGCACTGGGCATACGCTTCGTGGGAGAAACGGTTGCCAAGAAAATAGCCAAGTCCTTTACGGACATCGAAGAGCTGGAAAACGCAGACCTCGAAAAGCTGAAAAACATCGATGAAATCGGTGAAAAAATAGCGCAGAGCATTATAACCTACTTCTCCAATCCTGTCAACAGAGAGCTGGTGGAACGGCTGAAATCGAACGGTCTGCAACTCCACCGGACAGAAGAAGACCTCAGCGGATACACCGACAAACTGGCGGGCCAGTCCATCGTCATCAGCGGCGTATTCACCCACCACTCACGGGACGAATACAAAGAGATGATTGAAAAGAACGGTGGAAAAAACGTCGGCAGTATCTCCTCCAAAACCAGCTTTATCCTGGCCGGAGAAAATATGGGACCTGCCAAACTGGAGAAAGCGCAGAAACTGGGAGTAAAGATTATGAGCGAAGATGAGTTTTTGGCATTGATATCCTAACAAATTTCCACAAAAAGCTTTTTTATGGCTTATATTTGTAGGGTAAATCGAAAAAATTCGTACTTTTGCGAGTCATTTAATTAGAGATTACTTTATAATACTCATGATACAGACAAGATTGAAAGGAATGGGGGTAGCGCTGATTACTCCATTTAAAGAGGATGAAAGCGTTGATTACGATGCGTTGATGCGTTTGGTAGACTATCAACTTCAAAACAATACCGACTTTTTATGTGTGCTCGGCACCACGGCAGAAACTCCGACTCTGACTGAAGAAGAGAAAAAGAAAATCAAGAAAATGGTCATCGAGCGAGTGAACGGAAGAATTCCTATCCTGCTGGGCGTAGGTGGAAACAACACCCGGGCCATAGTGGAAACACTGAAAAATGACGATTTCACCGGAGTAGATGCCATTCTATCCGTCGTTCCATATTACAACAAGCCATCGCAAGAAGGTATATATCAGCATTATAAGGCCATTTCTGAAGCAACGGATTTGCCGATTGTGCTTTATAATGTCCCCGGTCGTACCGGCGTGAACATGAAGGCAGAAACAACCCTGCGCATTGCACGTGATTTCAAGAATGTGATAGCCGTCAAAGAAGCTTCGGGCGACATCACGCAGATGGACGACATCATCAAAAACAAACCGGCCAATTTCGACGTTATTTCGGGCGATGACGGCATCACCTTCCCTCTGATTACCCTGGGGGCCGTCGGCATTATCTCGGTCATCGGAAACGCGTTCCCACGTGAGTTCAGCCGTATGGTACGTCTGGCACTGCAAGGGGACTATGCCAATGCATTGACCATTCACCACAAATTTGCCGAATTATTCAAGCTTCTGTTTGTAGACGGCAACCCTGCCGGAGTAAAAGCCATGCTGAATGTAATGGGAATGATTGAGAACAAGCTCCGCCTGCCATTGGTGCCGACCAGAATCACTACTTTCGAAGCCATGCGCAAGATTCTGGATGAATTGAACATCAAATGCTAAGGCCTTATACCGCCCCTATAGGATATTAATTTCCAGTATACAACATATTAATATCAGATATGCAAGGAGTTAATTTTGTGGAAACACGGAATTAACTCCTTCTTTTTTTCCTATGTGACTATATTTATCAGTACAATAATCCCAAAACAGTCTACTGATTACGTTATAAAGCAAAAAGACATCTGGTTAAATCGAGAAAAAGACGTCTCTAGCTCAATCAAGACAAGACTATTATTTCAGCTAATCTATTAGTTCACAACACTGAACACTTTGTTTCAGCAGAGAAAAACACTTTGTTTTTATATGATGGAACAAAGTGTTCAGTCAAGGGAAACAAAGTGTTCTCCATAATGAAACAAAGTGTTTAGTTAAGGGAAACAGTTTGTTTCATTATGGAGAACACGCGCCAGTGCCATACAAGGGAAGAACATCAACTATATGCCATTGCTGTAAAAACAAAGAACCTCCGCAAGTTTTCTTGCGGAGGTTCTTTGTGATCGCGACAGGATTCAAACCTGTAACCGGCTGATCCGTAGTCAGCTACTCTATTCAGTTGAGCTACGCGACCCTTAAAAAAATTATGAAAACTTGTGACCGCGACAGGATTCAAACCTGTAACCGGCTGATCCGTAGTCAGCTACTCTATTCAGTTGAGCTACGCGGCCCTTAAAAAAATTATGAAAACTTGTGACCGCGACAGGATTCAAACCTGTAACCGGCTGATCCGTAGTCAGCTACTCTATTCAGTTGAGCTACGCGGCCTCTTTGTTTAACGGGTGCAAAGATACGTACTTTTTCCGAATTAGCAAACGATATACAAACTTTTTTTGAAGAAATTTATTCGACAAAGCGATAATTAAACAACTGCCAGCCGATGGTCATCCCCACATTCCACTCCCTTCTCGGTGAGCTATAATGATTTACATAAGCAGAGATGGCTCCGAAGGGCAAATGACAAATAACAGAAACTTCTCCCATATACTCAAAGCGGGAGAATGCTTTTCCATAATATGCTTTATTCAATGCATTCTTTTTTATCGGAAAAATCGGTGTAAAGCCATAAAATTCTGTCCGGAACTGGAACATGTCGTTCAAAACATATATGGGTTTGATACCGGCAGCCACATACTGGTTGGCACGAAAAGCTTCATTGTACATCAGTTTACTATGCGGAGTCGGTGCAAATTCTCCTGCCTGCATCATGGTTGCCGTATAATTCTCAGAGAAATTTTTCGACGAATACAGTGCTTCTGCCATCCATCCCAGGGTGAACTTCGGCCCCATTGTGTGATATGCCTCTTTCATATAAGAAATTTGCAACCATGATTGCCGTTCTTGCGGAGAAGGACTGTACCCTTCTTGCGGATTCCCCGGTTCAAATCTTTCCCTCCCGGTAAATACCTGGGCTATCAGTTTCTCCAGATAGCCTTTTGTCGCGTATTGCCGCGTATTCAGGGTACTCCCATAGAAACCGATGGAACCTCCCAAAAGTTTGTAGGTACTTCTGTCCGAACGGTCCTTATCGAAATCTATTACGCTGGATTGAAAGTAGTTATCTTCCAGTTGGCCATATCCCAGACTGAACTCCGCACGCTTATTGGCCAAAAACGGCAAGGCAACCATCAACTTCACAAAACGTTCGTCCTTTGAATTGAATGAAGGTTTGTCATTCCTGGAAAACAGCTTGTCCTTCTTGTAGTAATCGAAGGTACTGATTGAAGCAATAAAACGAAAGGACGTAGATATGTGGGTAGGCAAATCAATCTTACCCATCAACTGGGCATTATTATAAATCTTACCCAACTGACCGTCAAAAGTGATTTCCTTGGAATAATAATTCAAGTTCTGATATCCTATTCCCAAATAGATTTGATTTGAGCTCGTGGTAGAGACACTGCCCCCCAGACGCACGGAAAAATTATCCTCCATCTTCACCTTCAAATGCAGCTCATACAAATCGGATTCCGAATCATACACAGCATGAGGAACTATTTCCGAAATCATATTATCTGCCAGCAAACGAAAATACCCGCGCTTCAAGTCTTCATAAGTAAAGACTTCATGCTCTTCATCATGGAACTCTTTTTTGATGTAGGCTTGCTGTTGGGCATTCGCCCCTTCAATAATGATATCCCGAAAACGGAATTGAGGCAGGTTACTCCGGAAGACAAGACGCCTCAAACGCACATTATCAGCATTCACCCTACGATGAACACGGCTTTTGATGGAATCCATCATATTAAGGGTACGATTGTAACCTATATCGTGCAATTCCTGCAGACGGTCAAAATCCAGCAAGTTGACATCATCATATTTGAAGGTCATGACTATACCCAACGAGTCCGGAATGGAGTAATCGGTCTTCTGCATAATCATATTCTCCAATTGGCTCATCAGGTCATTCTCCTTCGGCTTACCGGGATTGGCCGCTACCACACTGCCAATAATGACATCCGGATGAAAATCCTCCCGCATCACATCCGTAGGGAAATTATTGTAAATGCCGCCATCATAAGCAAGCGTACTGTCTATTTCTATCGGTTTGAAGACAAATGGAAAGCTCATGGAAGCACGTACCGCATCTCCCAAATCCCCTTTACTCAATACCAATGGCTTTTTATTGTACACATCGGATGCTATACAGCGAAAAGGAACAAACAGTTTGTTGAAATTACCGCCACATGCAGCCGTAGCACGTGCAAACAATTCCACAAATACCAGGTTCATCTGTATGGGGTTGACCATGCTTGTGGGAAGTATCTGGGGCTTTATATGCAGCGAGTCCCTAAAAGCAAAACGGATATTAAAAAATTCCGGTGAAGGACGATTCTTCTTAAAATAATACTCGTATTTAGGCTCCACTTTGCCCGAATACCAACGCTTAAAGTCGGGAGAGCGCAACAGCGCCTCCATATCGTCCGGGGAATACCCCATAGCATACAGAGAACCGATGATAGCTCCCATAGAGGTTCCGGTTATATAATCAATGGGGATATTATTCTCTTCCAAAGCCCGGATAATGCCTATATGAGTCATGCCTTTTGCTCCACCGCCACTCAGTACAAGCCCCACTTTCTGAGCTTGTAAAATAAAGCCACATAGAAGAAACGAAAAAAACAATAAAACTCTTTTCATAACTATGCTATTCCGAGTAAGATAAATGTTCATTGCCCCAAATATAAACAATAGTTTCTAAAAATGCCGTATTCAACGAAGAAAATCACACCCTAATTGGTGAAAATGAATAAAAAAAGGGTATTGCGACTCCGAAGAATCACAATACCCTTGCATATATTAAATGCAAATTTAAAGGGGCTTATTTTATCAGGTCAATGCTTCTCTTGACAAAGTTGTTCAAAGCTTCACCTTTCAACATACCATTCTGCAGCAGTGCCAAATCTATCAGTTGACGGACAACCTTATTCTTGGCAGCATAATCGGCGAAGATGCCTTCTTTCTGTGTTTTCAGTTCGTCCCACTTCTTATCCAGCTCATTCACTTTATCCTTTTCGGCAGTCGGTATATCCTCATCTTTCTTGCCTTCCTGCTTCTTTTTCAGGTCAGTACGCTGCTTGTTCACTTCATCCATCTCTGCCTGAACCGGAGCAACGGCAGCAGCACATTCCTTATCTTCATCTGCCAGAACTTCTTTTACCAGCTTATGGTCTGAATTCAATACCAGGTTAAACATATCCGGCATTTCGCCATAGAAGCTCATTCCAGCCTGGATATTCGCCATTTCCTTCATACGGCGCATGTACTCGCTCTGAGTTATCATGATAGGAGTGGCATTTTCGCCCAAAGCCTGCGCCGTGATGTTGAACTCCGTCTTATCCATCTTGGGCAACTGGCTCTTGAAGATGGAAGAAAGAACTTCCTGCTTGCCGGCTTCCAACGCTTCGTTCTTCTTGTCTTCCTTGACAATCAGATTATCAATAATATCGCTGTCTACACGAGTGAAGCGAACCTTTTCGAACTTCTGTTCCAACATGCTCACCACCGCAATGTCCAGCTGTCCATCCATCAACAGCACATTGTATCCTTTATTCGTAGCGGCCTCTATGTAGCTGTATTGTTCATCTTTATTGTTGGCATACAGATAAATCAGATTTCCATCCTTATCCGTCTGGTTATCTTTAATCAACGTCTTATACTCTTCGAAAGTATAATATTTGCTGTCTGTATCGGTGAAAAGGGCAAAATCCTTGGCTCTATCATAGAAATCTTCCTGCGTAAGCATTCCGTAGTTGATGAAGATTTTCAAGTCATTCCACTTTTCCTCAAACTGTTTACGGTCATTCTTGAAGATAGACTGCAAACGGTCTGACACCTTCTTCGTGATATATGTAGAAATCTTCTTCACGTTGGCATCGCTCTGCAAATAAGAACGGGAAACGTTCAATGGAATGTCCGGTGAATCGAGCACACCATGCAGCAGGGTCAAGAAGTCGGGAACAATACCTTCTACCGAATCCGTCACATATACCTGGTTGCAATAAAGCTGAATCTTATTCTTGTTCAACTCGATGTTGCTTTTCACTTTGGGGAAGTACAGAATACCGGTAAGGTGGAACGGATAATCCACATTCAGATGAATCCAGAATAAAGGTTCGTCGGACATAGGATAAAGGTCACGGTAGAACTTCTTGTAATCTTCATCTTTCAATTCGCTGGGTTTCAGCGTCCACAACGGGTTGGAGTCATTGATGATATTATCCTCGGCAGTTTCAACCTGCTTGCCGTCTTTCCATTCTTTCTTCTTGCCGAATGCAACCGGAATAGGGAGGAAGCTGCAATACTTCTTCAACAAAGAAGAAATGCGCGCTTCTTCAAGGAACTCCTTGCAGTCATCGTCTATATAGAGAACGATATCCGTACCACGTTCAGCCTTATCAGTGTCTTCAATCGTAAACTCCGGACTGCCATCGCAAGTCCACTTTACAGCCTGGGCGCCTTCCTGATAGGACTTAGTGATGATTTCGACTTTCTTGGCAACCATAAAAGCCGAATAGAACCCCAATCCAAAATGACCGATGATGGCATTGGCATCGTTTTTATATTTCTCAAGGAAGTCATTGGCACCAGAGAAAGCTATCTGGTTAATATACTTGTCTATTTCTTCAGCCGTAAGCCCAATACCATGATCGGACACCGTAATGGTATCTTTTCCCAGCGAAACATGTACGGTTAAATCGCCAACTTCACCCTTGAACTCACCGATAGAGGAGAGTGTTTTCAGCTTCTGTGTAGCATCAACCGCGTTAGAAACCAACTCACGGAGAAAAATTTCATGATCACTATACAAGAATTTTTTAATGACGGGGAAGATATTCTCAGTAGTTACCCCAATATTACCTTTTTGCATACTACATTTATATTTTTTAGATTTATATTTTTAATTATTCCGGCAGATATAGCACAAAAAAAATGCCAGCCCATAAGGACTGACATTTTGACGGTTTTTATAAAGAACTGCTTATGCCTTCTTGATGCTCAGCTCATCTTTTTCTTTGTCTACTGATACATTTACCGTATCACCCGGCTGTAACTCTGCCGCCACTATCAGCTCGGAAAGTCCATCCTCCAAGTGGTTCTGAATGGCACGCTTCAATGGGCGCGCACCAAACTGTACATCGTACCCTTTCGAAGCAAGGAATGTCTTTGCATCATCCTCCACAACCAGCTTGTAACCAATTGCTTCAACCCGTTCGTACAAGCCTTTCAGCTCAATGTCCACAATCTTTGTGATAGCCTCCAAGGAGAGCTGGTCGAAAGTAATGATTTCATCCAAACGATTCAAAAATTCGGGAGCAAAAGTCTTGTTCAGAGCCTTTTGTATCACACTGCGCGAATGTTCATTGTCATCCGTGCGGTTTTGCGCCGCAAAACCTACGCCACGGCCAAACTCCTTCAACTGCCGCGTACCGATATTGGAGGTCATAATGATAACCGTATTCTTGAAATCGATGGTTCTGCCATAATTGTCAGTCAAACGACCTTCATCCAGTACCTGGAGCAAGATGTTGAACACGTCCGGATGGGCTTTCTCAATCTCATCCAGCAAGACAATGGAATACGGCTTGCGACGCACCTTTTCAGTCAACTGGCCGCCTTCCTCATAGCCCACATATCCCGGAGCGGCACCAATCATACGAGATACGGTGTATTTCTCCATATACTCGCTCATATCGATACGTATCAAGGCATCGGCAGAGCCAAACATATATTTTGCCAATTGCTTTGCCAAATGCGTCTTACCCACACCAGTAGGGCCAAGGAACATAAAAGTTCCGATGGGATGGTTCGGGTCTTTCAACCCTACACGGCTACGCAAGATTGCTTTGGTAAGTTTCTCTATCGCAGCATCTTGAGCTATCACCTTCGCCTGTAGTTCTTCCTTCATTCCGGCCAGTTTAAGTCCTTCTGCCTGCGCCATGCGCTGTACGGGTACACCGGACATCATTGAAATAACATTGGCTATTTCCTCTTCACCTACCGTTTGGCGGTCATCCTTCAAACGGGCTTCCCACTCAACCTTCATCTCCTCCAAGCGGACAGAAAGTTCCTTCTCACGGTCGCGGTAGCTGGCAGCCAGCTCAAAATTCTGTGACTTTACAGCTTCAGCCTTCAGGCTACGTGCCTCTTCAATCAGCTTTTCCTGTTCCTCAATTTCTTTCGGAACATTAATATTCGTCAAATGCACACGCGAACCCGCCTCGTCCAAAGCATCAATAGCTTTATCCGGGAAGTTGCGGTCGGTTATATAGCGTGCTGACAACTTGACACATGCTTCCAAGGCTTCATCCGTGTAGCTCACGTTATGATGGTCTTCATACTTCTCCTTGATATTCTTCAATATCTGAAGCGTTTCTTCAGCTGTGGTAGGCTCTACAATCACCTTTTGGAAACGACGTTCCAAAGCACCGTCTTTCTCGATATTCTTTCTGTATTCATCGAGAGTGGTAGCTCCAATACACTGTATTTCACCACGCGCTAAAGCTGGTTTCAGCATATTGGCAGCATCCATGGAACCGGCAGCAGCACCGGCACCTACAATCGTATGGATTTCATCGATGAAAAGGATGACATTCGGATTTTTCTGCAACTCGTTGATGATAGAGCGGATACGTTCCTCAAACTGACCACGGTATTTTGTTCCCGCCACCACAGAGGCCATATCAAGCATCACCACGCGCTTTTCAAACAAAATGCGCGAAACTTTCTTTTGCACAATACGCAATGCCAAACCCTCTACGATGGCAGATTTTCCGACTCCAGGTTCACCGATAAGCACCGGATTGTTCTTCTTACGGCGGCTCAAGATTTGCGCCAGACGTTCAATCTCGCGTTCGCGACCCACAACCGGGTCCAGCTTGCCTTCTTCGGCAGCCCGCGTCATGTCTACGCCGAAATTGTCCAGCACAGGAGTATCATTGGACGGCTTTCTGGATGCAGCCTGTGCAGCCGAAGCCGAACCAGCTCCCCCAGTACGGGAGGAGCGGGACATATTCATATCTTCTTCATCCTCTTCATCATCCTCGGTGAATCCCATTCCCGCATTCGGATTGGTCGATTTCATCGAAAGCTGTTCAAATACAGCCTGATAATCCACCCGGTGTTCTTCCAAAACAGTTGCAGCAAGATTGTCGCCATCTTTCAAGATAGCCAGCAATACATGTTCCGTATCGGCAGTTGCACTTTTCAGCAAACGCGCTTCAAGCATACACATCTTCAATATCTTAGCCGTCATCGGGGACAAGGGCACTTCAGCGTCCGGCAAGAGAGTATCGTCCTCGGCATCCTTTAGGAAACCCTCCAGACGACTTTTTACTCGTTTTAAATCTATATCAAGTTTCAACAATATTTCAATAGCTTTTCCTCCGCCATCACGCAGCATGCCGAGCAGAAGGTGTTCCGGACCAATATAGCGATTTCTCAATCGATTGGCTTCTTCCTTGCTATAAGTAATTATGTCTGAAACTCTTTGTGAAAATTGATTGTTCATATTTTATAATTCTCCTCAATTAAAAAGGTTATCCACGACAAAGATACGCATTTATTAATTCAGCGTATCATATTTAACTGATTTAATAGTATACAAATCCCGTGCCATAAATTTCAAATCTGTTTTTCCACTTTATACCTTATATATTAATAGCAATTTGGTGAGGAAGGGAGGGAGTACTTCCATATTTATGTTGCAGGCAACAAAGTTTATGGAGGAAAACTTTTGTATATCGTAAAAAAGCAGTACTTTAGCGTGGTTTTTCACGAACCCGAAAATGTATAATTAATAATCTTTTTAAATGCTTGAACAAGACAGAATTATAAAGATTAACATCGAGGAGGAAATGAAGTCATCGTACATTGACTACTCTATGTCGGTCATTGTTTCACGTGCCCTTCCGGATGTTAGAGATGGTTTTAAACCCGTTCACCGAAGAATTCTTTTCGGAATGATGGGATTAGGAAATACCTCCGACAAACCTTATAAAAAATCAGCCAGAGTTGTAGGTGAAGTATTAGGTAAATATCACCCTCATGGCGACTCGTCCGTTTACGGAGCTCTTGTACGTATGGCTCAGCCTTGGGCAATGCGTTACATGTTGGTAGATGGACAAGGTAACTACGGTTCAGTAGACGGTGACAGTGCTGCTGCCATGCGTTATACAGAGTGTCGTTTGCGAAAAATTGGTGAAGACATGATGACAGACCTTGAGAAAGAGACTGTTGACATGCAGAACAATTTCGATGACTCTTTGCAAGAGCCTACCGTCATGCCGGCCCGTATTCCGAATCTTTTGGTAAATGGTGCATCTGGTATTGCCGTAGGTATGGCTACCAATATGCCGACCCATAATCTATCTGAGGTTATTGACGCTTGTATTGCATACATTGAAAACAATGACATCGATATAGAAGAGCTGATGACGTATGTCAAAGCTCCTGATTTCCCGACCGGAGGCTATATATACGGTATGAGCGGTGTTCGCGAAGCCTATCTCACGGGACGCGGACGTGTCATAATGCGTGCTAGAGCCGAAATTGAGACTGGTTCGACGCACGATAAAATCGTTGTGACAGAAATTCCCTATGGTGTCAACAAAGCTGAATTGATTAAGAATATAGCCGATCTGGCCAACGAAAAGAAAATTGAAGGTATTGCCAATGCTAATGACGAATCCGACCGTGAAGGTATGCGTATCGTTATTGATGTAAAACGTGATGCAAATGCCAGCATTGTACTCAACAAGCTCTACAAGATGACAATGCTGCAGACATCTTTTGGTGTGAACAATGTTGCATTGGTACATGGCCGTCCACGTCTGTTGAATCTGAAAGATTTGATAAAACACTTCGTTGAGCACAGACACGACGTAGTCATCCGCCGTACTCAGTATGATTTGCGCAAGGCCAAAGAACGTGCACATATTCTGGAAGGATTAATCATTGCATCTGATAATATCGACGAAGTAATCAAGATTATCCGTGCTGCTAAAACCCCGAATGATGCTATATCAGGTTTGATGGAGCGATTCCAACTCAGTGAAATTCAGTCACGTGCCATTGTTGAAATGCGTTTGCGTCAGCTCACAGGATTGATGCAAGACCAGCTGCACGCCGAATATGAGGAAATTCAGAAGCAGATTGCTTATTTGGAAGAAATCCTTGTCAATGACGAACTCTGCCGCAAAGTCATTAAAGATGAACTGATTGAAGTAAAAGAGAAGTATGGTGACGAACGTCGCTCGGAAATTGTCTATTCATCAGAAGAATTCAATCCGGAAGACTTCTATGCAGATGATGAAATGATTATCACCATCTCGCACATGGGATACATCAAACGCACACCGCTGAGCGAATTCCGTGCGCAAAACCGTGGTGGGGTAGGCTCCAAAGGTACCGAAACCCGCGATGCAGACTTTGTAGAGCATATTTATCCTGCAACCATGCATAATACCATGATGTTCTTTACACAGAAAGGTAAGTGTTACTGGCTGAAGGTATACGAAATCCCCGAAGGTACTAAGAATTCGAAAGGTCGTGCCATCCAGAATTTGTTGAATATCGACTCTGACGATGCTGTAAACGCCTATTTGCGCGTGAAGAACCTGAACGACCAAGAATTTATCAACAGCCATTATGTATTGTTCTGTACTAAGAATGGTGTCATTAAGAAAACATTGCTTGAGCAGTATTCACGTCCTCGCCAAAATGGTGTAAATGCTATCACTATCCGTGAAGACGACCGTGTAATCGAAGTGCGTATGACAAACGGCGACAATGAAATCATCATTGCCAACCGTAACGGACGTGCCATTCGTTTCCATGAAAGTGCTGTGCGCGTTATGGGACGTACTGCCACCGGTGTACGTGGTATGACATTGGATGAAGACGGTCAAGACGAAGTAGTAGGTATGATATGCATCAAAGATCCTGAAGCGGAAACAATTATGGTTGTATCGGAACAAGGATATGGCAAACGTTCGGATATTGAAGATTATCGCAAGACCAATCGTGGAGGTAAAGGTGTGAAAACAATGAATATCACCGATAAAACGGGTAAATTAGTAACTATCAAGTCTGTTACAGATGAAAATGACTTGATGATTATTAATAAATCCGGTATTACCATCCGTCTGAAAGTCGCCGATGTTCGTATCATGGGACGTGCTACACAAGGTGTGCGTCTAATCAACCTTGAGAAACGTAATGACGAAATCGGCTCTGTATGTAAAGTCACTTCAGAAAATGAAGAGGAACTTATAGAGGAGGGGGAAGAAAATACCCTTGAAAGCCCTCAGAACGAGGTAAACAATGAAAATGAAGAATAGACATAATATTAATTTAAATTTTCTACAATCATGAAAAGAGTATTATTTTCAATGGTTTTACTACTTGTCGCAAGCTTTACTTTCGCCCAAGAAAAGAACGTAAAAGAGGCTAAAAGTATTGCTAACGGAGTAAATCCTGACTTTGCCAAAGCAGAGGAACTGATAAATCAGGCTTTAACCAATCCCGAAACAAAGGACAATGCCGAAACGTGGGATGTAGCAGGTCTTATCCAAAGAAAAAGAAGTGAGAAAGAAATGGAAAATGCCTATCTGAGAAAACCTTATGACACTCTTCAGGTATATAATAGCGCATTGAACATGTGTAAATTCTACTTCAAATGTGACGAATTGGCACAAATTCCCAATGAAAAGGGCAAAATCAAGAATAAATATAGAAAATCTAATTCTGCTACAATTTTAGCAGAACGCGGTAATCTGATCAATGGCGGTATCCAATTCTTTAATTTGGCCTCACAGAAAGAAGGCGATGCAGCCAATGAAGACAATAAAAAAGCATTAGATTTCTTTGCAACATACATTGATATTGCTATCAACCCGATGTTTGAAAAGGAAAATCTATTACAAACAGATACTGTATTACCCCAAATAGCATATTATGCAAGTTTAGCAGCTGCTAAGATGGAAGATTATCCTAGTATTTTGAAGTATGCTCCTTATGCGCAAGATGATAAAGAAGTTGGGAAATACGCAATGGAATTTATCTCTACTGCATTGAAAGCTGAAGGTGATACTGTTAAATGGATTGCTTCTTTAAAAGAAGGTATCCAGAAATATCCTGAACATTCATTCTTCTTCGGTCACTTGATTGATTATTATAGCAATAACAACAAATATGACGAAGCTATGCAGTTTGCTGATGATATGTTGGCTAAAGATCCTAACAATACATTCTATTTGTATGTAAAAGGCTACCTTTATCACAATATGAAGGACTATGATAAAGCTATTGAATTCTATAAAAAAACTATAGAAGTAGATCCTAATTATGCAGAAGCATACTCTAATTTAGGCTTGATTTACTGCTTACAAGCACAAGATTTCTCAGAAAAAGCAACTACAGATATTAATGATCCGAAGTATAAAGAAGACCAGGCTACTCTGAAGACTTTCTATGAAAAGGCAAAACCTTATTATGAAAAGGCAAGAGAACTGAAACCTGATCAAAAAGATTTGTGGTTAAATGGTCTATATAGAGTGTATTATAATTTGCAAATGGGCCCTGAATTCGAAGAAATTGAAAAGTTGATGTAATACTTTCATAATAATAAAAGCCTAATTAAATTATTAATTAGGCTTTTATTATTGTTATATCATTAAGTAAAGAATGTTATTTCTTAAGTGAGGGAGAGAAGAAATTAAAATTAGATTAAATTATTCCAGCGCCATATTAAACATAATGCTGATATTGGATAGAAACCATATATACCTATATTCAACACCTAATTCGGTCTTCCGTAAATTACCAACAATGGTGTATCAGAATGGAAAATCATCTTTCTGGCAATGCCAGGGTTAAATAAGCGCGAAAATATATTTCTTTTATAAGAAGTTAATGTTATAATATCAATATGATTACTTTTGATATAACTGTCTAAACTACTAAGCAGATTATCGTTCTTTACCACATCATAGTATATTTCCAATTGTGGATATTGTTTTTGAAAATATTCCTTAATACCAGCCAGTTTTATTTCATTCCATGTATTCTGAACATCTGAAAGATGTATCAGAGACACTGAAAACTTAAATGATTTCAGATTATTTATTAGCGAATCAAAAGCTATTAAATCACGTTGATCAAAATTAGTAATGAATGCAATACGCTTAGCTTCAGAAAATTGCTTGAATGGAGTATTTTCAGGAATGGCCAATACCGGTACACGGCTACGTTCAATCACTTCAGCCGTTACACTGCCGATCAAATCAATATCCTTCTGACTTTTACCACGAGTTCCCATTATGATAATGCGTGGCCGATATTCCTTGGTATAGCGGAGTACCTCTTCTTCAGGAATACCTTCACGCAAAACACAAGTATATTTAATATCTGGAAACTCGCCGGAAGCTACCTTCTCTTTTACTTTATCAGATAATGCATTCAAATCAGCATGAACTTTTTGTAAGATACTCCTTACATTCTCCTCATCACTTAGCTGATAGTTAAATACGTCTCCGTATGGCAAAGAAGTTGCATATATAGGAGTAAAATAAACATGTAGCAAAACAACTTCTGCACCTATATTCTGAGCGAAATTGAAACCGAACTCGCAAGCCTTCAAAGAATAATTGGAAAAATCCACTGGAATCAGCACTTTATTACTAACCTTCTCCAGTTTAGGTGACTTCCCCCCCACTACCTCTTCAGATAACCACGCAGAGCTTTCAGTAATTTTCAGAGCATGAGGTAAGTCACTCTCCTTAATACGTACACGTACGCCAGAAGAAACAACCGGTTGTATCTGGTTTACATTGTGAATATAAGTCTCAATACCTTCATTTTCAAGAACATTTTTCAATATTTGAGCTTTCGCGTACGTTAAGATTGCCAAAGTAACTAATTTATCTTCCATATATCATTGATTTTGAGATTAAAACAAACAAGAAATCCCAATTGTTGTCAGCAATTGGGATTCTATCTAACTTTCTCTTCTTAAGCTCGAACAGCTTCTTCAGTCTTACCTGCCATTTCATCTAAAATTTTTAAAGCTCGCTCTAAAACAGTAGTATCATCAATCATAACCAATCCACCATCTGGTCCAGGTTCCAAGTGAATCCCAACACTTTTCCCCTCCTTAAAATTGTGTCCACCGAAAAAATTTCTTACAGTGTCAACATTCAGTCCAAGTTCATCGGCTATTCTATGCATACTACCACTAGGCAATGAGTCTTTAATCTTACGTAATTCATTAAATGTTATTGTTCTCATATTCATAAATTTAATGGTTAATACTCTGTACTTTTTATTATCACGCTATAAACTTAAGGAAAAAAAAGGATAAAACAAACTATTTCTTTATCTTTTTTCAAAAAGAATATTGCCTCTCCAAAAAATAATCATTTTCAAGTATGCAGAATTATAAGTACAGAGAAAAAGCTCCTAAAAATAGACAGAAACAGCTCGTATAAAGCAGAATTATCGGGTTTATACGAGCTGTTTTTAGAATACAGGGAAAATTTAAATACCTTCTATGGCAGAAGCTGGAACCCACCCTACTTTACCATCTTCCAAACGAATTTCTTTCCATTCACGCATAGAGTTGTCTTTTATCTCAACTTTACGTCCCTCATGAAGAATGAACAGACTTGTACCACTTTCACTGGGAGTACTACGCACTGTGACACTAGGTGCCAACACTATAGCTTCGTTACGTTCCATCAGTTCGCCTTTTTGCTGAGCAGCAAACACATTACTCAATATAACAAGAACCAGGAATACTATTCCTGCAATAAATCCCACTTTCTTTCCCGTAATCTGTTTTGAAAAGAAAAAGAGATAGAACGAAACGAGTAATAGTACAAAGAACACAATCCCCAACTTAGCCCATGCGTCTACGCTAAGACAATTAATCAACGATTTAGTCCAAGATACAAAGAAAACCTCAGGAACTGGGATTACCTTATCGATTGTCTTAGAACGTGCTATCTCCAAATTTGCACGAATATCAGCATTACCAGGTTCCAACAACAAGGCACGCTCATAATTCAATATAGCTCTTGCTATATCATCTGCCTTATAATAACTGTTGCCAAGATTATAATAGACCTCTGCAGCCTCTCCCTTCTTTAACAGATTCTCATATATTTGAATGGCAGAAGCATAATCATTCCGTATATAGGCGCTGTCACCTTCAGCCTTTGTCACATTGCTTTCTTGTCTTGCAGCAGAGAATTCCGCATGTGAACCGACGGATGTAGAGTCACTAGCAGTCTGTAATGTATCTACAGATGCAGAATTCTGCCCATAGGCAGTAATTGCCATCACTAGACTAAGAGTAAAAAACAATATTTTATTCATTACCATTTCCTCCTGATTAATGTTTTATCGAGTTTTCCATTTTACTGATAACTTCCAAAGAAGCTGAATATACCTTATCCATAGCCTGGTTATCATCACCCGGAGCAAAGCGGGCAAACTCACAGTTATTCAATGCATCGAGGAATTCCTTTATCAACGCATCATTCACACCATAATTACGAAGTTCCTCTTCGATATTATCCTTAGACAAACGGGATACCGGAATGTTCAGTTTATCACTGATATACCCCCAAAGAGCCTTCAAAACCTCATCATAAAACGCATCTTTCTTATTCTCAGCCAATAATTTACCAGCTTGTTTCATACGTTTCACCGCCACTTTATTGGCTTTCTTGGTACGCATCTTTGCTACATTTGCATTGGCTGCTATTTGCTTACGATAGATGATAAAGAATGTAATGAATGCAATACCCGGTATCAAATAAAGCAACCAATACGTCAACGAACCGAAGAAGAAATCACCTTTGGGAGACAGAGTAACATTATTCTGCTTGATAAAACGAATATCCTCATTCAATACTTTCAACTCTTCCTTGCTTGTAAAGTTTGCAATAGTCTGAGCAGCATTACCTGCTCCCTTTTCCACATGCAATTCATACTCCTCCGTAGTCAACGTTTTATACGAACGGGAATTAATATCAAAATAACTGAACTTTACGGCAGGAATCTCATAAGTTCCAGCATTACGAGGAATTGCCAGATACTCAATGACCTTGCTACCGGAGAGGCCCGAATTTGTCAGACGGAATTTATTGTCCACCTTCGGATCATATACTTCAAAATCCTCGGGGAATTTAACTTCCGGATTAGAGAGCAATTTCAGATTACCAGTACCAGAAATGACAAGTTTGACAGTAACAGCATCATTGGTCTTGACATTTGTACTATTGATAGAAGAAGTTATATTGAACTCTCCCACTCCTCCCGAAAAATCGGCTGGCTTACCTGCCGGCAAGGGCTTTACGTCAATTGTCAGTTGCGGAGTCAAAATTGTCTTTTTAACTTCTACGTAATTGCTTCCTCCATTGAAAAATGCCTCGAACGGATCAGCAACTTGTGTAGCCTTTGCAATGGAAGCATCAAAGCGTGCAGCATCAATTGTCAGCTTACCGGCTTGTTGCGGGAACAACACAAACTGACGATAGATTGTAGACTGATAATTTCTACCTTTATAATGCTCCAATCCCCATCTTCTGTCATTAGGCAATTCTACTTCCTGAGAATGGAATCCTTTGAAGTCAGGCAATTTCACATTATCAAACATACGTAAGTCCACCAAGGTATATATCTTGTATGTCAGCAGCAAAGCCTCTTGTTCATACACCGTCATCTTACTGGCAGTAGCTGTAATAAACAAATCACTATTCGATACAGATGTCCCGGAAGAAGCGCGGCTAGCAGTGCCCTCACTCTGTTTGCCACCATTTCCAGAAGCTCCATTAGCAGCCTGATCTGCCGGAAGAACCCTTACTTGTACAGAATTCGAAACCATTTGGTTACCATCAGCAGTGATAGTGGCTCCTGGAATGGTAAAATCACCTTCTGCAGTCGCCATTAAAATATAAGTGAATGTAATACTGCTGGTTGAAGTCGTCTGCCCATTAATCATCTGCACGCTACTCTGTTGCGAGCGGCTGGGCCCCATCAACACATCAAATCCCTTCATAGAAGGAGCACGAAAATCCCTTACCTTTTGTGTAGTCACCGTATACGACAGTCTGAACTGGTCTCCTACCGCCACAGCGTCAGGAGCAGACGCAGTAAACGATACCTTGCCATCGGCAAAGACATTCATACCGACTGCAATCAGTGCTATCCATAAGAAAACTATTTTTCTCATATATTATTCCTATTATGTTTGTTACCAATCTTTTTCCAGACGACCTCCTTGAAGTACCTGCTGCTTTTTCACTTTATCCTGCACATCCTTCTCGTCTTGCATGACAGAGTTCAATAGCTGTTCTGCATTTTCCTTAGACATCTCATTATCTTTCTTTTCCGGCTGAGAAGGTTGTTGTTGCTGGTCTTGATTCTGTTGCTGGTCTTTCTGCTGATCCTGCAGTTTATCCTGCTCCTTCTGTTGGTCCTGTTTATCCTGATCTTGATTCTGATCCTGGTTCTGTTGCTGGTCTTGCAACTGTTTCTGTGCCAAAGCAAGGTTATAGCGCGTTTCATCATCTTTCGGATTATTACGTAACGACTCCTTATAGGCTTCTACCGCCTTTGCATAATCCTTCTGAGAATGAAAGATGACTCCCATATTATGATAAATCTGTGCTAAGTTCGATTTGTCCTTTTCTATCTTGGTAGCTCCCACATATTGCTCCATCGCTTCCTGCGGCTTGTTCTGCTGGGTCAATGTATTTCCCAGGTTGAACATGGAAACCGTTGACTTCGGGTTTACCTCCAAAGCCTTCCGATAGTTCACTTCTGCATCCACATATACGCTATCCTTAAAAAAACGGTTTCCCTTACGGATATAATCGCGTTCCGCCTTCTGTGCAGAAGCTGAAACTGCCACTAATAGCAGCAAAACTATTCCAATATATTTTTTCTGTAACATACGCATCATTTCTTATTAGAGAATAAATGAATGTTGCGGAACAGAGGATTCTTGCGCTCCAATATCAACATCTCAGCCAGTAACAACAGCAGAATAATCCATGCCACTGCCTGAAACTGTTCATTGAATTCCGTGTACACCTGTGTTTCCACATCTGCCTTTGCCATCTTGTTGATTTCCTGACTAATCGCTTTCTGTGCACCGTTGGTATTGTCTACGCGCACATAAATACCATTTCCCGCCTGAGCAATTTCCTGACACATTTGCTCATTCAAGCGAGTAACGATTACATTACCTTCACGGTCACGACGATAATCATTAGTACCCTCTATTGGAATGGGGGCACCCTCAGGCATACCTACCCCTAATACATTGACCTGGATACCTTTCTCTGCAGCAGCCTTAGCAGCTTCTACGGCACCACCTTCATGGTTTTCACCGTCGGTGATGACAATAACAGTACGTCCCACTCCTTCTTGAGGTGTAAAACTCCGGGCAGCCAGATTTATCGCAGCTCCAATTGCCGTACCTTGCTTGGAAATCAGCGAAGGGTCGATGGACTCCAAAAACATCTTGGCAGAAATATAATCACTCGTAATAGGCAACTGGGTAAATGCGTCACCTGCAAAAACAATCATACCGACCTTGTCATTCTGCATCTTATCTACCAACTGCGCCACCAGCCGTTTTGCCTTCTGCAAGCGGCTTGGCTGTACGTCTTGTGCCAGCATGGAATTGGATATATCCAACGCAATCATCACTTCCACTCCCTGGCGTTTTACCGTCTCCAGTTTGGAACCAAACTGCGGACGTGCCAGCAGTACCGTGAACAACCCGATAGCCGCAAAAACCAACCAAAACTTCACATCCGGACGGTATTTGGAAACATCCGGCATTAGCTGTGCCATCAGTATAGGGTCACCAAATTTACGAATGGCTTTCCTCCTCCGATAATTGGAGTACAAGTAGAAGGCCTCCAATAAAGGCAGCAGCAGCAACAAGTACAAATATGCAGGTTCTTCAAATCGAAACATCTTTTTATTTACAATTTAGCAATTTACAATTTACAATTTGGCTACGCAATGACTGATACACTAAAAGACATTCTCCGTTTTTACGGTATCTTCTTCAATATAGAGTTGCGTAACAGTACCTCCAGTAATACGCACAAGAAAGCAGCCAACGCAAACCAGCGGTACTCTTCCTGGCGCTTGCTGTATTCTTTTACATTCAATTTTGTTTTCTCCAGCTTGTCTATCTCCTCGTACACTTCCTTCAACTTCGAGTTGCTGGTGGCACGGAAATAGTTACCTTCCGTTGTTCCGGCAATCTGTGTCAAAGTCTTTTCATCAATTTCGACGGGCATATTGACATATTGCACTGTTCCGCCTACCGGATAAGGATAAGGAGCCATACCATTGGTTCCTACCCCAATAGTATAAACGCGAATGCCAAAACTCTTGGCTATTTCAGCAGCCGTCAAAGGAGAAATATCACCTTTATTATTGACACCGTCCGTCAGCAGAATAATGACTTTCGACTTTGCCTTGCTATCCTTCAAACGGGTAACGGCATTGGCAATACCCATACCGATTGCCGTTCCGTCTTCAATCAGCCCACACTTCATATCTTTAAGCAAGTTCAACAATACGGCATGGTCTACTGTCAACGGACATTGCGTAAAGCTTTCTCCAGCAAACAAAGTTATACCTATATTGTCATTCGGACGTCCGTTAATAAACTCTGCCGCCACATCCTTCGCCGCTTCCAACCGGTTAGGTTTCAGGTCTTCGGCCAGCATACTGGTAGAAACGTCCATAGCAAGCATGATATCAATACCCTCAATCTCACTGTTCTGCCAGCTATCGGTGGTTTGCGGACGTGCCAAAACAAGAATAATCAGTATCAAGGCAATTATCCGCAATACAAACGGTACATGCAACAAATAGTTCTTATAGCTTTTAGGGGTATGGGCATACACACGGGCATCCGAAATCTGAAGCGTAGCTTCACTATTCTTCCGCTTCATAATATACCATACTATATAAGGTATAAGCAACAGCAGCAAAAATAAATATTCAATATTGGCAAAAACCATATTTATGTACGATTTAACGATTTACAATTCAGCTTCGCTCCAAACATCCTTCATTTTTCACTCATGTATATCCGATTGAAGTCACTTTTCCAGCATTAAGCAAAATAATTATACAACTCCAATCCGATATATATCAATGAACAGGCAAGAGCTACAGCCAACACCACAATACCCGCTCCCAGCAAAATCTTGGTACGCAAAGAACGTTTCTCGATAATGGTAATCTCAGTAGGCTGCGGCTTGGCATTCTCCTCTTCTTTCTCCTTGGTTTCATTAATAAAGTCAATGGCATTAATCAAGTTAGCGTCATTTTCGTTCATCAATGGATTATGCTTGGCAAATTTCACCAAATCAGCAGTCTGGAACAATTCACGCAAATCCGATATTGCTTCCTTATCTTTCATTTCCAGCAACTTATCTATGATTTCCGTAGAAGTCATTTCCAAAGCATTGAAACCAAAACGGTCTTTTATATATGTACGAAGAGCATCGGTCAATTCCGTATAATACTCCTTCGGCTCCCCTTTCTGCCATACCTTCTCATTCTTGATACGTTCTATCTCCTGCATAGCCAACTGATGGGGAGGCAGCTTAGGTTCTACCTTCACCTTACGGATAATAGGCTTATTGTCGAAGAAGCGCATTATCAGATAGACAAGTAATATCCCTATCGGGATAATCAGCGCACCACAAGCCATAAGACCATACCAGTCTTCCCAGGCAAAAGGCGCTTGCATCACTGTTTTGGGACCGAAGAACTGTTCCGGATTCTCCGGGTCTAACGGGACATTCACCGAATATACTTTCAAGGCCAACGCTTTGGAGCGATACTTCTCATTATCCACTGTCACTTCCATAGGCGGCAGATAATAAAGAGCCGAGTCGAAAGAGGTAACTGTATACTCTTGAGTTATCAATGCACGCCGGCCATCATTCAGCAGTTGCGTATCCGGCTTGGCCACATCAATAATTTCAACCCCATTCACCAGCGTATCGGTATATACCGGGAATATGGCACGCTTATCGGCATCCAGAGATACTTGAAGCTTTATCTTTGCCTGCTCTCCAATAAGAATCTGCAAAGAGTCAATCGTAGCATCTACCGTTACCGACTGGGCTACTACCCTTCCCGACCATGCTATCAATAACGCTATCAGAAATAAATATCTTTTCATTTTCCGATTAATTTCGTTTCGCAAACAAATTCATCAATGCCTTGACATAATCCTGGTCGGTACGTACCGACACATTGTCGACATTACTCTTGGTAAACGTTTCATTCAATTCCGCCTGCTTGTTCACCCACCAATCATGATGGGCACGGCGCACGGCACGCGAGGAGGTGTCAATCCACTGCTCATGTCCCGTCTCGGCATCCCTAATCTTCATCAGTCCCACGGGTGGCAATTCTTCCACACGACGGTCGTACACCTGAACGGCAACCAGGTCATGCTTACGATTGGCAATGGTCATGGCGTTCTTGAAACTTTCCTGGTCGATGAAGTCGGACAAGACAAATGCCGTGCAACGGCGTTTCATCACATTCGTCAGATATTCCAATCCCAAACGGATGTTCGTCCTCCGGCTTTCCGCATGAAAATCTATCAGTTCGCGGATGATGTAAAGTATATGCTTACGTCCCTTCTTGGGCGGAATAAACTTCTCAATCCGGTCCGAAAAGAAGATGACACCAATCTTGTCATTATTCTGAATGGCAGAGAATGCCAGTGTAGCGGCAATTTCCGTCACCATATCCTTCTTCATCTGCTTTACCGTACCGAACTCCAAACTACCGGAAACATCTACCAACAACATCACTGTCAATTCGCGCTCCTCCTCAAACACCTTGACGTAAGGCTTGTTGAAGCGGGCGGTCACATTCCAGTCAATGTCGCGTATGTCATCGCCAAACTGATACTCGCGCACCTCGGAGAATGCCATACCTCTACCCTTGAAGGCAGAGTGATACTGCCCGGCAAAGATATTGTTGGACAATCCGCGCGTCTTTATCTCAATCTGACGGACTTTCTTCAAAAGTTCTGTTGTTTCCATTGATTTATTTTAATAATCTCATTTAAGCACACAAGCGCAATTTAGTTTATAACAGAAACTTCCCTATGAAAAGGGGTGAGGTTTTCGGTACTCAACCCTAAGGTTTACGACGCTAAACCTCAGGTATAGGATTGTAAACCTCAAGTTTACGAAAACCTCTATTATGCGTTAGGGCACTTCAACCTTGTTCAGTATCTTGCTGACGATTTCATCAGATGTCATATTGCTGGCTTCCGCCTCGTAAGTCAAGCCGATACGGTGGCGAAGTACGTCGTGTGCCACAGCGCGCACATCCTCCGGAATGACATAACCGCGACGCTTGATGAACGCGTAGCTACGGGCAGCCAAGGCCAAGTTGATGGAAGCACGGGGCGAACCGCCGAAACCAATCATGTCTTTCAGTTCTTTTAAATCATATTTTTCCGGATAACGGGTAGCAAATACAATATCAACAATATATTTTTCTATTTTCTCATCCAGATACACCTGGCGAACCACTTTACGAGCTTCAATAATTTCGTCTGCCTTCAAAATGGGCTTCACTTCAAATTTATCACCATTGATATTCTGACGGATAATCAGTTTCTCCTCTTCCAGCTTCGGATAGTCTATTACGACTTTCAGCATGAAACGGTCCACTTGCGCTTCGGGCAGCGGATAAGTACCTTCCTGCTCGATAGGATTCTGTGTGGCAAGCACCAGGAATGGTTTGGGCAACCCGAAAGTTTCATTGCCGATAGTAACTTGACGTTCCTGCATGGCTTCCAGCAAAGCACTCTGTACTTTGGCCGGAGCACGGTTGATTTCATCAGCCAAAACAAAGTTTGCGAAGACCGGACCTTTTTTTACTTGGAACGTTTCATCCTTCTGGCTGTAAACCATTGTACCTATTACGTCGGCAGGCAACAAGTCAGGCGTAAACTGAATGCGGCTGTATTGCGCATCAATCAACGAAGCAAGCGTCTTGATAGCTAAAGTCTTTGCCAAACCGGGCACACCTTCCAACAACACATGTCCATCGGACAACAAACCAATTAACAACGACTCTACCAGATGCTTTTGTCCTACAATGACCTGGTCCATACCTGTGGTAAGATTGGTAACGAAAGCACTTTGTCTTTCAATCCGCTCATTCAGTTCGCGGATGTCAATTGTTTCAGCCATAAATCAATCTATTTTTTAATGTTTAATTTCTTCATTTATCCGGTTTTGAACCGGCAATTATTTTTTTCGCTCCCAAAAGTACGGGAATAAATTAACCATACCAACTAATTTTTATTAAAAAACTATGCGAAACCTTTTAGATTAAACTACTTTCATAGAGTTTAGTATTTAACAAAAAAGAAGCAGTAATTTTTTACTGCTTCTTGGCTAATTTCGGTATCTTGATAGTGGTACCATAAGGTACATTATCCGGATTCTTGATTACGCCGGGATTATGCTTCACGATATAAGGCCAAAGAGCTTTTGTCCCATAAAAACGAAGCGCTACCCTAGTCAGCGTTTCCCCTTCCTTGATGGTATAAGTGGTTTCTGTTCCCACAATCGTATACCCCACAGAATCCGGTTCAAACGGTGCAACTGTCTTTTTCTGCTCTTTTTTAGGAGCGGGAGACTGTACCTGTACATTTTCCTTTGGAGTTGTTGTAAGCGCAGGAGTTGTTGTAGCAACAGTTTCTGCCACAGTATCTGTCCGGGCAGGAACTACAACATCTTTTGAAACAATGCTGTCTGTCAAGGCAATATTGTCTTGACCGGCAGGGACATCCACCTTTTCAGTAACAGATTCCTTCACATCCGAGTCTGCAACCTCTTCTACAAGAGGCTTTGCAGTAAGTTTGTCAAGCAAGTCCGGATAATACATGAAAGCTACGGCACCACCACACAACAACACTACAAATACAACGATGCCTATAAAATATTTCATAGTCGAAGAATCTGCCGTATCTTTTATCACTGGCTCAGACGGTTCCGGTTCAACAGCAACTATATTTTCAGGCATTGCTTCAGGTTCAGTTTTTTCCGGTTTCTCCTCTTCAACTTCCGGTTCGGGCTCAACTAACGGCTCTTCGACTACAGTTTCCACCAAAGGTTCTTCTATCGTGGCTTCTTCCACTAAGGCAACCTTCTCCTCCACCTCTTGTTCCGGAGTTTTGATTTCAGTATCTTCATCATCTTCACTGTCATTTTCCTGCAGGGTGTCCTCAAGCACCGTAGCGTCATTCAAAACTACAGTTTCAAAATGCGAAAATGGTCTATTGATAATATCTTTCAAAGCCGGTTCCGGTGTAAACGACACTTTTGTATGCCCTTGTATCTCAAACCTTTCCCCCGTATTCACATTAACGCTTTCACGACTCCCGACATCTATCAGCTTGAAAGTCCCCAAACCTCGTATCTTCACATACTTGTCCTTCTCCAAAGACTCCTCAATCAGCTGGAAGAATTCTTTCACAAAACTATCCGCATTCTTCTTGCTCATGCCATGCCTTTCAGCCAGCGTGTCAATCAGGTCTTGTATGTTCAGTTTCTCATTCATAATACGGGAGATTTTTTTAAAAGCCGGTTACTTAAACTTATCCTTTAACAATGTACTCGGCTTATAAGTCAACACCAATTTGGGAGGTACCAGCATACGCTGCTTTGTAGTCGGATTCACAGATATACGCTCTGCCTTCTTTTTCACTTCGAATGTACCGAACCCTTGTATAGAGATAATATTTCCCTCCTCCAACTGCCGTGTCATATCTGCCAGCAATGAAGCAACCAGTTCAGAAGTATCTTTCAATGTGTATCCTAACCTCCGCGACAATTCAGAAGTAAACTCTTTGTTATTCAAAATGTAAGCCTTTAAATTGAACTACGGTGCTATATTAGCAAATCTTCTTCACATATGCAAGAAGATAAGGAAAAATCTTTAAATTATTCGTCCAAAAAGGTCGAAATCATCGGAATTTACTATCTCTACGTGGTAAAAGTTACCTATATGCAACGCTCTGTCTCCACGCTCAATCAAAACCTCAGGATCCACTTCGGGAGAATCAAATTCTGTACGTCCAATATAATATTCGCCTTCCAGCCGGTCAATGATTACTTTCATCTGCCTGCCTACTTTCTCCGCACTCAACTCCCCTGAAATGCCTTGTTGAATAGACATTAACTCATCCAAGCGCGCTTGTTTCACTTCCTGGGGAATAGAATCCTCATATTCAGCAGCGGCATACGTCCCTTCTTCTTCCGAATACGCAAAAGCCCCCATTCTATCGAAACGCACTTTACGGACAAACTCTTTCAGCTCCTCAAAATCGGCTTCAGTTTCTCCTGGATGCCCCACCATCAGTGTAGTACGGAGATGGATACCGGGAACCTCCTCACGGAATTGTTCTATCAGCTTATACGTCTCATCCTTCGTCACATGGCGGCGCATCTTTTGCAGCATATTGTCGCTGATATGTTGCAGGGCAATATCCATATATTTGCATACATTGTCACGCTCGCGCATCACACGGAATAAATCAGTCGGAAAATGTGCCGGATAGGCATAATGCAAGCGTATCCACTCCACTCCGGGAATATCCGAAATCCGCTCAACAAGCTCGGGCAACATTTGCTTCTTATATAAATCTACTCCGTAATAGGTCAACTCCTGGGCTATAACCTGGAATTCCTTTACACCCCGTGCAACCAGATACTTCACCTCGTCAAGTATTTCCTCCATCGGGCGCGACACATGCCGTCCCGTAATGATGGGAATAGCGCAATAAGAACATTTACGGTCACACCCTTCGGATATCTTCAAATAGGCATAATGCTTGGGAGTGGTCAATGTGCGCTCTATGTGCAGCTCGTCATGATAGGCCTTTCCTAAATCCTGCAACAACTCTCTCCAATTGAATTTACCATAGAATTTATCCACCTGGGGAATTTCAACGGCCAATTCCTTCAGATAACGTTCCGAAAGGCAACCCATTACATAAAGCTTCTCCAAGTTTCCTTCCTCCTTGGCCTGCGCAAATTCCAGAATCATATTAATGGATTCCTCCTTGGCGTCACCGATGAAACCGCAAGTATTGATTACGGCAATCTGTCCCTTCGGTCTTTCCGCATCATGTGTCACATGGAATCCCACTTCCTCCAACTGACGCATCAAATGTTCCGAATCCACCAGGTTTTTAGAACATCCTAAAGTGATGATATCTATAGTCTTCCGTTTCATGCATTCTCCCCGAACAGTGAATCAACAAATTCCTTTTTACGGAACACCTGCAAATCTTCCATTCCTTCACCCAATCCAATATATTTAACCGGAATTTTAAACTGGTCTGAAATGCCGATGACTACGCCACCCTTGGCTGTTCCGTCCAACTTTGTAACAGCCATTGCCGTAACCTCCGTTGCCAGAGTGAACTGCTTGGCTTGTTCGAATGCATTCTGCCCGGTTGAGCCATCCAACACAAGCAACACCTCATTCGGAGCATCAGGAACAACCTTCTTCATCACATTCTTGATTTTCGTCAGTTCATTCATCAAACCGACTTTATTATGAAGGCGTCCTGCCGTATCTATAATTACCACATCGGCATTATTGGCAGTTGCGGAACTCAGTGTGTCAAAAGCGACAGAAGCCGGGTCAGCACCCATTTTCTGCTTTACAACAGGTACACCTACCCGTTCACCCCATATCACCAACTGCTCCACAGCAGCAGCACGGAAAGTATCGGCAGCACCCAGATAAACAGACTTTCCGGCTTTCTTGAACTGATAAGCCAGTTTGCCAATCGTAGTAGTCTTCCCTACACCATTGACGCCCACTACCATAATGACGTATGGTTTCTTCGCAATCGGTGCTTCAAAGTCATCCACATCCTCCGAATTATTCTCTGTAAGCAACGCTGCGATTTCATCACGTAAAATATGATTCAGCTCAGTGGCATTCATATATTTGTCGGCTGCTGCACGCTTTTCGATACGTTCAATAATTTTCAGTGTCGTTTCCACGCCCACATCCGAAGTTATCAACACCTCTTCCAGATTATCCAATACTTCATCATCAACTTTTGACTTTCCTGCCACGGCACGCGCAATCTTGCCAAACACACTTTCTTTGGTCTTAGATAATCCTTTATCTAATGTTTCCTTTTTTTCCTTGGAGAAAAAACTAAAAAATCCCATACACTAATTATTTTTATGCAACCTGTTTTCGCATTCCCTGCAAAGATAGTGCAAACCGGATGCAGAATAAAATGAACCCGTTCATTTTTTATGCCGAGGTGCAGCCTATCTTCGCATTTTCAGCAAAGATATAACAAAACTGACGAATATTAAAAACTTCGTCCTCTTTTTAAAAAGAAATCCCCTTACCGGAAATACCGACAAGAGGATTTTTATAAGTCATCAGCGCTTTACAGCCACTGTATTTATCTTATTTCTTAAAGAAGTTCTGAACATCTTCATTACGGACCATCTGTTCATCAAAGATGTAAGCACCAGTCTTAGGAGACTTCACCATTTTGATAACCTTTGTATAAGAACGTCCTTCTTTGCTTCCTTCGTGCAAGGTTGCTACCGCTTTCTTTGCCATAAGTTATAGATTTATTATTTAATTTCTTTATGTACTGTCACTCTCTTCAGAATCGGGTTGTATTTCTTCAACTCCAATCTCTCTGTGGTATTCTTTCTGTTCTTCGTCGTAATATAACGAGAAGTACCCGGCATACCGCTATCCTTGTGTTCTGTGCATTCCAGAATCACCTGTACTCTGTTACCTTTTGCTTTCTTTGCCATAATCAGTATTCTCCTCTACTTTAGCCAATAACTTTAATGCTTTTCCAATCACAATAACCTTTAGCTACCGCATCTTTCAAAGCAGCGTCCAGTCCTTTCTTATTAATAATGCGCAAACCATTAGCGCAAATGCTAAGGCTGATCCAGCAATCCTGCTCTACATAGTAGAACTTCTTGTTAAACAAGTTCAAATCAAAGGTTCTCTTTGTTCTTCTCTTTGAGTGTGAAACATTGTTGCCAATCATGGCCTTCTTTCCGGTAATTTGACAAATCTTTGACATTTCTATCTTAATTTTATAGTTTTCTTTTTTGCCTATTTCAAACAGAGCGCAAAGTAAGCACTTTTATCGTTACCAAACAAGTTTTTCTTAAAATAATTCACTGTATGATAGCATTTTTTCCTCATTTCAGCTTCTCACAAAGCAACAAAAGGGCATTTTGAATTGCTTTTTCCACATTTCCCTTTCTTCCCTCGTCTCCCTCCTGCTTCATGGTAACGATTTCATTTTTATAGGCAGCAGCTATCCACACCGTACCCACCGGTTTTTCCGGAGTCCCACCTCCAGGACCTGCAATACCGGAAGTAGCCACTGCACAATCTGTTTTCAGCGTTTTCATCGCACCTTTCACCATTTCTGTAACAGTTTCGCGGCTTACTGCTCCATGTTTTTCCAAAGTTTCGGCAGATACATGCAGCAAAGACATCTTTATTTCATTGGAATACGCCACTATACTACCATTAAAGTATTCCGAACTGCCGGGAACGGAAGTAATCAGAGCGGCAATCCCTCCACCCGTACAACTTTCTGCGGTGGAAAGGGACAATTTCTTTGCTTTCAGCAGTTCTCCTACCTTTTCTTCCAACTTCATACCTTATTATATATTATCCTAAAGTTACGCGTGAATAAGCAGGTGCTTCCATCGGACAAAAATCCTTATCCATATACTTGAAGTATCCGGTAATGGCAATCATGGCAGCGTTATCCGTCGTGTAGCTGAACTTCGGAATAAATATTTTCCAACCATACTTCCCGGCATGCTCACGGAAAGCATTACGCAATCCATTATTGGCAGAAACGCCTCCTGCAACAGCCACTTCCTTTATTTTATATTGTTTGGCAGCTTTGCGCAACTTATCCATCAAGATATCTACAACGATAGCTTCCAGTGATGCCGCCAAATCCATCTTGTGATGTTCGATGAAATCGGGGTCGTCCTTCATCCAGTCGCGCAGAGAGTAAAGAAACGAGGTCTTAAGTCCGCTGAAACTATAATCCAACCCTGGAATATGCGGTTTGCTGAACGAGAAGGCTTTAGGATTACCTTGCCGAGCCAGTTTGTCAATAATCGGACCACCCGGATATCCCAATCCCATTACCTTCGAGCATTTGTCAATGGCTTCACCGGCGGCATCATCAATGGTCTGCCCCAAAATTTCCATATCGTTATAGGCTTTCACCAAGATAATCTGTGAGTTTCCACCGGAAACCAGCAAGCAGAGGAAAGGAAATTCCGGCTGCACATTATCTTCACCTTCTGCTTTAATGAAATGAGCTAACACATGACCAGTCAAATGATTAACATCAATCATAGGAATACCTAATGAACGGGCAAACCCTTTGGCGAAAGATACCCCCACCAACAACGACCCCATCAATCCCGGTCCACGCGTAAAGGCCACAGCACTCAATTCCTCTTTGGTTACTCCGGCGCGTTTCAATGCCTCATGCACTACCGGAACTATATTTTGTTGGTGCGCGCGGGAAGCCAGTTCAGGCACTACCCCGCCGTATGCTTCATGCACAGCTTGGCTGGCCACCACATTCGAAAGCAGATAACCATCTTTGATGACAGCTGCAGAAGTGTCATCACAAGAAGATTCTATTCCCAAGATTATTGTACTCATAATGTTTATTTACGTTTAAACGCTGCAAAAGTAGTGATAAAAGTACGATTCATAACGTATTATTTCATATTTTTGTTGGCTGATTATAAAAATTAACCGCCTATCAGAAAGCTAAAAAAAACAGTACGCTGGGTACTCGGTATTGTATTGGGATTGTATATCGGTACCATATTGTTGCTGAACATTCCATCCGTTCAGCGACAAATGTCTGTATTTGTTGCCAATGAACTGGCTTCCATACTGGACAGCAAGATTTCCATTGGGCGAATAAACATAGGATTGCTGAACCGCATCATCATCGACGACCTGCTCCTGGACGACCAGTCTAGCAAGGAAATGCTGAAGGTGACCCGTCTTTCTGCCAAATTCGATATTCTCCCCCTATTCAGCGGCAAAATATCCATCAGTAACATACAATTGTTCGGCTTTAACATCAATCTGAACAAGCAGACTCCCAAGGATAAACCTAATTTTCAGTTTGTACTCGACGCATTCGCATCCAAAGATACGGTTCAAAAGAAAAACAACCTGGATCTCCGTATCAATTCCTTACTGATACGCCGCGGAAAGGTTTCATATGATGTGCTGTCCGAGAAAGAGACTCCGGGAAAGTTCAATCCACAGCATCTCCGCTTGCGTAACATTATTGCAAACATCTCCCTAAAAGCATTGCAAAATGATTCTATCAATGCTGCCATCAAGCGTCTGAGCATCGAAGAAGAACATTCCGGATTTGAATTGAAGAAACTAAGCCTAAAGGTTATCGGCAATGACCAACGGATGAAAATCGAAAATTTCGCCATCGACCTCCCCAACACCTCTTTGGCAATGGATACTATACACATGGATTATGACAGTCTGGGGGCATTTGACAATCTTGCCCAAGATGTCCGTTTCTCATTCCATTTGCTGCCCTCTCAAATCGCCTTGCAGGATTTATCGGCTTTTGTTCCGGCTTTTGGTTCTTTCAAGGAAAAATTGCAAGTAGAGGTACAGACGGACGGCACTGTCAATCAACTGAATTGCCCGCACCTTTCCGTCTCTGTCGGAAATCATTTTTATCTGAGGGGAGACGTATCACTACAAGACCTTTCCCATCCGGAAAATGCTTATATATTCGGCAATTTGTCCAATTTGTACGCAGACCCGGAAGGAATTGCCTTCTTTGTCCGGAATTTCAGCAAGAACTATAATGGAGTACCTCCCGTCCTGCAACACTTAGGAACGGTTTCCTTCCGTGGAGAAGTATCGGGCTACTTCACAGACCTCGTAACTTACGGACAAGTACGCACTGACATCGGAACCATCCAAACTGACGTAAAACTAAGTTCTAACAAAGATAAAGGTTATTTTGCCTATTCCGGTGCAGTGAAAACCAAAGAGTTTGAGCTGGGCAAGATGCTGGGTAACAAAAAACTGGGTAAAGTAACTTTCAATCTGGATGTCAACAGCAGCCATTACGAAAACCAATACCCATCCGTACTGCTGAAAGGGCTGGTTGCCTCCATTGATTACAGCGACTACAATTACGAAAATATCACCCTGGATGGAGAATACAAGCAGGGAGGCTTCACGGGAAAAGTCGCCTTGGATGACACCAATGGTTCTGTTATTTTGAACGGTACCATCAATACCGCCAGTCGGGTACCGACTTTCAACTTTCAGGCAAGCATCGACAAATTTCGTCCTCATGCCCTACATCTGACACCCAACTATGAAGATACGGAAATATCAGTCAAAGTCAAGGCTGACTTCACCGGCGGTTCCATTGACGAGATGAACGGTGAAATCAACGTTGACAGCTTACTGTTCGCAGCTCCGGAAACACAATACTTCCTGGACAATCTGAAGATATCCGCCATCAGAGAAAGCGAAGACCAGAAACGGCTGACCATCCAATCCAACTTTCTCCAAGGTCGCATAGAAGGCGATTATTCTTATCGTACCCTGCCTGCCAGTGTACTGAATATCATGCGTCGTTATATCCCCGCCTTGATTCTGCCAGACAAGAAACCCATAGAGACGGAGAACAATTTCCATTTCGACATGCACATTTACAATACGGAACTACTCTCCACCGTCTTTCAGATTCCGGTAAAAGTATATACCCATTCCACCATTAAAGGATACTTCAATGACAAGGCACAGCGACTCCGTGTAGAAGGCTATTTTCCCCGTCTCCGCTATGAAAACAAATTCATCGAATCCGGAATGTTCCTTTGCGAGAATCCCGGTGACCAGTTCCATACACGCCTACGCTTCAGCAACCGCAAATCAAGCGGCGCTGTCAATATAGCTTTAGAAGCGCAAGCCCAGAACAACAGCATACAGACCACGCTGAACTGGGGTAACAGCAGCACTGTAACCTACAGCGGGAAACTCGCCGCCGTCGCCCACTTCATCCGTGAACAGAAAGAAGCGAATGAAAACAAGAGGAAACTTCCCCCCTTAAAAACCGTCATTGATGTCCAGCCCACCAACGTGATACTGAACGATACGCTATGGGATATACATCCCTCCCAAGTGGTACTCGACTCCGGCAAAGTGTATGTCAATGATTTCTACTTCAGCCATAAAGACCGGCACTTGCGTATCAATGGTATCGTTTCACCACAACCCGAAGATACAGTACGTCTGGATTTGAAGGAAATCAACATCGGTTATGTGTTCGACATTGCAGACCTCGGAGTCAATTTCAAAGGAGAAGCCACTGGTCCGGCTTTCGCCAGCGGAGTACTGGAAACCCCCGTCATGAGCACCGACTTGTTTATCCGCAATCTCGGATTGAACGAAGGCTTGCTGGGTGATGCCAACATACACGGAGAATGGCACCACGACGTGAAGGGCATCTATCTGGATGCCCATATCCGGGAGAAAGATATCGCCAAAAGCCATGTGTATGGCTATGTCTATCCCTTGAAGCCCACCAGTTCATTGGATCTCCAAATTGAAGCGGGCGGTACCAACTTGAAGTTTATACATCATTATATGAGCAGCATCACGCCCGAATTCAACGGACGTGCCACCGGCCATGTACATTTCTATGGCAAATTCAAGGCTCTCACCATGGAAGGGCGTGTATTCGGCGATGCTTCCATGAAGGTAGACGTGCTCAACACCACTTTCTCCGTCAAAGACAGCATCTACATCGAGCCCGGCGGGTTGACCTTCCGCAACAACCGCATTTTCGACACGCAAGGGCATCAAGGCAGCATGAGCGGCTATCTGCACTATCAGCATTTCAAGAACCTGGAGTACCGTTTCAATTTCAATGTCAACGACATGCTGGTGATGAATACCAAAGAATCACCGGACTATCCCTTCTACGGCACCGTCTACGGTACGGGGAATGCCACTATTGCCGGTAATGCCCAAGATGGCGTTAACATTGACGTTGCAATGACTACCAATCGTAACACCACCTTTACCTATATAAAGGATAACGTATCTACAGCAGTCAGCAACCAGTTCATCAAGTTTGTGGACAAGACGCCACGCCGTGCCGTACAAGACTCTGTTCGCCTTTCCGACTACGAGATTGCCCAAAAGGAAATCGAGGAAGAGAAAGAGAGCGACACTGACATCCGGCTGAATCTCTTGGTAGACGCCACCTCCGACGCTACCATGAAGATTATCATGGACCCTATCGCCGGCGACTATATCAGTGGACGGGGAACCGGAAATATCCGTACTGAGTTCTTCAATAAAGGAGATGTAAAAATGTTCGGCAGTTACCGGATAAACCAGGGAGTCTATAAATTCAGTCTGCAGGAGGTTATCCGAAAGGACTTTATTATCAGGGATGGAAGTACCATTACATTCAACGGTTCGCCGCTGGATGCCACTCTGGACATAAAAGCAGGCTATACGGTCAACTCAGCATCCTTAAATGACCTAATGCCCAACGAGGCAACCTCCGGCTACATCAGCCAAACAAATGTAAAAGTGAACTGTATGATGGACCTTACCGGACAATTGACTTCACCCGATGTAAAATTCGACATCGAGCTGCCCAACGAACGCGATGAAGTGCAGGCCATTGTCCGTAACTATATTCCTACTGACGAGCAAATGAACATGCAGATACTCTATCTGTTGGCTATCGGCAAGTTCTATACCCCGGAAAACTTGGGAGCCACCCAGAATTCGAATATGATGTCCAGTGTTGTTTCATCCACCCTTTCCGGACAGTTGAATAACGCTTTATCAAACATTCTCGATGTCAATAACTGGAACTTCGGCACCAATTTCAGTACCGGTGAAAGAGGCTGGACAGACATGGAGTTCGAGACCATGCTTTCGGGACAATTATTGAATAACCGACTACTTATCAATGGTAATTTTGGCTATCGTGACAATCCGATGGCAAATACCAATTTTGTGGGAGACTTTGAAGCGGAATGGCTCGTCAACCGTTCCGGAGACATCCGCCTGAAAGCGTACAACGAAACGAACGACCGCTACTACACCCGGACAAATCTGACAACACAAGGTATTGGCATTATCTTCAAAAAGGATTTCAACAAATGGAGTGAGCTCCTTTTCTGGAACAGATGGAAACTCAACCGGCTGAGAAAGGAACAAGAAATAAAACAAGATACTCTATCCACTGATAAAATAAACACAGAACAGCAGATGCCTGAGGCACAATCAAAACGGAAAAGGGAGCAAAAGTAAAATTGACGTTCTTACTGTCCACATTGAAGGTTTTAGAATAAGTAAATAGGCTCAAATACAGTATTTAACATGGCTACACCCTTTGTACCTAAAGGTGTAGCCATCACTCTACGATGGTATAGGCATTCAAGGCAAAGGGTGTAGCCATAAAAATACATCAGAAAGGTAATGGCCCGTCCGACCCCACACCTCCAAACGGGTTGTCCGTCTGTGGCGGAAAATCAGCAGCCGATGGAGGTGGCGGTGTTGCCGTACTTCCGATAGGCGCATTCATACGTGAACCGAATGTAGCTCCTCCACCCTCCGTCGGAGGTGGGATAACCATATCATCCTCCGGATTCTGGAAACGGGTGTACTGTCCGATAAATCTCAGACGCACATCCCCCACAGCACCGTTACGGTGCTTTGCTATGATGATTTCCGCCATACCGCGCAAGTCACTGCCATCGGCAGAAGTATAAATCTTGTAATATTCGGGACGGTGAATGAAGCACACCATATCGGCATCCTGCTCGATGGCACCGGATTCACGAAGGTCACTCAACTGGGGACGCTTGCCTTCCTCGCCTTCACGGTTCTCCACACCACGGTTCAACTGCGACAGAGCGATGATAGGAATGTTCAGCTCCTTGGCCAAACCTTTCAATGAACGCGAAATGGTACTAACTTCTTCCTGACGGCTACCGAAAGACATTCCGCTTGCATTCATCAGCTGAAGGTAGTCGATGATGATAATCTTCACTCCGTGCTCACGTACCAGACGCCGTGCCTTCGTACGGAGTTCGAATACCGACAAAGAAGGCGTATCATCCACATAAAGCGGAGCATCCAGCAAGTCACGCAGTTTGTAATCCAACTGCTGCCATTCATAGTCCGCCAACTGGCCACTCTTGATTTTCTCACTCGGAATCTCGCACACATTGGAAATCAGACGGTTCACCAGCTGCACGTTACTCATTTCAAGCGAGAACAGCGCTACGGGATTACGGAAATTCACGGCAATGTTCTTCGCCATGGAAAGCACGAATGCCGTTTTACCCATGGCAGGACGGGCTGCAATAATGATGAGGTCGGACTTCTGCCATCCGGAAGTCATCTTGTCCAGCTTGGTATAACCACTTTCCAAACCACTCAAACCATCGGTACGGGCAGCAGCTTTCTGAATCAAATCATAGGCTTCGGCAATGACAGGATTAATCTGCGTATAATCCTTCTTCATGTTCTGCTGGGAAATCTCGAACAGCTTTCCTTCGGCCTCCTGCATCAAATCGTCCACGTCCAGCGTCTCGTCGAAAGCCTTGCTCTGGATATTGCTGGTAAAAGTTATCAGTTCACGTGCCAATGCTTTCTGTGCAATGATACGGGCATGATATTCGATGTGCGCAGAAGATGCCACCTTACTGCTGAGTTGGGTAATATAGAACGGTCCGCCCACTTCCTCCAGTTCTCCCCGCTTGGAAAGTTGCTCCTTCACGGTGAGGATATCGACCGGCTTCTGATTCACGGCCAAATCGGTAATAGCGGAATATATCAACTGATGTCTATGCTCATAGAATGACTCCGGACGAAGAATTTCACTTACCAGCGAATAAGCGTCCTTCTCAATCATCAAGGCTCCCAAGACAGCTTCTTCCAGCTCCGGCGCTTGCGGCTGGATACGTCCGTAGTCTGTTACGGGCTGTGGTGCCTTTCCTTTCGGAGTACGGGATGTTCTTCTTTGTTCTGCCACTTTAAGAATTAAAAATTGAAAATTAAAAATTAAATGAATTTCCCTTTTAGAAAGGGAAAGCAAAGATAGTGCAAACCGAATACATAACTTTCATGCTTGCATGAAAAAGTTATGTTGAGGTGCAGCCTATCTTCGCTCGTATGGCAAAGATAAGCGAATTTATTTATAAGCAGTAAATAAATCATTGTTAAGTTTTCAATCTACTATGAACAGAAATCACTAACTTTGTCTTCGGAAGCTGCACTCCAATAGCTTCTCCTTTTAATTTTAAATTATTAATTCTTAATTTTCAACGCCATGCTGACTTTTCCAAATGCCAAAATAAACCTGGGACTGAATATCACAGAAAAGCGTCCGGACGGATACCATAATCTGGAAACCATTTTCTATCCGGTTCCCATAGAAGATGCTTTGGAAATCAATATCTTGAACGAAGGAAACGGAAAGTTCCGTCTGCATCAAGCAGGTCTGGAAATTGAGGGAGAAGCAGAGAGTAACCTGGTAGTGAAAGCCTACAAGTTACTGGATGACCGGTTCAACCTTCCTCCGGTAGATATTCATCTCTTCAAGCATATTCCCTCGGGAGCCGGACTGGGTGGCGGTTCGGCCGATGCAGCCTTCATGCTGAAGCTTCTGAATAATAAGTTTGAACTCGGACTGCCGGATGACACTCTGGAAGAGTATGCCGCCAAGCTGGGTGCCGATTGTGCCTTCTTCATCAAAAACCGTCCGACTTACGCAGAAGGTATCGGAAACATATTTTCTCCCCTTCCCCTCTCACTGAAAGGATATCGGATATGGTTGGTGAAGCCGGACATTTTCGTCTCTACACGGGATGCCTTTGCAAAAATAAAACCGCATCATCCGGAAATGTCCCTGAAAGAAATTGCCCAACTTCCCGTAGAAGAATGGAACGGACGAATGGTCAATGACTTTGAAGAAAGCGTATTCCCCCAATTCCCGGCTATTGGAGAAATCAAGGAAGAGATGTACCGGCAAGGAGCTGTATATGCCTCCATGAGTGGTTCGGGGTCATCTGTTTACGGATTATTCAAGGAAGATGCCGTATTACCGGAAGTGGATTTCGGAGAAAAAACTTTTGTATACAAAGGCCAGTTCACTGATATTTAAAAATGCATCAACCAATATACTGATTTCCGGAAACAAAAATACAACAAGGTTGTTCTTACAGAAAACTCAAAACAACCTTGATTATGAAAAAGTTCAAATTCTGTATTCTGGCAGGACTACTTGCCTTGCTGTCGGTGTCCGCTTTTGCGGAAGGACGTCTTCCTGCAAATATACAAACAGCTTTTCAAACGCTCTATCCTCAAGCAACGGATGTGGAATGGGAGCAAATGGCCGGTTGCTACGTGGCAGAATTTATTGCAGATGTTCAGGAAATTGATGTCTGGTTCAATAAACAAGCGGAGTGGGTTATGACTGAAACGGATGTAGAGTCACTGGAAAAAGTGCCGGCTCCCGTGGCAGAAGCATTCATGAGCAGTACAATGACCGGCATGAGATTAAGGGATATAAGAATCATCACCTTTCCCAAACATCCCACAGTGATAATAATTGAGGTGGAACAATACAATTCCGATGAAGAATTCCAACTGTTCTATGCTCCGGATGGAAAACTATTACAAAGCCTCGATGTAACAGAACTTGGAGGAGAGATTTATCCCGGACTCTTTTTCAATGATTAATACTGACGATTGGTGATTTGTTGATGGTATCCATTCATCAACAAATCACCAATCATTCATCACTAATCATTAATATACCTCTACCCTATCAGCAATACGCTTCGCTTTGTCGCGCAGCGTGTCAAGATCACTGTCAAGAGGTGCATAACACAGCACTACACCCATACGGCGGTTTACGCGGGTAGTAGGCTTACCAAAAATACGCAGATAAGTATCCTCTTCTTTCGTAACCTCTTCCATGCCACGATAATTGGGACGTTCCTGACTGGCTATCGGAGAAAGGATGACAGCACTGGCTCCTATACGCTCCTGCTTGATGCCAGGGATAGGCAGACCAAGCACCGCACGACAGTGCAATTCAAACTCATTCAGATTCTGGGTTCCGGCCAGGGTTACCATACCCGTATCGTGCGGACGTGGAGAGAGTTCGGAGAAATAGACACCGTTCTCATGGCTGAGAAAGAATTCCACTCCCCACAATCCGGCACCGGTCAAGGCACGGGTCACTTTCTCTGCCATATCCTGCGCCTCCCTTAGATGGGCAGGGTCAATATGGGCAGGCTGGAAGCTTTCACGATAGTCCCCACCCTTCTGTACATGGCCGATAGGCGGGCAGAACAAGGTCGGACCATTCTTCTGTGTTACGGTGAGCAGTGTTATCTCACTGTCGAACTTGATGAACTCTTCAATGATAAGTTCTTTGATGTCTCCACGGCTACCATTACAGCCATACTCCCAGGCATGCTCCAGTTCGTCGGCACTCTTTACGAGAGACTGGCCTTTACCGGAAGAGGACATCAGCGGTTTCACCACACACGGGAAACCTATCTTTTCAGCAGCAGCTTTCAGTTCATCCAAAGATTTGGCATAAAAATATTTAGCAGTCTTCAATCCCAGCTCTTTAGCTGCAAGGTCACGTATGGCTTTACGGTTCATGGTAAAGTTCACGGCGCGTGCACTGGGCACTACCTGAATGCCTTCTTTCTCGAAATCATACAGACGTTCCGTACGGATAGCCTCAATTTCCGGAACAATAATATCCGGCTGGTGTTTGCGTACTACACGTTCCAAAGCATCTCCATCGAGCATGCTGAATACCTCACATTCATCTGCCACTTGCATGGCAGGCGCTCCGGCATACGAGTCGCAAGCAATGATATACTGGCCCTTACGTTGGGCAGAAATAACAAACTCCTTGCCCAACTCACCGGAACCTAACAATAAAATCTTTTTCATCAATTCTTTTATTTACAATTTTATATATTTACGATTTGACGACGTACGATGTACGATTAGAGTTACTTTAGACAATAAACCGCCACAAGCCAAAGCAATCCCAATCGTACATCGTAAATCGTCTAATAGTAAATCCTCTTATTGGTGTTGTTCTCTCAACAAGTCATTCACCGTCTTTACCGGATTGAATGTAGTCAGAGGCACTTCTACAAATACTGTGTTCCAATCACTCATAGCCCCGTTCCACAAACCGGGAAGTTCAAGCGCCTTCAGGTCCTTGCCGTTCTTGGACTTATAGGAGATGAACCCCGTCGCTTTATCCACATACTTCACAAGATTGAACTTATGTCCTTTATAGTCACGTACGGCGCAAACCAAATCCACCGGATTGAAATGGGTACCTTTTTCAAACATTTCCTTCTTTTCCGGGTCGTCCATATCAATCTGCGAACTTTCCAGAATCTGCAGAGAGATAGTACCGTCACTGTTGTATGCCAGGAACGGACCTCCGCCCGGTTCGCCTACGTTCTTCACCATACCGCAAACACGCATCGGACGGTTCAGCTTCTCTTTCAGATATATAACCAACTCGGCATCTTCCAGATTCTTTGTCTCCGGATTCTTGCAATAGAGTTGTTTCTGCAGGAATTGCAGAACTTCAAGAATTTGCTCGTGTGTATACTTCCCGCTGTCAAGCAACTGCAGATAAGCAAACGCTCTCTGCTGTAACGCTACCAGCACACCGGCAATCAGTTTCTTATATAATACGGTGTCACCTTTCAGCTTGTCGGGTACCACATTGTCTATATTCTTTATGAAGATAATATCCGCATCAAGGTCATTCAAGTTTTCAATCAAGGCGCCATGACCGCCGGGACGGAACAACAATTTGCCATTGTCGCGGAAGGGTTTGTTTTCCATATCGGCGGCAATGGTATCGGTGCTCGGCTTCTGTTCCGAAAAAGAGATGTTATAATCCACCCCATACTTCTTTGCATAAGCGGCAGCCTTTTCGTCTACCAAAGCCTTGAACAAGGCACGATGTTCGGGCGAAACCGTGAAATGCACATTCACCTTACCGTTCTTATTGGCAGCATACAATGCTCCTTCTACCAAGTGCTCTTCCAGCGGCGTGCGGCTACCGTCTTCATACTTATGGAACTTAAGCAATCCTTTGGGCAGAGCACCATAGTTCAGTCCGGCCCCTTCGAGTAAGGCAGCAACAACCGCCTTGTAGTTTCCAGCGGCAACCAAAGTCGGTATATCCTTTCCGGCAGTCCTCTGGCAAGCGGTATTCAAGTCATCATAGAAGGCAAACTTCTCTATTTTCTCAAAGAAAGTCTTTTCAAAGTTTGTCTGGGGAGAGTCATAGTCTGCCCCGAGAAATTCAAACAAGTTCTTGAACATACGGCTGGCAGCACCCGAAGCAGGCACAAACTTCACCACCACTTTATCGGTTTGTGTATATGCCTCCCAGGCATCCAGGTATTTCTTCTGTTCATCCGTATCCGGAGCCAGTATACCCTTTTCTACAGAAGCGGCGGCAGACAGCTTCAAGTATGGAAAACCTTTTTCGAAACAAGCCAACTGTTCGGCTATTTGTTCTTCGGAGATGCCTTTATTTTCGAGCAACTCTTTGTCTTGCGGTGTTATCATAATATCTTGTTTTATTAATTCATGCCCAAAAATACAAAAAAAGCAGAACTGCCGTCAAGAAAATGAAGAAAAAACTTACCTTTGAAGCATAAAATACGGACGATTATGGAAACTGATGAATTTTTCACTATCAAAGAGAAAGATTTACTCTTCTCGCTCTACCGCAAACTGTTGCAACTTTCCGGAGAAACCCTCCAGAAGGGGGACTGCAAAAAGCTGAAAACACATCTTGTCAATACTATACAGAACAACCGTATCCAGCGTGATATATTCGGTTTGAATCCCGTCATCAAAGATATGCAGACGGCTGTCATTGTAGCGGAAGAAATCGGAATGAAGCGTGCTTCTATCCTGGGGCTCATGCTGCACGACTCCGTGCGCTGCGGCACTTGCACCGCTCTGGAAGTGGAGCAAATCTATGGCGAGGATGTGGCAGGCATCATCCGGGGATTGATACGTGTAAACGAACTTTATTCCAAAAGCCCTACCATCGAGTCCGAGAATTTCCGCAACTTGTTGCTGACTTTCGCCGAAGACATGCGTGTCATTCTCATCATGATTGCCGACCGCGTAAACATCATGCGGCAGATAAAGGATTGCAAGAACGATGAAGCCCGTCGGCAGGTAGCCAACGAAGCGGCTTATCTCTATGCGCCCCTTGCCCATAAGCTGGGTCTGTACAAATTGAAGTCGGAACTGGAAGACCTCTCATTGAAATATACAGAAAAGGAAGTTTACTACCATATCAAGGAAAAACTGAATGAGACCAAGGCATCGCGTGACAAGTACATTGCCGCCTTCATTGCACCGGTACAGAAGAAGCTCGAAGAAGCCGGACTGAAGTTCCATATTAAAGGACGCACCAAGTCCATCCACTCCATCTACCAGAAAATGAAGAAGCAGAAATGCCCCTTCGAAGGCGTGTATGACCTGTTTGCCATCCGCGTCATCCTGGACTCTTGCCTGGAAAAGGAGAAACTGGAATGTTGGCAGGCCTACTCCATCGTAACAGATATGTACCAGCCTAACCCGAAAAGGCTACGCGACTGGCTGTCCGTACCTAAAAGCAACGGATATGAATCACTGCACATCACCGTGATGGGCCCCGAAGGCAAATGGGTGGAAGTACAAATACGTACCGAACGCATGGATGATATTGCCGAACGAGGCCTGGCCGCCCATTGGCGATACAAAGGAGTGAAAGGTGAATCTGGTCTTGACGAATGGCTGACTTCCGTACGCGAAGCCTTAGAGAGCTCGGACAGCAACGGACTGGAAACGATGGACCAGTTCAAACTGGATTTGTACGAAGACGAGGTATTTGTATTTACCCCCAAAGGTGATTTGTTCAAACTTGCCAAAGGCTCCACCGTGCTCGATTTTGCGTTCCACATCCATAGCAAACTGGGCTGCAAATGTATCGGTGCAAAAGTGAACGGCAAGAATGTACAGCTGAAGCAAATGCTGCATAGCGGTGACCAGGTGGAGATAATGACATCGAATACGCAGACGCCCAAGCAGGACTGGCTGAACATCGTAACCACCTCCAAGGCACGCACCAAAATACGCCAGGCATTGAAGGAAATGGCTGCACGCCAGCACGCCTTCGCTAAGGAAACCCTGGAACGCAAGTTCAAGAACCGGAAGATAGAGTATGATGAAGGAACCATGATGCGCCTCATCAAGCGCCTCGGTTTCAAGATAGTGACCGACTTCTATCAAGCCATAGCCGATGAAGAACTGGATGTCAACGAGATTATAGACAAATACCAGGAACAGCAAAGACGGGAAAATGATACGCGCGACGATATTGTCTACCGCAGTGCTGAAGGCTATAACCTTCAACAAGGCATACCGGAAGAGATAGGTACCAAAGAAGATGTACTGGTCATTGATCAAAATCTGAAAGGATTGGATTTCAAGTTGGCACGCTGCTGCAATCCCATCTATGGAGATGATGTATTCGGCTTTGTCAGTGTGACGGGAGGTATCAAGATACACCGTTGCGATTGTCCCAATGCCAGTGATTTGCACTCACGTTTCGGCTACCGTATCGTGAAGGCACGCTGGGCCGGAAAGTCACAAGGTACACAGTACCCCATCACCCTGCGCGTAGTGGGACACGATGACATCGGCATCGTGACCAACATCACTTCCATCATTTCCAAAGAAACGGGTATTACTTTGAGAAGCATCGGCATTGACTCGCATGACGGGCTGTTCTCCGGAACACTAACCATCATGGTGAGCGATACGGGACATCTGGAAGCACTTGTCAAGAAACTGAGAACAGTAAAGGGAGTGAAACAGGTTTCAAGGAATTAAGCAACAACTATAATCCATGAAGTACGACTTTAAAAAGCAGTTGCGCAGTTTCGGATATGCCTGGAAAGGTATCCGGTGTTGCATAGGAAAAGAACAGAACCTGAGCTTCCATCTGATAGCTACGGCTGTGGTAGTCATTGCAGGATTCGTTTTAGGCATTACCCGCATGGAGTGGATGATAATCATTCTCTGCATCGGAGTGGTGATAGCAGCCGAACTGTTCAATACCGCCATTGAGAAGCTGGTCGACCTGGTGTCTCCCCAACAGCATCCCGTGGCAGGGCAAGTAAAAGACATAGCCGCCGGAGCAGTACTGGTATGTGCTGCAACGGCGGCCATTATAGGATTGATTGTATTTATCCCTTACCTCACCCGCTTCTTCTTATAATAAGGATAGGTCAGCAGTACAAAGAAAAATACGGCAAGCATAGCAGCAACAGACGCCACATGGTATATCTGCGCTTTGTCCATCAGGTGGCAAGCCACAGTCATGCCCACCAGCAGCCCTGCCTCCATAGACAAATGACAAGTGGTGTTTGCCGTTCCACGCTGGCAATGGTGCGACAGCTTGACGAACATCTTCATGAACGGGACTGTAATGAACACCAATACAGCCAATGCCGCCAATGACCAGTAATCGCCCACAAACATCAGTGGCAGCAACGCTCCCGGTACAAAAGCAATCAGTAGCATATTGATGGCAGGTATCCATGCACGCGGCAATAAGAAGCGGTCCATATTGCACAACGACACGCCTATCGGAGCACGGAAAGCCACATATACCCTCGATGCGAAAAATATGCTAGCCAGTCCGGCCGCTACGGACAGATAGGTCACCATACGGAAACCATACATCTTATACATTCCAATGCCCAACACAACACCCACCAGCATGCCCAAGCGTGCAGCCCATGCATATACCATGTTTCCTGCGCTGCGGCGCGCGGAAGTCGTTATGTCGATGGCCACCGTAATGCCCGCTGTGGTTGCCAGCCCGAAACATGCTCCCTGCACAGCGGCAAGCAGCAGAAATTTCGTATAACCATCCACAAAGGCATATCCCAGAACAGCCGCCAGCATAATGAGTGCGGAGTAAAGGAGCACGTGTTTCCTTTTATATTCATCGACCAGATAGGCATGGAAAGGACCGACAGCAAACATGGCCACCACAAAGACCAGAAACATGCTGCCCGCCTGCCCGACGGAAACACCCAACTGCTCTCCCATCACAAAAGGAAGCAAAGGGAAAAGCATATAGACGGATATGAACAGCAACAGATTTGCCGTACACATCCGCCAAAAATTGAGTGTCATGAGTTTGTTAGTACTGTTCTTTCTCATTCGGGAAATCTAAATTCTTCACATCGGATACATAACGGCTGATGGCATCCGTCATCACTGTATGCAGGTCGGCATAGCGACGCAGGAAACGGGGACGAAAACCGTTATTCATACCCAGCATATCCTGAACCACCAACACCTGGCCGTCCACATCGCCACCGGCACCGATGCCTATAACGGGTATAGTCAGCTCGCTTGCCACGCGGGCAGCCAATGCGGCAGGAATCTTCTCCAATACCAGTCCGAAGCATCCGGCTTCTTCCAGCAAATGCGCATCGCGTACCAGTTTCTCGGCTTCGGCATCATCCTTGGCACGGACCGTATATGTTCCATACTTGTTGATGGATTGGGGCATCAGTCCGAGATGTCCCATGATGGGAATACCGGCGCTGAGGATACGCTTCACCGTACCGATGATTTCCTCGCCTCCCTCCAGTTTGAGGGCGTCGGCATGGCTTTCTTTCATAATACGGATAGCGGAAGCCAATCCCTCCAGTTCGTTGCCCTGATAAGAGCCGAAAGGCATGTCGACAATGACCATGGCACGCTTCACACCGCGAACCACGGATTTGCCATGATAAATCATCTGGTCGAGCGTGATGGGAAGCGTGGTGACATTGCCTGCCATTACATTGGAAGCGGAATCTCCCACCAGAATCACGTCTACCCCGGCACCGTCCACAATCTGCGCCATAGTATAGTCGTATGATGTCAACATTGATATTTTTTCGCCTCTCTGTTTCATTTCGATAAGGCGATGTGTAGTCACTTTACGAGTGTCGTCTGAAATATAACCCATGATAGTATTTACAATTTGGCAATTTACAATTTACAATTACTCAATTTAATTTTCGGCGCAAAGGTAATCCTTTTTCTGATTACTTGTGCAATTGAGTTAATTTATCGTAAGTGAATCCCTGAAAGTCATCCAATACATAATGACACAACGGAGCTATGTCTTCACGGGAATTGGTGGTTGCCAACCCTATAACGGTAGCTCCTGAAGCCATGCCGGCTTTCAGCCCGTTGAAAGAATCCTCGAATACATATGTGGTGTCGGGAGTTGTGCCGAAAACCTCCATACCCAACAGAAAACAATCCGGTGCAGGCTTGGAAGCCGTAAACATCTCGGCCGTAAGGATACGGTCGAAAAGAGTCTTTATTTCGGGATGAACCCGATAGACAGCTGCCATCTTCGCTTCGTTGGAGCTGGTCACTACGGCAGTCTTCACCCCATTCCGGTGTAGGTCGGCAATGAAGTCAAGCACTCCGGGAATAAAGTCGAATGACATTTCCTGTTCAAAGCGGTTCAGCCGTTCGGTAATTTCGGCTTGTTCCTTCGCCATACCCGGAAAAAAGGTATCATAAATATAGACCAGCGTCTGGCCCTTCACCCTGCCTTCAATATCATCCATACCCAAATACTGCTTTCCCATTTCATGCCAGAAGTGACTGTACTGTGTTTCCGTGTCTACCACCACGCCGTCAAAATCAAAAAGTACGGCGGTTGCTTTTGTTGTGTCCATAAACTTTCTTTTACCTAAATCTGTTAATACCAAAACATTATAGTGTACAAAGGTGGGAATAATCTGCGAATCAAACAAATATTTTATACCTTTGTGCTCCTTAATTGACTCATATCAAATGAACAACGCGCATATATTAGGAACCGAACGTATTGGCAAACTGCTTGTGCAGTACTCCATTCCGGCCATTATAGGCATGACGATTACTTCGTTGTACAACATCATCGACAGCATTTTCATCGGTCATGGCGTAGGTCCTATGGGCATTGCCGGACTTGCCATAACTTTCCCTCTGATGAATCTGGTCGTGGCTTTCTGTACGATGGTATCGGCAGGTGGCTCCACCATTTCGTCCATCCGGTTGGGACAGAAAGACCTGGACGGAGCAACGGAAGTATTGGGAAACACACTGATGTTCTGCCTGGTCAACGCATTCATATTCGGCAGTGTTTCATTCATCTTTCTGGATGACATCCTGCGCTTCTTCGGTGCCAGCAATGATACGTTGCCATATGCCCGCGACTTTATGCAGGTGATATTACTGGGTACCCCCGTCACTTATACCATGATTGGCCTAAACAATATCATGCGTGCCACGGGATATCCCAAGAAAGCGATGCTCACGTCTATGGTAACGGTAGTCTGCAACATAATCCTCGCTCCCATTTTCATCTTCCAATTTGACTGGGGAATACGGGGAGCTGCAACGGCAACGGTCATCTCGCAGTTCATCGGCATGGTGTGGGTAGTGAGCCATTTCCTGCAAAAGACAAGTGTGGTACGTCTGCAACGGGGGTTCTGGAAGATGAAGAAACGTATCATCAGTAGTATATTATCCATCGGTATGTCACCGTTCCTGATGAACGTCACGGCATGTGTCATTGTGATTATCGTAAACAACAGCCTCCAACAGTACGGAGGCGATATGGCCATCGGGGCATATGGCATTATCAACCGACTGCTGGTACTCTATGTAATGATTGTATTGGGGCTGACGATGGGAATGCAACCGATTGTAGGCTATAACTTCGGTGCGCAAAAGCACGACCGTGTGAAGGCTACCCTGCGCCTGACCATCATTGCCGGAGTATGTATCACCAGTACCGGCTTCCTTATCTGCGAATTGTTCCCCCATGCCATATCTGCCATCTTTACCAGTGATGAAGAGTTGATAGATATTGCTTCCAGAGGCGTACGCATTGCCGTAGCCATATTCCCGCTGGTAGGCGCACAGATTGTCATTGGCAATTTCTTCCAAAGCATCGGGAAAGCGAAAATCAGCATCTTCTTATCGCTGACACGCCAATTACTGTATCTGTTGCCGGGACTACTGATATTCCCACATTACTTTGGGCTGGACGGCATCTGGATATGTATGCCGGTATCGGACTTCTTTGCTTTTGTAACGGCAGCGGTGGCATTGTGGATATATGTAAAGAGATTACCCACAGGAATTACCGAAAAAGCGAGGTGAAAGTGATTTATTCTACTGCAAATATTGCATTTTATGTTATAACAAATAAATTGTTCGAAAATATATCATTCATTCAGCCCAAACACATCATCTATTCGCCCCAAACAGATGGTCTGTCTACCCCAAACGCATGATGTATGTTGCGGCAACTTTATTCGCTCTTGATGCTCTTTACCGGATTTTCATTGGCAATGCACCATGCCTTCAACACCACGGTAGCAACGATAAACAACAGCAACAGACAACCTACAAGAATATATCCGCCTATAGGGAATGGCACAACATCAGAGAACTGGCTCGCCCAAAGCTTTCCGGCCCGGCATGCTCCCCCAATACCTATGGCGACAGACGGAATGGCCAGCCAAAGCACATCTCTTGACAATAACAGCAAAATACTTTCCGTCTCCGCTCCATTCACTTTACGAATGGCAATCTCTTTTGAACGCAGGCGGATTTCATCATTCACATAGCCTATCAGTCCCATCAGAATGATAAAGAGTATGGTCAATGAAACCAGCAGGGTAACATCACGAAATACCCGTACAGACTCGGCATAACTGCGCATTTCCTGCTCCACCGAACGGAATACGAGGCTTTTCTGAGGATAAATCCGATGCATCTCTTCATTGAGGCGGGCGAGATTTTCATCCAATGGCTCTTTGAGGCGAACATGCAGGGTGGCAGCTGTCTTCCCCGTCCATTCCACCATCACCGGCAAATTATCGTTGGGCATATCGGCAAAACTGAAACTGTCTAACAGTCCGACAACAGTGCCATAATCATTCACCCGCTTGCCTATGGGGCTGTCTGTCCAATTCATCTTCTCACAAAAGACACTGTTGACAAGCAACTGACCTTCTCCCGTCAAGTTATGCCCCTCTTTCAGTCTCAGACCAATGAAAGGAAGAAAATCACTGTCGAACCAGGTATTACGAGGATAGAAAAGCTCGTTACCCTGATTGTCAAGAATTGGCTGGTTAGAACCGAACCACAATATAGGGCGTTCTGCCGAAGCAACCCCTTCCACATAAGGCAAACTGCCGACAAGACTACGCAGGCTATTGCCATCCACTTCCCGCTGGGTGGTATATGCCACACGTTCAGGACGCCAACCACGGTCACGCGTCGTTACATAACTGTACTGTGAAACGACCATCAGCATCATCCCCAGAATGAATGCCGCTCCGATGAACTGAACAAAAAGCAGTACCCGTTTCCAGCCGCGGCGTCCGGAAGAGTAGCGGCGGAACACTTGTGTCACCGGAATACGAGCGAAAAGCATGGCAGGCAGGCAACCACCTAAAATAAACAGTAACAGTATCACCGACAATGGTGCCCAAAGATTCTGCCAGTCAAAAAGAGCACTGAGAGGTACAGCTGCCAATTCTTCCATTTTTTCGTGGAAAATATACACCAACAGTCCAATGAGCAGCAAGGCAAGCCCTACTACTATAGCAGTCTCTACCATGAACATGGAAAAGATGCTACTTCCCGAAGCACCGCTGCATTTGTGTACACCGATGGCCTTGGCACGCTGTGTCAGCGAAGCCACGGAAACGAGTACATAATTCAATGCGGTCGTAAAAAGCAGCACGATACCCAGGAAGAACATAATCCAAATCATCTTCCGTACTTGAGGAGTCTCGATATGCAGATTATGGATAGGGACAATACGTACGCTCAATTCCAAACCACTTTCCGGTGGAATATGACGGGCAATAGCTATGGACATACGCTCATTCAGCCAATCAGCATCCTGCGGGCTGCGCAGCCTGAGATAACCGTCGTAGTTTCCGCCGCTTTGCCAACCTAGGTTCCACTTCAGATGCCGCCCTATAGTAGGAAAGGAAATGATTGCCTCTGGACGCCTCTCCAAAGAAGTGTTCAACGGAATATCGGCAAAGATACCCTTCACGAGCAGTGTAGTCTGATATCCCCAAAAATCATAACGCAGTGTTTTCCCTATCGGATTTTCGTCACCGAAGGCCTCCTTTGCTGACTTGGCAGAAAGGAATACGACATCCGGGCCCGCCAAATCCTGTGGATTGCCTTCTATCATCTCCAAACCGAGTACAGAAAAATAAAGTGTATCTGCCATCACCGTGGACATATCTAATTGGCGCTCACCCAACTGGAAACTATTATCAAAAAGAGAACAGCTCACTGTGCTACTTTCCACTTGTTCCGGAAACTCTTCGGCAATGGCAGCCGGAATCGGAATGATGGTAAAGCGACTTTCGTTACCTTCCAACACTCCATTTTTTAACCAACCCGTCTTCACAATATAAAGGTTATCCGAATCATGATAAAAGTTATCAAAACTCAACTCGAATGCAATCCGTGCAAATAGAAATACAGACATCAGCAGTCCCAATGCCAAAGATACAATCTTAATGGCATTGGAACCTTGCTTGTGCAACAAGCTTTGTAATGTATAATAAATGTGCCGCCTCATAATTTCCTGAAGTTATTCTTTATTCACTCTTAATACTGTCTACCGGATTCTCATTGGCAATCCGCCATGCCTTGAATACTACACAACCGATGATGAACAATAGTACAATGCATGCAATAAGCAAGAATCCGCAGATACCAAAATCCACTCCCTCCACAAACTGCTCTATCCAGACACCGCCTATATACCAGGCTCCCAGCCCTCCAAGAAAAACGGCCGGCAAGGATATCCAGAATATATCCTTCGAGAAAAGCCGGAGAATGGATGACGCTTCCGCACCATTCACCTTGCGGATGGCAATTTCCTTGCTGCGGCGTTGTATCTCGTCATTGATGTAGCCAATCAACCCCATTAACGTAACAAAAAGGATGGTTATGGCAGCCAGTAAAGCTGCATTACGGAAATCCGTGACGGTACTGTTCTGGTCGTCAATGACCTTTTGGAACGAGGAAAATACAATGTCACGGGTGGGAAACAGCTTCTCCATGTCTTCGTTCAAACGCTTGAGGTTATCGTCAAAAGGCTCTTTCAGACGTAATTGGATGTTTCCGGAAAATCGGTCAAGATAAGTTGCATACATAGGTTGCACCGCCACATAAGCGGCATTGGATGTGGCAAAGTCTTTCAGTACACCTACAATATTGCCCGCTATGCGATCGCCGTTGCGCACTTGCCTGCCTATCGGTTTATCTTCCCAATGCATCATTTTCAAAAATGTTTCATTGACCAATATCTGCCCAGGGGCATCCATATTCTTGCCTTCCGCAAATTCCAACTTCATAAACGGGGCATAGTCCTTGCCAAATTCCACCCAACGCATGCTCATCCACTGCCCGTTATCAGTCGTAACCCCTTCTCCGCTCAATCCGTCTGTAAGAAGATTACCGCTACAAGCTCCATCTTCCACATAAGGCAAAGAAAGCATCACACTACGATTTGCATCGCTTTCCGCATCCGAGTCAAAGGATACGCCCGAAGCATAAGCCACCCGGTGGTAATCGAATCCACGTTCTTTATTGGTGATGTAATGGCTCTGCATAAGCACCAGCCCCAACAAACCGAAAATAAAGGAGGTACCGGCAAACTGCACAAACAAGAGCGGACGTTTCCAGCCTTTCTTGCCTTCAGTGTACCGGCGGAAAACCTGCGTCACCGGAATGCGGGCAAAAAGCTGCCCGGGCAACATGCCGCCTATCATAAACAAAATGACTATCACTGAAAGCGGTGCCCAAATGTTTTCCCAAGAGAAAAGACCAGCAAGACTAACGTCGAGCATGTCCTCCAACGGCTCACGGAAATTAAATAGAAGCAGCGCTACAAGCAGCAAGGAAGAAAGCATGATGACTCCGGTCTCCCATAAGAACATACCGAAAATAGTTCCCGTATTTGCCCCACTACATTTATGTACGCCTATAGCTTTGGCACGACGGTTCATGGCTGAGATGGAAATAAGCACATAATTCATCGCCACAATAAAAAGTATGGCGGTTCCCAGCGTCAACAGAATCCATACCATACGCATGGTACTGATACCAAATTCCATACGGTAGTCCTTTATCGGAACCAGACTGATAAACACATCATCGCTCTTGCGCACCTGCTCGGCAAGTTTCTCTATTCGGGTGTTCACATCGTCCAGTTGCACCCCCGGGCGCAGACGGACAAAGGACATATAGCTGTCTCCACCTCCCCATCCCCAGTATCCCCAATGATGCTTGAAGGAGGTAGCCAGAGACATCACGACACCACTTCCATAGAAACTGGAGTTTTCGGGGAAATCTTCAAAAATGCCCTTCACGGTCATTGACATCTGTTTGTTATAGACCACCGTCTGCCCGATGGGATTCTTATCGGCAAACATGCTGCCGGCCAGCTCCCTGCTGATGAAGACCACCTCCGGATTATTCAGCTCGCGAGGGTCTCCACTGACAACATCAATGCCCATAGTGGCAAAGAAACAAGAATCGGCCGTCATGGCATTGGTCTGGAAACGGCGTTCATTGGCAAACCAAGCCGAATTGCTCCACCATTGCTGGGTGACGGTAACACTCTCCACCTCGTCAGGCAGGTTTTCGGCAATGGTACCAGCCACCGGTCCAAGAGTTATATGCGAAGGATGATACTCGTTGTTGTAATACCATACTGTTTTGACAAGACACAAACGTTCATGGTCCTTGTAGCAGGTATCATAATTGAGCTCGAATGCCTGACGGGAAAAAATGAGGATACTGACTGCCAACCCCAGTCCCAAGGAAATAATCTTGATGAGGTTGGAGCCTTTTCCTCGTATCAGTGTCTGAAGAGTGTAATATAGTTGTCTCATGGAAGTTGTTTTAAAAGTCTGTTACAAATCCTGCGCTGCCACACTTGCCACCACACTACCGTCGAAAAGATGTATCGTGCGGTGTGCAAACGAGGCGTCGTGCTGGCTGTGGGTCACCATAATAATCGTAGTACCCTCTTTATTCAGTTCTGTCAACAGATTCATCACCTCAGCTCCGTTCTTGGAGTCCAAGTTACCGGTAGGCTCATCGGCGAGTATCAGCTTGGGATTGGTTACGACCGCACGGGCTATCGCCACACGCTGCTGCTGACCGCCGGAAAGCTGTTGCGGGAAGTGTTTGGCACGGTGGCTGATGTTCATCCGCTTCAGAATATCCTCTACCATGCGTTTGCGCTCACTTGCCTTCACGCCGAGGTACGTAAGGGGAAGTTCCACATTCTCGTAGACGTTCAGTTCGTCTATCAGGTTGAAGCTCTGGAACACGAATCCCAGCTTGCCCTTGCGCACACGGGTACGTTCCTTTTCCTTCAAGTCCGCTACTTCCTGACCGAGCAGCTTGTAACTGCCCTCCGTAGGATTGTCCAGCAGCCCGAGGATGTTCAGCAAGGTGGACTTGCCGCAACCTGACGGTCCCATAATGGCTACAAACTCCCCCTCCTTTACATCGAGGCTGACGTGGTTCAATGCTACTGTCTCTACTTCCGAAGTACGGAATACTTTGCTGATGTTGTTAATTTCAATCATGATATTCTATGTATTAATATTATTATCATTCGCTCTTAATGCTGTTTACCGGGTTCTCGTTCGCTATCCGCCAGGACTTCCAAAGTACGCAGGCTACGATAATCACCAAATTGGCCATCACTACCAGTACGTATACTGCCCAACTGACGGGAATACGCTCCGCGAACTGTTCCATCCACATTCCGTTGACATACCATGCCAATACCGTACCGATGACAACTGCCGGAGCTGCCACAACGAGTATATCCCTTGACAACATTTCCAAGATGCCAGAAGCCTCTGCGCCGTTCACTTTGCGGATGGCAATCTCCTTGCTGCGGCGGCGCACCTCATCGGTGGTATACCCAATCAGCCCCATCAGCATGATGAAGAACATGGTCACTGCCGCCATCAAAGTGGCATTGCGGAATACACGGACAGAATTATAGCTGTTCTCTATCCTTTTCTCATAACCGGTAAAGTCAATAGTCTGGTCATGGAAAGCCTCGGCTACATCGTGGTTCAACTTCTGCAGATTTTCGGTAAAGGGTTCTTTCAAACGGACATGTACCGTTCCATAAAAATTCTTGTTTCCCCGGGCTATGAAAGGCATCTTCTCGGTTCTGAAACTCTCTATCTGGAAATCCTTCAACTGCCCTACGACCTTGAATGTATTCCCTTCGGTATATACCGTACGGCCTACGACGTCGTCTCCCCAACGCATCATCTCGGCAAAGGTCTCGTTCACCACGACTTCCTCTTTATCGCGCGCCATACGTCCCGTCTTCATAGTCATGCCCATCAAGGCAGGAAAGTCCTCGCGCATGAAATAAGAAGAGCGGCAAGAGAACAGTGCCTGCCCGCTCTCACTATGAATCATCGAACCGCTATATCCGCTAATGGGTGTGCTGTTGGCACTGGACACCGCTTCCACGTAGGGCAATCCTTTGAAGAACTGATAAGCCGCGTCACGCGTCGCTTCATTATCCCAGTAGGCATTGCCTATGGCTATCTGCTTGGGATTATACCCCATATCCTTTTTCAGTACATACTGATATTGCGACATCACCACACACATCAATCCACTGATGAATGCCACGCCTGCAAACTGGACAAACAGCAACGGACGCTTCCAGCCCTTCTTCCCCTCGGTATAGCGGCGGAACACCTGCGATACGGGAATACGCGCAAAGAGCCGACCCGGCAACACGCCTCCCACTATAAACAGCAGAAGCACTACCGACAACGGTACCCAGATACGCTCCGGAGCCAACAAGGTGGAGAGCTTTACAACGACCGTGTCTTCCACAAAATCGCGGAAGTTGAGCATTATCAACGCCATCAGCAGCAATGCCGCCACAATGATGATACCCGTTTCCAGCAAAAACATGCTGAAAACCGTGCCACCGCTCGCACCGCTGCATTTATGTACGCCTACCGACTTGGCGCGGTAGCTCAAAGAGGAAATGGAAATCAGCACATAGTTCAACGCCGCAATGAAAAGAATGGCAAAACCAAGAATGCTCATGATGACACGCATCCGCTGCACATCATCATAATTGCGGTATGTATCACGGATGGGCTGCACAAAAGCCGTGTAACCGTACTCTTTCTTATCTTCTGCCGGGCGATATTTGTCTATCATGGCATCAATACGCGCATTGACAACAGATTTGTCGGCACCGGGACGGAAACGGATAAACTCTACCCAACTGTCTCCCCCGCTCCACGAGTAGTTATTCCAGTTGCGGCTCCACAAGGTAGGCATCGAGATAACCGCTTCCGGATTGATTGTGGCGTTCTCAGGCAAATTGGCATAGATTCCCTTCACCGTCAGGTCAAACTGATGGTCATAATTAAGCGTTTTCCCTATAGGATTCTCCTCACCGAACACTTTCCTTGCAAAGCGTTCACTCAAGAAAATAATATCCTTCTGCACCAAGTCCTTTTCGGGATTCCCGTTCAGGACGTCGATACCCATGGTACGGAAGAACAGCGAATCGGCTGCAATCTTCCTGTCATCAAGACGCACGCTTCCATTGTAAAGGGGAGCAGATACCATAGACGTGCTCAAACTTACCGCCGACTCCACCTCTTTGGGGAAGTTCTCCAAAATAGCCCCTGCCACGGGACCGCAATTCCACTCCTGAGGCTCAAACCTCTCCCCTTTCACCGAGAATATCGACCATACCTGATACAAGTTATCATAATCCTTGAAGCAAGTGTCAAAACTCTGTTCATATGCCACGCGGGAGAAAAGCAGAATACTCATCGTCAATCCCAATCCCAAAGAAATGACCTTGATGATATTCGAACCGCGTCCCCGCAGTAAAGTCTGAATTACATAATAGATTTGTTTCATTCCGTTTATCGTTTATTAGATTTATTTTCTTGCTTTTCATATTGCAGAAAGCGTGCCAAAGAATACACAAACCTGATTATCAGCGCATATCGTATTTCAGAAGAAGACAAAGGTGTCTAATTTTTAGACGGGAGTGTCTAAAAATTAGACAGAGGCCGAATCTCTGTTCAGCCTCATAGAACAAAAAAAAGGGAAATTAGAAAAGAATCATAAGAATGAAAACTTTACCTTTGCCCACAGTTTTCTAAAGATAGAGTATAAACGTAAAATGAAGCACCTGCACATGAAATTCCCCAAACTCTTATATCCTTCATTCCTATGCCTGCTTATAGCCGGCTGCGACATGATAGATTATCACCCTTACGATGTACACATCAGCGGTGAAACCGATGTCAATGCCCACAACATTGCCCAAATAGAGCAGAACTGCCAGAACAAGACAACAATCCGGTTCGTAACAATGGGTGATTCCCAGCGCTGGTATGACGAGACCGACGACTTTGTAAGCCACCTCAACAAGCGGGACGACATAGATTTCGTCATTCATGGCGGAGACGTCAGTGACTTCGGTGTAACAGACGAGTTCCTTTGGCAACGGGACATTATGAACAAACTCAAGATACCCTATGTGGTACTTCTCGGCAATCACGACTGCCTGGGCACGGGCGAAGAGACTTATCGTGCAATATTCGGAGACCCCAATTTCTCCTTCATTGCAGGACGGGTAAAGTTTGTCTGCCTGAATACCAACGCCATCGAATTCGACTACTCCCGCCCCATTCCCGACTTCGAGTTTCTTGCCGCACAGATACGCGACCATGAAGAGGAATTCGATAAAACCGTTGTGTCCATGCATATACGCCCGTTCTGCAACGAGTTCAACAATAATGTGGCACACGTATTCCAGCGTTACATCAAGGAATTTCCCGGACTGCAGTTCTGTACATCCGCACACGAACACCATCGCTTCGAGAAAGACCTCTTTGAAGATGGGATAATGTATTACATGAGCGACTGCATGAAGAACCGCAATTACTATATATTCACCATAACCCCCGACGGATATGAACGCGAAGTGGCATATTATTAATCACCTGGCATGCGCCGTCGTCTTCTTGTCGGTATGCTCTTTTTCTGCTTTTTCACAAGAGAGAGATACCATCTTCATCATAGAACACGATACCGTATGGATGGACCTGCAACCGGATGCCGTCATTGAAAGCCAGACCAGAGAGAACCGTTATGACCGCCGCGTACACCGCTACCGCAGGCATTGGGAGGCCTTGATTCCGACGCACACCAAAATTCAGTTTGCCGGCAATATGGGGTTGCTGTCATTCGGTACCGGATGGGATTACGGCAGAAGAAACCAATGGGAAACAGACGTATTCTTCGGAGTATTGCCCAAATATGACTCCAAACGTACCAAGCTGACATTCACCGTCAAGCAGAACTACCTTCCCTGGAGCCTGCAAATAAAACAGAGCCGTTTTTCTGTAGAACCGCTGGCTTGCGGTATGTATCTGAACACGGTATTCGGCGATGAATTCTGGGTCAATGAACCGGAACGCTACCCTAAAGGATATTATGGTTTCTCCTCTAAGGTACGCATCCATGCATTCTTAGGACAGCGCATCACTTACGACATCGACCCGCAACGACGGTTCACGGCCAAAGAAATCACTTTCTTCTATGAAATAAGTACATGTGACCTATATGTAGTCAGCGCCTTCACCAACAAGTATCTGAAACCCAAGGATTATCTGAGCTTGTCATTTGGCATCAAACTGCAACTGCTATAAATTTTTTCAGTACCGCCATGAGCTCTTACTGAAGTTGCTACAAACTAATTTCTGTTTTACTTAAATCTATTCGTCCCACAATCGTTATATTATCGTCCGACAGCTGTTGAATTATCGTCCAACAGTTATCGGACGATAATTCAACAGCTGTCGGACGATTAATTCTTAGTAAGCAAAAATATAGAATAAAGCATATAATACAGATAAATCATTAACTTTGCCTGCAGAAAACAGAAATAGTTTATGGCCAAAAAAAACGGAAACATCCTGATTGTCGATGATAACCGAGGCGTACTTACCGCCTTGCAGCTTTTGTTAAAGCCATATTTTGAAGGGATAATCACACTTCCCTCTCCCGTAACCCTGCCCAGCGTATTGCGAGAAAGGTCATGGCAAGTGGTTCTTCTTGACATGAACTTCACCTCGGGCATCAATACCGGCAACGAGGGACTATACTGGCTCCATGAAATAAAGAAGCAATGTCCCACCCTGCCCGTAGTGCTGTTTACCGCCTATGCCGACATTGACCTTGCCGTACGGGGAATCAAGGAAGGAGCCACAGACTTCGTCGTGAAACCCTGGAACAACCAGAAACTGGTGGAAACCTTACTGAATGCCGTATCAGCTTCTGAAACAAAATCTCCGGCCAACGGCCCAAATGCCGGACGTACGGCAGAAAGCAGCCACCTGTTTGCAGATACCCGCAACATGTATTGGGGAAACAGCCCCGCCATGCAGCAGCTCCGCCTTTTGGTGGAAAAAGTGGCCTCTACCGATGCCAATATCCTTATTACGGGCGAGAACGGTACCGGTAAAGAGATGCTGGCACGCGAAATTCACTCCCTTTCACCGCGCAACCGGCAGGAGATGGTAAGTGTGGATATGGGTGCAGTCACCGAAAGCCTTTTCGAGAGCGAACTGTTCGGCCACATGAAAGGCTCTTTCACCGATGCCCATGCCGACCGTGCCGGCAAGTTCGAAGCAGCCAGCCGCAGCACCCTCTTTCTCGATGAAATAGGCAATCTCCCCTACCATCTGCAAGCCAAACTGCTGACCGCCATCCAACGACGCAGCATTGTCCGTGTAGGCAGCAACACTCCCATTCCCGTAGACATACGGCTGATTTGCGCTACAAACCGCAATCTGCCCGAGATGGTGGCAAAAGGCGAATTCCGCGAGGACTTGCTGTACCGCATCAACACGATACATCTCGAGATACCTTCGTTGCGCGAGCGGCCCGAAGACATCATCCCCCTTGCAGAGCTTTTCATCGCCCGCTTCTGCAAGCAATATGACAAGCCCCCTGTCAAGCTGACGGACGGCGCCTGCGAGAAACTTACGCTCCACCCCTGGTACGGCAATATCCGCGAACTGGAACATGCCATCGAAAAAGCCATTATCATCTGTGACAACGAAACCCTTCCCGCAGAACTGTTCCAGCTGGCACGGCGAACCGGCACTCCCGAAGCAGCCGCATCCACGCTCGAAGAAATGGAAATGCAGATGATACGGAAGACGCTCGACAAATGTAGCGGAAATCTCTCTGCCGTCGCCGCACAGCTGGGTATCACCCGCCAGACGTTGTACAACAAAATGAAGAAGTATGGCCTTTAATTATTCATTCCGTGTTGCCGTCAGTCTGGCAGTAGCGCTCCTTGCAGGGGTGATGTGGACTGTGGACGTATTTTGGGGCGCGCTCTGTACCGCGCTGCTTCCCATAGCCTTGTACTGGCAGCAGAAGCTATACCGCCATCATGTGCGGAAAGTGCTTTTCATGCTCGACGCCATCGAAAACAACGACAATGCCATCCACTTCTCCGAAACGGAAAACACTGCCGACGCACGACTCGTGAACCGTGCATTGAACCGGGTTGCCCATATACTTTATAATGTGAAAAGTGAAACAGCCCAGCAAGAAAAGTACTACGAACTCATTCTGGACTGCGTGAATACCGGTATCCTTGTCCTGAACGACAATGGTGCCGTATATCAAAAAAACAGCGAAGCACTCCGTTTGCTGGGCCTCAATGTCTTTACCCACGTCAGTCAGCTGAACCGCGTAGACCCGCGTCTTTCGTCCCTTCTTGTCAATTGCCGCCCGGGAGACAAATTGCAAATGCCTTTCAACAACGAACGAGGTACTGTGAACATGTCTGTCCGCGTCAGCGACATTACAGTCCGTAAAGAGCATCTGCGCATCCTCGCCCTGAACGACATCAACAACGAGCTGGATGAAAAGGAAATAGATTCCTGGATTAGGCTTACCCGCGTACTGACGCACGAAATAATGAATGCCGTCACTCCCATAACCTCCCTGAGCGATACACTGCTGGGACTGACCGAGGCACAAGCCTCCAAAGAAGAAATCAGAAACGGCCTGCAGACTATCAGCAGTACAGGCAAGGGCCTGCTCTCTTTTGTGGAATCATACCGGAAATTCACCCGTATTCCCACCCCCGAACCATCCTTGTTCTACGTAAAAAGCTTTATCGAGCGGATGGTCGAACTCGCCCGTCACCAGCACCCCGATGTCCGGGTCACCTTTCATACGGACATCGCGCCAAGCGACCTTATTCTATATGCCGATGAAAACCTGGTATCACAAGTGGTCATCAACCTACTGAAAAATGCCATACAAGCCATCGAATCGGATAAAAATACAGATAAAGAAGGACATATCAACATACGTGCCTACTGCAACGAAGCGGAAGCCATACTGATAGAAATTTCCAACAACGGACCTGCCATTCCCAATGACATTGCCGAACACATATTTATCCCCTTCTTTACGACCAAAGAGGGCGGAAGCGGTATTGGATTGAGTATTTCCCGGCAAATAATGAGGCTTTCCGGCGGAAATTTATCCTTATTGCCTGGTAAAGAAACCACCTTTATTTTAAAATTCAATTGAACTATTTTAGATTTGTATTTGTTAAACACATTGCATATCTTTGTACTATTAGACATAAGAAACATCACATTTCAAACTATATAGCATAGAATTTATGATATTTACAGCAGGAAACATACTACTTATAGGTTCCATATTACTTTTCGTCAGCATCATTGTCGGCAAGACCGGCTACCGTTTCGGAGTACCTGCGTTATTGCTTTTCCTTGTCGTCGGTATGCTGTTCGGCAGTGACGGATTGGGATTGCAGTTCCACAACGCCAAGGAAGCACAGTTCATCGGCATGGTTGCACTCAGCATCATTCTGTTCTCCGGTGGCATGGACACCAAGTTTACGGAGATAAAGCCCATATTGACTCCCGGCATTGTTTTGTCAACTGCAGGAGTGCTGCTCACGGCCCTCTTTACCGGATTATTTATCTGGTGGCTGTCCGGCATGAGCTGGACCAACATCCACCTGCCGTTGATAACCTCCCTTTTGCTTGCATCCACCATGTCATCTACCGACTCAGCCTCTGTATTCGCCATTCTGCGTTCACAAAAAATGAACCTGAAGCATAATCTGCGCCCCATGCTGGAACTGGAAAGCGGTAGTAACGACCCGATGGCATATATGCTGACAATCGTGCTGATTCAATTCATCCAGTCCTCCGGAATGGGAGTTCCCCAGATATTGGGCTCTTTTGCCATACAGTTCATTGTCGGTGCCGCAACCGGTTATTTCCTCGGAAAGCTGGCCATCCTTATGCTGAACCGGCTGAATATAGACAACCAGGCACTCTATCCTATCCTGTTGCTGTCCTTTGTATTCTTCACCTTCTCCATCACCGACCTGCTGAAAGGCAACGGTTACCTGGCCGTGTATATCGCCGGAATGATGGTAGGCAATAACAAAATCATGCACCGGAAAGAGATTTATACTTTTATGGACGGACTGACCTGGCTTTTCCAAATCATCATGTTCCTCTGCCTCGGTCTGCTTGTCAACCCCCATGAGATGCTGGAAGTTGCAGTCGTGGCATTGCTCATCGGCGTATTCATGATTGTCGTGGGACGTCCTCTCAGCGTTTTTCTCTGCCTGCTGCCTTTTGGCAAGAGAATCACCCTCAAGTCACGGCTATTCGTATCGTGGGTAGGATTACGTGGCGCAGTACCCATTATCTTTGCCACCTATCCCGTGGTGGCTAATGTGCCCGGCGCCCATGTCATCTTCAACATCGTATTTTTCATAACCATCGTCTCACTGGTCATCCAGGGTACCACAGTCTCCTGGGTAGCCCGGCTGCTTGGCCTCTCCACCCCGCTGGAAAAGACCGGAAATGATTTCGGAGTTGAACTGCCCGAAGAGATTGACTCCAACCTGCACGACATGACCATTACACAAGAAATGCTGGAGCAGGCAGACACCCTGAAAGACATGAACCTGCCCAAAGGCACACTGGTGATGATTGTAAAACGTGGCGATGAGTACCTCATTCCGAACGGAACATTAAAACTTCATGCCGGTGACAAGCTGCTTCTTATTTCGGAAAATAGCAAGGAATAAGAATTACAGATAAGTTTCTATCCGTTCCAGGGTAAGAAAAAAGTGGAAACTATTTGCTTTGCATCACTATAAGACCTATCTTTGCGCAGTTTTAACTAAAGTGTGCAACAGCTGAATGGAACAAGAACAAGGGTTCATCGATTATATAGAACAAAGCATTATTAAAAACTGGGATCGCAACGCCCTGACAGACTACAAAGGAATTACACTGCAATACAAAGATGTAGCACGGAAAATAGCCAAATTCCATATCGTATTGGAAAGCGCCGGCATTAGGCCCGGTGACAAGATTGCCGTTTGCGGACGTAACAGTGCACATTGGGCAGTCGCTTTTCTGGCTACAGTTACCTATGGAGCTGTCATCGTTCCCATTCTGCATGAGTTCAAGGCCGACAATATCCACAACATCGTCAATCATTCCGAAGCCAAGCTGCTGTTTGTCGGCGACCGGGCATGGGAAAACCTCAATGAAGAGGCAATGCCCCTGCTGATGGGTATCGTACTGCTGACGGACTTCACTCCGGTAGTTTGCCGCAACGAGCAGCTGATGGAGGCTTTCGAACATCGCAACGTCCTCTATGGCACACGTTTCCCCAAGAATTTCCGCCCCGAGCATATCAGTTACCGCAAGGAGGAATCCCCCGAAGAACTGGCTGTCATCAACTATACTTCGGGCACGACGGGATATTCCAAAGGGGTCATGCTTCCCTATCGCAGCCTTTGGTCCAATGTTGCATATTGCCATGAGATGCTTCCTGTACGTCCGGGCGACCATATTGTATCCATGTTGCCTCTGGGACATGTATTTGGTATGGTGTACGATTTTCTATACGGTTTTTCCGCAGGCGCCCATCTGTATTTCCTTACCCGTATGCCGTCTCCCAAGATTATTGCACAGTCATTCTCCGAAATCAGGCCACGGATCATTTCGTGTGTACCGCTTATCGTAGAAAAGATTATCAAGAAGGATATCCTGCCCCGGATAGACAATAAAATAGGCAAGCTGCTATTGCGGATGCCCATTGTCAACGATAAAATCAAGGCTGACATGCGCAAAAAGGCAATGGAAGTATTCGGCAGTAATTTCGATGAAATAATCATCGGAGGAGCACCGTTCAATGCCGAAGTGGAACGCTTCCTGAAGCAGATAGGCTTCCCCTATACCATTGCATACGGAATGACGGAATGCGGCCCCATCATTTGTTCCAGCCGCTGGGAAACATTGAAACTGGCCTCTTGTGGCAAGGCAACCACCCGCATGGAAGTAAAGATAGACTCTCCCGACCCTCAGAACGTGGCAGGAGAAATAATCTGTAAAGGTGCCAATCTGATGCTGGGCTATTACAAAAATACCGAAGCGACTTCCCAAATCATCGATGTAAACGGCTGGCTGCACACCGGCGACCTTGCAACGATGGATACCGAAGGATATGTCACTGTCCGCGGACGCAGCAAAAACATGTTGCTCACAGCCAGTGGCCAGAACATCTATCCCGAAGAGATTGAAAGCAAACTGAACAACATGCCCTATGTGTCCGAATCACTGATCGTATTGCAGAAAGACAAGCTCGTGGCTCTTATCTATCCGGATTTTGACGATGCATTCGCCCATGGTATGGAACAATCGGACATCGAAAAGGTTATGGAGGACAATCGGAATGAATTGAATCTGCAATTACCGGCCTACTGCCAGATAACAAAAGTCAAGATACACTTCGAGGAGTTCGAGAAAACGGCAAAGAAGAGCATTAAAAGATTTATGTATCAGGAAGTAAAAGGGTAAGGGGAATGTGTCAAAACCTTCTTTAACGCTTTATTTTAGGCGCGGATGACGCAGATTTCACGGATTTAGTTTATTGAATCCGCATTATTCCGCGTAATCCGCGCCTAATATTATAACATTATAAAAGTCTTCATGTGCTTTTGACACATTCGCATCCTTTTTGTTAACAAAAATAGAAGCAAAGGAATAAACGGCTAATAAGTGTTATAAAACACACTTTTTTAGTTGGATAATTTGCAGATTTATCAAAAGTCCGTATCTTTGCAATGTGTTTTTCATAGTATTAGATTTAAGGTTAACAAAGGTTGGAGTACAGCGGTACTCCTTTTTTTATGCCCGTAAATCAGATATTCCCGGAAAGCCTCTTCAGTCCCTTCAATACAGATTTATCTTTCACCTCCATGATGCTGATGGCATAGCCGCCACCGGAAGCAGCTTTCAGTTTCAAGACCGTTTTGGGAGAAACGATACCTTCACGGATAACATAAGCTTGCGGATTTGTCTTATAATCGGCATCTTTTGCATCGGCATAGACGGTTGCAATATACTGCTTGTCTGCATCCAGGAAGTCCAGTTTCAGAGTTGAAGCATGTCCGTGCTCACTGCTGGTGCAACCGATAAACCAGTCATTCGTACCTTTTGCCTTACGGGCAACAGTGATGTAACGTCCCGGCTCAGCTTCCAGATAGCGGCTGTCGTCCCAATCCACAGCCACATCCTTGATGAACTGGAAAGCATCCATGAAACGCTCATAATTCTCAGGAAGGTCGGCAGCCATTTGTAGAGGGCTGTACATAGTGACATAAAGTGCCAGCTGACGCGCCAAGGTAGTATTGGCATGCGTATGGCTGTTCGGATTCAACTTATTGATGTCCATTTCAAAGATACCGGGCGTATAGTCCATCGGACCACCCTGCAAACGGGTAAACGGAAGTACCGTTGTGTGGAAGGGCTTGTTACCGGCAAAAGCCTCGTACTCCGTGCCTCGGGCAGATTCATTGCCTATCAGATTGGGATAGGTACGGCATAAACCAGTCGGACGTACCGCTTCATGGGCATTGACCATTATCTTGTGTTTGGCAGCTTCGGTCACGGCGTATAGGTAATGGTTGTTCATCCATTGTCCATAGTGATGCTCACCACGGGGAATCATATTGCCTACGTAGCCACTCTTTACCGAATTATATCCATATTTATTCATCAGACGGTAGGCAGCTTCCATGTGCCGCTCATAGTTACGGACGGAAGCCGATGTTTCATGGTGCATCATCAGACGGACACCCTTGGAATGAGCATATTCATTCAGATACTTGATGTCAAAATCGGGATAAGGAGTCACGAAATCGAAAACATAATCCTTGGAATTACCGAACCAGTCTTCCCAACCCGTATTCCAACCCTCCACCAATACCTGGTCAAAACCGTGTTCGGCAGCAAAGTCTATGTACTTCTTCACATTAGCCGTGTTGGCCGGATGAATGCCGTTCGGTTTCACCTTGGAATAGTCCGTATCATCCAGTTTCACAGAAGGGAGGTCAAAAGTATATGCCCAGGGCTTTCCCCCTGCAATCATTTCCCACCATACGCCGACATATTTCACCGGCTTAATCCAGGAGGTATCATCATACTTACAAGGCTCATTCAGATTGAGAATCAAATTGGAGGCCAGTATCTCGCGGGCATCATCACTGACTATGACCGTACGCCAGGGAGTATGGCAGGGAGACTGCATATACCCTTTATTTCCTTGAGCATCCGGAGTCAGCCAGGATTCAAAAACGAGGTTCTTGTCATCCAGGTTGAGATGCATGCAAGAGTAGTCCACCAAGGCTGCCTCGTGCAGGTTAAGGTACACTCCATCAGCTGTTTTAAGCTGTATGGAAGTCTGGACACCTGTCGGCGAAAAGACAGTTTGTGACGCATTGTCACTCACAGCTCCCTGCAGCAGTCCACGGATTTCAGAGAGTTTGGACTCCGTGTAATCATATTCCTGGGTATCATAATCTCCCGGAATCCACCAGGCAGTATGGTCGCCGGTCATGGCAAACCGGGAATGCTCTTCCTTTATCACAAAATAAACCAGATTCTTCTGTTGCGGAAACTCATAACGGAATCCCACGCCGTCATCATATACCCGAAAACGGATATTCATAAAACGAGTGGTAGACGGTTGTTCAAGTTCTACCAGCAATTCGTTGTAGTGGTTGCGGATATCTTTTGTTTCCCCCCACACCGGTTGCCAGGTTTCATCGAAAGTGGAAGTAGAAGTCTTTACTACTTTGAAACCATCCATCAGGCTGGTAGCTCCTTTCAGTTCCAATCCCAACGTACTGGGATTGATGACGGGAGTCCCTTTATAATCCACCTGATAGGCTAGTCTCCCGTCTTTTGTCAGTTCAAAATCCAGCTTCACCATGCCCGAAGGGGATGAAATGCCTTCAGCATTCCCCGCCAGGGCAGAAAAAAGCAAAGCTGCGCTAAGTACAAATTTCTTCATAATAATGATATGTTTTTTGTGTTAATAGACAAACTCAATGATATGTTCCTTTCCATCATCCGGCAACCTCAGCAGGCAGGTCCCCTGCTTCTTGTCGGGACACCAGGCAGTTATCGTAAACTCTGTCTCCCGATTTTCTTCCAGCTTTCCGACATTCGTTTTCTTGATTTTCTGACCGTCCAGCAAAGCTGTTTTCGGCATCTGTTCCGTATAGATGCAGAACATCAGGTTTCGTTGGCCGGGTAAGCTATATTTCTCACCGGTCCGTGTACCTACTTTCAGCGTATAGCCTGTGTCGGTAGTCTGGCAAGTAATAGGAGTGCGCATGAACTCTCCACGCAAATATCCTAAATCAGTTCCTGCATCTTCATAAAGCGAGAAGGTAGTTTCACTGCCCGCTGCAGCAGGAAATATCTCAAACGTAACCGGATAGACCGGTTTCTCATCCGTATAGTTCATGACCGGCATTTGAGGTATGATACTTCCCTGCTTTACAAACATAGGAATAGTATTGAGGGGAGCATCCACCGTCATCCATTGCTCACCGCTATATGCTGTGTGTTCGTTGTTGTAGTCAATCCAAGTTCCTTCAGGAAGATACACATTCTTGTTTCGCGCTCCTTTCTTTACCACCGGAGCAACCAGCAGTTCGCTGCCAAACATGAACTGGGCATCCGTAGAGAACGTTTCCATATCTGCCGGATATTCCAGAAACATCGGTCGCATGAGAGGCAACCCCGTTTCGTGTGCTTCGCGGGCATACGTATAGATATAAGGCAAAAGACGATACTTCAATTCGATGGCTGCCTTGGCATTCTTCTCGGCCTCTTCGCCGAACAGCCACGGCTCCACAGCCACGTTGCCCTCATGATGAATGCGGCTCAGGGGATTGAAAGCGCCCATCTGTATCCACCGCGTATAAAGTTCAGCCATCGCAGGATAATCCTCTATATCTCCGCAATAACCGGTAATGTCACAAGTAGTAAAAGGAATAATTCCCAAACCGGCAGACAACAGTACCGGAATCTGATTGGCCATCTGTCCCCAACCCTGCGTCACGTCATCACCGTTTCCACAGTCACCGGTCCAGCCGAAAGTATAGCGTTGCAAGCCCGCAAAAGCGGCACGTGTCATCTGAAATACGCGACGGTTAGGATTCCGTTTTTCAAACTGCTCCTTCACCACCTTATCCCACGTAAGACCATAAACATTGTGAATCTCATCATGCATGCCCAAATGGTGTTTCATCACCAGGCGTTCCGTCTGCTCCTCATTGCTCCAGGCAGGTTCACCCATATCAGTCCAGAAACCGGCAATGCCATCATCAATGGGCTTCTGCTGATAAGCTCCCCACCAGTCTGCCACAGCAGGAAGGGTGAAGTCCACTACGCCACAATTACCGCCCCAGGGCCAGGGCATGTCATAACTCCTGCCGTTGGTGGAGTCCTTTACCAGATACCCTAACCTATCGGCTTCCTCCCATTGCCGCTTATTGGCTTGTGAAATGACCGGATCTTGCGAAACCACCACCTTGAAGCCCATATCCTTGAGGTCTGCAAGCATCTTTTTCGGATTCTCGTAGTTCCCTTTCCGCCACTCAAAATCCTGCAAATACTGTGTCCAGCCTATGTCCTGGTAAATAACATCACAAGGAATTCCGCGCTTACGATAGCCTTCAGCTATTTCATAAGACAATTTCTCGCTCGTCAGCAGTCCCCGGCATTGTGCAAAGCCCAATGCCCATTTAGGAGGCATTATGGGTTTTCCCGTCAGGTCGACATATTGTTTCATGATTTCCTTATAATCCTTCCCGAAGATGAAATAATAAATCATCTCTCCCCCAGGAGCCTCGAAACTGTAGTAATCGCGGCTTTCCGTACCAAACTTAAATTCGGTCTTATACGTATTGTCCAGGAAAATACCATAACGATAACTGCTCATAAAGAACGGAATACTCTTGTAGAGCGGGTCCTCAACGGTACTATAACAAGGCTTGTCACTGTTCCACATCTTGTAGGCTTCGCCGCGACGGTCCAGCTTGCCGGTCTTTTCTCCCAAGCCGAAGAAGTGTTCGTCACGACGGAGGGTCTTGTATTCCAATTTGCGCTGCCCGTTACTGATATGCCCCTTATCGGCATAATCACTGAACAGCAGTTTCTGATACTTGTCGAATATCTGTAAGTTAAACGGAGACTTGTTTACCCGGATACGGAGTTTAGGGGTAAAAATCTCGTAGCAGGCATTCTGTTCGTCCACATGGACGGTACCGACATCCTCCAGGTCCTCATTGACGACGGCAAAGGAAGGATTACTCCGCTGGAAACTACCGTCGGGAGAAAACCATATACGTACCGTAGACTGGCTACACAGACGTAATTGTATGGCAGAACTGTCATTTAAATAGAAGGTCACACTGCGGTCGTCACTGGTATAGGAAGTGCAGTCTCCGGTGCGGTTCTGTGCATTCGCATATACTGAAAATGCACAGACGGCAAAAAATAAAAATATATATTTCTTCATTACTATAATCTGTTTGTTCCTTTATTGGATATTCTTATTCCATCACAAGCATGCTCCAGTACTTCAGCAAGGGCAAGGTAAAGGTAACCGTGCCGTCCTTCTGTTCGAATGACAGTTCCTGCGAAGCACCGGCATGGAAATCGGGCGATGCAACCCATATCTTGTTCACTTTACCGGAAACATTCATCTTCAACGGCACGTCGGACACCAGACGCGGTTCGGGCATTGTTCCGTTCAAATCCCTCCAGCTTAAGTTATCCGCATTGAGGAAGTTGAGCAGATGAATGACTTGCCTGCCATTTACATTCTTGGCATATACAGTGATGGCAGACTTCTGCGGCGGCCATGCATTCAGAGAAAGATTCCGCGCAGCATCCGTACAGTTCAGAGAAACGGAAATCTCCGCCTCCGTATCTTTATCACGAAGCAGGTTCTGATAAGCCGTCATAAAGTCATAATAACGAATCATGGCTGTTTTCAGTACATCGTTCATCTGCAAAGCCGTGCTTGGAAAGTACTCGCGGCATAGCATGTGGTCACCCAATTCCAAATGAGAGCCTCCCAAAGCAAATATCACAGCATCCGTCAGCAGCACACCCGGTGTATTGAACTCACCGGTACTGCTACCTGCCTTGTCATAGTTCATATATGCGGCAAACACCGTTTTCAAGGCATGGTTGCCATACTGGTCGTTCGCTTTGATAATGGTGTGCAGATCCTTGAAGCCTGCCTCATCGCCCCATACTTCATTATAAAGGAAATCCACTTTACCCGTACCAGCTATCTGGGAAGCTCCATAGCTGGAGACGGCATTCATCACCAAACGCTTGTCCGGATGCTTCTGTTTCATGGCTTCGATGAACGAGGCATATCCCTTAGGCAGATTTACCTTATTGCCATCATAGTCATAGCGGTCACCCCGGTTTCCCAGTTGGTCTATCTGATAACCGTCAAAGTCCAGATTGGCATAAACATCATCGTTTTTCTGGGCAATATATGCCTGCCATTCCGTATTGGTGGGATTGAGCAGGAAGATATTACTTTTCCAACTGGAGGGCAAGTCATGCGAATCCTTATCCATACGTCCCGTGTTCTTGAATATGTACCATTCTTCCTTTACTCCGTCGGAAACGGCATCGTCCAAAGCTCCGAAACATAGATTGTAAAACATGGACTTCATGCCCAGGCTGTGTTGTGTAGAGATATACTTCTTCACTACCTCGGTATAGACCTCCCGGTTGGCAATGTCCTTATAGACCTCGTCCAGATGCTCACGCGTACCGCCCAACGGCCAATGATGCTTGTTGTGCCAATCCTGAAACTGTACCCCGTTAATGTGGCAACGGTTCAGGAAAGCCATCTCCTTCTCTATCACTCCATCCACCTTTTTCGAAGCATCAAAAGTGGCAACGAAACCATAACGTGGAAAACGTGTCCAGTCACTGGATACATCTACGGCAATAGTACCAAGAATAACCTCTGTTCCATTCTCTTTTGTACGGTATACATCCACCAGATAACCGGTATAATCGGTTGCCGGAGCAGTCCAAGTCCAAGTAGTACCGACAGCAGCCTGCTCCGATACAACCTTGTCCATTGTCCGGTAGCGGATTTTAGCTCCGGCAGGAAGGGCGTCAGCTGTAAAAGAAACACTCTCGCCCGGCCGGTAACATGCCTTGTCGGTAGTGAGATTGACCGTCAAGTCCGAGGTGACTGGGGTTACTTCCGTAACCCCTCCACTCTCTCCGCCTCCACCGGTACCGCTACCGGTATCATCACTCTCCTTGCTGCATGCAACCAGCAGCAAGGCTACCATTGTTGTATAAACTATCTTCTTCATCTATTGTAGATACCTATTGTTTCACGATTGAAATTGTCTCTTCCAGCTGATTCAAAGTAATCAGATAGGAACCTGCTGTCGTAATCTTCCACTTCTGGTCGATGCCGCCTACCATCACGTCCAGATATTGCGCTTTGAACGCTTCGTCTGATTTATCAAGGAAAAGCATCGGTTCTGTTTCTCCTGCAGGCTGTTTGTCTGCTACAGCCGGCATGAACCAGGCTCCATTCCAATCTTCCTGCTTATCACAAGTAAATTTCAACTCACCGGCATTCAGCGTACCTTTCCAAGTAAACACATACGGATTATCCGTTGTCTGCATCGGCGTAGCATCACCAATCGTCCAACCGGCCGGAGTAGCATCACCTACCATATAAATCATCTCATACGGAGTAAATTCGCTCATCATCATGCGTTCCTTACCACTACGGATATCCATGCAAATCTTGTAGGCCTTGCCGCATTCCCCATCTTTCAGCACCCATTTATTGTCCGGGTCGAACCCTTTCACAAACACCACTTCTGTATCGGTATAAGCAGCATCGGCATTCTTGGCCTTATACATGTTCTCCCAACTTCCATCGGAGGTTCCGAACTTGAATTCCCCTCCTTTGCCCACTTCAAAGAACTTGCCGAAGCGGAACAAGTATGGATCGAGCACATCTTGTTTCATCTTCACGAATCCCCAATCCGTAGCGTTACCCACAAAATAAAGCTGGTCGTAGGCAGGTGCCAACGTCTCTGTCTGGGTCAATGTAAGAACACCGGTAAACAGATTGGCTTCGACGATGTAATTATGGTCTTCTTCGACAACAAAAGGTTCATCCGGCTGGTCATCACTGCTACGAAGAACCAGCAATCCATCTGTTCCTTTGTTGTAAGAGGGCAGGAATAAGCCTAAGGTCGTGATGAACTTAAATTCACCGGCCACAAGCCGGCCCGTCCATGTAAAGATACCATTGTCCTTGCGGGTCATCTCTGTCGCATCATCGGCACTCCAGCCGCCCGGAGTGGCACTACCTATCAGATAAAGGGTGGATGTGAGCGGTTTATAGGCTGTAACACTGAAAGCAGTGGTAGACACCTGTTTTTCGTCCCGTTCTGTTACAGTAGCTGTCAAGCGCGCTTCCAACGAAATGTTCTCCCCGGCAGTTGCCCCAAAATGGTTGCGCAGGATGTCATTCAATTCCTCCACGCTCTTTTTCCATGAGTATTCTTGTACGGCATTCTCCACAGCTACATAAGAATCTGCAAAATCACTGCCGGTCTTGGTCAATTCCAGCGTATAGGAAATTTTATTACCCGTCCCATAATTGGTTCCCGTAGTCCAGGAAAGCTCCAGGGCATCATCGGCATGTGCCTGCTCATTCAAAACAACTTCCGTCTTGCTGGCCGTCAGTACAAGTTCATTCTGTCCTTTATCCAATTCCATGTAATCATCATCTACACAAGCAGATAAGGCTGCACAGCCCAGTAAGGCAAATACAAGGTGTGAAATATATTTCTTCATATTCTTCTGATTAAATTAATTAATAACCCGGGTTCTGCACCATTAAGGTATTAGCATCCATCTCCGTCTGCGGAATAGGGAACAGCAAGCGGTTCTTGTTCACGTTGCTCTTTCCAATGGAATGCAGGAATTTAATGGCATACTCTCCATTGTTGACACGAATCATGTCGAACCAGCGATGCCCTTCGAAAGCTAGTTCCATGCGGCGCTCATGGATAATCTTTTCACGCATGGTTTCCTGTGACAAGCCCGAAACCTCCGGCAGTCCGGCACGCTTACGTACAATATTCAAAGGCACGGCAGCCTGGTCAGGGCGTCCCATTTCATTCAAAGCTTCGGCCTTCTTCAGCAGGACGTCCGCATAACGATAAATCACGAAGTTGGCAGGATTGGTATTGTATTCCGGAGAAACCGTTTTCGACACCAGAAACTTGCGTACATTGTATCCCGTATTGGAATAAGAGCTTTTGTAAGCCTTACCGTCAAAATCCGGACATCCGGCATAAAGCACGGTCAAATCCTTACGTTTGTCACCGCTCTCATATTGACCCACAAATTCTTTTGTAGGCTGGTTCCAGCCATAACTGCCGGCAACAAAGTCCGAATTACGGGGACCCATGAAAGTAGAAAGCCAGGAAGACTGCGGATTGTTTCCCCAAAAATCATATTCCGTATTGCCCGAATACTGGACCTCGAACAAAGATTCCGGCCCGTTATTGACCAATGCATCGAAATTGTCCTCATACTTGCAGGAAGAAAGGTCATACCCCAAATTTGTTATCTCATCACACAAATCAGACACCTCCTGATAATATTCCGTATGATTAGGAGCCAGCGTCAGATAAATATCTGCCAACATGGCCAAAGCTGCATCTTTGCAGGCACGTCCCACGTTCTCGTCGTCGTAAGAAGACTTGGCAGGAAGCAGGTCAACCGCATTCTTACAATCGGAAATTATCTGGGCATAAGTCTCTTCGACTGTAGCGCGTGCAATGTCTGTCGGTTCTCCCGGATTATAAGGAGCCAAACGCAGTGGAACACCACCGTACAGACGTACCAATACATAGTAATAATGTGCACGGAGAAAATAAGCCTCTCCCAGACAGCGGTTCTTGATTCTCTCTGACACAGCTTCAGCCTCCAGAAGACTATTCAACACAATGTTGCATTGTCCTATCCCCACCCAGGGAGAACGCCACATGTACAATGCCATGCCATTGTCGCTCTGCGTTATGAAGTTAGAAGCTTGTATCGTTTCAAGGCCGTCGGTACCGCCACCGGCACCCACCAAACTGTTACCCGCCACAATATCCAGTGTCCAGATACGCTGGTTGTACATATTGGAAGACTGAAGGGTGCGATAGCAGGCATTGGTCAGAGCAATGGCCACATCATCGGTCACCGTCGTTTCCGGGTCAACCGTATTTTTAGGAGACTTGTCCAGAAAGTCGCTGCAGGAAGCCAGCAGCAATACTGCCAGCATATATAGTAAATTTGTTATCTTTTTCATATCCGAGTCAATCATTAAAAGTTAAAGTTTAATCCTAAGCTGAACGTACGGGAAATGGGGTAACGGTTCTGGTCTATTCCGTTAATACCCACTTCAGGGTCGAAACCGGAATATCCGGTGATGGTAGCCACATTCTCACAAGATAGGGAAAGGCGTGCATTTTCAATCTGGGCTTTCTGTAACCACTGCTTCGGGAAAGTGTATGAGAGTGTGATATTCTTCAAACGCAGATAAGAACCATTCTCCACAAAGCGGTCTGACACGCGTGTATTCTGATTGGGGTCGCCGAACACGGCACGCGGCATCGAATTGCTGGTCCCCTCTCCTTGCCAACGCTTCAGTACGTCGGTAGTCTGGTTATAGGCAGCTGCCATACCGGTATTGTCGATATTGTTGGCATTGTATATCTTATTTCCGGCTATACCTTGTAAGAAAACAGAAAGTTCGAAACCCTTATAGGAAAGGCTATTGTTCATGGAGAACAGCCAACTTGGGTTCGGGTTACCGATGACGGTACGGTCACTATCATTGATGACACCATCGTTGTTCAAATCCCTGAAACGGATATCACCCGGCTCAGCTCCCGGCTGCACGGCATGTGTATTCACTTCAGACTGGTTCTGGAAGATTCCGTCCGTAACATAGCCGTAGAAGACATTAATGGGATAGTCCTTTGCCAGCATCGTTACATAGGAGTTATTGATTTGGTTAATGTAATAAGGAACGTCGCTGTTCAAATCCTTAATTTTATTCTTGTTGTAAGTGGCGGTCAGGTTCGTTTCCCATCCCAGTTCACCGGTAAGATTGATGGTATGCAGACTCATTTCAATACCTTGATTACGTACTTTTCCGGCATTGGTATACGTGGTTGTAGTATCTTCAAATCCCGATGTGATGGGGATAGACGCCTTTACCAGCATGTCTCTCGTCTCCTTCAGATAAGCATCGAACGAGAACATAACGCGTGAATTGAACAGTGAGGCATCAAAACCGATGTTGGTTTGTGCCACCTCTTCCCAATGGATATACGGGTTGGCGAGAGTAGAAGAAACCAGCGCTGTCTGATTGCCGCTCGAAATGCCGAAAGGATATACACTAGTATTGTAGGATGCCAGATAGCTGTAGTTTCCAACACTTGCCTGGCTACCGGTCACACCGTATCCCGCACGCACTTTCAGGTCATTGATATAGTCGTTTTTTGGAAACCACTTTTCCTGAGAGGCACGCCATGCCACAGATACGGAAGGGAAAGTACCCCAGCGATGTTTCTTACCGAAACGGCTGGAACCGTCACGACGAATGGTTGCAGTCAGCAAATAGCGGTCTTCGTAAGAGTAGTTGACACGTGCCATGTAAGAGAGCAATGCCCACTCTGTCTCGTTTCCACCGATGGCATACATTTCCTCGCCATTATCCATTTCGTGCACATTGTCGAACATAAACACATTCTTCTGCGCATTCAGGTAGTCGTTGGTGTTCCATTGGGCAGACATACCGGCCATCAATCCCACACGATGTTTTTCTGCAAAAGTATGGTCGAATAGGAAATAGTTGTCCCACAAATAAGTGAACGACTTGTTATCGCTCTTATAACGTGAAGTCTCCTCTGTGGGAGTGGGTTTCCAGTTATACTTGGGGGTAAAGTTGTCTATGAACCAGAATTTGGCATCATAGCCGAAAGTACTTTTAAACTTAAGCCATTTGGTAAAAGTAAGTTCTGCCGTCAGGTTGGCCAGGAAGTTATATCCATCAGTCTGACTCTTGTTCAGTTCCGTCGGTCCAATGGGGTTGCGCGTGCTGCCATACCATTCCGAGTTACCATCAGGGCCACTCCAACTGCCATCTTCATTCTTCACCGGATAAATGGGGAGCGCTTTCAGCGCATCACCTATATTATAGCTGCCCGACTTCTTCGTATCGGCACTGAACGTAATGTTATTGGAGAACTTCAACCATTTCAAGACTTGCGCATCACTGTTGGACTGGAATGTGAAGCGACGGTAATTCACACTCTTCACGATACCGGACTGATCCAGAAAACCACCGGACACATAATAATGGGATTTCTCGTTACCGCCGGAATAACTTACCGTATAGTTCTGCATCACACCTGTACGGAGCAATTCATCCATCCAGTCGGTACCTGCACCCAATTCAGAAGGATTGGCCCATTCCGGATTAGGATTGCGTCCACTGTTCACCATCATGTCATTACTCAACTCGGCATACTGCGCCGCGTTCAATAAAGAAGGTACGTTCGTAGCATTCTGGAAAGAGTAATTGGCAGATACAGCAAGTTTTCCTTTTCCTTCCGTACCGCGTTTGGTGGTAATCATCACAACTCCATTAGCTCCCCGGGAACCGTAGATGGCTGTGGCCGAAGCATCCTTCAATACATCCAAACGTTCCACATCGGCCATATTTAAGGAAGACAAGCCCAAGTCGGTAGGCACTCCGTCAATCACGACCAGCGGGTCGCAGTTGTTGATAGAACCCAAACCACGAATCTTGATGGATACATTGTCTCCCGGTTTACCGGCATCTACAATCTGCACACCTGAGATTTTTCCCTGGATGGCTTGTCCCAAATTGGATACGGGGGAATCCTTGATATCCTTGTTACCGATGGAGGACACTGCTCCTGTAAGGTCGCTTTTCTTCATGGTGCCATACCCTATCACCACCACTTCATCCAGCATTTCGGCATCCTCAGACAAAACTACCTGAAGCTGTTTCTGTCCCTTCACCTGCACCTCTTGAGTCTTATAGCCTACAAATGAAACGACAAGAGTACCGTTCGGAGACATGTTCAAAGAGAAATCACCGTCAATACCGGTTATTGTCCCATTTGTGGTTCCTTTTTCCATTACACTGGCGCCAATAACCGTTTCACCGGTCTGGTCTTTCACTACACCTTGTACTGTAATTTGCTGTGCGAACATGCACATCGGAAGTAACATTCCTATCAGACAAACCATCATCCGTAGCCTGCTGATTGGCATTTTGTACTTTTGCATAATATAAGAATTTAAAGTTAATAATAAAAACATAAATCACATGTGTCACTCTTTCCGAAGAGGAACAATGCAAATGTATCAGATAAGAGAAGCCAATAGTGGAGGAAAGAGTAAAAAAGTAGTGGTTTACATCATTCAAAAAGGCTTAAACCACTATATACCAATAATATATAAAATTATTACCCAACTAAAAAAGTAGTGAAAATATAAGCGTAAAAGAGACACTTCCAAGCTTCAAAACCCCTATTCTCAGTTCTTCGACTTGCCAATTGTCATCACTTCCTGTTCCAACAAGTCGCGGTCACCGGCAGCCTTGTTGCGAACCTTCGTACGATAGTTATAAATGGTGGTAACAGAATATCGAAGGAACTGGGCTATCTTCACGCTGTCAGTAATACCCAAACGTATCAATGCAAAGATGCGCAACTCTGTATTCATCCGTTCGCCGGCTTTCAAGGATATTTGCTCATCATCGGCAAGCAGGGCATTGAAGTCTTCTACAAAAGTAGGAAACAGCTGCAGGAAGGTATTATCAAAGTTGGTATAGAATTCCTTTAATTCCCCCTCTATGAATTTAGAAGACTTGATGTTCTTGTAGAGTTCCTCCACATTTCCGGTAGCGGCAATCTTTCCCAGCGACCGGCGGTAATTGTCCATCTTTTCCAAATAGACCGAGCACTGGTCCATATAACGGCCGATATACTCCTCCTTCAGATAGGAGTTTTCGGCAATGCTGTGGTTGGCCTCCTTGAGTTGTGCATTGGAAAGGTGAAGCTCATCATTCAGCTCCTTCAACCGTTTGTTGGCGTCAATCACTTCCCTGCGGGCGGCAGCCACTTTCTTCATCTGCTTGTATACATAAAATATGGCAAGCAACAGAAAAAGTGAAAGTAGGCTGATAGATACCAGTGCCCATTTCATCTGCTCCTGCTGCTTCTCCGTCTTTTGCTGGTAAGCATCATTAATGATAGGAAAGATTTCCAGAATCTCCAGCTTGCGCAACCGGGCATTGCAGGCGGCTGCATCTTCCATACATATCTTTACATAAGAATAGGCACGCTCGATGTCTCCTTCCTGGTAAAGCAGTACGGCGAGCTTGCGTAAAGAGATATATTCACGGACAGCGGTTTTCATATCCGCCATAGCAGAAACAATCAGGTATTCCTTTTCCTTCTCTTTGTCCCCTTTCAGCCGGTAAGACTCTGATAAAGTATAGGCACAAATCGCAACGTCGTGTTCATAGTCCTTCTGCAGCGCCAGATAATCCGTCAGCAAACGGATGGCCTTGTCATATTCATTGCGTACATTATACTGGTCGGACTGAATCAAGGTATGTATCAGAAGATTATCTTTATTGACCAACAGCAACGAATCACGATATTTGTCCGTAAGCTCCGTATAAAGCTTCTTTTCATATGCCGTCACGGCATAATCGGCCATAAGGCCATAGACCGTACGGTAGATATGGTAATAATATGGATGGATATCCACCGGTAACCGGTCTATATGGATATTCCGCATCAAATCCATAACTTCCTTATACATACCGGTCATTCCCAAAACATCTGCTTTATTCATGCGGGCATTGTCTATGTATTCCCGGTTTCCAAGACGTATGGCTATCTGTTCCCTTTCCTCGGCCATGTGCAATGCAGAATCCGTATTGAACGAACGGTACTCATCCAGCAATGTGCCAAGAATGACAAAACGTTCTTCATCCGGTATCTGCCGATGCAACTGTCTTTTCAGTTCCACCAGTTTCAGCTCTTTCTGCTCCATGTATATGGGACGCTCCTTTATCGCCTGGTCCAGTTTCAGCAGCAAAGAATCCGCCCGGCTGCTGTCTGCAGCATGAAGGCGGCACATACAGATGGTACAAAGACACAAGAATATGATTATATTTTTCATCCGGCTTTCCGATTAGTTAAAGGCAATACTTTTTGAGAATCCTCATGCAAAAGTAATTAAAATACCATAAAAACCTATTCTACTATCATTAAAAGCTCGAAAGCAGAGTGATAAAAAGGCATACTGCAAGCAAAAGAATCAAAATATTGAATTACCTTTACGGAAAATCCAAAGAAAGACCATATCATAAATATCATCCGAGCATCATGGATATACACACATTTATTGCCAATTATCAGGAAGCTTTCGGCCAACACGCCGAACTCCCCATCGCCTTTTGGTATTCAGACCGAATGGGGGCATCTACAGAGAAAGTAACCGGTTGTCTCTTCAAATGCATGAAACAAGTCAGAGACGGCAAAATCGTCAGTCTCAGCAACAAAACAATTACCTGCGGAGGAGGCAAGTTCTATACCGGATTTACAGAAATGCCCGAGCGCGTCCCGGGGTTTGTCTCTTTGAAAGAGAAATACAAGAAGACTCCCGAAATGGTGGTAGATTTTGTCAATGAGCTACAGATTTCCAGAACTGACAAAGCCTATCTGCATTTTGCCCGCATAGACAAGATACCTTCCTTTGATGAAGTGGAAGGACTGCTGTTCCTGCCAACTCCCGACATTCTATCCGGACTGGCGACATGGACCTTCTTCGACAACAATGCATCGGATGCCGTAGCAGCCCCATTCGGCTCCGGCTGCTGTTCCGTCATTACCCAAACCATCATTGAAAACCGGAAACAAGGGAAACGTACTTTCCTGGGATTCTTCGACCCCTCCGTCCGCCCATACTTCGAAGCGGACTTATTGAGCTTCACTATCCCCATGTCCCGATTCAAGGAAATGTATCACACCATGCGCGAAAGCTGTCTGTTCGATACACATGCCTGGGGAAAAATCAAGGAAAGGATACAGCTTTCCCAATCAAGAGACGTACATATCCTCCCCTCTCCCATTTCCTTCCCCATCCTTCCGGACATTTATCTGCAGGAAATCAGAATGGAAGAGGCCGCAGCCATCTACCATGCCATCGACACACACCGGGATTACTTAAGAACATGGCTGCCATTTGTGGATAATATGCGCACAACAGCTGATGAAGAAGCTTTTTTACGTCAGGTACTATCTGCTCCTGCCGAACGAAATGAACCTATATTCGGTATTTGGAACCAGCAGCATGAAATCTGCGGACTGATAGGTTTCCATTTCTCCGATTTCGACAACCACCGTACAGAACTCGGCTATTGGCTACTGCCGGAATACCAGCACCGGGGCATCATTACTGAAAGTGTCCGCAAGCTGTGTCTGTGGGCCGTACAAGAAAAAGAGATAAAGCGGATACAAATTCGCTGTGCCGTGGGCAATGCAGCCAGCAACGCAGTACCGGTTCGCCTCGGTTTCATCCATGAGGGAACAGAACGTTGCGGAGAACTGCTGGCTTCTGGAGAATATACAGACATACATATATACAGCATCTTGAAAGAAGAAGTGCTGGCCAACCTCAAACGATAAAATATCAAATTATATATCAACTATTGAAATTATACATGGAACAACAACCTCATCTCAATGACCACAACAAGCAGGAGTACCCTCCTATGCATACAACGGAGCACATCATCAACCAAACCATGATAAGGTTATTCGGTTGCGGCCGCTCCATATCAGCACACATAGAACGGAAGAAAAGCAAGCTGGACTACCGTCTTGCCGCCTGCCCCACGGAAGAAGAAATAAAGAAGCTGGAAGAGGCCGTAAACGAGGTAATCGCCCGACAGCTGCCCATCACAACAGAATTCATTACGCAAGAGGAAGCGCAAGGACGTTTCGACTTGGAACGCCTGCCCGATGGTGCTTCGGAAACGGTACGTGTCGTGAAAGTAGGCGATTACGACGAATGCCTCTGCATCGGAGTACATGTGGAGAATACATCAGAAATCGGAACCTTCAAAATCATCAGTCACGATTGGAACGAAGAAGCCAAGCGTTGGAGAATGCGTTTTAAATTAGTCTGAAAATCTATCAATTTTAAATAAATAAGATAGCAAAATGGCATTAAACAAGCAAATAAGTCAGTTCTTCAATGACAAATAGTCAATAGAGTCAGCAAAGACCGGTTGGCATAAGGTTTGCAATATAGTTAGCGAACGACGGTTCAAGAAACGGACGGTGAAAAAAACAAAAGGCAGACACCCGAAGACAAAGAACCGGAGTTCAAAACTAAATAGCATGTTTAACTTAAACAATAGGAGACTATAACTATGATGCCTGTAAGAAGAAACCAAAATTGGTTACCGAGTATTTTTAATGATTTCTTTGACAATGATTGGATGGTAAAAGCAAATGCCACCGCCCCTGCCATCAACGTATTCGAAACAGCAAAAGAGTACAAAGTTGAATTGGCTGCTCCCGGTATGACAAAAGAAGACTTCAACGTTCACATCGATGAAGAAAACAATCTGGTCATCAGCATGGAAAAGAAAACAGAAAGCAAGGAAGAGAACAACAAGGACGAAAAGAAGGAAGGCCGCTACTTGCGCCGCGAATTCTCATACACCAAGTTCCAGCAAACCATGATTCTTCCGGACGATGTCGATAAGGAAAAGATTGGCGCCCATGTAGAAAACGGCGTGTTGAACATTACATTGCCTAAGTTTACAGAAGCAGAAAAAGAAAAGGCCAAGAAATTCATCGACGTAAAATAACGCCCGGCCATTAAAAAGAAAATCTCCCGCTGCACAAGATAATGCAACGGGAGATTTTTTATATCCATAGCCATACGGAACTATTTCTTCTTCCCTTTCAGAAAACGGTCTGTCAGCCACTTGCGCACCGGTTCGTCGTATAGTTTCAAACAAGCATAAGCAAGGACAACAGCTCCCACGAAAGTAAGTATCATATAAGGGATACCTTCTGCCATTGTAGCGTTATTGTTGCATACCCAAGCCGTATAAGTGTATACCAGCGGATAATGGGTGATATAAATCGGATAGGAAATATCTCCCAGGAACTTGCATACGGCAGTAGAGCGCTTACCGGTCACCTTGCCGCCGGCTCCCATCGAAACAATGACCGGGAAGATGCAGATAATACAGAAAGCCTCGTAAAGCCCGTTCATCCAGTAACCATCCTCACCTCCGATACGGGGAATGGAAAGAACCACCACAATCAGCAGGCTGCACCACCAGAAAGCACGCTTTTCAAGCCGTATCAGCCAGCCGAGGCGTGACAGAAGCAATCCGCCGAAGAACGGATACATCAGCCGGACCATACCCACATACTGCTGTTCCCAGTTCAAGGCCCAACCACCCACAATATCGCCGGCAGGAGCAGTCAGACAACGGTATACCGTAAAACACCCTGCCACAAATACCAGCACCGACAGGGCCACCTTATTGAACTTGCGTACAAACAACGCATACAGGATATTACCGATATATTCATAATAGAGCGACCATGCCGGGCCATTCAACGGATGCATTTCCGTCCAGCCGCGAATGTCGAACTTCAGCGGAAGGGGAAGCAAAGTACAGCCCAGCAACATCACCAACAGCATTGTTCCGATGGACGTATTCTCGATAGGCGGAAAACAAGGCGACTCCTGAAAATAGAAAAAGGCAGCGCCCACAATGCTACCCATAATCACCATAGGATGCAGGCGGATGATACGGCGTTTGAAGAAAGTGCCTACGGTCATCCGGTTCCAACGGTCATCATAAGCATAGCCGATAACAAAACCGGAAAGCATGAAGAAGAAATCCACTGCCAGATAACCATGATTGATAATTTGAGTAAGATGGCTGCCACCTGCATGTGCTTCAAAAAGATGGAAGATAATAACCATGACAGCCGCCACGCCACGAAGTCCGTCAAGAATCTCATAATGCGGTTTCGAGGCAAGATAAGTAGTCTGTGTATTCATTTTGGTATAAGATATTTATTTATTCGCGTGCAAAGATAAGAGTTTTTTCCAATAAGGTAACTGATAAATATCATATAAACTCTATCAATCAATTACTAAGCAAAACAGATATTTTTCATCATTAGATACATATCACTACTTGCACCCTTTTTTCCGCACAAAAAACAGCTTTTATTATCCATAATAAAAGGGCTACACCTTTTCCTCCTCATGGTGTAGCCTTAAACACAAAAGGGTGTAGCTATCCAAGGCAAATGGTGTAGCCCTTCTTCAAAAAAGAGAGCCAAATAGGATAATAATAAAGAAAAATCAGTTAACTACTTTTCTTATAACTTTTTACCGCCCACAGATTGAAGACCAATGCAAAGACCAACACGGCTCCCAGTTGCGGAAGCAGTTCGGCAAATCCGCCACCACGGAGATAGATGGTACGCATCACCTCCACAAAATAGCGTAGCGGATTGATGCACGTAATCCATTGCGCCCACTCAGGCATACTGTGGATAGGGGTGAAAAGACCACTCATCAGAATAAGGATAAGCATGAAGAACCACATGACAAACATGGCCTGCTGCAACGTGGTCGAATGATTGGATATGACCAGCCCGAACCCCGACACCACCGGTAGAAAAAACAGCGCCATGCCGTAGATAGTGAGGAAATGTCCCGCCGGCAGAATGCCGTAAAGTACCCATGCCAGAACGAAACAGATGGTCAGCACCACAAAACCTATCAGCCAGTAAGGTATCAGCTTGGCGGCAATGAAAGTGAACTTGCCGACGGGGGTGACATTTATCTGCTCGATGGTGCCCGCCTCCTTCTCGCCCACCACATTGAGGGCAGGGAGAAAACCGCAAATCAGCGTCAGCAGCATTACCATGAGGGCAGGAATCATGAAAAGCTTGTAGTTCAGCGTGGGGTTGTAAAGGTTCTGCGTAGTGATGTCCACCCGGGGAAGCGGCTTCCCGGCAAGCCCTTGCGAAGACGACTCCGAACCCAGTTCACGGGTATAGTCACTGATGATGGAAGACAAGTAGGATCCTCCCAGACTGCCCTTCGTGCCGTTCACGGCATTGGCCGCCACCAGCAGACGAGGCGCCTCTCCCTTCACCCAATCCTTTTCGAAATCACGGGGAATCTCCAGCACGACATCTGCCGAACCTGCTTCAATGGCCAGCAAAGCCTCATCGTATGTATCGGGAAGCGCTGTCAGGCAGAAATAAGTGGATGCACCGATTTTATCTACCAGACGGCGAGACAAGACGCTGTGGTCATTGTCCACTATATTCAGATTGATGTTCTTTATCTCCAGATTGGCGGCCCAGGGCATCAGTATCATAATCATGCACGGGAAAATGAAAATCAGCTTGGGCAGGAAGGAGTTGCGGAACAACTGCTTGAATTCCTTTTCAATGAGAAACTTTATCATAAGACGATATTTTAAAGATTTTAGACATAAGAACAAAAGAACAGATTTCCCGTATCCTTTTGTCCTTATGTTCTTCTGCCTGAATAATTAATATAAAATTCATATCCGCTCTTTACTCAAGCCGATGCTTGAATTTCTTGAAACTCACCGTTATCAGCAATACCGCCATCGTGGCAAGTATGCCGACCTCCATCAGCACAAGCGAAACATCCACTCCCTCAATCATCAGCTTACGCACCGCCTGGATATACCAGCGTGCAGGAAGCACAGCTGAAATGGCCTGCAGGATAACGGGCATACTCTCAATGGGGAATATCATGCCCGAAAGCAACATGGTGGGCATCATCAGCATCAGTCCGGACACCAGCATGGCGGCAACCTGCGTCCGGGTGACCGTAGAAATCAGCAGCCCCAGCGCCAGGGAGACAAAGATGAATAGCAGCGACACCACCACCAGCCAGAACAAGCTGCCCGCCACGGGAACATCGAGCACATAGACCGAAAGTAGAAGAATGGTGGTCAAGTTGACAAACGACAGCACAAAATAGGGCACCGCCTTTGCCAGAATGATGAAAAGCGGTTTGACGGGAGAAACCAGCAGGACCTCCATCGTCCCCGTCTCCTTCTCGCGCACAATGGAGATGGAGGTCATCATGGCGCAAATCAGCATCAGAATAAGCCCCATGACACCCGGCACGAAGTTGTAGGCACTCTTCATCTGCGGATTGTACAGCAGCTTGAGCTGGGGTACGATGGCAGCGGCATGCACTCCCGGCAGAAGCATCTCCTGCCCGGCAGAGGAGATGATGTTTGCGGCATAGCCTGCCTGCATAGTCGCCATATTGGGGTCTGTGGCGTCGGAGACAAGCTGCACGCGCGCCTCGCCGGTATAAAGCTTGTCCGAGAAACGCTCGCTGAAAACAAGCGCCATGTCAATCTCCCCTCTTCCGAAAGAAGCCTCCATATCGGCGGGAGAATGCAGGCGGCGGATGACGGTGAAGTATTCGCTTGCATCCATGCGGTCGATGATACGGCGGGTAACTACGTCATTCGACGGGTCGAGCACCGCCACACGCACGTTCTTCACCTCGGTGGTGATGGCAAAACCGAAAAGGATTATCTGCACGATGGGCATGCCCAGCAGAATCAGCATCGTGCGCCGGTCGCGGAAGATATGGAAGAACTCTTTTCGGATGAAAGATATGAATTGTTTCATTGTCTATATTTATATTTAGGCTCGGATAATGCGGATTTCACGGATTTTCAGTCGGCGGTTCGCACAGCTTGACGAGCCAGTTGTTGGAATACATCGTCCATCGTAGTGGCATTGAACTGCCGTTTCAGCTCCCCGGGAGTGTCGAGTGCACGGATGACGCCGTCTACCATGATGGAGATGCGGTCGCAATACTCCGCCTCGTCCATAAAGTGGGTGGTGACAAAGACGGTGATGCCCTCGTCGGCAGCCTGGTAAATCAGCTCCCAGAACTGGCGGCGCGTGGCAGGGTCCACCCCACCCGTAGGCTCATCCAGAAAGACAATCTTGGGACGGTGGAAGATGGAGACGGAGAAGGCCAGCTTCTGCTTCCAGCCCAGCGGAAGGCTTTTCACCAGTGTATCCCGTTCCTTTTCCAGCCCGAGGTGGAGGAGCAGCTCATCCGTCTTGGGGGCAATCTCCGCTTCGGGGATGCCGTAGATACCGGCAAAGAGGCGGATATTCTCCCACACCTTGAGGTCTTCGTAAAGGGAAAATTTCTGGCTCATGTAGCCGATATTCTTCTTCACTTCTTCGGGTTGGGAAGCCACATCGAAACCTGCCACACATGCCTTGCCGCCGGTGGGGCGGCTAAGTCCCGTAAGCATGCGCATGGCGGTGGTCTTGCCTGCCCCGTTGGCTCCCAGGAAACCGAAAATCTCGCCCCGATGGACTTGGAAAGAGATGTGGTCTACAGCGGTGAAATTACCGAACCGCTTGGTCAACCCTTCCACTTCAATCACCTTGTTTTCGTGGTTTTCCACCCGTTCGTGCTGCAAGCCCGGAGGGCAGAGGATGCCCGCAAAGCGTGTCAGGATACGGTCGGGGGTATCGATGCCTTTTATCTCTCCTTCGTTGATGAAGGCGATGCGGTCGCATTGGCGCGCTTCGTCGATGATGGGGGTGGAAGCAATGATGGTGATACCCTGCTCCTTCAGTCGGCGAAGCATTCCCCAGAATTCCTTGCGGGACACGGGGTCGACGCCCGTAGTGGGTTCGTCCAGAAAGAGGACATCCGGTTTATGGATAAGGGCACAGCTAAGGGCGAGTTTCTGCTTCATGCCGCCGGACAACGCTCCGGCGCGGCGCTTGCGGAAAGGTTCTATCTGCCGGTAAATGTCGCGCACCAAATCATAATTCTCCTCGATGGTGGTGTGGAAGACGGTGGCGAAGAAATTGAGATTCTCCTCCACCGTCAAGTCCGGATAGAGGGAGAAGCGTCCGGGCATATACCCCACCCGCCTGCGGATGGCTTTGTAGTCCTTCACCACATCCAGACCGCAGACCGAAGCCGAGCCTCCGTCGGCAAGCAGCAAAGTGGTGAGGATGCGGAAAAGCGATGTCTTGCCCGCACCGTCCGGCCCGATGATGCCGAAAAGCTCACCGGGAGCCACTGACAGAGAGACACCCCGCAGGGCTTCCACGCTGCCGTAACGTTTGGAGATATTAGTTAAAGTTACAGCCTCCATACATTCCTATTTTCAGCATCCCGTCATTCTTCACGGCAATCTTTACAGCATAGACCAGATTGGCGCGCTCGTCTTTCGTCAGGATAGTTTTTGGAGTGAATTCGGACGTATCGGAAATCCAGGTGACGATGCCGGGGTATTCTTTCCGCACTTCCTTTCCATAATCCGCATAAACCTTCACTTGCTGCCCCTGCTTGATTTCGGCAAGCTGCTCGGAGGTGATGTAGGCACGGAGGTAAATCTGCTCCATATCCGCCACTTTGAAAAGAGGGGTGCCGGGAGCAGCCAGTTCTCCGGCTTCGGCATATTGGGCAAGGACGGTTCCCGTCAGCGGAGAGGTGATGTGGCATTTGCGCAACTGGTCTTCTATCTGCGCCACCTGGATGCCGACAGAGGAACTTTGCCACGTCAGGCTCCGGTCACTGTTGCGCAGGGTGGAGTTCTGTGCGTCGAGCTGCTTGCGGAGGACTTCGAGAAGGGACTCGGCATCATCCAGTTGCTTCTGGTTGGCGGCACCCACACGGAGCAGGTTGGACACACGGTCGCGCTCGCGCCGTGCCTGCACAATCTGTTCCTGAGTGGCGGCTACTTGCTTCAGGATATCAGGCCGCTGGCCTTCCACGGACTTGACACTGGCCTCCAACTGGAGTTTCTTCAGATAGAGTTGGACGGTATCTATAATGCCTACCTCCTGCCCGTCTTTCAGTGTCGTGCCTTCCTCGATGTCGAAACTCAGCAGTTTTCCAGACGCCTCGGCAGAAACGATGACTTCGGTAGCCTCGAACGTTCCCGTCGCATCATATTTCGGAGTACCGCCGGTACAGGCGGCAAGGAGAAATAAAAAAGGAAATAATTTCAATGATTTCATACTATTTCAAGTTATAAATTACGGATTATAGTCATTAATTGTTCAGCGTATATTTCAGCTGCCAGATGTTCATCAGCAACTGCACCTCATGCAATGCCTTGGTCTGTCGTGCCATACTTTCGTTGGTAATCTCCCGCAGCATATCGGTCACGGTCATTGTCCCGTTCTGCACCTTGGCCTCGGCTGCACGGCGGATATTCCCACGCAGACGGATAATCTCGTCATCATCCGCCATCTGGCGGCGCATGGATACAATGCCCGCATCCTGCTGCGTAGCCTGCAGGCGAATGTTGAAAAGGAACACATCCCGGCCGGTCTCTATCTGTTGGCGGGTATTGTCTATCCTGCGGCGGTCGTTCTTCAACGTATACAGACTGCCGAAATTCCAGGACATGCGCACCCCCGCCATGTAATAGGCGTTGAATTCATCTTTCAACATATTCAATCCCGGATTGCCGTATGCCCCTTGTACAAAAAGGCCGAAACGCGGCATCAACCGGGTGTTCAAGGCTGCCTCCTGCTGGTGGAGTTGCTCTCCCTGCGCATCGTACCAACGAAGTTCGGGACGGTTGTTCATCTGCCGGTCTATGTTTTCTTCGGCAGCCGGTTTCAATAAAACCGTTTCGGAAGAGAGATCCTTGCCCGTAAAGGCAGCAAGCATGCTGAGGTATGCACGGCGGGTGGTCTCCAATTCCACACGGTGCTGCCTGGTGTTCAGTTGCTCTACGCTGACTGCATCCAGGTCGCTCAGGGTGGCGATGCCATTGGCTATATAGTCGGCTACCTGCTTGTGGGTTCTTCCTAAATCTTCTTGCAAGAGGCTGTTCTGTTTCAGCTGTTCGTCCAACAGCAGGATGCCGAAAAAGAGCTGGTTCACCCGGTCAGTCAAGGCATACATGTCTACATGCTGTTTTTCCAGTTCCACTTCCGAGGCGGCACGCGTCAATCGTTTTCTGGAACGTATATCCCCACCATCCCAGAGGGTCTGCTGCACTTCGAGCATCACCTGGTACTGGTCTTTCGAAGCAGTCTTGATGTCGAGATTAGGGATTTCGACCGGTAGCCGGGTGATGTCACTCTGGTACGTGGCCTTGCCGGATAGGGAAAACTGGGGCAAGTAACCTTTTCCGGCATTGGAGAGGTCGTACCCGCGTGCCTTTTCTATCAGTCCGTATTGCCTGACCAACGGATAATTGTCTTGCGCCCGGCGCTGGCACTCTTCCAACGTGAGCTGGGCATGTGCCAGCATGGCGGCAAGAGAAAGGGTAAAAAAGAAAACGGTTCGTTTCATATCCATTCTGTTTCTTGTTTATTCTACATGGTTTTGTTCTATACACATGCAAAGATAAAGGCATAACCCTATAACCTTACAATCCATTTGTGCGCAAAGATGTTCTAATAGTACGACATTTCGTAGAAAAAGACAAATAATAGGAACACTTTATTATCTTTGCGGTGGAAATATACATTATTCATAAAGGGAAAGATATGGAAAAGAACAAACCGATAAGCGTCGCATTCGAGGACATCCGCAACAATCCGGATTTTATAGAACATTCCGAATACAGATTTATAAACGACGATTTGGGAATGGTCATCAGTTTTCAAGCAATGGGATTCAGGCTATTCCGCACCCAGCAACCTTATCGTGCCAAAGAAGGAAGGATTGTACGCATCATGCAAGGTAAGGGCCGAATCTCCATCAATCTTATCGAATATGAAGCTACAGCCCACGATATTATTATCATCCCTGACAATTCGCTGATAGAAATATCGGAAGTCAGTCCCGACTACGAATTCCAAGTCATCATGCCCACTGCCAATTTTCTGCCCGTACTACAGAATTCCATTCTTTCGGAAGCTTATACACGAAACGGAATCCGCCTTTCATGCAACAACGAGGAATGGGCACACATCAGCAGCTTCTTCTCTTTATTGTGGAATATACTACATTGTTTGCCCTACCGCCGCGGAGCTGTACAGCACTTGATTGTCTCACTTCTCTATAACCTTAAGTATATCCACGAGCACACATGCAAGTCAACTCCGGCACGCCTTTCACGCCAGGAAGAGCTATTCCGCCGCTTCATCGCTTTGGTGAACCAACACAGCAAGCACGAACGCAGCGTCAACTTCTATGCCGACAAACTATGCCTGACACCGCACTATCTGAGCTCGGTGATACGTGAAACAAGCGGACAAACCGTGATGCAATGGATTAATCAAGCAGTTATCCTCGAAGCCAAAGTATTGCTGAAACACAGTAATCTACTGGTGTTTCAAATATCAGACGAACTGAACTTTCCCAATCCGTCGTTCTTCTCGAAGTTCTTCAAACGTATGACGGGGATGACACCGGCGGAATACCAGAAACAAACCTGACCTCAAAACAGCTGTCCTATACGGGAGCCTGACGGTCCGTCGCAAGAGTCCGCTTCCAATGCCAGCATCCCTTGTTTGGCTGCCAGTCCACCGGCATAGCCTATCAGCGTATGGTTGCTGCCCACCACACGATGGCAGGGGATGAGTATGGAGAGGGCATTTGCCCCATTGGCAGCCGCCACCGCACGTACGGCTTTCGGATTGCCCAGCTTTCGTGAAAGCTCGCCGTAGGACACTGTTTTTCCGTAAGGGATGTTCTGCAACTCCTGCCACACCGTCCGCTGGAATTCTGTTCCGACTGCAAGCAGTGGAACATCGAATATGGTCCGCTTACAGGCAAAATACTCATCCAACTGAATGATTGCCCTTGCAATCACTTCCGAAGTGCCTTCCTCATAATCGGCATGCAGCGCCTGCCGTATACGCTTATCAACGGGTACTCTACGTTTCTCGTTCAGCATCCAGTCGCATAGGCAGAGTTTATCGCCGAAAGAGCCGAGGAGCAACTCGCCATAAGGAGATTGATAGTATTGGGTCAAAATTGTTTCCATCGAACTTAGTTTTCAGCAAAGATAGCAAATTAAATCATCATTTGTACTCCGCCCACGACTTGATAGCCAAATCATCCGGCATCATCGTGCAGAATGCATTGATGAACGCACTTGCCAGACGGGCATTCGTTATCAACGGAATATTGAGGTCGATGGCGGCACGGCGTATCTTGTAGCCGTTATCCAACTCGCCTGCGGTGAGGTTCTTCGGAATATTGACCACCATGTCTATCTCCTTGCGGTGCAGCATGTCGAGTGCCTGCGGCTGGCGTTCGGGTTCGCTGGGCCAGTAGACGCGCGTATTCTCCACACCGTTCTCCGTAAGGAAGTTGCTGGAACCACCCGTGGCAAATATCTTATACCCCTTCTTCTGAAGCATACGCGCGGCAGAAAGCATGTCCACTTTCTGCTTCGGAGTACCGGTAGAAAGCAGGATATTTTTCTCTGGAATACGATATCCCACGGAGAGCATCGCCTTGAGAATGGCGCAGGAAGTATCGCTGCCGATGCAACCCACCTCGCCCGTGCTTGCCATATCCACACCCAGTACCGGGTCGGCCTTCTGCAGACGGTTGAAGGAGAACTGGCTCGCCTTGATGCCTACGTAATCCAAATCGAACAGATTCTTGTCCGGCTTCTGTACCGGAATGCCGAGCATCACCTTCGTGGCAAGTTCAATAAGGTTTATCTTCAGCACCTTGCTGACAAACGGGAACGAACGGCTGGCACGGAGGTTGCACTCAATCACCTTGATGTCGTTCTCGCGTGCCAGATACTGGATATTGAACGGACCGGAGATGTTCAGCTCACGGGCAATCTCGCGGCTGATGCGCTTGATGCGGCGCACCGTCTCCACATACAACTTTTGTGGCGGGAACTGGATAGTGGCGTCACCGGAATGCACTCCGGCAAACTCGATATGCTCACTGATGGCGTACGCGATAATCTCTCCATCTTGCGCCACAGCATCCATCTCCACCTCCTTGGCATGCTCAATGAACTGGCTCACCACTACGGGATGTTTCTTGCTGACATTCGCCGCCAGCTTCAGGAAGCGTTCCAGCTCCTCCCGGTTGGAACAGACGTTCATCGCAGCGCCGGACAATACGTAGGAAGGACGGACCAATACCGGGAAGCCCACCTTATCCACAAAGGCGTTGATGTCCTCCAGGGAGGTCAGCGCCCGCCATTCGGGTTGGTCTACACCAATGCGGTCGAGCATGGCGGAGAACTTGTCACGGTCTTCGGCATTGTCGATGCTCCTGGCGCTTGTGCCGAGAATAGGTACCTTCTGCGCATCGAGGCGCAGGGCAAGGTTATTCGGTATCTGACCACCGGTAGAGACAATCACCCCGTGGGGATTCTCCAGTTCGAGAATATCCATCACGCGCTCGAAGGTGAGCTCGTCGAAGTAAAGACGGTCGCACATGTCATAGTCCGTAGACACGGTTTCGGGGTTGTAGTTTATCATGACACTGCGGTAGCCTTCCTGGCGGATGGTGTTCAGGGCCTGCACGCCGCACCAGTCGAACTCTACGGAAGAACCGATGCGGTAGGCGCCGGAGCCCAATACGACGATGGACTTGTGGTCGCCGAGGTAACGGACATCATTTGCCGTGCCGCTATACGTTAGGTAGAGATAGTTGGTCTGTGCGGGATATTCGGCGGCAAGGGTATCTATCTGCTTCACTACGGGCAGAATGCCTGCACTCTTGCGGAAATTGCGGACGGCAAGGATGGCTTCTTCGCCGTCCATTGCTTGTTCCAAGCCGAGGGCACGGGCTATCTGGAAATCAGAGAAGCCTTGTACTTTGGCTTTACGCAACAAGTCCACGGGAATCATTGGCAACTCTCCATCAGCCATAAAAGAGTGCAGTTCCCTGCTGGTATCCATGATGTTCATCAACTTCTCCAGGAACCAACGGTCTATCTTGGTCAATTCGTGCACCTGGTCCACCGTATACCCGGCACGGAAGGCTTTGGAGATGACAAAGATACGTTTGTCGGTAGGTTCGCGCAGAGCCTTGTCCAAATCGGCAATCACCAGTTCCTTGTTCTCTACGAAGCCGTGCATGCCCTGGCCTATCATGCGAAGCCCCTTCTGGATGGCTTCCTCGAAAGTACGGCCGATAGCCATCACCTCGCCTACCGACTTCATGCTCGAACCCAGCTCTTTGTCCACCCCGTGGAACTTGCCCAAATCCCAACGCGGTATCTTGCAGACCACATAGTCCAGGGCGGGTTCGAAGAAAGCGCTTGTAGTCTTTGTCACAGAGTTGTTCAAGTCGAACAAGCCATAGCCCAAGCCGAGTTTTGCCGCTACAAACGCCAACGGATAACCCGTTGCTTTAGAGGCAAGTGCAGACGAACGGCTCAAGCGTGCATTTACCTCGATTACCCGGTAGTCCTCGCTCATCGGGTCGTAGGCATACTGCACGTTACACTCTCCCACAATGCCGATGTGACGGATAATGCGGATAGCGAGTTCACGCAATTTATGATAGTCCGTATTGCTCAACGTCTGTGACGGGGCAATAACGATGGACTCACCCGTATGGATGCCCAGGGGGTCGAAGTTCTCCATGTTGCAGACCGTGATGCAGTTGTCGAAGCGGTCGCGCACCACCTCGTATTCCACTTCCTTCCATCCCTTCAGCGATTTTTCCACCAACACCTGTGGGGAGAAGGAGAAGGCTTTCTCCACCAGCACATTCAGCTCTTCTTCATTGTCGCAAAAACCCGAACCCAGTCCGCCAAGCGCGTATGCGGCACGGACAATGACCGGGTATCCCAGTTCCCGGGCTGCGCGACGGGCATCCGCTGCATTCTCCACAGCTTCGCTCTTGATGGTCTTCACATCAATCTCATTCAGTTTCTGCACAAAGATTTCACGGTCCTCCGTGTCAATGATGGCCTGCACGGGAGTGCCGAGAACCGTCACGCCGTACTTCTCGAAAATCTTGTCTTTATAGAGGGAAACACCGCAGTTCAGTGCCGTCTGCCCACCAAAAGCAAGCATGATGCCGTCCGGGCGCTCCTTCTCTATCACCTTCTCCACGAAGTAAGGAGTGACGGGCAGGAAGTAAATCTGGTCGGCAACTCCTTCCGAGGTCTGTACCGTGGCAATGTTCGGATTGATGAGAACCGTGTAGATGCCTTCCTCCTTCAATGCCTTGAGCGCCTGCGAACCGGAGTAGTCAAATTCTCCTGCCTCACCGATTTTCAGTGCACCGGAACCGAGCAGCAGGACTTTCTTTATATTGTTTTCTTTCATTTGCATATCTGTTTATTAAAAATGTAATAGTAGTAATAAAACCTTATCTTTCTCTTACCTTACACAATCAGTCACTAATTGAATGGCATTCAGTATAGGACTGAAAGGTATTCACTCTGGGACTGAATGACATTCAGTATGGGACTCATTATACCGTCTTTTACATACTGATTATCAAGAGATTATGAACGCAATCATTCTTGATAAAATTCTCTTACTAAAGCAACTTCACAAAGTCATCAAAAAGAAACTCCGTATCCGTCGGCCCGCTGGCAGCTTCGGGATGAAACTGTGCGGAGAACCAGGGATTGCGTTTGTGGCGGATTCCTTCATTAGAACCATCGTTCATATTGATGAAAAGCGGTTCCCAGTCTTCTGTCAGCGTGTTGTTGTCTACGGCATACCCATGATTCTGTGAGGTGATGAAGCAACGTTCCGTACCCACCATACGCACCGGTTGGTTATGGCTGCGGTGACCGTATTTCAATTTGTATATCTTGGCGCCCCCAGCTTTGGAAAGCAACTGGTTTCCCATACAGATGCCGAAGATGGGCAGTTTCTCGTTCTGCATTGCCTTGCGGATATGCTGCACGGCAGCATCGCAGGTATCGGGGTCGCCAGGGCCGTTGGAGATGAACAACCCGTCGAACTCCATCCCAGTATAATCATAGTCCCAGGGAACGCGAATCACTTCCACGTCACGTTTCAGCAGGCAGCGGATGATGTTATGCTTGACGCCGCAATCCACAAGGAGCACTTTCTTCTTACCGGTTCCTTCGTTGTAACGGATAACCTCCTTGCAGCTAACTTTATCCACATAATTCACATCGGCATAAGAGGCCTCAGGCATTTCATCCGATTCATCATCAAAGGCGATACGTCCCATCATCACCCCATGCTCGCGAAGCACCTTTGTCAGTTCGCGGGTATCGATGCCCGTGATGCCCGGAATCTGTTCGCGTTTCAGCCAGTCACCGAGACTTTCCACCGCATTCCAATGGCTATAATTTTCGCTATAATCGCTTACAATAATGGCTTCGGCATGGATATGCTCGCTCTCCATAAAAGTGGCAAGCCCATTCGGTTCGAGAGTAAAAGGCGGCACACCGTAATTGCCCACCAACGGATAGGTGAGCGTCATCAGCTGTCCGGCATACGAAGGGTCGGTCAGGCTTTCGGGATAACCCGTCATGGCTGTGTTGAAGACCACCTCTCCCGCTACCGGTTTTTCAAAACCGAACGACTTGCCGTGGAAGCGGCTCCCGTCGTCGAGGATTAGAGTTACATTTCTCATTGATTCAATTAAAATTGATAAACTTGTTCTATATAATCAATAAATGCCTTGTTCAGCAGCTTCACACCGCCCGGCGTAGGATAATCGCCGCTGAAGTACCAGTCACCCGGATGCTTGGGGCAGGCCTCATGCAGCCCCTCGAGAGGCTGGTAGACAATCTGCACTTTGGCTTTCGTCCCTTTCGGAGTAAGAAGCTCCACCATCTTGGCAGAGATTTCCTCATCAGTGAAAGGAGCATAAATCTCCTTCACGTAATTCACCATCTGCTCTTTGGGCAGGCCTACCTGCTCCTTGGACTTGCGGTAGGCGGCGGCAATCACATCGCGCATCTCACGCTCCTTCAGCAGTTCCACAGCAGCCTTGAAGGCGATGAATTCGCTCATCTTAGCCATATCGATGCCATAGTAGTCGGGATAGCGTACCTGCGGTGAAGAGCTTACAATGACTATCTTCTTTGGCTCCAGACGGTCAAGGATGCCGATGATGCTCTGCTTCAGGGTGGTTCCACGCACTATCGAGTCGTCGATGATGACCAGATTATCCACTCCCGGGACAAGGCTTCCATAAGTGATGTCGTACACATGGGCGGCAAGGTCGTTCCGGCTGTTTCCTTCGGCAATAAAGGTACGCAGCTTGATGTCCTTGATTGCCACTTTCTCGCTCCGTATGCGCCGCGACAAGATATGCTCCAGTTCGTCGTGGCTGGGACTATGCCCCAAGGCGGCAATCTGCTGCACCTTCTCCTCGTTGAGGTAGTCGTCCAATCCCTGCAACATACCGTAGAAGGCGACTTCCGCCGTATTGGGGATGAAGGAGAAGACGGTATGGTCCACATCGTTGTCGATGGCTTTCAATATGTTGGGTACAAGTTTCTCACCCAGCAGTTTACGTTCCCGGTAAATGTCCACATCACTGCCCCGGCTGAAGTAGATGCGCTCGAAGGAACAAGGTTTCACCTCGCGCGGCTTGTTGATTTGCACGGTGCGCACCTTGCCGGCCTTGTTGATAAACATGGCTTGTCCGGGTTGCAGCTCCTTGATGGATTCGACAGGAACATTAAGGGCTGTCTGTATCACGGGACGTTCGCTGGCAAGCACCGCTATCTCGTCGTCCTGATACCAGAAGGCTGTACGGATGCCCCATGGGTCGCGTACGGCGAAAGTCTCTCCGCTGCCGGTAAGTCCGCACATCACGTATCCCCCGTCCCACTCCTTGCTCGAAGTGCGCAGCACGTTGGCAAGGTCGATGTGGTTTTCTATATAACGGGTGATGTCCATGCCTGCCAGCCCTTCCGCTTCGGCAAGGTTGAAGAGGCGCTCCACTTCGCGGTCGAGGCGATGTCCCAACTGCTCCAGCATGATGTAGGTATCGGCATATTTGCGCGGATGCTGGCCGATGGCGGTAATGCGTGCGAAGATTTCATCCACATTCGTCATGTTGAAGTTGCCGCAGAGGGCAAGATTCTTGGCACGCCAGTTGTTTCTCCGGAGGAACGGGTGCACGTACGAGATGCCGGACTTTCCGGTAGTGGAGTAACGCAGGTGTCCCATATAGACCTCCCCTGCAAAGGGCAGCACACGCTTGGCATAGTCCGCATCGTGCAGCTGTTCCTTGGTCAAGTCCTTGAAGTGGCCCTGCACCGTACCGAAAATTTCGGTAATGGCGCCCGAGCCGAGAGCACGCTCACGGAACATATATTCCTCGCCGGGACTGGCTTCCAGTTTCACGCAGGCCAGTCCGGCACCTTCCTGCCCACGGTTGTGTTGTTTCTCCATCAGGAGATAGAGCTTGTTGAGTCCGTACATCCATGTTCCGTACTTCTCTTCATAGTACTCCAGCGGTTTCAGCAGGCGTATCATGGCGACGCCGCATTCATGCTTCAGTTGTTCCATCTATTTATTTACAATTTACCATTTACAATGTACAATTTTAAGTGTACAATTTTCTTTTCCTTATTATAGCATACAATTACCATTTACATTTACCTCTCCCAAGCGCAGCCCCATTGTACATTGTACATTGTAAATGGTAAATTGTACATGTCCTCATTCTACAGTCACCGATTTCGCAAGATTCCTCGGCCGGTCCACATCCATTCCCTTGCACACGGCAATGTGATAGGCAAGTAATTGCAGAGGTACCGTAGTTATTAACGGATCAAGGCACTCCATTGTTTCGGGAAGCTCGATGCAAGTGTCGGCTATTTTACTGATGACCGTATCTCCCTTTGTCACAATGGCGATAACCCTGCCTTTACGCGCCTTTATTTCCTGGATATTGCTCAGCACCTTTTCGTAAAGCCCATTCCGGGTGGCAATAACCACCACCGGCATCTCGGCATCCACCAGGGCAATGGGGCCGTGCTTCATTTCGGCGGCAGGATAGCCCTCGGCATGGATATACGAAATCTCCTTCAACTTCAAAGCACCTTCCAGGGCTACGGGATAACTGTATCCGCGTCCCAGATAGATAAAGTTGTGTGCATAGGTGAATATCTTGGAAAGTTCCGCTATACGGTCGTTCAGTTTCAAGACCTCCTTCATCTTGTCGGGGATATGTCCCAATTCCTTGACAATTGCCAGGTATTGCCCTTCGTCCATCGTCTTTTTCTCTTTGGCAAGTGTCAGGGCCAGCATGGTAAGCACCGTTACCTGCCCGGTGAAGGCTTTGGTGGATGCCACCCCTATTTCCGGTCCCACGTGGATATAGGAACCCGTGTGCGTGGCACGGGGAATGCTGGAACCGACGGCATTGCAGATGCCATATATAAATGCCCCACGATTTCTGGCAAGCTCCACGGCAGCCAGCGTATCGGCCGTTTCACCGCTTTGCGAGATGGCAATCACCACATCGTTGCTGTCAATCACCGGGTCGCGGTAACGGAACTCACTGGCATACTCCACCTCCACCGGAATACGGCAGAAGCTTTCAATCAAATGCTTGCCGATGAGGGCGGCATGCCATGACGTACCGCATGCCACGATGACGAAGCGTTTGGCCGCCAGCAGACGTTCCTTATAATCAATCACTGCAGAAAGAACCACGTTCGTACCCTCCACATTGATACGCCCGCGCATGCAGTCGCGAATGCAGCCGGGCTGTTCGAAGATTTCCTTCAGCATGAAGTGCGGATAGCCTCCCTTCTCCAGCTGGCCGAGATTGAGCGCTACCGTCTTTACCTCGTGCGGACATTCCACATTCTTCAGGTTAACAACCTTCAGCTTCTCTCCCCGGCGGATGAGGGCAATCTCTTCGTCTTCCAGATACACCACCTTATCCGTATATTCCACAATCGGCGTGGCATCCGAAGCCAGGAAAAACTCACCTTCACCGATGCCCACCACCAGCGGACTGCTCTTGCGTGCAGCGATTATCCCATCCGGATTGTCCTTGTCGAGCACCGCAATGGCATACGCCCCAATCACTTCCTGCAAGGCAAGTTGCACTGCCGTCAGCAGGTCAATATGGTTTGTCACCTGAATGTATTCGATGAGCTGTACCAGCACCTCGGTATCAGTGCTGCTTTTAAATACATAACCTTTGGCTTGAAGTTTTTCTTTAAGGACGGCGTAGTTTTCAATAATGCCGTTATGGATGAGGGCGAGGCGTTCGGAAGAGGAATAATGGGGATGGGCATTGACGGAACAAGGTTCTCCATGAGTAGCCCAACGTGTATGTGCAATACCAATGTTACCGGAAATATCTTTTTGAGCAACGAAAGTTTCAAGTTCCGAAACCTTACCTTTCGCTTTGTACACGTTCAACTGTCGGTTATCACTGATTAATGCTACCCCTGCACTATCATATCCACGGTACTCCAACCGCTTCAGACCCTTGATAAGAATGGGGTAGGCTTTCCTTTGACCTATATAGCCTACTATTCCACACATAATGTATCAGTATTTGATTTTGCGCTGCAAATATACATATTCTTAAGAACATAAAGTTAATCTTTCCACTATTTATTTATCAAAAGAATAGAAAAAAGTTGTTTTTACATCAAAAAGTTAAAGAAAGTGTTATTTTAAAAGCAAAAGGCTTAATTTACAAATCCAAATCAAACCGTCTGATTTTGATTTAGGATTAAAAGAAAACAGAGGGTGTTTTCTATCAATTCATAACTTCATCTTCTATCGCAGGAATTTTGCAAGAAAGAAGGCAGGAATACATATTAGCATTTTGCAATTAATACCATATATTTGCCGAACATTTTGAAACCACAAACAATATTATACAGCAATAAAGAAAGCTTATAATCATGAAACAAGAACTTTTTAACAACAAAACAAAAGCAGAGGATTACCAGCGACAGCCCAAACAGTTGGGCTTGTATGAGGCATCCCATGAGCACGATGCCTGCGGAGTAGGCATGCTGGTCAATATCCAGGGAGGAAAATCACATGAACTGGTAGAATCAGCATTGAAGGTACTGGAAAACATGCGCCACCGTGGAGCGGAAGGGGCGGACAACAAAACCGGAGACGGCGCCGGCATCATGCTGCAGATACCGCACGAATTCATTCTGTTGCAGGGCATTCCCGTTCCCGAGAAGGGAAAATACGGCACCGGCCTGCTTTTCCTTCCCAAAGACGGAAAAGACCAGGCTGTCATCTTGAGCGTCATTATCGAAGAGATTGAAAAGGAGGGATTGACCCTGATGCATCTGCGCAACGTGCCCACTTGCCCCGAAATATTGGGAGAAGCGGCTCTTGCCAACGAACCGGACATCAAGCAAATTTTCATCACCGGATTTACGGAAAGCGAAACCGCCGACCGCAAACTCTATATAATAAGGAAAAGGATAGAGAACAGAATACGCAAGTCGGACATCCCCACCCGCGAGGATTTCTACATCGTCTCGCTCTCTACGAAGAACATCGTCTACAAGGGCATGCTCTCTTCCTTGCAGTTGCGCAACTACTTCCCCGACCTCACCAACAGCTACTTCACCAGCGGACTGGCATTGGTGCACTCCCGTTTCAGCACCAACACTTTCCCCACCTGGGGACTGGCACAGCCTTTCCGCCTGCTGGCACACAACGGCGAAATCAATACCATCCGCGGCAACCGCGGCTGGATGGAAGCCCGTGAGAGTGTACTCTCCTCTCCCGCCTTGGGAGACATCCGGGAGATACGCCCCATCGTGCAACCGGGCATGAGCGACAGTGCCTCGCTGGACAATGTGCTCGAGTTTCTCATCATGTCAGGCCTGAGCCTGCCGCACGCCATGGCCATGCTCGTGCCGGAATCTTTCAACGAAAAGAATCCCATCAGCGAAGATTTAAAAGCTTTCTATGAATACCACTCCATCCTGATGGAGCCGTGGGACGGACCGGCGGCACTGCTTTTCAGCGACGGGCGCTATGCAGGCGGCATGCTCGACAGAAACGGACTGCGCCCTGCACGCTACCTGATTACGCAGGGCGGCATGATGGTAGTGGCCAGCGAAGTCGGCGTGATGGATTTCGAGCCGGGAGACATCAAGGAAAAAGGACGCCTGCAACCGGGCAAGATACTGCTTATAGACACCGAGAAAGGCGAAATATATTATGACGGCGAACTGAAGAAACAACTTGCCGAAGCCAAACCATACCGCACTTGGCTGGCCGGCAACCGCATCGAGCTGGACGAACTGAAAAGCGGTCGCAAAGTCTCCCATAGCGTGGAGAACTACGACAGCATGCTGCGCATCTTCGGCTACTCCAAAGAAGACGTGGAACGGCTGATTGTCCCGATGTGTACCATCGGTGCCGAACCCATCAACTCCATGGGCAATGACACCCCGCTGGCAGTACTCTCGGACAAGCCGCAACTACTGTACAACTATTTCCGCCAGCAGTTTGCCCAAGTCACCAACCCTCCTATCGACCCGATACGCGAAGAACTGGTAATGTCGCTGACCGAGTACATCGGAGCCGTAGGCATGAACATACTGACACCCAGCGAAAACCATTGCAAGATGGTGAGGTTGAACCATCCCATCCTGAACAACGCCCAGCTGGATATTCTCTGCAACATCCGGTACAAAGGCTTCAAGACCGTGAAACTGCCCCTGCTCTTCGAAGTGGCAAAAGGGTGCCAGGGATTGCAGGAAGCATTGGCAACCCTCTGCAAGCAGGCGGAAGAATCCGTCAACGAAGGAGTGAACTACATCGTGCTTTCCGACCGCGACGTAGACGCCACCCATGCCGCCATTCCGTCACTGCTTGCCGTGTCGGCGGTACACCACCATCTTATCTCCGTGGGCAAACGGGTGCAGACGGCACTGATTGTAGAAAGCGGCGAAATCCGCGAAGTGATGCACGCCGCACTGCTGCTGGGCTTCGGAGCCAGCGCACTGAATCCGTATATGGCTTTTGCCGTCATCGACAAACTGGTGAACGAAAAGGAAATACAGCTCGACTACGCCACTGCCGAAAAGAAATATATCAAGTCCGTCTGCAAAGGCTTGTTCAAGATTATGAGCAAGATGGGCATCAGCACCATCCGTTCTTACCGGGGCGCGAAAATTTTCGAGACCGTAGGACTGAGCGAGGAGTTGAGCAATGCCTACTTTGGCGGACTGAGTTCACGCATCGGAGGCATACGCCTGGATGAAGTGGCACGCGACGCCATCGCCTTCCACAAGGAAGGGATGGAGGTTCTTAAAAAGAAGGGGGAAGCGGAGTTATTGCCGAACCGCGGACTGTATGCCTTCCGCAAGGATGGTGAGAAGCACGCCTGGAACCCGGAAACCATCAGCACACTGCAACTTGCCACACGCCTGGGAAGCTATAAGAAATTCAAGGAGTTCACTGCCATGGTAGACAGCAAGGAATCTCCCATCTTCCTGCGCGATTTCCTCGACTTCCGCCGCGCTCCTATCAGCATAGACCGGGTGGAACCGGTAGAGAACATCGTACAGCGCTTTGTCACCGGCGCCATGTCCTACGGCTCCATCAGCCGCGAAGCCCACGAAGCCATGGCTATTGCCATGAACAAGCTGCATGGCCGGAGCAATACGGGCGAAGGAGGCGAAGACCGGGCACGCTTCATGCCGCGCGAAGACGGCACCAATCTGCGCAGCGCCATCAAGCAGGTGGCCTCAGGACGTTTCGGTGTCACCGCAGAATATCTGGTGAATGCGGACGAAATACAGATAAAGATTGCCCAAGGCGCCAAGCCGGGCGAAGGTGGGCAGCTGCCGGGCTTCAAAGTGGATGAAGTGATTGCCAAGACACGCCACTCCATTCCGGGCATCTCGCTGATTTCCCCCCCGCCCCACCACGACATTTACTCCATCGAAGACCTGGCACAGCTCATCTTCGACCTGAAGAACGTGAACCCACGGGCAAAAATCAGCGTGAAGCTGGTGGCAGAAAGCGGTGTGGGCACCATTGCCGCCGGTGTGGCAAAGGCAAAGGCCGATTTGATAGTCATCTCGGGTGCAGAGGGCGGTACGGGAGCCTCTCCTGCATCATCCATCCGCTATGCCGGCATCTCGCCCGAACTCGGCTTGAGCGAAACGCAGCAGACACTGGTGCTGAACGGCCTGCGCGGACAAGTGATGCTGCAAGTGGACGGACAGCTCAAAACAGGCCGCGACATCATACTGATGGCAATGCTCGGAGCCGAAGAATTCGGTTTCGCCACCAGTGCCCTGATTGTACTGGGTTGCGTAATGATGCGCAAATGTCACCAGAACACCTGCCCCGTAGGGGTGGCGACACAGAACGAAGAACTGCGCAAACGCTTCCGCGGACGCAGCGAGTATCTGGTGAACTTCTTCACGTTCCTGGCGCAGGAAGTACGCGAATACCTGGCGGAAATCGGTGTGGAACGCCTGGATGACATCATTGGACGCACAGACCTTATCGTCCGCAAGCCGGATGACGGAATCAAGAAACATCAGTTGATAAGCTTCGACAAACTACTGGCACGCGTAGACAACGAAGCCGCCATCCGCCACGTCACCGACCAACAGCATGGCATCGACCATGTGAAAGATGTAGAGATGCTACATGCCGCCGCCGAAGCCGTAGAGAACCAGAAGGAAATCTCGCTGGAGTACACCATCGCCAATACCGACCGTGCCTGCGGCGCCATGCTCTCTGGTGTCATTGCCGCAAAATACGGAGAAAAAGGGCTGCCCGAACATACGCTGAACGTGAAGTTCAAAGGCTCCGCCGGGCAGAGTTTCGGGGCATTCCTTGTCCCGGGTGTCAACTTCAAGCTGGAAGGCGAGGCCAACGATTATCTGGGCAAAGGTCTGAGTGGCGGACGCATCGCCGTCCTGCCCCCGGTACGGAGCAACTTCGAGGCGGAGAAAAACACGATTGCAGGCAACACCCTGCTTTATGGCGCCACAAGCGGTGAAGTTTACATCAACGGCCGTGCAGGCGAGCGCTTTGCCGTCCGCAACTCCGGTGCCACAGCCGTAGTGGAGGGTGTAGGTGACCACTGCTGCGAGTATATGACCGGCGGGCGCGTGGTAGTACTCGGACAGACGGGACGCAACTTTGCCGCAGGCATGTCCAGCGGTGTGGCCTACGTATGGAACCAGGACGGCAACTTCGACTATTTCTGCAACATGGAAATGGTGGAACTGAGCCTCATCGAAGAGGCCTCCTACCGCAAGGAACTGCACGAGCTCATCTGCCAGCACTACCTGTACACCGGTTCCAAACTGGCACGCACCATGCTCGATGACTGGCCACGCTATGCCGACCAGTTCATCCAGGTAGTCCCTATCGAATACAAAAAAGTGCTGCAAGAGGAGCAGATGCAGAAATTGCAACAGAAGATTGCAGAAATGCAACGCGATTATTGAATCGCGAATTAATAATGAAAGAATGAAAGACTGAGGAAATTCCCCTTTCATTCTTTAATTCTTTAACTTTTTAATTTGTTCATCATGGGAGATCCAAAAGCATTCCTCAATATCCCCCGCCAAGAGGCGGGTTACCGTCCGATACACGAACGTATCACAGACTTCAGCCAAGTGGAACAGACACTGAACAGCCACGACCGCAAGCTCCAGGCCTCGCGCTGTATGGACTGCGGCGTACCCTTCTGCCACTGGGCATGTCCGCTAGGCAATAAAGACCCGGAATTCCAAGACGCGCTCTACCGGGGCAAATGGCGCGAAGCCTATCAAATACTGAACAGTACGAATGATTTTCCGGAATTTACGGGACGCATTTGCCCTGCCCTTTGCGAGAAGTCGTGCGTACTGAAACTCTCGTGCAACGAACCGGTCACTATCCGCGAGAACGAAGCCGCCATCGCCGAGGCTGCTTTTCGCGAGGGCTACATCACCCCCCTCCAGCCCGAACGCAACGGAAAGAAAGTAGCCGTCATCGGCGCCGGCCCTGCCGGATTGAGCGTTGCCGTACGGCTGAACGCCAAAGGTTACGAAGTTACCCTATTCGATAGCAAACCGATGCCGGGAGGACTGCTGCGCTATGGCATCCCCAACTTCAAGCTGGACAAAGCCGTCATCGACCGCCGCATGAAAATCCTCGAGGCCGAAGGAATCTTGTTCAAGATGGGAGTCCATGTCGATGTACAGAAACTGCCTGCCGGATTTGATGCCTACGCCATTTGTACCGGTACGCCCACCGCCCGCGACCTCTCCATTCCGGGCAGGGAGCTGAAAGGCATCTACTTTGCCCTCGACATGCTGGCACAGCAGAACCATATTCTGGATGGAGATACCTTCCCGAAAGACCAACTCGTTAACGCCCGCGGCAAACGGGTACTCGTCATCGGCGGCGGCGATACCGGGTCTGACTGTATAGGCACCAGCATTCGCCAGGGAGCCGTCAGCGTAACCCAGATTGAAATCATGCCCCAACCGCCCATAGGACACAACCCTGATACTCCCTGGCCTCAATGGCCCGTCGTACTGAAAACCACCAGCAGCCACGAAGAAGGCTGTACCCGTCGATGGTCCCTCGCCTCTACCCAGTTCATCGGAAAGAACGGCAAGGTATGCGGTGTGGAAGTGGAAGAAGTGGAGTGGCTTCCGGCAACAGACGGTAACCGCCCTATCATGAAATCTACGGGTAAGAAAGAGGTCATCGAAGCCGATATGGTGCTTCTTGCCATGGGTTTCCTCAAGCCCGAGCAACCGAAGTTTGCAGAGAACGTATTCGTGGCAGGCGATGCCGCCCACGGCGCCAGCCTCGTAGTACGTGCCTTGGCCGACGGACGACGAGTGGCAACAGAAATAGATCGTTACCTCGAACCTCTAAAAGAAAACAAGAAATGATTTCCCTTTCTTTAATTTTTAACCTTTAATTTTTAATTCTCATGTGTGGAATAGCAGGAATCTTCAACATACAGTATCAAACTCCTGAGTTGAGAAACAAAGCACTACGGATGGCGCAGAAAATCCGTCATCGTGGACCGGACTGGAGTGGTATCTACGTAGGCGGCTCCGCCATCCTCGCCCACGAACGCCTCTCCATTGTCGACCCGGAATCCGGCGGACAACCCTTATATTCACCCGACCGCAAACAGGTGCTTGCCGTCAATGGCGAGATTTACAACCATCGCGACATCCGTGCCCGCTATGCCGGAAAATACGCCTTCCAGACAGGTTCCGACTGCGAAGTCATCCTTGCCCTTTACAAAGACAAAGGCATCCGCTTCCTCGAAGAGCTGAATGGCATCTTCGCCTTCGCCCTCTATGATGAAGAAACGGACGATTACCTCATCGCCCGCGACCCCATCGGCGTAATCCCCCTTTATATAGGACGCGACAAAGACGGACACATCTACTTCGGCAGTGAGCTGAAAGCTCTTGAGGGTTTCTGCGATGAGTACGAGCCTTTCCTTCCCGGCCACTACTACCGTGGGCGCGAGGGCAAGATGCACCGCTGGTACACCCGCGACTGGATGGACTATGCCGCTGTGAAAGACAACTACACCCCTGCCGCCGAACGCAATGCCGCGCCGGCTTCGATAGGCCGGACAGCCTACAGCACACAAGTCACGGCTGTGCACGATGCCCTTGAAGCCGCCGTACAGCGCCAGTTGATGTCCGACGTCCCCTACGGTGTCCTGCTCAGTGGCGGACTCGATTCTTCCGTCATCTCTGCCATCGCCAAGAAATATGCCGCCAAACGCATCGAGACAGACAACAAGGCAGATGCCTGGTGGCCGCAGCTCCATTCCTTCGCCGTCGGCTTGAAGGGTGCTCCCGACTTGATTAAAGCCCGCGAAGTGGCCCGTCATATCGGTACCGTGCATCACGAGATAAACTATACCGTTCAGGAAGGCCTCGATGCTGTCCGCGACGTCATCTATTTCATTGAGACTTACGACATAACCACTGTCCGCGCCTCCACCCCCATGTATCTGCTGGCACGTGTCATCAAAAGCATGGGCATCAAGATGGTACTCAGCGGCGAAGGTGCAGACGAGGTGTTCGGCGGTTACCTTTACTTCCACAAGGCGCCCACACCGCAAGCCTTTCACGAAGAAACCGTGCGCAAGCTCTCCAAACTACATCTGTACGACTGCCTCCGTGCCAACAAAAGCCTTGCAGCCTGGGGAGTGGAAGGACGTGTCCCCTTCCTCGACAAAGAATTCCTGGATGTTGCCATGCGCATCAATCCGGCAGTCAAGATGTGCCCCGGCAAGGAGATAGAAAAGAAAGTAGTCCGCGAAGCCTTTGCCGACATGCTCCCTCAGAGCGTTGCCTGGCGGCAGAAAGAACAGTTCTCCGACGGTGTGGGCTACAGTTGGATTGATACGCTGAAAGCCGTCACTGCCGCTGCCGTCAGCGACGAACAGATGGCACATGCCGCCGAACGCTTCCCGATACATACCCCGCAAAATAAGGAAGAGTATTACTACCGTACCATCTTCGAAGAGCATTTCCCCAGTGAAAGCGCAGCCCGGAGTGTTCCCAGCGTACCCAGTGTGGCATGCTCCACCGCCGAAGCGCTGGCATGGGACGCCTCTTTCCAAGGAAAGAACGACCCCAGCGGACGAGCAGTAGCGGGGGTACACGAAGAAGCATACAAGGATTAAAAAAAGAGCTGCCGACAGATTTCCTGCCAGCAGCTCTTCTCATTTTTTATTTATCAAATCCTATCGGACTAAAACATCATTGTCTGTCCGCCAATCACACCTGCCACAGCACTCGCTACGGCAATAATAAGTTTCAAAATCACATTCCACGTTTTCTTCATAAAGATTATCCATTATCTGATTAATAATTCATAGCTACTGTTATCCCAGTGGATTCTCACCTTGGTCTCCATCCGAATCCGAACCTCCTCCTTCCGAACCGGAGCCGCCATCTGTAGAAGTCTTCCCCTTAAGATAATCATCCAAACTCACCAAATCCAGCCTTTCTCCAGCACGGGTAGCAGCCTTCGATATCTTCAGTTCCCTATTCGCCTGAAAACAGATACGGACGCTCTCCACACTCTTGGCTGTCACGTCATCAGCCTTTTCCTCACCTTTCGATTTGGCTGCCAGTATAAAGACACCCAGCCCGGCTATATTAACCGTCTTTCCTTCCAGCAACTGCTCTTTCAGCTTTTCCACAAAGTTCTGCATCGTACTCTTGATGTCACCGATAGACAGAGAAGAGCGGTCCTGCATCTTCTGTGCAATAAACGCCAAATCCACGCTTTGCCCCAATGTCACCAACTGCGGATAATACTTCTTGGGAGAGTTTTCAACCCTGGGGTCCGACGGTCTCTCCACCGTCCTGAAAATTACACTCATACTTTTTTTCTTTAGAGATTTAAATTCGTTTTACTATTCACACGTTTCGTTGATCAACGATACAAAGGTGAGGATTAAAAACTATGTAGCCAAAGAAAAAAGGTGCTTGGGAGTAGTTTTTCTGAGAAAAGTGATAAAGTATTAATTATAAGATAATTGATGCTGAACAAAGAATCTCTTCATCATAGTTCTCCATTTTCCCAATCTTTTGGGAATCCCATTGCTAGGGTATCTCAATAGCATCCACCTTGTATTTATGTTGTTCTTGGAGAAATTCTCAAAAAAGATAAAAGTAAGCACTTAACTGAAAATAGCTAATATTCATCAAGTAGCTGATGGCTTTCAATCACCAATCCTCTCGTTTTCAAGATACTGATATGCTGTTCAGGAGCGTAACAAGTCTTGTTGAAATGAAGCTTCATAGGTATATTATATAAAACGACCTGCCAATTTAAGCATGGTGAAGAGGCTTGGCAGGTTCTACTGAGTACGAATAAGCTTATCTCTTAAACTACAAAATATATTCTCAAATATTTTATTTTTCCATCCCAATCAACGACGCAAAGGTGAGAACATATAGGGTACTAAACAAAGGAAACAGCCCTACAAGAACTGTTTTTTGAAAATGATTTATAAAGTATTGATTTTAAGAATAATAGTAAAATCATAATCAACTATTTAAGCATCATACCTTGATTTATCTGTCTTCTGAGGCCAGAACAAATAACTAATGAACCGCCAAACACTAATAAAAAACTGTTTCATATTAATTGATAATCGCCTCCTTGATGCAACCAACAATATAGCGTACATCATCATCCGTCACATACGGACCAGCTGGCAAACAGAAACCAATCTTAAAGATCTCTTCTGACACACCACTCACGTATGCCACAGCATCAGCGTATACCGGTTGCTTATGCATCGGCTTCCACACAGGGCGACATTCAATCTTCTTCGAGAGCATAAACATGCGAAGAGCCTCCACATTGGCATTGGGCTGGCAATCGGTTACGACTGAATCTACCGCTTTAATCACACCGGCAGCACCACCTACGGCAGTCTTGATTACCTCCTTGTAAGCATTCTCCTGCCCCTGAATCTTTACATCCTCGTCAAGAGTGGCTGCACAGAGCCAAAAATTGGAATCGAATTTGCGTTCACCGGTTTTGGAATTCATAGTTTCAGGCTGTTCATGCAGATGTATACCTTTAACGTCCTTCAACAGCTCCTTATACAACTCCTGCACATGCTTGTGATGTGCAATATGATTATCGAGTACCCTCATCTGACCACGACCGATACCTGCACACACATTACTCATACGGTAGTTATAACCGATTTCCGTATGCTGATAATAAGAGTACGCATCACGCGCCTGAGTAGCGTGCCACATAATGTTGTTCGCATCCTCCTCGTTGCGGCAAATCAATGCACCACCGCCCGAAGTCGTAATCATCTTGTTGCCGTTGAACGACAGCACACCGAAACGGCCGAACGTACCTAACACCTGACCCTTGAAGCGAGAACCCATTCCCTCGGCAGCGTCCTCAATCATAGGAATACCGTATTTGTCTACTATCGCCATAATCCGCTCACAATCGTATGGCATACCATAGAGTGCTACAGGGATTATCGCCTTAGGATACTTGCCCGTCTTCTCCTTACGGTCAAGAATGGCCTTCTCTAATAACTCCGGATCCATATTCCACGTCTCGCGCTCCGAGTCGATGAACACCGGCTTTGCGCCCAGATAAGTGATAGGGTGCGAAGAAGCACAGAAGGTGAACGATTGTACACACACCTCATCACCCGCCTTCACGCCACAAGCAATCAATGCCAAGTGAACGGCAGCAGTTCCGGCACTCAAACACACTACCTTGCGATCCAGCTTCGAACCATCTGAACAAGCGTTCGCAAAATCCGCCAAGTTCTGCTCAAATGCGTTCACATTCGGTCCCATAGGAACCACCCAATTGGTATCAAATGCCTCCTTCACATACTTTTGTTCCCAACCCTCTTTCGACATGTGTGCCAGACAAAGGTATATTGTCTTTCTTTCTTCCGTAGACATCATATTTTAATTAATTGTTTTCAATCCATTATACTTCCTCACCGGCAAATTTCACCTTGAATCCAAGTACCGTAGCAAAAATCATCTCAATGTCCTTGATAAAACTATAATGACGATAATAGTAACAGTTCAAGCGCACCTTATCAGGATAGATAACTGTATCGTTATATTCAATGGCAATCTCCTGCATAGGGCGAGTATCTCCCACAGCCTGACGTTTCGCCACATATTCACCGATCATTTCGTCTTCCTGCCGATACTTCAACGTCGCCGGGCCGGTAATACCCGGGCGAAGTTTCAACACATCTCTATCATCGCCAGTCAGTTTATCGGCATACCCAGGTACATCAGGGCGTGGTCCCACGAAAGACATGTTGCCAATCAGCACATCCCACAATCCGGGAAGTTCATCCAACTTGTAATGTCGAAGAGTTGCACCAAAGGGAGTAATACGACTATCACCTGCCACCGAAACTGTAGAACCATTATGTTTGACAGTCATTGTACGGAACTTATGGCAAGCAAACAACTTACCATCTTTACCCACACGCTTTTGAACAAAGAAAGCCGAACCTCCGGGCATCTTCACCTTCACCATGATTGCCACTACAAGCAATATAGGCCAAAGAAATAGCAGGCCGAATAAAGCAATTATTCGGTCAAAGAACCATTTCAGTATCATATAATATCTTTAAATCAAACAAATGTCACAAGTTTTTTAGCATGCAAACGCCATTGCATGCATCTCTGAGAAACATCAAAACTTCCTACCGTCTCCCTTAAAAAAGCAGAAACTGAAAACTACATTGTTTTCTTCACATAAACTAATTTTTTGTAAACTCCACACACCAAATTTCCGCAAGTCAAGAACAACGACGCCACACTTCCAAACCCTTCTGCCTCATGCCACAACTTATAATGCCACTTAATCATCGTAGAGTACCCATGTGTTGAAATCGACCCTATACGCCCACGACGATACTTTGCTAACACCTCGTCCAACAGATAACAATCCGCCTTGCGACACACCTTCAGCCACATTGCATAATCGTTATTCTTCTTAATGTTCGCTATCTGAACCAAGCCTATTGCCTGACGGTCATACATCACCGTCAAACACCCAAGCCAACAGAACGCAAACATTCTCAATTTTGACACAGACTTAGGACCATGAATCACCACACCCGTTTTCCGACCATCATTGTCCATCTCCTGATAAGCCATGTACGAGAACTTATACCCATTCTCCACCATAAACCTCAACTGCTTCTCTAACTTTTTAGGCTCCCATAAATCATCAGAATCCAGAAATGCAATCCACCTTCCTTTTGCCTCTCTAAGGGCATAGTTGCGACTTACAGCCGCCCCCGAATTGCACTCATTGCGAAGGAATCGGATACGCTTGTCAAACTCTATATAAGGCTCCACAACCTTATCCGAACCATCAGTCGAGCAGTCATCAACAATAATCAATTCCCAATTCTGATAAGTTTGTGCCTGCACACTCTTGATTGTTTCACTAATCAAGCCTGCGCAATTCCAGTTGGGAGTCACTATTGATACTAATCCGTAGTCTTGCATAAGTTTATTAATGTAAGGGCTGATTGTTGTTGATTATTTCACAAATGAAAATTGTAAAGAGGCCATTAAGGCGATTGCAATCTCTCTGTAACGTATCAAATCGCATTATTAAATTACATTAGTTCGTTTTCTTCAACTGCTTAGCAGGTACCCCAACTACAGTAACACCAGCCTCTACTGATTTATTCACAAAGCTCATTGCACCCACAACTGCATTTTCGCCAATCACAAGGTCATTTCGAGCCGTAATACACGCACGCATACCAATGTATGCACCATCTTTTATCACAATGCGGTTATGCCCTTGATTTGGGCCATGACATGAGAAATATACACCATAACTAATTGTTACATTATCGCCAATCTCCATTTTCTCCAAACAAAGATCGTCCAGATAGCACTTCATACCGATGAACGTACCCTTGCCAATCTTAAATCCACAGAGGCGATACAGCCCAATGCGTACCGGTGTAAGTACACAATTGGGTGCAATATTTTGGCTAATCCCTTTTCTAATTATATGCCAGATTTGTGTCAGAATAGAACGCTTCCAGTAATAAGGAATATCCTCTTTCTTTACTCCAGAGTGTGTCATTCTATAAACTATCGGAAGGAACCATCCATTATTATGTGGTTCTTTATTTTTCATAACGTAAAATTTCATAATACGGTCGAGTAAGAGAGGAACTTTCGCCTTTCTTTACTCGGCGCTAATTTGATTTGTAACGAAGGCAACCATTTTAATATAGAACTCTAATTTAAGAGCGAACAAGGATAAAAAGTTAATTTGTTTGTAGGGGGGCGTTTGCATAAAAATCATCTCTTCTCAAAGTATCCTTTAAAACATGCCTTTGATATTTCAAAAAGAGTCAAATCTGGCTTATATTTTTTTCTACGAAATATAATCCAATATATTGGATATAATCCACCAAGAATTGGTCCCATAATCCTACGGCTTGCCCATGCAAAATTTCTAAAATATTGTTCTGTAAAACCTTGAAACCATTGACTATCTTCTGATTTTACTTCAGCTACAACTTGAGGAACATACCATAGTTTCAAACCTACTCGTTTACAATCCATCAGGAATTTATTCTCCTCCCCACCTCCATTTCCTGTTCCGCTACCCATTTTCTCATCAAAAAGAATATTATGGCTAATGATATCAGCTCTTTTAAAGGTAGTTTGAACTGATGAGGTTCGTAAAATCTCTTTCAAACCAATTTTTTGTTCAATTATTGGGTAAGTATGATTTTTTCTAATAAGTGAAAAAACTATTATAGAGCACTGAGGGTGTCTTTCGTATGCTTCAATCATCTTTTGTTCATAATCATCTGCTAACAGTTCGTCATCATCACACATATAACAAATATCTCCCCAGGAATTAGCTATTGCCATGTTTCGTGAACGGGATAATCCTCGTTCAGTTGTATTAATAAATTTGGCTCTACATGTCACCCCTTTTTTGTTTTTGAATTCAAACTCTTCTATAGAATCATAGTCACACTGATTCACCACGACAACATCCGTTTGAATATTACTACGAGCGATAATGTTAGCATTTTTCTCATACATACAAGAAATAAGAGTTGTTACCGTGTTCATTTTTTAAATAACATATTTTCAATTACATTATTATATTTCTCGAAAAACTCCTTTGAAGTGTTATTCTTCAACATTTTCTCTCTATTTCTATATCCCATTTCGAACCTTTTACTATCAGATTGCATAAACAACACTTCAAATGCTCTTACAATATCAGATGTATCATAAGGATTGAAAAGAAATCCATTAATATTGTCTACCACTATATATGGATTTTCACAGACATTACTGCACAATATTGGAAGGCCGCAACTCATAGCCTCAATAATCACATTTGGATAGCCTTCTCTAAAGGAAGGCAAGCAAAAAACACTTGCGTTTTGATAGAATTTTAAAACATCATAATTAGGTGCTACTAGAATAAATATGTCTTCAATATTCAAATCTTTAATCTTTTGTTTAATATAATCAGAATAAGTATCTTTATAATCATGACCCACCCAAATAATTTTGAAAGCATATCCTTTATCTTTCAAAATTTTAGCAGCAGTCAACATACCATGTGTGTTTTTATAATTTCTTATTCTAGATATTACCAAAATAGATTCCGATTCACACTTATCTTCAGACGGTTTGAAATAGTCTGTATCTACGAAATTGTGAATTGTACAAATTTTCTTTGTTGGATACTCACAATTAGAAATATAATTTTTCCTTTCCGCTTCTGAATTTGTAATCAGCAAATCCGCGACTTTATATAGTTTTGAAATCATTCTCTCTCTCCAACTCCAATTAAGAGTAAAATTTCTTTCAGAAATTATTAGTTTAAATCTAATAATCCCCAATAATCTTCCTATACACAAAGCAATATTTGCTCCTGGAAGAAATGAAATTACGACGTCTGGATGCATTTTTCGAACGCAGTATGACAAAGTAAACGATCGCAAATACTTCTTTTTAGCGATTGCTACGACATTATTAGGAACCTTGTTGTCATCAAGCATTCTTTTATAGAAATCACGAGAATCCCATGTTAACACATGGACTGAATGGCCATAATTTTTCATCATTATAGCAAGATTAACCATCTGTCTTTCAGCGCCACCAGATCCTAAACATTCTGTAACAAACACTATCTTCATATATTCTCTTCTTTTTCATATAACAATATAGATGTAGTGAAGAAAAAGCACATAGGCCAACTTTGGAATAAAGATAACTCTTTAAAATCTGCTATCAATAAATAGACAAATATCATATTTATAAATAATCTGTCACCACGAATCCTTGACATTTTTGCAGTCTTCATCATAAGACGGATTAAATATGTATACACAAATATGCACATTGGCAAGCCTATCGCACTATATATACGTAGCGGTCCACCATCTACATGGATATTATATCCAAAAGAAGAAATACCTGTTGTTAAACCTGTCCCTAAAAGAGTATCTAACGCAAAAGGAGGAATATACGTATCATCTCCATTGAAATATCCACTAAAAAAGCCTTCACTTAGCCCTGTTTCACTAAGCGAAACAAAACGGTTAAAACGAGTACTTACGAGTTCATCCAGATCTATAAATTGACTGGCAATCAAAAGTATTATGACCAAAATAAAAGATGAAGACACTAGCAATCGAAAACAAGATACCATCTTGCCTGAGTTTGCTATTAAAAAAGCCATACCTACAAAGAAAAATAGTAGCCCCGTTCTAGCAACCATTGAAGCAACAATAGACAAGATAAAGAATAAAGCCAAAAATCCTCTTCTCTTAGTTGTATAAAAGAAATAAATGCAAGAACAAAGACATGTTGAAAATCTAACAACACCAGTTGATGTAATACAACCTATGCCACCTGCATAGGCATACCTGTGAGCTCTAGTGAACTCAAATAAATTTCGATTAAACGTACTATCAACAGCCAAAGCTATTGTGTCATCAAAAGTGCATAACAAAATTAATACTGATTGCAACACACCGGTAAGTAAAATGACAATACAGAAAGTACTAATGTCTTCAAATAATGTAACAAGAGCCCAAATCGTAGGCAATGTAAAAAGTGTTATGTTGAGAATATGGTCAAAAATATGTACTCCTTTACCTTCACCTAATAAAGTTAATAAAAAACATGAGTAAATTAGTAGCAATACTATAAATACCTCATAATTTTTGTAGCTTCTATATGCAAACGATTTTCTAACGCAAACGTTAACACCTGGTTTTATAAATCGTTTACACAAAGCAAGTAAGACTATTGCTAAACAAGAAATTCTTTGAGAATGCAACACTTCCGGGATTCCCCAAAAAACAAGATCGTATTGATAGATATATGAAAATAGAAGAAATGTATAAAGAGCTATTGTTACAATATACTTCATAATTTATTTATCTATGCTTTGTGCTTAAAAAAAAAATTAAGCACAAAGCATTTTATTTGCAAAATTTCTCATCGAATTCCTTAATCTTCTCAAAAATAAAGTTCAGTTCATCAGCAGAAATAGACTGATGCATTGGAAGATTAAGAGTATTGTCAGCTGCATAATCAGCATTAGGGAATTTGCCAGTTACCCCATAGCCAGGAACTCGATGGAGAGGATAGTAACGGTATGTAGTGTAAATACCATTCTCACGAAGAAACTTAGCGAATTGATCACGCATACCGTTCTTCAATTGGATGTGATAAAAGTAATAAGAAGTTTCAACATAATCAGGTAATGTAGGAGGGAGAATAATCCAGTCAAACTGCTTGAGATTCTCATTATAGAAGTCGTTCACAGCCTTACGCTTTGCCATATAATCAGGAAGTTTCTTGAGCTGCTCAAGCGCCATAGCCGCAGTAATATCGTTCATAATAGCACGATGACCAAAACTTGAAATGTCGAACTCCCACCACTTCTGAGCAACAGAGTTCTCATAACCAGACTTGGTCTCAAGACCGAAATAAAGCCAACGGTCTGCTTTGTGTCGAAGTTCAGGAGTGTTGAAGTGAAGCATAGCACCATCACCACAGACAAGAATCTTCATAGCATCAAATGACCACATACCCATATCTCCGAAGGTACCTACAGCCTTGCCCTTATAGAATGAACAAACACCTGCAGCAGCATCCTCTATCACCTTGATGTTATACTTATTGCAAAGCAACATAATCTCATCCATTTCACAAGGTATGCCACCGTAGTGAAGAAGAAGGAGAGCTTTGGTCTTAGAGGTAATAACCTTCTCAATGTCCTCAGCGCGAACGTTAAGAGTATGAGGGTCTACGTCACACAATACCATCTTTGCGCCATGAGCACAAACAGCATTACCAGCACCAATGAAGCTAATGGTAGGAACAATCACTTCATCTCCCGGCTGGATGTCAAGCAGATGCATAGAAGAGAATAGACCTTCGCTACAGCAGTTCGTGGTGAGTACAAGCTCTTTAGAGCTCTTTATGTGTTCTGCATATTTTTCTTCAAATTCTGCCACTCGCTTGCCTTTACCAAGCCAATTCGATTCAAATACTTTCTCAAGAGCATTAAGCTCCTCTTTGCCTAAAGTAGGCTGATAGACATTAATCATAATTGAATTTTATTAAAGTTATTATCTTCATATCAATTTCAATATATAGCTTAAATTTTCATCATTTGCGAGTCTCGAGAAGATAATATACGAGAACAAACATATCACTACCTGACATCCAAATAATAACCAATCATTGGATATTAATGGAGAAACAGAATATGCTATTGCAACCATAAAAATAGAATTGATAGTTGGCTTTATTAGATCCGCAATACGTTCTCTCAGCGAATATGAATACACACTTTGGCTTACTACACACAGTATAATGTTACTAAGATATTCAATCACAGTGAAGCCGATAGCAACATACATAACTCCTGCTGTTATAGTTACAAATAGAGAAAGGACATTCAAAATCAAAAGAACTATTTCAAAATAGAGTCCTATCTGACTTTTTCCTAACGCATAATACACCTGTTTATCTACAGAAGTAATAATACAAGGAATGCGTAACATACAGAAAATGCTGAGAAACGGTGCACATGGAAGCCATTTTTCTGAGAGAAGAATCAATATCAACGGTCGTGCAACTAGAGCAACTGCAGCCAATATTGGAATCATAAAAAATGCAGATAAGCGCACCGACTTTCTAGCCATATTCTTTACTCCCTCTATACTTTCTTGATTTTGTGAGAAAACAGGAAGAAGAACAGATTGTATGGAAGTATTAACTGTTTGCGTAACAAGATTTGCATAATAATATGCTCTATCATAGAATGCTAAACTATTTTGGCTGTAAAACTTTCCTATTACTAATGTTCTTAAAGTATCTCCTCCTCCACTAATTAATGTTGTAAGAAGAATTTTCCCACTAAATGAGAATAGTTGTTTAAAACGAATAAATGAAAACCCCAACTTAATTCGTAGTTCAGGCATCGTATTCATTATAATAACCGTCAATAATATGTTTAGTAGTGTATTACATATTAAAGCCCATATACCCATTCCACAAAAAGCCATAGTAATAGCAATAACTGCTGCTATTGGCATTGCCACAATACTTAGAAAAAAAATAGTTCTAAAACGCATTTGCCGAGATAATATCCCCGTTTGAATAGAATTAAAAGAATACAAGAATAAACTTAATGCAGCTACACGGATTGGCAATATTAAATCTCCAACATTATAATAATTACTAAGTAACGGTGCAAGAAAAAATATAGATATATATAACAAAGTAGCAGTACATAAGCTATAGGTCATCAAAGTAGAAATGTCTTTATTGTCTAATTCTTTCTTTTGTACAACCACAGTTGACAAACCACTTTGAACAAAAAGCCCCAAATAGTGAATGACAGCATTTATCAATGCAACTGCAGCAAAATCAGAGGGCATAAGTAATCTTGCCAAAATAACTTGCACAACAACCGCTAATCCTTGAAGTAACACCCTTTCAGCCATTTTCCAAGCGAAAGAAGTAATTACAATATTATTTTTCATCTTATGAAAGAATTACTTATTGTGTTAACAATAAATCTATTTTTTCTATTAAGTGAATTGGAGAAAACTCTCCATTATAATGATAATCAACTATTTTTTCTGAACTGACAAAAGATGGATCAATGTCTAAAATATCAGAAATGCACATTATATTATCAGAAGAATAAAATTTCGACAACATTACGTCTTTGTTATCTGTTATCAATCTCTTATTGTACATTACTGCTTCCAAAAATCTAGAAGTATATCCAACAGCTTCGTATTGGTTGATCTCAAGTATGCATTTTGAGTTTATGGTGTGATACAGCATTTCAGAATATGGCATAAATTTTTCAGCATACTCAATACCTGGAAGATTTATTCTTTTATTTTGAGGTACACCCGTTAAATAGTACTTACAACGCAAACCTGCTTTTGTGAATATATTGTATGCCTTGAGCAATCGTTCGAGCCTATCTTTTGCTTTTCCCGCAAAAAACACATCAGACTCAAAATAAGATGAAGATTTTGGAACATCTATTTTTGATTCAAATTCTTCAAAATGATGCCAACCATATAGTTTAGCTTCATTTTTATCAATTGTCATCTCTAAATCAAATATAGGATGATTGGGATACTCTGGATTATTAATTTCTGTAATTTTACGTAAATCTCGATATATCGAAACAAACTTACAATTATGGTATTGTTCCTTTAAATATTGAAGGTAAAAAATTGGTAGTCGAATTTGTAGAATAAAACAAATTTCCTTACTATCCTTAAATTCATTTTTAAAGTAATATGGATACCATATTTTTTTGAATGGCAAATTAATACGCTCATTAATCCTTGCAGAGTGATGCAGAGCATAAAGGTATCTCCAAAACTTACAATAGCCTTGTAATGGTATATCAATACATTGTATTTGATTGTGATTCCTAACATCATTATAGCATATAGCATAGTATCCATTAGGATTGAAATCAATTTTACTTTCTACACTATTAAAGATAATATAGTTGTATTTCATATAATTTATCGAAAGTGAGTCCTAAAATAATTATAAAGTACAATTAGAGATTTTGGCTTACTCTTGATTTTTACACTTTCAAAGAACTTTTGATATATATCAGGACGACAACCGCGACCTTTTCTACGAGCAATATCAAAATCTTGTGCAAAAATATTATCCCAAAATGCAATATAGTCAGCTTGTCTTTTTCTACTTATCAACTCTTGCTCTGGTGTTTGCCATGGCTCCGATAGCATTGACACGTATTTAGAGTCATCGCAATCTATCATCTTTACATACTCCAACAATTCATCCAAATCTTTAAATTTGCTTACATTTATAAAGCATTTTGGATTAACAATTTCACCAACAGAAGGATCGCCAAAATAAATAGGTACAGTATGGGCGCACAAACTTGTCAAAATTTTCTCCGAAGTATAACCATTAAATTCTGCATTTTCCGAAGCTATTGAAAACTTATAAGGCCTTTTCAATTCGATACAATCTAATTCATGACCTTTATAACCAGTTCCAACTCGTTGCACATTGTTCAAATGCATACCAAGAGAATCGACTTTTTTATATTCGGATAATTTATAAAACAATTGATCCCTAATAGGATGAGATTTAGGATTCGAATATAAGAAATTACAGAATCCCTTTTTTGAAACAAATTCTTTTTTTGCATCTTCTAGTTGAAATGAGTTATGTCTCAAATTTATAAAATCCGGATAAATATCGAAAGCTGTAGGTAATTGTATGAACCTATCTCCAAAATTTAAATTCAAGTCAAAACCTATTGCATAATCAAAAATGTTAAAATCTGGAGTTTGGGCCTCTCTTGTGAAGAATATTAAAATTTTCGCTTTTTCTAATAACTTCAGAAAAACACTATTCAATTTTGGATTATTATAAATCTGCTCACTTGCAATTAGGTATTGAGGAGTGTCCTTATTCCAGTTAAATGAATATTTGCCTTGAATATTGTCTATTTGCAAATATTTCAATGCACTATTAGCATCATATGCATATGGATGGATTAAATAGAAATCTATTGTCTTCATAAAACATTTGAAGTAAGTTTACGAATTGTTTTATTTTTTAAATATAGAAAGACGTACGATATCTTCAAAATGGTCTTCCTTAACTTGTGCTTCTGATTTCAACATAGCTTCTACTTCAAAACCAGCATGCTTGAGAAGTTCTATTTCATTCGAGTATTTATAAAAGACATATGAATAAACTTTGTGCATTCCATACTCATTAAAAGCTTTTTCTACAAGCATTTTTATTGCAATACTTTGGCTTTCTGACCTCCATTCTCTATCTGAACTTGTAAAAATGCAAAGTTCACAACGCTTATTATTATAGTCCATATCTTTGAGATATACTGTAGCAATTGGATATGCAACAACAGCAAAATCATCGTCAAGCCTTTCTACAATAAACTGTTTGTATTTTCCTGTTTCTATATTTTCCTTGAAAAATTTCAAATGCGATTCTTCTGTAATCTCAATCTTACTCATACAATGACTAAGAACTGTACTATTATTACGCCACTTAACAATCAGGTGGCTGTCATTTATTGTAATAGGTCTTAAAAATATTTTCATAATCCATTTTATTTTCTATACATTTTTGAATAATATGGTTGATAGTCACCATTAGTAACATTATCCAACCATTCCTGATACTTATTTCAAATAAGCGCACAACGTGAGAAGTAATAAAACCTGATCCAACGGTAATTACAACATTTTCTATATTAGTCGAATTCTGGATAAAGATTCATATTTATGTTAAAAGGACTATCTAAGTCCTTAATGCAAGTGTAAAGAATGTCTTTCTCGCTAAGAAGCGCCTTATCAGTAAGGATCTTCTGCCAATCAATGCCCAAAGAAGCATCTTTGATGGAAATGCCCTCCTCTACCTGAGGAGCGTAAAAGTTATCACACTTATACTAGAATACAGCGAGCTCGCTCAATACTGCAAAGCCATGGGCAAACCCTCTTGGCACGAAGAATTGACAATGATTATCTTCTGATAGTTCTACGGCAACATGCTGCCCATATGTTGAAGAACCTTTACGGATATCTACTGCTATATCAAGTACTTTACCTTTCACACAACGAACAAGTTTACTTTGGGTAAAAGGAGGACGCTGAAAATGCAAGTCTCTCATTACACCATAAGAGCTCATACTTTCATTGTCCTGCACGAAATTTATTTTTCTAACCTTCTTTTCAAACTCTCGTTGAGAGAATGATTCGAAAAAATATCCACGCGTATCTTTGAACAACTTCGGTTCAATGATGACAACACCATCTATTGCAGTTTTAATTACATTCATTTTATTCAAGATTTAGGTTTCCTGTATCTTTCCTTAAACTCATCAATAACTTTTATCAAGTACTAACTATACTGACTTTGAGCATCAGTTGAACTAATTCATGCATGCACTCTTCGAAAATACTTGTGTGGTTTATTAGAAAAGGCTGCTCTGCGTACCCAAAGTACACTCTGTAGTCAGAAACCTCACCAAGTAGACGCTTAAACAATCAAGAAGGATAAAAATGATTTAAATATCTCTAATAGTAGCAAGCATAATACACCATTGGCTTGTATAAATAGGTATAAACAGTTTGCATATATCTTTATCTACCTATGAAATACTCAAATACAAAAGAAGCTATTTTACGATACCCTTCTCAAGATACTCAGCAAGATTCATCTTGCGAACGTCTGCAGCAGCATTATCAGCAGCAATTTTGGCCATATCATGCTTTACCATGAGTTTAACAAGCAGTTCAAAAGATGTGGTCTGTGGATTCCAACCGAGTTCTTTCTTTGCTTTAGTTGGATCACCCCACAAGTTCACCACATCAGTAGGACGATAAAAGTCTTCAGATACTGCTACAACGACTTTACCTGTAGCTATATTGATACCTTTCTCGTTCACGCCTTCACCCTCCCAACGGAGTTCTATGCCTGCGTGATGGAAAGCAAGTGTAGCAAACTCACGAACAGTATGCTGAACACCGGTAGCAATAACGAAGTCCTCAGGCTTATCGTGCTGGAGGATGAGCCACATACACTCTACATAGTCCTTGGCATACCCCCAGTCACGCAATGAGTCGAGGTTACCAAGGTAAAGGCAATCCTGCTTACCCTGAGCGATACGTGCAGCCGCAAGAGTAATCTTACGAGTTACAAAAGTTTCACCTCGGCGCTCAGACTCATGATTGAAAAGTATACCTGAGCAGCAGAACATGTCGTAAGCCTCACGATATTCCTTGACAATCCAAAAACCGTAGAGTTTGGCTACAGCGTATGGTGAATATGGGTGGAAGGGAGTATTTTCGTTTTGAGGTACTTCCTCTACCTTACCATAAAGTTCCGAGGTAGATGCCTGATAGATTTTGCAAGTCTTTTCCAAATGGTTGGTACGAACGGCCTCAAGGATACGGAGTACGCCAACAGCATCAACGTCAGCTGTAAATTCTGGAGCATCAAACGATACTTGAACGTGAGATTGTGCTGCTAGGTTATAAATCTCAGTAGGTTGCACCTTACCTACAAGTTTAACGAGTGACATAGAGTCTCCCATATCGGCATAATGCAGGTGAAAGTTAGGAGTTCCTTCAAGGTGAGCGATGCGCTCACGATAATCCACAGACGAACGACGGATAATACCATGAACTTCATAGCCCTTGGCAAGGAGGAATTCAGAAAGATAGCTACCGTCCTGACCGGTAACACCAGTAATAAGTGCAATGTTCTTTGACATAATTATGAATGGAGTTGTTTTGTTATTTCTATTATCAGCTTATACTCTTTTTATACCAATCAAAGAGTTTCCGGACTCCGTCCTCAATCTCGACTTTGTACGACCATCCGAAAGAATGGAGCTTGCTCACGTCAATAAGCTTACGCATAGTGCCATCAGGCTTGGTAGTGTCAAACTCTATGGTTCCGGTAAAGCCAACTGCCTTTGCTACAAGTTCTGAAAGTTCACGGATAGTAAGTTCCTTACCTGTACCGACATTGATGTGGCAGTTGCGAATCTCACCAAGGTTTGGAATAGCACCTCCTCGATCTGTGGAATGATTGCGATCAACAACTCCATCAGCCTTGTTACCGTAATGTATGGATGAATACTTCTCAATGCCGATGATGTCAGAGAAATTGACGTTGAGGAGAACGTGAACGGATGCGTCAGCCATATCCTCGCTCCAAAGGAACTCGCGAGAGGTTTACCCGTGCCCCAAAGAGATACTTTATTATTCTCAATACCATAAAAGGCAAGGACTTTGAGAATCTCAGTTTCTGAACTATTGCCATCAATCACATAACGAACAGCTTCGCCATTCTCCTTGATATTGGCTCCTACAGGGCGGATAGTGAGATCTTTACGAATTGCTTCCCAATTGCTATCATTAATAAGCTTAGCTAAATAAATCTTACGCATCATAGCAGGCATTACGTGTGAGTTCTCCAAGTGGAAGTTGTCGTTAGGGCCATAGAGATTGGTAGGCATTACGGCAATGTAGTTGGTACCATATTGTAGGTTGTACGACTCACACATCTTGAGCCCCGCAATCTTGGCAATGGCATACTCCTCGTTGGTGTATTCGAGTGCACTGGTAAGAAAGCAATCTTCCTTCATAGGCTGAGGTGCACTCTTTGGATAGATACAAGTAGAACCAAGAAAGAGAAGCCTCTTTACATCATGTGCGTATGCCTCGGAAATGACGTTACATTGGATTTTCATGTTCATCATAATGAAGTCGGCACGATAGAGTGAATTAGCCATTATACCACCAACGAAAGCTGCGGCAAGGACTACAGCATCAAGCTGCTCCTCATCAAAGAGGTTCTTGACGGCCACTTGGTCTGTAAGGTCAAGCTCCTTATGGGTATGACCTATAAGATTGGTGTAACCTCTCTGAAGAAGATTGTTCCATATTGCTGATCCAACAAGCCCTCTATAGCCTGCAACGTATATTTTTGATTTTTAGCATATATTAACGCAGAGATTCTTCCCATATATCTATAAATCTTAATCAAATGTTTATTCGCACGTACCATAATACTTAACGTACCATTCAGCAAACGCCCTCAAACCAACTCGAAGCGAAGTTGATGGTTTAAACCCAAAATCTTCCTCCAACGGAGTAGTATCTGCAAAAGTCACAGGCACATCACCTGCTTGCATAGGCACAAACTTCTTATGTGACTCAAAATCATAATCCGCAGGCAGCACACCCGCGCGAATCAACTCCTCCTGAAGAATAGTCACAAAATCCAAAAGATTCTCTGAATTATTGTTACCGATGTTATATACTTTGTATGGAGGGATTGGCAGTCCGTCCTCACCACCCTGCTTTTTAGGAGCATGTTGCATCACACGAACCACACCCTCCACAATATCATCCACATACGTAAAGTCACGCTTGCAGTTTCCGTAGTTGAATATCTGAATCGTCTTGCCTTCACGCAACTTATTTGTAAAGCCAAAGTATGCCATATCAGGACGCCCTGCGGGACCATAGACCGTAAAAAATCGCAAACCCGTACTTGGAATGTTATACAGTTTTGAATAAGCATGCGCCATCAGTTCATTACTCTTCTTCGTAGCTGCATAGAGCGACACAGGATTATCCACCTTATCATCGGTAGAATACGGTACTTTCTTGTTCGAGCCATAAACCGAACTCGAAGAAGCGTATACCAGATGCTCCACTTCATGATGACGGCATGCCTCAAGAATATTGTAAAAACCAATGAGATTACTCTCAATATAGGCATCGGGATTGGTGATACTATAACGCACACCTGCCTGAGCCGCGAGATTTACAACAACGGATATCTTGTTCTCCGTAAAAATATTCTCTAATGATGTTCTATCAGCAATCGAAGTCTGATAGAACTGCCAGTCGCAACCTAAAGCCTCAATCTCTTTTAGGCGTTCATACTTAATATTCACATCGTAATAATCGGTAATGCTATCAATGCCGATTACTTTGATGTTATTTATATCCTTAAAAAGGCGCTTCACAAGATTAGAACCTATAAAACCGGCAGCACCTGTCACGAGGACTGTTTTGCCCTCCAAATTTACATTATATGTTACCATAGATTAATCGCGCTTAAAAATGTCGCGAGTATATACTTTCCCTACCACATCATCGAGGCAAGAGTCATAACGGTTGGCAATGATAGCTTTCGATTTTTGTTTGAACTCATCGAGGTTGTTGACTACCTGACTGCCGAAGAAACTGGTGCCGTTCTCAAGAGTAGGCTCGTAAACAATCACCTCTGCACCTTTTGCCTTGATACGTTTCATGATGCCCTGAATCGCAGATTGACGAAAATTATCTGAATTTGACTTCATAGTTAGGCGATAAACACCTACTACACACTCATGCTCTTTGTTCGCATCCCATACGGCATTCTCATTGTAGTAGCCAGCCTTGCGAAGAACAGCATCTGCTATATAATCCTTACGAGTGCGATTTGACTCTACAATCGCTGTCATCATATTTTGGGGTACACTCTCATAATTTGCAAGGAGTTGCTTAGTATCTTTTGGTAAACAGTAACCACCATAACCAAATGATGGGTTATTGTAGTGAGTGCCAATACGAGGATCGAGACCAATTCCCTGAATGATGGCAGCTGAATCCAAACCTTTTACTTCAGCATAGGTATCAAGCTCATTGAAGTAACTTACACGAAGGGCAAGATAAGTATTGGCAAAGAGTTTGACTGCTTCGGCTTCTTTCAGTCCCATAAAGAGAGTATCAATGTTTTCTTTAATGGCACCTTCCTGAAGAAGCTTAGCGAATATCTCAGCAGACTCTTTCATGTGATTACCTTGAATCTTGCGGATTGCTTCGTTCTCCTCCTCCCATTCAACAGACATCATCTTTGGATAACCCACGATAATACGTGAAGGATAGAGATTGTCTTCAAGAGCTTTCGATTCACGAAGGAACTCAGGAGAGAACAAAAGGTGGAACTTACGACGTTTTCCATCTGGTAATGGTACCATCTGAGCAAACTTCTGAGCATACTTCACATAGAGGGAACGACAGTAACCAACTGGAATGGTTGACTTGATAACCATTGTTGCTTCAGGATTCACTGATAGTACAAGGTCAATAACGTCTTCTATATGATGTGTATCGAAGAAGTTCTTAGCCGGATCGTAGTTTGTAGGAGCTGCAATAACCACAAAGTCTGCATCCTTATAAGCAGATGCCCCATCAAGAGTTGCAGTGAGGTTCAGTTCCTTCTCCGCAAAATACTTCTCTATATATTCATCCTGAATCGGAGATATACGATTGTTAATCTTTTCCACCTTTTCAGGTATCACATCAACGGCTATCACCTTGTGATGCTGTGACAACAAAGTAGCAATGCTCAAACCTACATAACCGGTACCAGCAACTGCTATTTGCAAATCTTCAAAGTTTCTCATATTTCTGTCTTTCTTCAACCTTATGCTTTCACTCCTCCAGTTCTTCCCACGGATAAGGATTATCCACCACATTCTGAAACTCGTTAACCGCTTCTTGCTGTTCTGCCGTGAGCGATGCGGAATTCCAGGAAGCAATGATAGAACGGCCCTCGTCGGCCAAAGGCTCATCGAAAACCTCTCCATAACAAGCCGTAAGCAAACGGAGTTTCAACAAAGAGGAAGGAAGGGTATCAAGGGTATCCCAGCAACGCCTCAATACCTCCTGCACATGCTGCTGTTTTTCACCATGGTCAATGAACGAGGCACTATACCCTTTCAAGAGAGCAAGACAGACATTTGCCTGCTCCTCCACCGTAGTGCCCCAGATACTGGAATTATACAAAGTTGTGGTCAAGCGATAGACTTCGCTGTTACGACGGGACAAGTCATCACTATAGATAGGACTCCCGTCCATACCCAAATACATCAGATCGTGCGCAGCACGCTGAAGGAGGAGTGCTTCTTCTAAAAGAGACATGATTAATTAAAAATTATAAATTAACAATTAAAGACTAGCGGATTACTTCGATGAGGTCTGGATGGATGGTCGCCATAGCAACGGCAATGATACCTTGTATCGCAATTACTACACGACGATCACGGGCACCTTTTACCTTTAGAAAAACACCTTCTTGGCCCTCGAAGTCGCCACCGGTGATACGGACTTTCGTACCTTTGGAGAGATTCAGTTCTTCGGGTTGGAAATAGAGAAGATGGTCATTATAGGTACCGGCGACGGCTATGAAACGCTGCATATCATGGTCGGGAATGATTATTTTCTGGCCGCTACGGGTATCAGTAATATATTGCAAATAAGTAATTTGAGACTTAAATCGCTGCACTTCGGAAGGACGTGCGTGGACAAAAACCAGATTACGGATGACAGGAACCAAAGCACGGACTTTCCTGCCCCTACGGATACTTATCTTATATTGCATGGGAATGAAACAGCCAAGATTTGCCTTTTCGAGAAGATGCATAGCTTCAAGCTCCCTGCGGTATGTAGCACGCATGGCAAACCAAACTTCGGTCTCTTTATCCATTTCTATTCTTGTTAATTTTACTTAGAAAAAGGTATTCCTTGGGGGCTTTGAACTACTATTACAGAACTGTAGTTCAATCACTTGCGAGCATTTTATGGGAAGTTTGACAAGCACTATGCCCTTCTTGTCAACAGATTCTCTGCGGTTGTTCATTACCTTTTGGTAATAGACTATAAACGAACGCATTAGAAACAAAAAAACGTTTTTTAATCGTACGTTTAATGAACGCAAAGATAAAGACGTTTTTTGTAATGGCAAAATGTTTGATAGAAAAATGTTCCTAATAATAAATAATGATAAGTATATTGCATTGAATTTCAGAAGTATATGCAATATATGTAATCAGTTAAAATCTTCTTATTTTTAGCTCTTTGAGTATGTCTTGTATAAGTTCGAAATAGGTGTTTTTTAAACGTACGTTTTTTAAACAGCATATCATCTTATATATCAACCATTTACAACTCACCCTTCACATTTCCCTCCAAAATTCCCTTATTTCTCCCACACTTTTTATACTTTCGCATTTTTTAACCAGAATAAAAAACAGTTAAACGAACGAAGAATTACACAAATGAAAGAACTCAAAAAAAGAAGCATCTCAACAGTAACGAGCAGAGAAGCATGTCGTATCAATCTGATACACAGAAGATAAGAACAACGAAAGTAAAGGAACACAGCTCCATAGTGGACGAAAAGCTATTGGCAGAACGGGTTTACTACGGAGACCAGACCCATGTTTATGTAGGTTACTTAAGAGCCTTTAAATCAGGCTATTTTGAAGGAACAAATATCAAGAAAATTACAGATATAGCCAAACTATTCGTTGCTTCCGAAAACTTCACAAAGAGAGCCAGAGGAGAGCAAAAGCCTTTGACTTACAGTACGATAATTACCGAATTGGAGAAGGTATGGGCCATCATAAAACGGGAAGACACCACACTGATTGACCCATACGGATATGATGTAAGGATAAATCACTGATAGTTCAGTACCTGGAAAGGCAGTAATTTTGCCGCCGTCAGCAACCGGACAGAAGGGCTACACCTTTCTTGTCGGATGGTGTAGCCTCAACAAGGCAAGGGCGTAGCCATCCGTACTGAAAGGAGTAGCCCTTTTTCATTGTTGATTATCATACATTTACTAACCCTAAAAACATAAAAAATGGGAAAAGAAAAAACTGAATTTGAGGAGAAATTTGTATCCAAAACAGAAAAAGCAAAAAAGCTATGGGAAAAACGGATTACGGAAAACACGACATTGAGCATGGAGTCTGTACAATGGATGGCACAACGCATAAATTCCCTATTGGAATACATGCGATACGGATATGCATTGATAGCCTACCGAAAGCAGGACGGCAGCTTCTACATGGGAAGAGGAACCCTTGTTTCCTACGAAAGCGACTTCAAAAAGAAACATGACATGACAAGCATTAAAGCTCACGTAGCCTATTGGGACGCGGAACAACAAGGCTGGCGGACTTTTCTGATTGAGAACTTTATGGAATGGAGACCGATAGTAAACTAACAAAAAAACACCAATATCAAAAGCTATGGAGGCTTATTTACTACATGATGCCAATGCCGGCAGCAACCTAAAATTAATGATTATGATACAAGAAGAAGGTATGAAAGGATATGGCATTTACTGGACAGTGCTCGAATTCCTCAGATTGCAGAATGAATATAAAGCCAGCCTGAAAGTGATTCCCATACTGGCACAAAAAGCAAGGGTGACAACCGCCACACTGAAGCGAATCATCTATGACTATGCGCTGTTCGAGGTGAACGAGACAAGCTTCTCATCCCCCGGACTAAGCCGCCGCATGGAGCCATGGGACGCCCAACAAGAAGCTAAAAAGGAGGCCGGACGTCGCGGTGGACTGGTTAACCAGCAGAGAATCAGGGATGCCAAAACAAGCAGCGCTTTAGCAAATAAACTAAATAAAGAGAATAAAGAAAACCCCTCTCTATCTCCCCAAGGAGAGACGGGAAGAAGGAAGGAGGAGATTCTTCTGACTCCACCAGAGTACACGCTCAACAGACAGACGCATAATTACCAAGGCCTGATGGAAGAGCTGGCAAGGCAGAAAGTAACCGACATCCACGATTTGAATGCCATCTTGAGACTGACAGATTTTGGAAAACTGGGAGGGAAAATCTGGAAAATCCTATATGAGTTGAACAGCTCACCCCAACTGAAAGCCCGCATCGTGATGCCCGGAAAGTACATACTAAAATTACTCAGGGGTTAGATTTAATAAAAGAAATATAATACTTATCTTTGTGTTCAAAACAAAACACCCTAATCATTATGAATCTGAAAAAACTATTTTTTGCTTCTGCCCTGCTCTTTGCTGCATGCGGCACTATCCAGGCCCAGGAAGTCATTGCCCACCGTGGTTTCTGGACTACAGACGGTTCGGCTCAGAACTCCCTTGCCGCACTTGTAAAGGCTGATTCCATCCACTGCTACGGCTCCGAGTTCGACGTTTGGCTCACCACAGACAATCAGCTGGTTGTCAATCATGACGCCACCTTTAAAGGCGTGACTATGCAAGATGCCACAGCCAAGGTATGCACCGCCGTACAACTGGACAACGGCGAACAACTCCCTACCCTGCAACAGTATCTAGACAAGGCAAAAAGCCTGAAAACCCGCCTTATCCTCGAACTGAAAGCCCACAAGACCCCCGAACAGGAAACACGAGCCGTAGAGGGCATCGTAAAAATGATAAAGGACAAAGGGCTGGAGGACCGTACGGAATATATCACCTTCTCCCAACATGCCACCAAGGAGTTTATCCGTCTGGCACCCAAAGGCACCCCCGTCTACTACCTGACCGGTGACCTTACCCCCAAGGAGTTGAAAGCATGGGGGTGTGCCGGTCCCGACTATCACTTCAGTGTCTTCCAAAAACATCCTGAATGGATAAAGGAATGCCACGACCTCGGCATGAAAGTAAACGCCTGGACCGTAAACGAAGCCAAAGACATGGAATGGCTCATCAGCCAAGGAGTAGATTTCATTACAACCAATGAGCCGGTAGTGCTGGAAGAAATTTTAAAGAAAAAATAGCCGCTCCTTATACATTTAGAAACAAAAACCAAACAAACCGCTTCATTATGTCCGCAATGGAGCGGTTTCTTGTTTTCAAAAAGATAGCAATTAGTCTTATAAAAAATCTTTTTTCTTATTTTGAATCAAACTAAACTTTCACATGGATTACAATTTATATAAAAACAAAGCCATATGCTTTTAAATTGAAAGCCTGACAGTAGATATTCTCATTGAATGAAAGTTTCGCTAAAAAATAATAGAAAATAGATATGCTTTACAGTTAATTATAAAACAAAACGTCGTATATTTGCATCGAAATAAAACAAAAGGATATATTAACCAACCGATAAAGGACAAAATGACAAGAGCTATAAAATTCACCAAGATGCACGGTGCCGGAAACGACTACATTTATGTAGATACGACCCAATATCCTATCAGCCATCCGGAAGAACTTGCGAGGGCATGGAGTGCACCGCATACGGGAATTGGAAGTGACGGTCTGGTACTTATCGGTTCTTCGGACAAGGCCGATTTCAGCATGCGGATATTCAATGCCGACGGCTCGGAGGCCCGGATGTGCGGCAATGCAAGCCGCTGCATCGGAAAATATCTTTTTGACTACGGACTGACCTCCAAAACAGAAATCGCACTCGATACACTGTCAGGTATAAGGATGCTAAACCTGCACTTGGCAGACGGAAAGGTCAACTCTGTAACCGTAGACATGGGCATACCTGCCGACGAACCGGCAGACTACGACGGCAAAGGAGCCAAACCGATGAAAGAACAGCCCATCGAAGTGGACGGAGAACGATATGTAGGGACCACCGTATCCATGGGAAACCCGCATCTGGTAATCTTTGTCAATGATATTGAAGCCATCGACCTTACAGTCATCGGTCCCAAACTGGAGAATCACCCCCTCTTCCCCGGACGCATCAATGTAGAATTTGCCCAGATATTGGGAGAAGGAAAAATAAGGATGCGTGTCTGGGAACGAGGCTCGGGCATCACCCAAGCCTGCGGAACCGGAGCTTGTGCCACCGCCGTGGCAGCCTTCCTCACCGGACGCGCAGGAAGGGAATCCATCATCATCATGGACGGAGGCTCACTCACCATCCGATGGGACATCGCCACCAGGCATGTACTGATGACGGGAGAAGCCACCAAAGTATTCGACGGCAAAATTGAATTAATTGACTAACCACCAACTATCAACCAAGAAAAGATTATGGCATTAGTAAACGAACATTTTTTAAAGCTACCGGGCAGTTATCTGTTTTCAGACATAGCCAAGAAGGTAAATACTTTCAGGATAACACATCCCAAGCAAGAGGTCATCCGTCTGGGTATCGGAGACGTTACCCGGCCACTGCCACCAGTCTGCATCGAAGCGATGCACAAGGCAGTGGAGGAGATGGCTGACGCACGGACATTCCGTGGATATGGTCCCGAGCAAGGATACGACTTCCTGATAGAAGCCATCATCAAGCACGATTACCTTCCACGCGGCATCCACTTCGGTCCTACGGAAATCTTCGTGAACGACGGAGCAAAGAGCGACACGGGAAACATCGGCGACATTCTCCGCCACGACAACAGTGTAGGCGTGACCGACCCTATTTATCCGGTCTATATAGACAGCAACGTGATGTGCGGACGTGCCGGAGTATTGGAGGAAAACGGCCAGTGGAGCAACGTCACCTACATGCCTTGTACCGCCGAGAACGACTTCATCCCGGAGATTCCGGACAAACGAATCGACATTGTCTACCTCTGCTATCCCAACAACCCGACGGGCACCACCCTGACCAAGCCCGAGCTGAAGAAATGGGTGGACTATGCGCTCGCCAACGACACGCTGATTCTGTTCGATGCCGCCTACGAAGCCTTCATCCGCGAAGACGACGTGCCCCACTCCATCTATGAGATAAAGGGAGCAAAGAAATGCGCCATCGAGTTCCGCAGCTTCTCGAAAACTGCCGGATTCACGGGAGTACGCTGCGGCTACACCGTTGTGCCGAAAGAACTCACTGCCGCCACGCTGGAAGGCGAACGCATCCCGCTGAACAAGCTCTGGAACCGCCGCCAATCTACCAAGTTCAACGGCACCAGCTACATCACCCAGCGGGCGGCGGAAGCCATCTACACACCGGAGGGACAGCGGCAGATAAAGGAAACGATAGATTATTATATGGACAATGCCCGGACCATGAAGCAGGGCCTTGAAGCGGCCGGGCTGAAAGTCTACGGCGGTGTGAACGCTCCTTACATCTGGCTGAAAACACCCGACGGAACAAGTTCCTGGCGGTTCTTCGAACAGATGCTGTACGAAGCCAATGTAGTGGGCACACCGGGTGTAGGTTTCGGCCCCAGCGGTGAAGGATATATCCGGCTGACGGCCTTCGGCAAGCACGAAGACTGCGTGGAAGCCATGAAGCGCATCCGGAAGTGGCTGAAATAAAAAAACAATTGAATTAGCGAGGTACTTGCTATAATCGAGTCGGACTGATCATCCGGAATTTTTCTAAACTTAAAGGTAAAAAGGTATGAAAACAAAAAGTGTAAAATGGGGAATAATGGCAATGGCGCTGTTATCAATGGCAATGCCTTTCACGGCAAAGGCTCAGGATAAAGTGGAAGCGTCGGCAGGCGTCGACCTCGTAAGCGGTTACGTGTGGCGTGGCCAGGATTTGGGAGGGGTAAGCCTCCAGCCGAGCGCATCCATCGCCTACAAAGGTTTCTCTCTGGGAGCTTGGGGCTCCGTAGGCATCGAGAGTTCGGACACGAAAGAGTTCGACCTCATACTGGGATATTCAACCGGAGGCTTCAGCGTATCGGTGACGGACTACTGGTACAATGTGACCGGAGATGGGGTGACAGCCAAATACTTCCAGTACGGTGCACACAATGCTGCCAACTCACATCTGTTCGAAGCGCAAATCGGCTATGATTTCGGCCCCGTAGCCATAAACTGGTATACCAACTTTGCAGGCGACGACGGTGTTGACAAAGACGGTGACCGTGCTTATTCATCCTACATCTCCGTGGCAGCCCCCTTCACACTGGGCGGACTGGACTGGGCGGCCGAGATAGGCGCTACCCCTTGGGCCACGGACTTCTATGGAGCCAACGGATTTGCCGTATGCGACGTCAGTCTGGGAGTATCAAAAGACATCAAAATCACCGATTCCTTCTCCCTCCCGTTGTTTGCCAAAGCAACCTGGAATCCAAGGTCTGAAGGTGCCTATTTCGTAGTCGGACTAAGTTTCTAAGATGAAAAACCTATGATTTACACACACCGAACGGTAAATCGTAAATTGTCTAATCGTAAATTATTTAAGGTATGAAAAAGATTGAAGCTATTATCCGAAAGACCAAGTTCGAGGACGTGAAGGACGCGCTGCTCGAAGCGGACATCGAATGGTTCTCCTATTATGATGTACGGGGCATCGGGAAATCCAGACAAGCCCGTATCTACCGTGGTGTCATGTACGACACCAGTTCCATCGAACGGATTCTTATCTCCATCGTGGTACGCGACAAGAATGCGGAAAAGACCGTACAAGCCATCATCAAATCTGCACAAACCGGTGAAATCGGCGACGGACGTATCTTCGTCATCCCCATTGAGGATGCCATACGCATACGTACTGCAGAGAGAGGCGACATCGCACTCTACAATGCCGAACAAGAAAGATAACGGGCAGCTACAAACCACAACCAAGAAAATACAATACAACTAAAAGCAACAAGAAATTATGGATAAACTTATTTTAAGTGAACTGACCAACGGACTGAACACTGTATGGATGTTGCTTGCAGCCATGCTGGTATTCTTCATGCAGCCGGGCTTTGCACTGGTCGAAGCCGGTTTTACAAGAGTAAAAAATACGGCCAATATCCTGATGAAGAACTTCGTTGACTTCATGTTTGGCAGTCTGCTCTACTGGTTCATCGGTTTCGGACTGATGTTCGGTGCAGGCGGATTCATAGGAATGCCCCATTTCTTCGACCTCTCGTTCTACGACGGAGGCGGGCTTCCCACGGAAGGTTTCCTGGTATTCCAGACTGTATTCTGCGCAACGGCTGCCACCATCGTGTCCGGCGCTATGGCAGAACGTACCAAATTCTCCATGTACCTGGTTTACACCATCTTCATCAGTGTGCTGATTTATCCCGTTTCCGGTCACTGGACTTGGGGCGGCGGCTGGCTGATGAACGGTGAGGCAGGTTCCTTCATGATGGAAACATTCGGAACAACTTTCCATGACTTCGCAGGTTCCACCATCGTCCACTCCGTAGGCGGCTGGATTGCCCTGGTAGGTGCGGCCATCCTCGGCCCGCGCATCGGGAAATACGGCAAAGACGGCAAGTCAAGAGCCATTCCGGGACATAACCTCACGATTGCGGCACTGGGTGTATTCATCCTTTGGTTCGGATGGTTCGGCTTCAACCCCGGTTCACAGTTGGCAGCAGCCACTACGGACGATGCAAGGGCCATCTCGCATGTATTCCTCACCACCAATCTGGCAGCCTGCGCAGGCGGTTTCTTTGCATTGGCGGTAAGCTGGATGAAATATGGCAAACCCTCCTTGTCTCTGACACTGAATGGCATTCTGGCCGGATTGGTAGGCATCACGGCCGGTTGTGACATGGTTTCTTCCTTCGGGGCGGTAATCATCGGCACCATCTGCGGCATCCTGATGATTTATTCGGTGGAATTCATCGACCGGACACTGAAAATTGACGACCCCGTAGGGGCCAGTTCCGTACACGGCGTCTGCGGTTTCACGGGAACCATCCTCACCGGACTGTTTTCCACCAGTGAGGGACTGTTTTACGGTGCAGGCTGGAGCTTTCTCGGAGCGCAGGTATTCGGTGCACTCGTAGTAGGCGCATGGGCAGCAGGCATGGGATTCATCATCTTCAAAGGACTCGACAAAATCCACGGCCTCCGCGTTTCCAAACGTGTGGAGGAAGAAGGACTCGACATTTACGAACACGGCGAGTCTGCCTACGGTGCATAATGATTTTATATTTTATTAAACCAACAATTACAACTCTAAGGTATTATGTCAAAATTGAGATTCAGAGTAGTAGAGACGGCGTTCAAGAAGAAACCCGTTGCAGTGGCAGTCCCGGCGGAACGTCCGTCAGAGTATTTTGCCAAGTATGTATTCAACAAGGAGAAGATGTTCCGCTATCTGCCGAGCAAGGTGTATGCCAAACTGACGGATGTGATTGACAACGGAGCTCCGCTGGACCGCAGCATAGCCGACGAGGTTGCCGCAGGTATGAAGAAATGGGCGGTTGAAATGGGGGCGACCCACTATACGCACTGGTTTCATCCGCTGACCGAAGGTACTGCCGAAAAGCACGATGCTTTTGTGGAACACGACGGCAAAGGCGGCGTGATGGAGGAATTCACCGGCAAACTGCTCGTGCAGCAGGAACCGGACGCTTCCAGTTTCCCGAACGGCGGTATCCGCAATACGTTCGAGGCACGTGGCTACTCGGCATGGGACCCCTCCTCCCCGGCATTCATCGTAGACGACACGCTCTGCATCCCGACTATTTTCATCGCCTATACCGGTGAGTCTCTGGACTACAAGGCACCGTTGCTGAAAGCCCTGCGTGCCGTAGACAAGGCTGCCGTCGACGTATGCCACTATTTCAATCCGGAAGTAAAGAAAGTGGTTGCCTATCTGGGCTGGGAGCAGGAATATTTTCTGGTTGACGAAGGGTTGTACGCCGCACGTCCCGACCTGCTGATGACCGGACGCACGCTGATGGGCCATGACAGCGCCAAGAACCAGCAGTTGGAAGACCATTACTTCGGGGCCATCCCCAGCCGTGTGGCCGCTTTCATGAAGGAACTGGAAATCGAAGCGCTGAAACTCGGCATCCCCGTCAAGACCCGTCACAACGAAGTGGCTCCCAACCAGTTCGAGCTGGCTCCCGTCTTCGAGGAATGCAACCTGGCGGTAGACCACAACATGCTCATCATGGCCTTGATGCGTAAAGTGGCACGTAACCACGGTTTCCGCGTACTGCTGCACGAAAAGCCCTTCAAGGGTGTCAACGGTAGCGGCAAGCATAATAACTGGTCGCTGGGTACGGACACCGGTATCCTGCTCCACGCACCCGGCAAACTGCCCGAAGAGAACCTGCGTTTCATCACCTTCGTAGTGAATACGCTGATGGCCGTATACCGTCACAACGGATTGCTGAAAGCCTCCATCTCCAGTGCGACGAACGCCCACCGGCTGGGTGCCAACGAAGCGCCTCCGGCCATCATCTCTTCCTTCCTGGGCAAGCAGTTGAGCCAGGTGCTGGAACACATCGAAGAGAGCACCAAGGACGACCTCGTCAGCCTCAGCGGCAAGCAAGGCATGAAGCTGGACATCCCGCAGATTCCGGAACTGATGATAGACAATACCGACCGCAACCGCACCAGCCCGTTCGCCTTCACCGGCAACCGCTTCGAGTTCCGCGCCGTGGGTTCCGAGGCCAACTGCGCCAGTGCCATGATTGCGCTGAACTCCGCCCTTGCCGAGCAGTTGGTGGAATTCAAGAAAGATGTGGACGAACTGATTGAAAAGGGTGAGCCGAAAATCTCCGCCATCCTCGAAGTCATCCGCCGGTACATCAAAGTCTGCAAACCCATCCACTTTGACGGCAACGGTTACAGCGATGAATGGAAAGCCGAAGCAGCCCGCCGCGGTCTGGACTGCGAGACAAGTGTTCCCGTCATTTTCGACAACTACCTGAAACCGGAGAGCATCCGGATGTTCGAGTCCATCGGTGTCATGACGAAAAAGGAACTGGAAGCCCGTAACGAGGTGAAATGGGAAATGTACACCAAGAAAATACAGATTGAAGCCCGCGTGCTCGGAGATTTGGCCATGAACCACATTATCCCCGTAGCTACACAGTATCAGTCGGATTTGATTGACAACGTCTACAAGATGAAAGACCTGTTCTCCGCAGAGAAGGCTGCAAAACTGTCTGCCAAGAATCTGGAACTCATCGAAGAGATTGCCGACCGTACCGCCTTCATCAAGGAGCATGTGGATGCCATGATCGAGGCGCGCAAAGTGGCCAACAGAATTGAGAGTGAACGTGAAAAAGCCATCGCCTACCACGACAACATCGTACCGATGATGGAGGAAATCCGTTACCACATCGACAAGCTGGAACTCATCGTCGACAATCAGATGTGGACGTTGCCCAAATATCGCGAGTTACTGTTTATAAGATGAAAAATGAAGGATGAAGGATGAATCCTTAATCCCTATCTCATTCTTTTGTTGGTTGTTTTAAGTTTGCAGGGGGGAGAGGTGCCGCGAGGCAGTTCTCTCTCTTTTTTTCGTCCATGCCAACTGTTGGCGGTAAGCGGGAAATAACCTATCTTTGCCCGTCAGATAAAACAATCCTGTCATCATGAAGAATTTACGTAACTACTATGCAGCGTTCCTGCTGTTTGCCTTGCTGTTCGTTTCGGCTGCTGCCCCGGCACAAACCGATCTGCAGCAAAAACTGGGTCGGATTTCCGCCATTACGGAAACCCGTCCGTTGGAGTCCACCCGGTTCTCCGAGAAGTATGTAACCTATTTTACCCAGCCGTTGGACCACCGTCGTCCCGAAAAGGGCAGTTTCCGCCAGCGTGTGATTGTCTCCCACGTCGGCTTCGACCGTCCCACGGTGATTGTAACCGAAGGTTATGGAGCCGCCTATGCCCTCAACCCCAAGTATCGCGAGGAACTTTCAGAGCTGCTCGATGCCAACATGATTTTTGTGGAATACCGTTATTTCCTGGAATCCACCCCTGAGCCTAAAGACTGGCAATACCTCACCGCCGAGAATTCTGCCGACGACCTGCACGCCGTCCGCAACGCCTTTAAAAGCATCTATCCCGGCAAATGGATTGCGACCGGCATCAGCAAGGGCGGACAGACTACCCTGCTCTACCGCACGTTCTATCCGGACGACGTGGATATTTCCGTGCCTTATGTAGCTCCGCTCTGCTACGGGGCGGAAGACGGACGCCACGAGCCTTTCCTCAGGAAAGTGTCTACTCCGGAGGACCGCAAACGGATTGAGGACTTCCAGTTGGAAGTGTTGAAACGGAAAGCCGCACTGCTCCCCCGCTTTGAGAAATATTGCGATGAAAAAGGACTCAAGTTCCGTGCGCCCGTTGAAGAGATATACGACTATTGCGTGCTGGAGTATTCTTTTGCCCTTTGGCAGTGGGGAACTCCCATCAGCAGCATCCCTGCCACCACGGCCTCGGACGATGAGATATTTGCCCATCTGCTCGGTATCAGTAATCCCGACTACTTCATTGCCGACAGTCCCACAGCCTCATTCTTCGTGCAGGCCGCCCGCGAGCTGGGCTATTATGGCTACGATACGAAGCCTTTCAAGAAGTATCTTTCCATCCAATCGAGCAAGGGTTACCTGCATCGCCTGATGCTTCCCGAAGAGCTGAAAGACATGCCCTTCGACAAGACCCTAAGCAAGAAAATCACTAAGTTCCTGAAAGAGAATGACCCGAAAATGATATTCATTTACGGACAGAACGACCCGTGGACAGCTGCCGGAGTGACCTGGCTGAAAGGAAAGAAAAACATCCATGTATTCGTAGAGCCCGGCGGAAGCCATCGGGCACGCATCGGCACACTGCCCGAAGAGGAAAAGAAGCAAGTGATGGAGCTGATAAATGAATGGTTGAAACAATAAAAACGGATGGTTTGTGTGGCATGAACAGACCATCCGTTTACTCCTGACAGACCATCTGTTCTACCTCAACAGATGGTCTGTTTTTTTATTCTATAATTTGTGCATCCTCAATATCGTCCACTGCCTTTACTGAAGCATCCGGTGTCTTCGGGCGGCGACGCGTAAACTTGAACCAGTTCAGCAGTTCCGAAGCCGCATAGACCAGACTGCTGATGCCGATAATGATAAATGCCGTGGAGCGTACTCCCGTAGGATTGAACAGCGCAACCAAGCCGGCAAGCAGAATCAATACCGGAACCACATAAAAACCTCCCGGTACCGGCATCCAGCGACGGGCAGCGGAAAGCGAGGCAATCTGTTGCACTCCTCCCATCACCAGGATAAATCCCAATACAAATGTCAGCAGGTCGGCAAAGAAACCGGGCATGATAATCAGCCACAAGCCAAACAGCAGGCTGCCCACCCCCTCGATAGGGAAACGGCTGCGCATCTCCGTGCTCTGTGCAAAGTAGCCTATGATGCTGACAAGCGAAGGCACCAGGAAAATGACACCTATCGTAATCACAAAGTAATCACCGGCCTGGTCGGGAAACATCACCAGCACCAAACCGATAACCAGCGCACATATCGCACGCAAAAATGAATAACTTAATCCTTTCATGAGTCTATGTTTTTTTGCGAAGATACATCTTTATCCGAATAACTCCACACGAAAATCCCGAAAAATCAGTTTACATTCAGCCAGGCATTCATATCTTCGGCCACAAAGAGCCAGTATAATAACAATAGTACAGCAATAACCACGCCTATGGCAACTAAATGTTTTCTATTCATAGTTTGTTCCTTTCTTTTTTTGAATGAATATTCGTTTTTACTACACTTATAAGAACAATATTTCAAGAAAAATGTTCTTATCCAGAAAAAAAGTCATATTTATTTTGGCAGTTAAAACAAAGTGCTTATATTTGTCGCGAAAATGAAGACAGGCTGCACCTCAGCATAAAAAATGAACAAGTTCATTTTATTATACATTCGGTTTGCACTGTCTTTGCCCCCGATAAAACAAAAAAAGTCAATGAAAACAATGTTAGTAAATACATATTGGTGGTGGCACCCGTTACAACTCCGACAGTCGTAAGGGAGCAGCGCTCGTATGTATATATGTAATATATAGTAAAAAACAAAAAGAGCCCTGTCGCACCAAGCGACGGGGCTTTTTTCGTTTAAGCAATAATGCGTTTTAATTTCTGAAATAGTAAATAGTAAATCGTCAAATAGTAAATAACATGATGAATTTCTTAGTTGACAAAGAAGGTTATTACGGAGAGTTCGGCGGGGCATACGTTCCCGAAATCCTCCACAAATGTGTAGAAGAGTTGCAGAACACCTACCTCAAGGTGCTGCAAAGTGAGGACTTCAAGCGTGAATACGACCAGTTGCTGCGCGACTACGTGGGACGCCCTTCCCCACTCTACTTGGCACACCGCTTGTCCGAGAAGTACGGTTGCCGGATTTACCTCAAGCGTGAAGACCTGAACCACACCGGTGCCCACAAAATCAACAACAGCATCGGGCAGGTATTGCTGGCACGCCGCATGGGCAAGCGCCGCATCATCGCCGAAACCGGAGCCGGGCAGCACGGGGTGGCCACAGCCACCGTCTGCGCCTTGATGAACATGGAATGCATCGTCTACATGGGTAAGACCGACGTAGAGCGCCAGCGCGTCAATGTGGAGAAGATGAAGATGCTCGGCGCCACCGTCGTTCCCGTCACCAGTGGCAATATGACGTTGAAGGACGCCACCAACGAAGCCATCCGCGACTGGTGCTGCCATCCGTCGGACACCTACTACGTGATAGGTTCCACCGTCGGCCCGCATCCGTACCCCGACATGGTGGCACGCCTGCAGTCTGTCATCAGCGAAGAAATAAGGAAGCAGCTCCTTGAACACGAGGGACGCGAATGCCCCGACTACCTCATCGCCTGCGTAGGTGGAGGAAGCAATGCAGCCGGCACCATCTATCACTACGTCAACGACCCGCACGTGCAAATCGTCCTCGCCGAAGCCGGCGGAAAAGGCATTGAAACGGGAATGACAGCCGCCACCATCGCCCTCGGCAAGATGGGCATCATCCACGGCTCGCGCACCTACGTCATCCAGAACGAGGACGGACAGATAGAAGAGCCCTATTCCATCTCTGCCGGACTGGACTATCCGGGCATCGGCCCCATGCACGCCAACCTTGCCAAGCAGAAGCGTGCCATCGTCCTCGCCGTCAACGACGACGAAGCCATCCGTGCCGCCTACGAACTGACCCGGCTCGAGGGCATCATCCCCGCATTGGAAAGCGCCCACGCACTGGGTGCGCTGGAGAAGATGAGGTTCAAGCCGACGGACGTGGTGGTGCTGACGGTGTCGGGACGGGGGGATAAGGATATAGAGACGTATTTGAGTGATGAGTTATAAGTGATGAGTTATTTGAAAATACGAGATACAATGAAATAAAATACAAGATACAATGAAACAATATGATTATAAAACAATCAGCTGCACCATGCTCGGTGACTTGCATACGCCGGTGAGCACGTATCTGAAGGTGCGCGACATCTTTCCGCAGAGCGCACTTATGGAGAGTTCCGACTATCATGGCAGTGAGAACAACCGCTCGTTCATCGCTCTGTGTCCGCTGGCAAGTGTCAGCATAGACCACGGCACGGTTATCTTCCGCCTGCCGGACGACAGCCGCGAAGAGCATCCCATAACCGATACATACCGGGTGGAGAATGCCTTGAACGATTTCCGCGCCCGCTTCCGCGTGGAGGGCGAATACAGCAATTACTGCGGACTCTACGGATACACCTCCTTCAATGCTGTCCGCTACTTCGAGAATATCCCCGTGAAGGACAGCCGCGAAGCTACCAACGATGCGCCGGACATGCTGTACATATTATATAAGTACCTCATCGTCTTCAACGACTTCAAGAATGAGATGCTGCTCCTCGAGATGCTGGCGCCCGGCGAGACCAGCGAACTGGACCAGGTGCAGAAGGCCATCCATAACCGCAACTACACCGCCTATGATTTCCGCGCCGTCGGCCCCACCACCTCCCTACTTACGGACGAGGAGCACAAGGCGAATATCCGCCGCGGCATCGCCCACTGTCTGCGCGGCGACGTTTTCCAGATAGTCCTCTCCCGCCGGTTCGAGCAGCGTTTCACGGGCGATGACTTCAAGCTCTACCGTGCCCTGCGCAGCATCAACCCTTCTCCCTATCTGTTCTATTTCGACTTCGGGGGCTTCCGCATTTTCGGCTCGTCTCCCGAAACCCATTGCCGCATCGAAGGCCGCCATGCCTATATCGACCCCATTGCCGGAACCACGAAGCGCACCGGCGATGCAGAGCAGGACGCCCTCAATGCCCGGTACCTGCACGACGACCCCAAAGAGAACGCCGAACACGTGATGCTTGTGGACCTTGCCCGCAACGACCTCTCCCGCAACTGCCACGATGTAAAGGTGGACTTCTATAAGGAGATGCAGTATTACAGCCATGTCATCCACCTCGTCAGCCGTGTCAGCGGAACGCTCCGCGAAGAGGCCGACCCCGTCAAGGCCTTCATCGACACCTTCCCTGCCGGTACCCTGAGCGGCGCCCCCAAGGTACGCGCCATGCAACTCATCAGCCAGCTGGAACCGCACAACCGTGGAGCCTACGGAGGCTGCATCGGTTTCATCGGACTGAACGGCTCGCTGAACCAGGCGATTACGATTCGTACTTTTGTCAGCCGCAACGGTGTCCTCTGGTTCCAGGCAGGCGGCGGCATCGTGGCCAAGAGCAACGACGAGTACGAACTGCAAGAGGTGAACAACAAGCTCGGCGCACTGAAAAAGGCGATTGAGATGACAGAAAAAATGTGAGTTTATGTACGATTTGACGATTTACGATGTACGATTTGCCATGCGGCGTACATTGCGCAGCCAAATCGTACATCGTAAATAAAGTAACTTCAATCGTACATCGTAAATCGTCAAATAGTAAATAAAATAGATTGTAAATACAAAAGATGAAAACAGTTATCATAGACAATTACGACTCCTTCACCTACAACCTTGCCCATCTGGTGAAAGAGCTTGGCGCAGAAACGGATGTGCTGCGCAACGATAAATTCCGGCTCGAAGAACTGGAGCCATACGATAAAATCATCCTCTCACCCGGCCCCGGTGTCCCCGAGGAAGCCGGACTGCTGCTGGATGTCATCCGCACCTATGCCGGACGGAAACCCATACTCGGTGTCTGTCTGGGCGAACAAGCCATCGGACAAGTGTTCGGCGGAAAGCTGGTCAATCTGGAAGAGGTATTCCATGGGGTACAGACGGAGATAAGGATTAGGAGTGAGGGATTAGGGACGAGGGAGGAAGGATTAGGGATTAGTGATGAAGGATTGGGGGGAAAGGATTATGAAGGTATTTCTCTCGAAGAAGACTATATCTTCTGCGGTTTACCCAATAGGATTCCCGTCGGACGATACCACTCCTGGGTAGTGGATACGAAGGACTTTCCCGAAGCGCTGGCCATTACCGCCATCAGCCCCGAAGGACAAATCATGGCGCTGAAACATCGGGAGTATGACATACACGGCATCCAGTTCCATCCTGAATCGGTACTGACACCCGACGGAAAAACAATCGTAAAAAACTGGCTTTTCAAATGAGGCACTTCAGAAAAAGAGTAAATTCAATCGTCAAATCGTAAATCGTCAAATCGTAAATAAAAAGATGAAAGCAATACTCACCCGTCTCTTTAACCACGAAGAGCTTACGTCGGAGGAAACCAAACAAATCCTCCTCAACATCACCAAGGAAATGTATCCTGAGGCGCAGATAGCAGCCTTGCTCACTGCCTTCCAGATGCGGAGCATCACTGTGGACGAGCTTATCGGTTTCCGCGAAGCACTGATGGAGACACGCCTTCCCATCGACTTCGCCCCCTATCGCCCCATCGACATTGTAGGTACGGGCGGCGACGGAAAGAACACCTTCAACATCTCCACCTGCGCTTGCTTCGTGGTGGCGGGAGCCGGCTACAAGGTTGCCAAGCACGGCAACTACGGAGCCACTTCCGTGAGCGGAGCCAGCAATGTCATCGAGCAGCACGGCGTACGCTTCACCAACAACCCCGACACGCTGAAACGCAGCATGGAGGAGTGCAACATCGCTTACCTTCATGCCCAGCTTTTCAATCCGGCGATGAAGTTTGTCGGTCCCGTACGCAAGACGTTGGGAGTGCGCACCTTGTTCAATCTGCTCGGCCCGTTGGTGAATCCATGCTGTCCGGCATACCAGCTGCTTGGTGTGGCAGACCTCTCGCAGATGCGCCTATACACCAACGTATTCTATAAGCTCGGCATTGACTTTGCCGTGGTCAACAGCCTCGACAGCTACGACGAAATCTCCCTGACGGACGAGTTCAAGGTGATGACCCGCAACTATGAGCGCATCTACCGTCCGCAGGCCCTCGGCTTCAAGGATGCCCGTCCCGAAGAACTCTTCGGCGGCGTATGCAAGGAAGATGCCGCCCGCATCTTCGACAATATCCTTACGGGGCATGCCACACCTGCACAAACGCAATGCGTCATTGTCAACGCCGCCTTTGCCATCCAGGTGATGGAGCCGCAGAAAGAGATTGAAGAGTGCATCGCCATCGCACGCGAATCATTGGATAGCGGACGGGCGCTGGCGACACTGAAAAAATTTATCGAGATTAATAAATGAAGCAATGAAAGATATACTGTCCGAAATCATCGCCCATAAGCAAACAGAGATTGAACTGCAAAAGCAGACCGTCTCTCCGGAACAGTTGCAGGAGCAGGCCGGAGTCATCATCCGGGAGAATGCGGCCCACCGCCGCAGCATGAAGCAGGCCCTTGCCGCTTCTTCTACAGGAATCATCTCCGAGTTCAAACGCCGTTCACCCTCTAAAGGCTGGATAAACGAGGCTGCCCAAGCAGAGGAAATACCCGCCTCCTACGAAGCCGCCGGCGCCGCCGCCCTCTCCATCCTGACGGATGAGAAGTTCTTCGGCGGTACGCTGCGCGACATCCGCACGGCCCGTCCGCTGGTCCACATCCCCATCCTGCGCAAAGACTTCATCATCGACGAGTACCAGCTTCTGCAAGCCTGCATCGTAGGTGCCGACGCCGTACTGCTCATTGCCGCCTGCCTCAGTCCGGAGCAGTGCAGCACCCTCACCGCCCAAGCCCACGAACTCGGGCTGGAGGTATTGCTCGAAATCCACAGCCCTTCGGAACTCTCCTATATAAATAAGGAGGTCGACATGGTGGGTGTCAACAACCGCAACCTCGGCTCCTTCGTCACCGATGTGGAAAACTCCTTCCGGATAGCCCGGCAACTGCGCGAAGCCACCCACGGACCGGCATCCCCGCTCCTTGTCTCCGAAAGCGGCATCTCCGACCCCGAAACCATCTGCCGCCTGCGTGCCGCCGGCTTCCGCGGTTTCCTCATCGGCGAAACCTTCATGAAAACAGCCAATCCGGGCGAAACCCTGAAAGAGTTCATCCAAGACAGTCTCTTAATTAATAATTGAAAGCTGAAAGTTGATAATTGTAAATACAAAAGTCTCTCATACAGCGTTACATCGCGCAGCCAAATTGTAAATCGTAAATTGTAAATCGTAAATAAAATGTCTCCTCTCATCAAAGTATGCGGAATGACCGAAGCAGAAAACATCCGCAATGTAGAACTGCAAGGTGTAGATATGATTGGTTTTATCTTCTACCCCAAATCTCCCCGTTGTCTGTGCCAGATGCCCGGGTATCTGCCAGCCTGCGCCAAGCGCGTCGGCGTCTTTGTCAACGAAAGTAAGGAAAACATCCTGATGTATACCGACCGTTTCAGCCTGGACTACATCCAGCTGCATGGCAATGAAGCTCCCGAATACTGCCGTTCCCTGCGCAATGCAGGCCTGCACCTCATCAAGGCTTTCTCTATCTTGCTGCCCAAGGACCTGCTTGCCGTATCTGCCTACAATGGTCTGTGCGACTACTACCTCTTCGACACCAAGACCCCGCAGTACGGCGGTTCCGGCAACCAGTTCGACTGGAACCTCCTGCACCGCTACAACGGTCCCACCCCGTTCCTGCTCAGCGGCGGCATCAACCCCTACAGCGTAAAAGCCCTCCGGGAGTTCCGCCATCCCTATTTCGCAGGTATCGACATCAACAGCCGCTTCGAAACGGCACCGGGAATAAAGGATGTGGAACGCATCTCAAACTTCCTGAAAGAACTCAAGGGAGGTACGATTTGACGATTTACTATTTACTATTTGGCTGCGCAATATACGCCACATGGCAAATTGTACATTGTACATGGTAAATAGTAAATAGTAAATTGTAAAATTGTAAATCGTACCATGCAGCATATATTGCGCAGCCAAATAGTAAATTGTAAATTGTAAAATTGTAAATAGAAATAGTATGTTGAACCGCATTAACCAACTTTTCCAGGACAGCCCCAAGAATCTGCTGTCCATTTACTTTTGTGCAGGCTGTCCCACCCTCGACGGTACAGCCGACGTTATCCGTGCCCTCGAAAGAAACGGAGTCAGCATGATTGAAATCGGAATTCCGTTCAGTGACCCCATGGCCGACGGCATTGTCATTCAGAACGCCGCCACCCGCGCCCTGCACAACGGCATGTCCCTCCGCCTGCTTTTCGAACAATTGCGCGACATCCGTCGCGATGTCCGCATCCCCCTCATCCTTATGGGGTACCTCAATCCCATCATGCAGTTCGGCTTCGAAGCCTTCTGCCAGAAGTGCGTGGAATGCGGCATCGATGGCGTCATCATTCCCGACCTCCCTTTCCGCGATTACGAAGAGAGTTACAAAGCCATCGCCTCGAAGTATGACATCCGTGTCATCATGCTCATCACCCCCGAAACCAGCGAAGCCCGCGTCCGCGAAATAGACGCCCACACCGACGGATTCATCTATCTGGTGTCCAGTGCCGCTACCACCGGTGCCCAAAAAGACTTCGACACCCGGAAGCAAGCCTACTTCAAGAAGATAGAGGATATGAACCTGCGCAATCCACGCATGGTAGGCTTCGGCATCAGCAACAAGCAGACATTCGATGCCGCTTGCGCCCACTCATCCGGTGCCATCATCGGCAGCCGCTTCGTCACGCTGCTCAACGAGAAGGAAGGAGATACGGAAAAGGCTATCAGGCAGTTGAAGGAAGATTTGAAACAGTGAGCTTATTCAAATTTCATACAATATATTTTTCGCAATGAAAAAATAAAAGAGACAAAATCTGCAAAGACTTGTCTCTTTTATTTTCTCCCCATCTCATATTTCACTATCTTTGTGCCCGAAAAAAGCTCTAATACGAATATCATGAAAGTCGATTGCCCTTCCGTACTATTGATTTACACTGGCGGAACTATCGGAATGATAGAAAATCCCGAGACCGGTGCGCTTGAGAACTTCAACTTCGACCAACTGCTACAGCATGTTCCCGAACTGAAGCGCTTCAACTACCGCATCTCTTCCTATCAGTTCGACCCACCGATCGACTCTTCCGACATGGAACCTTCCCTCTGGGCAAAGATTGTAAAAATCATCAACTACAACTACGACAACTTCGACGGCTTCGTCATCCTGCACGGTACCGACACCATGGCCTATACAGCCTCCGCCCTCAGTTTCATGCTCGAGAACCTTTCCAAGCCGGTCATCCTCACCGGTTCCCAGCTTCCCATCGGCACCCTGCGCACCGACGGGAAAGAGAACCTCATCACCGCCATTGAAATAGCCGCCGCCAAGCATCCGGACGGTACTCCTATCGTCCCCGAAGTGTGCATCTTCTTCGAGAACGAGCTGATGCGGGGCAACCGTACCACCAAAATCAATGCCGAGAATTTCAATGCTTTCCGCTCCTTCAACTATCCCGCACTGGCAAAGGCAGGCATCCATATCCGTTATAACGAGCACCTCATCCACCATCCCGACCCGTCACGCCCCATGAAGCCGCACTACCTTTTCGACACCAATGTCGTAGTGCTCACCCTCTTTCCCGGCATCCAGGAAAGCATCATCAACTCCGTGCTTCATGTTCCCGGCCTGAAAGCTGTTGTCCTCAAGACCTTCGGTTCCGGCAATGCCCCCCAGAAAGAATGGTTCATCCGCCAGCTGAAAGAAGCCAGCGAACGTGGCATTGTCATCGTCAACATCACCCAATGCCAAAGTGGCGCCGTCGAGATGGGACGTTACGAAACCGGTCTGCAACTTCTCCAGGCAGGTGTCATCAGCGGCTATGACAGTACCCCCGAATGTGCCGTCACCAAACTCATGTTCCTCCTGGGGCATGGACTGGACCAAGCCGAAATCCGCCACCGCATGAATTCCGACCTGGCAGGAGAAATCACCAAGATTTAGTAAAGCGGCAATACAGAGGGCATTTAGTAATATTGATAATTTTCAAGACAAACTTGCATTATCTATCCATACAAAATCGTTAAAAAGCGTTAACTAACACGCTTTTATCCCCCATTAATAAAGCTTATTAGTTTAAATAAACGTACTTTTGCTTACAATCAAGCAAAACAAATGTAAAATATGGGAGAGAATATCCAATACAAACGCTTTCTGCCGCTTGTTATTCTTGCAATGAGTATACTGCTGCAGGGTTGTAAAGACGATGTTTTTAACCCCGAGAAAGTGAAAGCAGCCTATCAGGATAGGTTTCCGGTCAAGAACATAGACCCGGCTATGGATTGGAAAATGACTCAGCAGGTCCGGGTCAATGTTTCTGTATCCGAAGATACCGGCATCGACTACACCATACGTATTTACGACAAGAACCCCTTAATCAGCCGGTCATCCGCCAAACTGCTGGCAGAAGGCACCGCCAATAATACAACAGTATTTACTACCGTCATGGACTGCCCTTCTGTGCTGACGAGCGCTTTTGTGTGCCGCACCGATGCACACAGCCGCAACATAGTAAAATACGTATCCATCCAAAACGGTCAGCTCCATGCCGCTTTCGGCAGTTCCCCCACAACTACACGTGCCGCATGGACACGCAGTGTCAGCATCGAGACCTATTCACCGGAAAAGTCTGAGGCAGAAATCACCGCAATGCTATCAAGTGCCGAAGAAATAAGGCCGAATACCGATTTTCAAAACGGAAAAGCCTACAAAATCTCCAAAGACAATATATATAGGAATAAAATCAGCAAGGACGGCATGGGAAGTGACAATCCGGCCATCATCATCATTGAAGGCAGCTGGGAACCCAATGGAAACAACATGACCGTTGAACGAGGCTTCGAATTCTATGTGATTGACGGAGGGGAAATCGTGATACCGGACGAGCACACCTTCACTTTAGTGCAATCCAGCCGGTTTATCGTCTACGCGGGTGGAACCATCAAAGGGAACGACATCGAATTGACCAATGCATCCGGAGGCAGCTACAACTACAATGCCGGCACTATGGAAATAGACGATTTCCATGTCAGCCAGGGAGGAGCATTCTATAATTGCGGTACCGTGCGTGTCGATGAAATGAATTTCGACAGCGGATGCAAATTCATCAACCAGGGTAAAGCCTATATCGGGAAAACCGACAGCAACATCACTATAGACAACGGATGCTATCTATATGCGGAAGAATTTGTAGGCACACTGAACATGGGAGACACCTCTTCTGCAGAGATAGAGGATTTCGGGGACCATAGCAACAATTACAACACCCAAATCACGATGGGTGACAACTCCATGATAACCGTACTTGATGAAGCAGAATTGTCACAAGCACAATTTATGGGTCCAAACAATGAATATGCACTGGTAAAAATCAATAAAATTGAAGATATAGGAAATTTCTCCAGCCAGGGAAACATTCATTATGAAGTGAAAGAAATTGACGATGATATCACCGAGGATATCTGGTGGGAAGCCAAATTCCTTGATGCTATCAAGAACACCGAAGGAACCATATCCAAATGGGGAGAATCCCCCATCACCATTCCTGCCGGAGACTGTACGGGCGAAGGCAATACTCCGGACGAGTCCGGCTCAGAAACCCCTACAGACCCGGTCTCCTATACGTACGTATTCGAAGACAACTTCCCGTTGGTAGGCGACTATGACTTCAACGACGTGGTCTTGGACGTGGAGACCTACTATCACCGCGAGAAAAAGACGAACCACATCAAGCGCATACAGCTCGACGTGACCCTTGCTGCAGCAGGAGCAAGCAAGCCGTTGGGCGTAGGGCTCCGGATTACCGGAATCAATAAATCCGATATCCGGGAAGTCAAGACCGGAGGCGACGATTCGCGTTTCCAGGAGTCATTCAACAGCTCGTACAACAAATTCAGGTACAATAATGTTACTTATATGGAAGATTCCGATCCGAGTGTCGTAATCCCCATTGCAGGCGAAGTACACAATGTATTTGGAGTCGAACCGGGTGAGATGGTAAACACCGGCATTGGAGTAACCGCCAAAGAGTATACTTATGAAGTCATTATTGAACTGACAGACCAAACTCGGACAGAGCCCCTATTCTCAAAAGACAATCTGGACTTCTTCATCTGTTATCAATATAAAAGCATGGAACAACGCATGGAAGTTCATCTTTACGAATTTTGGGGATATGGCGCCACTGCCGCCGGAACCATACAGCAAGAGAATCTTGACTTAGCAGGCAACAACACGTGGGCAATCTGCGTGCCGTATGGCTTCCGCTATCCCAAGGAAACCATCAATGTTTCACGTACTGACATCCCCGAAGCAAGCGCATATCCGGAATTCATCTATTGGGCCCAAGACAGAACCCAGTATACGGAATGGTACGAACACCCGGTAGAAGAAAATGTATATAGATAAATATAGCAAACAATTATCATAAACAATGAAACAAATATTATTTGTAGATGACAAACCTGCCATAGGCAAGGTACTCTCGGTCTATTTAGGGAAAGAGAATGAGCTGGTTTATTTCGAAGATCCCGTCAGGGCCATAGAATGGCTGAATGAGGGGAACGAACCCGCTCTCATCATTTCGGACATACGCATGCCCAAGATGACCGGCAGTGAATTCCTGGCATATCTGAAAAGCAATTCACTTTTCAAGGACATTCCGGTTGTGATGCTTTCCAGTGAAGAAAGTACCACCGAGCGCATCAACCTGCTCGAAGCCGGAGCCGAGGATTTCATACTGAAACCTTTCAATCCTATGGAGCTGAAGGCCCGTATCAAGAAATTTCTCTAAACGACAAAATCAATGGATATGTTATATTATATCTACATAGGTAGCAACCGCGTCACCATCGACCACTTGAGCAAAATTACGGGAGGCATGTTCATGGCTGTTTCATCCTGCAACAAAGCGGCGAAAGTCATCGACGGTATCCGCGAACGGTACAACACATCCATTCTTTACGAAGAAAGCACCCCTCAAAAGGACAGCCAGAACATCACTTTCCTGCACAAGCGCTTCCCCCGTGTCTACATCATCCTCATCACCGAAGGACTGCAGAAGGAACACCGCAAGCTCTATCTGCAGGCAGGTGTCAACAACACCCTTTCCCCCATGGCCAGCGAAGAGAGCCTCCAGCAAATGACGAAATTCCTCCAGTTGCGCAAGGAGCATAAGTTGCAGGAATTCAGCCAGTCACACCGTAAGATATTCAACACCTTCCACCTGCCTATGTGGAAGCGTATCTTCGACATCCTTTTTGCCGTTGCCGTACTGATTGTGCTGTCTCCCATACTCATCGCGACAGCCATAGCCATCCGCGTGGAAAGCAAGGGAAGAGTGATTTACAAGTCCCAGCGTGTGGGCAGCAACTACCAGATATTCAACTTCCTGAAGTTCCGCTCCATGTACACCAATGCCGACAAGCGCCTGAAAGAGCTGAACGCCCTCAACCAATATAAGATAGAAGAAGAGCTTACGGACGAGCAGCCCGATATCCGCTTCGACGACCTGACCGGCACTTCCGAAGAGGAGGCTACCCTGCTGATTTCGGACGATTTTGTCATCTCCGAAGAAGATTTCCTTAAAAAGAAGGCCCAAGAAAAACAGAATACGTTCGTCAAGATAGAGAACGATCCCCGCGTCACCCGCGTAGGCCGTTTCATCCGCAAGTACAGCATTGACGAACTGCCGCAGCTGTTCAACGTCCTCAAAGGAGACATGAGCATCGTGGGCAACCGCCCGCTCCCCCTCTACGAGGCCGAGCTGCTGACCAGCGACGCATATATCGAGCGCTTCATGGCCCCCGCCGGACTGACGGGACTGTGGCAAGTGGAGAAACGAGGCGGTGCCGGGAAGATGTCGGCCGAAGAGCGCAAGCAACTGGACATTAAGTACGCCAAAGAATTTTCATTCTGGCTGGACATGAAGATACTGTGCAAGACGCTGACGGCGTTTGTGCAGAAAGAGAATGTATAAAAATAAAGATAACAGGAATTATATGGCTTTAGAGATGATAAAAAGATATATCACGTCCATCATTTACAGTGTAATCCTCTTAGGATTGTTGGGGGTACCTTTGTCTGTGGCTGCGCAGCAGGAGTTGACACGGGAGGAGCGCATCAAGATATTGGAGCAACTCAAGATGGAGGACAAGAAAATAGAAGTCAACACATTGGGTTTAATCAGTCCGAAGACATCAATAGATATTGAGAAGTTAGAGTTGCCCCCTCTATCTGTCTTTCTTGATGCAGTGACAGAAAATGCATTAGTAAAAAAAGCGCAATCCCAAGTAGAGCAAGTCAAGAACCAATATAGATTAGAAAAGCGGAACTGGTGGAACTACTTCAGACTGAACGGTAACTATTCCTACGGACGCTATAATATTATAGGCAATGCCAGTGACGAGTTCACCCCTATGTACCAGACAACGATGTCAAGTGCCCAGCACAACTTCAATGTCGGGGCCAGCGTCGGTATCACTTTAGGAGACTTGTTCAACCGACCGCTGAAACTGAAAGACTACCGCTATCAGATAGAACAATTGCAATATATGCAAGAAGATGTCATGGAAGAACGGAGACTAAAGGTATTGGAAGCCTACAATGCAGTTACCGAACAATTAGCCACTATAAAAGCCAAAGCAGAAACGGCCGCCTTGTATAACGCACAGATGAAAATCTCAGAAAACAACTTCATACAAGGAACCGTTGACATCATTTCACTCTCTTTGGAACGTGCGCGCCGCACTGGTGCCGTGACCACGTATGAACAGAGTCGTGTAGCTTTACACAATTCTATCGTATTACTGGAGATGCTGACTAATGTAAAAGTTATATCAGACAAATAAACCGATTATGAATATAGTACAATTTTTGGCAAGCTTCTTTTACCGCATCCGTTATTGGTTATTGTGGGGAAGCCTCCTTGTTACGGCATTGGTCATATACTTTACACAGTTTCTGCCATACAGTTATACGGTAAACAGCAGTCTATATGCAGGTGTAACCAACAGCACCAATCTGGACGGAAGCCAGCTTATCAATATCAACAGTACCTTCGACAATATCATCAATATAGGCAAGTCCAAGAACACTTTGGCAAAGGTTTCGGTACGTCTGCTTGCAACCAGCCTCGTATACGGTGATGAGTGGAAAGACAACATGTACATTCAAGCCAAACATTATAGGCAGCTCGTCCAAATCCTTCCTAAAGAAGTGCTGGCTTTGGTAGACCGTTCCTCTTTGGATAAAACTACAAATAATCTGATGAATTACCGGAAAGAGAACAGCAGTAATTTTGTCTATTCCATATTCAACCGTCCCTACCCTTATTACAGTTATAGCGCATTAAACACAATCACCATTAAACGACTGGGTACCAGCGACCTGATAGAATTGGTATATACCTCCTCCGATCCCGGTATTACGCAAAACACCCTCAAGATATTGGAAGATGAACTGTTAAAGGCTTATGAGCAACTCCGGTTCAGTGCCACGAACAGTGCTATCGCCTATTTTGAAGAGCAAGTGCGCATAGCCAAAAAAGCACTTACTGCAGAAGAAGATGATTTGACAGACTATAGTGTTCAGAAACAAGTCATCAACTACAATGAACAATCCAAAGCATTGGCTCTGACTAAATATGGTACTGATGATCGCATGGAAGAAGTCCAGCGAATCTATGGAAGTGCGGTCGCCTTGCGCCAGATGTTAGAGAATAAAATGGATATACGTGCCAAGATTATACGCACAAATACTAATTTGTTGCAAGAGCTGGAAAAAGTCAGTACCCTGAATCAAAGCATTCTCGAACAGGAAATTTTCACCACAGAACAAAGTCAGCAGAACAGTAGTAAACTTCAAAAAGAAAAAGAAGCCCTGCAAAAGGCAGAAGAAAAGATAAGCCATCTCTCCGATAATTTGAATGAGTACAGTTTTTCCAAAGAAGGTGTAGGCATTCAGGATATGGTGACAGAATGGCTGACGGCATGCATCAATGAGGCAAAAGCCAAAGCTGAAGTGAAAGTATTGGTTGACCGCCAGCGTGAAATTGTCGACCAATACCGGGATTTTTCACCCGTAGGCACCCAAATCAAGCGGAAAGAGCGTGCCGTGGGCATTGCCGAAGACAATTACCGCCGACAGATAGCAGGCCTTGCCGAAGCACACCTCCGCTTACAGAACATCAAGATGACGACAGCCAACCTGCAAGTCATAGCATCACCCGAGTATCCGCTGACAGACAATGGCAGAAAAAGGCTTATCTACATCCTTGCCGCATTCTTCGGCAGTTTAATATTCATAAGCGGCTACTTCCTGCTGATTGAATTGTTAGACCGCACTCTCCGCGATCCGGACCGCAGCAAACGTCTGTCCGGACTCTCTGTCATTGCAGCATTCAATGGTATAAGCAACTTGAAGTATCGTGGATTCCTCAAGGCTTGCAACCGGCTTGCCGCTGCCTACAGTTGCCGGCAATTGAACAACTACCTGCATCCGGACCGTCCTACTGTCATAAACCTGCTCAGCATGGAGAAACGTGAAGGAAAATCATTCCTTGCCAAATATTTCATTGATTATTGGGAAACTGAGGGTATGAAAGTGCGCCTTGTAAAATACGACCACGATTTCGATACCCAAAACAAGGGATATGTACAAGCTCAAGAATTGTCTGACTTCTGGGTTCTGAATGAAGCAGAAGAAATACCGGACATCATTTTAGTGGAATATCCTGCTGTCAGTACCGCAACTCTACCTATGCCGGTATTGAAAAAGGCAGATTTCAATTTGCTGATAGCCAACGCCGCCCGATTGTGGGGCAGAGATGACGACACCCGATTGAAACCGTTAAAGGAAGAATTGGAAGGAACTCCTCTATTTATGTATCTCAACAATGCAGACCGCGAAGTGGTTGAAAGCTTCACCGGAGAATTGCCTCCTCATACTCCGGTCCACAGTTTCTTCAGCCGGTTGGCACAATTAGGGTTAACATCCAAATCTGCTGCTGTAAAGTAAATGCAAATGGGTATTAAAGGACATAGTATATCTCCCTTCGTAGCAACACTGTCAGTGTTCATCATAGGGTTGGCTGTAATCACCTACAGCCTACTCTCCGGTGCATGGTATATCTTTGCCTCCATTTGCTTTTTCCCTTTCTTACTGATAATGGCAATACAAGCATTAAAAAATCCTTTTGTCGGTGTATGTCTCCTATTCACATTCAATTACTTTTTCATTCCCTGGTACAGATACACGCAGGGCAGTGGGTTGAGTGTCTGGTATGATGTCGCAACCGTCACCCTGCTTGTGACGCTCCTGATATATTCCTATCACCAACAAGGTAAGATTGCATGGAAATACGCCAAAAACATTCTGACGTTCGGAGGTTGTATATGGGCCATATATACTGCGGCAGAAATATTGAATCCAACAGCACTCACTGAAGCTTGGGTTTACTCCCGTGGAACCATATACAATACTCTTGTCGTATCATTGATTAGTGTTTTAACAATGACCTCCTACAAGCGGTTGCGAGTCATTATGCTTCTTTTGTCCATATTCACACTGACAGCCGTGGCAAAAGCCATTTACCAGAAATATGCAGGTTTTGATGAGACAGAAACAACCATGCTGATTGAAACGGAAATGTACAAGACACACCTTCTATCCGATGTCACCCGCTATTTTTCCTTTTTCACAGATGCCGGAAATTTCGGCTCCAACATGGGGTTTGCCACCATTCTGTTCGGTATTTCCGCCATCTTCATGAAAAAACGCTCCATCAGAATCTATTATGCGATTATTGCCATGTGTGCCATATATGCCTTGTTCATTTCCGGCACCCGCGGTGCATTGTTTGTCCCCATCGGAGGAATCATATTGTTAACTTTTCTCAGCAAAAACATCAAACTTATGGGAGCTACAGTCTTCTTCGGATTGTTTTTTTATGTTTTTTTCGCCCATACCTATATCGGTGAAAGCAACACTTCCATCAGGCGTATGCGTACAGCTTTCAGACCGACAGAAGATGCCTCATACATTGTCCGCAAAGAAAATCAAAAAAAATTGGCTGAATATCTAAAATACAAACCTTTCGGAGAAGGACTCGGCTTGGGAGGAGTAGAAGCCAGAAAATATGGTTCCCGTCTCACAACACTCATTCCCCATGATTCTTTTTATGTCAAGACATGGATGGAAACCGGTATTGTAGGATTAGTGCTTTTTCTTATCATATATGTCAGTGCATTGTTAAGAGGTTGCTATCTTATCATGTTTCGAATCAAGAATAACGAATTACGCGGAATACTCACAGCCATTGCATGCGGTATCTTCGGAATGATGATAAGTGCCTATGGAAATGCTTTCTTCGGGCAATTCCCTACAGGATTTATAATCATTTTATTTTTGTCAGTCCTGATTAACGGGGAGCATATCGACCAACTGCTGACAGAAAAACTGAGAACAAAAAAATAGAAAATATTAAATAGAAAACATATATGAACGACATTTTTTCCATATTCAATCCCGACTGGTGGATGGACGAGAACAACAATGCCTTGCAAATGACGGACGCGGTTCTTTTCTTATTGCTGGCCATCCCCGTAGCCTACTTGTTTATCTATGCATTGGCCTCCTTGCGGAAATACAAGAATCCCTATCCACCGTCCCCCAAGCGACATCGGTTCCTGGTCCTCTTTGTTGTGCTGAAAAACGGCAAGGAAGTGATAGAGTCCATCAATCATTTCCTTGACACGCAGACGTATCCGAAAGAAAAATACGACATCGCAGTGGCTGCCACACAACTGTCCGAAGAAGATTTGGTTACGCTGCTCCAGATGCCGGTCAACATTGTCGTGCCCGATAAAGAGCATTGCACAAAGATATATGCCATACAGCAGGTCATGGAGCGCTATTCTCCTCATGAGTACGATGCCATCACCATATTCAATTCTGACAACAAAATCGTCCCCAACGCATTAGAACTTTTCAACAATGCCTACTACTCCGGCTGCGATGCCATCCAAGCCCACCGCATGACGGAAAACCTGAATACCAACATCGCCGTATTAAACGCCACCAGCGAAGAAATCAACAACCACCTCTTCCGCAAGGCACATACGGCACTGGGATTCTCCTCTGCCCTCATCGGTTCGGGCATGATGTTTGATTTTGAGATGTTCCAGGAAATCGCTCCCAGGTTATCAGGAAGCGATTTGGCCAAAGCTGCAGAAATGGAACTCCTGAAGGAAAACATATATACCGAATACATGGAGGAAATAGTCTGCTATTGCAAAAAGACGGACGATACATCGGGGTACAGCAAAGAACGCCAGCGCTGGTTGGGCTCACAGTATCGCAGCTCCATACTGGCATTGCAACAATTTCCGATAGCATTCTTACAAGGAAAGTGGGATTTATGCGAAAAATTATTCCAATGGCTACTTCCATCCCGTTTCCTGCTCATCTTATATATCACGATATGTGCCGTAGCAATGACGTTTCTGGAGTGGCCGCTTGCTACAAAATGGTATGCACTTTTAGCCGTTTTATTCATCACTTTTTTGATGGCCATGCCCGAAGGGGAAATCAGCCGCAAATTCCGGAGCGCTTTCTGGTCTCTGCCCATATTGGTAGTCACCTCTTCCATGAGCCACATCACAAGAATCTTTAAACGGAAAAAGAAAAGAAAGGCAGCAAAATGAGAATCGCCATCGAAGCCCAACGCATTTTCCGCAAAGACAAGCATGGCATGGACTTTGTCATCCTGGAGACACTGAAAGAACTGCAAAAGCGGAAAGACGGTAATGAATATTACGTATTCGTTGCTCCGGGGGAGGACTGGTGCCTGGAAGAATCGGAAAACCTCCATATCATTGAGCTTCGCTGCCCTACTTATCCTTTGTGGGAGCAGATAGCATTGCCCCAGGCCGTCAGGAAGCTGAAAGCGGACTTGCTGCATTGTACATCGAATACAGCCCCGTTATGGTGTCCCGTCCCTTTGGTGCTGACGCTTCATGACATTATCTATTTGGAGCCGCGTCAGCATCGCAGTCCTTCCTTCTATCAGGAAATGGGATGGCATTACCGTCGCCTGATTGTTCCCCGCATCCTGAAGAAAGCAAGAAATATTATTACAGTTTCTCAGTTCGAGTGTACCCGCATACGCGAAGCGCTGCAACTTCCCAAAGAAGTCATTAAAGCCGTTTACAACGGCTACAGCGCTTACTTTACGATGCAGGAAACACCCGATGAGAGTATTGTGCAGAAATACATACCGCACCCGGACTTTCTTTTCTTTCTTGGAAATACAGACCCCAAAAAGAATGCGGCACGTACCCTGAAAGCATACGCGTTGTATCTGAAAGCATCCCAAACGAAACGCCCCCTTCTCATTGCCGATTTAAAAGAAGAATATATCGACCAGCTTCTTCAGCAAGAAGGAATCACCGGGATAAAAGAACATCTGTATTATCCGGGATATATCGGCAACAAAGATTTAGCAACCCTTTATAATGCAGCATTTGCATTTCTCTATCCTTCCTTGCGTGAAAGTTTCGGGATTCCGATACTGGAGGCTATGGCTTGCGGCACTCCCGTAGTGACGGGCAACGTTTCGGCAATGCCCGAAGTTGCCGGTAAAGGTGCCATTTTAGTCGATCCTCAAGAACCGCAAAAAATAGCAGATGCCTTGCTACGCCTGGAAAATGATGCGACACTCTATCAGCAACAAGTAAATTACAGTCTGGAACGTGTAAAACTGTTCTCCTGGAAACACACTGCAGAAGAATATGTAAAGATATATCACTGTATTCACCAGTAACCGGCAAACATCATGAGAGACTTCATCATCACCAGCCTGCAAACATGGGACATCGAAATAGGTAGTACCATCAAGAATACTGCATTGGAAATTTCAAAGCAGAACCGAGTGCTCTACATAAACACTCCGATGGACATTTCCATCCGGCTGAGAGGGAACAGACAATCTCCGTCCTACATCCGGCGCATGGCTGTCATCAAGGGAGAGACTTCACCGCTCCGGCAAATCAACGCCAACATGTGGGTGCTGGACTGTCCTTTCATGTTGTTCTCGGCCAACTTCCTACCTGCACCGCTTTTCAATATCGTCAACAGAAAAAACAATGCCCGCATAGCCCGATGGATTGTAGAGCAGGCTGCCGCGCTCGACTTCAAAAATTACATCCACCTTATCGATACAGACATTTACCGCAGCCGCTATCTAAAGGAGTATATCCATCCGTCTGTTAGCATCTATTACCGGCGCGACTACGTCATAGGCGAAGCCTACTGGCGCAGGCACGGCACCCGTCTTGAACCGGAACTGGCTGCTTCGGCCGACCTTGTTCTGGCAAACTCCACCCGTTTTGCCGCAGAGCTGCAAGCCTACAACCCTCATACCTACCCCATCGAAACCGGAGTAAACCTGACGCTATACAACCCCGCCAAAGAGTACGGAACGCCCGATGATGTACAAAATATTCCACATCCTATCATCGGATATATGGGTACGATAAACAGTACCCGCCTTGACGGAGAACTGCTCTATCAGATAATAAGTCAGCGTCCCGATTATAGTTTTGTGTTCACCGGACCGGAAGACGACGGTTTTCGCCAACACCGAATCCACAGCTTGAAAAATGCGTATTTCACCGGGCAAAAAAAAGTGGACGAGTTGCCCGCTTACATCACAGCCTACGATGTCTGCATCAATCCGCAAATGGTGAACGACATTACCGACGGTAACTATCCATTGAAAATAGACGAATATCTGGCTATGGGTAAACCCACTGTCGCAACCAGTACCCACACCATGCGCCACATATTCGCAGACCACACGCACCTGGCCACCAACCCGGAAGAATGGCTTTCGGCCATAGACCGTGCTGTGACCGAAGCTGACGACAAAGAGCTCGCCAAACAGCGCATAGCCTTTGCCGAGACCCACAGCTGGGGACACAGTGTAAAGAAAATATACGGCATAATCGATAATTTTTTGAAGGAGAAAGCTACATGAACTATCGTAACATAGACGACCTGAACCATTGCATCCTGCAACATCTCAGCATTCTGCCACGGGATTTCGACCTCATTGTCGGCGTGCCCCGCAGTGGCATGTTTCCCGCCAACCTGCTGGCGCTCTACCTGAACCTGCCGGTCACGGACATAGACTCTTTCCGCAACGGGCATATCTATCAGACCGGAGAACGGGGGAAAACTTTCAACATGAACAATATACATAATGTATTGGTTGTGGATGATAGCATAGCCACGGGAGATGCCATGAAGAAATGCCGCGAATTTCTGAAGGACATAGAACATTTATACAACGTCAAATATTGTGTCATTTATGCAGTTCCACTACAAATCAATTCCGTAGACTACTTTTTTGAAATAGTCGATTATCCCCGTTTCTTCCAGTGGAACATCATGAACCACTCTATCCTGCAAAAAACGTGTATGGACATTGACGGCGTGCTTTGCGCAGACCCCACTCCGGAAGAGAACGACGACGGCGAGAAATACCGTCATTTCCTGCTGAACGCTCCTCCGCTATTCATTCCCAAAGTCACCATCGGCACGCTGGTCACTTCACGCTTGGAGAAATACCGCCCGGAAACGGAAGCCTGGCTCCAGAAGAACCATGTAAAATGCAATAAGCTCGTCATGCTGGACCTGCCGGACATGGCTGCACGCCAACGCGCCAACTGCCATGCCTCCTTCAAAGCCCAGGAATACGGTTCATCCACCGACTACATGCTGTTTGTGGAAAGTTCCATGCCGCAGGCCATAGAAATCAACCGCCTGACCAAGAAACCGGTACTCTGTACGGAAACGTTCCAGATGATTTATGAATCCAAATCGCTGTACTACAACCTGAAGTCGGGAGAAACATTCCCGTGGCTGCGGCGTTTCCTGATAAGGGTGCGCAACAGACTGAGAACGTCATTTCCTTCCCAAAAATAGCATCCGCAACATCCCGGAGCGGTCAAGCAGCTTGTCTACTAATACCGGCCCGATTGTCGCAATAAAAGTTGCAGACAGCAAGATGGGGACAATCGCATCAATCCCCATCATTTTCAGTATAATCCGCCCGCCGGAAGTACCGAAACCATGAAAAAGATAAATACTGTACGCATAACTGCCTATCCAGACAAAAAAACGGTTGTGCCACTTCGATGCCAGCAGCAGGAACAAGGCAGGAATCAACGTCACGGGATAAAGCAGCATGCTCAAAGAGGCGCATTTGCCGGGATAGAACCACACTGTCTGTATCAGGGCAATCCCGCATAGCGCCACTGCAAGCATGACGTGCCTGACAGCCGGACGACTGTAGAGCGGCACAGCAAAACGGCAGGAAGCCACGCCGACAAAGAAATAGGGCAATTGCCCCAAGGCACCCTTGAAACTGAACAGGTCGGGCACCTCATGCAGAATCCACACATCATTTATCCTACTGAGAATCAGCGCCGCCATGCAACAAACAGCCCACTTGCCCGGAGTGTCCATCCACTTCCGGCTGTCCATCCACCATTGCACTACAAAAATCAGGAACAACGACGGCAGATACCAATATATGGTATAAGGGAATACATAAATGCGCCACATCTGGCTAAGCTCCCCTTTATTATTGGTGCCCGGCATCAGATACTGTACCAGAAAATACAACGTGCCCACCGCCGCCATCGGCACCAGCAGACGCAAAGCTTTCTTCCGGACGAAACTTCCAAAACCGGAAGATGCGGAGAAAGGCTTCAACGCATAAGCCCAGCCGGCAATAGCCGTAAACAGAGGCATCTGAATATAATCTATCCACACATAAAGATAGCGCAACGGATGTGGAAAATCAATCTTCATGCCCCCACCAGGCCCGGAACCGACGACATGCCCCACCACAACCAACAAGATAGCGATGCCACGCAAAGTTTCAACAGACAAGTTTTTTTCCGCATTTGCCATATTGCAAATATACGGAATTTTTCTGTAACCGGTCTCACTATTTTCTTCTTTATTCCTGCATTGACACACTTTTAAAATTGTAAAAATACATCTCCTTCCGGGTAAAATCCGTATCTTTGCCGTGTTTTTCTTAAAAACGTACAATGAGTAAAAAAAGTAAGCCTGACCCTCCATAGCGAGGGCCAAACCGCAGTAAGCATCGAAAAGAATACTGCACACAGTAGAAATCCATTATTGGATAAGTTGGAAATCATTGCAGAGGCAATTGGCGGCTTGCTGGAAGGGAAATCGTCTTTCTCCCAAAGCGAACTGCGCAGTCTGGCCCACATACGGCAGATGACACGCATGCACAAAACAAAGTCCGGAGAACAATAGCTACTGTGAGTCGAATGTTTACGAATGTAACAAGTAGAAGACCGCCTGAAGAGAGGGCTCCACCGACTACTTTCCGTAAAAAAACACATATTTCTCCATTGTATGCCTAAGCACCCGAAAAAAGACGGGAGCACGCTCAGAACATCTTCTGAGGCCGATGAAATACTGCCAACCCTACAAAAGTCCATTTGCAGGCTTGTTCTGTTATACGTAACTTTGCAGCATATTTTAAAAGATATGACCGCTGCACAGTCTCTCCCTTACACATCACTATGAAGCCCTTCTATCCTTTCAGAATATAAGATAACTATCAGGAAATAGAAAACTAATACACGAAAAAAAATGATTTGGTTCAAACACCCCAACGATTTGCCTAATGACAAAAGACTCGCCTCACTCATCGATAATGAAGGATGCAGGGGCTATGGTATGTATCTGCGCATCATCGAGATGCTCTGCGCACAGCCCGACAGGAAACTCAGTTTCAGTCAACTGAATATTATTTCAAGAAAAGGGTTCTCCAGAAAATACATGGAGAAAATTATCTGGGAATACAAACTTTTCACTATCCACGAAGAAGAATTTGAATCTGCCATCAACTTCAACAATATGGAAAGAGGAAATCATTCGCAAAACAATTTGAAAACTCCGGAGAAAACGGAGGATGCGAAAAACGGTGATAACCCACTGAACAACAGCGGAAGTAGAAGCAAAACCGGCCTCGCGCGCGTAAGAGAAGAACAGAATAGAGAAGAACAGATGAAAAGAAAAGACGACGATGTCGTCCCAAAGAACGGCGGCGGCGTCACTCCCTACCAGAGCTGGAGGAAGCAAGTGGATGGCTTGTCGAAAAACCAACTGTTCCGTGAAATGGTCTGCATGAGAAGCGGCTACAGTGTCCTGCTGAACAAGCATTTTGATACGGCACTGGAAGAATTCAAGAAACACATCGTACTCCTCGGAAAAGAGGAGAAGATGAACAGCCAGGAAGAAGTGCGAAGCTACTTCACGTTCTACACCCAAGCCGGCCAGCGCACCTCGCAGGAACTGCATATGCTGTTGCAGGGCCTCGAAAAGCAGCAGTCCGCCGCCGCACCTCCCGACCCCTACCGCTACGAGCAGCTTGTGGACGGACGGCGCACCTACCTGGGCTGCCCCATCCCCGACGGAGCGCCACCCCGACCGGACAATACCGCCTTCTGGAACGAAACTGCCCGTTCGTGGACGTCGCAAACCCCGCCGCCTTCATCGAAAAAGCCGAAACAGAAACCCGGCTGAAACGCCACACTCCGGCATCCGGAATGCCACACCCCAGCGTTCCGAATGCCACATGTCAACGTTCCGAATGCCACACCTCAGCACGTCCCAAGTGTGGCATTCCACCCCGTGAAGTGTGGCATTCCACCCCGCGAAGTGTGGCATATGTTCTTTTGTTCTTATGTCAAACAAAAAGACAAAACAAGAAAACAAACAGGTTCTTTTGTTCTTATGTCAAACAAACTAAAATCATTATGAGAAATTTCCATCAACGCGGCATTGACACCCGCGGCCGCATCAGCGGCAAAATCAAGACCATCTGCCCGCAATGCAACGACACCCGCGGACACAAAGGCAACAAGTCACTCTCCGTAGACCTGGACAAAGGCCTGTGCTACTGCCACCACTGCGGCTACAAGCTCTACGTGCCCGACGATGCCGAAGAACGCCTCAAGCAGCAGCGCCGCGACATGCGCCGGAAACCCGCCGCACCGCCCCAGCACTTCCGCCGCCCCACCTTCGACCCTGCCCGGATGCAACTCTCCGAGAGCTTGGAACGCTACTGGACCACCGCGCGCTGCCTGCCGCAGGAACTGCTGCGTACCCTGCGCATCACCGAAGAGACGGTGCGCCTGCCGGAAAGCAACCAGGAGGAGAATTGCATCTGCTTCAACTACTTCGAGAACGGGACACTCGTCAACACCAAGTACCGCAGCGCCCTGAAGCACTTCATGATGGTGAAGGGAGCCGAGCTCATCCCCTACAACGTGGACAGCATCCTCGGCACCCCGGAGTGCATCATCACCGAAGGCGAGTTCGACGCGGCAGCCGTCATCGCCGCCGGACGCAAGGACGTCGTCTCCGTGCCCGCCGGCGCCCAGAGCAACCTCACGTGGCTGGACCGCTTCGTGGAGTCGCACTTCGAAGACAAGCAGGCCATCTACATCGCCGTAGACGAGGACCCGGCAGGGCAGTCGCTCCGGCAGGAACTCACGCGCCGCCTCGGAGTGGAACGCTGCCGCATCGTGCACTTCGGCGAGGGCTGCAAGGATGCCAACGAGCATCTGGTGAAATACGGCGCCGAAAGCCTCCGCATCTGCATCGAGCAAGCCGAAGAAGTGCCCCTGGAAGGCATCTTCACCGCCGAAGACTGCCGCGACGACCTGCGCTCCCTCTACGAGAACGGCCTGCAGCGGGGTGCCGACACCGGCTGGGACAACTTCGACGAACACTGCACCTTCGAGCCCCGCCGCCTGCTGGTGATGACCGGACGCCCCGGCGACGGCAAGTCCGAATTCACCGACGAGCTGGTGCTGCGCCTCTGCCTGCGCCACGAGTGGAAAATCGCCTTCTTCAGCCCCGAAAACATGCCCATCGCCTACCACCTGCACAAGCTGGCGGAGAAGCTGACCGGCCACCGCTTCACCCCCGGACCGGGCATGACGGAAGCCCTCTACGGGCAGGCAGTGGGCTGGCTGGACCGCAACGTGTCGCACATCCTGCCCGACGACGGGAGCTACGGCATCGACCACATCCTGGAGAAAGCCCGCCAGGTGGTGCGCCGCAAAGGGGTACGCATCCTCGTCATCGACCCCATGAACCGCCTGGAACAACGTCTGGAACCGGGGCAGACGGAAATGGACTACATCACCGACACGCTGAACAAGCTGGGACGCTTCGCCACCCGCAACCAGTGCCTCGTCATCCTCGTGGCCCACCCCCGCAAGGTGAACCGCAACGAAAAGGACGGCACCCTGCGCCGCGTCGAGATGAACGACATCAACGGCTCCGCCAACTTCGCCAACATGTCCGACTTCTGCCTCGTGGTAGACCGTAACGACACGAAACAGATAGCCACCATCTACATCGAGAAAGTCCGCTTCAAGCACCTGGGCAGTGCCCACACCGAGGCCAAATTCGTCTACAACCACCTGAACGGACGCTACTGGCCCTGCGAGGAAGACATCATCCACACCCCCCAAGGAGAGCGACCGGGACCGGTGAACACGCAGTTCGACAATGAGAATTGGTTGAAAAATAATGAAGAACAAGGCAGGTTATTCGAATAAAAATCCGTATCTTTACAAGACAGAAAAAGAGAATCCGTGCAAGCATGTGCAAACTGTGCAATCACAGGTTATCCGTGCAATCATGTGTTATCCGTATTAAAGAAAACATATAACCTGAACTTTAAAGAATATGATGAAAGAAAATGATTCCTTTGCAGAGCCCCGCTTCCCCGTCCGCAGTTACGGGAAAGGCGAACTCGCCATGTACTACCTTCCGGGCATTGCCCAGCAGACTGCCGTCAACCGGCTGAACGAATGGATACGCACCGCCCCCGGGCTGGAACAACGCCTGCTTGCCACGGGCATGAACCCCTATTGCCGACGGTACACGCCCGCGCAGGTGCAGCTTATGATCAATGTCTTCGGGGAGCCTTCTTAGAAGGTTCCCCACTTTTCACATAAATCCTCACCCCCACTCTGTCTATATGCTCACGCAATGCCTCGTTTTCAAGATTGGCATATACCACCACATCACGCACTTCATCAAAACGAGCTAAAACAGCACATATCCTGATTACTGTTTTCCAACATATTCCATGTCTTTTTATTCAGTTTACGCACATCTATGCGAATACAAATATACCTCCTATTTGTCACAAATCCAAAACAAAAGAAACAATAACCTCCCTTATCCTCTCCCAACCTCCTCCTGCCTCCCCCAACCTCCCTTCTTCCCTGCCCCATGTCCTATCTTTGTATCAACGAAACGGAACAGAAGCCATCGCCGCGGAGACACCTCCTTTCCCTTTCGGAATGAAACATTAACCATTAAACATCAACCATCATGTCAACAGCATTAGTAGTGCGCACACAGCGCCACAAGAAAATCGGGGACAGCAGCTCCCCCATGGTCTACACCCTGAAACGCAAGCCCCAAGATGCCAAAATCTTCGACCTTGCCCGCATCGCAAAAGACATTGAAGCCCTGGGCGCCATGTCGTCCGAAGACGTGGAGCACGTAGGCAAAGCCATCGTACGCCAGATGCGCCAGACGCTGACGGACGGCAACAGTGTCCGTCTGGACGGTTTCGGAATCTTCCACACCACCTTCAAGTGCCGTGCCACCGAACTGGCCAAAGACTGCACCGTAAAAAACATCGAGCGCGTCAACATCCGCTTCAAGGTAGCCAACACCCTGCGCTTAGTGAACGACAGCAACGCCACCACCAAAGGCGGAGCAAACAACCTCGTCTTCGAGCTTGTAACTGCCGACAAGGATAGCACCGGTAGCGGAAGCGGCGACAATAACCCCGATGGCGGAGGTTCCGACGGAGACCAGGGGGAGAATCCGCTGGGATAAAAAATAGGGGTTAGGGGTTAGCGATAAGCGATGAGCTTGTGTTCCCTAACCCCTACCCCTAATCACTAATCCCTAATCACTAACCATTAACCATTATGAGTACAAAATCATCAACCTGGGACAAGATTCTGAAAGTAATCATCGCTGTAGCTTCGGCACTTTTGGGTGCATTCAGCGCACACGCCATGAACAGCGGTGGTCCCCTTTAGCGCACAGCCCCCAAAGGCAAACAGTAGAAAGAAATGAGAAAAATCAACTTGATTGTGATACATTGCAGCGCCACGTGCGAGGACCGTCCCTTTACCGGGCAAGCTCTGGAAGCCGCGCACCGCCGACGTGGATTTGATGGCACGGGCTATCATTTCTACATCCGCCGTGACGGACAAATCCTGACCACACGCCCGGTCGAGAGGGCCGGCGCCCACGCCCGCGGCTACAATGCCCACTCTATCGGAATCGCCTACGAAGGCGGATTGGACCACTATGGGAATCCCAAAGACACACGCACGGAATGGCAGCGCCACTCGCTCCGCGTACTGGTCCGCGCTTTGCTGATGGACTATCCGGAAGCCAAAGTGGCGGGACATCGCGACCTCAGCCCCGACCGGAACAACAACGGAGAGGTGGAACCGATGGAATGGACGAAACAATGCCCGTGTTTTGAAGTAAAAAAAGAGAAGTGGTAACCAAGAAAAGGGAGGTGACAAAGCATGACAAAAGCTTTGCCACCTCATTTTTTATTCATACATTTGTTCTAATTAAGCAAAATGCGCATCAAACAAAGTTCAGCCGTATGAAGTACCCTATTGGAATACAGAGTTTTGAGAGCCTTATCAATGACGGATATATCTATGTGGACAAAACCGCCCTGATTTATCAGTTAGTACATACCGGTCGTTACTACTTCCTGAGCCGCCCACGGAGATTCGGAAAGAGTCTGCTCATCAGCACACTGGAAGCCTACTTCAACGGGCAGCAGGAACTGTTCAAGGGACTGGAAATGGAACGGCTCGAAAAAGAATGGACGAAATATCCGGTACTGCATTTGGATTTGAACACGAGTAAATACGATGAGAAGAACAGTCTTATCGACATATTGAACGATACCCTCTGCCAGTGGGAAAGCGTCTACGGAACTGTCCCCAGCGAAGTCAACCCCGAACTGCGCTTCAAGGGAATCATCCGCCGCGCCTACGAGCAGACCGGCCAGCGAGTGGTCATCCTCGTGGACGAATACGACAAACCCATGCTCCAGTCCATAGGCAACGAGGAACTGCAGAACGAATACCGCAACACGCTCAAAGCCTTCTACTCCGTAATGAAGACGCAAGACCGGTATATCCGCTTCGGATTTCTGACGGGGGTGACGAAATTCGGAAAGGTCAGTGTGTTCAGCGACCTGAACAACCTGATAGACCTCTCCATGGACCGACAGTTCCAGACGCTCTGCGGAATGACCGACAAGGAGATGCACACCTATTTTGAAGAATCGCTGCACCAGATAGCCGAAAACTACGGTATCACCTACGACGAAGTCTGCCTGCGACTGAAAGAAAGGTACGACGGCTACCGCTTCCGCCAGAACGGAACCAATCTGTATAACCCCTTCAGCCTGCTGAATACGTTCCGCTCCTTGGAGTTCGGCAGCTACTGGTTCGAGACCGGCACCCCCACCTACCTTGTGAAACTGCTGAAAGACAACAACTTTTGTCTGCCCGACCTTACGAGTGAAGGAGTGACTGCAGAGGCACTGACAGACGTGGAGTCGTTCAAGAACAATCCCATTGCCGTGATTTACCAAAGCGGCTACCTCACAATAAAGGAATATGACGAAGAATTCAACATCTATCGGCTGGGATTCCCTAACAAGGAAGTAGCCGAAGGATTCATCAAATACCTGGTTCCCTACTACATGCCGATAAAGGAAAATCTAAGGATTACGTCTACATCGTAGAATTTAAACTGGATGGTACACCCGAGGAAGCCCTGCAACAGATAGAAGACAAAGGATATGCCAAACCCTTTGCAATGGACCACCGGAAGCTGTACCGCATCGGGGTGAACTTCTCGCTGGAGAAGAGGAGTATAGACGGGTGGAAGATTGAATAGGTCAAAAGTGAAGCCAGCGCTTCACCTTATCCTTCAGATTAATACTCACAATGAACCGAATAACCCATATTTTAATCGACATCGGAAAGCTATAAAACAAAAGAAAAGGCAGGGCTTTAAAAAGAAATTTATTGAAATACCAATGCGATGGATAAGGAAACTTCCGGGACAACAAATTTGAAAGAAGCTTCTGTTTATCCACAGGAGAAACAAATTCGGAATTACCAATGCAATAACTATGATAAACACTCATCTTTAGAATATCATACATCAATCCATTGTAGAACGATTTATTACGAAGCCCATGAATCCATTCTGATTTTAATGACAAGGTGCCGACATATTGTTCTGACAGTTTTTGTGAATATCGCACACTCGTTACAGAATTTGGATTATAAGTATAAAATAAAGTGCAGTCCGAAACTAAGCAACAAGAACGCGCACACATAATCACTTGATACGTAAACCAAACATCATCAATCATATATCCATCAATACAACGTATATTGTTATTTCGCAGAAATTGGACCTTATAAAGTTTATTCCATGTAGCTACAAAAATTTCATGTCCTTGCCCATAGCGATATTCAGCCACAGCATAATCCCCGTCTTTTATCAATGTATCTTTATACCGATACCCACCCGGATAAATGTCTCCATCCCAAGTCTGGCGTTGAAAAGAACCGGCTATAAAATCAACTGAATACTGCTTCATCTTCTGATATAATATATCAATGCAATCAGGAGATATGACATCATCACTATCCATTATAAACAAATATTCTCCAGTAGCATTAGCCACCATTACATTACGAGCCGCCGCAGTACCTTGATTATATTTCTGATCAATAATTCTCACATTCTTTCCACGTGGATGCATGGATATTATCCGATGGACAATATCCATACTTTCATCTGTACCTTTGTCATCAACCAACAAATACTCAATATCAACAAAGGTCTGATTCAATGCAGATAACAAAGATTTCTCCACATAAGGTGCCACATTATATATCGGCATTGCAATTGTTACTGTATATTTCATATTTTTTACATTTGAACGGCTTTATCAAAAAGGCGGCACCAAAACCGGAAAAAGAAACGACAGTATTTATCCGGCACAACATACAGCAGTACTTTCTTCATACATAAAAGAAATAAAATACCAGGTATTGGAGCATCAATAGCATCCCTTAAATATATCTTCAAATCTTTAGTTACATACTTCCAAGAATGGACTTCACCGCGCATAATAGATTGAAATAAATTTATGGAAGATTGAATACTATATCGTTCTTTAATTACAGTAGCACCAGTTATTGCAAGTTTCTTACCAAACTCTGGTTCTAAATAAAGGCGTTCTAAAGCAGCAATGATTCCACCATAGCGATTTGCCACAAGTCCTCCTCGTAAATGTCCCACCACTTCTGCTTGAGAATTTTCAGAATAGGGCGTTTGATGAGTAACGACCGGCAAACCACACAAAATAGCTTCCGCTAATACAATACCAAATGTCTCTCCTATTCGTGCCATATGCAAAAATACATCCGATGCACCATAACATAGTCTCAACTTCTCATCTCCTATGAGTTTATCTGTAAGAAGAATCCTGTTTTTTACAGATTTATTTGGAAGTCTGCTAATTTTATGTACCACAGAAGGGGAAGCTCCAACCAGCCAAAGTAAAGCACGTGGATATTTCTTATGAAAATCTATAAAAACATCAATAATCTTATGATTCCATTTCCCATTATAAGGTTGCCCAACACGCAACAAGACAAAATCATCAGGGGCAATACCATAGCTCCTACGAGTATCCTCACGCTCAACCAAACTACACGGATAAAAATTGGAAACATTTATAGCATTTGGTAAAATAGTCTTAGAAACTCTCTTCGTAGAAGGAAATTGTGAATAATACCACAAACACCATTGGGACAACTGTAACGATGAGCTCAAATAGGGAGTAAATTTTGTAGGAGTACAAAAGACATTCTGCTCATATATACGAGCACCCGGGAAAAGATTATGAATCAACATAAAGGCCTCCATACTCACTCTCAATGAATGTAAATGAATGACATCCGGAGTCCAACCAGAATTTTTCAACTCATGCAGTTCACTATATGAATACATAACTTCAATACCCAATTGGCGCAGATTTTCAGCACGCTCCCCCCCTTCAGAAGAAGCATACACCTTTACATCATATCCACAACGCATCAAACCTATTGAGAAATTTTCAGCAGTACGCTCGGTTCCTCCAATACCTAATCCACAAACAACAGTCAGTATCTTCATCCTACAAATTATATCAATACCACAATCTACGATTATTTATATCAAATACCCTTTTGACAAAATTAGCAATAAAATCTAAGAATAAAATACATTTCACTTTTTATTCCCTTAAAATTATTTTTATGTATTTTTGCAGAGTAATAACAGAACTTATGCCTCACGAGTCACGCCTTAAAAAATCATTGCTTAATGCCCGGGTCAATCTCATTTTTTATTTCCTGAGTTTGGCCCTATCCTTTTTCTCCAGAAAAATCTTTCTGGACGCATTGGGTGCGGATTTTATGGGGCTGATAGGCACACTGAACAATCTCTTGGGATTTCTGAACCTTGCAGAATTGGGTATCAGCACAGCCATCGGCTACGTTCTGTATAAGCCCCTCTTCGAACACGATGAAAGGAAAATTAATGAAATCATTTCCGTTTTCGGTTTCATCTACCGACGTATCGGTTTCGTCATTCTAAGCGCAGGATGTGTATTGGCATGCTTCCTGCCCCTGATATTCCCCAATAATGTCTTTGATTTAGGTGTCATCTATTTTGCATTTTTCTCGTATCTGACCACTTCACTGATAGGATATTTTGCCAATTACAAGCAAACCCTTTTGGGAGCGGACCAGAAGAACTATGTAGTGACAGCCTATTTTCAAAGTGCCGTACTGATAAAGACTCTCCTGCAAATGGGGTTAGTATATTATACGGGCAATTATTACCTGTGGATTAGTCTGGAACTTCTGCTGGGTATTACCTATTCCATTATCCTGAACTGGAAAGTCAATCAGGTATACCCCTGGCTGAAAAGCGAAGTGAAGCAGGGAAAGCTGCTTTTCAAGAAATATCCGGAAGTAACCCGGTATACCAAACAGTTGTTTGTACACAAACTGGGCGGTTTTGTACAATTCCAAACCACTCCCTTCCTGGTATATGCCTTCGTCTCACTCAAAACTGTGGCTTACTATGGGAACTATACGCTCATTATTGATAAGATAAGTATATTTATCAGCAACCTATTAGGGAGTACCAATGCAGGAGTAGGCAATCTGATAGCCGAGGGCGATTCCAAACGTATCCAGCAAGTATTCTGGGAGCTGATGGGTATCCGCTTCTTGATAGCCGGAACCATTTCATTTGCCCTGATTCGACTGACCGGCGCTTTTATTTCATTATGGCTGGGAAGTGAATACGTATTGCCCCAACATATTCTATATCTGATTATCATCAACTCGTTCATCAACTACACCCGAGGTGCCATAGACCAATTTACCTATGGGTATGGCTTATTTCAAGATACTTGGGCTCCCATTGCGGAAGTAATCATCAACTTGACTGTTGCCATCGTTGCAGGACATTTTTGGGGACTGCCGGGCATATTGATGGGAAACATAACCAGTTTATTTCTTATCATAGTCATTTGGAAACCTTACTTTCTTTATTCGCAAGGATTCAAAATATCCGTTCTCCACTATTGGATTGGCTACATCAAGCATTTACTGATTATACTGCTACCGGCAATAGTATGCTATTATCTCTTTCCAAACAATAAGTTCACACCCGAAAGCTCCTTTACACATTGGATAGTCTATGGAGCTATTATAATTTCCACTTACGGAATATTCACTTGCTCATTACTCTATCTTTTTACTCCGGGCATACGTGCATTCGCTCACCGGATACTGAAAAGGCATCATTGACGGACTGTTGATTTCAGTCTGCCAAAAGTCCTTTCCCACTCGTCTGCCACATTCTGTATGTCAAAGCGTTTCACATACTGCACACAATTTTTTGACATCTCCATACGCAGTTCTTCATCTTTCATCAATAAGCCCAATTTCCGGGCAAACTCCTTATGCGAGAACGGAGGAACCAACATTCCGGTTTTTCCATCATCAATAATGTCTGTTATAGCTGCATACGAATTGAACGCCACCGGAACCGCCCCGAATGTCATGGCTTCGGTCAATACCATTCCCCAACCTTCAAAGTCACTCGTCAGACATAGGATGCTTGCATCCCGGTAAAAAGATTCAGGGTCTTGCCAACCGGTGAAAACAACCCGTTCCATCTTTGAGGCCTTCTGTTCTAATACCTGCCTTATGGGTCCATCTCCCACAATGACCAGCTCCCAATCGGGAAAATCCTTATATATATACCTCCATATATCAATCAACCGCCCTACACGCTTCTGGCGCCACTCTATCCGGCCTACATACAATATCTGCTTCTTCTTGAGGAAATCCGTGTTTTCTTGAGCGGGATATGTATTCGGATTGGGGATGGCAATCACCCGGCTCAAATCTTTTGAATATATCTGCCTCAAATCAGGAAGAAATTTCAAGGAAAGCAAACATAATGCATCTGTATATCGAAAAATGCCTCCATAATCCGATTGTAATGTACGCTTATAATCATACTTAAGCATAGGAATCTTTATGATACGGGCCATCTTTCTGATTTTTCCCATGATTGTGTTTTTTCCCGGTACCCACATCACGAACTCCCCCAAATGATGGTATATTCCAAGAGGATTATAATGTATCACGGAAATAATGTACACCCCCCGCAAGGCTTTAGAGAAAGGATATAATTTATAATAAGTCTGCGGGTCCTGGTCTATGACCATATCAATACGGTGCTCTTGCAGGAAACCACGGAAAAACAGCCCGTTCTTTTCCACTTCCCGAACCTGATATGGAAAAAAATAAGAGGATGCAGGATATGCATAGTCCATACGGCTTTCATCCCGAACATTGTGCAGACAAAGGACGTTGTGCCCCCGTCTTATGAATTCACGGCATAAAAGGTCACTCACTCTTTCAATCCCTCCTCTTTGAGGGTGGAACATGACAGGATGTATAAACAGAATATTCATAATGCCCTCCGTTATTTCGCTCCAAACATTTTCTTGAATTTTATACCCGACAAGAAATACATCCACCCATCAAAAGCCGATGCCCCCACCCTGCAAAGCAAGAATTTACCCAACACATCCGCTTTATACTGTGGAAGAAAAAATCTTCTTATCCATTCTTTGTCTGATAAAAGGACTTGATGCAAAAAAGATAACCGTTCCTGCCGGGTATACTTATGCTCAGGTTTATAGATTGCCAAAATCACTTTATGAAAAAAGACAGTCAATGAATTCCATGTTCTACCCAGTGAACTATCCTCCAAGTTAAATTTCTTTTGATATACATAGACCCTTTTCAAAAAATTAGAGAATGCTGCATATTCTGCCGGAAAGCTGTTTATACGCACAGACAATACATCTACAGAATACCCTACTCTATAAACGTAATTATTGTAATCACGAATAACCATAAAATCCGCATACATCAAGTAGTCCAACATAAACAGCATATCTTCCAATCCGGAAACAAAAGGCACAAAGCTCACCCGGTATTGCTTGATAATTCGATTATCGTATAGCTTGCTGCCTGCATACGTAACACGCTTGTCTATCAAGTCTGTCAGCACAAGATACATCTGTTCCGAGACCAGCTCTTGTTCGGGAACGTGAAACGTCTGAAAGTCTCCATTTGGCAGATATGCATCAAGAGAACCGACTATTACTCCCTCCTTCGTTTTATCGGCAGGCAATGCACCGTACAGACTTTCAAGATAACAAGGCTTAACATAATCATCCGAATCAATAAAAGTCACATATCTTCCACAAGCATTCATTAACCCCGTATTTCGGGCACAGCTCAATCCTGCATTGGCCTGATGGAAAACCCGTATCCTCGTATCCTTCCCGGCATACTCTTCACAAATCTCCCCACAACGGTCAGGGCTCCCGTCATCTACCAGCAACAGCTCAAAATCCGTAAAGGTCTGTGCAAGAATACTGTCAATGCACTGGGGCAAGTACTTTTCTACCTTATAAACGGGTACTATAACGGATATTTCCGGAAGATTATTCATATTCGCTCATTTTACATGAAACACTGCCTTCATTTTTATAGACAACACCAACAAATAGTAGGCTGACTTTACAAAAGCCTTAAAATACAGATAGCCGGCATACGTAGGAAGCACATAATGGATGTTCTGCAGTATCAGCTTCCATTCGAGGTACAGCCCCGTCATCTCCAACAAAGACGCATACTTTTTGTTCCTGAATACCAAATAACTCTGATAATGAAAGGATGTGTCTTTCGTGAAATACAGAATACGGTCAAAATATTTCGCCTTCAGACTCTCAAAGTATATATATATCAGCCGGTTATCCTGCAAACACCGGGAAGACCGGATAAAGTCGTAGATATAACCAAGCACCAGCACACGACATTCCAAATTACGCATAGACGGCGCCCGCATGATGGAATCCGGCTGCATGGAATAATAGTAAGTGGTCTCATTGACGACATACATACTTTGAGACATACATGCCAACTTAAATGACCATAAATCATCCTCGTGTACAATGCCCTCCTGGAAGTAGAGTTTATGCTGCAAAACGAGGGGACGACTCACCAGCTTGTTCCATGCCATGACATACCATTTTCCCTGCACATAAGTGGAAAGTACAAGAGCATTCCCTTCATAAAACCCGGTGCCTAATGATAAAGGAGGAGCCCAACGTCTGGCGCCGGTCACCTCGTAATTGCCTATCACAAAATCCGGTCGCTTCTGCACCGCTGCATCCGCCAAAAGCTCTATTGCATTCGCTGAAATATAGTCGTCGCTATCCAAGAAGTACAGATAATCGCCAACAGACGCTGAAATACCGGTGTTTCTTGCAGCAGAAAGCCCTCTGTTCTCTTCATGTTCCAGACATCTCACCACCGTTCCGCGCGGATGCGAAGCCACCACCCGTCTGGCTATCTCCATAGAGTCGTCCAAAGTGCAGTCATTCACAAGAATGACTTCCAAATCCTGCCAAGTCTGGTTCAACACGGACAACAAACACCGTTCTATGTACTTGGCAACATTATAAACCGGAACAATAATGGAAACTTTCATGCTTTCAATCATATTTTCAGAATTTCACCTCATGTCCTTCCACAAACTCTTCCCACCACACAACAAGCGTCAACAGATTGAAATATTGCAAAGCCTTGTTCTGCCTATGCCAGAACCAACCACCCTCCTTCTCTGCAACTTGTTCATAATCTGTAAGAAACTTCTCCACTGCATCACGACGCAGATAGTTGTCCATAATGCCGGAAGCAAGAATAAATTCCTTAAAGAAAGCACGTCGGGCCCTATCACGGAAGAACAGTGGCATAGGTGCAAAACCGCCCTGCTTCTTCTTCAAGGTAATGGCCTCGGGAAGTAAAGGTTTATAATGGTGCTTTAACAGATATTTAGAAACGGAACGGCCCCGCGCAATGTCCAGTACACTGTTGCCCCTGCACTTCAACCCTACCGGCAGCTCCTGCAGGAAATGGAAAAGCTCCAGGTCCATAAAAGGATACGTCAGATTGTTACCGAACATGCGTGCCATGCTGGAAGCCTTGAAAAGAATGATACGGTTGATTACAGTCTCCAAATCGGAAAGAATGGCATGCTGCGCGTAAAGATGTTCGAAACTGTGGATATCGGGCCGTAGTGATTTTACCGGTTCAAAATCTTCTTTCGGATTTTGCAGAAGGGCACACAAGGCAGAATCGGAGAAGCCGAAACGCTCCCCTTCCAGAATATGAAGTATCTTATCCAAATGGAAATTGATGCGGGAAAGCTTTCCGCCGGTATCAAAGGTTTCATGCTCCAGCAGACGGTTGATGCCACGCAGCAAGGGACGCAATCCTATGCGGGCGGCTAAATAATGCAGCGCCACTTCACGGCCGGAAGTACCGAAATACTGGTCACTGCCGTCACCTCCCAGAATCACGTCGGGCTTGTCATCGCCTATCATGCGCATGGCACAATAGTTTACCATCAGCCCACCTTCCATAAAAGGCTCACCCAGAAAACGGACAATGTCGGGCAAGGCACTGATTTCCGTACCGTCAATCTCGTACTCGTGGTGACGGGTACCAAAGGTTTCAGACATCAGACGGGCCATGGGCAGCTCCGTCCAGGCATCTCCTTTAAAGCCCACGGAATAGGAGTCAATCTGGCCGTCGTAAATGCTGCGCAGCGCAGCAAGGTTTGAACCGGAATCATAGCCGCCACTCAGCAGGATACCTACCCTGCGGCTATGGCCGATACGCCGGCGGATGGCTTGCGCATGCAATTCTCCATAACGGCGGGAATAGGCCTCGACATCCGGATTCCGTTCAGTCGCCACCTTGGGTTCATGCTCAAAAACGCTGTCGCGCTTCAGACAATAAATGTCATCTGCCACCTTTTCATATAAGCCGGGATTTCTTTCCTTCAGCGAATCAAACATGGAATGTACTTTCGCTTGTGTCTCTAACTTTACAGAAGCCCAAACCGGCATCAGATAACCAAGCTCTGTCAACATGTAGAACTTTTCGCCGGCACCTAAAGAATGAACATCGAATAGGGCGAAATTATTCTTCTTCAAAATGCCACGCTGAAGGAATGTACTCAATGAAACCAGATTAGGCTCGAAATTTTCTTTCAGTTGGTCCTCTAAAAATTGCCAGGAAGTGGCAAAATTACCATCAATGTGACAATAGACGGGATAATGCGTGCCATGATGGTCGCGCACCACTCCGCATTCATTTTCTGAATAATATACTATGGTGAACGAACCGTCCAGGCGTGAAAAGCCATATGCCGGATCGGATAGAAACGCATCAGCAGCAAGCTTGGCATTGGTATCATCCGGAGTTGCCTGCAAGATGTCCCGATTATACAAAGTTCCGAAAAAGAAAAGTCTCAGATTATAACTTTCAAAAGAAGATTCCGGCTCTTCTCCCTCTACACAGACTGTACGCCAATCTTCTAAAGTGATTTTTCCGTATATCATTTGTTTGCTTATAGACTTGTTTATTGTGTATCCCTTTCTATTTTTCCGCCACCCCATGCCTGGTATGTATAAAGGTCTTGTTTGCTCCCCTCAGCTTGAAGATGTTTCCTGCCATCAGCAGGAATGTATAGGGTATCTTTTGCAGGGCCATTGCCAGGCGGCTGGTGCAGAACCTTTTGGGAACGGCAACGAGCAGTGCGACAGCGAGCAACACCAAGAGCAGCCACCACTTCAGCCCCCATGTCCAGCGATAAACCGTAAACAACACGGAGAAGAGGAACGTGAAGCCCATCAACAGCAGGCGGGGAATGGAAAGCTGCTGGAAAAGCTTGTCGCAGAAGTCCCAGTTACGCGCAACAAGCGCCTTCCACAGAAACTTGGCGAAAGTCTGGCAGTAGTGCCATTGTGCCGACAGCCAGCGGCGGCGCTGACGGGAGAAATCGCCGGTGTTCTGTATCTTCTCATCGAACACAAAGGTTTCGGGCAGATAATAAAAACGCTTGCCGCGATAGAGCAGGGTCAGCTCCAATTCACGGTCGAAACCGCCCACAGCCTTGATGTCAGCCATCGTATCACGAAACAAGTCATAACGGAACGCCATACCGGAACCGATAAGGGCAGCCGACAAGCCCAGCTTGGCATGCCCCAGACGGAAAATGGTATTGTTGATTTCCTCACTGATGGCATCGAGCAGGGCCATGTCATTGTTCAGGTTCTTGGCACTCCGGTGGGTCTGCACAATCTCGACTTCCGGATTGGCGAAGAGGTCGTTAATATCACTCAGATAATCGTAAGGGATGACATTGTCCGCATCGAGCACCAAAGCGATGTCATAGTCATTGCCGATGGCAGCCATGGCGGCATTCAGAGATTTGGACTTGGTGCTTTTCTCAAAATGCACTTCAACCAGGCGGACAGGAAGCACAGCGAGGGAAGCGTTGGTTTCGGGCTGCATACGGTCCGAAATGACAACCGTATCAAAACAGTCGGCGGGATAATCCTGCTCCAGACATGAATGGACGCACTCGTGTATCACGGCATCTTCGCGGTAGGCAGGAATCAGTATGGCAAAACGCTTGTGTTCCTTGGCTGGAGGGGGCAGAGGCAGGTCACGCCGGCGTGACGCCAGACTGTAAACCAATAGATACAGTATGTTTATTGCAAACCATATGTATAAAAGCCAATCGAATATATTCAATATATGTTCCAAATTCAGAGCTATTTAAGCTTTAGAGTTGCTGCTTGTTTTTAATGGGTATCCGACACAAAGATACAAAAAAGAAGTAGAGTCCGGACAAAATATACAAAAAATGCGAAGAATATAGGAATAAAAAAACGAGCAAGCTCTCACGAACCCCTCGCCCCTGTAAGAAAAGCCTTAAAGGCTTTTCTTTTAAACTGCGTCAATGTTACCTAAAAATCAATCTTTCTCTTTACCTGAAAAATAAAACTTCAATTACCTATTCTGAAAACTTCAAAATCCAATTTTTACCTTTACCTAATTTACCTATTTATTCAAAACATTTAGCTTATGAAAAAAATCTATTTTCAATCCTTTTACCTAACAACTAATATCCTTTATTGAAAACTGTTTTTATTATTTATCAAATCCAAATGCAGTTTCCCAACTGCACTGCAAAGGTAAGTGTTTTCTCCGCGCACGCAAAATACCGGCACATTTTTCGCATGTTTTATAACATTGTTTTAGAGTTTAAGGGTGTAGTTTACACTTATAAACAGTTTGTTGTTCATCGGGAGTATACTTTCCAGTAAAAAACAAGCCACCGAAGCGCCGAAACGCTTCGATAGCTGTCCCCTTTAAACACCTTTAAACAAAATGAATTTCTTATTTATTTTCTTGCTTCGGCAATATACCCCAAAGCTTCTTTACATTTTTCTGTAACGTAAGTCCAGTCTTCGGCAGCGACCTTATCCTTCGGGAAGAGTTTGGAACCCATACCTACGCAGAACACACCCGCCTTAATCCAGGAGGTCAGGTTTTCCTGAGTCGGCTCCACCCCACCGGTCACCATCAGCTTGGACCAGGGCATCGGAGCCAGCAGACCTTTCACGAGTTTGGCACCAAGCACGTCGCCCGGGAATATCTTGCAGAGGTCGCAACCTGCTTCTTGCGCGAAACCCACTTCTGAAACGCTTCCGCATCCCGGAGTATAGGCTACCAGGCGACGGTTACAAATCTTAGCAATCTCCGGGTTGAACAACGGGCCTACAACGAAACATGCACCCAACTGCAAATACAGCGCCGCAGTAGCAGGGTCAACGATGGAACCTACACCCATAGCCATCTCCGGGCACTCTTTTGCCGCAAATTTCACCACTTCGGCAAACACCTCGTGGGCAAAGTCACCACGGTTCGTGAACTCGAACGCACGAACACCTCCATCGTAACAAGCCTTTACAACTTTCTTTGCAACTTCTGCATCCTTATGATAAAAGACGGGCACCATGCCGGTAGAACCAATCTTATTCAATACTGCGATTTTATCAAATTTACTCATCTTTTTATTTACGATTTGACGATTTACGATTTACGATTTACGATTAATATTACTTTACTTTATATCTATTCTTTTTATTTACGATTTGACGATTCAAACTTCCTTTGCTAACCGATTTCTTGTAGTGACAATAGAACTCACTATTATTTTATACAATTCATGCGCCTCTTGTTGCAACCCAAGCAGTTTATTAGCAGGAATCATCTCACTTTCAGCAATAATTTCCAACCAGTGTATAGTTTCATCCAGTTCTTCCTCTACCATTTTCAGTTTATTCAGAAAATCCTTATCAGACTTTTCCAAACAAGCTGCCCTATAATTGGCAGCAGGTGAAGTCCCTGAACGTACTATTTGTTTAGCTATAGCCATTGACGAAATCCGATTAGGCATACAATCTACCATCTTGATTATTCTCAAAGAGAACACCTTCAATCGTATTTTCAATTCCTCCGAGTTCACTGTAGAAGTAATTTCAATCGTACATCGTAAATCGTCAAATCGTAAATGAGCTTAGCGTTGTACTCGTCCGCTTGCATCCCCTCCTGCCAGCGCTTCTACCTCTTCTGTGGAAACAAGGTTGAAGTCACCGTTGATAGTGTGCTTCAAGGCGGAAGCGGCTACTGCAAATTCGAGGGCGGCACCCTGGTTGGGTTTTGTCAGCAGGCCGTGGATGATACCACCTGAGAAAGAGTCGCCGCCACCTACGCGGTCGATGATAGGATTGATGTCGTAACGCTTTGACTCGTAGAATTCCTCGCCGTTGTAAATCATTGCTTTCCAGCCGTTGTGGGTAGCGGAGAAAGACTCGCGCAACGTAGAGATTACGTATTTGAAGCCGAATTCCTTCGCCATCGCCTTGAAGATTCCCTTGTAGCCTTCAGCGTCCGTCTTGCCGCCTTCCACGTCTGCATCGGGCTTGAAGCCCAGACAGAGTTCAGCATCCTCTTCATTGCCGATGCAGACATCCACATACTGCATCAAAGGCTTCATGATGGACTGGGCTTTTTCTTTGGTCCAGAGTTTTTTACGGAAATTGAGGTCTACCGACACCGTAACGCCGTGACGTTTGGCAGCCTCGCAAGCCAGGCGGGTCAACTCGGCGGCCTTGTCGGAGATGGCGGGAGTGATACCTGACCAGTGGAACCAGTCTGCACCTTCCATGATGGCATCGAAATCAAAGTCTGCCGCATCTGCCTCGGCAATGGCAGAGTGTGCACGGTCATAGATTACCTTACTGGGACGCATGGAAGCACCGGTCTCAAGATAGTAGATACCTACACGGTCACCACCACGCGCAATGAAATCTGTTTTTACGCCATACTTGCGCAATACGTTGACAGCCGACTGGCCTATTTCATGTTTCGGCAACTTGGTTACAAAATAAGCATCATGTCCGTAGTTGGCACAGCTGACAGCCACGTTGGCCTCGCCGCCGCCATATACCACATCAAAAGAGTCGGACTGCACAAAACGGGTGTTTCCCGGAGTAGACAGCCTCAGCATGATTTCACCTAATGTAACTACTTTCTTTCCCATAATCTTTCTATGTTTTATTTTAATATGAAATTAATTTGTTTCCTTTCAATTTATCATTTCGAGGTATAAACAGAACCTAAACACCTGAAACTATGGAGAGTAAATCAAAATAATATTCGTTCTTCATAGTCTTCGTGTACGGGCACAAAGATACAACAATTTTTGAAATACAAAAAATTATCATATATTTGTATCGAAAATATTAAGATTATAATTGTGTGCGAGCACAAGAAGATGTACGATGGGACGATTTACGATTAGACGATTGAGATTACATTGTAGAATCGTAGCCAAAGCAACATCAATCGTACATCGTAAATCGTTAAATCGTAAATATACAGATGGAAAGAGTCAGAATAAAGGATATCGCCAAGATGGCCGATGTATCCGTGGGAACCGTCGACCGTGTGATTCACGGGCGTAGCGGTGTGTCCGAGTCCAGCCGGAAGCGGGTGGAAGAAATCCTGAAACAACTGGATTACCAGCCCAATATGTATGCCAGCGCACTGGCTTCGAACAAGAAGTACGCATTTGCCTGCCTGCTGCCAATGCACGAGAAAGGCGAATACTGGACAGACGTGGAGACGGGCATACACAACGCCGTAGAGACTTACTCTGACTTCAACGTGGCCGTGCACCTCTCCTACTATGACCCGTATGACTATCATTCATTCGCGGAAGCCTCCGGACAGATTCTGGCACTGGAGCCGGACGGAGTGATGTTTGCCCCCACCGTTCCGCAATACACCAAGCCCTTCACGGATGAGCTGACGCAACATAATATACCTTATATATATATAGACTCCAACATAAAGGAAGAGCCCGCCCTCTCCTTCTACGGGCAGAACTCGCACCAGAGCGGATATTTTGCCGCCCGCATGCTGATGCTGCTTGCCGGAGAAGACGCGCAGGAAATCGTCATCTTCCGCAAGATAAATGAAGGCATCGTGGGGTCGAACCAGCAGGAACGCCGCGAAATAGGTTTCCGCGAATACATGCAGGAGCATCATCCCGCCTGCCGCATCTGGGAACTGGACCTGCATGCCAAGCGCGACAGCGAGGACACACTGATGCTGGACGAGTTCTTCCAAGAGCATCCTACCGTAAAGAACGGAATCACCTTCAACTCCAAAGCATACATCATCGGGGAATACCTGCTGAAGAAGCAGAAAAAAGACTTCAACCTGATGGGCTATGACTTACTGCAACGCAACGTAGACTGCCTGAAACAAGGAAGCATCTTCTTCCTCATAGCACAGCAGCCCACCCTGCAAGGATTCGACGGCATCAAGGCCTTGTGCGAATACCTGATTCTGAAGAAGGAAATCACAAGGGAGAACTTCATGCCGATTGACTTGCTGACGAAGGAGAATATAGAGTTTTATTACAATAAATAGTTACATGTACAATGTACCATCTACAATGTACAATTCGACCATGCGGAAGGGGACTAATACTAGCGCAGCGCAGCCAAATTGTACATTGTAGATGGTAAATGGAAAATTTTAAAAGATGGAGGCAAAGTACCTGAAAATCAACCCTGCCGACAATGTTGCAGTGGCTATCACAGCACTCCCGGCCGGTGAAAAACTCACGGTGGACGGAAAGGGAATCACCCTGAACGAGGATGTTCCTGCCGGACACAAATTTGCACTGAAAGATTTTGCGGAAGGCGAAAACGTCATTAAATACGGATATCCCATCGGCCACGCCCGGAAAGCGCAGAAGCAGGGGGATTGGATGAATGAAAACAATATCAAGACCAACTTGTCCGGGTTGCTGGAATACACTTACAACCCCGTCAACGTAGACCTCAATACTACAACCCTAAACCTCAATACTGGCGCGCCAAACCTAACCTTTAGAGGGTACAAACGTAAGAACGGCGACGTAGGTGTGCGCAACGAGATATGGATTATTCCGACAGTGGGCTGCGTGAACGGAATCATCAACCAGCTTGCCGAAGGCCTGCGCCGCGAAACGGGCGGAAAGGGCGTGGATGCCATCATGGCTTATCCCCATAACTACGGCTGCTCCCAGTTGGGCGACGACCACGAGAATACAAAGAAAATCCTCCGCGACATGGTGCTGCATCCCAATGCGGGAGCCGTACTCGTGGTAGGCTTGGGGTGCGAGAATAATCAGCCGGATGTATTCCGCGAGTTCCTGGGAGACTATGACCAGGAGCGCGTAAAGTTTATGGTGACCCAGAAAGTGGGTGATGAATACGAAGAAGGAATGGAACTGCTGCGCGAACTTTATGCCAAAGCCATCCAGGACCAGCGCGAGGATATTCCCTTAAGCGAACTGCGCGTAGGCCTGAAGTGTGGCGGTTCGGACGGTTTCTCCGGTATCACCGCCAATCCGCTACTGGGCATGTTCTCCGACTTCCTCGTAGCACAAGGCGGTACCAGCGTACTGACGGAAGTGCCGGAAATGTTCGGTGCAGAAACCATCCTGATGAACCGCTGCCGCACCAAAGAGCTGTTTGAGGACACGGTGAAGCTGATTAATGACTTCAAGGAATATTTCCTTTCACACGGTGAACCGGTAGGTGAAAACCCGTCTCCGGGAAATAAGGTGGGAGGCATCTCGACATTGGAGGACAAAGCCTTGGGATGCACACAGAAATGCGGCACAAGCTACGTGGAAGGGGTACTTCCGTATGGCGAACGCCTGAAAGTAAAGGGACTGAACCTGCTGTCTGCTCCGGGAAACGACCTTGTAGCCGCCACTGCCCTTGCCTCTTGCGGATGCCACATGGTGCTGTTCACCACAGGACGCGGAACGCCCTTCGGAACCTATGTGCCGACCATGAAGATTTCCACCAACTCCACTTTGGCAAAGAACAAGCCGGGCTGGATAGACTTCAACGCCGGAGTTATCGTCGAGAACGAACCGATGGAGAAAACCTGCGAACGCTTCATCGAATATATCATCAAAGTAGCAAGCGGTGAATTCGTGAACAACGAAAAGAAAGGCTACAAGGAAATAGCCATCTTCAAGACCGGAGTAACTTTGTAAATTGAAAATTAAGGGCTGATAGATGGAGGGCGGGACAAAACCATTTTGTGCCGCCCTTTGTTTTTGTTACCTTTGCGGCGGAATTGATTTCACCACAGATAACACCGATTAACATGGAATTGATTGAAAGATAGAAATCTGTGGTGAAACATTAATCTCAACCAAACAATACAACTATGTCAGCAACAACCGATACAACCCCTAAAACCAAAGGCGGCTGGTGGGCACTCAGCCCGTTGGCGGTGTTCCTTTGCCTCTACCTGGTGACCTCGCTCCTGGTGAACGACTTCTATAAAGTCCCCATCACGGTAGCCTTCCTCGCCTCATCCTGCTATGCCATCGCCATCACGCACGGCCTGAATCTGGAACAGCGCATCTATCAGTTTTCCGTAGGCGCCAGCAACAAGAACATCATGCTGATGGTATGGATATTCATCCTTGCAGGAGCATTCGCCCAAAGCGCCAAGCAGATGGGCGCCATTGATGCGACCGTAAATCTGACCCTACATATACTGCCGGACAACCTGCTGCTGGCGGGCATCTTCATTGCCGCCTGCTTCATCTCCCTCTCGATAGGAACAAGCGTAGGAACTATCGTCGCACTGACTCCTGTAGCCGTGGGGCTGGCGGAAAAGACGGGCATCGACCTGCCCTACATGGTTGCCATCGTGGTGGGAGGCTCGTTCTTCGGAGACAATCTTTCCTTCATATCCGACACCACCATTGCATCGACCAAGACGCAGGACTGCGTGATGAGGGACAAGTTCCGCGTCAACTTTATGATTGTGGTACCGGCAGCACTTATCATACTGGGCATCTATATCTTTCAAGGACTGTCCGTCTCTGCCCCACCACAAGTACAGACCATCGAGTGGATAAAAGTAATCCCCTACCTCATCGTACTGGGTACGGCCGTAGCAGGCGTCAATGTCATGCTGGTACTGCTGCTGGGCATCCTCTCTACTGGAATTATCGGTATCTATACCGGCACCGCCTTCTTCGACTGGTTCGGAGCCATGGGAACGGGCATCACCGGCATGGGCGAGCTCATCATCATCACCCTGCTGGCCGGAGGCATGCTCGAAACCATCCGCTACAACGGCGGCATCGACTTCATCATCTCCCGGCTGACCCGCCACGTCAGCGGCAAGCGGGGAGCCGAATTCAGCATCGCTGCCCTGGTCAGCATCGCCAATCTCTGTACCGCCAACAACACCATTGCCATCATCACCACCGGCCCCATAGCCAAGGACATCGCCCTCCGCTTCCACCTGGACCGCCGGAAAACAGCCAGCATACTGGACACCTTCTCATGCCTCGTGCAAGGAATCATCCCCTACGGAGCGCAAATGCTGATAGCCTCCGGACTTGCCGGCATTTCACCCATCAGCATCATCGGAAACCTGTATTACCCCTTCTGCATGGGAACATGCGCCATACTCGCCATTCTGCTGAGATACCCCAGGAAATACTCGGGAGAAGGATGAGTGACAAGTGATGAGTTATGGGTGACGTTGTGTGAACATTTAAAAAAAAACACCCCTCGTGCCAACAAATAACTCATAACTCATAACTCAAAACTCAAAATCTTTTCTTACCTTTGCACTCGCTATTACGAGATAGTAGCATAATTCAAATCATTAACTAAAAACATTTTAATTAAATGGCAACAAAAATCAGATTGCAAAGACATGGACGTAAAAGCTACGCTTTCTACTCTATCGTTATTGCAGACGTAAGAGCACCACGTGATGGTAAATTTATTGAGAAGATTGGTACTTACAATCCTAACACCAATCCTGCCACAGTAGATTTGAAGTTCGACCGCGCACTTGACTGGGTGTTGAAGGGTGCACAACCTACTGACACAGTTCGTAACATCCTCTCTCGCGAAGGTGTTTACATGAAGAAGCACTTGCTGGGCGGTGTAGCGAAAGGCGCATTCGGCGAAGCTGAAGCTGATGCTAAGTTCGAAGCCTGGAAGAACAACAAACAAAGCGGTTTGGCTGCTCTGAAGGCTAAGGAAGACGAAGCTAAGAAAGCTGAAGCAAAAGCACGTCTGGAAGCTGAAAAGAAGATAAACGAAGAAAAAGCAAAAGCACTGGCTGAAAAGAAAGCTGCTGAAGCTGCTGCAAAAGCCGCTGCCGAAGCACCGGCCGAAGAGGCTCCTGCCGAAGAAGCCCCTGCTGCTGAAGAAGCTGCTGCCGAATAATAGTAAGCACAGCGTTATCGCTAAAAATGGGATTAAAACTATAAAAATCCTCTCCGGTTCATATCGGAGGGGATTTTTTATTACTATATTTGCAGCTATAATCATTCATTAAAAAAACAAACAATGAAAAAGTTTACTTATCTGCTCGCTGTAGCCGCTGTATTTACAGCTTGTAACAGTGGAAACAACGGTTACACCGTAACCGGAACTGTAGAGGGTGCAGCCGACGGCGACACCGTATATCTGGAAACCGTGGAAGGACGCCAATTCGTAAAATTGGACTCTGCTGTCATCAAAGATGGAACATTTACCTTCAAGGGTACACAAGATACTGCTGTCAACCGCTACATCTCCTACAAAGCCGAAGGAAAAGACGGCGCAGCCATCGACTTCTTCCTGGAAAACGGCAAGATTAAAATCAACTTGTCGCAGGAAAACAACTCTGCCACCGGTACTGCCAACAATGATGCCTACCAGGAAATCAGAGCCCAAATCAACGGTCTGAACAAACAAATGATGAGCATCTACGAATCCATGTCGGACACCACACTGACCGACGAACAACGCGAGGCTAAAGGCAAAGAGATGGAAAATCTGGAAAACAGCATGATATCCGCCATCAAAGCCGGCATCAACAAGAACATCACCAACCCGGTGGGTGTACTCCTGCTGAAGCAGAACTACTACTACATGGATGTGGCAGACCTCGACCCGCTGATGCCCCAAATCCCTGCAGCTTACGACAACGACGAAGCCATCGTCAAGATAAAGAACAACGTTGAAAAGATGAAAGCCACTGCCGTAGGCCAGAAGTTTACAGACTTCGAGATGCAGACGCCGGAAGGAAAAACGGTAAAACTGTCCGACTACGTAGGCAAGGGCAAAGTTGTCCTTGTTGACTTCTGGGCAAGCTGGTGCGGCCCCTGCCGTCGCGAGATGCCCAACCTGGTGGAAGCTTACGCCAAATATAAGAACAAGAACTTCGAGATTGTAGGCGTATCTCTGGACCAGAGTGCTGACGCATGGAAAGAAGCCATCAAGAAGCTGAACATCACGTGGCCGCAAATGTCCGACCTGAAATACTGGAACTGCGAAGGCGCACAGCTTTATGCCGTAAGCAGCATCCCCCACACTGTGTTGATTGACGGTGAAGGAACTATCCTTGCACGCGGACTGCACGGTGACGAGCTTCAGGAAAAGATAGCCGAAGCTGTCAAATAATAAAACCGGACACACCGGAAACTAAAAAAGGAGTGCCACACTTCGTCAATCGAAATGCCACACTTCACGAGGCCCAATCAATGGCATTTACCTCTGTGAAATGTGGCATTTTCCTTGCTGAAGTGTGGCATTCGGAATGATGGAATGCGGCGTTTTTCAAGAGAAGATACGCGCAGCCATTTCCATCCCCAACCTTACGGTTTCCCACTGTTTCTCCTCATCGGCCTCCGAAGGCGAAAGAAGCGCATTGGCATCCGGCAGACATAAAGTGAAACGTTTCAAAGGAATATAGTTCAATACACTTTCGGTTTTCGCCTGCAATTCATCCAATTCGTCTTCCTGAGGATAATGGGACAGCACGAAACCGAACACCGCTTCCTTCTCGTGTATGAACCAGAGCAGACGGTTACGGTCGCACGCGCCACAGTCGTAATTCAGGAAATAAGCATCGGCCCCATGCAGTTGCACCAGCATATCCGTAGGTGCATGGAATGCAACATACATCCCTGCAGGACGCTCACGCAAAACCCGGTTGTTGAGCCGGATGGTATCTTCCATTATCACCGAATGTACCCCGTCGAACTGGACGTAGCGGCAGCCTGCATCATAAAGTTTGGTAAGCAAAAATTTGTAGCAGGAAGCAATATCATCCGTCAAAAGCCGGATGTCGGAGTAAACGGTTTCTATCTGAGTCCGCTCCACACGTTGAATAATCTGGGTCATAACCTCTGCCGGCGAAGGGATATGCTGTTTTTTCATCACCCCTCCGTCCACAATGGAATCAAGAAATGCGAATTCTTCCAGAATAGGATGCCGTAGCAAACTGAGCCGTCCTGTAATCTCCAAAGGAGAGCCTTCGGAGAAAGGCCGGCCGTCTTTGGAACAAATACCCTCCCAGCTTTCCAAAAAATCGCGACTTCGGAAACCACCATCGGAAACAACCTTCATGCCTCCCAGCTCCAGCCGTTCCACCAGACTGCGCACTTCCGCATCTTCAACAGCCTGCAATATCTGCCGGCTCACCTGCCCGTTCTGATATTGCTCGCGGACATCCTTCAATGCACGAGGTACACAAAAAGCCCCAGCTATATCAATTTTAAACGGAGGAAATACATTTGCCATGTTCATCCTTTCTTTGATTATTATAATAATGATACTTTTGCCCCAATACCATGAGCAGCAAAGCAATACAATCGAATGGCAACAAGAAGTATTATCAAGGACTAAAAACCTTAAATAAACCAATTCGTTGCAAATATAACTAAAAAAATCGAAGATTCACAATCTGCCCAAAAGATTTATCTTCATTTGACACTTCGAAATCAGATGATGCTTATGCATGCAATAATAATCAGTAATGAATAACTTTAAAAGTTATTTTTCATTAGAAGTTTTCCACTTTAAACAATTATATCATTAATAATCAATAGATTAACACTTTTTAAACTACAAAAAGTTTTCCAAAAAGCAAAACCTATCAATAACTATAATATCTTTGTTTCCGCAATTAAACTAAAAAAGACAGTCACATTTAAGCATAAAAGGTTATGATACAGACAGTACTCAAGCGCGACGGGCGCGTTGTCGGATTCAACGAAGAAAAAATAGCAACGGCCATCCGCAAAGCCATGTTGCATACAGACAAGGGGGAAGACCTGCAACTGATACACCAGATTACGGACCGCATCTCTTTCAAGGGAGATTCGCAGATGACGGTGGAAGCCATCCAGGATTTGGTGGAAGTGGAGCTGATGAAGAGCAGCCGCAAGGACGTTGCCCAGAAATACATCGCTTACCGCAACCAGCGAAGCATTGCCCGCAAAGCAAAGACGCGCGACATGTTCCTGGAAATCATTAACATCAAGTCCAACGACATCACACGCGAAAATGCCAACATGAATGCCGATACCCCGGCGGGCATGATGATGAAGTTTGCCAGCGAAACCACCAAGCCTTTTGTGGACGACTATCTGCTGAGTGAAGAAGTGCTGGATGCTGTCACCCAGAACTATCTGCACATCCATGACAAGGATTATTATCCCACCAAGAGCCTGACATGCGTGCAACATCCGCTGGACCATATTCTGAAATACGGCTTCTCTGCCGGACACGGCGAATCGCGCCCGGCCAAACGCATCGAGACTGCCAGTATCCTGGGATGCATCTCGCTGGAAACAGCCCAGAACGAGATGCACGGCGGACAAGCCATCCCTGCATTCGATTTCTACCTTGCCCCCTACGTGCGCAACAGCTTCATCGAGGAAGTCAAGAACCTGGAAGAACTGAATGGAAAAGACTATTCCCATCTCTATCAGAAGGAACTGGCCGACTATCTGCTGCAGCCGTTGGACGGACTGACGGGCGAGGACCGCATCGTACAGCATGCCGTCAACAAGACCGTATCGCGTGTGCACCAGTCCATGGAGGCGTTTATCCATAACATGAACACCATCCACTCACGCGGCGGCAACCAAGTGGTGTTCAGCTCCATCAACTACGGCACAGACACCTCTGCCGAGGGGCGCTGCATCATCCGCGAGCTGCTGAAAAGCACCTATCAAGGGGTAGGAAACGGAGAAACCGCCATCTTCCCCATCCAGATATGGAAAAAGAAACGGGGTGTGAGCTACCTGCCTGAAGACCGCAACTACGACCTCTACCAACTGGCCTGCAAGGTGACGGCACGGCGTTTCTTCCCGAACTTCCTGAACCTGGACGCCACCTTCAACCAAAGCGAGGACTGGAAAGCCGATGACCCGAAACGCTACCAGCATGAAGTTGCTACCATGGGATGCCGTACCCGTGTATTCGAAAACCGTTTCGGACCGAAGACCTCCATCGGACGCGGCAACATCTCTTTCTCTACCATCAACATCGTCCGTCTGGGCATTGAGTGCATGAACATCGAAGACAAAGAACAGCGCATCGCCCGGTTCTTTGCCAAGTTGGATAGTATGCTCGAAGTGACCGCACGCCAGCTGCACGAGCGCATGGAGTTTCAAAAGACCGCCTTCGCCAAGCAGTTCCCGCTACTGATGTCTGCCTTGTGGATAGGCAGCGAGAAGCTGAAACCGAACGATACGATTGCTTCCGTCATCAACCAGGGAACACTGGGAATCGGTTTCATCGGATTGGCAGAATGTCTCGTGGCATTGCTCGGAAAACATCACGGCGAATCTGGCGAAGCCCAGGAGCTGGGACTGAAAATCGTGACCTATATGCGCGACCGTGCCAACCAGTTCTCGGAGCAATACCAGCACAACTACAGCGTGCTTGCCACTCCTGCCGAAGGGCTGTCGGGCAAGTTCACCCGCATCGACCGTAAGAAGTTCGGCACGCTGCCGGGCATTACGGACCGTGACTACTACACCAACTCCAACCACGTGCCCGTATACTACAAATGCAGCGCCCGCCACAAAGCGGAAGTGGAGGCTCCTTATCATGAGCTGACCCGCGGCGGACACATCTTCTATGTGGAGATAGACGGTGACGCCACCCACAATCCGGAAGTCATTATGCGTGTAGTGGACATGATGGACCAATACAACATCGGCTACGGTTCGGTAAACCACAACCGTAACCGCTGTCTGGAGTGCGGCCACGAAAACTCCACCCCAAACCTGGAAGAATGCCCGAAGTGCGGCAGCAAGCATATCGACAAGCTGCAACGCATCACCGGCTACCTGGTGGGGACAACCGACCGCTGGAACAATGCCAAGCTGGCAGAGTTGAACGACAGGGTCGTTCATAATTAAAAATTGAAAATTAAAAATTAAAGGGCTGCGCAGTGCAAAGCGGAGCTTCATTTTTAATGGTTGACGTTTAATTTTTAATGATTAATGTTCAGCTTCCTACCTGCGATGTTTAATTTCTAATTTTTAATTCCCTACTCATGCTTTCTATTCTCGACATTTTAGAAGATACCACAGTAGACGGTCCGGGCTTCCGGACTGCCATTTATGCTGCCGGATGCCCCAACGGTTGTCCCGGTTGCCACAATCCGGAGTCGTGGGACATCAACCGCGGGCACTGGATGAGTACGGAAGAGATTCTGGAAAAAGTCCTTGCCGACAACTTTGCAGACGTCACCTTCAGTGGTGGAGACCCGATGTTCCAGCCGGAAGGATTCACCCAACTGGCACATGCCATCAAGGAGCGGAGCCGGAAAAACATCTGGTGCTATACGGGCTATACTTTCGAAAAGCTACTGCGCAACCCGCGCCAAGCCCAACTGCTGAAGTACATCGACGTACTGGTGGACGGCAAATTCAAGAAAGAACTGAGGGATGAGGAACTCTATTTCCGGGGAAGCCGCAACCAGCGTCTGATTGACGTACAAACATCCCTGCAAAAAGGCGAAACCGTCATTTACCACTATAATCCGAAAAAGGGCATTTAAAAAAGAAGAAAAGTTTTCAAAAATATATGAGCACTTTTATAATGTTATAATATCAGGCGCGAATTACACGGAATAACACGGATTCAATAAACAAAATCCGTGAAATCCGCGTAATCCGCGCCTAAAAGAAAGTGTTAAGAGTTTTTTGACACCCTCCACCTATATCACCATTCTATAAATTTCCCTCTTTCCCTGCGCTTCTGCAGCTCCTCCTGAAGAAAGCGCTGCCTATCCTTGGCAATATACCGGCGGGCAAAGATATTGGGCACCGCCACTCCCAGCGCTATGCAGAGAATAATCAGTGAAGCCGTGATGCCGTTGGAAACAACCGCCGTCACCTCGCCTACCACACCGTGCATATTGATAAGCCCAAAAAGTGCACGATACATCAGCACTCCCGGAATCATCGGGATGACAGAAGGAATCGTCAGTACGTGATTGGGAACATGGAACCAATGCACTGCCTTCACGGCTATCAGGCTGACAACCATGCTGCCCATGAACGAACCTATCACCGGTCCGTAACCCAATTCGAAATTGACAAAGTTACGTGTACAAACGGCAATGATGCCGCCCACCGCAACAACCCACAACAAACGCCGCTGTATGTTGAATATCATGGAAAATCCCATGGCAGCTATCGCCGCCGCAATGGCATACACCAGATAACTGTCATGAGGCACCATACTCAATTCGCTGAACTTCTTGTCAATCACGACATCCTCCACCGTCAGCAGGCGCATGGCTATTACAATGCCGAAGGCCATTGCACAGACCATCAGCACCGTATTCACAGCCCGCACAATGCCCACCTGGATATAATTGTCAATCATATCATCCACAAAGTTTATCAGCGGCACCCCCGGAACGATGAACAGTGCACACGCCAACAACGGATGATAGGGAGTTTCCGAGAGCCCGGCAAACGAAGACACATAGGCCAGACAGGTAGAAATCAATGCGGCAATGGCAATACTCATATAGTGATTGATGCCGAACTCCATGCAACGGGCACGGACGCGGAAGCCGGCAAAAGCGCAGATAGAGGTAAACAGAAACGCCATCCAGTCACCACCGAACAGTTTGCAGAAACCTCCGCAGGCAAAGCCGGCACCGATGGCAACAACGTATGGCACATAGTTCCGCTTCTTGTTTTTGATTCTTTCCAGTTCCTCCTCATACTGGTCGAGGGAATAGTCATTCTCAATAGCCCGCCAGGACAGTTTGCTGATTTCGGAAATGGCAGTCATGTTGATGCCATGCTTTTCACATTTCTGGAATTTGGAGAACGAATGCAGGCCGTCGCTCACATTCACCACCAGCATGGTATAACTTACGTCGATGTGGAGCTTTTCTTCCGGCAGCCCCAGATAGGCGGCAACACGGTTCAGGTTACGAACAACACGGTTCGTATCAGCCGCACTCTCCACCAGCAGCTGTCCGGTACGAAGCAATAAATCGAGTTTCCTGCGCAGCAGGGCAATCTCTTGTTCAGTCAAAGTCTTATCCATGAATCTTTTTACCTATTTTTTTGGAGGCACAAAGATAGGCAAAATGTAGAAAACGATTTCATTCTTTCGGCAGAAAACTCTACCTTTGCAGCCGTTTTTTTAATGGACACAAATGGAAATATTCTGGAATACTATCGCACAATACAACGAGGCCACCTGGTGGACACAGCTCCTCATCACCGCAGCAGGTATCCTGCTCACCACGCAACTCTACCGGAAACCGACCTTATGGGCAAAACGCTCCATGAAAATCTACATGGTATTTCTGAACGGGTGGATATCCATCGTGTACTACATGATGTATTGCGGAGCGCGCGGACACCACCATATACTCGCCATCTTCTGGGGAGTGATTGCAGTGTTGTGGCTATGGGATTTGTTTACCGGCTACACTCCGTTCGAGCGCAACCCGAAATACAAGGTACTGGTGGGGGTACTCTATGCAATGCCTTTCCTCTACCCGCTCCTTTCGTGGGCACGCGGAATGGAATTTCCCATGATGACCACCACCGTGATGCCCTGCTCGGTAGCAGTTTTCACCATCGGGCTGCTGCTGGCTTTCTCGCGCAGGGTCAACCTGCTCGTCATTCTGTTCCTTTGCCACTGGGCGCTCATCGCCTTTTCCAAAGTCTACATCTACAAGATTCCCGAAGACCTGCTACTGGCAAGCGCCACTGTGCCTGCCATCTATCTGTTCTTCAAGAACTACTTTGAACAGAACTTGCACAAGGAAACCAAGCTGGGCGCACGGCTCATGAACTGGTTCCTTATCCTCATCTGTATAGTGGTCGGGGTACTGCTCAGCATGACGCTGCTCCATGGAATGAGAGGATAAAGAAATAGCGCGCTTCCGCGCGCCAAAATCATTTCTTCTTTCCCTGATTGGCCACAGCCTCCATCAATTTCTTTATCTCCTCGGGGTCACCCAAGAAATAGTCTTTCGTCAAGTTCAGCTCATCGTCAAACTCAAAGACGTAGGGCACCGCCGTAGGCAGGTTCAGATGCACAATTTCATCGTCCGAAATATGCTTCAGATGCTTGATAATACCCCGCAGGCTATTGCCATGAGCCACTACCAGCAATTCGTCGGCCGTCTTCAGATTCGGGAAGATGACACATTTCCAGTAAGGCATGATACGCTCAATCGTATCTTTCAACGACTCCGTACGGGGCAGTTCGGCATCGGGCACTTCTTGATAACGGTCCTCAAAACGCGGATTACGCGGGTCATCCTCGGCCAATGCATGCGGAGCCACATCAAAGCTCCGGCGCCATACCAACACCTGCTCGTCACCGTACTTGGCAGCCGTCTCTGCCTTGTTCAGCCCTTGCAACTGGCCGTAGTGTTTCTCATTCAACCTCCACGATTTCTCCACCGGAATCCAGTCCTGGTCGAGGCGGTCCAGCACACAATCCAGTGTCTTCACGGCACGCTTCAGATAGGAAGTATACGCCTTCTTGAAGCGGAATCCCTTTTCTGCCAGCAGCTCACCCGCCCTTACAGCTTCAGCAACGCCTTTCTCTGTCAAATCAACATCCGTCCACCCCGTGAAGCGGTTTTCCTTATTCCATGCACTCTCGCCGTGGCGAAGCAAAACAATCTTTTTCATATAGTCTCCTTTCAGTTTTACCTATAGAACACCCGGCTACCTCCTCTTGTTCATGCAATAGCGGACCACATATACCAAAAGTACCAGAAACGCCACCCACACCATGCTGATGACCGGCAGGTAGCAGTTATACAAATATTCCCCTTCCTTCGGGACACGGTTGAAAGTACAGATTATGCAATTACAGTACGCATCGAGTGCATCATGCGAGAATACCGAAAAAACAATGATAGCCACCCCCGCAAGAAGCATCATCAAAGTCCCCCACACCAGCCACTTACCAGCCACGGAAGGATGGAATTGCGAATGAGTGGAATGTACGAATCTAACCATAAACACTTGTCTATTATTACCGGTACAAATGTCCTTCATTTTTAACAATCCGGCAATACCTACTTTTCATCAAAAAGAGAGTCTGCCATCCCAATTAGTAGGTAGCCGCGACCTCTATAAACCACGCCACAAGCTAACCCGAAATGGGGAGCGGCACAACACTAAAAGCCCTACATGTAGGTATTTCACGTTCTCCGGCAAAGCCTTTACTTTGCAGCAAACAATTTAATCACTTTATTTACAATGAAAAAGACTGGTGTTTTTTATGGTTCCAGTACCGGAACCTGCGAAGAGTTGGCTAACCAGATAGCCGAAAAGTTGGGAGTTTCCTCCACCGACGTACATAGTGTTGACAAGATGACCGCCGATAAAATCAAGGAATATGAAGTGCTGGTTCTAGGTACCTCCACTTGGGGAGACGGCGAACTGCAGGACGACTGGTATGACGGTGTAAAAGTACTGAAGAGCGCCGACCTTTCCATGAAGTTCGTAGCCCTATTCGGTTGCGGTGACTCCGAATCCTACTGCGACACATTCTGCGACGGCATCGGAGTACTCTACGAGGACCTGAAGGATAGCGGATGTACCTTCTTGGGCAACAAAGTCAGCACGGACGGGTATTCCTTCTCCTCTTCCATCGCCGTGGTAGACGGTGCATTCGTAGGACTTCCCCTCGACGAAGTGAACGAAAGTAACAAAACCGCCGAACGCATTGACGCCTGGACAGCCGAAATAAAAAGCAAGCTCTAGAAAAGAAACAGACCATCCGTTTACTTTAAACGGATGGTCTGCCTGCATCATGCAGATGATATCTTTTATCTGAACAGATAATGTGTTCTGCCATATCCGCAGGCACATTATCTTTTTTATGCTCTTATACGAACCAGCGAACGTAGCAGAAGTCCTGACGGTGAGGCAGGTCTGCATTCTTCGGGAACATACGGTAAGAAACCTTGAAGCTACCCGCATTTTCCATCTTGTGCTTAGCTTGGAAAGTATAAAGGTTACCTTCTTTCTTCACTACATTGAACGGTTCTACGGAGTAAACATGCTGTTTGCCATCCTGAGCCGTATAAGTAGTCACCAGTTCCAGACCGATAGCATCGTTCAAGCCCTTCTCGTCGATAACGTAAGTAATGGTGTATTCCTTACCGCTCTCGATGGAGCCTTTCACCAGGTCTTCGGTCTTTTCGCAAGACACCACTTCAATGCTGTCCCACTTCTCGGCAACTTCTTCCTTCCAAGCAGCTATTTCCTTAGCCTTGGCACAACCGTCGGCAGCCAGCATCTTGAAACGTTTGGCCTCCTTGATGTAGAACTTGTCGTAATAGTCATCCAGCTGACGCTTCATTGTATAGTGGGGAGCAATCTGTGCGATGGAGTTCTTGATAGTCTTCACCCAACCTTCAGAATATCCCTTCTTGTTGCGTGCATAGAACAACGGCAGAATTTCTTGCTCAAGAATGCTGTAGATAGTAGCGGCATCGAGCTGGTCCTGATGTTCCTGGTTCTGGTAAGTACGCTTTTCGGTCAATGCCCAACCGGCACCTTCACGATAGCCTTCCAACCACCAGCCGTCGAGTACGGAGAAGTTTACAACACCGTTCATCAACGCCTTTTCGCCGGAAGTACCGGATGCTTCGAGCGGACGTGTCGGAGTGTTCAGCCAGATATCCACACCTGAAACGAGGCGACGTGCCAACTGCATGTCATAATTTTCCAGGAAGATAATCTTGCCCAGGAACTCCGGACGACGGGAAATCTCGATGATTCTCTTAATCAAGCCCTGGCCGGCACCATCGTGCGGGTGAGCCTTACCGGTAAAGAGGAACTGTACCGGATAGTCGGGGTTGTTCACAATCTTGGCCAGACGGTCGAGGTCGGTGAACAGCAAGTGTGCACGCTTGTAGGTAGCGAAACGGCGTCCGAAACCTATCAGCAGAGCGTTCGGATTGATTTTGTCCAGCAGGGAAACGATGCGTGAAGGGTCACCCTGGTTCTTCAACCAAGTTTCACGGTATTGCTTGCGAACATAGTCAATCAGTTTGTTCTTCATCACCATGCGCGTCTTCCAGATTTCTTCGTCGGACACGTTATAGATAGCCTCCCAAATCTTGGGGTTGGACTGGTCGTAGAGGAAGTTCTCATCAAAATGCGCAGCATAGAGATGTTTCCACTCCGTAGCGCTCCAAGTGGGGAAGTGTACACCGTTGGTAACGTAGCCCACATGGCTTTCTTCGGGGAAGTAACCCTTCCAGATGGAAGCGAACATCTCCTGGGAAACCTTTCCGTGCAGCCAGCTCACACCGTTCACCTCCTGAGAAGTGTTGCAAGCGAATACAGACATACAGAAACGTTCACCCTTGTCGCCCGGATTGTTACGTCCGAGGTCCATCAGGTCGTCCCAGCTGATACCCATTCTTGAAGGATAGCCGCCCATGTACTTGCCGAAAAGGCCTTCGTCGAAGTAGTCGTGACCGGCAGGAACCGGAGTATGTACAGTATAGAGAGAAGAAGCACGTACCAGCTCGATAGCCTGGTCGTAAGTCAGACCTTCGGCCACGTAGTCACAGATGCGCTGTACGTTGATTAAAGCAGCATGTCCTTCGTTGCAGTGATAGATATCTTTCTTGATGCCCAGCTTCTTCAGCGTCAGAATACCACCGATACCGAGCAGGATTTCCTGCTTCAAGCGGTTTTCCCAGTCACCGCCATACAGCTGGTGAGTGATGGAACGGTCGAACTCGCTGTTCATTTCATTGTCAGTATCAAGCAGATAGAGAGAGATACGTCCAACGTTCACTCTCCACACATAAGCATGCACGTAGTAGTCCAGATAAGGAACATCCACTACCATCTGCTCGCCCTTCTCATCCAATACACGGTCGATGGGCAACTGGCCAAAGTTCTGTGCCTCGTAATTGGCAATCTGCTGGCCGTCCATAGACAATGTTTGTGTAAAGTAACCGTAGCGGTACAGGAAACCGATTGCACACAAGTCGGCGTTGCTATCGGAAGCTTCTTTCAGGTAGTCACCGGCAAGTACACCCAGACCGCCGGAATATATCTTAAGTACATGGCTCAAACCATACTCCATACTGAAATAAGCCACGGACGGGCGCTTGCTGTCAGGCTTCACATCCATGTATGTGCGGAACTTGGAGTATACGTCATCCATTCTGCGCAGAATAACTTTGTCATTTGCGAGTGCCTCGAGTTTAGCATAACTCATACGTTCCAGCAGAAGTACGGGGTTCTGTCCCACTTCTTTCCAGAGAGCAGGGTCAAGGTCTCTGAACAGTTCGGTGGCTTCATAATTCCATGCCCACCAGATGTTATGTGCCAGTTCAGACAGTTTCTCCAGTTCGGCGGGAATGTGCGATTTCACATTCACATCTTTCCAGTTAGGAGTGTTTACATTACTAACTTTAATCTTCATTGTATGATAACTAATTGATTAATAATTCTTTTATTTTAGTTGACGCTTCATGGCATTGCGCAGTGCAATGTCGTAAGCCTCGTAATAATATTGTATAAAGTGCTTCCACAAAGCCTGCTCTGCCACCTGGCCTGCACGCTTGCGTATTTCCTTGATTTCGGCTTCCGTCTTGGTAGAGAACAAGGCTACGGTGTCCTTGATGCCGTCTGCCACTTCGGAATAGTTATAGTCCGAACGGTGCAGCACTTCCACTCCGTCGTTTATGCCATGCTGGTTTTTCAGGCTGTTCACCCAAAGTCCGAAACCGGCAAGGTCGGTGGTGATGGTAGGCACCCGGAAAGCCACGCTCTCCAGCGGGGTATATCCCCACGGTTCATAATAGGACGGATAGACACTGAGGTCCTCGCCTAAAATCAAGTCATAATAATGCTTGTTGAGGATGCCATCGTGACCATCCTGATAGCAAGGTACAAAAATTACTTTCACCTTATCTTCGGGACGATTGCCCATACCGAGGTATTTCAGCATATCCAGCACCTGGTCGTGCGTCATATTGTGCAGCCAGTGGGTGATGAAAGGACACTGCAACGGTTCGGTGAACTTATCTTTGCTCTTCAAGCGCTTCTGCAAGTCCTCGCGGGGGTCTCCCACCCAGCTGGGCACGTTGACAAACGCCAATACTTTCTTCTTTAAATCTTTATCGCGGTTCAGCCGGTTCAATGATTCCAGGAACACATCGATACCCTTATTTTTGAACTCATAGCGTCCGCTGGTACCGATAATCAGCGTATCGTCGCCCAAGTCCTCACCCAGCAGGCAGTTTGCCACACGCAGCATGGTGGAACGGGCACGTTTGCGCTTGCCGGTAAAGGTGGCGCCTTTCGGTACAAAATCATCTTCAAAACCGTTCATCAGCACAACATCCGCAGGCTTGTCAAGCAATTCCCTGCATTCGTTGTTTGTGATTTCGCTCACAGTGGTGAAACAGTCCACATAGTGGGCCGTCTGCTTTTCAATGGAATGTTTGGACTGCATGTTCAGCTCCTCCGCCATCTGGTCGCCGTTGTAGGCGAAAAGATAATCGTAAAGCGGCTTGTTGTTGCCAGCTATGGAGCGGCCGATGGACGTGGCATGGGTGGTGAAGATAGTCCCTATCTCGGGAACGGCAGACTGAAGATAGAGGGCGGCCATGCCGGTCATCCACTCGTGTGCCTGGAACACCACTTTGTCCGTTTCCGTCAAATTATAGCGATAGAAGCTCTCTATCACCTTGCCGGTAGCGAAAGCAAACATGGATGCTTCGTCATAATCACCATATCCATGCAGTGAATCCACCTGATAGCGGTTCCACATTTCTGTATAAATCTCATTTTTTTCTGCAAAGAACGGTTGGAAATCAACCAATATAACAATAGGTTCTCCCGGAATGTTCCAGCGACCTACGCGGACGGAAAGATTGTCTTTCAACGCTGCATGTTTTTTCCACGCTGCACAAAGGTTATCAGACTCAATGAACAAAGGGTTCTCTTTTCCCTGCCAGAAATCCGGCCCTATAAAGAATAATCTATCGCGAAATTTAGTCTGTAAAGTATTTGCCCTTGTAGACAAAACTGTATAGATACCGCCTACTTTATTACACACTTCCCAACTCGCTTCGAAGATGTAATCGGGGGTAAGTAGTTCTTTAGTCATATTATGTTATAATCTCTTTATCTTAATTACGGCTGCAAAAGTACGTATTATTCTTTGAAAAATAGCCTTTTAATCGAAAAAACTGATTAAATATGCATAAACAATCGTTTGCGGAATGTCATAGTTTAGCCACAAAAGCCCCATTGGCTCGCCCATCCATGCATTTTTCGTCTAAAATTCCCGAAGTTTCAAAAAAGAATTCCTGGAGTTTTCAGTTGAAGCCCCAGGAATTTAAACAAAAAACCCCAGGGATTTCAATTGTAAATCCCTGGGGTTTATTTTCTTATAATCCGGATTATACCATCAATGCAGCTACCAGCGCCAAAATAGCGTAGAATTCAGGAAGCGCGGCGTAAATCATTGTATTGGTCTGTACGTCGTGTCCCTGGGAAATACCCACAATACCGCTAGCACAAATCTGTCCCTGACGGATAGCGGAGAACAGGCATACCAGCCCCACACCCAGTCCGATGCCCAGCATCAAAGGGCCGTCCGTAGCAAAATCCCTGCCCATGGACATCAGGAAAGCCACGAAGCCGTAAAGTCCCTGCGTAGCCGGAAGGGCCGACAAAATCATATAACTTGCTGACTTGGAAGGGTCTTTCTTCAACGCACCTTCTGCCGCACTACCGGCGATAGTTGTACCGAAGCAACTGCCAATTCCTGCAAGGGCCAACATCAGGCCCAGACCGAGATAACCTAAAATTTCATTCATAATGTTTCTATTTTTATTTGTTTTTTAATTTGTTTATTTCTTTACTACTGTAAAAGGTTTATAGGCTTCGCCCTTACCTTCGTAACCGGAATTCTTGAAGTATTCCACAAATGTCAGACGGAGCGGGTGTACAAAGGCACTCAGACAAGACATGGCAATGTTCAGCGTATGCCCGAATATCAGTATCAGACCGCAGAACAGCCATCCCAGGGCCGGACCTGCAGCATCGTTCACCATGAAGGCAAGCTGGTTGAACACGCCTCCAAGCATACCGCCTGCCAAGCCGAGGGCATAGAGACGGATGTAGGAAAGTATATCGCCCATCAATCCGGTTGCCATGTTATAGGTATCCCATACTCCGGCACCGATGTTGACAAATACATTCCGGTGGATATTGTTCAGCAGGTAGATACCGATGGCAGAAACACCGCCAATCACGATAAATGCCCACGTAGACACGTCTTCCGAAATTATTTTGAAGAAGGAAAGTCCGCCGGTGCAGATAAATCCCACCACCAGCAACAGCCATCCCCAAGCACTGAGCGACTCCTTGAAGCCGAAACGAACGGTCTGTCCCACGGCCTTCACCGTCATGGCAATGCAGATGTGCACCGCACCGATAATCAACGCCAGCAGCATTTGCTTGTCATAGGTAGTCTCACCTATCTTACCCACAATCATGAATTCCTTCAGTTTGGCGGGTATCTCCAGGTCAAAGAGGCTTACACCGAAGAAGGTTCCCAATATGGCACCGATGACGGACGTAAATATACCCAACGTAATCACCAGGTTCATCATGCCTTTCATGGACTTGGACATCTTCCTTTTCAAAATGAACCCGAGTGCAATCAGTACCAGACCGTAGCCCGCATCTCCCATACAGAAAGCAAAGAAGAGCGAGAAGAATGGCGCAAGTATCGGTGTCGGGTCGAACTCGGCATATTCGGGCATACCGTACATTTTGGTAAGCACTTCGTACATGCGTGTATAGGCGTTGTTTTTCAGCTTGATGGGAGCATTGTCCTCGCGCTTGGCAGCCCTTATCTCATAATAAGTGCCGCTTTCATCGAGAAGTTTCCTCACATCCGCCTCGCAGTCTTCGGGAATCCAGCCTTCCATCAACACTACGGCACCTTCTGCCATATGTTCGCTGTTCAGCTTGACTTTCAGCAGGTCTATCTCTTCCTGGAGCTGTAGGTTGTACTTCTCCAACGTGCAGTAATTCGCTTTGCAGAATTCTTTCAATCCAGCATGTGCCTGCACAAGGGCCTCTTCCGTATCGGCTTTCTTCCGGCTCAGTTCGGAGAGGCTGAGTGAAGGTAGACGGAGCGGTTCCACATCCAGTTCTACCGGTTGGGGAGTGACGGTCACGAAATAAAGATGTCCGCCGTTCTCTTTCACCACGATGGCATTGTAGTCCTCTGCCCACGCTTCGTTATAGTCTTTCTCCGGGCAGGTATAGAACTGCACGAACCAACCAGCATCTTCCAGCTTGCGGATGGCTCTCCAATCGAAATCGCCCCAGACTTCCATCTGCACCACATCCTTGTCGATGGCGGGAATCTGCTGGTTCAAGTCTTGTATCCGCGCCTGCAAGTCCTCGTAGAATTTCACCAGAGCATCGGCCGACAACTCTTTATGCACCTTTTCTTCCGGCTGTTTGTCTGCCAGGGTGTGCATGCTCTGAAGCATATTCTTGTAGAGCGTACGCTTCTGCATGAATTGCTGCAAGGTGTCGTCCATCTCGCCGCACTGCCTTTCCACAACGTGCACCACGCCCAGTTCCCGGATTTGTGCCAGAAATGCTTCGTACTCCTTATGATACACAAGGAACGTGAGCTTCTTCATTTTCGTAATCATGCCTCTGCCTCCTTCCTTTTCTCCTGATGGGATTTCATGATTTTCTGCGATGACTTGGAAAGGTTCTCCTCGTCTTCCATAAACCGCTTGATTTTGCGCAGAGCATCCTGATAACCCGGAATCTGTACTTTCTCAAAAAGATTCACCTTCTGGGTGGTCTTTTTACGCGCATGTTCCAACAAGTTCAACTTGGCAACAGTAAATTCACGCTCGATGGCAGTATGTGCCAGTGACTTAAGCAAATGCAGCCCGTCTGCATACCATTTGGGCGCATTGAACAAGCTGTAAGGGCGTATCTCGAAATCTACATTCTCGAGCAACGGCACCCGTACACCGGCAATCTTCTTTACACCGAGATGAACATCGCTGACCTTTATCAATGAAGCGTCGAACTCATTCCAAAGGGCGAACATGGCTTCGTAAGCTTGGATTTCCTTTTCCAACCTCGCGTCCAACGCGGCAGCGTCTCCCTTGCAGCGCTTCACTTCCATACGCAGGGCACTCTCCTTATTCTTAATAATGGGGAGTGTACGCACGCGCACCTTCAGTTGCTTTTCGAGTTGCTGAAGCGAGGTTTTGTTATATTGAAACTTAATAGCCATTTTATTTACGATTTAACGATTTACGATTAGACGACTGAAGCTACTCAATTTCTCAATTTACAGATTTACAATTTCAGTAATATCAATCGTAAACCGTAAATCGTCTAATCGTACATTTATTTAGTTTGCTTTCGGCCAGAACTGGTCCACAAGCTCTTTCTTGATATTCACCTCTTCCGGACGGAAATACTTGCCGAACAGACTCCATGCCACATCGAGCATCTCTGTGGTATCGAGGTTGACATCGATGGCCAGCAGTTGGTTGGAGTAATCCTTGGCAAAGGCAAGGGTACGTTCGTCGTAGTTCGTCAGGTCGAAACCGTTTTCAAGCTTGGTTTTGGCGTTGGCGGCATCGGCGTACAGACGTACAGCGGCATTCATCACCTGCGGATGGTCCTTACGTGTCTTTTTGCCCGTAACAAGCTGTTTCAGACGGGACAAGGAACGGAACGGGTCAACGATAACCTTACCGATGTCGCTGTCACGACGGAGGAACAACTGGCCTTCCGTGATATAACCCGTATTGTCGGGCACGGCATGCGTAATGTCGCCACCGGACAGAGTCGTCACCGCAATAATCGTGATGGAACCGCCGCTTGGGAACTGCACCGCCTTTTCGTATATCTTCGCCAAGTCCGAATAAAGGGAACCCGGCATGGAGTCCTTCGAAGGAATCTGGTCCATACGGTTGGATACGATGGCGAGCGCATCGGCGTAGGAAGTCATATCCGTCAGCAGCACCAGCACCTTTTCATTATTGTTTACAGCAAAATACTCGGCCGCCGTCAGTGCCATATCCGGAATCAGCAGACGCTCTACCGGAGGATTCTCGGTGGTATTCATAAAGCTGACGATACGGTCGAGCGCACCGGCATTGGAGAATACGTTCTTGAAGTAAAGGTAATCATCGTTCGTCATACCCATACCGCCAAGGATAATCTTGTCAGTCTCCGCACGCAGAGCCACATTCGCCATCACCTGGTTGAAGGGCTGGTCGGGGTCGGCAAAGAACGGAATCTTCTGTCCGGACACCAGCGTATTGTTCAAGTCGATACCTGCAATACCGGTTGCAATCAGTTCCGAGGGCTGCTTACGGCGCACCGGATTCACGGATGGACCGCCAATTTCCACCTCCTCGCCTTCAATGGCCGGACCACCGTCGATGGGGTCGCCAAAGGCGTTGAAGAAGCGTCCGGCAAGCTGCTCGCTCACTTTGATTGTAGGAGCCTTGCCCAAGAATACTACCTCTGCATTGGTGGGAATACCTTCCGTACCCTCAAACACCTGCAAAGTCACTTCGTCGCCGGCAATCTTCACCACCTGGGCCAGCTTGCCGTTTACGGTCGCCAACTCGTCATACCCCACTCCGGTTGCCTTCAGCGAACACGTAGCTTTCGTAATCTGAGTAATCTTGGTATATATTTTTTGAAATGCTTTTGTTGCCATCTATTTATTTACAATTTAGCAATTTACTATTTACTATTTAAATCTCTGCCATCCTATTCTACTATTTTCCTATCTACAACCTCCGTACACCTGCATCCGCAAGGCAAATAGTAAATTGTAAATAGTCACATAGTACATCCTTAGGCTTTACGTTCCTCAACCAGTTCCTGCAACTGCTTATGGAACTTGTCGTATTCTTCCGACTTAAACTTCGAGTAGTTCATCTGCTTGCAGATGTTAATCATCTTCTTGAAGTAATCCATTACTTCGTTGAAGTTGTCGAACTCAAATTCGGTATGACAGATTTCTATTACCATATTCAGAATCTCCTCCTGGCGCTCCATCGGAGTCACGGCATCAATTTCGTCAAAGGCATCCTGCTGCAGGATAACGAAGTCAATCAGTTCCGATTTCCAGAAAGTCACGTGATATTCTACGGGCACGCCGTCGTCACCCAGAATGTTGATTTGCTCGGCAATCTCCTTACCACGCTGCAAACGGGTCTTGATTTCATTCACCTTGCCAATCCACTCACCGTTGATGTGCTTGGTGATATACTCCTCGAATTCAGGGTATTCAATGTATTTGGAATATGAGTCAATCGGATTTACGGCAGGATAACGCTTCTTGTCGGCACGGTCCTGCTCAAGGGCATAGAAGCAGCGAGCCACCTTCTTCGTATTCTCGGTTACCGGCTCCTTCAGGTTACCGCCGGCAGGCGATACCGTACCGATGAAAGTAATGGAACCGGACTCGCCGTTGTTCAGCTTCACATAACCCGCACGGCCGTAGAAGTTGGAGATGATGGAGGACAAGTCCATCGGGAAGGCATCGGGACCGGGCAACTCCTCCATACGGTTGGACATCTCGCGCAATGCCTGCGCCCAACGTGAAGTGGAGTCCGCCATCAGCAGTACCTTCAATCCCATGCTTCGGTAGTATTCTGCAATCGTCATAGCCGTGTAGACAGATGCCTCACGGGCAGCCACCGGCATGTTCGAAGTATTGGCAATGATAATCGTACGTTCCATCAGCTTCCGTCCCGTATGCGGGTCAACCAATTCGGGGAATTCTGTAAAGATTTCCACAACCTCGTTGGCACGCTCACCGCAGGCAGCGATGATTACGATGTCCGCTTCCGCTTGTTTTGAAATGGCATGCTGAAGCACCGTTTTTCCAGTACCGAACGGACCGGGGATAAAACCCGTACCACCTTCCACAATCGGGTTTACGGTGTCGATTACACGCACACCGGTTTCCAGCAATTTGAAAGGACGCGGTTTTTCCTTATAGTTGGTCATGGCGCGCTTCACGGGCCATTTCTGTATCATGTTCACCCGGATGTCATTACCTTCGCTATCCGTCAGCACTGCAATGGTATCCTCAATGCTGTAATCACCTTCCTTTGCAATTGATTTCACGGTGCACACACCTTTCTGTTCAAAAGGCACCATGATTTTCAGAGGTTGGAAGTTTTCGTCCACTTGTCCCAGCCAGGCAGCGGCTTCCACTTGGTCGCCCACCTTTGCCAAAGGCACAAAATGCCATTTGCTTCCTTTATCCAGCGGATAGGTATATTGCCCGCGTTTCAAGAAAACACCGTCCATCTTATCGAGGTCGTTTTGCAGACCGTCGTAGTTTTTCGAAAGCATACCGGGCCCCAGTGTTACTTCGAGCATATGTCCGGTAAACGCAGCTTCGGCCCCCACTTTCAGTCCGCGGGTACTCTCAAATACCTGCACGTAGACCTGGGTACCTACTACCTTAATCACCTCCGCCATCAACTTGTCTCCTCCGGTCGAGATATAACAAATCTCATTCTGCGCTACCGGTCCGTCGACGACGAGGGTCACCATGTTGGCTATTACGCCACTAACAGTTCCTTTTGTTGCCATATATTTTTAGTTGTTTATTTTATCTGAATTCTGCGGGTATCTGCACCTCGTCTTTCAAGGCAGCGATAATGCTGCAGAACAGTTGGTTACCCTTCTCTTTATCCAACGAAATCCACCGTTCTATCATCTCCAGCTGTAGCAGGAAGACAAACAGACGTTCCACGGTAAAGTAATCGAAGAATGTGGCCTCCTCCATCCAGTCCCAGCGAAGCTGGTCCAGTTTCTTTTCCCGGTCCACCAGTTCCTCCGTCTCACTGATTTTCACCAGCTGCTCCAGATAATCCACCTCAGTACCCAGACCGAAGTCACGGGCATTGGAAGTACGCAGAGCCTCGCACACTTCCGTATCACCCACAATCAGCGGAGCAATGTCCAGCTTGAACTTACGTGCTGTGAGCGCCACCAATATATTATTGAGAGTGAGGTTGAAGCCAAACCAGGAAGACACAAACTGATTCCTGGATTCCATAGCATAGGCGTAATAGAGCGCTGCCAGGCGGTCTTCATACAAGAAACCGTCCTCGGCAGGCAGGCTGAAGTATTCGGAAATGAACGTAGAGAGATAAGATGGGAATACACTGTCAGAGACTTCGTCGCCATCCTTCAGTTGTGAGATATATTCCACCAGTTCCTCCGACGAATAGTTTCCGCGCGGGTCGATGGCAGCATCCTTATCCTTCAATAGTTTCAAGACATTCGCATTATCGAATTTCAGATAAAACAAATCTATCAACTTTTTATCATCTTCCGACAAGGCAGGATATAGTTCCGTCTTGAAATCGGCTACTGTATAGCTCAGTTTACTGTCTTCCAGAGTAAGTTCAGGCAAACCGGCTACCAAGTAATAGTATTTACTCATAATCCTGTGGGAGTTTTTAGAACAGCATTTCCACTAATTGCGGACGCAGGAATTCCTTGAAGTAATTCATAAATTCTTCTTCGCCAAAGTTCACCTTGTACGAACCATCGGCAGGCGATACGGAGAACAAGGTTTTGATGCCATTCACTTGCTCAATCTTCACACCCTTGTCCAGCAGGTCTTTCGCCTTCGCTGCGAAATATTTTGTCAAGCCTTCCGCATCGGCAGTAGAGATAACGATTGGTTCGTTCACACTCCATTTGGACGCCAATGCAACGATGAAGGCATTAAGATAATCCTTGTTTGCAGCAAATGCCTTTACATCGGCATTCACAATGTTGTCCGTCACCAACGTAGCGATTTCGGACTTCAGAGCATTCACAGCCTGACCGGCAAACAACTTTAATTCAGATTTTGTATTCTCTGCCAGTTCATCGGCAGACTTATGAGCGGTAGCCACGATAGAATCCGCTTCCTTGTGAGCATCCTCTATAATTCTCTTGGCTTCTTCCTGAGCTTTTGCGATAAGTTTCTGTGCCTCTTCGTTTCCTTTCTCTACGCCTTCGCGGTAGATCTTATCGGTCAGCTCTTGAATCTTGTTTTCCATATTTGCAGGAGTTATTATATGATTTATATTACAATATTAATTGCGTGATTTTTTCCCTTCCTATTAGATTCACGCCAAATTTACAAAAATCCATTTGATATTGAATAGAAAGAAAGGAAGAAAAGTTCTTGCTCTTCCAAAAAAAACTCATTTTACACCAACTTTGTTCTGTAATGATAACAAAAGAATGACAAAAGAAGCAGAAAAATACGTATGCAACAACGCATGACAGGGATTAAGGGGAGCAGTTCCGGAGGTATATAAACGAACAAAGCCTCCGTATCCTTATCAGACACGGAGGCTTCTTCTGAAAACGGCGACTACCTACTCTCCCACTGTTACGCAGTACCATCGGCGTGACCGGGCTTAACTTCTCTGTTCGGAATGGGAAGAGGTGGAACCCCGGTGCTGTAGTCACCTGAATAAGGCAGACATGATGAGAAAAAAGTAAAGTGTCCATATATTGCTGAACGTATATACCTCCATACACGGAAGGCAAAAAGTGGACGGGCAATTAGTAATGCTCGGCTATGACATCGCTGCCTGTACACCTGCATCCTATCAACGTTGTAGTCTACAACGACCCTGAGAAATCTAATCTTGTGGCTGGCTTCGTACTTAGATGCTTTCAGCA